>Ga0209051_1000014_pt1 | contig 552732 bp, 486 predicted proteins | sample AraplaCvi_mMS_r2_2_FD_184286 | JGI IMG/M metagenome (GOLD analysis project Ga0209051, IMG submission 184286) | Arabidopsis root microbial communities from North Carolina, USA - plate scrape MF_Cvi_mMS_r2 (SPAdes) (version 2) | ecosystem: Host-associated > Plants > Roots > Endosphere | place... | reverse complement strand
CCGTGATGATGGCCTGGACCTCGTTGTTCTTCAGCACGCGGTCGATGCGGGCCTTCTCGACGTTGATGATCTTGCCACGCAGCGGCAGGATCGCCTGGAACATCGAGTCCCGGCCACTCTTGGCCGAACCACCGGCCGAATCACCCTCCACCACATACAGTTCCGACTTCGTCGGATCGGTGGACCGGCAGTCCGCCAGCTTGCCGGGCAGGCCACCGATGTCGGTCGCGCTCTTGCGGCGCACGAGCTCACGAGCCTTGCGCGCGGCGACACGGGCCTGGGCCGACGAAACCGCCTTGTTGACAACCGTTTTGGCTTCGGCGGGGTTGGCCTCGAACCAGTGGGTCAGCTGCTCGTTGCAGATTTTCTGCACGAACGACTTGACCTCGGTATTGCCCAGCTTGGTCTTCGTCTGGCCCTCGAACTGCGGCTGGCGGACCTTCACCGACACGACAGCGGCCAGGCCTTCACGGATGTCGTCACCGGTGAGGTTGGCTTCTTTTTCCTTCAGCAGCTTCTTGTCGCGCGCGTACTTGTTGACCACCGTGGTCAGTGCCGCGCGGAAACCCTCTTCGTGGGTACCACCCTCGTGCGTGTTGATGGTGTTCGCGAAGGTGTGCACCGACTCCGAGTACCCGGCGTTCCACTGCATCGCGATCTCGACCTCATGGCCTTCGGCCTTGCCACCGAAATCGATGATGCTCTGCTGGATGGCGCTCTTAGTGCGGTTGATGTGCTTGACGAAGTCGACCAAACCGTCGGGGTAGTGGTAGATGCGGTGCTTGACCTTGTGAGGCGCCCCCGCTTCGGCGGCTTTCTCCTCCGCGGTCTTCGGCGCTTCGGCGTGATCGCTGACGACCTCGTCGACCACCGCGGCGGCAGTGACACGCTCATCGGTCAGTTCGATGGTCAGGCCCTTGTTGAGGAAGGCCATCTCCTGCAGGCGGCGGGCGATGGTCTCGAAGTCGTAGACCGTGGTCTCGAAGATGTCTGGATCCGCCCAGAACCGGATCGTCGTGCCGTTCTTTTTGGACGGCTCGCCCTTGCGCAGTGTGCCGGGGACGGACTTGTCATACGTCTGGTGCCATTCGAAGCCGTCCTTGTGGATGTCGGCCTCGAGTCGCGTCGACAAGGCGTTCACCACCGAGACGCCGACGCCGTGCAGACCACCGGACACCTGGTAGGCGCCCTCTTCGAACTTGCCGCCGGCGTGCAGCACCGTCATGACGACGTCGACGGTCGGGATACCGGTGGCGTGCATCGCCACGGGGATACCGCGGCCGTCGTCGGTGACCTGGACGCCGCCGTCCTCGAGGATGCGGACGTCGACCTTGGTCGCGAAACCGGCCATCGCCTCGTCGACCGCGTTGTCCACAACTTCCCAAACCAGGTGGTGCAGACCGCGCTCGCCGGTGGACCCGATGTACATACCGGGACGCTTGCGGACCGCTTCCAGACCTTCGAGGACCTTGATCGAATCGGCGCCGTACTCAGCCGGCGCATCCTTCTTTTGGGCAGCCACGTCGGACGCGTCTCCTTGGGGTTCGCGGGGGCGGTGAGGACACCGCACTCAGATCTGTCGACAGTCTACCGGTAGAGACGGGCGGCACTGACTTTCTGACAGCGTTTTGACACGTCTGTCCGCGCCGTGCGGGGAATTTCTCGGGTGATGTCGCGTCCGGACGCTCCAGGGGCGTCATCTGAGACTCATCGGCGCGCTGAGCGACGCCCGCAAACTGCCTCAGCCGAAGGTGTCGCGCGGCCCGCGGGCGCCAAAATTACGCGGGCCCTTCTGCCAGCTCGGCCCTGACGGGCCCAGGATTTTCAGCGACGTCACTACGCCGTCGCCGACGGACGCGGCGATCTTCGCCAAGATCTGCGACTGCACCATGCGCAGCTGCGTCGCCCAGGCCGTCGACTCGGCTGTCACGGTCAGGACGCCGTCGCGCAGGGAGGTGGGGGAGGCGTGCTCGGCGATCTGGTCGCCGACCACCGTCGACCACTGCCCGAACACCGATCCTTCTGCCATCCGGCCGGACCAGCCCCGGTTGCGGGCCAGGTCCATGGTCGCCGAACCCAGCAACTGGGGATCCCGGCGGTCGGGCCCCGGTCCGGACCAGGTACGCCGGCCACCGCCACGCTTGGCCTTCGACACTGGGGCGCTGCGGCCGCGACCGACATCTTTTCCTTGGCTGCGGGCCGCGCCGCGGGCTTCCTCCAACGTGCGACGCACCAGATCCATGCCCTTGAGATGCGCGAGATGCGCTGGCGGGAAAGCGCTTTCCGGCACGTCGGACGGCGCAGCATCGCCTGTCCGGTCCGGTCGATCAGCTGGGCCAACGTCGCTCATGCGTCCACCACCGAAATCCGCCCGCCGTCGTCGTCACGCATCACCACATTGACCCGGGTGCCGTCCCAGTCCTGGGGAATGTCGTCGGGCACCGCCGCGGTGACCAAAACCTGCTCCGCCGATTGTGCCACGTCGGCCAGCGCCCGCCGGCGTGCCGAATCGAGTTCGGCGAACACATCATCGAGGAGCAGAACCGGGTCGGTGCCGTCGGTCCGGAGTAGTTCGTACGCACCCAGGCGCAGCGCCAGCGCCATCGACCACGATTCTCCGTGGCTGGCAAAACCTTTCGCGAGCTGGTCGCCGAGGCGTAGCTCCAGATCATCGCGGTGCGGGCCGACCAGGCAGACACCGCGCTCGAGTTCCGCGGACCGGCGGCGCGCGAGTTCGTCGAGCAACGCGGTCTGGTAGGCCGCGACATCGACCGATCCGGTGCCGGCCTGTTCTTCGACGGCATCCACCGAGCTGCGGTAGCGCACCGATGCGGGCCGCGACGCGGGCGCCAGCAGGTGGTAGGCCTTCGTGATCTCCGGATGCAGCTCGTTGATGAGGTTCACGCGGGCGGCGATGAGTTCCGCGCCGTGGCTGGCCAGGTGGCCGTCCCAGACATCGAGGGTTTCGAGCGCGCCGGCATCCGCACCACGAAAACGACTGGCACCCGCGGACTTCAGCAGCGCGGTGCGTTGCCGCACCACCTTTTCGTAATCTGCCCGCACCCCACCCAGCCGCGGCCGCCGGGTGCTTGCCAGTTCGTCGAGGTAGCGCCGCCGTTCGCCGGGATCGCCGCGGACCAACGACAAATCCTCGGGCGCGAACAACACCGCCCGAAGGGCGCCGAGAATTTCGCGCGCGGACCGGACGGGGGAGCGATTCAGCCGGGCCTTGTTGGCCCGGCCGGCGGTGATGTCGAGATCCACCGCCAGTTCGCGGCCGTCGTTGACGACGATGGTGGAGACGACGGCGCGGTCACACCCGGACCGGATGAGCGGGGCGTCCGAGGCGACCCGGTGGGAGCCGAGCGTGGCGGTGTACCACAGCGCCTCAACGATATTGGTCTTGCCGAAACCGTTCTGGCCGACGAACACGGTCCGACCCGGCGCCAATTCCAGGTCGAGCCGCGGCCACGACCGGAAGTCGGTCAGACTGAGCTGTCGAACGAACACCTAGCCGGACTTACTGACCCTCTGCACGGCGTGGCCACCGAACTGATTACGAAGTGCTGCAACGGCTTTCATCGTTGGCGAGTCCTCCTGCCGGGACAGGAATCGGGCGAACAACGACGCCGCGATACCCGGCACCGGGACCCGGAGCCGGATCGCTTCCTCGACCGTCCAGCGGCCCTCGCCGGAGTCCTCCGTGTAGCCGCTGATGTCCTCGAGCTGTGGGTCTTCCTTGAGCGCCTTGGCCAGCAACTGCTGCAGCCACGACCGCACGACCGTGCCGTTGGTCCAAGCCTGGTAGACCGCCTGCGGATCCTGGATGAGCGGCTCGGCAGCCAGCATCTCGTAACCCTCGCCGTAGGCCGTCATCAGCGCGTACTCCACGCCGTTGTGCACCATCTTGGCGAAATGGCCGGCACCGACAGGGCCGGCGTGGACGAAACCGTCGGCGAGATCTCCCTCGGGCCGCAGCGTGTCGAAGATCGGCATGACGCGCGCGACGTCGTCGTCACTGCCACCGACCATCAGGCCGTAGCCCTCGGTCAGACCCCAGACACCGCCGGAAACCCCGGCGTCGATGAAGCCGATTCCCTTGTCCGCCAACAGCTTTGCATGCACGGCGTCTTCGGTGAAGCGGGAGTTGCCGCCGTCGATCACCAGGTCACCGGAGCTGAGCACGCCAGCGAGATCCTCGATCGTCTCGCGGGTGATGTCACCCGAGGGCACCATGACCCACACGACGCGCGGCGCTTCGAGTTGCTCGGCGAGCGCAGCGAGCGACGGGACGTCGCTGACTTCCGGCCTCGGGTCGTACCCGATGACTTCGTGGCCGCCCTCGCGCAGACGCTCGCGCATGTTGAAGCCCATTTTTCCGAGGCCGATCAACCCCAGCTGCATCAGTGCCACCTCCGCTGTTCGGATCCGGTCAGCCCGGCAGGCGCACCGGCATCAGCAAGTACACGTAGTCGGTGTCCCCGGCAGGGAACGGTCCGGATCCCGAGTACTGATTCTCCCCGGCGGGCCGCAACACTGCAGGCTTGCTGGGTGTGGTGAACCCGAACGTCACCCGGTCGGCATGCAACGAACCCAGACCATCGGTCAAGTAGGTGGGGTTGAACGCGATGGTCAACGGCTCACCGTAGAACTCCACCGGCAGGTCTTCCTCGGCGCGACCGACGTCGTCGGCGCCCGCCGACAGGCGCAGGATGTCGTCGGCGAACTCCATGCGGACCTGGGCGCCGCGATCGGCGACCAACGCGACACGCTTGATGGCCTCGGCCAGCTCGGCGACACCGATGGTGGCCACCGCGGTGTGCTCGGCCGGCAGCAGCTGACGAAATTTCGGGAATTCGGCGTCGAGCAGGCGCGTCGTGGTGCGCTTGCCGTTGCTGCGGATACCCAGCATGCCGTCCTTGCCGACGGCCTGACCGGCACCCAGCGACAGGTGTACCTCGGTGCCGTCGGAGCCCGACTTGGCCGACTCGGCCAGCGTCTTGGCCGGAACCAGCACGGCGGCTTCGAGATCCGGCACCGCCGAATTCCAGGTGAGTTCACGGACCGCGAGCCGGAATCGGTCGGTGGCGGCCAGCACGACCTTCTCGCCCGAGATCTCGACGCGCACACCGGTGAGCATCGGCAGGGTGTCGTCGCGGCCGGCGGCAACGGCCACCTGACCGATGGCCTCGGCGAAGACGCCTGCGGGCACGATGCCGGTCTCATCCGGCAGCGCCGGCAGCGCCGGGTAGTCCTCGACCGCCATCGTGGGCAGCGAGAAGCGGGCGCTACCGCAGCTCAGCGCCACGCGGGTGCCTTCGACGCTGAGTTCCACCGGCTTGGCCGGCAGTGCGCGGGTGATATCCGAGAGCAGCTTGCCCGACACCAAAACGCTTCCGGGAGAAGAGATTTCAGCCGCAACGCGTACCTCGGCCGACACCTCGTAGTCGTAACCGGAGATCGTCAGACCGTCGTCGGAGCCGGTCAGCAGCACGCCGGCCAGGACCGGGTTCAGGGGCCGGGACGGCAGGATCCGGGCCACCCATGCCACGGCGTCGGCGAAGTCTTCCCGAACGAGACGGAACTTCAAATCGGTCAGACCGGCTGTCGTCGCCACGTCCATAGCGTCCCTTCGCTGTAACCCCACCACGCTTGCCTGCCGGATCCAGTGGACGCAGGTCGCATGGGCGCTGGGCCCGTGCGTGTGCATCGGCGTTGGTTCCGGCTATCGAAGAACACCGTAGAGCGTTCTGCGTGAAGTTGAAAGCTAAACGATCAGCCCGGACAGCGCGTGACGACCCCCGGAATCCCGTCGGGATCCGGTAGTCCACCGGGAGTTTCCCCAACGGACTGCTTTTAGAAGAAGATCTAGGGAGATCTAAAGGTATTAGTAATAGGGGTTGTGCACGCTGTGGATGGATCCACGGAGTTGCTGGTCGGGGCCTCACCGGCGGGATCTCGGCCTGTGAGCGGACTGTGCACGCGCCGTTAATCCAATCCGTGTATTTGTGGAGCGATCCGGCCATGTGGATTGTTCTGGGCAAAATCCCACGGTTTGTCCCAGGTAATACACAGTGCTGTACACACCCCCACCGTGTGACTGGAGGTGCTGCTGATGCCAAAAAATCTTTTTTGAGATTCGGGTCGGAGGGGCACAAATCACGCTGGATCCGGCGGATCCGCCGCCCGGGTACCCACTGTCGGTCCCATCAAAACAACACCGGCCCGAGGCGATCACGCCTGCGGGCCGGTGTCGAAGAAGACAGATTCAGTGCTTGGATCGCTGCCGGATCCGGGTGGTGAGCTCCTTGACGTGATCGAAAACCTCACGCCGCGAGGCCATTTCCTTCTTGATCTTGCGCTCGGCGTACATCACCGTGGTGTGGTCGCGGCCGAAGGCCTGCCCGATACGGGGCAAGGACAGGTCCGTGAGCTCGCGGCACAGATACATGGCGATCTGCCGGGAGAGGGCCACCGCGCGGGTCTTACCGGGCCCGCGCAGCTCCTCGACGGACGTCTCGAAGTACTCGGCCGTGGCCGCCATGATCGTGGCAATGCTGATCTGGGTGGTGCCGGCGTCGGCGATGAGATCTCGCAGCACGATCTCGGCCAGAGACTTGTCGATCATCGTCTTGTTCAGCGACGCGAACGCCGTCACGCGGATCAGCGCACCCTCGAGCTCGCGGATGTTGCGATCGATGCGGCTGGCGATGAGTTCGAGCACGTCGTCCGGCACATCCAGGCGATCCATCTGCGCCTTCTTGCGCAGGATCGCGATGCGGGTCTCCAGCTCGGGCGGCTGAACATCGGTGATCAGACCCCACTCGAAGCGGGTCCGCAGCCGGTCCTCCAGTGTCGCAAGCTGTTTCGGCGGGCGGTCCGACGAGATGACGATCTGTTTGTTCGCGTTGTGCAGCGTATTGAAGGTATGGAAGAACTCTTCCTGAGTGCTTTCCTTGCCTTCGATGAACTGAATGTCGTCGACCAGCAGGACGTCGATGTCGCGGAAGCTGCGCTTGAACGATGCGGTGCGGTCGTCACGCAGCGAGTTGATGAAGTCGTTGGTGAACTGCTCCGTCGAGACGTACTTGACCCGCATGCCCGGGAACAGCTTCTGCGCGTAGTTACCGGCGGCGTGCAGCAGGTGGGTCTTGCCCAGTCCTGATTCACCCCAGATGAACAGCGGGTTGTAGGCCCGGGCCGGTGCTTCGGCGATGGCCAGCGTCGCGGCGTGCGCGAACCGGTTGGACGCGCCGATGACGAAGGTGTCGAAGGTGTAGCGCCGGTTGAGGCTCAGGTCGGCCGATTCGTCGGCGGGCGGCCGGTTGAAATACCGGGGCCAGGTCTCTTCGGCGCTGGACAGCTCTTCGGCGTCCTCGTCCAGGTCGTCAGCCGCGGTCACCGGTTCGGGGTCCGGAATCTCGGCGGCTTCAGTGGTCTCGGTGGCCGCCGGCCGGTCGTCGGTCTCGGGAACCGCGATGCGCACGCCAAGGTCGACACGTTGTCCGAGATGGCGGCTGAGCGCGGCGATGATCGGTTCGCGCAGATGGCGTTCGATTTCGTTCTGGACGAACTGGGTGGGGACCGACAGCAACGCGAAACCCTCGGTCAGCACCAGCGGCTGAACCATGCGCAACCAGGCCCGTTGCTGGGCGGTCAGCGTCGTGGTGCCGCCGAGGTCACCGTTGAGTTCGGCGACCACGCTTTTCCAGATGTCGGTGAACGATGAACTGGGGTTAGCGGTCAACGACTACTACCCCCTCGTAACCGCCTGACCGGCGGCTCAATAAAACGACGACAATCTGTCCACATAGTTATCCACAGACTGTGGACAAAGTAGGAGAGTGCCGTCGTGCTCGTGTTTTGCATGCAGGAAGCCCGCGCGCTGAGGCTCGTCACAGGAACGTCTGTGGGCTCGTAGCGTCGGGACCTCTCTGACTTGTTGTCTGTCGCCGTCGTGCAACGGCATTGGCAGAAGCTAACAAGTTTTCTGTTCGTCCGCCAACCGTTCGGCAACATTGGTTCGAGGTTCTTGGGCGTGTCGGCTTGCCACGTTGCGAGTGTGACAACTGTGACGAACTCGTGTGGGCGGCGTCGCACTTCTCACTACGAAGCGGTAACGGTTGCTGACGTGCGACAGCGAGGTTTGACCCGGAGAATTCAGATCAGTACCCTCGAACAGTCGCCCACACGTGGTGATACGGCTGCGACCGGTATCTATCGGTACCGCGCCGGCTAGCAAGCAAGATGCGTGCGCTTACCAGCGACGACCGTGCCCACCGGCATGACTCGTTCATGTCGGTGGCGAGTGCGGGCGTCACATAGTTGAGGAGATACAGCCGTGGCCAAGGGCAAGCGGACTTTCCAGCCGAACAACCGTCGTCGGGCCCGTGTGCACGGTTTCCGTCTGCGCATGCGGACCCGTGCCGGCCGCGCCATCGTGTCGGCACGTCGCGGCAAGGGCCGTCGCTCTCTCACTGCGTGACCTGACGCAGGATCGAAGCACCGTGCTTCCGGCTCGTAACCGGATGACGCGCTCGACAGACTTTCGAGTCACCGTGAGCCGCGGTGTGCGTTCGGCGCAACGGGATCTCGTGGTGCATTCCTTGGCACCACGAGCCCTTGGTGATGCCGACTCAAACACCGAGGATGCGCCGAAAGTCGGTCTCGTCGTAGGTAAATCGGTCGGCAACGCCGTCCAGCGACACCGGGTGTCCCGTCAACTCCGTCATGCCAGCCGGGTTCTCCTGCCCGAGCTGCAGTCCGGTGAGCTCCTGGTGATCCGGGCCCTGCCCGGCAGTCGCGAGGCGGCCACCGCCACGCTGCAGGACGAACTGCGAGTCGCAGTGCAGCGCGCCCACGCGAAGTCCGGATCCCGGCCATGAGTCACCGGCTGGCCCGCGGGCTGATCTTTCTCATCGAGCTGTACCGCAACATGGTGTCGCCGATGCGTCTGCCCAGCTGCCGGTTCAGCCCCACCTGTAGCCAGTACGCCATCGAGGCACTCACCGAACACGGATTGTTCCGTGGTTGTTGGCTGACGACGATCCGGCTGGCCAAGTGCGGCCCGTGGCATCACGGGGGATGGGACCCCATCCCCGAAAGACGGTCCGCGGCAACCGCCGCGCAGTCAAGGAGCGATTCGCTTGTCTTTTAACTGGTTCAGTCTGGACTACATCTATTACCCGGTATCGGGGATCATGTGGCTCTGGTACAAGCTTTTCGGCGCGATCCTGGGTGCGGAGAACTTCTTCGCCTGGGGCCTGTCGGTGATGTTCCTGGTCTTCACCCTCCGCGCGCTGCTGTACAAGCCGTTCGTCCGCCAGATCGAGACCACTCGGCAGATGCAGGAACTGCAGCCCCAGATCAAGGAACTTCAGAAGAAGTACGGCAAGGACCGCCAGCGGCTCGCACTCGAGATGCAGAAGCTGCAGAGCGAACACGGTTTCAACCCGCTGCTGGGCTGTCTGCCGATGCTGGCGCAGATTCCGGTGTTCCTGGGCCTGTTTCATGTGCTGCGGTCGTTCAACCGCACTGAGGGCGCCGGCATGGGCATCGGTGCCCAGGCGCTGTCCCTCGAGGCGAACCGGACGACGGGCAACTACTTCTTCAGCGCCACCGATGTCGCGCATTTCCTGAACACCGACCTGTTCGGAGCGCCGTTGGGCGCCACCATGATTCAGACCGGTGAGAGCCTCAAGGCGTTCGCGCACTTCGACCGCATGTCGGTGATCCTGGTCGGCATTCCGCTGATGATCGTCTCCGGTATCGCAACCCACATGAACAGCCGTGCCTCGGTGGCCCGGCAGAGCGCCGAAGCTGCAGGCAATCCGCAGACCGCGCTGATGAACAAGCTGGCGCTGTATGTGTTCCCGCTGGGCGTCGTGGTCTCGGGCCCGTTCCTGCCGATCGCCATCCTGATGTACTGGGTGGCCAACAACATCTGGACTTACGGCCAGCAGCACGTGGTGTTCAACCGGATCGAGAAGCGTGAGGCGGAGGAGAAGGAGCAGGCGATCGCACGCCGTTCCGCCAATGCCCCGGCACCCGGCGTGAAGCCGAACCGATCGAAGAAGGGCAATACACCGGCCGCTGCGGCGAATTCGGGTACCGACGTTGAACAGACCGGTACGGAGCTCGACGGCACGCCGGATTCCAGTCCCGCCGGTTCGAAGCCGGCCCCGGGCGCCAAGCCCAACAAGAAGAAGCGTTGACCGGTCAGAGGGTAAAGACCCTGAGCGACGGCCGGTGCAAGAGGGAGAAGGCAGGGATATGACAGACACAGAAACGCAGGCGGAGGCCCCGGAATCAGAGGCCGCGACCACGGCTCCGGCCGCTCCTGCAAGCAAGAGCGACGATCTCGAAGAGCGCCTGGTCGCTGAAGGTGAGATTGCCGGTGACTACCTCGAGGAGCTCCTCGATCTGCTGGACTTCGATGGTGACATCGATCTGGATGTGGAAGGCGACCGCGCGGTCGTCAGCATCGACGGTGGCAACGACCTGAGCAAGCTGGTGGGTCGCAAGGGCGAGGTGCTGGACGCACTCCAGGAGCTGACCCGGCTGGCCGTGCACCAGAAGACCGGCGAGCGCAGCCGGCTGATGCTGGACATCGCCCGGTGGCGCCGGCAGCGGCGTGACGAACTGGCCGCGCTGGGCAAGAAGGTGGCCGAGCGGGTCTTGGCGTCGGGTGAGCGCGAAGAGCTGTCGCCGATGACGCCGTTCGAGCGCAAGATCGTGCACGATGCTGTGGCGGCCGTGGAGGGCGTCCACAGCGAGAGCGAGGGCGTCGAGCCGTCGCGCCGGGTGGTCGTTCTGCTCGATTGAGCACCTTAATTACATCGATGTTGTTCGTCGGCGGCGAGCTGGCGGGGAAAGTGGAGGCTGTTTCACGTGAAACATGGTGAAGCCCCATCCCCACCGGCCGCCGCCGTCGACGTATTTGGTGACCGAGTTGATCTGGCACACAGGTACGCGGAGATCCTCGCCGGCGACGGAATCGAGCGTGGCCTGATCGGACCGTCGGAAGTCGGCCGGTTGTGGGACCGTCACGTGATGAATTGTGCCGCTATAGGTGAGTTGGTCACCAGCGGCGAGCGAATCGGCGATATCGGCAGTGGTGCCGGCTTGCCCGGCATTCCGTTGGCCCTCGCGCGGCCCGATGTTCACGTGGTCTTGATCGAGCCGCTGCTGCGCCGGGCGGACTTCCTTCGTGAAGTCGTGGCCGAGCTCGGCATCGACGTGACCGTGATTCGGGGTCGCGCCGAGGAACGAACGGTCCGCGCGGAGGCCGGGGAGTTGGACGTCGTCACCTCGCGAGCAGTGGCAGCGCTCGACAAGCTCGCCAAGTGGAGTCTGCCGCTCCTCAAGGTCGACGGCCGGATGCTGGCTCTCAAAGGGGAGCGGGCGGCCGATGAGATCGTCGAACACCGTCGGGCACTCAACTCACTCGGTGCTGTGGACGTAAGGGTGGTGAAATGTGGCGTGAACTATTTGACTCCGCCCGCAACCGTGGTCGTGGCGAAGCGCGGAGCCAAGCGCGCGGCAACCGGCCGCCCGGCCAAGAACCGGCGATGACATCGTCGGCCCGGGGGAGCGACAAGTCCGCCGAGGTTTTGAAAGCGGTCGACCCGGCCGCCACACCAGGAAAGGCAGTGAGCGATGCCAGGGGCGAGCACAGTGACGGGAAGACTGATGTTTCACGTGAAACGTGGTCGAGCGTGACGATGGATACGCCGATCGGGGCCGAAGCCGAACGTGCAGTCCAGATCCTTCACGGCGCGAAGGGTCAGCAGCTGCCGCGCCCGACACACCAGCGGGTGTTCACCATCGCCAACCAGAAGGGCGGCGTCGGCAAGACCACCACCGCGGTCAACATGGCCGCGGCCCTGGCCCTACAGGGGCTCAATGTTCTGGTCATCGATCTGGATCCCCAGGGCAACGCGAGCACCGCACTGGGCATCGAGCACCGACCGGGCACCGCGTCGTCGTACGAGGTGTTGATCGGTGAGATCACCCTCGAGAGCGCGCTGCAGCGCAGCCCACACAACGAGCGGCTGTACTGCGTCCCGGCGACCATCGACCTGGCCGGTGCCGAAATCGAGTTGGTCAGCATGGTGGCACGTGAAACCCGGCTGCGGAACGCGCTCGCCACCCTCAAAGAGCACAACTTCGACTACGTCTTCATCGACTGCCCGCCGTCGTTGGGTCTGCTGACCATCAATGCGCTCGTGGCGGCACCGGAGGTGCTGATCCCCATCCAGTGCGAGTACTACGCACTGGAGGGTGTGGGCCAGCTGCTGCGCAACATCGAAATGGTCAAGGCGCACCTCAACCCCCAGCTGGACGTCACGACCGTCGTCCTCACGATGTACGACGGCCGCACCAAACTCGCCGACCAGGTCGCGATGGACGTTCGGGACCACTTTGGCGATAAGGTTTTGCGGACCGTCATCCCACGCAGCGTCAAGGTTTCCGAGGCACCGGGGTACGGCATGACGATCCTGGATTACGACCCGGGATCACGCGGAGCAATGAGCTATTTGGACGCCAGCCGTGAACTCGCCCAACGCGGCGAGTCGGGAGTGAGGAAGTAACCATGTCGCAGCCGAAGAAGCGCAGCGGACTCGGTCGGGGGCTGGCGGCGCTCATCCCGACCGGTGCACCCGAGGACGGGCAGCAGGACACCTCGCTGCGAATGGGGTCTGCGGCTGCCGACGTGTTGATCGGCGGCGGTCCGGCCGCACCGGTCAACGGCGCCGCCGCCGCGGAGTCGGCCGCGGCCGCGAGGGCCGAAGCCGAGGCAATCGGCGCGGTGTATCGCGAGATCGAGCCGTCGGCCATCCAGCCGAACCCGCGCCAGCCCCGCAGCGTCTTCGACGCCGATGCGCTCGCGGAACTGGTGCACTCCATCCGCGAGTTCGGGCTCATGCAGCCCATCGTCGTGCGCGAGCTGAGCCAGCCGGCCGGGCCGCACCGCTACCAGCTGATCATGGGTGAGCGCCGGTGGCGTGCCTCGCAGGAAGCGGGTCTGACGGCCATTCCGGCGATCGTCCGCGAGACCGCCGACGACAACATGCTGCGCGATGCGCTGCTCGAGAACATCCACCGGGTCCAGCTGAACCCGCTCGAAGAGGCGTCGGCCTACCAGCAGTTGCTGGAGGAGTTCGACGTCACCCACGAGGAACTGGCGACCCGCATCGGTCGGTCGCGCCCGGTGATCACCAACATGATTCGACTGCTGAAGCTCCCCATCGCGGTACAGCGCCGCGTTGCCGCGGGTGTGCTGTCGGCCGGCCACGCTCGTGCGCTGCTGGCGCTCGAAGGCGGGCCGGAGAAGCAGGAGGAGCTCGCCGCCCGCATCGTGGCGGAGGGGCTGTCTGTCCGTGCGACCGAGGAAGCGGTCACCCTGGCCAACCGCGACGGTGACAAGCCGGCGCCGGCGCCGAAGCGGAAGCCGATCCAGATGCCCGGTCTGCAGGATGTGGCCGAGCAGCTGTCGACCGCGTTCGACACGAAGGTCACCGTGAGCCTCGGCAAGCGCAAGGGCAAGATCGTCGTCGAGTTCGGCTCGGTCGACGACCTTCAGCGCATCGTCGAACTGATGAAGACGGAACAGGGTTAACCGACCCGATTTTGGGTTTGCGACAACCCGACCAGGGACAAGGCCCCGTTACGTCACTGTGACGGTGACGTTTGTGGGGCGTGCGGGACGGGGAGGGGAACCGCGATGTTTCACGTGGAACAGTTCGTTGTCCGGTCGCTTTCGATCCCAACTGAACAAATCGAGTCGACGGCGCCGGCGTCTCTTATCCTTGGAAGAGCAGCCTGATCCGATCGGGTGGACGACGGGAGTCTGGTGAGTTCACGAATCACGCCGCTGCGCCTCGAATCATTCGAGCGGCTGCCGAAGCATGCGCGGCGTTGTGTGTTCTGGGAAGTCGATCCGTCGGCGCTCGGCGACAGCGACCATCTCAGTGACCCCGAGTTCGAGAAGGAAGCATGGCTGTCGATGGTCATGCTTGAGTGGGGATCGTGCGGACAGCTCGCAGTGGCCTGCGACCCGGACCGCGCCGAGGACCCCAACGATGACGCGCCCTGTCTGGGCTACGCGTTCTACGCGCCGCCCCGCGCGGTGCCCCGGGCGGGCCGCTTTCCCACCGGACCGGTCAGTCCCGATGCGGTTCTGCTGACCACGATCGGTGTCGACTGCAGCGACGACGGCGATGCGCTGTCGCGGCACCTGATCGCCGCTGTCGTTGCCGATCTGGTTCGTCGTGGTGTGCGCGCGCTGGAGGCGTTCGGTCGCACCAGCGAAGTGGCCCACCTGAGTGGCACGCAGGCCTGCCCGGAGGAGTTGGCGGCGACAGTCGAGGCATTCGGCGAGTGCGCGGTCGATCAGTGCGTGATCGAGGCCGACTTCCTTCAGGACAACGGGTTCGAGATCGTCGCGCCGCATCCCTACTTCCCGCGACTGCGGCTGGAACTCGAGCAGGGCCTCGGCTGGAAGGCGGATGTCGAAGCGGCGCTGGAGCGACTGCTGGAGAGCAGCGCGTTGCAGCAGCCCGTCGGTGCGGTGTCCAGCCCCGTGCTGTGGACGCCGCACACCGGTCGATAGGGGAGCGGGCCTCCACGGTGAACACGCGTGGCTGACGTCCCGCCGATGCCCGGCGATTGCGGGCTGCTCGACGTCGGCGACGGCAACCGGATGTACTGGGAGACCCACGGCGACCCCGCGGGGGCGCCGGTCCTCATCGTTCATGGCGGTCCGGGCGCCGGTAGGTCCCGCCGCGCTCACAAGCAGTTCGACCCAGACCTGTTCCGCATCGTGCTCTTCGATCAACGTGGGTGCGGCGACAGCGTGCCCAGCGCCGCGGATCCGTCGACCGACATGTCGTGCAACACGACCGAACATCTGCTCGCCGACATGGAAGCGCTGCGTCGTCATCTGGGCATCGATCGGTGGCTGCTGTACGGCGGCTCGTGGGCGTCGACGTTGATCCTCGCCTACGCCCAGCGGCATCCGGATCGCGTGACCGGAGTCGTGCTGATCGGCGTGACGATGACGCGGCCACACGAGGTGGACTGGTTGTACCGCGGGCTCCGACTGGTCCGTCCTGCAGAGTGGGAGCGGTTCCGTGGCGGCGTGCCCGAAGCAGACCGGGACGCGAATCTCGTCGAGGCCTACCGCCGGTTGATGGAGCACCCGGATGCCGCCGTGCGCGAGCAGGCGGCGCGGGATTGGTGTGCGTGGGAGGACGCCGCGATCGCCCACGAGACATTGGGTAGGCCCGGCCAGTACTCGGCCAAGATCGATGACGACCGTCTAGCCTTCGTCCGGATCTGCACGCACTACTTCGCGCACGCGGCGTGGTTGGCGGACGGCCAACTGCTGCGCGATGCGCATCGACTGGCCGGCGTACCCGGCGTCCTGATCCATGGTCGTCTCGATCTCTCCGCGCCCGTGCGGACGGCCTGGGAACTGGCTCAGGTATGGCTGGGTGCCGAACTCCGGATCATCGAAGACTCGGGCCACACGGGCAGCCCGGCCATGGTGGCGGCGATCGCAGACGCCGTCGAACGGTTCACTCCGCCGCGGAGCTGATGCGGCGGTTCCACGTGAAACATCGGCCAAGCCGACGGAAGTCTGCGGGGACAGCGACACCGGTACCAGGCGCGCGTTCGGCGCCCACACCCGTGGCGGTCACACTGGGGAGCTTCGTCATCGCCCGACTGAGACGCCGGAGGTGCGCGGCGTCCCGACGCCCAGCCGGCGGTCGCCTGTCCGGACGCAGTGCCGCGGGCAAGACACGGCCAGCGGTCCATGTGGCCGTCGCGATGGTCGGCGGGGGATATCCCGGTACGTCGGCCGCACACCGACCACCCACGCGCCCGAAGGCAGGCCGCACGTCCTCGATGCGAGCGGGTTGCTCACCGCCTCAATGGCGCGGTGCGGGGTCGGGCAGCAGCACCGTACTTGCGCCGCGGGGAGCCGTTGGCGTGCGCGGCGAGGTGGTGTTGCCGAGAGCACCGTTGGCCGGCGCTGCCCGGCTTGGGATCGAAGCGGCGCGCCGGTGCGGGCAGGGGAGGAGGGGAAGCTGAGTGCAGCACCCCGACGCTTGCACACCGAGCGAGTCGGCTGGGGGGCGGCCTACTGGCCGTCCAGCAGTTGGACGATGCGTGCGCGGCGGAGATTCAGGTCGCCGATGCGGGTGTCCATCTCGGCCAGTGTCTGTCTGATGGCGGCGGCAATGGCCGGGCACATGTCGACCGCGCTGCCGTCGATGCAGGGCAGTAATTGGCGAATGGTGCGTACGCCGAAACCGGTGTCGATCAACATCCGGATCCGGCGCACATCTTCGATCGTGTCGGCGTGATAGTCGCGGTAGCCGTTGGAGCGGCGTTGCGGTGCGATCAGACCCTGAGCCTCGTAGTAGCGCAGCGACCTGACCGAACTGCCGGTTGCCGCCGCTACTTCACCGATCCGCACGCGAGCTCCTTTTGGGTTGACCTTGACGCTGATGTCAGGGTTTAACTTCGCCGCATGCCCAACGATTCCCTACTTTCCACGCTGACAGTCACCCGCGTCGGCTCCGGTCCCGGCCTGCTTCTCGCGCACGGAGCAGGAGGTGGTGTCGCCCTGAATTTCAGCCAACTCATGGACGAGATGGCCGGCGAGCGAACGCTGATCGGCGTGGACTATCCGGGCTCGGGAGGCAGTCCTTTGACGGCGAATTCCTACGGCGTCGACGATCTGGCTGACGCGATCGTTGACGCCGGGCGAGCGGCCGGCTTCAACCGATTCCCCATCCTCGGGCTATCGCTGGGCTCGGCGGTGGCCATCACTGCGGCGCTACGTCATCCCGAGGCCGTCAGCGCACTGATCCTGACGGTAGGGTTCGCGCACGCCGATCCGCAGCTTCGGTTGGTTGTCGATGTCTGGCGATATCTGGCCACGCACGACCGCGATATCCTGGCCCGGTTCCTGACAGCAGTGTCGTCGCCGTCGGCGTTCGACGAGGCCGGCAATCTCGACGACATTGTGGCCAGCGTCCGCACGAGCATTCCGGTCGGCAGTCCGCAGCAGGCCGCACTGGCCGCCGAAATCGACCTCCGCGACCGCCTCGCGGAGGTCGTGATCCCGACGTTGGTCGTGGCGGCGGGCGGGGACCGCATCGTGCAGCCGTCCTCCACTCGCGCTCTCGCAGCGGGCATTCCTGGCTCAGTCCTGATGGAATATCCAGACGCGGGTCACATCTTCACACCGGACGAGGGGCGGACATGGATCTCCGATATCCGGAAGTTTCTGCTGGCGCACAAGCTGTGACGGACAGGTGGCACTGGCGGGTGGCCGTCCTGTCTGCCGCCGCCTTCGTCTACCTCGCCGCAGAGATGTTTCCGGTCGGCATCGTCCCGCAGATCGCCGACGGACTGCACACGACAGTGCCCGCAGCGGGGCTGCTGGTAGGTGTGTACGCGGTGGCTGCCGGTGCGGCAATCATCCCGGTGGCGTTGGCCACCCGTCGCGTCGAGCATCGCGTCATGCTCACCGCCGCCTTGGCTTCGCTGTCGTTGTCCCAACTGCTGCTGGCCGTCGCACCGACGCCCGGGTGGGCAGTCGTCGCCCGGGTCGTCGGCGCGATTCTGCATGGGTCGGTGTGGTCCCTGGCTCCGGTGCTTGCCAGTGCCCTCGCACCGGCCGGCCGTGCGGGGCAGGCGACCGCGCTGGTGTTCGTCGGGGCAGCGCTGGGGTTGGCTGCGGGATCCCCGCTTACCACGCAGCTTTCCCTACTCATCGGGTGGAGAGCGGCGTCTCTGGTGCTGGCGGTGCTTGCCTTGATCTTGGCGGTGGCCATTGCGGTGCTGGTTCCCCGCAGTATCGGTCGTACTGTGACGGCACCGGACGTCGGCCGATCCGGTGAGCCGCACACTGTCGCGGCAGTCTGCGTACTGACGCTGCTAGTGGTGACCGCCGCCTATGCGCCGTATTCGTTCATCACGGTGTTGGCCGGCGATATCGGGATCCCGGCCACCGGCCTCCCGGTTCTGCTCCTGGGCTATGGCGGCGCCGCGCTGACTGCGGTCGTCGTCGCCGGACGATTGCTCGATCGACACCGCTACGCTGTCGTGGTCGCGGCCCTGACGGGCCTGTTGATTGCATTCGCGACGCTGAGCCTGACTGGCTCGCGCGGGTTGTTCGTCACGGCAGTTCTGTTGTGGGGAGCGGCCTTTGCGTGTTGGGCGCCGGTGATGCAGACGATCCTCATCAAGCGTTGCCCCAACGCCGCGTTCGCGTCTTATCTGTACGTGCTGACGTTTCAAGTCGGCATATTCTCCGGCGCCTGGGCAGGAGCGCAGCGCGTGGCCGCCGATGCGGCAGCGTCACTGACGCTGCTCGCGCTGATGGGCGTCGGCTGCGCGGTACCGGTGGCGGTGTTGGCCCGACGGCGGTTGTGATCGGGGAGAACGAAAAACCCGCCGCCGGGGCTCGTATCACGATGGTCCCAGGACCAATCGGAACAAGCGTCACGTGACGGGGCTGCGGCTGCGGTTCGGCGATCCTCGAATCACCGGCTGCGCTGTTCCGTGGCCACCGCGTGGCAGCGTGGCTCTGCGGCGCGCTGAGTCGATCCGGGGCATCTCTTGACGCTGTCCGCTTCGTGGTCCACCAGGCGGGCCATGAGACGGCGGTGGCGGCACTACGGGAGGCGACGGGGGAGCCGCGCGGCTGTTCGTCTCACCCCGGACGGTGCAGACGCACCGCACCCACGTCTACACCAAGCTGGGACTCAGCTCCCGGATCCAGCTGATGCAGGAGGCGGGACGGCACGGGTGACCGGCGTCTCGGCGATATCGACCAGGGCGTCGATCACCTCCGGCAGTGGCCGGCTTGTGTCGACTTCGTGGGTGGCCGACCGCCGCAACAACGGTTCGGTCTCGGCGATGTCAGCCAGGATGCGAGCGCGCTCCTCCGCAGTCTTGCCGAACGGATTGTTCGTGCGGCGCCGCACCCTGTCCAACACGACATCCGTTGGGGCGGTGAGGAGTACGACCGCATCGAAGCGGTCGTAGAAGCGCCACTGGTTGGCCACTGTGCCCTGGACGAACAACGGCCCGTCGCGCCGGCGGCTCAGCAGCTCGTCGATCAGGGACTCGCGCCAGAGCGGCTCACCGTCGACGATTTCGATCCACGTGCCGTCGTCGGTGTCGACGGTGGCATAACCCCGCTGGGCAAGGCCGGCCAGCGCCGTCGACTTGCCGACCCCGGACATACCCGTCACGAGGACCGCGGCGTTGCGAGTCATACCGACTGATTCAACCAGCCTTCACCCCGTGGCGCCGCGAATGTGCAAACAGCGCGCTGCACAACGGATTTCGGCGATCTCACCGCACACTCACGGTGGGAGGAGTGAAACTACGCGCCGGCCTGGCCGGCCTGCTCCACCGACATCTCGTGCGCCAGCAGCTCGGCGAACGTGAAAGTGCCTGTGGGACGGTCATTCTTACCCAACAGGTACAGCCGCTTGACTGCGGCGAGGATGCCTTCTGCGATGGAGTCGCGGTGGCCCGGGGAGGTCAGCAGCTCTCGGTCGTGGGGGCTGCTCACATAGCCGATGTCAACCTGCACGGTGGGCATCCGGGTCAGCCGCAGCAGATCCCAGGTCCGGCCGTGGGTCCGGCAGTCGCGGAAACCGCTGCGCGCCACGACTTCCCGTTGGATGAAGTCGGCGAGGTTGCGGCCGATGGTGGACACCGAACCGTGAGAGTTGCCGAAGTAGAACGAGGCGACGCCGTTGGCTGCCGGGCTGGGCAGGCTGGCGCACCGGAGGCTAATCATGAGATCGGCGCCGACCGCGTTGGCCGTCGCGGCCCGCTCGGCGTCGGACGGGCTGCCGCTGACGGGGCGCGACAGGAACGTGTCCATGCCGATGGCCGTCATGCGGCCTTCCAGCCGGCTGGCCAGATCCCACAAGACGTCGGCCTCACTGACCGGGCCTGAGCGGCTGGTCATGATGAGCCCGCGATCGTCGCCGCCGCGGCCCGGATCGATGATGATCCGCTTTCCGGTCAGGCGGGGGCCGCTGCGTCGCACGAGTTCCTCTTCGCGGATGGCGTGCGGCGAACCGCCCGTAACCCGCGAACCCAGGAAGTACAGGGAGCGCAACGTCTCCGGACCGCAGATGCCGTCGGGGAACATGCCGTACTCACGCTGGTACGACATCAGGCCGTTGTGGGTCTGCAGGCCGAAATGACCATCGACGAGGCCGGTGTAGAAACCGAGATCCTGCAGCCGGGCCTGCAGGGTGGCGACGTCGTCGCCGTACATCGGGGCACCGAACTGGTGCGAGAGCGTGCGCGCCCCCAGTCGGTACGAGGCCTCTTTCAGCGCGCGGTACGTGGCTTCGCCGACCATGCCGTCGACGAGCAGTCCACGCTGCTGCTGAAAGGCACGCACCGCATGATCGAGTTCTTCATCGAAGAGGTCGAGAGCGACGTGCTTGCCGGTGGTGAGATCCGCGTCGGGACTGTCCAGCAGTCCCAGGGCGGCCAGTGCGGCCCGAATCTCGGTGACCGAACCTCCCCGGTCACCGCGACGCAGTATCGACATTCCTGGCCTTTCAATCACGGACGCCAGGCGGGCGGACAGCTGCGCACTGGCGGGACGCCTGCATCCATTGTCGCAGACGCTCCTCAGGATTCCGCAACTTCACAGGCAGCAGCGGTGCGCCCCGCCGAATCCGGCGGGTGCGCGGCCGCTGATGCGATCAGAGTTCGTCGGCGATTTCGCGCAGCAGGGCAGCCTTGCCCTTGGCGCCGACGATGCGCTTCACGGGCTCGCCGTCCTTGAACAGGATCAGGGTCGGGATCGAGACGACGTTGAAGCTGCGGGCCGTCTCGGGGTTGGCGTCGACGTCGAGCTTGGCGACCGTCAGCTCGCCGGCCTTCTCGCCGGCCAGTTCCTCGAGCACCGGGGCGATCATCTTGCACGGTCCGCACCAGGTCGCCCAGAAGTCGACCAGCACCGGGGTGCCGCTCTTGATGACGTCGCTGTCGAACGAACCGTCGGTGACGGTCAGCGTTGCGCTGCCCTCGCTCATGTACTGCTCCTCTCGGGTGAACTCTGTGGGGGAAGGACGATCAGCCGTGGTGCTCGGCCAGCCAGCGCTCGGCATCGATGGCCGCCGCGCAGCCGCTGCCGGCCGCGGTGATGGCCTGCCGGTAGGTGTGGTCGACCAGATCGCCGGCGGCGAACACGCCGTCCAGCGACGTGTTGGTGGTGCGGCCCTGCACCTGCACGTAGCCCTCGTCGTCGAGATCGACGAGGCCGCGCACCAGCCCTGACCGCGGGTCGTGACCGATGGCGACGAACACACCGGTGACCGGAAGCTTGCTCTCCTCGCCGGTGGCGGTGTTGCGCAGCAGCAGTCCGCTGACCTTCGAATCACCCTCCACCGCAACAACTTCGGTGTTGGTGACGAACGTGATCTTCTCGTTGGCCTGCGCGCGCTCGAGCATGATCCGCGAGGCGCGGAACTCGTCGCGGCGGTGGATCAGCGTCACCGAACGGGCGAAGCGCGTCAGGAACGTCGCCTCCTCCATCGCCGAGTCGCCGCCGCCGATGACGGCGATGTCCTGGCCACGGAAGAAGAAACCGTCACAGGTGGCGCAGGTGCTCACGCCCTGGCCGATCAGCTCCTGCTCACCCGGCACCCCGAGATGACGGGCGGCGGCGCCCATCGCGAGGATGACAGCGCGCGCGGAGTAGGTCTCGCCGTCGACCGTGACGGTCTTGACGGGCCCGTCGAGGGACACCGCCTCGACGTCCTCCATGCGCAGGTCGGCGCCGAACCGCAGCGCCTGCTCGCGCATCTCCTCCATGAGCTCGGGGCCGGTGATGCCCTCCTTGAAGCCCGGGTAGTTCTCCACCTCGGTGGTGGTCATCAGCGCGCCGCCGAACTGGACACCCTCGAAAACCAGCGGCTTGAGCTGGGCGCGAGCCGTGTACACCGCGGCGGTGTAGCCGGCCGGCCCGGAGCCGATGATGATCACGTCGTGCACAGCCGGGGCGGGCGAAGCGACGGGAGAGTCGGTGTCTGGGGTGGTCATGGCCGCCTTTCATCTGGCTCTGGTCAGGCTCATACCTGGTTGGCCTGCTGCCAGAGTCGGTACGCCTATAACACCAGGGTAAGTGCCGGTGTTCCCGGCCGTTTGGCGGGCTCCGGAGCGCTCAGTGGCCCGGTTGTGTCGATGGGCCCGCAGCATCGGGGATGACGGCATCGGCGATCAGGCCGGCGTCGGTCGCGTTGCAGCCGGGAGACACCACCAGGGCCATCACAGCGCCGTCATCGGCCTTCGGGAGCAACAGGAGCACCTGGGCGCGGTCGTGCATGGTCAGGGTGGTGGCACCGAGGACCGACGTTGCGGCGGCGTAACCGAGCCCGGTCAGACAGGACTGCAGGCGATCCGGGGCCGCGAGGGCTCCCAGCTCGGGTGGCCGGGTCCGCAGACCCAGGATCTGCCGGTCCGGCCAGGGCATCCCGGCCTGACGCTGCACCGTCAGTGACGCGGCCTTGGGGCCGGCCGAGATCCGGGCCGGTTCGTCGGATCCGCTGGACACCACGACGGCGCCGATACTGGCCGCGATCACACCCGCCGCGGCGCCGGCGACAACGGCGGGACGCGCGCTCCTCGCACCGTGGCCGGCCGAGCGGCCGGGGACGACGGTGTGCCGTGCCGGTTGGGGACCGGCATCGCGCAGGGCGGACCCGATGCGCGCGGTGGCTTCCGGGGGAAGGTCACTCTCGGTGCTGTCGTCGGCCAGATCGTGCAGATCGCGACGCACCTGTTCGAGCTCCGCGTACCGACGGGCGAGTGCCGGATCGTCACGGATGCGCCGGCGCAACCGGGCGGCCGTGGCGTCGTCGAGCAGCCCGGCCTGCAGGTCGGCGAGCTGCTCGAGGGAGACGGACTCATCGGCCTGTTCGTCGTCCACCTGCCGAAGCCTAATCCGGCCGGTGTCGGATGCGGTTCGGCCGCGTCAGTCGGCGAGGTGCGCCAGCGACTGGGCGAGTTTCGCGCGGGCCCGCGAGCAGCGGCTCTTCACGGTGCCTTCGGCGATACCCAGCATCGCGGCGGTCTCGGCCACCGAGTAGCCCTGCATGTCGACGGCGACGACCGCGGCCCGCTGCTCGACCGGCAGCCGCAGCAGCGCGCGTTCGATGACGATGCTGGTCTCGATGCGGTGCGCCGGGTCGGCGGTCTGGCAGGTGGCTTCGCTGAGTTCCTCGGCGCGGTGAAACTTGTTGTGGCGCAGCCGGTCCAGGCAGGAGTTCACCACGATGCGGCACAGCCAGCTGCGGACCGAACTGTCGTGCCGGAACCGCGGCGCGTGGCGGTGGGCTTTGAACAAGGCGTCCTGCAGGGCGTCGAGGGCGTCCTGCGGGTCGTGGCTCGTCAGGCGGGCCAGCCGGTACAGCTGGTGGCGATGCCGATAGAACAGCTCCTCGAACGCGTACCGCTCACCGGCGATGTGTGCCGCGAGCAATTCTGCGTCTGATGCGTCCGTCTGTGGCGCCCCGAAACTCCCCACTTCCGAACCATAAGTCGGCTCCTGGAACGCACCTGACGCGAATTGCCCGGAATCGTCCTGACCTGCACAGATGGCCGGTCAGCGCCTGTGGATAACTTAGCCGGCGGCCTTCACGACCACGTTGGAGATGTCGGTCTTGCTCTTGCCGTCGACCGTCCCCAGCGTGGAGATCCAGATCAGCAGATGCTGTGTCGGCTGCGCATTGCTGATGGTGATGGTGTTCGAGCCCGTCTTCATGGTCGCCGGTTGTGTCAGGACGGTCGTGGCGTCCAATGAGGACGGGGTGGCCGTCTGGGCCGACCGGATCTGGATCGCGGTGCCGGTGCTGGTCAGGTTCAGGCTGACCGACGCGACGGTGGTCGACTGCGGCAGGTTCAGCATGAGGCCGACGCCGCTCTTGAACCCGGGGAACGGTGCCGGATCGGTGTAGACGTCGGTCGACCACGCGTCACCCGCAGCGCCGGTGATGGCCTTGCCGGCGGTCTCCGGGGAGTCCGCGCCACCGCCGGGCGAAAAGACCGTCACCCCAACGGGTTTCACCACATTGCCGGGTGTCGGGGCGCCGCTGGAGGTCGGATGCTGACTGTTGAGGCCGAGCTGCTGCTTGTCCAGACCGCCGCCGACATCGCCGAAGATGCCCTTGAGCACCGAAGCCAGCACCAGCAGCGCCACCAGCAGGACGGCGCCGCCGACACCCACGCCGATGAGCAGGGCCTTGCGACGTTTCGCCGCAGCTTCGAGTTCGGCCGCGTCGGCGGTATCCGGGCGCTGCGAGCCGTCGACCGGCTCGAGCAGTTCGGTGGTGTCGGCGACGGTGGTCGCCTGCTGCAGCAGGTTCAACAGCGTTGGGGCCGAACGGATTCCGCCGCCCTCCTGTACGGCCCGGGCGGCCGCGGCGGAGATCTGGAAGGGGATGGCCGGATCGATGGCACGGGGTTCGACGGGCTGGCCCGCACTGTTCTGCGTCGCGGGCAGCATGCCGCTGAGCGCACCGGCCTCGGGCAGCGGCCAGCGGTTGACCAGCAGCGCGTACAGCGTGGCGCCGACGCCGCGGATGTCATCCTCGGGGGTGGCCGACGGGAGCGTGCCGGGGAAGGCGAGCACCACGTCACCCTCGATGCTGACCCGGATCCGGCCGGGGTGATCGACCGACAGCGCGACGCCGGCGCGGTGCGCGGATTCGGCCGTCGACGCCAGGGACTGGATGGCGCGGGCGCCGCCCATCGGGGAGGGTTCCGTCGCGGCCACTTCGGCGAGCGAACCGCCGCGGATCCATTCGCTGACCACCAGGCCACCGTGGCCGAGGCGGGTGACATCCAGGATGCGGGCCAGGCCGGGGCCTTCGATGTGGCTCAGTTTGCTTGTCCGGGTGAGGATTTCCTGGACCATCGACTCCGGCAGCGCGCCGTCGTGGTCGACGAAGGTCAGAGCGACCTGGCGATCGAGCGGGATGTCGAGGGCGTGCCAGAACTGCAGATCCGGGGGACCGCCGTGGAAGACGAGCAACCGGTAGCGGCCGTCGGCGACGACTGCGCCGGCCCGCAACGCGACATCGTCGCCGCCGGACGTATCCGGGATGTGGGCGGATCCCTGCTCCGCAGGTGCGTCGGTCACCGCAAATCCTTTCCGAAGCCCGCCCGTGGTACCACTTTCCCGGCCTGGCCCGCCAGTGGCGGACGCGCCCGGCCGCGGTGGTACCGGTGATGAATTGCCGTGTCCAGGGTACGGGACCGAGGTCCGTCGGGAGTCCGGTACAGCCGAGCTGACCTGGACAGCGGGGGTCGGTACCGGCGTGCCGCGGCCCAGCCGGCGTTTCACGAAAGCCACTGCGGCCAGGGCATCGGGCACCTTGGCGGCCACGAGTACGGCCACGATCACCGGGAGCATGATCAGGCCGAGCAGAACCAGTCGCAGCAACGATCCGCCGGCGCCGCCGTGCTCGGTCAGCCGGTCGAACCCCAGCAGTCGGTCGGCGACATAGGCCAGCAATCCCGAACCGAGGGAGGCGCAGATGGTCACGAGAATGGTCCGGATCACCGGCAGCTCGATCATCCGGCCGCGCGGTGGCCGCAACGCCGACCGCAGCAGCACATAGCCGACGGTCGCGCCGGCCAGGAAGCCCAGCCCGTTGGCGAGGCCCAGGTAGCCGGCCACGAGTTCCCGGTCGTCGGTCAGGTGGGGCGCGATGAGCGAGCCGACGATCTTCACCACGGTGATCACGACGATCAGGACGATCGGGATCCACGGTTGTTCGCGGGCGTAGAACACCCGAAGTTCCAGCAGCACCATCGAATACGGGATCAGCGTGAACGCCGACAGCGTGATGGCCATGCCGAGATAGCCGGCGTCGGTGGCGCCGAAGTTGCCGTACGCGAACAGCGCGCTGCCGATGGCGGGGCCGGCGACGGTCATGAACGCGACGATGGGAATGAGCGTCACCATGGTCAGCCGGGTGGCCAGTGAGAAGTCGGCGAGCACGGCGGGGTTGTCGTTCGCGGCGGCGTTGCGGGACAGCCGTGGCATCACCACGGTCAGTACCGTGACGCCGATCATGCCGAACGGCAGCTGCAGCAGCAGCCAGGCGTAGTTGTAGATCGCGGGACCGGATGCGGCTGCGTGGCTGGCGATCTCGTTGCCGACGATCAGGCCGATCTGGCTGATGAGGACGTACAGCATCATCGCGACGGCCATGGTGCCGAACTTCTTGAGCCGGTCGTCGATACCCCACAGCGGCCGCAGGTCGACGCGGTGCTGACGCAGGGAGTACAGCAGGACGGCGGCCTGGGCCACGACGCCGAGCGTGGTGCCGATGCCGAGCACGAGCAGTTTGGCGTTGCCCATCTGGACCGGATCGATCGAGAGTTCGCCCGGTACAAGCACATACACGCAGAGCGTGATGATCGCCACCACGTTGTTGAGCACCGGCGCCCACGCCGGGGGCCCGAACACGTTGCGGTTGTTCAGGATTGCCATGTAGACGGAGGTCAACCCGTAGAAGATGATCTGCGGCAGCAGCAGATACGCGAAGGCGGTGGTGAGCGGCTCGTTGACCTGCGGGTCGCTGCCCAGCATCAGCCGCACCAGCAGCGGTGCCGCCGCGACCGACAGCACCGTCGTCAGCAGCAGCAGCGCGGTGGCGAGTGTGACCAGCCGACGCACGAACGCGGCACCACCGTCGGCGTCGTCGCGTTCGGCCCGGGCCAGCACCGGCACGAAGATCGCGGTGAAGGTCGCTTCGAGAACCAGCGCGGCCACCATGTTCGGCAGCTGGTTGGCGACGGTGAACGAACTCGACAGGGCCGCACCGAGAATCGCGGCGAGTAGCACGATCCGCAGAAACCCGGTGATGCGGCTGACCAGCGTGGCCAACGCCATGCCCCAGGACCGGGAGACGACGGCGGCGTCGGACAGTTCGGCCCGGCGGGGCGGTGCCGTCGTTGCGGGAGGTCGGGGACTGCGAGCCTCGCTCATGAGTCCTCCGGGGCGTGGGCGATGGCGGTGTCGAGCGGATCGGGCCGGATGGGCCGGGTGTGGTGCGGGCGGTCCAGGTCGGCGCGGTCGGGCTGACCGCGGAACCGGTGCCACAACCGTCGGCCGGCCAGCAGGAACAGCACCGCGCCGGCGGACAGCGTGATGAAGAACAGCACCTTGCCGTACGCGTTGGAGTGCACCGACAGCCGGACCGGTTCGCCGAGCGTCAGACCGTTGACCGTGCGCAGGGAGACGTCGACCGCGACGCGCTGGGTGAAATGCACCTCGATCGGTACCCGCAGCGGCAGGTAGCCCGGCGGCAGTTCGATCTCGCCCATGTCGGTCACGGTCATGCCGGGTGGCGCGTCGACGACCAGCCGCACCCGGATCGGCACGGGCAGATCGTTGCGCAGAGCCAGGGGGAGGGGACTGCGTTCGGTGGCCAGCGTGTACGAGCCGCCGGGGTTGACGACGGTGACGCCGTGGAACAGATCGTCCATCGTGCGCTGCGTGGTGCTCACGCGCTCCTGGGCCAGCGCCTCGCGGACGGTCGGCGGTACCGACTGCGTCAGCGCCCGCAGCATGTCCTCCCGCAGCGGCGCCGTGTACTGGTCGCCCGTCAGACCCGTCTGGGTGTTGACGGTCAGCGCGGCGGTCAGGCCCCAGATCCGTTCCATGGTGGTCGAGATCTGGCTGGTGATGCCGTCGCCGTAGCGGGCCTTGGGATTGCCGGTGCCGTTATCCGGCGGCGTGGCCGTTTGCGTCGGCGGCAGTGTCTGGGTGTCGGCGATGACCGCCGGCATCGGGCGGGCGACGGCCAGCCCGGAATGCATGGCAGTGGCCACCGAAGTCAGGATCGCCTGGGCGTCGTCGGGTGTGACGTCCCACGCGAGCGGGGGCATCAGGATCTGATTGCGGGGTTCTGCCTCCGGTCGCAGCCCGCGCCACAGCACGGACGCGATGGCGTCCTGGCGGCGTGCGACCGGCGAGTCGTGGTTGAGCGGCACCCGCAGCGACGTGTCCAGATACCCCGGGGAGATCGGGGTGCGCCCCGCGCCGGCCAGCGCGGCAGCGACGCACGGGTCGAAGGGCGCCACGGTGACCTTGTCGCTGTAGCGGCGCGGCGCGGTGTCGGCAGGTTGATCGGACTCGTCGGCGGTCACGGGCGCCGCGGCGATCGCGACGGTCGGTTCGGGCTGCGCCGACAGCAGCCGCACCGCCTGACCCGTGAGCGGTCCGTCGCCGACGACGGTGGCGCCGCGCAGTGACTGGATGCCCAGCAGTTGGTTGACGATGGGCCCGGCATCGGTGGCGGTGGAGCTGAGGACGGCGTCGCCGACGCGTTGCAGCGCGCGCAGGTCGGCCTGGGCGTACACGGTCGGGGTGACGCACACCCGCTTGGCCAGCTCCCGCAGCCGGGCGAGCCAGTCGGTCGCGGCCTGCTGTCCGGTACCCGGGTGGGTGGGCGAGTTCAGGCCGGCCTCCGGGTCGTCTTCCACGACGTAGCCGCCACTCATCGCGTTGACGGTGATCAGCAGGTCGGGGTCGACGGCCAGGCACATCGCGCCGCGCATGAGGCCGCCGGGATCCACCTGGTCGTTGGTGGCGAAGTCGGCCGCCGCCAGCAGGGTGTCCAGGCGGCCACCGTTGGCCAGGGCGGCGGCGAGGTCGTCGTCGGCGAGGCGGGCCGGTTCGGTGCGTCCGGGGACGCCCGCCGCCAGGTGTGGACGGTCGGCCAGTGGCCAGAGCAGGGTCAGCGCGACGGGGCGTGCGGTGTCGGGTGGCACGACGGCGTCGATCGGCTGCTGGCCGCTGCTGCCGCCGGCGGCCGGGGTGGCGGGCACGCCGAGTACCGGCAGCAGGAAGCGGGCGTCGTCCAGCCGGGCCGCCGACCCGTAGTCGGGCGTCCCGTTGACGTTGACCAGCAGGGGATACACGCCCGGATGGTCGATGCCGATGGCGGGATGGTCGGCCGAGCGCACGGGGTACGCGAGCCGGAACGGCACGCTCTGCCCGCGCCCCAGGTCCTGCGACACCGTGGTGAAGTCGCCGACGGCGGAGAAATCCACCGGTTCCCCGGCCAGGATCGTCCGCAGCGCGGACGACGACGTCACCGCGGCCGCGTGCTCGAGCCGCACCATGACGTCGTGCACCGGCCGGTCACCGACATTGGTGACGGTGCCGGTAACGGTCACGACCGGCTCGCTGGTGGTGGTGACGACGTCGGGGGTGACGTGGTCGATGCGCAGTTGCAGGAACGTCGTCCCGCCGGGTTCCCCAGCCGACGAAAGCGGCGTGACCGGCGCGGTGAGCAACAACAGCAGTGTGGTGACCGCGAGCACGCGCAGCAGTGCTGTCGAGGTGAGCCCCGACAGCACCGACCTGACGTTCACGACCCGGGTCCGCAGCCGTTCGCGCGGCGGCCGGGCTGGGTATGGGCGGAGTCGTCGGTGCGATGGTTCCGCGTGCGGGAATGGGTCTGTGGGCGGCGGCGCGGCGCGGTGCGCGGCAGCGGCGGCAGGGCGCCCGGACCGTCGGTGTGCAGTTTGTCGATGAGTTCGCCGGCCACCTCGGCGAGCTTGCGCTCGTCGGCGTAGGCGAGGCGGGACGGCAGTTCCCGCAGCGGCACCCAGGCCACTTCGGTGACCTCGACGTCGTCGTCGGAGAGTTCGCCGCCCAGGAATCGCATCAGGTAATGGTGCACTGTCTTGTGGACGCGCCGGCCCTCGGTCACGAACCAGTAGTCGATGCTGCCGAGCGCGGCCAGCACACTGCCCTGCAGTCCGGTCTCCTCGGCGACCTCACGGATGGCGGTCTGTTCGGCCGTCTCGCCGAGTTCGATGTGCCCCTTCGGCAGTGACCACAGCATGCGGCCGCGGCGGTCGATGCGACCGATGAGCGCCGCCTTCTGAGTGTCTTTGGGGCCGTCGAGCCCGTCGATCACCAGTCCGCCGGCCGAGGTCTCGTGGACGGTGCGCAGCCGGTCGTTGTTCGACTTGCGGGCAGACGGGGTGGCGGGAGCGGTCGCCGGAGCCGCTTGAGCGGTGTTGTTGCGCGGGGGCGCCACCGAATCGGTGTCGGTGGCCTGGGTGTTGTCGCTGGGCGGACCTGCCGAGCGTCGACCGCGACGTCGCCCGCGGCGTCGTCGTGGTTTGGCACGCTCGCCTTCCGACACCCAAGCGATAGTAGCTGCTCAGGTTGGGCGCTCTGTCCCCACTCGCCGGTCAGTGGCCCAGTTGTGACCGTGCCGCGATGGTCGGTACCAAACCGCGGGGTGGGCGCATTAGGCTCATCGGACGTGCCGAACGATGCAAGCGCTGAGGTCGGGTCGGAGCGGAGTCCGGATAGCTCTCTGCGCGACCCGACAATTTTGCTGACCGCTGCCGCGGTCGCACTGAACAAGCATGCGGGTTTGCTCGTAGACCTGGGCCGCGTGTTCGCCGCGGCGGGTCACGACCTGTATCTGGTGGGCGGCAGTGTGCGCGATGCGCTACTGGGCCGCGAGCTGAACGACCTGGACTTCACCACCGACGCCCGTCCGGCCGAGTTGCAGAAGATGCTCCGCGGCTGGGCAGAAGCGTTGTGGGACACCGGGATCGAGTTCGGGACCATCGGGGCGGCCAAGTACGGCCAGCGCATCGAGATCACCACGTTCCGCGCCGACAGCTACGACCAGGTGTCCCGCAATCCCGAGGTGGTGTTCGGCGACCGGCTCGAGGACGACCTGGTGCGACGGGACTTCACCGTGAACGCGATGGCGGTCCGGATCAACCCGGACCTGCCCGGGGGCATCGGTGAGTTCCACGATCCGCTGGGCGGGCTGACCGCGCTCGCCGACCGAGTCCTCGACACTCCGTCGGCGCCGCAGGTGTCGTTCGGTGACGATCCGCTGCGGATGTTGCGTGCCGCCCGCTTCGTCTCCCAGCTGGGGTTCGCGGTGGCGCCCCGGGTCCTCGAGGCCCTGATCGAGATGGCGCCGCAGCTCGGCCGGATTACCGCCGAGCGCGTGGCCGCGGAGCTGGACAAGCTGATGTTGGGCGCCGACCCCATGGCCGGCGTGGATCTCATGGTGCAGACCGGGCTGGGCGACGTCGTGCTGCCCGAGGTCGGTGCCATGCGGATGGCGATCGACGAACATCACCAGCACAAGGACGTCTATCACCACTCGCTGACCGTGCTGCGGCAGGCGATCGACCTCGAGGACGACGGACCCGACCTGGTGCTCCGGTGGGCAGCGCTGCTGCACGACATCGGCAAGCCCGACACCCGCCGACACGAGCCCGACGGCGGCGTCAGCTTCCACCACCACGAGGTGGTCGGCGCCAAGATGACGCGCAAGCGCATGCGCGCGCTGAAGTACTCGAAGCAGATGGTCGACGACGTCTCGCAGCTGGTGTACCTGCACCTGCGGTTCCACGGCTACGCCGACGACAAAGGCAGTGGCAAGTGGACCGACTCGGCGGTGCGGCGTTACGTCACCGACGCCGGGCCCCTGCTGAGCCGGCTGCACAAGCTGGTGCGTGCGGACTGCACCACCCGCAACCGCCGGCGCGCGGCGCGGCTGCAGGCCAACTACGACGGTCTCGAACGGCGCATCGAGGAACTGGCCGCGCAGGAGGATCTGGCACGGGTACGCCCGGACCTGGACGGCAACGAGATCATGACGCTGCTGGGTATCCCGGCCGGGCCGCAGGTCGGTGAGGCCTGGCGGTTCCTGAAGGAGCTCCGGCTCGACCGCGGTCCGCTGTCGCACGACGAGGCCGTCGCCGAATTGCAGAAATGGTGGAACGGACGCGCCTGACCAAACGTCCATTCAGGTATGGACTATTGCCTGAGTGACGGAGATGGGTCGGCGTCGTGGTGGCCGGGGGAGCCGGCGGTGGACGCCGACGGTGACGGCACGCTGGACGGTGTGCGGCTCGATGTGGACGGCGACGGATTGTTCGACGACGCGCTCGCGGACTTCGACGGCGACGGCCGGGCCGACCATGCCGTGGTGGACGTCGAGGACATCGCGGCTCGGCGCACCCTGACAGACGACGGGTCCGGCACCTGGGCGGTGGGCTCGGGACTGCGGTGGTTCGGCTTGGACGGCACCGAGCAGAGCGGGGGAGTGATCGTCGACTTCGACGGTGACGGCGCGGCCGACGACCGGCTGATCGACGCCGATGGCAACGGACTCGCCGACCGGGTGCTGGCGGGGCCGGTGGCCTACGCGGACACCGACGGCGACGGGCGGTGGGACGTGCAGCTGACCGACACCGACGGTGACGGGTTGGCTGACGCCGCTGGCGGCGTGGCGCGAGGTTAGGTCGCCCGCAGCGGAGCACCAACTGTTCGAGAGGGACCAGATGGCTGCGATTCGGCTCGCGTCAACGACGATTTGGTCCTTCTCGACGACCCAACGTCGGCTCAGTCCCGGCCCGCCCCGGGCGGTCCGGCGAAGGCCTGCGCGATGGTCAGCCACTTCTGGGCGTCGTCGCCGATGGCCGTCACATCGAGCTCGCGCAGCGGACGCCGCTGGGTCACCAACAGGCAGAAGTCCTCGGCCGAGCCGGTGACGCGCTGCGCCGCGTCGTCGGGGCCCCAGCTCCAGACGGATCCGTCGGGCGCGGAAAGTTCCACGTGAAACACGTCGGCCGGCGGCGTCAGTTCGTGGAGCGTGAACGCGAAATCCCTTGTCCGAACGCCGATATGCGCGATGGACTTGAGCCGGGCCGTCGGCTCGCGCCGGACACCGAGCGTGTCGGCGACATCGGCGCCGTGTGCCCAGGTCTCCATCAACCGGGCGCTGGCCATGGACGCGGCGCTCATCGGCGGGCCGAACCACGGCAGCTTGCGGCCGTCAGCCACGCCTTCCAGCGCGTCGTGCAGGGTGTTGCGGGTGGCGCGCCACTGCGCCAGCATCTCTGCCGGCGGCGTCTGGGCGAGCTCTTCGGCCGCCACGTCGACGAAGCCGAGCGGGTTCTTCCACGCCTCGGTGAGCGTCGCGGCGAAGGCCTCCTCGTCGGTCACCGCCAGCACCGATACCTTGTCGGTCCACCACAGATGCGCGATCTGGTGGGCGATGGTCCAGCCTTCGGCCGGGGTCGCCGTGGCCCACGCGGCGGGTGGCAGGTCGGCGACCAGGAGGTCCAGGTCGTCACTCTCGGCACGCAGATCGGCGATCACACCGGCAGCAGCATTGGAGGCCATGGCAGCACCCTAGACGGTACCGCCGGTTCTGCTGCGGGCATGTGCCGGTGACGGTTCGTCGGCCGGCGGTGGGCGCGGACCGGCAAAACAGCATTCGCACAGTGAGCACAGAGGAACTTCTCAGTTTCGGGAACTTTTCGGAATTCCGCCGCGACTATCCGAGCCGAAAGGTACTGGCGTCGAGGCGGTTTACCAAACACCTCGATGTGCAGGCAGAAATCGATGTGCAGGAGTGTGATGAAGCGATCGACCGGACTGGCAAATCGGGCCAGGGTGGCCGTCGGTGGTTGTCTGGCGGTGGTGTGTCTTTTTGCCGGCTCGCCGATGGGTCTTGCCAGCGCGCATCCGGGACATGACCACGGTGGTTCGAGCGACAGCGGGAGTTCTGCTGGCGGCGGCGGGGGATCCAAGTCGGGCAGTAGTGGCAAGAACAAGCGTTCCAAGCCGCTGTGCTCAGGGGGCGATCTCGGATCGGCGTCAACCGGTTGCGCGCCCGCGGGTCGCTGACCGTCCCGGGCGTCGGCCCGAACCTCACCAGCCGAAGACGGCAAACGCCGCGTCTTCCTTTGATTTCCAACGGGATTCGTCATGCCCGTAAGTAGTAGCGAAAGGCAAACAATGTTTGTGATCAACCGCAGTGTCGCGTCCACGCCGCCGATCCGGGTGCCGGCCCTTGCCTGTGCCGCCGTGGTCGGAGCCTTGATGGTCATCGGCTCGCCCGCCGGCACGGCCAGCGCACACGGTTACAGCACCGAGTCCGGCGACGCGGTGGGCCGCCCAGGTCTGAAGAACCCGGCGCCCGAATTGCGGGTGATGCAGGCGGCCGGAGACCGGGTCTTCAACCAGAGCACGCCGGCGAACCGGGCGTTGGACAACTCAGCGGCAGGGGCGTACTACCACGATCGCTTCGGGACGCCGAACTACGAGACACCGACGCACGGCAGCAACGGCGATTACCAGACCTTGCTGAACAGTCCGAAGGTCCTCGGCGGGGCACCGGGCAAGCTGTACGACTTCGCCCAGGCCAACGGGGCGAGTCTGCCCGATGAGGCGGATATGGACGCGTCGGTCCTGCGGCGGCTGAGCGGAGCCCCGGCATCTGACCACCACACGCACACGGTGTCGGTCTCAGGGCACACCGCCGCAGCGTCCGTGGCATCGAGCAAGTGCGGCAAGGCCGTCGGCGGCACGACGATCAGCGCCCAGGGCAGCTGCTAGGCGCGCTTGCCCAGCGTCGCGTGCAGGGCCAGGCCCACGAGGTAGACGACGGCGCCGGCGGCCATGAGCGCCGACGACTTGCCGTCGTCCGGGATCACGGCCGCCGACGCCGTGATCGCGACGATGAACGCCATCCAGAACAGCGCGTCCTGCACCGCGAACACATGCCCGCGGAGGGCGTCGTCGACGTCGAGCTGCATCGCCGAGTCGGCGCACAGCTTGACCACCTGCCCGGCCGTGCCCAGCACGAGGCTGCAGGCGATCAGTACCGGAATCTGCAGCCCGACGCCGGCGAGCTGCACCACCGCCGCGATGGCGAGGGAGCCGTTGGCGGTGGCGTAGCGGCCCCAGCGCCGGACCGCGGCCGGCATGACGACGTTGCCCAGGAACGACCCGAGGCCGGCGGCGGCCACGAACACGACGGTCACCGCGAATCCCGCCACATGTTCGCCGCCGCCGTGGCGGACGATCACCAGCACCATGAGGGTGTTGATGCCGAACACCATCCGGTGGGCCGCCAGCCCGGTCAGGGTGGCCGTCACGGTCGGCACGTTCGCGACCGACCGGAGTCCATAGACCCAGCCGGTGATGACGGCGTAGGTGACCGAACCGTGGACCGCGCGGGCGCTGTCGTCGGGTCCCAGGAGGTGACGGTGGAAGCGCACCGACAGCCACAGCGCCACCGCGACGGCCACCGCCGCCAACCAGATCACCACGGCCGAGCTGGTGTCGCCGGCACCCAACAGCCAGCGCGGCAGCAGCATCACGTTGGCGCCGGCGAATGCCGAGACGGCGCCGCACGCGGTCGCCACCGAGTTCATCGACACGACTTGTTCGGTGGGCACCACATGCGGCAGTGCCGCCGACAGCCCGGAGGAGACGAAGCGGGTGAAGCCGTTGACGATCAAGGCGCTGAACAGGATCCACTGGTCGGTCGCGGCGGTGGCCAGCAGCGCGCCGACGCAGATCATCACCAGCAGCCGGCCGAGGTTGGCGGCGATGAGCACCTGCCGGCGGTCCCAGCGGTCGAGCAACGCGCCGGCGAACGGACCCAACAGTGAGTACGGCAGGTAGAGCGCGGCGAAGGCCCCGGCGATGGCCAGCGGGGTGGCCTGCCGTTCCGGACTGAACAGCAGCCCGCCCACCAGACCGGCCTGGAAAAGTCCGTCGGCGAACTGGCTGACCGCACGCAGTTCCAGCAGCCGGCGGAAGTCCGGCAGGGCCTGCACCGCATGCAGGACGACGTGGTGGGGACGGCGGTCGGTCACTGGGATATTCGTGTCCTGATTTGAGAGTGCCGGGCGTGATTGAAGCGACCCGCTCCACAGTACAAATATCCCGGCGGGCCGTGTGCGTTGGTCACGGCGACGGCCCTCGAGTGCCATGATGGAGGGCGTGGCGCAGTCAGAGGAACCGGAGGATTACCGTGATTTCGCTCCCGCCTCGCATGGGATTCGTGCGGGCACGCTGCTGCTCGCCAACACCGATCTGCTGGAGCCGACGTTCCGGCGCAGCGTCATCTACATCGTCGAGCACAACTCCGGTGGCACCCTCGGCGTCGTCCTGAACCGGCCCAGCGAAACGGCCGTCTACAACGTGTTGCCGCAGTGGGCGAAGCTCGCGAAGAAACCCAAGTCGATGTTCATCGGCGGTCCGGTGAAACGCGATTCCGCGCTGTGCCTGGCGACCATGAAGGTCGGCGTCGATGCCGCGTCGGTCCCCGGGCTGCGGCATGTGCAGGGCCGCATCGCGATGGTTGATCTGGACGCCGATCCCGAGGACGTCGAAGGCGCGGTCGAGGGCGTACGGATCTACGCCGGCTACTCCGGGTGGTCGGTGGGCCAGCTCGACGGTGAGATCGAGCGCGACGACTGGATCGTGCTGTCGGCGCTGCCGTCCGACGTCCTCGTGGAACCGCGGGTGGATCTGTGGTCGCGGGTGCTACGGCGTCAGCCGATGCCCATGGCGATGCTGGCGACGCATCCGATCGATGTGAGCCGGAACTAACGAATTCAGCTGCAGGACAGCGTGCAACTGGCGCAGCTACCGACGCAGCCGTCCCCGGCGGGGGCGTTGTCGAGGGCCATCATGGCGGCCCCGGCCTTGGCGCCTTGGTAGCAGCCGGCCGCGAAGGTGCCGACGGCCCCGATGACGCAGACCAGCAGCACCATCATCCCGGTACCGCGCGGTGCGACGAGCGCGGCGGCACCACCGGCGGCGAGCATCACGGCGGTCGCGAGCTGGATCGGCGCCACCGAGCGCAGCACCCGCGGCACGGTGTCGGTCGAATGGGGGCGGCGCAGCGACCAGGCGCCGACGCCCGCGGTCACCACGGCCGCGCACAGGCACAGCACCGCGGCGATCAGCATGCGTCTCAGGATAGGGGCGGCCGGGCGGCCGCTCCAAACCGGTGACCGGTCAGCGGCCCAGGCCTGGGATGGACGCGGTGAGCGGCACGGCGCCGGCAGTGTGCGGCAGGACGGCGGCGGGTGCCGGAACCATTGGTGCGGCCGGAGCAGGGACGGCAGCAGGTGCCGCTGGTGCGGGGACGGCCGCTGGTGCGGGGACGGCGGCCGGTGCACCCGGCGCGCTGACCTTGAACCCGTTGACGATGGCGTCGGTGGCGTTGCCGGACGCGACGGTCACCTGGGCACTCGTGGTCACCGACAGTGTCACCAGGTAACGGTCCGCGCCCGACGTCGCGATGACGTGCCGCCGCGAGGTGTTGAGCGTCATGTTGTTCTCGCGGAACGTGCCTTCGATGATCGATGACGGCATGCCATAGAAATCGGCCATCGAACCGTCGGTGGATCGCCATGCGACCTGCTGCTGACTGTCGATGAACCCGTGGCTGATGGCTTCGCGCGGGTCGAAGTCGCCGACCAGCTTGTAGACCTGCAGCGCGGCGTTCGAGGTGTAGAGGCCGTCGCCGCCGACGCGGTCCGCGATGACGGCGAAGGCGTCGGGCACGTTCGGATCGGGCACCGCGGCCCAGCCCGGGGGCACCGGCAGGACGATGTTCAGCGCGGTGAAACCGGCGGCCGTCTGTCGCTGCATGGCGACGTTGTGGGCGCGGAAGAACTCGGCGATGGTGCCCGAGGCGGCCGGCGCGATGGTGGGTGCCGGGGCCGGCGCCGGTGCGATGACCGGTTGCGCCACGGCCGGCTGGGGAAGCGTGGCCGGTTGGGGAAGCGTGGCCGGCTGAGGTACCCCGGCGGGTTGACCGGCGGGGATGAACGCGGGTCCGGCGGGTTGAGCCGCCGCCACCGGCGCCGGGGCGGCCTGCACGGTGACTGTCTGGGTCACCGTGGCGGGCGCGGGGAGCACGGGCTGGGGCGGCAGCGGATCGGCGGATGCGGTGTTGCCTGCGAAGCCGACGACGCCCGCCAGGCCCGCGGCGACACCTCCTGCCAGAAGCCGCCAGTGGCGGGCGTTCTCGAACATGTGGCGTCGGTCCTTCCGCTTCACTTCTGTCTCACGCGTTGCACTGGAGCCGACTGTAGGTAGGTGGGGGCGGTGCCCACCAGATCCGGCGCGCACCTGCAACCGTGCTCTGACCGCACTGCAACGGAACCGAGACCAACGCCGATCGGCTGGCGTGATGCAGGTCGCGCCGGGGGTGTTGACTACCCTGTGCACGTGAGCGATTCCCCGAATGCGCAGGCAGGCGTGCGTCCCGAGGCGGCCGTTGCCGTCGACGCCGACAGCCCGCAGCACCGTTACACGGCCGAACTGGCCGGCCGCATCGAGGCCGACTGGCAGCAGGTGTGGACGGACCGCGGCACCTTCAATGTGCCGAACCCCGTCGGCTCGCTCGCACCCACCGACGGTTCGCCGGTGCCGGCGGACAAGATGTTCGTGCAGGACATGTTCCCGTACCCCTCGGGCGACGGTCTGCATGTCGGGCACCCGCTGGGCTACATCGCCACCGACGTGTACGCCCGCTACTTCCGCATGACGGGCCGCAACGTCCTGCACGCCCTGGGCTTCGACGCGTTCGGTCTGCCCGCTGAGCAGTACGCGGTGCAGACGGGTACGCACCCGCGGACCCGGACCGAGGCCAACATCGTCAACTTCCGGCGGCAGCTGGGACGGCTGGGCCTGGGCCACGACTCGCGCCGCAGCTTCGCCACCACCGACACCGACTTCTACAAGTGGACGCAGTGGATCTTCCTGCAGATCTACAACGCCTGGTTCGATGCGGCGCAGCAGAAGGCCCGGCCCATCGCCGAGCTGATCGCCGAATTCGATTCCGGGGCAAGGACACTCGATGATGGTCGGGACTGGTCGGCGCTGACGGCCGCCGAGCGGGCCGAGGTCGTCGACGCGTATCGCCTGGTCTACCGCTCCGACTCGATGGTCAACTGGTGCCCGGGTCTGGGCACCGTGCTGGCCAACGAAGAGGTCACCTCCGACGGGCGCAGCGAACGCGGCAACTTTCCGGTGTTCCGGAAACGGTTGCGGCAGTGGATGATGCGCATCACCGCGTACTCAGATCGGCTGCTCGAAGACCTGGACGTGCTGGACTGGCCCGACAAGGTCAAGGCCATGCAGCGTAACTGGATCGGCCGATCCGTCGGTGCCGAGGTGCTGTTCTCCGCGGGGGACGCCGACATCGAGGTCTTCACCACCCGGCCGGACACGCTGTTCGGTGCCACCTATCTGGTGTTGGCCCCCGAGCATGATCTGGTGGATTCGCTGCTGGCCGATGCCTGGCCGGCCGGCGTCGACGACCGGTGGACCTATGGTGCCGCCACGCCGGCCGAGGCGGTCGCCGCCTACCGCGCTGCCATCGCCGCGAAGTCCGACCTGGAGCGCCAGGAGAACAAGACCAAGACCGGTGTCTTCACCGGCGCCTACGCCACCAATCCGGTGAACGGGCAGCAGGTTCCGATCTTCATCGCGGATTACGTACTGGCCGGCTACGGCACGGGCGCCATCATGGCGGTACCCGGCCACGACCAGCGGGACTGGGAGTTCGCCACCGCGTTCGGTCTGCCGATCGTGGAAGTGATTGCGGGCGGCGATCTTTCGGAGTCCGCGTACACGGGCGACGGCGCGGTGGTCAACTCGGACTACCTCGACGGCCTGAATGTCGCCGATGCCAAGGCTGCCGTCACCGAGAAGCTCGTCGCGGACGGTCGCGGCCAGGCTCGCGTCGAATTCAAGCTGCGGGACTGGCTTTTCGCGCGCCAGCGGTACTGGGGCGAGCCGTTCCCGATCGTCTACGACGCGGACGGCCGGGCGCACCCGCTGCCGGATTCAGCGCTGCCCGTGGAACTTCCGGACGTGCCCGACTACTCGCCGGTGCTGTTCGACCCGGACAACGCCGACAGCGAGCCGTCGCCGCCGCTGAACAAGGCCACCGAGTGGGTGCAAGTCGACCTGGATCTCGGTGATGGGCTGCAGTCCTACACCCGCGACACCAACGTCATGCCGCAGTGGGCCGGCAGCTCCTGGTACGAGCTGCGTTACGCCGACCCCCACAACTCGGAAGCGTTCTGCGCCAAGGAGAACGAGGCCTACTGGATGGGCCCGCGGCCCGAGATCCACGGCGCCGGCGATCCGGGTGGCGTCGACCTCTACGTCGGCGGCGTCGAGCACGCGGTGCTGCACCTGCTGTACTCGCGGTTCTGGCACAAGGTGCTGTTCGACCTCGGCCACGTGTCGTCGCGCGAGCCGTACCGCCGCCTCGTCAACCAGGGCTACATCCAGGCGTTCGCGTACACCGACGCCCGCGGGACCTACGTGCCGGCCGCGGAAGTCGTTGAACGCGACGGCAAGTTCTTCTGGACCGGCCCGGACGGCGAGATCGAGGTCAACCAGGAGTTCGGCAAGATCGGCAAGAGCCTGAAGAACTCCGTCTCGCCTGACGAGATCTGCGAGGAATACGGCGCCGACACCCTGCGCGTCTACGAGATGTCGATGGGTCCGCTCGAGGCGTCACGGCCGTGGGCGACCAAGGACGTCGTCGGCGCGCACCGCTTCCTGCAGCGCGTGTGGCGCGTCGTCGTCGACGAAAACACTGGTGAGCCAAGGGTTTCCGATGACGCGGTGTCCGAGGAGACGCTCAAGCAGCTGCACAAGACCATCGCCGGGGTCAATGAGGACTACGCGGCGCTGCGGAACAACACCGCCGCCGCCAAACTCATCGAGTACACCAACCACCTCACCAAGGAGGGCGTGACGGCGCGCGCCGCGGTCGAGCCGCTGGTGTTGATGGTAGCGCCGCTGGCACCGCACCTGGCCGAGGAGCTGTGGCGCCGTCTCGGCAGCGAGAAGTCACTGGCGCACGGCCCGTTCCCGGTCGCCGACGAGCGCTACCTGGTCGACGACACCGTCGAGTACCCGGTCCAGGTCAACGGCAAGGTGCGCGGCAAGATCGTCGTCGCCGCCGACGCCGACAAGGCCACGCTGGAAGCCGCGGCCCTCGCCGATGAGAAGGTGCAGGCCTTCCTGGCCGGCGCCACGCCCAAGAAGGTCATCGTGGTGCCCGGCCGGCTGGTCAACATCGTCGCCTGACTTGGGATTTGTGCACGATTTTCCGCGCCGACCGCGGAAAATCGTGCACAAATCCCTCGGCATCAGCGGGGGCGGATGATCACCTCGTGCTGGTGGGCGTCCTCGGGGGTCGCCACGACCTGGGCGATCACCTGCGCGACGGTCGAGGGCTTGAGGAAGCGCTCGGGCTTGTATTCGCCGCCTTCGTAGGCCACCAGGTTCCATTGCATGTCGGTGTCGATCCGGCCGGGGTACACCGTCGTCACCCGCAGTGCCGGTTCGTCGGCGCGCAGGGCGTCGGCGAAGCCCCGCAGCGCGAACTTGCTGGCCGTGTATGACGCCAGGCCGGGGGACGGGCTGCGGCCGGCACCGGAGTTGACGAAGATCACCTGACCCCGGGCGGCCCGCAGGGCCGGCAGCAGTGGCAGCGTAAGTCCCACGGCACCAAGCACATTCACTTCCATGGTGGCCCGCCACTCCTCGATGGAGGACTCGCCGACCCGGCCCGGGTACGCCACGCCGGCATTGTGGATCAGCACGTCGAGTTCGACGATCGGCTCGACCGTCGCCTCGACGCCCTCGTAATCGGTGAGGTCCATGGGCCAGGTGGTGGCGCCCAGTCGCTCGGCCACGGCGTCGAGTTCGGCCGTCGGCCGGCCGGCCAGGAACAGCGTGTGGGTCGGCGCGAGGGCTTCGGCGATGGCCATTCCGAGGCCCCGGGACGCGCCGGTGATCATTGCGGTCGGCATGGCGTGAGCCTACCGATCAGCGAATCCCCGGGCGGCGACGCACAATAGACAGCGATGCCACCCGACCACAGCTTCGCGCCCACCCAGCTCTCGGCCCGCGCCGCCTACCTGCTGCGCGGTAATGACCTGGGCGTCATGACGACGGCCGCGCCGTTGCTGTATCCGCACATGTGGAGCTGGGATGCCGCGTTCGTGTCGATCGGCCTGGCGTCGCTGACGGTCGAGCGCGCCGTGGTCGAGCTGGACACGCTCCTGTCGGCCCAGTGGGCCAACGGCATGATCCCGCACATCGTCTTCGCCAACGGCGTCGACGGCTATTTCCCGGGGCCGGCCCGGTGGGAGACCTCGAGCCTGGCCGTCAACGCACCGCGCAACCGCGATACCTCCGGCATCACCCAGCCGCCCGTGCATGCCATTGCGGTGCAACGGATTCTGGACCACGCCCGCACCCGCGGGCGCTCGACCCGGGTGGTCGCCGAGGCCTTCCTGGACCGCCGGTGGGACGACCTGGTGCGCTGGCACCGCTGGCTGGCCGAGGCCCGCGACCCGCAGGAGCACGGCCGGGTGACGCTGTACCACGGCTGGGAGTCCGGCATGGACAACTCACCGCGCTGGGACAGCGCGTACGCCAACGTGGTTCCGGGTGCGGTGCCCGAGTACCAGCGCGAGGACAACGCGATCATCACCGACACCAGCCAGCGGCCGTCCGATGTCGAGTACGACCGGTATCTGTGGCTGCTGGAGGAGATGAAGTCCGTCCGGTACGACGACGCGCTGCTGCCGAAAGTGTTGAGCTTCCAGGTCGAGGACGTGTTCGTCTCGGCCATCCTGTCGGTGGCGTGCACGGTGTTGGCCGAGATCGGCGAGGACTACAAGCGGCCGAATTCAGATGTGCGCGAACTCTATTCGTGGGCCGAGCGCTTCCGGCAGGGCGTGGTGGCGACCACCGACGAGCGCACCGGCGCGGCGCGGGACTTCGATCTGCGGGCCGGCAAGTGGATTCCGAGCGAGACCGTGGCGCAGTTCGCGCCGCTGCTCTGCGGCGGTCTGCCGCATGACCGCGAACGGGCGCTGCTGCGCCTGCTGGAGGGTCCGCGGTTCTGCGCGCACCCGGACCTCAAGTACCCGCTGATCCCGTCGACGTCACCGGTGTCCCGCGATTTCCGGCCGCGCGAATACTGGCGCGGCCCGGTGTGGCCGGTGATGACGTGGTTGTTCTCGTGGTGTTTCGCACGCCGCGGCTGGTCCGAGCGCGCGTCGATCCTGCGCCGGGAAGGCTTGCGGCAGGCCAGCGACGGCACGTTCGCCGAGTACTACGAGCCCTTCACCGGGGAACCGCTCGGCAGCATGCAGCAGTCGTGGACGGCCGCCGCCGTACTCGACTGGCTGGGCTGACCTGACCGACCTAGTCGTCGTTGCTGGTGGCCAGCTTCTCCAGCGGCGCAAGGGCCTTGGAGATGTTGTCGATGTCCTCGGGTGTCAGCTTGGCCATCATCGCGATGAGCACCTGACGGCGGGCCTCGAGGGCTTCGCGGTGCTGCACCAGTCCGCGCGGCGTGACGTTGACCAGAACGGCGCGCAGATCGGAAGGGTCCCGGGACCGCTTGACCAGTCCCAGCTTCTCCAACCGGCGGATGGCCACTGTGGTGGTGGGCGTGCGGACCCGTTCGTGGGCGGCCAGCTCCGTCATCCGGATGGGACCCCGGTCCAGCAGGGTCAGCAGGATGGACAGCTGCGCCAACGTCAGATCGGCACCGGCTTCGGCGTCCTTCGGGATCTCGACGCGTCGGCGCATCACGTTGAACAGCTTGGAGAGGACCTGTTGCAGGTCTCCTGCAAGGTCCGCCACCTGCGGCTCCGTCGACGACATAGTTCGATAGTCTAACGTGTATGCCGGATACTGGTCGGTATTAGACAACCTGCGCCAGAAATTGACGTAAACGTTGAGTTTCGGCGGATTCGAAGATGTGCTCCGGCGTTCCGGTCTCGATCACTCGGCCGCCATCCATGAACACCACCGAATCTGCCGCTGACCGGGCGAAACCCATCTCGTGGGTCACCACCACCATGGTCATGCCGTCCGCTCCGAGTTCGCTGATGAGCGTCAGGATGCCCTTGACCAATTCCGGATCCAGCGCCGACGTGGCCTCGTCGAAGAACATCACCTGGGGGCTCATGGCCAGGGCGCGGGCGATCGCGACACGTTGCTGTTGCCCACCGGAAAGGGTTGCCGGGCGCACGTCGGCCTTGTGTTTGAGCCCGACGCGGTCGAGCAGTTGCAGCCCGAGTTCGCGGGCCGCGGCGCCGTCCAGGCCCTTCAGTTTCCGGGGCCCCAGCGTGACGTTCTCCAGCACCGTCCGGTGCGGGAACAGGTTGAAATGCTGGAAGACCATCCCGATCCGCTGACGCAGCTGATCGGGGTTGTCCTTCAGGACCGACCGCCCGTCGAGCAGGATGTCGCCACGGTCCGGCTCGTACAACCGGTTCAGGGTGCGCAGCAACGTCGATTTGCCCGAGCCCGACGGCCCGATGACCGCCGTCGTGGTGCCGGCCGGGACATCCAGGTCGACGCCGCGCAACACCGTGTTGGCATCGAACGACAAGTGAATATCGTTGGCGGCCAGGGAAACTGCCTGCGGCGTGGTCATATGATCTCCTGGGTCGCGACTTCGGCTGCGACGGGCTTGCCCTTGCTGAGTCGTCGGTCGATGTAGTTGACCAGATGGGTCAGCGGAACGGTCAGGGCCAGATAGAACAGCCCGGCGGCGACCAGCGGCGACAGGTTCCCGGTCTGCGCGTTGAGGTCGCGGCCGACCTGGAACAGCTCCCGTTGGCTGGCGATCAGCCCGAGGAAGTACACCAGCGACGACGCCTTCAGCAGCGAGATGAACTGGTTCATCAGCGCCGGCAGCACCCGCCGCACACCCTGTGGCACGACGACCAACCGCATCGAGGCCGGGTAGCCGAAGCCCAGCGCGCGCGAGGCTTCGAGTTGGCCGGCGTCGACGCTCTGGATACCGGAGCGCAGGATTTCACCGATGTAGGCGCCCGCCATCAGTCCCAGCGCGGCAATGCCCAAGGGGTACGGGTTGTTTCCCGTCAGCGAGCCGACGACCGGCCCGATGCCCAACCCGATCACGAGGATGATCACCACTTCGGGCAGGCCGCGGAAGATGTCGGTGTATACCCGCGCCGGCCAGCGCAGCCAGCGGGACCGGGAGATGCCGGCGATGGCCAGCGCCATGCCGATGATCAGACCGATGACGCTGGCGCTGACGGTCAGGATCAGCGTGTTCGGCAGACCGGTCTTGAACAGGTCGGGGATGGCCTGCCGGTACAGGCGCCAGTCCAGGAAGGCGTCTTTCAGTTGGGACAGTGTGGATTTCGGCGCCGGACCGGACGACGGGGCCGCCGATGCGTGAGACGCGGCGATGGCGTTGAAGTCGGGCAGTTGCGGTACGGGTGCGGCTTTCGATCCGGGCTTCCAGCCCGGCGGCAGTGCCCGGGGGACCCAGTCGGCGTAGAGCCGCGCCCAGGTGCCGTCGGCGATGACCGCGTCGAGGCCCGCGTTGAGCGCGTCGATCAGCGGTTTGTTCTCCTTGGCGACCGCGTAGGCGACGAAATTGTCCAGACTGAAGGTGTTTTCGACGATGCGCGCGGGATCGCCCGGTTGCACGGTGCCGGAGGCCTGCTGTGATGGCGCCACCCAGGCGTCGATCTGCCGGGTCTTGATGTTGGCGTACACCGTCGCGTAGTCCGGGAACTTCACCGGTTCCAGGTGCAGGGTGTCGACGACGTAGGCCTCCTGCACGGTGCCCTGCACGACGCCGATGCGCTGCCCGGCCTTCAGCGCACCGAACCCGTTGATGGCCGATCCGGTCGGCACGACGAGCGAAAAGTAGCCGAAGTCATAGCCGTTGGTGAACCCGACGGTGCGGCGCCGGGCGTCGGTGGTGGTGATGGATGACGATCCGACGTCGAAGCGCCGGGAGGCGACCTGGGCCAGCAGGCCCGCGAAATCGGTGCCGACGAAGTTGACGCGCAGGCCGATCTTTGCGGCGATGGCCCGCAGCAGCTCGTTGTCGAATCCGGTGAACTGGCCGCTGGAGTTGATACAGATGCTCGGCGGGGCGTCCGACAGTGTGCCGACGGTCAGTACACCGGGCGTGCCCAGCCCGAGGGTCTCCGGGCGCACCGTCGAAAGCGGTTGGGTATCAGGTGTCGTGTACTTGTCGGTGCCGTCGCCCTGGGCCGCGGTGGCCAGGTTGGTGGGCAGGGCACTGGCGCTCTGCTCGCCCGGCGGCGCGCACTGGTCCGTGGTGGCGCGGGCCGGGACGTCCACACTCAGCGAGCCGACCAGGAGTGCCACCAGTATCGCTACCGTCGCACGCAGGAAAGAGGTCACGCAGGTCAACCTAGCCCGTGCCCGGCCGAATGCCCCGGCTTCAGCTCGCCGGGAATTCATCCGGCCGGGCAGCCACCGCTACTGGCTGTCGCGCCACCGGCAGAGCTTCTCGGCGTCGCTCAGGTCGTAGTCGGGACCGTTGACGCCCACCGTCAACAACGAAACGCCCAGTGCGGTAAGGGCTTCGGCATTGGCGATCAGGCGGTCGCCGCTGTTGTCGACGCCGGCAGACCGGACGATGGTGCTCGGGTCGCGGCCGATGTCGGCGCAATGCCGGTCCAGCACGGCGGCCTTCTCCGGATAGGTCGACGCCGTGGTGAAGCTGTGCCACATCTGCGCGTACTGCGCGACGAGCCGCAGCGTCTTGCGCTCGCCCTGCCCGCCGATCAGGATCGGGATGTCGCGCACGGGCTGTGGGTTCAGCTTGCCCAGCCGCGCGACGATTCGCGGCATGGCCGCGGCCAGGTCGTCGAGTCTGCTTCCGGCCGTGCCGAATTCGTAGCCGTACTCGTCGTAGTCCTTCTCTTTCCAGCCCGATCCGATGCCCAGGATCAGCCGCCCGTCGGAAATGTTGTCGACGGTCCGGGCCATGTCGGCCAGCAGTTCCGGGTTGCGGTACGAGTTACAGGTGACCAGGGCGCCGATCTCGATGTGCGACGTCTGCTCGGCCCAGGCGCCGAGCATGGTCCAGCATTCGTAGTGCGCGCCGTCGGGGTCGCCGTACAGCGGGAAGAAGTGGTCCCAGTTGAAGGCGACGTCGACACCGAGGTCCTCGGCGCGGCGGACGGCGTCGCGCATCAGGCCGTAGGTGGGGGAGTGTTGGGGCTGCAGTTGAACCCCGATGCGGATGGGTTGGGTCATGACCCCACGCTAACCGCCGAGGATGCCCCGCAGGATCTCGACGAGCGCGGCGGGCTGGTCGCCCTGCACCGAGTGCCCGGAATCGGCGACCACGTGGGTCCGCTGGAAACCCGGCGCACCGGCGGCGAAGGCGGCGGCATCGTCGTCGTGGACGAAGTACGACTTGGCGCCGCGCACCAGGGTTGTCGGCATAGTGATGGCGGGGACGTCGTCCCACAGCCCGACAAAACCGTCGCCGATACGAATCGCGTCGTACCGCCAGGTCCAGGTGCCGTCGTCGAGCTGCTTGGCGTTGTGAAACACGCCGCGCCGCAACGAGTCCCGGCTGCGGTGCGGTGACGCCGCCACGGTGACGTCGAGCATCGCCTGGAAACTGGGGAAGCTCCGCTCGCCCTTCACCAACGCCACCGCGCCCAGCTGTGCCTGCGTCATCTGCTCATGCCGCTCGGGTGCGGACGGCGTGACGTCGACCAGCACCAGTTCGGGCACCAGGGCGGGCTCGGTCGCCGCGATGCGCAGCGCCGTCAGCCCGCCCAGGGACATGCCGACGACCAGCCGGGCATCGGGCGCGTGTGCCCGGATCACCGGCGCCACCGTCGACGCGTTGAGCTTCGGCCCGTAGTCGCCGTCCTCGCGCCACGCCGACCGCCCGTGCCCGGGCAGATCGATGGCCAACGCCGGCAGGCCGAGGCCGAGGATCACGGTGTCCCAGGTGTGGGCGTTCTGTCCACCGCCGTGCAGGAACACGACCTCGGGTGCCGCGATGCCCCACTTCAGCATGCTGATCGGGCCGTCGTCGAGCCGCGCCACCGTCGGCAGCGGACCGGCAGCGCCGATCTGCTCGGCGTTCTCGGGCAGCAGCGCGAACTCGTCGAGCGTCAGCAGGTCGTCGTCAGAAATCTCCTGGGCCACGTCTTCGGACACTACGCCCGAGCCGGGGAGCGTTCAGCTACCGACCGGGGCGGGGGTCCGGATCAGGTGATCGAACGCCGAGAGTGCTGCTGTGGCACCGGCTCCGGCGGCGATGACGATCTGCTTGAACGGCACCGTCGTGCAGTCACCGGCGGCGAACACACCGGGGACGGACGTCTGGCCGCGCTCGTCGATGACGATCTCGCCACGCTTGGACAGCTCGACGCTGCCCTCGAGCCACTCGGTGTTGGGCAGCAGGCCGATCTGGACGAAGACGCCCTGCAGGTCGAGGTTGTGCGATTCGCCGGTCGTGCGGTCCTGGTAGGTCAGGCCGGTGACCTGGTCGCCGTCACCGAGGACCTCGGTGGTCAGCGTGCTCAGCAGGATGTCGACGTTGGGCAGGCTGCGGAGCTTGCGCTGCAGCACCTCGTCGGCACGCAGCACCGAGTCGAACTCGATGAGCGTCACGTGCGAGACGACGCCGGCGAGGTCGATCGCTGCCTCCACGCCGGAGTTGCCGCCGCCGACCACGGCGACGCGCTTGCCCTTGAACAGCGGTCCGTCGCAGTGCGGGCAGTAGGTGACGCCCTTGTTGCGGTACTCGGCCTCACCCGGCACGTCCATCGCGCGCCAGCGGGCGCCGGTGGACAGGATGACGGTGCGCGCGGTCAGCGAGGCGCCGCTCTCCAGCGCGACCTCGATGAGGCCGCCCTCGTCGAGTGCGGGCAGCAGCTTGGCGCCGCGCTGCGTCTTCATGACGTCGACGTCGTATTCGTTGACGTGGGCTTCCAGCGCCGCGGCGTACTTCGGCCCTTCGGTGTGCGGAACTGAGATGTAGTTCTCGATCGCCATGGTGTCGAGCACCTGGCCGCCGAACCGCTCGGCGACCACACCGGTGCGAATTCCCTTGCGGGCGGCGTAGATTGCCGCCGCGGCGCCTGCGGGTCCACCGCCGACCACCAGCACGTCGAAGGGGTCCTTCTCGGCGATCGCCTCGGCGGTGCGCTGTGCGGCGCCGGTGTCGACCTTGCCGATGATCTGCTCGAGCGTCATGCGACCCGAGTCGAACACCTCGCCGTTGAGGAAGACGGTGGGAACGGCCAGGACCTTGCGCTGTTCGACCTCGTCCTTGAACAGCGCGCCGTCGATGGCGACGTGGCTGATGCGGGGGTTGAGGATCGCCATCAGGTTCAGGGCCTGCACCACGTCGGGGCAGTTCTGGCAGGACAGCGAGAAGTAGGTCTCGAAGTGCAGGTCGGCATCGAGGCCCTGCACCTGCTCGAGCAGTTCGGGGGCTTCCTTCGACGGGTAGCCACCGACCTGCAGCAGGGCCAGGGCCAGGGAGGAGAACTCGTGGCCGAGTGGGATGCCGGCGAAGCGGACCTCGACGTCGGTGCCGGTACGGCGGATGGCGAACGACGGACGACGGGCATCGTCGTCGGCGCGCGTGTAGGTGATCTTGTCCGACATCGCCGCGATCTCGGTGAGCAGTTCGGCGAGCTCGGCGGACTTGGGCCCGTCATCGAGGGAGGACACCAGCTCGATCGGCACGGTCAGCCGCTCCAGCAGGGACTTCAATTGGCCGGCGAGTGAGGTGTCGAGCATGCGGATCAACTCCATCGAGGATAGGAAGGGCTGGGCCGTCAGCGGCCCGAAAGATGTTGGGGTGAAGCAGTTCTGGTGCGCGGTACGGGCCGGATAGACCGGACCCGTACCGCCATCAGCAGAGCGGAACTAGATCTTGCCGACGAGTTCCAGCGACGGGGCCAGGGTCTCTTCGCCCTCTTCCCACTTGGCCGGGCAGACCTCGCCCGGGTGGTTGCGCACGTACTGGGCGGCCTTGACCTTGCGGACCAGTTCGGCGGCGTTGCGGCCGATGCCCTCGGCAGTGACCTCGGTGAACTGGACTACGCCATCGGGGTCGACCAGGAAGGTGCCGCGGTCGGCCAGGCCCTGGTCCTCACGCAGCACCCCGAAGTTGGTGCTGATCTGCAGGGTCGGGTCGCCGATCATGGCGTACTGGATCTTGCCGATGGTGTCGGACGAGTCGTGCCACGCCTTGTGGGTGAAGTGGGTGTCGGTGGACACCGAGAACACCTCGACGCCGAGGCGCTGCAGCTCCTCGTAGTGGTCGGCGAGGTCGCCGAGCTCGGTCGGGCAGACGAAGGTGAAGTCGGCCGGGTAGAAGAAGAAGATGGCCCACTTGCCCTTGATGTCGGCGTCCGACACGGGGATGAAGGTGCCGTTCTTGTATGCGGTCGCGGTGAACGGCTTGATCTGCTTGTTGATCAGGGCCACGAGAACCTCTCTTCGGGTTTATCGGATGTCTGTTACGAGTCCCAACACTAGTCGCTTTTTCTGGACTCGATCCAGTTTGAAGGCGAGTTGTGGCCAGTCTCACAACCACGGATCGACGGTTCCGATGCCCCAAACGCCAAGTGGGCGACCAGGTTTCACCTGGCCGCCCACTCTGACGTCGATATTTAGCCCTCGATGAAGGTTTCCAGCTGCGCGCGGGCGAGGTCGTCGGCGACCTGTACCGGCGGGCTCTTCATCAGGTAGGCCGAGGCCGGCAGGATCGGGCCGCCGAGGCCACGGTCCTTGGCGATCTTGGCGGCGCGCACGGCGTCGATGATGATGCCGGCCGAGTTGGGGGAGTCCCACACCTCGAGCTTGTACTCCAGGTTCAGCGGCACGTCACCGAAGGCGCGACCCTCGAGGCGCACGTACGCCCACTTGCGGTCGTCGAGCCACGCGACGTAGTCCGACGGGCCGATGTGCACGTTCTTGTCGTAGACCTTGTCGGCCAGCGAGCCGGTCAGGTTCGAGGTGACGGCCTGCGTCTTCGAGACCTTCTTGGACTCCAGGCGCTCGCGCTCGAGCATGTTCTTGAAGTCCATGTTGCCGCCGACGTTCAGCTGGTAGGTGCGGTCCAGCGTGACGCCGCGGTCCTCGAACAGCTTGGCCATCACGCGGTGGGTGATGGTGGCGCCGACCTGGCTCTTGATGTCGTCACCGACGATCGGCACGCCGGCGTCCTCGAACTTCTTGGCCCACACCGGGTCCGAAGCGATGAACACGGGCAGGGCGTTGACGAACGCGACCTTGGCGTCGATGGCGCACTGGGCGTAGAACTTGTCGGCCTCTTCGGAACCGACGGGCAGGTAGGAGACCAGGACGTCGACCTTCGCGTCCTTGAGGGCCTTGACCACGTCGACGGGCTCGGCGTCGGAGACCTCGATGGTGTCGGCGTAGTACTTGCCGATGCCGTCCAGGGTCGGGCCGCGCTGCACGATGACGTCGGTCGGCGGCACGTCGGCGATCTTGATGGTGTTGTTCTCGGAAGCGCCGATCGCCTCGGAGAGGTCGAAGCCGACCTTCTTGGCGTCCACGTCGAACGCGGCGACGAACTTCACGTCGCGCACGTGGTACTGGCCGAACTTGACGTGCATCAGGCCCGGGACGTTCGCACTCTCGTCGGCGTCCTGGTAGTACTGCACGCCCTGGACGAGCGACGCCGCGCAGTTGCCTACGCCGACGATTGCGACGCGAACCTCGTTCGACTCAGACATGTGACGGTCTCCTTTTCCTACTCTTTCAGTGCATTCACCCGGAGGCGCGTGCGCTCAGGTTTGGTCGGCGTGGCCTTGTGACGGCGGTGCCGTCGGTCCGGCAGTTGCCACGCGCTCGGCAGCAATCAGCTCGTTGAGCCATTTCACTTCGCGCTCACTGGACTCGAGCCCGAGCTGATGCAGCTGCCGGGTGTAGCGGTCGAGTGAACTGCTGGCCCGTGCGATCGCCTCGCGCAGACCTTCGCGACGTTCCTCGACCTGACGGCGCCGACCTTCCAGGATTCGCATCCTGGCCTCGGCGGGAGTCCGGTTGAAGAACGCCAAGTGCACACCGAATCCGTCATCGGTGTAGTTCTGGGGGCCGGTGTCGGCGACGAGTTCGGTGAACCGTTGCTTACCGGCGTCGGTGAGTTGGTAGACGCGACGCGCGCGACGCACCTTCGTCGAACCGAGCGGTGCCGCGTCTTCGACGATCAGGCCGTCGGCCTGCATACGCCGCAACGCCGGGTACAACGAGCCGTACGAGAAGGCCCGGAACGCGCCGAGCAGTCCGGTCAGCCGTTTGCGCAGCTCATAGCCGTGCATGGGGGACTCCAGCAGAAGCCCAAGGATGGCCAGCTCCAGCACAGTGTCACCTCCCGACATTAATTGACGACGACGCATATTGAGCGCTAGGACGCTTCAACACCTCGCACAATAGTATCGCGCCGATATATACGCGGCCAATCGAGCCACACACGGAGATGAACGACATTCGATGCGGCCGTCAACACCGGCCGAACACGGGGCGAATCAGCCGGGGTAGTTGATGCGCTTCGTGTTGCCTTCGGGATCCATCTCGATGTAGCCGCTGTTGTTGAACTTCCCGGACACATAGATCGAGATCGCGACGGTGTCCGGCGGGGCGGTGGTGTCCTTGCTGGCCTTGAAGATCAGGTAGACGGTGTTGATCTCGTTGCGCTTGATGCCGAGCGTCTCCGGCGCGCCGTGCAGGATTCCGGTGATCTTCTCGAAGTTGAACTTCCCGAGGTCGACGACGCGTTCGTCACTGCTCACGGTGGTGGTGTCGGGGTCGTCCCAGCCGCCGCGGTAGTCGTACCGCAGCACCCTGCGGGGTTCGCCCGGATCGGGGCGCTCGAGGATGGCGTAGTCCGGGTAGATGGTCAGCTCATAGCCGGTGGTGTCGCCGAACTTCTTCTTCATCTGGGTGAACAACCCGGTGAGCCCGCCGAGCGACTGCAGCTGGCGCGGCGGGGTCAGCACCAGGGGAGCGACGCCGTCGGGCTTGGCGCCCGGGTCTTCGGCGGCGGTCAGCGGGGACTGGCCGGGCGCGGCGTAGAAGCCCCAACCGATGGCGATGCCGACCACGAGCATCACCGCGGCGCCGGCGGCCAGGATGCCCCAGCCGGTCGACCGCACCGCGCGGCCCGCGCCGGTCTTCAACGGCGGCAGTTTGACCGACGAGTTCCCGGTCTGCAGATCGGTTACCAACGACCGCAGTTCGCCGAGAGTGACGGCCCGGGTCGCCGCCGCGACGCGCTGTCGGTGCTCCTCGGCGGACAGCTGACCGTCGGCCAGTGCCGTGTCGAGGATCTGGCAGGTGTCGTTGCGGTCGCTGTCTTTCGCCCGGGTCGCTGCGGTGGCCACCGAGAAAGCGTAAAGGTCAGGTGGTGCGGCCGCGTGAGCCCGGCCACAAGCCGTTTACCGCGGTACCTATCGAGCCGGCTACAACCCGGCCACATGCGCGCCATCACGCATCGGCGCTCAGGTGCCCGACGTACTCTGGTCAACGTGCGATTGCAGCGGCAGGTGGTCGACTATGCGCTCCGGCGCAGGTCGCTGCTGGCCGAGGTCTACTCGGGGCGGACCGGCGTCACCGAGGTGTGTGACGCCAACCCCTACCTGCTGCGCGCAGCAAAATTTCATGGTCGTACCAGTTCGGTGATGTGCCCGATCTGCCGGAAAGAACCGCTGACATTGGTGTCGTGGGTCTTCGGGGATCATCTCGGAGCGGTGTCGGGTTCGGCCCGCAGCACCGAAGAGCTCGTCCTGCTGGCGGCCAAATTCGACGAATTCGCGGTTCACGTGGTGGAGGTATGCCGCACTTGCAGTTGGAATCATTTGGTCAAGTCATATGTATTAGGGACGCCGAGTCCCCCGAAGGCGGCGAAGCCTCGTGGCACCCGCGCGGCGCGCTCGAAAGCGCGCACCGCCAGTGAGTGACGGAATGAGCGGGCCTGGGCGCCACAGCCGATCGGACAACGACGCGACCAGAGGACCGGGCGCCGGCGCACCGCAAGGACGCCCCGGACCCGTGCCGCCGGACGACCGGCGCACCATGATCCTGCCGCCCGTCGGCAAGGCCGACGATGCGCGGCTGCGGGATCCGATCGACGCCGTGAAGGCCGCGCTGGACGGCACCAAGCGCCCGGGCGAGCCCCCGGTCGGCGCGGGCGCGGGGATGAACCCGCCGCCGAAGTCGCCCCCATCGCCGCCACCTCCGCGGACCGGCGGTGGTAGTGGTGGCAAGTCCGGCGGGCCCCAGCTGCCGCAGTTCAAATGGAACTGGAAGGTGTTCCGCCGGCTCTGCTACGCGGGCGCCGTGGTGCTGCTGGTGCTGCCGATCGTCACGTTCGCGATGGCCTACCTCATCGTCGACATCCCCAAGCCGGGCGACATCCGCACCAACCAGGTGTCGACCATCCTGGCCAGCGACGGCAGCGAGCTCGCGAAGTTCGTGCCACCGGAAGGCAACCGGGTCGACGTCAACATCGACCAGATCCCGGTGCACGTCCGCAACGCGGTGATGGCCGCCGAGGACCGGGACTTCTACACCAACCCGGGTTTCTCGTTCTCGGGCTTCGCGCGGGCGTTCAAGAACAACATCTTCGGTGGTGACCTACAGGGCGGGTCGACCATCACGCAGCAGTACGTGAAGAACGCGTTGGTCGGTGACGCCCGCTCCGGCATGGGCGGCTTGGTCCGCAAGGCCAAGGAACTGGTGATCGCCACGAAGATGTCGCGGCAGTGGTCGAAAGACGAAGTGCTGCAGGCGTACCTGAACATCATCTATTTCGGCCGTGGCACCTATGGCATCGGCGCGGCGTCGAAGGCGTACTTCGGCAAACCGGTCGAGCAGCTCGACGTGGCCGAGGGCGCACTGCTCGCCGCACTGATCCAGCGGCCGTCGACCCTGGACCCGGCCGTCGACCCGGAAGGCGCCGCCGAGCGCTGGAACTGGGTGCTCGACGGCATGGTGACCATGGGCGCGCTGTCCAAGGAGGACCGCGCGCAGCAGCAGTTCCCGGCCACGGTGCCACCGGAGCAGGCGCGCCAGGCGAACCAGACCGAGGGACCCAACGGACTGATCCAGCGGCAGGTGATGAAGGAGCTGCAGAGCATCTTCAACATCAACGAGCAGGCGCTGAACACCGAGGGGCTGCAGGTCACCACGACCATCGACCCGAAGGCGCAATCGGCGGCCGAGGACGCGGTGTCGAAGTACCTGGACGGCCAGGCCGATGACATGCGCGCGGCGGTGGTGTCGGTCGACCCGCACACCGGCGGCATCAAGGCCTACTACGGCGGCTCCGACGCCAACGGCTTCGACTTCGCGCAGGCCGGTCTGCCGACGGGTTCGTCGTTCAAGGTTTTCGCGTTGGTGGCGGCCCTCGAGCAGGGGATCGGGCTGGGGTACCAGGTCGACAGTTCGCCGGTGACGGTCAACGGCATCAACATCACCAACGTCGAGGGCGAGGGCTGCGGCACCTGCAGCATCGCCGAGGCGCTCAAGCGGTCGCTGAACACCAGCTACTACCGGTTGATGCTCAAGCTCAAGCACGGCGCGCAGGACGTCGCCGACGCCGCGCACAAGGCCGGTGTCGCCGACAGCTTCCCGGGCGTCGAGCACACGCTGTCCGAGGACGGCAAGGGCGGGCCGCCCAACAACGGCGTCGTGCTGGGTCAGTACCAGAGCCGCGCGCTGGACATGGCGTCCGCGTACGCGACGCTGGCGGCGTCGGGCGAGTACCACAAGCCGCACTTCGTGCAGAAGGTCGTCAACGGCGACGGACAGGTGCTGTTCGACGCGACATCCCAGGACAACTCGGGTGAGCAGCGGATTCCGAAGGCCGTCGCCGACAACGTGACCTCGGCGATGCAGCCCATCGCCGGTTACTCGCGCGGCCACAACCTGGCGGGCGGGCGTCCGTCCGCGTCGAAGACGGGCACCGTGCAGCTCGGTGACACGGGCGCCAACCGCGACGCGTGGATGGTCGGCTACACGCCGTCGCTGTCCACCGCGGTGTGGGTCGGTACGACGAACGGGACACAGCCGCTGGTGAACAAGGGCGGCGGGCCGGTGTACGGCTCGGGGCTGCCGTCGGACATCTGGAAATCCACGATGGACGGCGCGCTGAAGGGCACCGACAACGAGTCGTTCCCGAAGCCGACGGCCATCGGCGGCTACGCGGGTGTGCCGCAGGCACCGGTGATCAAGCCGCCGGCGCCCGATGACCCGCAGGCGCCCATGCCGGGCGCGCCATCGGAGACCGTGGTCCAGCCGACGCTCGTCATTGCGCCGGGCATCACGATCCCGTTCGGGCCGCCGACCACGATGCAGGTTGCCCCGCACCAGGATGCGCCCCCGCCTCCGGCCGGTGGTGACCCGAACCAGCCTGGCCCCCCGCCGCCGCCGTGACGGTCGACGAACCAGACGAGTCCGGCGTCCCGACGGTCTCGCCGGCCCGGTTGGCCCGGGACCTGCGCAGCGCCGATGATCGTGACCTGCCCAGCCGGACCGACGTGATGGGTGCGGCGCTGTCCGGTGTCGTGGGCGGGCCGGTGGGCCGGCACGCGATGATCGGCCGGGCGCCGTTCCTCACGCCGTTCCGGGTGATGCTGATCATCGCGCTGGTCTTCCTCGGGCTGGGCTACACCACCAAGGCCCCGTGCCTGGTGACGACCGGCACGGGGACCGCCGATCAGCGGGTTGCCAACTGGCAGAACCAACGTGCCTATTACGAGTTCTGCTACTCGGACACCGTGCCGCTGTACACCGCGGAGCTGCTGAACCTCGGCAAGTTCCCGTACAAGTCCAGCTGGATCGAGACCGACAGCGCCCAGAAGCCGCGCGTCCAGTACGACGGCACCCGGGCGATCCGCTACATGGAGTATCCGGTGCTGACCGGCATGTACCAGTACGCGGCCATGTCGGTGGCCAAGACCTACACGGCGCTGTCCAAGCTGGTCCGGATGCCGGTGGTCGCCGAGGTGATCATGTTCTTCAATATCTCGGCGTTCGGGCTCGCGCTGGCCTGGATGGCCACCGTCTGGGCGACCATGCTCATGTCCGGGCGACGGCCGTGGGACGCCGCCGTGGTGGCCGGGTCGCCGATCCTGATCTTCCAGGCGTTCACCAACTTCGATGCGCTCGCGACGGCATGTGCGGCCGGCGCCATGCTGGCCTGGTCGCGGCGGAAACCGGTGGTGGCCGGTGTGCTCATCGGGGTCGGGGTGGCCCTGAAGCTGTATCCGCTGCTGTTGCTGATCCCGCTGGCGATGCTCGCGGTGCGGACCGGCAAGTGGCGGCCGGTGGCCAAGACGGCGATCACCGCGCTGGTCACGTGGATCGCGGTGAACCTGCCGATCATGGTGATGTTCCCGCGCGGGTGGTCGGAGTTCTTCCGGCTCAACACCCGCCGCGGCGACGACATGGACTCGCTCTACAACGTCGTGAAGTCCTTCACCGGCTGGGGCGGGTTCGACACCAATCTCGGTTTCTGGGAGCCGCCGACGGTCCTCAACACCGTCACCGCGTTGCTGTTCGTCTTGTGTTGTGCGGCAATCGCGTACGTCGCGTGGACGGCGCCGCACCGGCCGCGGCTGGCGCAGCTGGCCTTCCTGGTCGTCGCGGCGTTCCTGCTGACCAACAAGGTGTGGAGCCCGCAGTACTCGCTGTGGCTGGTGCCGCTGGCCGCGCTGGCGCTGCCGCATCGCCGAATCCTGTTGGCCTGGATGACCATCGATGCGCTGATCTGGATTCCGCGGATGCTGTACCTGTACGGCGATCCCAAGCTCGGGCTCCCCGAGCAGTTCTTCACCACCACGGTGCTGCTGCGCGACATCGCGGTGATCGGCCTGTGCGCGTTGGTGATTCGCGCCATCTACCGGCCGGAGATGGATCTGGTCCGCTGGGGTGGCCGCGTGGACGATCCGTCCGGCGGCGTGTTCGACGAGGCCGACGACGATCCGCCACGCTGGTTGCCCGCGCGGTTGCGGCCCCGCCCGATCGCCGTCGCCGAACCCGATCCGGAGCCGGAACCGGAGCTTGCGCCCACGGCATAAATGGGCTGCATTCCGTCGCGCGCGGTGGCAGGGTCGAGGGCGTGACCGACCTGACGTTCTCCGATTCCGTTGTCATCGACACCGACCCCGAGACCCTCTATGCCCTGGTGTCCGATGTGACCAAGATGGGGCAGTGGAGCCCGCAGTGCAAAGAGTGCTGGTGGGAGGACGAGGATGGCGGCCCGGTGGCCGGCGCCTGGTTCAAGGGCCGCAACGAAACCGCTGACCGAACCTGGGAGACCCGCAGCCAGGTGGTCGTCGCCGAGCCCGGCCGCGAGTTCTTCTGGGAGGTCAACGGCGGTTGGGTGCGCTGGGGCTTCACGCTGGATGCCGCCGACGGTGGCACGCGCCTGACGCAGTCGTGGGAGTTCCTGCCGGCCGGCATCGCGGGCTTCCACGAGCGCTGGGGCGACGACGCCGACGCCCAGATCGCGCTCCGCACGAAGTACGCGAAGGAAGGTATCCCGCAGACGCTGGCAGCGATCAAGAAGACGGCCGAGGCCTAGGTCCCCTTCTTCACGGGTTTGACCCTGCGCTGAGGGCGCAAAAGTTCGAGTACCTGGAGCCCTGGCTGCAGGGTCAGTATCAGCAGTTGCGGTTTTGGCCGTTGACTCTGAACACACGGCGGAAAAGTTCGAGTGGTTGACGCCGCTGGTAGAGGGTCGACGACCAACTCTTACTCAACTCTGATACGTCGGCGGGTACTGCGGAAAGTACTGCGGCGCAGCCGGATTGCCCCCGGCCCTGATCCACGCTGCGGTCGACGGCAGCAACGCCAGGACCATCGTGATGATCGGGAATGCCAGGCCCAGCAGGGCGCTGACGACACCTTCGGGCGAGTACCAGTCGTCCGATGTCACCGCGGTGGTGAAGACGGAGGTCATTAGGTTGCTCACGATGGCCACCGCACATCCACTGACCACGAGCCACCGGCCGAGCATCTTGCGTCGAAAGAGCAGCACCGCGCCGGTGATGAGCAAGGCGCTCAACAGCATGCCGAGCACGAACGCGATGATCACCAGGGCGACCATCCCGATGGCCAGGACGCCGAAGATGCTGTCGAGGAACTCGTAATCAGAAGGCTTGAATTGACTGCCGATCGTTGCGATGGCGATCAGGAAGAACAGCGAGACGGCGGTGATGCCGAGGCTGAGCAATCCGCCGAGCGCCGCCAGCACTCCGGCGGTGATCGCGGTGCCGCCGTTCGGCTGGGCCGGCGCCGCCGGCTGGCCCGGGTAGACGCCTGGCTGCGGGTACTGCGGATACGTCATGTTTTCCCTTTGGCGCCAGGATGGTCCACTCAGCCCTGGTACGGCGGCGGATACTGCGGAAAGTATTGCGGCGCAACGGGAGTGCGCTTGGCCTGAATCCACGCAGCGGTCGCGGGTAGCCAGGCGAGCACGATGGTCGCGACAGCGAAGAGAATGCCCACCAGGTCGGCGCCGATCCCGCGAGCGTAGGAATAGTCGCCAATCGAATCGGGCGTCAACGTGAAGTTGATCAATGCGCTGAGAATGGAAATGCCGCAGCCTGCTGCGATCAGCCAGCGGCCAACCTGTTTGCGTAGCAGCAGGGTCAATGCTCCGGGCAGTAGGAACGCCCCGCCGATGATGTTGAGCGTCACGATGGCGACCAGGCTTCCCCAGCCGCTGCCGGTGCCCGAGTCCTGCATCACCGCGGAGAGTCCTACCGCCTGGGCAGCGCCGCCGAAGAAGTGCGTCAACCCGCCGAGCAGCGCCAGTACACCTGCAGTGACTGCCGTACCACCGCCGGGCGCCGCGGGCGGCATAGGCGGATACCCGCCCGGAAATCCACCCGGCTGCGGGTATCCCTGCTGGTACACCGGCTGGGCCGGATACCCCTGCGGATACCCCGGCTGCTGCGGATACCCGGGCTGCCCCGGAAATCCCTGACCGTACGGCCCCTGCGGATACGTCATGCGTCCCCCTCGCTGACAACAAGCTGTGAGCCAGCCTATCGGCGGTGAACACTTTTGCATCGACTGCGAACTGACGCCGCAGAAGTTCGAGTAGCGGTGTGCGTGGATTCGCAGTCAACGCTTGTCGCCCACCTCAGCCCTGATACGGCGGCGGGTACTGCGGAAAGTATTGCGGCGCAACGGGAGTGCGTTTAGCCCGTATCCATCGGGTTGTCGACGGCAGGAAAGTGAATACGACGGTCGCCACCGAGAAGATCACGATCGGGAGGGTGATCACCGCCCCGATGGTGCTATCCCCATCCGCATTTGCGCCCAGGAAGGCCCCCAGTCCGAACGCGAAGATGGGCACGCAGCCGACGCCGATGAGCCAGCGGCCGGCCGGCTTGCGCGCCAGCAGCAGGAAGCCTCCGGCCAGGATCAGCAGACCGCCGATGACCGACATCGAAAGGAATACGTCGCCGATGTGCGACGAAGAGCGCGTGGCGAATGGGCCCGGTTCTTTCGTGAGGGACTCCGCCAAAGCCATGGCGCCGAGGCAGCCATGCAGCACTCCGCCCATGATCGCCAGCACCCCGGCGATGACCCCACCGACCCCGCCAGTCGACGCGGGCGGCAGTGGTGCGGGCGGAAAGCCGCCCGGATACGCCCCCGCATACCCACCCGCCTGCGGGTATCCCTGCTGGTAGCCGGGCTGGGCCGGATGCCCCTGTGGATACCCCGGCTGCTGTGGGTACCCCGGTTGCCCGGGAAAACCCTGGCCATAAGGCCCCTGCGGATACGTCATGCGTCCCCCTCGCCGACAATGATCTGCACCCAGAGTAACGATCTTGACGCCTCCGTCAGGACGCCTCTTCCGAGCGCCGATTTCGCAGCTCAGGGGCTCTTCGGGTAACCTGACCCGGTTGCCGACGCAGGCGACCCTCCTGCCACGGAACACGCCGTGGCCGATACGACCATAGGAGGTGATGGGTTCCACATGCGTCCATACGAAATCATGGTCATTCTCGACCCCACACTTGACGAGCGCACCGTAGCTCCGTCGCTGGAGACGTTCCTGAACGTCGTCCGCAAAGACGGCGGCAGCGTCGAAAAGGTGGACATCTGGGGCCGTCGCCGGCTGGCTTACGAGATCGCCAAGCACGGTGAAGGCATCTACGCGGTTGTCGACCTGAAGGCCGAACCGGCCACGGTCAACGAGCTCGACCGTCAGCTGAACCTGAACGAGTCGGTGTTGCGTACCAAGGTCCTGCGGACCGACAAGCACTAGAAGTAGCCAAGCTTCTGCGGATTTGTCGCGGGCCTTGCGTAGGCTCGCGCCTAATTCACCCAATCCGTCCCAGGAGGATCTCGTGGCTGGTGACACCACCATCACCGTTATCGGAAACCTGACCGCTGACCCGGAGCTGCGTTTCACGCCGTCCGGTGCTGCTGTTGCGAACTTCACCGTGGCCTCGACGCCGCGGATGTTCGACCGGCAGAGCAACGAGTGGAAGGACGGGGAGGCGCTGTTCCTCCGCTGCAACATCTGGCGCGAGGCGGCCGAGAACGTCGCCGAGAGCCTGACCCGGGGGTCGCGTGTCATCGTGACCGGCCGGTTGAAGCAGCGCTCGTTCGAGACCCGTGAGGGTGAGAAGCGCACCGTGATGGAGGTCGAGGTCGACGAGATCGGCCCGTCCCTGCGGTACGCGACGGCGAAGGTGAACAAGGCCAACCGCAGTGGCGGAGGCGGTGGCGGCTTCGGCGGCGGCGGGGGTTCCCGTCAGTCCGCTGGTGGCGGCGCTCCGGCCGACGACCCGTGGGGCAGCGCCCCGGCATCGGGTTCGTTCGGCGGCGCCGACGACGAGCCGCCCTTCTGATCCACGTAATTGGCTGGGCAACCAGCTAGACCCAGAAAGAGAAAGACATGGCCAAGGCCACCAAGCGGCGTCCGGCGCCGGAAAAGCCGGTCAAGACCCGCAAGTGCGTGTTCTGCTCCAAGAAGGCGCAGACCATCGATTACAAGGACACCGGGCTGCTCCGGACCTACATCAGCGAGCGCGGCAAGATCCGTGCCCGTCGCGTCACCGGTAACTGCGTGCAGCACCAGCGTGACATCGCCATCGCCGTGAAGAACGCCCGCGAGGTCGCGTTGCTTCCGTTCAGCTCGTCGACTCGATAGGGAGGATTGAGAAATATGAAGCTCATTCTGACCACCGAGGTCGACCACCTGGGTTCGGCCGGTGACACCGTTGAGGTTCGTGACGGCTACGGCCGTAACTACCTGCTGCCCCGCGGCCTGGCCATCGTGGCCAGCCGTGGTGCCGAGCGTCAGGCCAACGAGATCCGTCGGGCGCGTGACGCCAAGACGGTTCGCGATCTGGACCACGCCAACGAGCTGAAGCAGGCGATCGAGGCCCTGGGCCCCGTGTCGCTGGCCGTCAAGGCCGGTGCCGACAGCGGCAAGCTGTTCGGTTCGGTGACCGCGGGCGACGTTGTCGCCGCGATCAAGAAGGCCGGTGGCCCGAACCTCGACAAGCGCACCGTCGAGCTGCCCAAGGCGCACATCAAGTCGGTCGGCACCCACAAGATCGCGGTGCGTCTGCACCCGTCGGTCAACGTGCCGGTGTCGCTGGCTGTCGTCGCCGGATAGGCACGCGGTAGCTCAAACAGCAGAACGCCCGGGTGGAGTCAATCTTTGACTTCGCCCGGGCGTTTTCTGTTGACAACGGGCGAACATTTTCCGCCAATCTGCAAACAGTGATCTACGCCGGCTGTTAACCTGCGCGGCCCTTTTCTGCCATGCGTACGCAACACAACACGCCCGAGATGGCTACCCGGCACGACACGCCGCACCAATTCTCATACACAGGCTCACAGGCGATATATAGGCCGTTGACCTGCGACGTCGGGAATTTACCCGTCGGTATTCCACAAGTTCTCCCCAACCCGTCAACATCGTTGTCCACGTCTTTCCACATTTCATCCCCAGGGTTATTCACAGGCCCGGTTTCGGACGGCCCCAGCAACGCCTAACGTGATGCGTCGCGCGACAGGTGAGCGGCTTGCGGGTCCGATCTGTCGGGGCGGTGAAGTACGGTCACAAGTAGCTCGTTCGAACGCTTGTTTGATATCGATTTTGGGGAGGAGGGGCGCTTCGTGGCTGTCGCTGACGACCTGGGTCGTTCCGACATGGATGAGCCGCCCAGCGAGGATTTCGGCCGTCAACCGCCGCAGGACATGGCTGCCGAGCAGTCGGTGCTGGGTGGCATGTTGCTGTCCAAGGACGCCGTTGCTGACGTTCTGGAACGCCTCCGCCCGGGAGACTTCTACCGCCCGGCGCACCAGAACATCTACGACGCGATCCTCGACCTGTACGGCCGCGGCGAGCCCGCTGACGCTGTCACCGTGGCCGCGGAACTCGACCGCCGGGGTCTGCTCAAGCGCATCGGCGGTGCGCCGTATCTGCACACCCTGATCTCGACGGTGCCCACCGCCGCCAACGCAGGCTTCTACGCCGGCATCGTCGCGGAGAAGGCCACGCTGCGCCGCCTCGTCGAGGCCGGCACGCGCGTCGTGCAGTACGGCTACGCGGGCACCGAGGGCGCCGATGTGGCCGATCTGGTGGACCGTGCCCAGGCCGAGATCTATGACGTCACCCAGACGCGCAGCAGCGAGGATTTCACCGTCCTGGAGGAGCTCCTGCAGCCCACCATGGACGAGATCGACGCCATCGCGTCGCAGGGCGGAATTTCGCGTGGCATCCCCACCGGCTTCACTGAGCTCGACGAGATCACCAACGGTCTGCACCCGGGCCAGATGATCATCGTGGCCGCGCGCCCGGGTGTGGGTAAGGCGCTGGCGCTGGATACCCCGCTGCCTACGCCCGGCGGCTGGACCACCATGGGTGACGTCTCGGTGGGCGACGAGCTGATCGACGCCAACGGCCGGCCCACCCGCGTGGTCGCCGCGACGCCGGTGATGGAGGAGCGGCCCTGCTACGAGATCGACCTGTCGGACGGCACCACGATCGTGGCCGACGCGTCGCACCAGTGGCCGACCGGCCGCGGCATCGTCACCACCGCGACCCTGCGGCCCGGCGCCGATCGGCTCGAACCGGCATTGACCGCCGGTGGGCTCGCGGTGCTCACCCGGCCCGTGACGATTACCGATGTGCGCCGTGTGGAGTCGGTGCCGGTGCGCTGCGTCGAGGTCGACAACCCGGCCCACCTGTACCTGGCCGGGCGGTCGATGGTGCCCACGCACAACTCGACGATCGGACTGGACTTCATGCGGTCCTGCTCCATCAAGCACCAGCAGGCCAGCGTCATCTTCTCGCTGGAAATGAGCAAGACCGAGATCGTCATGCGACTGCTCTCGGCCGAGGCCAAGATCAAGCTCGGCGACATGCGTTCGGGCCGGATGAGCGACGACGACTGGACCAAGCTGGCCCGCCGGATGAGCGAGATTTCCGAGGCGCCGCTCTACATCGACGACTCACCGAACCTGACCATGATGGAGATCCGGGCCAAGGCTCGTCGTCTGCACCAGAAGGCCAACCTGCGGCTCATCGTCGTGGACTACATGCAGCTGATGACCTCGGGTAAGAAGTTCGAGTCCCGGCAGCAGGAGGTCTCGGAGTTCTCGCGGTCGCTGAAGCTGATGGCCAAGGAGCTTGAGGTTCCCGTGGTCGCGATCAGCCAGCTGAACCGTGGTCCCGAACAGCGCACCGACAAGCGCCCGCAGGTGTCGGACCTTCGTGAGTCCGGCTCGCTGGAGCAGGACGCCGACATGGTCATGCTGCTGCACCGCCCGGACTCCATCGACCGTGACGACCCGCGTGGTGGTGAAGCCGACATCATCCTGGGCAAGCACCGTAACGGCCCTACCGCGAACATCACTGTGGCGCACCAGCTGCACTTCTCGCGGTTCACGAATATGGCGCGGTAGGCCGACAACGGTCGCCGCGGGGGAGGGTAATGAAGCTATCGACGATGTACGTGCGGTTCTACCGCTCGTTCAATTTCGATTACTTGCGCAAGAGCAAGGAGGACACTACCTCGAGGCCGGATCGGTGGGATCTTGTCGGTGATGACGAGTTGTTCTTTCCATTCGTGCGCATCCCGATAGAGCCTGACGTTACGACAGTGGTCGGCGCGAACGAAGCAGGTAAGAGCCAGCTACTATCCGCGATCGAAGCGCTGCTGACCGGTAAGGGCTACGTCAAGCGCGACTTCTGCCGCTACTCCACAGAATTCGCTGAGGAAACAGCACCGGGTCTGCCCGAGTTCGGTGGCGAGTTCACTGACCTCAGTGTCGACGAGCGCACCGCCGTCCTCGAACTGTCGGAATGGCAGGTTGAGGCGGTCGATTCCTTTCACCTCTTCCGATTCCACGACAGAACGGTTGTGTACGTCGGTGAGGAGTCCGTAGAACTCGACATGACATCCACTGGCCTTACGCTGCCGCGCTCGTTTCGCATTGACGCACGAGTACCGCTTCCAGACAGCGTTGAGATCGCCTACCTGGCGGGGGACACATCCCGGACCGGGCGGACTCGAGACGGCTGGCTGGGTCGGATGTCCTTCCTACGTCAACACCCCGAGTCGCTGGACGCTCCACCTTCAGGTGAGGCCAGACCGGCGTACGACGGGGCCGACGAGCCGCCCAGCGATCGGTTACTCGAGCAGTGGAGCCTCGCCCGCCGGCTTCTGATTGACGTCGCCGGAATCACAGAAGATGAGTTCCAGGAGCTCGGAGCTGCGATCTCGATTTCAGAGGGGTACGCCGAGGCCCTGGTCAAGAAATTCAATCGTAAATTGGCCGACAGCCTCAATTTTCGCCGGTGGTGGACTCAGGACAGCGACTTCTCCCTGCAGCTGCGCTTACGGGATTTCGACCTGGTATTCACGATCCGCGACCGGACGGGTACCGACTACACATTCGCGGAGCGTAGCCAGGGCCTCCAATTTTTCTTGAGCTACTTCGTCCAGTACCTGTCACACGACCAGAACAAGGGCGAGATCCTGCTGATGGACGAACCCGACGCGTTCCTGTCAAACTCGGGCCAGCAGGACCTGCTGCGGATCTTTGAAGCCTTCGCTCACCCGGACACCGACACCTCGGCCCCTGTGCAGGTCGTCTACGTCACCCATTCCCCGTTCCTCATCGACAAAAACCACTCTGAGCGAATCCGCGTCTTGGAGAAGGGCGAGAATGAGGAGGGCACACGCGTCGTCAAGAACGCCGGGCGCAACCACTACGAGCCGCTGCGATCTGCGCTGGGTGCCTTTGTCGCCGAGACAACATTCATCAGCTCTTGCAACTTGATGCTGGAGGGCCAGGCCGATCCAATCCTGCTGGCCGGCGCCAGCGCGGTGGCCCGCAGGATCGCGCCGAGCGGCAACGCGCTCGACCTAAACACGTTGACTCTCGTCCCGTGCGGGGGTGCTCGCAACATTGGCTACATGGTGCATCTGGCGCGCGGACGTGACGAGGACAAACCGGCAGTGCTCGTCATGGTTGACGACGACGATGAAGGCCGGGCGGCGATCGAGGACATCAAGGCTATGAAGGGACTACTGCCGCTGTCGCTCGTCTTCACCGTTGCCGACACCGAAGACGGTGAGCCGCGTCCTGGAATTGTCGAACTCGAAGACCTCGTTCCCGTAGCGTTCGCGAATGAAGCCGCGAAACGGATCGCGGACGCGGTACTGCCAGCCGACCAGGCTGAAGCCTTCAGGTCGGCGTGGGTCGACGTGAAACCCAGACGCGGGCAGCGCCTCTTCAAACTGCTGAAGGACGCGACGACAGCTGCCAGTGTCAAGGGCGAACTGGTGCGGCCGCTTGAACTCGAAAAGGTCCCCTTCGCCCGGAGCGTGGTGGATCTGGCGTTGGACAAGGGCGCCGACCGCGAATTGCAAGAGGAGTTGTACACGAACTTTCAGCCGGTTCTCGCGCACATCGAGATGAGGCAACGGGAGGCCATGCGTGACCACGCGCAGGCTCGGATCTCGAGCGTCATCAATCGGCTCCGAAAGAACTTCATCAAGGACCATCCAGGCAGGATCCGCAAGACCGATGCGGTGTCGCTGCTGGAATCGTTGCAGGCCCAGCTCCCACTTGAAGCCGCTGAGGCCGATGCGGTGGTACAGGGCATGCGCTCGATCCACCGCGACTTCAAGTTGGCCGACGACCCTCGCTCGGTACTGGACGAACCAGACCAATTCAGGGATCGGCTTTTCACTCTGAGCTACGGGGCGACAAACGCTGTACAGCAGGAAACCTGAGCGGCTTCGCGGCTGGAACGCCCGGCTGAATGTGTTCTCCGCGGCCAGCCTTCCTTTCCCTATTCATTCATTCTCCAGCCCCATGGGAAGTTTGAGGGCTGCCGTATGAGGGCCGCATGCCTTAACGGCAATCCTTGGACCCGTGGTTGGACAGGGTCGATGACACTTTTGTAGCCTCCTCGACAACTAAGGCACATGGACAGTCGGTTCGACGGAGCAGACGTCGACAGCGTCAAAGGATGCGCAGTCTTGAAGGTTCACTCACCGTTTGTGGCGAATGGCGCCGTCCGCAAGCCGGTGGTCGGTGCCGTCGCGGGACTGGTGGCCCTGAGCGTGGTGTGGGGTGGCGTGGCGCACGCCGACCCGCCCCAGGACGGTTTGGCGCAGCTCAACGAGCTGTCCCGCCAGGCCGAACAGCTGTCGGAGACCATTCGCAACGCGCAGCCGGATCTCGACGCGAAGCTGCAGTCACTGAGCCAGGCGGACAAGAAGCACTCAGCTGATCTCGCCGGCCTCGAGGCGACCAAAGCGCAGCTGGAGACCTACCAGCAGGACGTTGACCAGTACGCCGCTGCGGCCTACATGGGCGGGCGAACCGACGGCGTCAGCGCCATTCTGACCGCGTCGTCGCCCGCGAACCTGATCGACACCCTGGCTGTCCAGCGGGTGATGGCTACCGAGATCTCCGAGCAGATGCGTGGCTTCCGCCATGCATACCAGGAGGCGCAGGCCATCGAGGAGGCCTCGGCAAAGTCCGCGGCTGACGCGAAGGCGGCCGTCGACGCGGCTGCTGCGGTGCGAGCGGACTTGCAGAACATGCGGGCTCGGCTGCGCAAGCAGATGGCCGCTGTCAGCGCGAGCTATGCCGCGTTGCCCCCGGCCCAGCAGGCGGGGGTGGTCCTCCCGACCGCAGCCGTCACGGCAGCGTTGGGTCCGATCGCGCCGATCCCCACGGTCGGGATGAGCGGTTTGGTCCCCAATGCGAGGGCGATCGTGGACTACATCATGGCCACCTACCCCGGCGTGAAGTCGATTGGTGGCGTGCGCGCGGATCGGCTTCCTGATCACCCGAGCGGGCATGCGGTGGACATCATGATCGGCTCGGACATGGGTCTCGGGGACGAGATAAAAGCAGACCTCGAGAGTCAGGCGGGGCGCTTCGGCATCTCCTACACGATGTGGCGGGTGGCTGCCCACTTCGACCACGTCCACGTGACCGTTTCCTGAGAAATCTGGCTTCATCGACCCCGCGACGACCCGCGGTGGTGAAGCCGACATCATCCTGGGCAAGCACCGTAACGGCCCGACCGCGAATATCACTGTGGCACAGGAGCTTCACTTCTCGCAGTTCACGAACATGGCGCGGTAGCTGGCCAACATAACGTGTCGGTACGGTGTGCACCAACGTCGACGTCCACCCTCGGGCCGAACGCCTAAGGAAAGCATGGCTATTCGGGCGGTCGACTGCTATGCGTATTGGCGGTATTGGGTTGGGGTTACGCCGACTCGGTCTTTGAACGTGGTGGCGAAGTGGCTCGGTGTCGAGAAGCCCACGGCTGCACTGATTTCGGTGATCGTCAGGCTTGTGGAGGTCAGTAGCGTCCGGGCTCGTGAAATGCGTTGAGTTATGACGTATTGGTGTGGGGTGGTGTGGAACGCTTCGTTGAAAGCCTCGGCGAATCGGTTGATCGGCATGTTGGCAAGCTGGGCTAATGCCCGGAGGCTGATCGTGGAATCGAGACTGTCTTCTAGATATTCGCGCAATGCGGCAACGGCGGCCTGGTCCAGTCGCTTGGGTGAGTCGATAATTTGGACTGCAGTGCAGGGAGTGTATTGATCCTGCAGGTGTAAACGCACTGTCTCTGTTAGCGATTCGTGCAGCAATCGCGCGGCCACGTCGGTTCGACCGCTTATGTTATGGATGCGCTGTACCAGAGCGTGGAGGAGTGGATCCGGCCCGACGGTCGGCTGCACAGGATTGGCACCCAACGCGGTCGTCGGCACGGTCAGTTGGCAGTAGTGCGCTTCGGAGTTACCACGGGCTAGCGCTGCGCCGCGGTGTTCAGCGGGCAATACCCATGTGCTGCCCGCAGTTGGTGTCTCGACACGGCGCCCGCTCATGCCCTCGACGTCATATTCCTTAGCGACCACGCGGCCATGGCGATACACCATAACGACGTGATGCGGTTGATGAAATTCGCAGTCAGCGTGCCCATTCAGGTGTTGACTGACAAACGCGAATTCGACTCGCCTCACCATTCCAGCCTCCCAGACCCACGCTCATCGCGACAGGTGGACGTTCCTGAGCGCTGTTGTCGATACCCGGCGTTCGTCGGCGACAACGCCGATTGATCAACCGGTCGTGGGTATTTCGCAATCCAGTGGGAATTCGAAGGTGGGATCGGTGGCACGCCGCTTAACTTTGCGGCGCCGCGGTTGTGAGGGGTGCGCTGTGTTGCCGGCAACCACGGATGCCGGGGTCACAGCGCTGACCAGCGGCTACTGGATCATCGAGTTCGATTTCGCAGATATAGGAGCGTGTTTTGAAGGCTGTCGTGATGACCGGGACGAACGAACCATGGGTAGTTCGCGAGGTGCCGATGCCGGAAGTCGATCCGGACCAGATCCTGGTCAAGGTACACGCATCGGGGATGTGCTTCACCGACGCGTGGGCCACGCAAGGCTTCGGCGGCGATATCTATCCTCAGACGCCCGGGCACGAAATCGTCGGTGAAGTCATTGAGGTGGGCGCCGGCGTGCGAACACGACAAATCGGCGATCGTGTCGGTGCGACCTGGGTTCAGTCGGCGTGTGGTCGTTGCGACTATTGCCTCGAGTGCCGACCGTTGACCGGGCAGACCGCGATGAACTGCGCGGCTCCGCGTACCTCGGGCTTCTCCGCCCAGGGCGGCCACGCCGAATACGTTGCGCTTTCTGCCGAGGGAACTGTCCTGTTGCCGAACGGCCTGTCGTACGAAGCCGCGCCGCAACCACACGAACGCATCGCCGTGGTCGGCATTGGCGGACTCGGACACGTTGCGCTGCAGCTCTCGAAGGCTGGCGGGTTCGAAACCATCGCTGTCACGCACTCGGCCGATAAGCATGAGCTTGCCCTGCAGCTCGGCGCCGACGCCGTCGTCGCGAACGGGGAGCAATTGCGTGCCCGCGGCGGAGCCGACGTGTTGCTGGTCACGACCAATTCCTTTGCCGCCGCCCAAGACGCGATGGCCGGCCTGAGGGTGGACGGACGGCTCGTTCTGAGCGGGTTGGATTTCAACCACCCGTTCAGCATCTCGTCGGATGGAGTGCCCTTCCACATGATGCGTCAGCGAGTAATCGGGTCCACCCACGGTGGATTGCAGATGCTAAGCGAGGTTCTGAAGCTCGCTGCAACCGGCAACGTCAAACCAATCGTGGAGACATTCACGCTCGATGAGGCGACTCACGCCTACGACCGGCTGGTGTCGGGTGACATGCGCTTCCGCGGCGTATTCACACCCACAGGAAGCTGACGATTCGTTGGCCGGAGTAAACAGTGCACAGTACGCCGCCGCGGAGAGTCACCTGCGCTCTTCGAGCATCGTGGTGAAGCGCTCGAGTGACGTCGCGAATTGTTCGGCCTCGGTGCGTGACCAAGTGCTGAGCATGTCGTCGAAGACTTGGCTGAGCGACCGCCGCATCGTGGCTATCGCCTGGTACCCAGCCTGCGTCAGTTCGAGCCGGATTGCCCTGCGGTCCAGACCATCTGCGGCGCGGCGCAGAAGACCGGCATCCTGGAGTCTGCTCGCGTAGCGGGTGGTGGCTGTGCGGTCCAGGCCGATGGCCGCGGCGAGTTCGGTGGCCGTGGTGGGTCCGACGCGGGCCAGGCCCGATAACACCGGGTACGTCGTGGCGTCGACGCCGTCGACTCCGGTGACCAGCTGGTCGTAGAGATACGTTCTGGTGCTGCGCAGCAGCAGCCGGCCCAGTTGTGCCTCGACCCGCGCGCCCTCAGTGGTGGTAGCCATGCCCACACGATACGTGCAAACAGCACGCAATTCTGCTAGGGTCGAATATGCGTGCAATCGGCACGCATATACGGAAGGGGCTCCGATGTCCGAACCACGTGCGGTCAGTCCGGCAGACGTGCTTGCCGACGATGTGAACAGTGCAACGCTGAACGGCACCGAGGTGCGCAAGGGTTCAGTTGCCGCGTTCGTCGCCAACGCCAAGGTCTTCGAGTCGCTGGCTCCGACCGACCCGAGCTACTCAGAGGTGGAGGCGCAGCTTCGAGCGCTGGCCCCTGCCCTGCGGGCGGTCGGCGTGCTCGACGTGTTCACTCCTCGCTCTTCCGCTATCGCCGCGCTCATCGACCGGGAGTGACGGCCATCCGGCCTGCCCGTAGTCCGTCCGATTTGACCAACGCGGGCAGCACATTTCACCCCGCGGAGGCGCAGATCCCGACGACTCGTCGCACTTCTCTGGGATTCCTTGCGCGCCAGCATCTTCGATGACGACAACGCCGTCGTGATGTGATCGGTGTGTCGCAGAGGACGCACGGTGTTGTTCACACGGGATTCAGCCTGGCGTCGGCGGTTATCCCGACGCTTGGGCGCTGATCATCCAGCACGCGGCGGTGAACCGAACCTCGTTTCCGTGCACGAACGGATCAAAGACGGGACGGACGGCGTCGATGACGTGGGCGCGGGTCTGCTCGTCCTGACCTTGAAGTGCCAGACCGACTGGACCCAGCTGCGTGAAGAAGCCGATCAACTCCGGCTCGGGCAGGGTGCACTCGACGTCGATCGGCTGGAGGTCAACGTCGATCCAGCCGCCCGCGTCGAGGATCGCGGCGACCCGTCGCGGGTCGGCGAAGGAGAATTGGCCCGGGCCATCTGCTGCGGGGGCGGGAAGGTTCGGCAGCAGCGAGGCGGCCTCACGCAGGCCGGTCGTCATGAACGGATTCTCCGCGGCGCTACGCCAGGCGATGACCTGAAGCGCGCCGCCGTCGGTTGCAGCGCGCCGCAGGTTCGCGAAAGCCTGGACCGGGTCGTTGAAGAACATGACGCCGAACCGCGAGATGATCGTGTCGACGCTTGCCCGCTCAAACGGATGTGTCTGTACGTCGGCGAGGACGAAACTCGCTGGTATGCCGTCTCGTTCGGCCCTGGCGCGGGCGGCCGCGATCATCGGCTCGGACACGTCGGCGCCGATGCACTGACCCTCGGCGCCGAGCCTGCGCGCGACGGCGAGTGTGGTGCCGCCGGTTCCGCAGCCGACGTCGAGCACCCGCCGCCCCGATCGGGCAACTACGCCGTCGACGAGCAGGTCTTCCAACCCCTTCATCATCTGGTCCAGCAGGTCCTGCGCGTCGACCCAGGCGCTAGCGGCCGTGGCGTTCCAGTGATCGGTCTGCTTGTCGTCGCTCGGTGGCGTACTCCTGTTCACGACTCAGTTCACCGTTGGTGGTGGTCCCGTTCATGTGGGTATCGGTAGGCCGGCGTCCTCGGCCAATAGGCTCTGCACGATCGAGGTGGCCGCGAGTGAACCTGTCGCGATCGCGGAGGCGACCTGCGGCATTTGCGCAGTGGCATTGTCGCCGGCGGCGAAGACTCCGGGAACTGTTGTGCGGCAAAGCGCGTCGATGGCGATGGGACTCGGCGTCGTCGGCGTCGGCTCGCCGAATCCGACGCCGAGCTGTGCCGCCAATTGCGATCGCTGATGCAGTGTCGTCGCGACGAGCAGGCCGCTGCGTGCCAGCCGGGTTCCGTCGGTGAACACGATGGCTTCCAATTCGCCGTTGGTGGAGGCGAGTTCGGCAATGGGCCGCTCGTCGATCGTGACGCCTGCGGCGGCCAACTGAGATCGGGCCTCCCCATCGAGCTCGGCAGGTCCTCCGGTCAGGAGCACCACGTCGTCGCTCCATGCTCTGAGCAAGACCGACGATTGCACTGCGCGCTTGCCGTTGGCCAGTACCGCCAGCGGTTGATCGCGAACCTCCCAGCCGTGGCAGAACGGGCAGTGGAACACCGACCGGCCCCACAACGGTGCGAGCCCGGGCAGCGCAGGCGGCCGGTACTCCATGCCGGCGGCCAGCAGCACCCGACGCGTGCGTTCGCGCCGACCGTCGGACAGTTCCAGTTCGAACACATCGCCGGCACGCTCGCCGGCCACCACTTCACCGGTGCGCAGTTCGACGGACGGGTAGGCGGCTATCTCTTGCCGCCCGGCCTCGTACAGCTCGCCCGGCGGTCGGCCGTCGTGCCCCAACAACCCGCCGATGCCGTGGGCGGCCTGGTTGCTCTGCCGGCCCGCGTCGACGAGCAGCGTTCGGCGCCGCGCCCGCCCAAGTACCAGGCTCGCGCTCAGGCCGGCGGCTCCGCCACCGACGACGATGGCGTCCCATGTTGTGCTCATGACCTAATCCTCCTGGTTGTTTGAAGTGTTGACGGGATCGGTTTGGCGCGCGTCTGTGAGATTTGTTCCCAACAGTTTTCGGACGGAGATCCGTGAACCGAACGGCTGCAGCATCTGACTGGCCGGCCGGGTGCGCACGTTCAGCGGCCACCAGAACCAGCGGCCCAGCAGCGCCGCGATCGACGGTGTCAGCAGCGATCGCACGATCAACGTGTCGAAGACGAGGCCGAGGCAGATCGTGGTGCCGATCTGCTGGATCATGACCAGGTCGCTGACGATGAACGAGCCGAGGGTGAAGGCGAACACCAGTCCTGCGGCTGTGACGACGCCGCCGGTGCCGCCCATCGCGCGGATGATGCCGGTATTCAATCCGGCACCTAGCTCCTCTTTGAACCGGGAGATCAGCAGCAGGTTGTAGTCAGCGCCGACCGCGAGCAGGATGATGATGGCCAGGGCGGGCACGAGCCAGAACAGCTCGACTTCGAAGATGTACTGCCACACCAGGACTGACAGCCCGAGTGCGGCTCCCAGTGACAGGACGACGGTGCCCACGATCACGATGGCCGCCACGAAGCTGCGGGTGATGAAGATCATCACCAGCAGGATCAACGCGATGGCCGCCAAGGTGACGATCATCAGGTCGTACAGCGATGCCTCCTGGATGTCCTTGTAGCTCGATGCCGTGCCGGCGATGTAGATCTTCGCGTCCGACAGCGGGGTCGCCTTGATGGCATCGAAGGCAGAGTCTCGGATGGCGTCGATGTGCGAGATGCCTTCGGGGCTGGCGGGTTTGCCCACGTGCGTGATCGTCATCCGGGCGGCTTTGCCGTCGGGCGACAAGAACTGCTCGAGGGCGCGCTTGAACTCGGCGTTGTCGAACGCGTCCGGCGGGAGGTAGAACGAATCGTCGTTCTTGGCGTCGTCGAAAGCCTTGCCGAGCGCGGTGGCGTTCTCCAGTGCCTCTCGGCCCTGGGCCAGCGTGCCGCTGATGGTGGCGTAATTCGACTGCAGCAGTGCGCGATTGGTCTTCTGGATGTCGAGCTGAGGCGGGATCAGCGACTGCACCTGCGGTTGCAGCGCGTTGAGTTTGTCGAGGCTCGCGGTGATCTTGCCGAATTGGTCACTGAGTTCGGCGACACCGTCGAGTGAGTCGAACACCGATCGCATGGCCGCACATGTCGGGATGTTCTCGCAGTGTGGTTCCCAGTAGAAGTAGTTGCGCAGCGGCCGGAAGAAGTCGTCGAAGTTGGCGAGGTTGTCTCGGACCGCGTTGATGGTGTCGACGGTGTCGTGGAATGCCCGCACCTGTTCCTCAGTGGCGTTGGTGGCCTGCTGCTGCAAGGAGAGCTGACGTTGCAAGATGTCGATCGCCTTACCGGTCTGATCGATCTGGGTCAGCAGGTCGCGGGCCCTGTTCTCCTGGTAGCTCAGGTTCATGACCTGGCCCGCGTTCTGGGCGCTGATCTGAAAGGGAATGGAACTGTGCTTGAGCGGCGTGCCGAGGGGTCGCGTGATCGATTGCACCAGTGCGATGCCGGGGGTATGCAACACCGCTTTGGCGACGCGTTCCAGAACCAGCATGTCCGCGGGATTGCGCATGTCGTGATCGGATTCGATCATCAGCAACTCGGGATTGAGCCGCGCCTCCGAGAAGTGGCGCTCCGCGGCGGTATATCCGATGTTGGCCGGGGCGTCATCGGGCATGTAGGGCCGTCCGTCGAAGCTGATCTGTGCTCCCGGCAACGCGAGCAGGCCCACCGCGGCCACTGCCAACGAGGCGACGAGCACGGCTCCCGGCCACCGCACGATCGTCGTGCCGACGCGGCGCCACCCCGTGGCGCGAAGCGCGCGTTTGGGATCGAGGAACCCGAACCGCATGGCGACGGTCACCACCGCCGGCCCGAGGGTCAGCGCCGCGGCCAACGTCACGACCAGGCCCACCGCGGTGGGGAGGCCGATGCTGCTGAAATACGGGAGCCGGGTGAAGTGCAGGCACGCCACTGCGCCGATGATGGTGAGTCCGGAGCCGACGATGACGTGGACGGTGCCACCGAACATGTCGTGGTAGGCCGCCTCGCGATCCAGGCTCTTGCCCCTGGCTTCCTGGTACCGGCCGACGAGGAAGATGGCGTAGTCGGTGCCCGCGGCGATGGCCATGCCTGTCAGAAGATTCACCGCGTAGGTGGACAGGTCGAACAGGCCCGCGTTGCCCAGCAGCGCGACCACGCCTCGCGTTGCGCCGAGTTCGACGGCGACCACGAGGAGAACGATCAACATGGTGACCCACGAGCGGTAGACGATGAGCAGCATCACCGCGATGACGAGAAACGTGACGGCAGTGATGATGTGGGTGCCTTCGTTGCCGATCTCGAAGTTGTCGGTGATCAGCGGGGCGGCGCCGGTGACGTACGCCTTGACCCCCGGCGGTGGCGGCGTGTCGGCCACGATCTTGCGGATGCTGTCGACGGAATGATTGGATCGCGCCTGACCCTGGTTGCCGTGAAGGTAAACCTGCACGAGCGCTGACTTGCCGTCCTTGCTCTGGGCGCCGCCCGCGGTGACCGAATCGCCCCAGAAGTCCTGTACGTGCTGGACGTGTTGGGTGTCTGCGCGCAACTTGGCGACCAGGCCGTTGTAGTAGGTGTGCGCGTCCTGTCCCAGCGGCTGATTGCCTTCGAGCACGATGACGGCGGCACTGTCGGAGTTGAACTCGCCGAACTTCTCCCCGATGTGCTTCATGTCCATGACCGACGGGGAATCAGGTGCGTTCAGGGCCACCGACCGCTCGGTGCCGACGATCTCGAGTTGGGGCACCAGGATGTTCGTCACGCCGGCGACCGCGATCCAGATGACAATGATCGGTAGGGCCAGAGTGCGGATGACACGCGCTGACCGAGAACGGTGTGGTGCCGCTGTCCCGTGCTGGCTCATGCTGTTTTGTCCAGGCAGGCGATGTATCCGTTCACGTCGTTTGAAGACCTTTCGTCTTTGACAATGCCGTTGACGGTGATGCGGCAGGTGATGCTGCTCGAATTGCCTTGGGCGCGTAGGTCGGCGAACAGCGTCGTGTCCTCGGTGGCCAAGTCGTGCGACCACGGCAGGGGTGCGTCGTCGATGCGCTGGGGTTGAGCGTTCTCGTCGAGGAAGTTGATGGTTGCCCGCGCGCCGGGATTTCCGACCACCTGCAGCTGGACCCGTTTGGGGTTGAATCCGGTGTTCTCGGGCGAATCAGCTGAGGGCCTTGAGGTTTGGTCCTGCGATCCGAAGATGCCGTGCAATCGGTAGACGCCGGTGACGACCAAGACCACCACGATGATCGCCACGAGCGCCGCCCAATGGCGGGCGGCCGCCCTTCGTATCGGTGATGTCAGCATGAGAAGCCTTTCATGTGCGACAACCTTTTCCAGTCCGACGGTTAGGGCGCCGTCAGTCCTGGACGCCGAGGGACTTGCGCAACTGCTTGTCGAAGATGCGGCGCGGAGCGAAGCGACGCATCACGCTGAGTCGGCGGGCTGAGCCTGCGGGATAGCGCACTTTCGGGCTCGGGTCCGTCGCGGCGGTCACGATGACTTTTGCCACGACGGCGGGATCGTCGCCGTTGTTGACCAGTTCGGCCACTGCCTGGTTGGAGCGCTCACGTTGGCGCTCGTATGCCGCCAGCACATTGTCCGGTTTTGCGGTGTTGTCGTCGAAACTCGTTCTGGTGCCGCCGGGCTCGACGAGGAGCACCCGGATGTTGTGTTCGCGGACCTCGTGGTCCACCGACTCGGAATAGCCTTCGACGGCGTACTTCGTCGCGCTGTACGCGGCCATGTAGGGCGCGGGCATCAATCCGAAGATCGATGAGATGTTGATGATGCGTCCGCTGCCCTGCTTGCGCATGTACGGCAGGACGGCATTCGTCATCCGGATGACGCCAAATACGTTGATGTCAAAAAGTTTTTGCGTCTGGGCGATCGAGTTCTCCTCGCTGGCCCCGGCAAGCCCCATACCGGCGTTGTTGACCAACACGTCGATCCGCCCGAACCGCGCGATCACCGCATCAACCGCTGCGCCGACGGACTCGTCACACGTGACATCGAGGTCGACGAACGTCAACCCTTGGCTGCTCTCCAGTCCCGCGCTATCGCGGCTTGTGCCCACTACCTCAAAACCTGCATCAATGAGGGCGCCGGCGGCGAACTTGCCGAGGCCGGAGCTGGCGCCAGTAACCAGTGCGACCGGTCGTGAGCTTGTCATGTGAATCGTTTCCTAACTTCGTGGCTTGCGTTGCTTCGGCCCGGGATGACGCCGTGGCTGGGGAGGTTCAATCCCGCTGATGCCAAACCGAGTCGAGGCGCGATCAGACGAACATACACGTTCAATAACGGAACGTTAGCGTTCTATTCCCGGGCGACTACGATCACATGGTGGCTGTCTCGACAAAGAACCTGACGGGGGTGCAAGCGCGCACCAGGGCCGCGATCCTCGCGGCCACGGCTTCTGTGCTGGCCGCCAACCGGACGGCCACCATGCCGGAGATCGCCGCCGCGGCCGGGGTCGGCCGGACCACGCTGCACCGCTACTTCGCGGACCGCGAGACGCTGATCTACGAAGCGACCCTGGACTCGATCCGCGTCGTCAATGAAGCGGCGGACGAAGCCGCCACCGAAGACGGACCCGCAATCGACGCGATGCGGCGCTTCATCACCGCAGCTGTCTCCATCGGTGAACGACTCGTCTTTCTCTTCGGTGACCCGGCAGTGCTACGCGACCTCCGACCGCCCCAGTCCCCGACATTTGAGTTGGTGCTCAACCTGATCACCCGCGGACAACGCGAAGGCGTGTTCGACCCCGACCTCGACCCGATATGGATCCGGCACGCGCTCTACGGATTGATCCTGCAGGGCTGTGAGCAGACCATGGCCGGTGCACTCCCGCGGCACACCGTCGCACCACTGATCACGCGGACCTTCGAACGCGGTATCTGCCCGGCTGGTTAGCGCAGCGGCCTGGGCCACGCAAACACATTTACCCGGCCGCGACCAGCGTGACGGGCGACACGTCAGTCGAGCCGATGTGAGCCCAAACACCATGCACGTGAACAGGTTTCGGTAAACCCTCGATGCAGCGTTTAATGACGGGGCGCGTTGCGCCCGAGTCAGCATGGAGGTGCGATGGCGGTTTCCGAGTCGACGGAAGACGTCGATTGGTTGTCACCACCGCCGATCGCCGAGGGGCAGGTCCACGCCCCGCTGAACCCTGACCGGAGCCCGCCATACCGGGCGGTAGCGGTGGGAATGGTGCTGTTCGCCGTGCTGGTGCTGGCCCTGACCTGGTCCCAGTTCCGCGGCTATTTCGACACCAGGGCTGTGCTGTATGTGGTGTACAACCGATCCGGACTATCGATGGATGCCGGTTCCAAGGTCACCTACAACGGGGTGCCGATCGGCCGGTTGCAGGCAGCTGAGGCCCAGAGCGGCAGTGACGGCCACGCTCAAGCCAAACTCATCCTCAGCGTCGACCCGCAGTATCTGAGTCTGCTGCCCCGCAACGTGGACGTGAAGTTGTTGGCCACCACCGCCTTCGGCAACAAGTACATCTCGTTCACCTCGCCGGCGAACCCGTCGGCGCAGCATCTCAAAAGTGGTGACGTGATCAACGCCAGTGGCGTCACCACCGAGTTCAATACGCTGTTCGAGACCATCACCGCGATCTCCGAGCAGGTCGACCCGGTCAAGCTGAACGCCACCCTGACCGCGGCGGCCCAGGCTCTGGACGGCTTGGGGAACAGGTTCGGTCAGTCGTTGGTCAACGGCAACACCATCCTGGCCGATCTGAACCAGCGGATGCCGACCATCCGGCACGACACCAAGGCCCTCGCCGATTTGTCCGAGGTGTACGCGCAGGCGTCGCCGGATCTGTGGGACGGTCTGAAGAACGCCGTGACCACCGAGCGCACCCTGAACGACCAGCGCGGCACCATCGACCAGGCGCTGATGTCGGCGGTCGGGTTCGGCGACACCGGTGGCGACATCCTCGAGCGCGGCGGCCCCTACCTGGTCCGCGGCGCCGAGGATCTACTGCCGACCTCCCGGCTGCTGGACAAATACAGCCCTGAACTCGACTGTCTGTTCCGCGGATTCGCGAGCGGTGCGCCGGCCGCGGCCAAGGGCCTGGGCGGTAACGGTTACTCGCTGGCGATGCACATGGAATTGGTCGGCACCGGCAACGCCTACGTGTATCCGGACAACCTGCCTCGGATCAACGCCTCGGGCGGTCCGATGGGCCGGCCGGGGTGCTGGGTGGTCACCAAGGACATCTGGCCGATGCCCTACATGGTGATGGACACCGGCGCGTCGATCGCGCCGTACAACCACTTCGGCCTGGGCTCGCCGTTCGCATCCGAATATGTCTGGGGTCGTCGAGACGGGGAGAACACCATCAACCCCTGACCCAGCGTCATCCGACAGCACAGCGCCGTCACGTTCATCCATCGAGCCCGGCGAAGGCAACACCGACATCCCAGAGGCGGGCGGCGTTTTCGGGATCGAGGGCATATGCCGCGACGCCACGAAAATCCTCGGATCGTGCTGTGACGGTGGGCGATTCGTTGCAGTCGTCAAAGTAGCGGCCGCTGATTCCTTCGACCAGTGGAGACGCGGCCAGCAGCACGGACGTCGCGGCGCCCTGCTCGACGGTCTTGCGAAGGTGGGGCGGGGTTCGCAAGCCTCGGGTGTGCTTCTGCAGCCCGGTGGCGATGGCACCGGGATTCAGGGCATTACTCACGATCTTGTCGTCCTGCCAGCGCTGCGTCAGCGCGACCACGAGCAGGATGTCGGCGGTCTTGGATTGCCCGTACGCCGTCCAGGGATCGTAGGGGCGAAAGTGATAGTCCAAGTCGTCAAAAACAACGGGGGACAACAGATGTCCGCTGGAGCTCACTGATACGACGCGGCCGCCGCCGGCGGCTTTGAGCGCCCCGTACAGCCCGACGGTGAGTGCGAAGTGGCCGAGAAAGTTTGTGGCGAACTGCATTTCGTGACCGTCAGCGCTACGGACCAAATCGGGCAGCGCCATGATGCCGGCGTTGTTGATCAGCATGTGCACCGGTTCGGTGCCGAGTCGGGCGACGAACTCCCGGACGGACGCCAGGTCGGCGATATCGAGGGCGGCGGCTGTCACCGCTGAATTGCCGGTGGATTTGATGATCTGCGCAGCGATCTCGTGTCCGGCGCCGAGGCGGCGAACACCGAGAATCACCTCGGCGCCGGCGGCCGCCAAAGCGCGTGCCGTCTCGACGCCGATGCCAGAGGTCGCTCCCGTGATGATCGCGCGCCGCCCCGAGAGGTCAACTCCGGCAAGGACATCATAGGCGGTAGACGTGAAGCCGAATGGCGTTGTGACAAGGGACATCGAGTTCTCCCGGCTATGTAGCGGACCGCATCGCCGTCACGACGTCGTCGGTCGACACCACGCCGTGGGCGAGATAGGCGTAGTTGACCAGCGCGGCCGCGTATCCGTCGCCCCATTCGGGGTGCCGTGGCCCGGCAATCGCATCGCGGACGACGTAAACCTCGAAGCCCTGCTCGATCAGATCACGCAGGTGCGATTCGACGCACATATTCGCGAGCATCCCGCCCAGCAGGACCTTGTTGATCCCACGCTTGCGCAATTGCAGCACCAGGTCGTTGGTCTGCGATCCAAATACCTTGTGCGGACTGACGACAACGGTGTCCGGGTGCTCGATGTAGGGCTTGAACTCGTCGAGCCAGTCGGCTCCCGAACCGATCAGCCCGTCGAGGTTCAGCGGGCCCGGTCGGTCGAACGTGCCGCTGCGCAGTTCGGCGGCCTCCAGGGCGCCGTTGAAATGCCAGCCGTGATCGGTGGGATAGAAGTAGTGCGGGGAGATGAACATGCCGAAGGACGCCGCGCGGGCTGCTTCGAAGATGTCGAGCATGTGCTCGACGGTGCCGTTCTCGGTGACGCTGTCGCCGGTCACCGTCCAGTTCTTGCCGGTGGGGCTGAGGACATCGTTCTGCGGGTCGATGAACACCACCGCGGTGTCGGTTCGGTTCCAGGTCATGGGAGTTCTCTTTCCGTTTCGGACTGTGGTCAATTGTTCGGTAGCACTACGACTTTGCCCGTCGCAGAGCCGGTTTCGACAGCGCGGTAGGCGTCGTTGACGTCATCGAGGGTGAAGGTCGTCGGGTGCAGGCGGGGAACCAACCGGCCGCCGTCAGCGAGGGCGGCGGCTTGAGTCACGATGTCGCCGTGGTGGTCACGTCCGCGACCGGTCAACAACGGCATCAGGGTGAACACACCCGAATAGCTCGCGCCGCGGAATGACAGGGGCGCCAGGCTGTGGGTGCCCCACCCGAGTGCGCTGACGACGTGGCCGGTGTAGCGCTTGACCGCGGCGAACGATGCGTCCAGTGTCGCCCCGCCGACGTTGTCGGCGACGATGTCGAAGCCTTCACCGCCGGTGTATTCGGACACATAGTCGTCGACGGTGCTCGACGTGTAGTCGATGGGCGTCGCACCGACCTGGCGGATCACCTCTTGGCTGGACGGTCCACCGGTTGCGAACACGTCAGCGCCTCGGGCAACGGCGAGTTGCACGGCCAGGAATCCGACGCCGCCGGCCCCGCCGTGGATCAGGATCTGCTGGCCGGCGTCGGCACCCGCGCGGTCGACGAGGCCTTCCCATGCTGTGATGAACCCCAATGGGATTGCCGCTGCTTGCGCCATCGACAGCGAGCGTGGCTTGTGGGCGAGCAACCGCGCATCGACGGCGGCCAATTCAGCCAGCGATCCTTGCAGGCCGCCTACTCCGCCGGTCATGCCGAACACCTCGTCACCGACCTGGAACCGGTCGACTTGTGCGCCAACGGCTTCCACCACCCCGGCCGTATCGATGCCGAGAACTGCCGGCGGTGTCATCTGCGCGTGGGCCGCCTCGCCCCGGCGGATCTTCGTATCGAGGGGGTTCACCCCGCTGGCCATCACGCGCACCAGGACCTCCCCTGGGCCGGGGGTCGGGTCGGGGAGCTCGCCGATCTGTAGTGGCGAGTTGTAAGCGGTCAAAATCGCAGCGCGCATGAATCCTCCTGGGAAGGGCTTTATCGTGACCCAGCGGTGACTGCTCCGCTGGCTATCTGGTCAACCATCTCGTGCAACCGGACCGCGTCGCGAAACGAGGGGGCGGTGGCAGTGCCCGTGCGGAGGTCGTCCGCAAAGGCTTTGTAGAGCGCGGCCACGTTGCGGGCCGGCACATGCAGCCGGGCTCCGCCGGGCCCGTCGGGCACAGTGATCGTCGTGAGGCGCTCGTCCGACCCGCGGCCGCCGGCCAGCACCAGTTCCGTGGCCTGGATGTTGCCGTTGGGGGCGGGACTGGTCACCAGCAGGTCGCCGTCGGTTCCGTTGATCTCCCAACGGAAGTCGCCGGCGCGGGACAGGCCGCCCCGGTAGAAGACGGAGGCCACCGCCCCAGTACGCAGCGCCGCTGTCACCGCTACCTGGTCGGCGGTGGTGGACACGATGGGTGTGCCGTCCGCGACGGCGATGTCGCGGTGGCCGATCCCCAGAGTTGCGGTGGTGGCGTCGACGTCGCCGAGGACGAAAGTCATCGCGTCGAGGGCATGGCCCACGGAGACCGACAGTGGCGTGACGCCGTTGGCGGAGTCGAAGGCGTAGACGCGTGCCGAATCGGCGACCGGACCCCAGGCCTGGCCAGAACCAACGAGATTGGTCGCCATGACCCGGCCGACGTATCCGTGCTGAATCAGCTCCCGCACGTGTGCGATCACCGGGTCGAACCGCGCCTGCAGACCGATGACGGTGGGAACGTCTGCGGCTGTTGCCATCTCGGCCAGATCCTGTGCCTCTGCGAGATCGACGCCGAGCGGCCACTCACTGAAGACCATCTTGCCGGCGGCGATAGCTCGGCTCACCAGTTCGTGGTGATCGGGTACCTTCACCGCGACGACGACGAGATCGACGCCGGGGTGGGCGATGAGCCGGTCCGGATCGTCGAACCCGTCGACGTGCCATTGGGTGGCCGCCCGGCGTGCCGATTCGGAACGGCTGGTGGCGACGGCCCGCAGGTCGTACTGCGGGAGGGCCTGCACCGCCGGAACGTGCGTCGCGGCGGCCCAACCGGCGCCGGGGCTGGCACCGATGATGCCGACACCGATGGGTTTCATGAGTTGCTCCTGTTCTGGCCGAGAGCGGCCTAGTCGAATACGAGGACGAGACGGCCGCGGACGCCGCCTCTTTCGAGGACGCGGTGCGCCTCGGCCGCGTCGGCGGCGGTGAAGGTCTGTGCGACGCGCAGGGTGAGCGATCCGTGCTCCGCCATGACGCGCAGGCCGTCGAGCTTGTCGTTGGCATGGGTGTAGTCGGGTACCCATACGTCGCGGATGGTGATGCCGCGCCGGGGATGCAGCGTCGAGGTGCCGCGTTCTCCGGGACGGCGCACGGTGGCGATCTGACCGCCGTCTCGCAGCGCGGGCAACACCTCGTCACCCTGCAGCGCGGCGTCCACGACGGCCGCCACACCTGACGGATGGACCTGCCGAATACGTTCTCCCACACCGGGTCCGCGCGGAACTATCTCGTCGGCGCCGAGTCGGGCGACGAGTTGCTCGTCGGAAGGCGCGGCGTCGGCCACGACCCGGAGGCCGTCGGCTTTCGCCAGCTGTACGACGTATCCGCCGACTGCACCCGCGGCACCGGTGACCGCGAGGATCTCGCCGGGAGCCAGGTCGAGCACGTCGAGAGCGCGCCGGGCGGTCAGGCCGTTCATCGGCAGGGTGGCCGCCTCGGCGTGTGTGCTCCCGGCCGGCGCGGCGGTCACCTGGTCGGCGTCGACGACGACGTATTCGGCGTAGGCGCCGCCGGATTCGTCGATGGGCATCATGACCGCCATGACGCGATCCCCGACGCGGAGTTCGGTGCCGGTTCCCGGCCCGATCTCGTCGATGATTCCGGCGGCCTCCATACCCGGCCGGTAGGGCGCAGACAGCGCGCTGGCCCGCAGCGCGTCGTCGATGTCACCCACCCGCAGCAGTACGTCGGCGGGGTTGACCGTCGCGGCGTGGACCCTGATGCGTACCTGGCCGGTGCCTGCGTGCGGCTCATCCACCTCGATCTGCCGTAATACCTCCGGGCCGCCGTATTCGGTGACTACCACTGCTCTCATGACCGGGCTCCTAATTGGGGAAGCTTCCCCACTTGGTTGGACGTAAGATCAAACGGGGAAGCATCCCCGGTTATTCCGCACACCGATGGCAACAGGAGCTCCGATGCGCGCTGACGCCCAACGCAACCGTTCGGCCGCGCTCGCCGCCGCCGAGGCGGCGTACGCAGAGCAGGGCATCGACGTGTCGCTCAACGAGATCGCGCGGCGGGCGGGCATCGGCAACGCCACGCTGTACCGGCACTTCCCGACGCATGAAGCGCTGCTGTCCGAGGTCTACGCGGCCCACCTGGAGCGGTACTGCGCCATCGCCGAGGATGCCGCCCGCGCCGACGATCCGACGACAGCGTTACGGGACTGCGTGTTGGCCACCTGCGCACTGCAGGCAACGAACCGCGGCCTGGCCGACCTCCTGGCGTCCCTGCGGCCGTTGTCGCCGCACGTCGAAGAGCTTCGGCGCCGGCATCACCGCGCCATCACCACGGTGTTCGAACGCGCGGTCCGCAGCGGTGACGTGCGTGCCGACGCGTCGCCGGCCGACCTGGCGGTGCTCCTGATCGCCAACGCCGGGCTGATCCACCGAACTGCCGACTACGCTCCGCGGTCCAGTGCCCGGATGGCGGGGTTGTGGATCGCCGGAGTCATCTCCCGCGAAGATTTTGTCGAGGTGCAGCCCGCGCCTACAGAGCCACAGATGCGTCGGGCGTTGGCCAACTGAACGTCTCGGCGCGGCTTCGGCAGTCCGGGCCGCGAACCTCTCAGAGGCGTGTCCGCATCCAGTCAACAAGGCCCGCACTATCGTCGCCGGACAGCTCGACGCCGAAGATATTGACCAGCAACGTCGGAACATCGCCGATCTCGACCTCGCGCGTCGCGCATGAGCCGTCGGGATTCGTTGTCGTCCAAGTGGTTCCGTCGAGAACATACTGGACATCGGCGGCGAATCGCTGGACGAACGGGCGGGTGGTGAACGGTGATCTCGGCGACGTCGACACGAAATGATTCGCAACGGCATAGTCGATCGGGTACTGCGGGTCGAGCGTGAAGACGTGCCGGTCGAGCCAGCCGACCGTGCCATCCACACTCGACCGCTGCCACAGCCTCCACTCATCCGGATGGAAGACCTCGGTTTCGGCGCCGAGCGGTGCCGAGGACAGTCGTAACTGCCAGCCGTCTTGATCGACCTCATTACTCGCGACGAGCTCGACGGGCTCGAGTGGTCCGCGGCCGAATCCGACATCGCAGAGCCAGCGCCGCTCGTCGTCGAACTCGACGACGATCAGCGCGTGCGTGCGCGGCCGCGAGGTCCCTTCGGCCCCGAGGGTGACGCGCCCGGCGAGCGCGGTGAACCGGAAGCCAAGGCGCTCCAGCGCCGCCGCGAACACCGTCACATGCTCGTAGCAGTAGCCACCACGCTGGGCCCGAATCATCTTGTTCTGCAACGAATCCAGGTCGAGGACGATGGGCCGGCCCAGCATGATCTCGAGATTCTCGAACGGGATCGAGGTGGTGTGCGCCCGGTGCAGCGCGGCCAAGGTCGCGGCCGTCGGGGCGCGCTCGCCGTCGAATCCGATCCGCGTCAGGTAAGCGTCAAGGTCGAGTTCGTCGCCCTGCCAAGTGGTCACAGGCCCACGATAGTCAGAGGTCCGGCAGACACGCCCTTACGAGGGTTTGCGCGAGGCCGCCTCGACCGCCGGTAGGTAGATGAGGTCGATCAGCTCGGCGAGGGCGCTGGGCTCAATGATCTTGTGTGCAAACAATAATTCGTTGCGCATGAGCGCCAGAATGCTCGTTGCCACGCGGTCGGGAATTCTGGCCGGCCCGATCTCGGCCCGATCGCGCGCGGCGTCCAACGCGCGGCGAATCGTGTGGTCCGTCTGCGCGGCCACCTTCGCCTGGAACGTTTCCAGGGTGGCCTCGTCGGCTTCGGCGATGAGGTTGCGATAAGTGTCGAGGCCGATCTGCTGCCACTGATCGACCAGGGATTTGACCATCGCGAGGATGTCCTCGCGAAGCCCCTTGGACGACGCCACCTCGAACGGTGGGGTGCGAAGCGTCGGTATTGCGTCGGTGACCATCTGTGCGCGAGAACGGTAGCGGCGGTACAGAACTGGCTTCCCCGTCTTGGCGCGGCGGGCGACGCCCTCGAACGTGACGCCGGCATACCCGTTGTCTGTCAGCTCGGCCCAGGTGGCGTCGCGGATGGCGGACAGCAGCGCGTCGTCCCGGCGTCGGGAAACCGGCTCGGGCGAAGCCGCCGCTGTTCGATTAGGCACGTTGCGTATCTTAACCGTCCGCGCTACGGTGAAATAGGAAACGCTACGTATCTTATGAGCGTCGCCGAGAAACACTCCGTTGGAGCAAAGGGTGAGGATTCGTGAAACTGCCGAACGTGGAGGACCTCGATCCCGCGCAACGCGAGGTCTATGAGCTGTTTCCAGCCAACCTGTCGCGGGGTTTGGTCATGACCAGGGCCAGCGCGAAGCCGTATCTGGCGCTGGGGCTTTCGTTCCGTACGGGTGCACTGCCGGCCGGCGCGCGGGAGTTGGTGATCTTGCGAGTCGGTGCGGTGACGAGCGCGCCATACGAGATCCATCACCACGTGCCCGAGGCGCGGGCTGCGGGGGTATCGGAGTCGATGATCGACGACGTCCTTTCGGGCGCCACCTCGTTCGGAGACCGCCGCGTCGATGTGCTCCTCGCGTTCGTTGACGACCTGCTGGCTCGGATCACCTGCGCTGGTGCGAGCACGGAGTCCATGCGGGAGTTCTTCTCCGACAACGAAATAGCCGAGGTGACGCTGTTGGTCGGTCACTACGTGATGACCGCGATGTTCATCAAGACCCTCGGCATCGTCCCCGAAGGGGGTGGCGCTGACGCCGCGAACGTTCTGGCTGACGCCACGGCCAAGCTGCACGACGAACGAGAAAAGGATGGACGATGACCGACGAAATCCCTTTCGAGGAGGGCCTGTTCGACCTCGGCGGGGGAGCCCATGTCTTCCTCTCCGGCAATGAAGCCCTCGGCTTGGCCAATGCCGGCCTGGTGGTGAGCGCCGGCGAGGCGCTGGTCATCGACACGCTTTACGACGTGCAACATGCGCGGGCCATGTGCGCGTACATGGACGAACTGACGAAGGCGGCGCCCGTGCGGTATGTCTTCAACACCCACACCGACGGCGACCATTTCTTCGGCAACCAGGTGTTCTCCGCTGATACCGAGATCATCACCACCGAAGCCGCCAGTGCGCTGATGACTCAGGAACATGCCGACCTCACCACGAAGCTGCTGAACACCGAAACCAGGCCGGGCGGTCCGCTGCAGGCTCTCGCCCCACTTGGGCGGCCCTTCGATTTCTCCGAGGTGCGGGTTCGGGCGGCAGATACCACCTTCAACGGCGAAAAAGCCTTGCGCGTAGGCAAACTCGACGTCGAACTCCACGAGCTGGGCCCGGCGCACACCGTGGGCGACGCCGTCGCGTACCTGCCCGAGCTCGGTGTGCTGTACGCCGGAGATCTGCTGACGCACAACCCGGTTGCGGTCACCTGGTCGGGTTCGATCCCGAATTGGATCAGAGCGCTCGAGCGCATCCGCGCCTTCGGTGCCCGGAAAGTCGTCGCGGGCCACGGTCCCGTTCTGATCGGCCCCGAGATCAACGCGGCCATCGACCGCGGAATCCGATTCTGGTCCAACCTGCACGTCGACGCGACGCGCCTCTACGACCAAGGCGTGCCCGCCGCCGAGGCGGTCGCCCGGATGGACATCCAGAACTACCCGGAAGCCGCCGCGACACTTCCGATCATCGTCACCGCGATCTATCACGAGCGCGATCCGGACATCCCGTACCTGGACCTGACGCAGGCCATCGAGTCCATCGCCGCGCAACTCGCGCACGCGCACGGCTAGGGCCGCGCGCCGGTCAGGTCAAGGCGCCACTCACTCGATGTCGTGCGGCGCCTGATGTTCGGGCAGGGTCGCCACGTCTTCGTCCTCGGACACCAGGCAGGCCCGGCAGAAGTCCATACCGAATGGCGTGAGGTGAATCGAACGGCGGACGACCTTGTGCGCACGCACCGAGTGCATCGCGGCCAGCACGTCCGGTTGTGCCTCGACAACCTGGTATTCCAGCGGGTCGCGGAGTTGCTCCTGCGAGAACCAGATGAGTCCCAGCCGGAACAGATTATTGAGATAGGCCGGGACCTGATCCAGATAGCGAAGCCCCGCCCGTGGGCCGATCATGTTGAGGCCCGGCGCCACCAGTCGCGAGGACACCATGCCGATCGGGCCGCCGGTGCGGACGTCGACTGCCGGCTGCGGTCCGCCGCGCAGGAGCAGCAGCAGGATGCGCGCCTCGTCGGGCGCCATCTCCTCGAGGATGCGGGCGTACGCGGGGTGGCCGCGCTCGGTGTTCCACACGTCGCGTGAGCGGGTCAGCAGCGCCTGCCCTTGAGCGCGCAACGACTGCTCCATCTTGCGCTGGCGCTCTTCCTCGTCGTGCTGATGCGACACCTCGTGCGTCGTCACGGTGTCGGTGAGCGAGGCACTGACCTGGACGACGGCCTGCGACACCGAGACACCGTTCGACACGGCCTTGGCCACCTCGCCGAAAACAGTGCCGGCCTGGGCAACGCCGGAGATCAGCTCGCGTGCGGTGTCGGCCGCCGATGCCGGGTCAGCGACGATCTCGAGTGCGCGACGGCCCGTTTTGAGCCCGGCAACCAGGGTCCATTCCGCGGTGCGCACCCAGGCTGTCGCGGCCAGGCGGACCAGACCGGGCAGTGCTTCGCCGATCTCGGCGCTCCTGGGTAGCAGCGAAGAGGTCGGCTCCGGTGGGGGAGAAAAGGTGGCGCTGAGCGGGCCCCATTGCGCGGTGCGTCGTCGGGGACTCCGACGTTCGTCGTCACTCATGCGCGATCCGCCTTCGCTCCTCGCTGGGCACTCATGCCGCACCGAGTCCCAAGAAGATCCCATAGTGGAGGAAACCACCGGCCGCGCCCATGATTGCGCCGTGTGCGTAGAGCATCCACTCATCTTCCCTGATGGCGGAACGCAGCATCTCGACGAAGTCGGTCGGGGCAAGTTCTTTGGTGCGTTGGGCGATCAGCGTGCGGATTTTCCCTGACTGCGCCTTCGAGAATTCTTCGTCGCGGAAGGGCGTCAGCGTCCGGCCGACGGCCTCGGCGGCGAAGCCGGCCTTGATCGAGTCGTAAGCCTGGGCGCCGAGGGCCACCCGCGCGGCGCCCCGGATGGGGCCGGCCGCCCGGTCGATGGCCGGGCCCAGCGCGGCGGCCATCATCTGGCGGGTGCGGTCGCCGCTCGGGCCGTCGATCAGGAAGTCGCCGATGCGTTCCAGCGTGATGACGTCGTCGGCGATGATCCCGGCGTACACCTCGGCGGCCTGCTCTTGCCGCCGGAGGAACAAGCCCTGGAACTTGATGCCGAAATAGCGGGTCGGCTCGGTCGGTTCGAAGATGAGCCACATACCGAGTGCGTTGGTGATCCAGCCGACGATGACGCCGAGCACGGGCAGCATCCACCAGGTGTGGAACCAGTGATCGATGAACGCGACGGGAATGCCCAACAGGAACCCGAAGATGAAGCCGAAGTTGACCATCAGGTTCAGCTCGCGCTGGCCGATGTCCTTGAAGACTCGGATGACCAGGTCGGGGTTCTTCCGGAAGTGCTCGATGACCATGATCTTGGGGTCGAGCAGCTGGTCGATGTGGATGCCGATCTCGGTGGTGATCGATTGCACCACTTCCGGCAATTGCGACTGGACCCGCGCGACGAGCGCGCGTTTGCCGACGGTGGGCAGATCGCGCCAGAACTGCGGGTCGTTGGCGATCATCACCTCATCGACGAGGCTCGCGATCTCGGGCTGGAAGAGCCTGACGATGTGTTCGGCGATCTTGTCCGGCTCGAGCTGCTGATAGAACTCCGCAGGCGTACCGAGCTTGGCGATGGCCTTGTCGGACGCGATCGAGCCCATCTTGGCCGCGCGGGCCGGCACGATGCCCTGCCAGCCGACTCCGCCCTGCAGGATGCCGGGGATCTCCTGCAGCTTGTGCGGCAGCAGCCGTGCCAGCTCGGCCATCCCCGGGATTCTGAACCCGTGGAAGTTGACCGGATAGAACAGCATGATCAGGCCGGTCCAGTTGATGAGCCAGCCGATCACCGCGGTGAACAACGGAATGCTGAGGAATGCGAACCACTCCATCGGGGTGTGGAGCTGGCTTAACGTCCAGTCGCGATCGACCAACCAACCCCAAAAATCGTTGAACGTCGACCTCACCGCCTTTCGTCGGGCACGCTGCTCCGCAACACCGTGGTTTGCCACCTGTGCGTGTGCACATTAGCCGTTGCTGTTGCGCCAAGTTGCCCTACTGAGGCCACGCTTTTGCCTCAGCCCGGTATCAGTCGGCGCGGACGCCCCCACGGCAGACCGCCTCGGCAGCGTATTAAACCAAAGGGTTGACAACGACGGCGTCGGCGCGCACACTCGTATTCAACCAAATGGTTTAGGAGAAAGATGACCGATCCGCTGTCGAAAGTATTTGCGGCACTGAGTGATCCGCTCCGCCGGGACATCGTGGCGCGGCTGACGACGGCCGATGCGACGGTGAGCGAGCTCGCCGAACCGTACGACGTCAGCATGCAGGCGGTCTCGAAGCACCTGAAGGTGCTCGAGGACGCGGGGTTGGTCAGCCGGGGCCGTGCCGCGCAGACCCGGCCGGTGCACTTGGAAGCGCAGGTGTTCGACCTCATGACCAAGTGGATCGAGCGCTACCAACGGCAGGCCGAACAGCGTTACCAGCGCCTGGATGCGGTGCTGGCCGAGATGAATGACACCGAATCGAAACCGCGACGAAAGGGCAGGGCATCATGAACACAACGCAGGCTGTCATCGAAGCCGACAAGGATGTGCCACTCATCCGCATCACCCGTGATTTCCACGCCACCCCAGCGCAATTGCTGAAGGCGCATACCGATCCGGAGGTGTTTGCCCGCTGGGTGGGGCCCGACGGTATGGACACCAGGATCGTGGAATGGGACGCCCGCGACGGCGGCAGCTGGCGCTATATCGCGGCCCGCGACGGCCAGGAGTTCGGCTTCCGTGGCTGCTTCCACACCGTCGCCGACGACAAGATCGTCCAGACCTTCACCTTCGAGGGCATGCCGGACGCCGTCTCCCTCGAGACGCTGTGGTTCGAGGATCTCGGTGACGGCCGCACCCGGCTGCACGGCCAATCGTTGGTCGACAGCTTCGAGGGACGCGACGCCTGGCTGGCGTCCGGGATGGAGACGGGCGTCGACCAGGGCTACGCCAAGCTCGACGCACTGCTCGGCGAGCTCTGAGCGTCATCGGGTGCGCCCAGCCGATTATTACTGAGCGGGCGCTGCGAAACCGGACCAGCGCAAGCTTGTTCCGGCCTTCGCGGTTGCCGGCGGCGTCGCGGTAGCTGCGCGACGCGGTTTGGCGGCTGTCTCGCCCCGTAGGCGGCGCTCTTCGCGCAGGATGCGGCGGTTCAGGATGCGCTCGTCGCGGGCGGTGAGCGTGCCGTTCAGTCTGGACAGCTGATCCAGCTGCAGCCAGCTCAGCCCGTCGAGATCGCCGTCGGCGTCATGGCTGGCCAGGACAATGGACCCGCGCAGCAAGGGAACCGTCTTCGCGGTGAAAGTCGTTGTCGCCAGCAATAGTTCGGTCGCCTTGCGATTGACGCGGCGCTGGCACCGGCGCGCCGTCGGGCTGAACCAGAAATCGAACTGGCGGTCTGTGCTGGTCAGGCACTGTAGCCGTTGACCTTGAATCAGATCGGTGATGTCCGCGGGTGAGTAGGCGCGGGTTTCATAAACGGCGCCGTTGGTGCTGAAGTACAAAACTGTGTTCATAGCGGTAACCCATTCGGCTCTTTCTACGTATGGACTCTGTGTCGAGCGAAGCACCCACATTGGAGTGCTGTTATCAACGGTACCCATGTGACAATTGAGACAAACGTTGATAACGCCGGAGGTACGGGAAATATGCCCGCCGCGGCGCGCTAACACTGCCGCCGCCCGCGCCGATAGCAGTGACATGACCCCATTGCGCACGGCCGGAGCGTTCGTCATCGCGCTGGGTGCGCCGTGGTTGTCGGCAGCCGCCGCCCATGCAGACGCGTTCGGACAACTCGATGCGGTTCCGGTGATCGCGTCACCGACGTGCGGCGGCACCGTGAGCGCTGACGCACAGGCGACGCCGATCCAGATCGGCGCTGACGTCGGGCACGGTGTCGGGGTGTCGATTCGCTACGACGCCGGCATCTACGACGGTTCCTGCGCCCTGACCGTGACGGCCGCGTGGCGGAACCTCGACACCGGCGCCTCCGGGCGGGGCGATATCTCCGCGGTCTCGACGATCGACGGGCACTACGGGTTCATCGGCTACGCGAACAAGAACTTCGCGACGGGCAGTGGCACGGTCGTCGTCACCTTGAGTTCGCACCCGGGTGCGGAAATGCGGATCACGGCGTAGCGGCTACACGCAGGATCGGGCTGCTGCGGTGATGCGACCATTGGCCCATGACCGCCACGCTTGTCACGACCAACCTCGCCGGCGGATTCGCCCACCGCACCCTCTTTGAGCGGCTCGACGTGACGGTCGCGCCCGGCGATGTGATCGGCGTGGTCGGTTCCAACGGCGCGGGCAAGAGCACGCTGCTGCGGATCCTGGCGGGCGAACTCGCACCGCTTGAGGGGACCGTCAGCCTGGCGCCGTCCGACGCCTTCGTGGGCTGGCTGCCGCAGGAGCACGAGCGGGTGCCGGGAGAGACGGTCGCCGCGTACGTCGCGCGCCGCACCGGATGTGCCGCCGCGACACGGGCCATGGACGCCGCGGCCGAGGCGCTGGCCGATGAGACGGCGGACGCCGACGCCTACTCCGCCGCGCTGGATCACTGGCTCGCGACCGGCGCGGCGGATCTCGACGAACGACTGCCGGCCGTGTTGGCCGACCTGGGACTCGATTCCGACGCAGTGCGACCGGAATCGACGCTGATGACGGCGTTATCAGGTGGCCAGGCAGCGCGAGTGGGGTTGGCGGCGCTGATGCTGTCGCGTTTCGACATCGTCCTGCTCGACGAGCCGACCAACGATCTCGACCTCGACGGCCTTGCCCGCCTGGAGGAGATCGTCGGTAACCTCCGCGGGGGTGTGGTGCTCGTCAGCCATGACCGAGAGTTCCTGGCGCGCACCGTAACCCGCGTGGTCGAACTCGATCTGGCGCAGAACCGGACCACCGTCTACGGCGGCGGCTACGAGAGTTACCTGGAAGAACGTGAGGTCGCACGGCGCCACCGCCGCGAACAGTACGACGAGTTCGCCGAGAAGAAGGCCGATCTCGTCGCGCGTGCACGCACGCAGCGGGAGTGGTCGAGTCAGGGTGTGCGCAACGCGATGCGCAAGGCACCCGACAACGACAAGAACCGGCGCACGGCACAAACCGAGTCCAGCGAGAAGCAGGCGCAGAAGGTGCGGCAGATGGAGAGCCGGATCGCGCGCCTCGAGGAGGTCGAGGAGCCGCGCAAGGAATGGACGCTCCAGTTCACCATCGGTGCGGCGCCGCGGTCGAGTTCAGTTGTCGCGACACTCGACAATGCCGTTGTGCGACAAGGTGACTTCGTCCTGGGCCCCGTGTCGGTGCAGATCGATGCGGGCGAGCGAATCGGGATAACCGGCCCCAACGGAGCGGGCAAGTCGACGCTGCTGCGGCTGCTGCTCGGTCGGCAACAGCCCGACGAGGGCCGCGCGAGTCTGGGCGCCAACGTCGCCATCGGTGAAATCGACCAGGCGCGTGCCGATTTCACCGGCGACAGCCGGCTCGTCGACCGCTTCGAGCAGTACGTGCCGTCGTGGACGACCGCGGATGTGCGCACGCTGCTCGCCAAGTTCGGATTGCGCGCCGACCATGTGGAACGCACCGTCGACGAGTTGTCTCCCGGTGAGCGCACCCGAGCCGGCCTCGCCCTGCTGCAGGCACGCGGGACGAACGTGTTGGTTCTCGATGAGCCCACGAACCATCTCGACCTGCCGGCCATCGAGCAGCTCGAGCAGGCGCTCGAAAGCTACGACGGTGCACTGCTGCTCGTGACCCATGACCGCCGGATGTTGCAGAACGTCCGGTTGGATCGCTCGTGGCGGGTCGAGGGCGGACGCGTCACCGAGTTGCAGCCCGGTCAAACGTCATCGGGCGGACGCCGGGACATGGCGGCATCAGCGGCCGCTGCCGCGGCGGGTGCGCCGGCCTGCCGGAACGACGCGGTGCGTTCGTGCTCGCGGCGGCGGACCGCGCTCTGAATCTGTTCCAGATTGTTACGGAGTAGGTCGGAGACGAACTCGTCCATTCGGGGGTCGGCGAGCATCGCGATGAGGACGTGCATGACGGATTCGCTGGCCTGGCCGACGACCTTGTCGTACCCGGGGATTCGGCTGACGATGGGGATGCCCGAGTCGGTGCGGATCTTGTCGGCTGCAAGAGCTTTCAGCTCGGTGTAGTTCTCTTCGATGGCGTTGGAGATGTTGCGGGTGTAATGACCCGTCTTGATGACGTCGATGACCTCGTCGAGCACCATGATGGTGATCGGTCGCTTCACCAGCTGGACGGCCCGGACGCTGATCCGGTTGATCAGCCGAAGCCCCGCCGGCGTTCTGAGCCCGCGGCGCACCAGCAGCGGCGTGATCACCAGCGAGCCGATCATGATCACCAGCGCGAGGCCGACGATCAAGCCGAGGTCGCGCCAGCCATGGATGGCCAAAACTGTGGTCACGCCCGCGTTCTCACGGGTGCAGGTTCCACTGCCCGACGTCGTTGGCCAGGGCGTCGCTGACGTCGACCTCGAGACCACCGACCACCGGGCCCGGATTGGACGCGGTGCTCACGATCCGCTGGTACATCACGGCCGCCGGATAGATCTTGCCGCCGGACCAGGACCGGGTCTGCCAGGCCCACACGTGACCCGGCGTGGTCGAGCGCCCGATCACACCGTCGGCTGTGGCCCACTGGCAGGTGTTGATGCCGCCGTAGACGCCGGTGCGCTGCGCTCCGATTACCGAGTTGATGCCCCGAAACCACGGCAGCGCAACGTTGTTCCACGTTTCGCGGTCGATGTCGTCGTCGACGGAGAAGAAGATCGGCGCACTCTGACCGCCACCCGCCGCGGTGTGCAGTTGCCAGGCGGTGCGCGCATCGGCGACGCCGCCCGCGTAGCCGCGCGTGAAATCGGACGGCGCGGTCCCGCCTGGCTTGCCGTACTGGTAATTGCTGACGATCGCCAGTCCCGCCGCAGCCAGTGATCGGGCGTAGGGCAGCGTGATCGGCTTGGCGCCCATGGTCGAGCCGGGCCGCGACGTCGAGACGTAGTTGACGACGCCGGCGTGTCCGGCGGCCCGAATATCCTGCGCGGGAATCTGCTTCATGGCGAAGTCGATCAGCGTGGGAGCTGCGGCCGCCGCCGTCGGCAGACCGAGACCTGCCGCGCCGAGGCCGGCCAGCGCGGTGGCCGCGCCGGCATAGCGCAGCGCATCACGACGCGAGAACGGGCGCCGAAGGCCGGTGGTCTCCGGGAAGTCCTGCATTTCGAGATGTTAACAATGCGACAGATGTGAAAGTTGTGGCCGTGACGTGCTGATTCCAGATCGTGACCGGACTGTTTCCTCGTCCGGCGGGAAGGTCCGTTCGATTCAAGGTGACGGTAACGATGTCCAGGGCCGTCTTCCTCGCGAACACTGAGTGCGGATCGATGAGGGAGTGTGGATGTATCAGGGCCGCAGCGTTCGGGCGCCACAGTTGGTGCTGTCGGTGGAGCTTCCCACCCGCGATGCGCTGGCTCAGGTGACGACGCTGTTGGACGAGTTCAGTGCGTATCTTGCCTACCGCGTGCCCGGTGCCAGGGTGGAGAAGTCGGTCGCGGGCGCCGCCCCTGCGCGTGCCCCACTGCCGGCGCCGACGAATGGACTCGTCATCGACCGGTCCACGCGGCAGGTCAGCATTGACGGTCACCCGATCGCCATGGCGTACAAAGAATTCGAACTGCTGGCCTATCTGGCGCAACACCCGCGGCGGATCATCTCGCGAGACGAGCTGATCGCGAACGTGTGGGACGCGGGGTTCGACTCGATGCGCACCGTCGACACTCACGTCCGACGGCTCCGGGTGAAGCTGGGCGCACACGCGCTGACTCTGACGACCGTCCGGGGGAAGGGCTATCGCTTCGACCCGCAACCGTCAACACGCTTCCGGGATCAGCGACCGATCCGCTCCGCCTGACCGTCAGAACGCCGGCACCACCACGCCGCCGTACGCCTGCGTGATGAACGACCGCACGGCATCCGATTGCAAAGCGTTGGCCAACAGCCTGATTGGTTCGCTGTCATGGTTATCCGGCCGGGCCACGAGATATTCGGCATAGTCGCGGTTGGCGTGGTCGCAGTAGAGCGCCGACTGCAGGTCGATCTGGCGGTCCATGGCGTAGTTGCCGAACAGGAACACCAGGTCGAAGTCCGCGAGCACGTCCGCCAGATCTGCACTGGCGATCTCCTTGAACAGCAGCTGCTTTGGGTTCGCGACCACCGAATCGACTCCAGGGGTGGAACATTCGCCGGCGCGCAGCGTGAGCAGGCCCGAACCCTGCAGGATGCGCAAGGCGCGTCCGACGTTCACAGGGTCGCCGGGCAGTGCCACCTGGGCGTATTGCGGCACGTCGCGCAGGGCCGCAATCGATTCCGAGTAGAGCGCGAACGGTTCGATGTGCACCGGTGCGACCGGGACCAGTCGCTGTGATGCCGAGGCATTGAACTCATCGAGGAATGGCAGGTACTGGAAGAAGTTGGCATCGATGGTCCCGGCGACCAGGTGGTGGTTCGGTTCGTCGAAGGTATCGAACACTTCGACGTGGAGGTCGATTCCGCACTGCGCGAGTACCGGGCGGACGTGATCGAGGATCTCGGCGTGCGGCACCGGCGTCGCTCCTACGCGCAGGATTCGGCCGGTGCCACGAATCGATCGAATGGTCCCCACTGACAACCCCTTTGCCTGATGCGCCCACGGCGCCACGCCACGAAGACTACCGACAAGGCAGCGAATCCGCGGCACGGAAGTCCGCCGAGTGTTACGGCAGGTGACGCATTGTGAGCGCCGGTGTCCGGCCCGCTGGAGCGTCGCGTCCAGGCCCAATAGTTTTTGTCTCCAACAACATTCACCGACCAGCAAGGGGCGTCATGACAGTCGAACATACGGCGGTGCGCACCGATGGTGGGCCCCCGGCCGGCGCCCAGCGCCTGCGCGGCAACCTGGGGATCCCGGCCATCGTCTTCATGGTGTTGGCCGCGGCGGCGCCGCTGGGCGTCATCGGAGGGCCGGTGCCATTGGGTATCGCCACCGGCAACGGCTCGGGGTTCCCCGCGACCTTCGTCATCGCCACCGTCGTGCTGCTGCTGTTCGCGACCGGCTTCACCGCGATGACGCCCTTCGTGCGTGAGGCCGGGGCCTTCTTCTCGTATGTGCAGCAAGGGTTGGGGTCAAGTCCGGCCATCGGTGCCGCGTTCGTGGCGGTCTTGACGTACGCATCGATGGAGGCCGCGGTCTACGGGCTGCTCGGTCCGCAACTCGGCGGTTTGTTGGCCCTCGTCGGCGTACCCCAGGTGCCGTGGCCGGTGTGGGCGTTGGCCGGGCTCGCGGTGATCACATACCTCGGCTACCGCAACATCGAGTTGTCCAGCCGGGTACTCGCGGTTCTGCTCGTCGCCGAGATCGCCATCGTCGCCGTCCTCGACGCGGTCATCGTCTGGCGCGGCGGTGACCACGGGCTGTCGACAGGACTGCTCAACCCGGCGCAGATCACCTCGGGCGCACCGGGAATCGGGCTGCTCTTCGCGATCATCTCGTTCCTCGGATTCGAGGCGACGGCGATCTTCCGCGACGAGGCACGCGATCCGGACCGCACCATTCCGTACGCGACGTACCTCGCGCTCGCTGTGATCGGCGTCTTCTACACGGTGTCGAGCTGGGCACTGATCTCGGCGTGGGGTGACCGCGAAGCCGTTGAGCGAGCGACGAATTCGGGCGGCACTATGCTGGTCGACACGGCGCAGCGCTACCTGGGCGTGGTGGGCGCCGACATCATTCAGGTGCTCTTCGTCACGAGCCTCTTCGCCTGCATCCTGTCGTTCCACAATGTCGTGTCCCGCTACCTGTTCGCGCTGTCCGGCCGCGGCGTGCTGCCTGCCGCGTTCGGCCGACCCCACACCCGTCATGGCTCACCGCACGTCGCATCGCTCGTGCTGTCGGCGCTGATCCTCGCGGTCATCGGTGTCGCCACCGTGGCACTGCTCGACCCGAGCACGGAGTTCTACACCTGGCTGTCCGGGATCACCACGGTCGGTGTGCTCGTCCTGATGGTGCTGACGAGTGCTGCGGTGCTGACGTTCTTCGCGCGGGACCGGCGGCACTACTCGGTGTGGCGCGTCCGCGTGGCGCCGGCGCTCGGTCTGGCCGGACTGGTGGCGTTCCTGGGCTTGATCCTGGTGAACCTCAAGGACCTGGTCGGCGGGTCGTCCGGCCTGGCGTTGGCCGTAATCCTGGTGCTGGTCCTGGGTTTCGTGGGCGGTGCCGTGCTGGGCTACCGCCGCGCGCGGGCGGAGTCAGCCACTGCGACCGGCGAGGAGGGCTGATGTCCGTGACGGCGGAAGCCGCGACACGGCACCAGAGGACTGTTGACCTGCTGGACTCCGGTGTCATCACGGAGGTCGAGGTGGCGTGGAGTGACCAGTTCGGTCATGCACTGGGCAAGCGGGTGCCCGTCGATCAGTTCCGCAGGCGCGCAGAAACATCCGGTTTCGGGTTCTGTGACGGGGCCCTCGCGTGGAACTCCAACGCGCGGGTCATCGAGAGCCTCCGGTCGACCAATTGGAACACGGGCTACCCCGACGCTTTCGCCGTACCCGACCTGAATACCTTCCGGGAACTGCCGTGGCGGGCCGGCGTGGGGCACGTCATCTCCGACATCATGGGGCACGACCGGACGCCGTCACCGCTCGATCCGCGTGCTGTCTTGCGGCGGGTCATCCAACGACTGGAGGGCCTGGGGTACACCGCCAAGGTCGGCGCCGAGTTCGAGTTCTACCTGCTCAATGCCGACGGATCGATCTTCCAGGACGACGTGCACGCCTACTCGCTGCAGAACGCCAACACTCTCGAACCGGTGCTCAGCGACCTCTATTCGGTATTGCGCGAGTTCACGTCTCTGGAGGGGCTGCTGACCGAATACGGTCCCGGACAAGTCGAGGCGAACCTGGTCTACAGCGACGCACTCGATGCCGCCGACAACAGTGCTCGGCTCAAGTACGCCGTCAAAGAGATCGCCCGGCGCAACGGCAAGTTGGCGACGTTCATGCCCAAGCCGTTCTCCGAGCACTCCGGAAGTTCTGCGCACCTGCACATTTCGCTGTGGCGCGACGGCGAGCCGGTGCTGGCCGGTGCCGACGGCACCGAGAGCCAGGTCGGCCTGCACGCCATCGCCGGCCTGCTTGAGCATCTGCCCTCGATCACACTGTTCGGGGCGCATTCGGTCAACGCGTACCGCCGATACGTTCCCGGCTCATTCGCTCCGGCGACCTTGACGTGGAGCCGCGACAACCGGACGTCTGCCGTCCGGTCGCTGCTGGAGTCCACGCCCGACGCGACGCGAATCGAGTTGCGCACCGGCGCATCGGACGCAAACCCATACTGGCTCATAGCATCTGCCCTGGCTGCCGTCGTGGCCGGACTGGAAGCCAGACGCAATCCACCGGAGCCGCAGACCGGCAACCTCTACGAGGTCGGGGTGCGGCTGCCGGAATCGCTCAGCGTCGCGATCGCGCTGGCGCGCAGCGACGACGCCATCGTCGATATCTTGGGGGCGGACTCCGTGCACGACTTCGCCGAGATCGCCCAGAGCGAGTGGGACGAATACTCCAGTGCGGTCACCGACTGGGAATTCCGGCGCTACCTGGAGAATTCATGACCGCCACGTTGACCACCGCGCCCCGGTTCGGGGTGTGGGCGCCCGTCTACGGAACCTGGGGCGCCAGGACGCATCCCGTGGAGATTCCCGACGCCAGCTACCGTCGGACGCGTGATCTCATCGTCCGGGCCGAGGAGCTGGGGTTCGATTCGACACTGGTGGCCCAGCACGTCCTGCATCCGGGTGGTGCCGAACACGACGTGCTGGAAACCTGGTCGACGCTGGCCGGACTGGCGGAGGCGACCAGCCGCGTCGAGTTGATCGGCGCGATCAAGCCGCTGCTGTTCAATCCGTTGGTTTTCGCGAAAACCGTCGCCAATATTGAACAGATTGCCTCCGATCGGGTGGCGATCAACCTCGTCAGCGGTTGGTTTCTTCCCGAGTTGGAGGCGATCGGCCTCGGCGACGTCACCCACGGTGACCGATACGAGTACTCCGGAGAGTGGCTCGACGTCGTCGTTCGGCTGTGGCGCGGCGATGCTGTCGAGTCCCGGCTGGACGGGGCTGTCGCGGCCGGTGCCCGGTTGCGGCCGGCTCTCGACCGCACGCCGCGCGTGTACCTCGGCGGTGAATCGGAAGCGGCGCGCGCGCTGGCGGCAGCACAGGCCGACGTGTTCTTCCTGAACGGGCGGCCGCCGCGGGATGCGGCCGACATCATCGACGACATGCGGCGGCGGGAGCGGAACAAGCCGGAGCCCTTGCAGTTCGGGCTGTCCGCGTTCGTCATCGCTCGCGAGACGGAGGAAGAAGCGCAGCGCGAATTCGAGTACCTGCAGGGTCTGGTCGACGGTTCGGGACAACGGGACCGCACGGTGGGAGCCGACCCGGCCACCGCGATGTTCAAGGTGCACGAGGGCGTGGCGCGTGTGGGTACCAACGGCGGCACCCTGGCCGGTCTCATCGGCAGTTATGCGCAAGTGGCCGAACGGATCAGGGTATTCGCCGAACTCGGCATCGACCTGTTCATGCTGCAGTTCCAGCCGCTGGAAACCGAGATGGAACGGTTCGCGACCCACATCCTGCCCCTGTTCCGATGACCTGAGAAGGAAACCCCATGACTGTTACGACCTTGGCCGCAGGGTCTGTCGCCGACCGGCGGGCGCAGTTGCAGTCGGTCGTCGAAACTCTCGGTGAGCAAGACGCCCAATACGAGCTGTCCCGCACGTTGCACCACGACGCTATTCGCGCGATCGCCGACACCGGTGTACTCGCGCTCCGGATCCCCCAGGAATACGGTGGCCCAGGCGGTTCCATCGTCGACGTCATCGAGACCGTCATCGATATCGCACAGGCCAGCTCCAACGTGGCCCAGGCGCTCCGCGCCCATTTCGGATTCGTCGAGCGACTCCTGGGCAACCGTGGCGACGACGGACTGCGGACGCGTTGGTACCCCGACGTCCGCAGCGGAAAGGTCGTCGGCAATGCGATCACCGAAGCCGTGGGTGCGTCCCCGGCGGCCATCGGCACCACACTCCGTTCCGTCGGTGACGGCCGATACCGGTTGGACGGCAGGAAGTTCTACTCGACCGGCACCCTCTACGCCGACTTGATCGCCGTCTCGGCCGAGCGGGAAGACGGCCGTGAAGTACACGTGATCATTCCGGCCGACCGTCAAGGCGTGGCGCTGTTCGATGACTGGGACGGCTTCGGGCAGCGGCTGACGGCCAGTGGTGCAACGACTTTCGAGTCCGTACCGGTCTACGAAGACGAGGTGTCGCTGGTGCCCGCGGACCACCGGCTCGCGCACAGCCAGACGTTCCTGCAGCTCTATCTCACCGCTGTGGCAGTGGGAATTGCCAAGGGCGCCTTACGGGATGCCGTCTGGTTCGTCCGGCACAAGGCACGTCCCGCCGCGCACGCGTTGACCCCGTCGGCGACCCAGGACCCGTTCATCCTGCAGGCGGTAGGCGAGATCGCCGCGTGGACATCGACGGCGACAGCGGTCACCCTCAGGGCCGCAGCGGCACTGGATCGGGTTGTGGACGCCGGCCAGATCGACGACCAGCAGGCCATCGGTGCCGCCGCGATCGAGGTGGCGAAGGCCCAGCTCGTCGCAGAGCGCATCACCCTCGATGCCGCGCAGCGGTTGTTCGATACCGGTGGTGCGTCGGCCACAGCGCGAGCACTGAATCTCGACCGGCATTGGCGTAATGCGCGCACCATAGCGAGCCACAATCCGCTCGCGTACAAAGCCTGGGCTACGGGAGATTTCGTGGTCAATGGCGCCCTTCCGCCCAACTCCGGATACTTCTAGACCCGTGCCGAGAGGAAGTGCCTGATAGTGGCCGCACCTGTTGTCCTCGTCCCGCGGAGGTTCTCGAACGGCGACGATCCGCGGGTCATCGCGGCCAATGAACTCTTCGACCGGATCGTTGAGCTGGTCGCCGAGGCCGGGCTGGCGCCGCGGGTGGTCGACGATCCATTTGTGACGCTGTCCGACGTCCGCGGACTCGTGCTGCCCGGCGGTGGTGACATCAACCCGCAGCGGTATGGGCGGGTCGCTATCGCGGCGGTGTACGACGTCAACGACGCACAGGATGAACTCGACTTCACCCTGGCGGCGCGGGCGCAAGATGCCGGTCTGCCGGTGCTCGGCATCTGTCGCGGTGCGCAGGTGCTGAACGTATTGCGGGGCGGGGATCTCCAGATCGACTTGGTACCAGGCGAAGTCCCGCACCGGAGCGCGACTGCCGACGCGTTGTTCGGATGGCACCCGGTTGCCCTGGAGGCGGGCAGTCGAGTTCACGCCGCACACCACGCCGGGCAGATAGTCGTCGCTTCGGCACACCACCAGGCCATCGCATCACTGGGGCCCGGGTTGGTGGCGACCGGCCATGCGCCCGACGGTCTGATCGAGTCGTTCGAGGCCGTCGACGGTTGGGTGCTTGCGGTGCAATGGCATCCGGAGGCACCGGGGACATCGGAGGCGGTTCAGCGCGCGCCGTTTGCGGCGTTGGCGCAAGCCGTCGGAGTCGATGACTGCCTAACCCGCCGCTGAGAAGTGCGCCGCCCCTTCGATTCCGAGCAATCGTTCAAGGCCCTCGCTACCAGCCGGCGTCACGACCACTGCCCGGCTGCTCCCGATGCGCCGCACCCAGCCGCGGGCGAACATCGCGGTCGCGATGTGTGCGCCCGCCGCGCCTGCCAGGTGACGGCGCCGCTCCGTCCAGTCCAGGCAGGAGCGGGTCGCGGCACGGCGCCCCGGTTCGAACGGAGCGCCCAGCGCGTCCGTCAGCCAGCGACGTCCATCGCCGGTGAGCGTCAATGACTCGTCGAGCAACCCGCGTCGGAGCAGCGCCTCGGTGATGGTCACGCCGAGCCGTCCGGCGAAGTGGTCGTAGCAGGTACGCCCGCGCGCCAGTGCACTGTTGATCACCGCTTCACGCATACCGCGGGGCGGTGTGGAGGGCTGCTCACCGAGCACAGCAAGCGATTCGAGCACCTCGGCGACGTCGGCGTCCATCAGTTCGACGTAGCGATGGCGCCCTTGCCGACGTTCGTTGAGCAGACCGACCGTCACCAGGCGGTTGATGTGCTCGGTGGCGGTCGAGGCGGCGACGCCGGCATGTGTGGCCAGTTCCTTTGCCGTCCAGGCCCGTCCGTCCATCAGCGCGATCAGCATGCGGGCGCGCGTGGTGTCGGCCATTGCGGATGCGACGGCGGCGAGGCTTTCGGCGGTCATAGAACCCAGTGTGCGACGGCGACGTTTCGGTGGCCACCGAACCGTCCAATCGCCACGATGTACCCATGGACACGTTCAGACGTCTGCACCACGCCGATGAACCGCTCCTGCTGCCGAACGCCTGGGACTTCGCGTCCGCGGCGGCGTTTGTCCGAGCCGGTTTCCGCGCAATCGGGACGACGAGTCTCGGCGTGGCCGCCGTGCACGGGCTTCCTGACGCGGCCGGCGTCACTGGTGCGGAAACTCTGGCTCTGGCAAGGAGATTGGTTCGTCTCCCGGCTCCGGTGACGGTCGACGTCGAGGCCGGATTCGGTATGGACCCGGCCGAGTTGGCCACGGAGTTGACCGCCATCGGCATCGCCGGGGTCAACATCGAGGACGGCCGCGCCGACCATCTCGCCGCGCTCGACGAGCAGTGCGCGCTGATCACGGCGTTCAAGGCGGCGGCGCCGGATGTGTTCGTCAATGCCCGCGTCGACACGTACTGGCTGCACCTGCCCACGGACGACACCACCCAGCGCGCGTTGGCCTACGTCGACGCCGGCGCGGACGGCGTGTTCGTCCCGGGCCTTCGCGATGAGCCCGTGATCGAGCAGCTCGTCGCGGTCCTCGGAGAGACCCCGCTCAACCTGCTCGCGCAACTCCCGTTCCGACGGCTCCGCGAACTCGGCGTCCGCCGGGTGAGTACCGGGTCACTGCCGTTCCGCGTCGCCATCACGCAGGCCGCGTCAGCGGTGACGGCGTACGCAACGGGCGCGGCGACGCCGACTGCGATGTCCTACGACGAAGCGCAGGCGCTCACGGTCAACTGATCAACTGGCGGCGTTGGGCAGCAGCGGCGGGCAGTTCCCCTGAGGGTCGGCGGCCAGCTCGAAGTGCCAGAGTTCGTTGGCATAAATCCGACACAGACCGAATCGGGCGCCGTTGGCGATCAGCCAGGTGTCGGCGCTGTTGCCGCCGATATCGACGGCCTTCCCGCTGACGTGTTTGGACTGCTGTGGCGTCTGAACATATTGCCGCGCAGCGCTGTAACTGCCGTAGGTCTGGATCGCGTCATCGAGCAGCTGCTGCTGGAATTCGGGAGTGCGCCAACCGGAAGTGATCGTCATGGGGATCCCTTCCGCGGCTGCGGCGGTCGCCGCCTGCTGGACGGCTGCCAGCAAGGCCGGATCCAGCCGGCCGACGGTGGGGTCGGAGACGTCGAAAGGGCTCGCGGCATCGGCGGATGCTGCTGCCACAGGTCCGAGGAACGTGAGCGCACTGGCCAAGGCCAACGCGGTACCGACGAGTCGCATGGGCACCGACCCTACTCGGCGCCGGCTATCGACTGTTCTCCCGCAAGGACATCGGCGGCGTTGTCGCCGCTGCCAACGCCGCGGCATCGATGGTCTGACATCGGTACGGCAGCGTCTCCAACCGGGCCGTCATAGTGGCGAGCGGATTCTCGAGCACGCCCGTCGTGCCCGACAGGAACGCCCACTCGTGCTCGTCGCTGCCGAAATAGACCACCGTTCCGAAGGTTTCGCCGAAACGTTCCCAGGAACGGATCAGCGTCTCGTTGCGCCACAGCGTCGGGCAGCCGGCCTGGCCGGCGACGACGGCGCCGATGTCACCGCACAGCTTCATGAAATCGGAGCCGTAAAGGCGGTTGTGCTGGGCGGCATCGGAACGTTCGTCGGGAAGATCGATGACGACGACGTCGTACCTGGGGCCGGAATAGCCCGCCACGAACTCGTAGCCGTCGGTGTAGTGCACCTTGACGGGGCCGAGTCCGGCTTCCGCCCTTGCCAATTCATCGGGCGTGTAACCGTAGGGCAGGTGTTCGGCGCAGAGCCGGACGGCATCGCGGTCGATGTCGGCGTGGTCGATGTGTCCGGCCCCGGCGGCGACGGCCATCTGACTGGCCACGCCCTCACCGGAGCCGATGATCAGCACTCGATCGACGGTTTCGGCCAGCAGCATCGCGGGCACCATGAGGGCCTCGTGGTAGACGAGCTGGCTGAATTCGGTGCTCTGCCGGTCCGAGTCACTGAACAGCGAAATGCCCTGCTCCGTACGTCCGATCACCAGATGCTGAAATTCGGTGTGGACATCGCACAGCACATCGGTCACCTGCCAGGTGCGGGTGATGCCGGGTGCCATGGGCTCGACTATCTGCTTGCCCGCGCCACGAAACACGGTGTGGACGTGGGCATCTGCGGCGCCGACTGCCTGCCGTAGCAGCCGGACGGCCTGCTCCGCGTCGGCCGACTCACCGCACGTGAAGACGTCGACGAACATCGCGCCGCGCTCGGGATAGCTGTGGATCGACGCGTGCGACTCGGCGAGCAATGCCAGGACCGTCACCCCGTGCGGCTCAAAGCGCTTGTCCACCATGTCGCACACCGTGGCTCCGGCGCGCTCGACCGCGTCCCGCAGCAGGTGGCGCAGACGCACCCGATCGTTGGCCAGGTCGCGGTCGACACCGGTGAATTCGGCCAGGACGTGACAGCCCGCGAAGCTGCTACCCGGTTGTGACTGCATCAGTGACCTCCACGAACTCTGTTGTCAAACAAGCAAATCCATTGAACGACGAGGAGTAGCTCGTCGTATACGCGCCGGTGGAATCGATCTCGACAGGATCGCCCGGGCGCAGCGTCGTCGGCAGCGGATATCGCTGGTACAGCACGTCGTCGCCATCGCACGTCGGGCCGGCGACCACGGCGTCGTCGACGGGATCACCGTCGCGGCCGGTGCGCAGCCGGTACCGGATGTATTCATTCTCGGTTTCGGCCAGCCCGCCGTAGCGCCCGATGTCCAGGTATACCCAGCGGCGGCCGTCGGTGCCGTTCCGCACCGACACCACTTCGCAGGAGAGCGTGCCCGCCGAGCCGACGACCGCGCGCCCGGGTTCGATGACGACGTGGGGGAGCGCCGGGAAGTACTGCCCGAGGGCGTCGGTGATGGCGGCGCCCACGCCCCCGACGCCGGGTACGGGTGCGTCGTACGAGATCGGGATGCCGCCACCCAGGTTGAGTGTCGTCAGGCCGGGCACTTCCTCGAAAATGCCACGTGCGCAGCGGATGCCGATCTCCCACGCGTCCGGGTCGAGTTGCTGCGAGCCGACATGGAACGCCACCCCGTCCGCTCGGAGCCCAAGCCGCGACGCCTCGGTCAACAACCCGACCGCATCCTCGGGCAAGCAGCCGAACTTGTGCCCGAATGGCGTCACCGACGACGGGAATGTCGGCGCAATGCGGCATTCAACGCTCGAACCTGGCGCGTTCTCGGCGATCGACGCCAGGCCGGCCGCGGTGTCGAAGGTGAACCGCCGCACGCCCTGCGCAAACGCGTGCGCGATCTCGCCGGGCTTCTTGAGCGGATTGCCGAAAGTCATGGACCGGCCGTCGATGCCGGCTGCAGCGCAGAGGTCGATCTCGCCGACCGACGCGACGTCAAACGCGCAATCCAGGCCGGCCAGCAGCCGCAGGATCGGCTCAGCCGGGTTGGCCTTCACCGCGTACCGAATCTCAGCGGACGGCAGTGCGACGCGCAGGTCAGCAACGTTCCTGCGCACCGTCGCGAGGTCGATCGTCAGGTAGGGCCTACCGGGCACAGGCGGCAGAGTACTGAACGAATCGGTCCGCCGCGAGGTGATCGGCGAGTGAAGCGATCAGCCGACGAGGTTGATCACGAGATTGATCGTGCACGCGATGATCACGGTGCCGTAGATGTAGCTGAAAAGGCAGTGCCGCAGGACTTCGGCTCGCATCTGCGAGCTGGTGACATCGGTGTCGGAGACCTGGTAGGTCATCCCCAGGTTGTACGAGAAGTAGTAAAAGTCGCTGTACTGAGGATCGACACCGGGGTTGTTGAAGTCGATGCCACCCGCGTCGTCGTCGTAGTAGATGCGTGCGTAGCGGGCCATGTACATGGTGTGGAGCAGTGCCCAGGTGGCGAGGATCGCGACCAATGCCATGCCTGCGTACGACGCCTTGTCCGCATCATTGGCGGACAGCAGGAGGATGCCGATGGAGGCCAGGCTGGCGGTCAGGATGAGGAACAAGACGAGGTCGCCGATCTCATCATCGACGTCGGCTTCACTTGCATGGGCCTTCGTCCGTTCGGGATCCATCCGCCACAGCACTGCCAGCGCCCACAAGACATGGCAGGCGGCGGTGACGATGACCACCGCCAGCAGGCCCACCGGCCAACGCTGCGACAGCATCCCGGTGGCGAGGCCGACGCCGAGGCCCGCGGTCAAGCTGATCCAGAATCTGTTGGCGCCCGAGAGTGTGGTCACTCGTACATTCTCGACCGCCGTGGTGATCTCGGAGGTCATCTGGCACTCCCGTGGCGGATTCGTTCCGGCCGCGAGCAGTTCGGTCACGCTTGTGGTCGGTTGAGTCATGGGCGCCATCGCCCGCCCGCCGTAGCGTCGATCGAAACAGTTGCGATCGAAGGAGTTCTGCTGTGGTGTTGCATCGTTCATCGTGGATGGACAAGGACCTCGATGCGCTTGCCGATCTGGCGCGCCGGTTCTTCGAGAAGGAGTGCGCTCCGAACGAGGAGCGTTGGGGCCGGCAGCAGCAGGTCGATCGCGATGTCTGGCTCAAGGCGGGCGAACTTGGCCTGCTGTGCTTGAGTATCCCCGAGGAGTACGGCGGCGGTGGCGGTACGTTCGCACACGAGGCCGTTGTCGCGATCGAGCAAATCCGTGCGATGGCAACGAGTTTCGGCGGGGTACTGCACAGCGCGATCATCGCTCACTACCTCAGCTCGTACGGCACCGAGGAACAGAAGGCGACGTGGTTGCCGAAGATGGCCTCGGGTGAGGTCGTCAGCGCAATCGCGATGACCGAGCCCGGCACCGGATCCGATCTGCAGTCGATCAAGACCAAGGCCGTCAAGGACGGCGACGACTATGTGATCAGCGGTGCGAAGACGTTCATCTCGAACGGCCAGACTGCGGACCTGATCGTGGTGGCCGCGAAGACGAATCCGGAAGGCCGTGGCGCGGAAAGTGTTTCGCTGATCCTGGTCGAGGCCGACCGTGAAGGCTTCCGCCGTGGACGTAACCTGGAGAAGATCGGCCAGCACGGCCAGGACACCTGTGAGCTGTTCTTCGACGACGTCCGGGTCCCGCAGGCCAACCTGCTCGGTGGTGTCGAAGGCCTCGGCTTCATCCAGTTGATGCAGCAGCTCCCGCAGGAGCGATTGGTGCTGGCGGTGATCGCGGCAGCGTCGATCGAGAAGGCCGTCGACGTGACGCTGACCTACGCCAAGGAGCGCGAGGCGTTCGGGCGCCCGATCTTCAAGTTCCAGAACACGCAGTTCGTGCTCGCCGAAAGCGACACGGTCAAGTCCGTGGCCTGGAGCTTCCTCGACGAGTGCCTGGTCAAGCACCTCGCTGGCGAATTGGATGTGCCGACGGCAGCGAAGGCGAAATGGTGGCTGACCGAACAGCAATGTCGGGTCGCAGACGAGTGCCTGCAGTTGTTCGGTGGCTACGGCTACATGCAGGAGTATCCGATCTCGAAGTTGTACGCCGACGCGCGCATCCAGAAGGTGTACGGCGGCACCAACGAGATCATGAAGACGATCATTGCGAAGTCACTGTGACGGGGCCACTTTCGGGCATCAAGGTTGTCGAGATCGCCAGCCTGGCGCCGGCGCCGTTCGGCTGCATGGTGCTGGCGGACCTCGGCGCGGACGTGTTGCGCGTCGAGCGCGCCGGTGCGCCAGGTGACGGACTCACTCCTCCGGATGGTCCGCTCGACCGGGGCAAGCGCAACGTAAAGCTGAATCTGAAGAACGGCGACGATCTGCGGACCCTGTTCGCACTGGTCGAGAAGGCCGACGTCTTCGTCGAAGGATTCCGTCCCGGTGTCGCCGAACGGCTGGGTATCGGGCCCGCAGATCTCGAAAAGCACAATCCGCGCCTGATTTACGGCCGGATGACCGGATGGGGCCAGCAGGGTCCACTGTCCAGTACCGCGGGCCATGACATCAACTACATCGCCCTGACGGGCACCCTCGATCTGATCGGCCGCCCCGGTGAGCGCCCGGTGCCGCCCGGCAACATCATCGGCGACTTCGCCGGCGGCGGCATGCTGCTGGCCATGGGTGTCCTCGCCGCGCTGTATGAACGTGAACGATCCGGGAAGGGCCAGGTCATCGACGCGGCCATGGTCGACGGTGCGGCCCTGTACACGGCGTTCGCGCACGGAATGCATGCCGCTGGGCTGTGGAATGAGCCCCGCGGTATGAACGCGCTCGACGGCGGGGCACCGTTCTACGACACCTACGAATGCGCCGACGGCCGGTACGTCGCCGTCGGCTGTGTCGAATTCCCTTTCTACATGCAGCTTTTGGCGGTGCTTGGCATCGATGATCCGGACCTGCCGTTCCAGTTGGACCCGACCGGCTGGCCGCAGCTCAAAGAACTCATCGGTGCAAAATTCAGGGAGCGCACCCGCGACAAGTGGGCAGCCCTGTTTGCCGACTCCGATGCCTGCGTCACCCCGGTGCTCAGCCCCTGGGAGGCGCACGAGCATGCGCACAACCAGACTCGCAGCGCCTTCATCGAGGTCAATGGGGTACGTCAGCCCGCGCCGGCGCCGCGGTTCAGCCGTACCCCGGCCGCGCATCCGGAACCGCCGACAGCGGATCCATCGACGGTGCGAAAGCTGTTGTCCGACTGGACGGTTCCCGACAGCCACATCGAGCGGCTGCTCGGCTAACTCTGGTAGGACCCGGGCGGACTGCCGGTCCACCGGCGGAACGCCCGGGAGAAGGCACTCGGTTCGGAGAATCCGAGTCGCCGGGAAAGCGCGGCGACGGTCTCGTCGCCGCGCACCAGGCTCGCGATCGCCGCGTCGCGCAGGATCTGCTCCTTGATCTCGCGTGGCGACGTGTCCTCCTCGCGGAGTTTGCGCCGCAGCGTCTGCGGACTCATCGCGAGTTCCGCGGCGACCTCGTCGGCGCTGAGCCAGTTCCCGGACAACCCTCGTTCGAGCAGGCGCCGTACCTGGTTCGTGGTCGACGTCGTGTGGCTGCGGTAGGCCAGCACACTGGCCGGGGCGCCGCGCAGAAAAGTGTCCAGCGACGCATCGTCGCGGACAATCGGGGCGGACAGCTTGGCGCTGTCGAAGACCAGCGCCGGCCGCGCCGACGAAAACACCACGGGCGCACCGAAGATCAGGTCGTAGTCGTCGACCTCCGGACTCCGGTCGTACGGTACCTCGACCTGCCGCAGCGGTATCCGTTTGCCAACTGCCCAACCCATAAAACGATGGGTCATGGCCAACAGGGTGTCGATCAGCAGGTCGACTGGCCGCTGGATCGCTGTGATGTCGATCGACAGCCGGGCAGCGTCACCGTCGACTGTGATCGTGATCGGCGGAATTCCGGGTACCGCTCGATTGACGTCTTCGAACCGTCGCAGTGCCGCACCCAGATCCGGCGCGTTGACCAGGGCAAAACACAGCAGCCGAAAGGTACCGCGTGGCACCGGACCCAGCCCAAGTCCGAGCAGTTCGTCGTCGGTTTCGCGCCACAGCTGGCGAAGGAGCGCGCCGGCCTGTTCGGTGGTGACGCGGGAGCGGCCTTCGGCGAGCAGCATCGGCGAGATTCCCGCGGACCCCAACATGGCCTCGATATCCCAGCCCCAGTGCATCGCGAGACCCACAAACGCCTGTACCCGCTGAATGGGGATCGTGTAGGCGGTGGTCGGGTCGGCGGGAGGCACGTGCCGAAGCTACTCCGCAAGCCAGTGCGAAGGAACCAGGGGATCGGCCGCGTCGCGGCGAGCGGTTCGGTCAAGAAGCCGAGAAGTTCGGTCATCGTCGGGCGAGCAGCGCGACCGTAGCGTCAAAACCAGATTGCCCGACGATGCGCAAGGAGCGTGCATGGCTGCCAACGAAGGTTTCCACCTCGACCGTCTCGATCAGTGGGCCGGCGAGCAGGAATTCAAGGTCGAGCGACTTCAGACCATCGCCTACGCGAAGGCGACCAACGACCCGATCGCCGCACACCTGGACGGCACCTACGCACCGCCGGTGTTCGCGGTCGTCCCGGTCACGGCCATCATGGCCGACGCGACCATGAGTGTGGTGCCCGACGACCTGATGCTGCGGATCCTCCACGGGGAGCATGACTTCCGATTCCACCGCCCGATCGTGCCGGGTGAGGTTCTCACCGTTCGCGCGAAGCCGATCGGTATCGAGGGTAAAGAATCCGGTGTGGTCGTCACGACATTGCTCGAAACTCGCGACGCCAACGACGAGCTCGTGAACGAGCAGTACTTCATCGGATTCTTCCGTGGCGGCAGATTCGAAGGCTCCTTCGGAGAGAAGAGCCCGGAGCACTCCTTCGACGACGCCCTGCGCGATCGCGAACCGGCGTTCACCTCGGTGCAGACATTCGACGAGGACCAGACGTTCCGCTACAGCGATCCCGCCGGTGACCCGATGCCGATCCACCTGGACGACGACTTCGCCAAGGCTATGGGGTTGCCGGGCATCATCATTCACGGTCTGTGCACCATCGCTTTCACCTCGCATGCATTGCTCTCACAGGTCAGTCCCGAGGACCCCACCCGGTTGAAGCGGCTCGCGGTCCGGCTCAGCAAGCCGGCGTTGCCGAACGAAACCATCACCACCACGTTCTGGAACACCGGTGGCGGTAGCTACGCATTCGAGACCGCCGGCGACGAGAAGGCCGGCAAGTTCGTGATCACCGACGGCCTCGCCGAAATCTCCTAGGAAGGTAAAAGCTATGAGCAACAGGGTATTTGTGGTCGGCGTCGGTTTGACCAAGTTCGAGAAGCCGGGGCGCCGCGAAGGCTGGGACTATCCGGCAATGGCACAGGAGTCCGGTACGAAGGCCCTCGAGGACGCCGGTATCGCCTACGACCTGGTCGAGCAGGCGTACGCGGGATTCTGCTACGGCGAGTCGTGCTCGGGTCACCGCGCGGTATACAGCCTGGGCCTGACCGGGATCCCCGTGTTCAACGTCAACAGCAACTGCTCGACCGGATCGAGCGCGTTGTTCCTTGCCGCACAAGCGATTCGCGGTGGGCTGGCGGACTGCACACTGGCCATCGGGTTCGAGAAGATGCAGCCGGGTTCGCTCGGTTCGACCTACGACGACCGTGAGCAGCCGATGCAGAAGCACATGGAGGCGATGGCCGAACTGCAGGAGTTCGCATTCCCGGTCGCACCGTGGATGTTCGGCGCTGCCGGTGTCGAGCACAACCAGAAGTACGGGTCGACCCCGGAGCACTTCGCTCGGATCGCGGTCAAGAACCATGCCCACTCCGTGCACAACCCGTACTCGCAGTTCCAGGACGTGTATACCGAGCAGCAGATCATCGACGCGAAGATGATCTACGCGCCGGGCCAGCTCACCCGTCCGATGTGCTCGCCGACCTCCGACGGTTCGGGCGCGGCAATCGTCGTCAGTGAGGCATTCGTCGACAAGCACGGCCTGGCGTCTCAAGCGGTGGAAATCGTCGGACAGGCCCTCGTCACGGATACCCCCGGGACGTTCGAGAGCAAGAGCATGGCGACCCTCGTCGGTGCCGACATGAGTCGGACGGCGGCGAACCGGGTTTACGAGCAGGCCCAGATCACGCCTGACGACATCGACGTGATCGAACTGCACGACTGCTTCGCCCCGAACGAGCTGCTCACCTACGAGGCGCTGGGCCTGGCGGCCGAGGGCGAGGGACACAAGCTTGTCGACAACGGCGACACCACCTATGGCGGCCGTTGGGTGGTCAACCCGTCGGGTGGTCTGATCTCGAAGGGGCACCCTCTGGGTGCCACCGGCCTGGCGCAGTGCGCCGAACTGACCTGGCAGCTGCGCGGTACCGCCGACAAACGTCAGGTGGAGGGCGCCGCCCGCAAGTCGGGTGTCGCCCTGCAGCACAACATCGGTTTGGGCGGGTCAGCCGTCGTCACCGCCTACAAGTCAGCTGACCGCTGATTTCTGTTATCCCGCAACACATTCCATACATGAAAAGGAGTAGTTAGAAATGGCAAACGCAAAGGGTTCCCTGGAAATCGCCGCGCCGCAGGAAAAGGTGTGGGCAATCCTGTCCGACCCCGCCCGGTTTGAAGAGTGGCTGACCCTGCACACCAAGTGGAAGACGGCGCCGCCGGCGACCCTCTCGCAGGGCGCGACCATGAGCGAGGTGCTCACCATCATGGGTATGGCCAACACCATCGACTTCACCGTCGAGGAATACGACGCCCCGAACACCACGACATTCTCCGGAACCGGTATGGCCGGCGCGAAGATCAGCTTCAGCCTGCAGGTCGAACCGAAGGGTGCGGACGCTTCCATCGTGACCGTCGCCGCCGAGTTCATCAGCCAGATGATGGTCGGTGCCATCGGTGGTGCCATCGAGCGCGCTTCCAACAAGGAAATCGCGGCTTCGCTGGAGAAGCTCGCCGTCCTGGCCGTCTGATCCAATCGTCAACTTTCAGAAGGAAACTCACATGGGTTCAATGGAGAACCGCGTCGCACTCGTCACCGGCGCCGGTCGCGGCATCGGCCGTGAGCACGCGCTGCTGCTCGCCAAACTGGGCGCGAGCGTCGTCGTCAACGACCTTGGCGGCTCGAACGAGGGCGCCGGTGCCGACGCCGGTCCCGCCCAGGAGGTAGCGAACGAAATCATCGCCGCCGGCGGCAAGGCCGTCGCCAACACCGACAACATCGCCACCTGGGAAGGCGCGAAAAACCTTGTCGACCAGGCGATCGCCGAGTTCGGTGGACTCGATATCGTCGTGAACAACGCGGGCATCCTGCGGGACGGCTTCGTCGCGTCGATGGACGAGTCGCAGTGGGACAGCGTGATCGCCGTGCACCTCAAGGGCCATTTCGCGGTGCTGCGGCATGCGGCGGGCTACTGGAAAGACCAGGCCAAGGCCGGCAACCCGGTCAACGCCGCGGTGATCAACACCGCGTCGGCGTCGGGCACCTTCATGCCGAACGCCGGCCAGTCCAATTACGGTGCCGCCAAGGCGGGTATCGCGGCGATCACCGAGGTCGCGGCGATGGAGCTCGAGCGCTACGGCGTGCGGGTGAATGCGATCGCGCCGGTCGCTCGGACCCGTCTGACCCTCGCCACCCCCGGCATGAACGCGATGTTCCTCGAAGAGGTTCCCGAGGGCGAGTTCGATGCCTTCAGCCCGGCGAACATCGCGCCGATCGTCGCCTACCTGGCGGACGAGAAGTGCCCGCTGACCGGGAAGGTCCTGGCGGTGCAGGGCGGCGCCATCACCCTGCTCAAGGGCTGGACGTCGGTGGAAACCGTTGAGGTCGACGGGCCGTGGGTGCTCGATGAGCTGCCCAACCAGCTGGATAAATGGTCAGAGCAGGCCTGATCGCGTGATCAACGAACGACGGACGGTCCACAACGGGGTGGGCACGCGAGAGTTGTTCGTCGAGGGGGATGGCCCAACCGTCGTGCTGTTGCACGGGTTCGGCCATCCCGCCGACGCGTGGCGGCCGGTGCTCAATCGGTTCGCCGAAGCCGGCCAGTCGGCGGTTGCCGTCGATCTGCCCGGTTTCGGTGCCGCCGACCCGGCCGCGCCCGGCGCGTGGCTGCCTCAGGGCGACCGGTTCGTCGCCGATGTCGTCGCCGCGTTCAGCCAGCAGGCTCCAGTGGTGCTGGCCGGCAATTCCCTCGGTGCGTACCTTGCGGTCCGCGCGGCCGCGTCGCCGCTGCGGCTGCCTATCGGCGGCATCCTGCCGACGGCGACACCGGGACTGGGTTGGACGCCGTTGGTCCGCGCGGCGTTCCTCGGTGACGGGCGACCGCTCACCTGGGTAGCGGGTGTCAGCGCACCCAGGTGGATCCGCGAATGTGGTGCCGACGCGCTCATCGGTCACTTCCTCTATGGCGACCGCACCTTGCACGATCCGGAGTTGGTGCGGATTCTCAGCGGACAGGTGCACAGCCGTCGCGGTGCCCGGGAACTACTCGAACGGGCCATCTCGATGAAGTGCGCGGTTGATGCCGAACCGGCGGTTGTCGGTGTTTCTTGTCCGACGGTCTTTGTGCATGGCCGATTGGATCGAATCGTCGCGTTCGCCTCGAGTCAAGGTTGGCACCGGGCTATTCCGGGCAGCCGGTTGGTCGTGCTGGACAAGGCGGGCCACTGCCCGCAGCTGGACGCTCCGGACGAGATCGTCGCTCTAGCAAGTGAATTGGTCACGGCTACGCGCCGTGATTGCCGCCCCGCGTGAACGGACACGATATGGACAGCCGCAACAGCCAGACTTCTACGGCAACAGAAGCGGTCGGCCTGCCGGTGATCGCCGTGCACAACCCCGCCGACGGCCGGGTCGTCGGCAGCGTCCCGGACGAATCGGCGGCATCGGTGGCCGCCACTGCGTGCGCACTGCGCGAGGCGCAGCCCGAATGGGAAGCGTTGGGACCGAAGGGTCGCGCGCGCTGGCTGTTCGAGCTGCAGGCGTGGCTGCTCGACAACTCCTCGCGCATCGCCGATGTCCTGCAGTCCGAGACCGGTAAACCGCGGGCCGACGCGGAGTTCGAAGTACCGGCGTGGGTGGATCTGATCAACTACTTCGCCCGCAATAGCGGCAAGTATCTGGTCGACGAGCGACCCAACCCGCACAGCCCCATCGGCTGGACCAAGAAGCTCACGACGGTGTTCCGGCCCTATGCGCTGGTCGGCATCATCACGCCGTGGAACTTTCCGCTCGCCATGCCGGGCCTGGATATTCCACCAGCGCTGATGGCCGGTGCCGCGGTGCTGCTGAAACCGTCGGAGGTAACGCCGCTGAGCGCCGTCGAACTCGCGCGCGGGTGGGCCGAGATCGGCGCGCCCAAGGTGTTCGCGGTGGCGACCGGCCGCGGCGAGACCGGTGCCGCAGTGGTCGACGCGGTCGACTATGTCCAGTTCACCGGCTCGACGCGGACCGGAAAAGCCGTGGCGCGACAGTGCATCGAACAGCTCAAGCCGTACAGCCTCGAATTGGGCGGCAAGGATCCGGCACTGGTCCTCGCCGACGCCGACATCGACCGTGCCGCCCATGGCATCGCGTGGGGTGCGCTGTTCAACGCTGGCCAGACCTGTGTGTCGGTCGAGCGCGTCTACGTCGAGGCCCCGGTCTACGACGAGTTCGTCACGAAACTCACCGAGTGGGTCGGGCAGTTGCGACAAGGCGAGGACGCCAGGGATTTCCGATTCGAGATCGGCCCGATGGCCAATGCTGACCAGCTCGACATCGTGCGTCGGCACGTCGACGAGGCAACCGCCGCCGGCGCGCGGGTCACGATCGGCGGCAAGCCGACCGGTGTCGGTACCTTCTTCGAACCGACCGTGCTCGTCGATGTCGACCACTCGATGTCGTGCATCCGGGAAGAGACGTTCGGTCCGACCATCCCGGTGATCAAGGTCGCCGACGAGGACGAAGCGATCCGGCTCGCGAACGACTCCCGCTACGGGTTGTCGGCATCGGTCTGGACGCGTGACAAGGCCCGCGGACAGGCGGTGGCCCGCCGGCTCGACACTGGTGCCGTCAACATCAACGACGTCATCGCCAACCTGTTCAGTTTTGCGCTGCCGATGGGCGGCTGGAAGCAGTCCGGGGTCGGGTCGCGCTGGGGTGGTGCCGCCGGGGTCCGAAAGTACTGCCGGCAGACCGCTGTCACCGAGCCGCGACTGCCGACGGTGATCGACGAACCCATGTGGTTCCCGTACTCGAAGACGCGCATCCGGCTCGTCTACGGCGCTCTCCGCGCTTTCGGCGCTCAGGGCCTGCAACGCATTGGTCTCACCAAAGGAGAAGGCTAGATGTCAGATCGTTCGGATGTTTTGCGCGGCAAGGTGATAGCCATTACCGGCGGCGCTCGTGGTATCGGTTTCGCCACCGCCTCGATGTTGCGTGGTCTCGGCGCGAAGGTCGCGATCGGCGACGTCGACGAGGTGACGGTCAAGCAGTCCGGCGCCGACATCGATGTGTTTGCAAGCAAACTGGACGTGACTGACCTCGCCTCGTTCACCACGTTCCTCGATGATGTCGAACGCGAACTCGGCCCGCTCGACGTGCTGATCAACAACGCCGGCGTCATGCCGGTCGGCCTGCTGGCCGACGAGCCGGACACGGTGACCCGCCGGATGCTCGACATCAACGTCTACGGCGTCATCATCGGCACGAAACTCGCTGCGCAGCGCATGATTCCGCGCTCGGCGGGCCACGTGATCAACGTGGCCTCGCTCGCCGGTGAGACCTACACGCCCGGACTCGCCACCTACTGTGCCAGCAAGTCCGCGGTGCTCTCGTTCACCGACGCCGTCCGTCTGGAGAACCGAAAGACCGGTGTGGCGTTCTCGTCGGTGCTGCCTTCGTTCGTCAACACCGAACTCACCGCGGGTACGACCGGCATTCGCGGCATCAAGAATGCCGAACCGTCCGATATCGCGAATGCGATCGTCGGCCTCATCATCAACCCGCGTCCGAAGGTCCGCGTGACCCGACTGGCCGGTGTACTGATCGGTGCGCAGAAGTTCCTGCCGCGCATCCTCGGCGAGGAACTGAACCGGTTGTTCGGTGGCGAGCACATCTTCACCGACCAGGTCGACAACACCGCGCGCAAGGCGTACGAGGACCGCGCCCGCGGTCAAGCGTGAAAGTGAATCCGATGACGACACGAACGTTGGTCGAGGCATTCCAGTCTGTGGCGGCGCGCTGGCCCGATGGCATTGCGATCCGTAGCGCCGACGGCGCCACCACCGTCACCTGGCGGCAGTACGCCGAGCGGGTGCGCGCCATCGCGTCCGGTCTGGCGGCGCTCGGCGTGGTGCCCGGTGACACCGTCGCGCTGATGCTGACCAACCGGCCGGAGTTCCACGTGTGCGACACCGCGGTGTTGCACACCGGTGCGACGCCCTTTTCGGTATACAACACCAATCCGGCCGATGTGCTCGCGTACCAGTTCGATAATGCGGGCAACCGCATCGTGATCTGTGAGAAGCAGTTTGTGCCAACGGTTCTCGAAGCAATCGGCCGGGGTGGCAAGGTCGAGCAGGTGATCTGCGTCGATGGCGACGCTGACGGCGCGATCAGTCTGGCCGCGCTCGAGTCGACGCCGGCCCCCGACTTCGATTTCGATGCCACCTGGCGAGCGGTGCAACCGACGGACCTGCTGACCATCGTCTACACCTCGGGCACCACCGGGCCGCCGAAAGGTGTCGAGCTCACCCACCTCAATTTCATCGAGAATGCCCGTATCGCAGATAATTTCGGCGGCATCAGTTCGTCGGATCGCGTGATCTCCTACCTGCCGGACGCGCATGCGGCCAACCGGTGGTTTGCGCACTACATGAATCTGTTGCACGGCGTGCCGGTCACCACGGTGCCCGATGTCAAACAGGTGATCGCCGCGTTGACCGACGTACACCCGACTGCCTTCCTTGGGGTGCCCCGGATTTGGGTGAAGCTCAAGGCGGCGCTGGAGCAGCGGATCGCCGATGAACCCAACACGGTGAAACGGAACCTGGGGGAGTGGGCCTTCGCGACCGGACGGGCCAAAGCCCGCGCCGATTCGGCGGGGCGCCCGCTCGGGGTCCTCGGCACGATCCAGTACCAACTGGCCGAACGGCTGGTGCTGTCGAAAGTCCGTGCGCAACTGGGCATGGACCAGGTGCGGATCGCCGTCACCGGTGCGGCACCGATCTCGCCGGAAGTGCACGAATTCATTCTCGGACTGGGTGTGCCGCTGTGTGAGGGCTGGGGGATGTCCGAATGCACAGCGGCGGTGACGGTGGGCCGTCCCGGGCGCATCAGGATCGGTACCGTCGGTCTACCGGTACCGGGGGCCGAGTTGCGCATCGCTGATGATGGCGAAGTGTTGGTGCGCGGCCCGATGGTGATGCGTGGTTATCGTAAGGATCCTGAAAAGACCGGTGAGGCAATCGATACCGAGGGGTGGTTGCACACCGGCGACATCGGTTCGATCGACGGTGAGGGTTTCCTCTCGATCGTGGATCGCAAGAAGGAACTGATCATCAACGCGGCCGGGAAGAACATGTCCCCGACGAACATCGAGAACATGGTGGTGGCCAACTGTGCGTTGGTCGGAGCGGTCGCCGTCATCGGTGATGCACGCCCCTACAACACTGCGCTGATCTGTCTTGATCCCGAGGTGGCCGCCGCGCATGCCGTTAAGCACGGGCTGCCGGACCGGTCGGTCGCGGCGCTTGCCACGGACGGTGTGATCCGCCAGATGATCACTACGGGAATCGACGCCGCGAACGCCAAATTGTCTCGGGTGGAACAGATCAAGAAGTTCACCATTGTGTCCGATACGTGGGAACCGGGCGGCGAGTACCTGACACCGACGGCCAAGCTGAAACGCAAACCGATCTCGGTCGGCTATCGCGACGTCATCGAGCAGATGTATTCGTAGTCGGCGTTCGCGCACCGACCCTGGTCGCTGATCACGGAGGAGCTGGCACATGCCTGACGACCATCTGAACGACTTCGAATGCGCCGAGTTCGCCCATGACGGGAAGGCACGCAAGGTCTTCCGGATCGGAACCGGCCCCGCGGTCATCGTCATGGCGGAAGTGCCTGGCATCACGCCGAAAGTGCTCGAATTCGCGCGACGAGTAACCACAGTGGGCTGCACGGCGGTGATCCCCCACCTCTTCGGTGTGCCTGGCCGCGACCCCAACCCGAAGGCCCATGGACGGCTGGCGACTGCCGCGTACCTCGCCACCACTGCGGTACCGCTCTGTGTCAGCCGCGAATTCATCGCGCTGGCCACGGGCCGCACCTCTCCGGTCGTGCATTGGCTGCGCGCATTGGTCGCTCACGAGCACGAGCGATGTGGTGGTCCCGGAGTCGGTGCGGTCGGGATGTGTTTCACTGGCGGATACGCGCTGGCGATGGCTGCCGACGATCGACTGCTCGCGCCCGTTCTATCTCAACCGTCACTGCCCCTGCCGCTGACGCCACGCCAACGGAAATCTCTCGATATCTCGGCCGACGACCTCTCCCGAGTCAAGGAGCGCTGCGTATCTGGGCTGAACGTTCTCGGCCTGCGCTTCACCGGTGACAAGTTTGTTCCCAACGAACGGTTTGAATTCCTACGCGAGCAACTCGGTGACGCCTTCATCGGGATCGAGCTCGCGAATGCCGACGCCGACCCAAACGCTTGGCTCGCACCACATTCGGTTGTCACGGAGCATCTGATCGACGAGCCGGGTGAGCCCACTCGCGTCGCGCTCGACCGCGTGTTGGACTTTCTGCGCCTGCGCCTGATACGTGACGAGTCCGGCGCTCATCCGGACGCAGCCGAATAGAAGCCGGCCGAATCAGGTATTCGTGAATGCGGGTGTGCGGCGCTGCAATGTTGCGGCGACGCCTTCGCCGACGTCGCTGGTGAGTGAGCACAGGATTTGGGCGCGGGCCTCGGTATTCAGGTGTTGGCGGAGTTCGCCGATGCCGATGGCGCTGTTGAGCAGATCCTTGGTTTGGCTGACGCCGAATGGGGAGTTGGTGGCGATCCGGGTGGCGAGTTCGATGGCGGCGGCCACATCGGTGGCTTCGTCCACGACGCGTGAGACGAGCCCCAGGCGGTGGGCCTCGTCGGCGTCGAATGACCCAGCGGTGTAGAGGATTTCGGCGGCGTTGGAGAAGCCGATGAGGCGCGGCAGCCACCACGAGGCGCCGAGGTCGCCGCCCGAGAACCCGAGGCGGGTGAAGACCGGGTTGAAGCGGGCGGTGGTGTCGGCAATCCGGATGTCTGCCATCGCGGCGAGGGCGAGGCCGGCGCCGACGGCGTGACCGTGGACGGCCGCGATGACCGGTTGCGGGATTTCGCGGAGCGTCACAAACGTCTCGGCGGCGCGGGTGAGGGCATGGTGACGGCTTTGGACGGGCCCCCGGTTGCCGCCGGGGTCGAGTCCCGTGATCAAGTCCAGCCCGGCGCAGAACGCGCGGCCGGCGCCGGTGAGCACCACGGCGCGGCAGTGCTCGTCGTCGGCCAGTTGATGCAGCGTCTGCAGTAGCGATCTGCTCACGTCGTCGGTGAGTGCGTTGAGCTTGTCGGGACGATTCAGCGTCACCACAGTCACCGGGCCATGTTTTTCGACCAGCACCGGATCGGCGCTTTGAGCGGTGGCGGTGGTCATCGGGTTGTCCTGTCGTCGGTGTGGATGTGGTAATCGGTGAGCAGAAATTCCCTGGTGGCCTGCCACCGGCGGTCGACGGTGGTTTCGAGTCCGGGTAGCCGCCGCATCGCCAAACCGCGTGCGGCGGCGAGGGATACGTCGAGCAGGGTGCGGCCGGTGTCGTCGCCGAGGAGAGTGGGCAGCATCTCTGCGGCGATCTGGCCGAGCTGGCGGTCGAGGGCTCGTCCGAGATCTTCGACCGGCCCTCGCAGGTCGGCGTCGGTGCGGGCCGCCGACCATAGTTCGGTCGCGGCCTGGAATGCGGGGCCGGTATGGATCGTCCACATGTGGTCGAGCAGAGCGGCGAAGCGGTCGCGTTCGTCCGCGTGGTGGCGCACCTCATCACGGGCCTGGGTGGCCAGCCGGGTGGTCAGGTGCCCGACGGCCTCCACGATCAGCTCGGCGCGACCACGGAAGTAGTGCTGCTGCGCGCCCTGCGAAACGCCGGCGCGTTCGGCGACCTTGCGTGTGGTCAGCGCGGTGTAACCGTCGTCGATCAGGCAGGCAACCGCGGCATCGAGCAGTGCGAGCCGGGTCGCTTCGCGGCGTTCAGCGTGGGTACGCCTGGTCGCCGGCTGCGTCGCGTGCATGAGAGCTACCCTAGCATATATTTTTCAGTCGACTGAAAAATAAATTCCGGTCAAGTGACAGGCGATGGGCAATCGTGTCCGTGCTAACTCCCGTACAACCGCAGCGTCCGCGCCGCCTCGGTGGCAATATCGCCGCTCAGCCTCGCGATGGGTGGGCCACCGCGTTGATGGATCACGTTCGCCAGCACCGCCACGTAGGTGTCCGACCCCGGGTCGATCCAGAGGGTGACCCCGGTGAAGCCGGTATGGCCGAAGCTGCCGACGGGGAAGACCATGCCGCGGGGGCGCGAGTGCTCGGTGTCGATGTCCCAGCCGAAGCTGCGCAACTCCTGTCCCGCAATAGCGGGATAGTTCGGCGCCAGTAGCGGATCCGTCGTGTTGGGGTGATTTTCGATGGCCCGGAGGCTCGCCGCATTCGCGGCTTCAGCCTGTGAAGCCGTGTGCCCGGGTTGCTGCGGAGTCGCCATCAGTTCGGCGGTCGCCTGCTGCAGAGGGAATTGGCTCGGACGTCCGGCCAGCCGGTCGAGCAGCGCCTGCGCGTAGCGGCCGATGTCCGTAGCGGTCGAGAACACCCCGGCACTACCTCCGGTGCCGCCCATCCGGCGGGCCGTCGGGTCATGCACAGTGCCCCGGATCAGGTGGTCGAAGTCGGGGTTGATGCCGGGAGTGTCGTCGTCGTGGGCAGTGGGGGCAACGCGCGCGAGCAGGTCGGTGCTCCAGGTCCCCGGCGGACACAGCCCTGACGGTCCGCCGTCGAAAACAATTGCCGTGCCCCGAATCTGGTGCGGGCCACAGGCTTTGGTGGCAGGTAGGTACCGGGTATCGGAAAGGCCCAGAGGGGCAAAGACGTTGTCCTGCACGTAGTCGTCCAACGATTCGCCGGTGATCTTCTCGATCAGCGCGCCGAGGATGATGAAGTTGAGGTCGGAATAGTGGAACCCGTCGCCGGGAGGGAACTCCAAAGGTGCTGTGAGCGCACGACGAATGCCCTCCGCCTTGTCGGCACTCGTCAAGCCCCATGGGCCTTGGTGACTGAGATCGCCACCGGTGCCGGACGTGTGCGTCAGCATCATGCGCACTGTCACCTGGGCGCGGCGTGGGTCGTTGGTGGGATTGAATTCCGGAAAGTAGGTCTGGATGGGTTCGTCGACCTGCACCAGGCCTTTCTCGTACAGCTGCAGGAAGGCCACCGTTGTGGCGAGGCTCTTCGACAGTGACGCGAGATCGAAGATCGTGTCGTCGGTCATCGGCTCGGCCGGCGCCGACGACCCGTCGAGGGCGGGTTCGTCACCGAGTCTGCGGGCGCCGTAGGCCTGCCGGAAGACGACCTTGCCGGCATGCCCCACCTCGATCACGGCGCCGGGCAACCGATGTGCTGCGATCGCGTCATTCACCAGGCGGGATACCGCGGCGAAGGGGCCGGACGGGATGACGCTCGGCACCGGAGTGGCGGCCGCGGACGTCGAGGTCGGAGGCTGAGCAGTCGGTGAGGGGACCACCGGCGGCGGTGCCGGATGCCCGCATGCCGTGAGGGCAAGCACCACCGTGGATATCTGTGCGACGCGCGACCCCGGCACCTTCACCGCTTCGACGTTAGCGCCTGATTCTGTTCAGCAGGGAACCGACGATGAGCAGTCCGCAGAACCACAGCGGCAGCGCGATCGCGCCGGCGTGCGATGCCGGGTCCTGCGTCATGAGGAAGTAGATCAGGGCGAAGTAGCCGAGGCACAGGTAGTTCGTGATCGGCGACAGCGGTGTCTTGAACACCCCGGCGCCCTCACGGGCGCGGAAGCGCAGGTGGCTCAGCGCGATGATGCTCCAGGTGATCAGTTCGGCCCCGACCACGACGGGAATCAGGAGTACCAGTGCCTTGCCGGGGAGCACGACATTGAGAAGCACTGCCACGGCGACGAACCCGGAGTTGAGCAGCAGCGCGCGCACCGGCACGCCGTGGGAGTTGGTGTGGGCGAGGAACCGTGGGGCTTGACCGCTGGCGGCGAGGTCGTACAGGACGCGCGCGTTGCTGTAGGTCATGACATTCGCGACCGACAACGCGGCGGTCAGCACGACGACGTTGAGCAGCGTTGCCGCGCCGCCGATCCCGAGGCCGACGAGCATCAACACGAAGGGGCTGCCCTCCGTGCCCACCTGGTCCCACGGCCAGATGATCAGCATGACGCCGATGGCACCCACGTAGAAGACCAGGATTCGCAGGAGAACCTGGTTGATGGCGCGGGGGATGTTGCGGGCAGGTTCTTCGACCTCGCCAGCGGCGGTGCCCAGCGACTCGATGCCGCCGAAGGAGAAGGTGATCGCGACCAGCGAGATCATGAACGCGCCCAGCCCCTTGGGGGCGAAACCACCATGCGCCCAGAGGTTTTGCAGGCCGTGCACGTTGTAGTCACCGGCGCCGAAGATGATCGCGATGCCGATCACGATCATGGCGATTACGGCAGTCACCTTGATCAGCGTGAAGTAGAACTCGAACTCACCGAACGCCTTGACGTTGAAGGTGTTCGCTGCGGTGATGAGCACCAGGCACACCGCGGTGGTGATCCAGCGCGGCAGGTCCGGGAACCAGAAGGCCATGAACTCCGACGCTGCCGTCAACTCGACCATGCACACGACGACACAGACATACCACCAGTTCCAGCCGGTGATGAATCCCGCTGGCTTGCCGAGGTATTCGCGCGCGTAGGCCGACCATGACCCAGCGACGGGGTGGGCCACGGCCATCTCGCCGAGCATCCGCATCACGCCGTAGAGGACGATGCCGGCGATCGCATAGCCGACCAGGACGATCGGTCCGGCCGTTTGCACCGACGTCCCGGAGATCAGGAACAGCCCGGTGCCGATGGCCGAGCCGAGCGAGATCATCTGCAGGTGCCGGTTCTTCAGCTCGCGATGCATCGGGGCGTCAGTGGTGGAGACGGCGGCCCGCGGTCCCTGGTCGGGACGGGTGCTCGGAGCCATCGGGTTGCCTTCCATTCGGTGTGATCGCGCAGCTGGTGTGGCGCCGGACTACGGCGGTGCGGCGGGGACGTCGACGCGGGCCTGTAGCACCCGCCCGGTCGACTCGCCACGCATCAGCCCCTCATGCGTGGTGTCGTCGACGATCAGGTACAGCGTGCGTCCGTCGGCTCCACCCAGGGCGGGGGCGACGGCCCAGCCGTGGTCGACGGTGATGCGATGCGTCACCGTGCCGCCCGCGATGACGCGCAGGAACTCACCGGTGTCGTAACAACCGACCCACACGCCGCCCTCGGCATCGATGCACAGCCCGTCGGGATGGCGACCGCCGCCGAGATCGGCGAACACAGTAGGGGAGCCGAGACTCCCGTCGGGTTCGGTCGAAAAGGCAAGCAGGCGTGACCCGTTCGTCTCGCTCACGATTAGGGTCGAGCGGTCGGGCAGGAAGCCGAGGCCGTTGGGGACGGCAAGTCCGGTCGCGACGACGGAGACAGCCCCCGCGGGATTGATGAGGCCGATCTCGCCCACCAGCGCATTGCCGGCCTGCTTGTAGAGGTCGCCGTATCCACGGCCGTCCGGGGCGACGACGAGATCGTTGGTCGACCAGGCCAGGTCGCCGAGGTCGAACGTCGCCACGGTGTTGCCCTGCGGGTCGACGTGGTGGATCTTGGCCTCGAAGAGCGTCGACACCATTAGCGTGCCGTCGGGCAGCCAGCCCAGTCCGGAGGCCCGCGGAACTTCGGCCGCCACGGTGAGGTCACCGGTCTCGCCGGCCGAGTACACCCGCCCCGCCGGCCCGTCGCTGAACCACAGGCGGCCGTCGTGCCATCGCGGACCTTCGCCGTAGACGAACCCGTCGATGAACGGTTCAACGGCTGTTGACGTCGTCGTCGGACCATCCCCTTCGCTCGATGAGTGCGTAGAGGCTATCCCGAGCGGAGTGGGGGACCGCTCCGAATCACCACACCGCGGGCAGTGCCAAACTGGTTCCGTGACGACTCCGGAACCGATCGAGCCCGACACCAAGGACTGGACGTGGGTGCTGTCCAGCGCCTGCCCGGAATGCGGCTTCGATGCGGCATCCGTCCAGCCCACCGACGTCGCCGACCGGATCCGCGACGATGCCGTCGACTGGGTGCACCGACTCGCGGGCGCCGACGTGCGAACCCGTCCGCGACCGGGCGTGTGGTCGACCCTCGAGTACGGGTGCCATATCCGCGACGTGCACCGCATTTTCGAGCACCGCGTCCGGTTGATGCTGACGGAGGACGATCCGCAGTTCCCGAATTGGGACCAGGACGAGACCGCGATCGCCGACGACTACGCGTCGCAAGACCCCGCCGTGGTCGCCACCGAACTGTTCGACTCCGCGAACGTCGTCGCCGCCACGTACGCCGAGGTGCCGGCGGACGCGTGGAATCGGCGCGGATTACGCAGTAACGGAAGCGAATTCACCATCGCGACTATTTCGGTCTACCACCTGCACGACGTCGTCCACCACTCGTACGACGTCAGCCGCTGATTACTCGGCCGCGGCCTTGATCGCCTGCAGGGTTTGGCGCATCCCGTCGCGCATCGATTCGGTGAAGACGTCCTGCCCGCCCAGGTGCGTGTCGATGACCTGGACCGTCCCGTCGGGGCTGCCGTCGGGACTCTCGCGCCGCTGGGTGAGTTTGGTGCCGCCCGGGGTGGGCTCCACGCGCAGGGACCAGATGGCCCAGTTCTCCTTGATGCGGAAGGCGATCTCGCGGCCACTGTCCAACCTAACGACGGTTCCGTGCGTCGTCCACTGGAAAGTGCCGTTGTTGTTCAGATTGGTGAACTCCACACCCTGAACGACCTCATCCGCGCCGTTGCGGAGCCGGGTGGATTCGACCTGTGGGCTCCACTCGGCCATCCGGCGCACATCGCTGACCATCGTCCACACGGCCTCGGGCGCGGCGGCGATGTCGATGCTCTCTTCGAGCACGGGCTGCGGATTCGAAGGCATGCACTCACTCCAATCACGAAGTTAAACGTCCGATCGGACGTGTTGTGGAGCCTAATGATCGCAGAGATTTACGTCCAGTCGCACGTATAAAATGCGGAGGTGGCAATCGACGATCAGCGGGATGGGCGACGCGTCCGCGGTGACGCGACGCGGCAGAAGGTTGCCCACGAGGCGGCGATGATCGCGACGACGCACGGGCTCGACTCGATCACGGTGGGCGCCCTGGCCGCGGCGACCGGGGTGAGCAAGAGCGGCATCCTCACGGTGTTCGGAAATCGGGAGGCGATCCAGGTCGCGGCGGTGGCCGAGGCGCGAAACATCTATCGCGAGACGATCATTGCGAAGGCATATGAGGCCGCCCCCGGCGCGCCGCGGCTGCGTGCGCTGATCGACGCCTGGGTCGACTATCTGACCGCTGGTGTGTTCCGCGGCGGTTGTTTCATGGTGGCGACCACCGCCGAATACGGCCGCCGCGACGGTCCGGTGGCGGGCGCGGTGCGCAAGCTCAAGCGTGGCTGGTTGACGTTGCTCGAAACCGAGCTGGCCGTAGCGGGATCCGCGACGCCTGCGGTTGACGCATTCAAGATCGACGCGTTTCTCACCGCCGGTAACGCTCGCCGGGAACTGTTCGCCGACGACACCGAGCTGCTATGCGCCCGGGACCTCGCGCTGGGCGTCGTCGACCAACTCGCGGGCGCATAACCGGCGATTCGCCGATTCCTGGCCCGCGTGCGCTTTGCCGGCGTAGCTTCAGATGCATCTGGCGACGCGAACTGGGGGTTGCTATGGCATCGAGAAGGTCTGGCTTGATGGTCGCGGCAGCGGGCGTGGTAGCCGCGTCGCTGCTAGGTGTGGGCGGCCCTGCGAGCACCGCGATTGCGATAGGGCCGTTTCCGGCCTGCTTGCCCTGGGAACCGCACTGTAACGCGGCGGACTGGGACACCCCGGCCGACGACGGCATCCCCGGCGACAACGCGGCAGAGGGCGGCATCCCAGCCCCGGCCATGGTGCCCAACATTGACGGTTCCATGAGCCCGCCCGGCACACCGGGGGCCATCTAGCCCCAACGCGAGCTAGCGGTACCGTCAATTAATTCGCCAATCCCGATTCCGTGCGGATTGTCCGGCGTAACTTGAGCTACGCCGAACGTCCGAACGAAGGGGCGACTCATGGCAGCCGATGTCGACTTTTGTGTCGTGGGAGCGGGTTTCGCGGGACTGACCGCGGCGCTGCGGCTCAAGCAGGCAGGGCGTTCGGTGGCCCTGCTCGAGGCGCGGGACCGGGTCGGTGGCCGCACGTTCACCGAGGTGCTCCCGGACGGCACCTGGATCGACCGTGGCGGTGCGTGGGTCGGTCCGGGGCAGGACCGCATCAAGGCGTTGATGGCCGAGTACGGCGTGACCGAATACAAGGAGTACGTCGACGGCGACGCGCTGATGGTCGTCGACGGCAAGATGCACCGGTACTCGGGCACCATCCCGTGGGCCATGAGCCCGTGGGCCATCGCGAATCTCGGCGCGGGCCTCCTCGAGGTCGGGCAGATGTGCAAGACAATTCCGTTCGACGCCCCCTGGGAGGCCAAGAAGGCCGCGGAGTGGGACCGAATCACCTTGGGAGAGTGGCTGCATCGCAACATCCACTCGCACCAGGCGCGCGAGATGCTCGACATGGCGATGGCCGGGATCTACACCTCGGCCGCCGCGGAGACGTCATTGTTGTGGGCGTTGCATCAGATGGGATCCGGCGGCGGACCGGTGTTCGTCATCTCCAACTCCGGCGGCGCCCAGGACGCCCGGGTGTGCGGCGGCATGGGCGCCATCTACGGGCCGATGGCCGCCGAACTCGGTGACGCGCTGCATCTTTCACGACCTGTGCACCTCATCGCGCAAGACGACGACGGTGTCACGGTTCATTCCGAGCGCCTCACCGTGCGTGCCGAACACGCCATCGTCGCCGTCCCGTTGGCCGTCGCCACCCAGATCGACTATGAGCCAATACTTCCCGTCGACCGGATGTTCCTGCACCGGCGCATGCCGAGCGGCGCCGTGTTCAAGATCTCGATCGTCTACGAGACGGCGTTCTGGCGTGCGGACGGCCTGTGCGGGCAGTCGGCCGCACCGGGCAGTCCGGCCACACTGACCATCGACGCCTGCACCGACACCGGCACGCCCGGCATCATGTGCGTCATCACCGAAGGTCCGGCCGCGCGCAAGCTCGGGTTGCTCGATCCGGCAGAACGCAAGGCCGTTGTCGTCAAGGAACTGGTGCGCCGGTTCGGTCCAAATGCAGCCTCGCCCAACAGTTATCACGAGCAGAACTGGACCGTCGAGCGCTACTCCGGCGGCGGCATGATCAGCCACGCGCCGCCCGGCGTGCTGACCGAATTCGGCCACGCGCTGCGGACTCCGTGTGGGCGCATCCACTGGGCCGGCACGGAAAGTTCGGCCATCATGTGCGGCTGGATCGACGGCGCGGTGCGTTCCGGAGAACGTGCTGCCGCCGAGGTGATGGCGGCGGACAGCGTGGTCCACGCCGGCTAACGGCTCGCTCGCCAGCGCGCGATCTCGCGGCCGATCTCGGTTTCGGCTGGGCGGTCGAAGAACCATTCCTGGCCGATCCGGTACCAGTTGTTGGTGCTCTGCAGATGTCCCAGTGTGCCGAAGGTGAGGAAGTCGGCGCGCCGGGAGAAGACGTGCTCGGGCGGCAGCATCTGCCGCTTCATCCCCGCGAATTCGGTCTGCCGCGGATCGATGGCCGAGACGACGGCGCCGGTGGCCAGCTCGGGCGTGATGGTGAGGTCCTCGTCGATCATGTGCCATTCGCTCGCGGCCCAGATGTACTCCAGGCAATCCTGTGCTGTCACACCGGATTCCGTGTCGACGATGCCGCGGCCCAGCATCAGCCGGTGCAGGTCGTCGGCACGGCCCTCGATCGCGGCGTGGAAGCAGTCCAGTTCGAATGCCACGTTGGCCGGGTCCATGCGGTTGTACAGCCCGAAGTCGACGAAGCCGACTCGCCCGTCGGCGGCCAGCATGATGTTGCCGGGGTGGGGATCACCGCAGAATTCATGGTTGGTGAACAGCGAGCCGATGTAGAAGCGGTAGACCAGTTCTCCGATGTGATTGCGGTCGGCCGCCGGCAGGGTGCGCATGTGCTCGAAGCCCTTGGCCTCGAGGTATTCGGTGACCAGCACCCGCGGTGTGCAGTACTCGGCCACGCTGTCGGGGACGACGATGAACGGGTGTCCCCGGTACTGCTCGGCCACCGCGTGCTGCGTGTCGGCTTCGCGCAGGTAGTCCAGTTCGCTTTCGAAGTTCCGGGTGATCTCGTCGAGCATTGCGGTGTTCGCCGACGGCCATAACCGCCACAGCTTCATCAGCAGCGCGAGATTGCGCATGTCGGCCTGGATCGCTCTATCCACGCCCGGGTACTGAACCTTGACGGCGACGTCACGGCCGTCGCGCAACCGGGCCCGGTACACCTGGCCGATCGATGCGGCGGCGGTGGGCGATTCGTCGAAATCGGCGAAGACGCCCGACAGGGGCCCCAGGTCGGCTTCCATGACCTCGCGCATGGCGCTGAAGGGCGCTTGTGGCGCCTGATCCCGCAGCGCGGCGAGCTTTTCCCGGAACTGCTCGCGGTGCGATTCGGGCACCAGATCCAGTTCGATCACCGACAGCATCTGGCCGAGCTTCATCGCGGCGCCCTTCATGGAGCCCAGCACCGTCACGAGATTCTCGGCCATCTGGATGGTCGCGCGCTCGGCCAGCAGTTCCTTGGCGCGCTCCGACCGGCCGACCATCGACAGCCGGGTGCGGCCGCCGCGCACAGCCTGCTTCGCGGCCAGGGCGCCCAGCTTGCCGCCCCGCGCAAGACGCCCTTCAGGCAGTCGGCGTGCCACGCTGCCTCCCACGGAATCGGTGCAAGGACGCCATCAACGTACCGGCCCTGCTACGCGGGTGTCTCGTGCGCCCAGGACTCTGCTTCGCGTGCGATGCGTTGCCAGGCCTCCAGACTCGCCAGGCAGGCGCGGGCCTCGCCGTCCAGCACGGCGGACATCTCGAGCACCTCGGTCACAACGCCTTCGGTGGTGGCGACCTCGAGTACGTGCATCACGACGTCGACGTCGGGATGGCCGAGCAGTTCGGTGACCGCGGGCCGCGCGAGCTCGGGGTCGATCCGGTTCAGCAGCGACAGCAGTGCTGCCAGCACCTCCGGCTTCCCCGCGGCCGCGGCCCGGGCCATCCGCAGGGACCGGTCCGGTCCGGCGGCCCGCATGATGTCGTTCATGACGTTGGTGTCCGACACCAGGACGCCGGTCAGGATGATGCCCTCGTCGTCGTCGATGGCGCGCTCGAACGCCACGATGAGCTCGTCGGTGGCGAATTCGACGAACCGCGACGCGGTCAGGTAGTCGCGGCGCCGCAGCAGTTCCTTCGCGGCGGGGATCAGCAGCTTGGCGGGCAGCCGCGGGGCGAAGTGCGGGATGACACGTGGGTCGACGTATGGCGCCGCGTCGGCGAGGTACGTCGGCTTCAGCCCGGACAGGACACCGATGGCGCGGTCTCCGTGCGCCAATCCCACGGCGCCGCCGACGCGCCCCGCGACTTCCGGCGGCACCGCGCGGTGAGCCACGGTCACCACCAAGGCATTTGGCACCAGCGGCGCGAGCTTGCCCACGCGGGCGAAGGCTTCGGCCTGTTCGTCGAACAGCGCGTCGGACAGGGCGCCGCGGAGAGCTTTGAGGTCGTCGGCGCCGAGGCGTTCGAGACTGGCCAGGTTTGCGGTGTCGGTCTGCAGCAGCGCGGCGAGCAGGGACAGCTGGGCGCGCGTCAGGATGTCGGCCATGAGTGGGTCACCTTCCGAACAGGATCTTGCGGGCGGCGGGCCGGATCAGCCGGGGCAGGACCTTGAGCCCGTCGTCGAGTGAGTCGTTCAGGCTGCGCTGATGGGCGACCTTCGCCTTCCTGAGCAGGCTGAGCAGCTGGGCAGATTCCTCAGGGGTGAGCTTCTCGAGTACTGCCCGCGGTTCTCCGAGCTCGTCGAGCAGCGGGTTGTCGGTACCCGAGGTAGCGGCCTTGTCCATTCTAAATAATTACCACATTCGGATGGCGTAGTTATCCGTAGGGCGGCGATCGACCCGAAAAGGGCCCTTAAGCTGGCCTGTTATCTGGATAGCGATAGTATCGAGGCTCGTCGTGTGGAGGATGTGGAGGACGTCGTGGCGGCTCGGAAGGTGCTGACTCGGGCGGAGAGTCAAGCGCAGACGCGGCAGGAATTGCTGGATGCCGCGGAGCAACAGTTCTACGCCAACGGGTACCACGCCACGTCGCTGGCGGCCATCGCGGCGGAGGCGGGACGCACCATCGGCGCGGTGTACAGCAACTTCGAGGGCAAGGAAGCGCTGTGCCTCGAGGTGATCCGCAACCGTTCCATGGCCGAACTCAATCAACTGCTCGGACCGCTCGTGGCGGCCGGTGTCTCCACCGACGACAGGCTGGCGGCGCTCGCGAGTTGGTGGGCCCGTATCGGCGCGGAGCCCAACCTCGTCGTGCTGACCGCTGAGTACGTCACCAGCACCTTCCACAACCCTGAGCAACTCGCCAAGGCGCGTGAGGCGCTGGAACGGTTCAAGGAATCGACCCGCGTGCTCCTGGAAGACGCCGTGCCCGAAGGGGTTCCGGCCGATCACCCGCTGATGGACGACGCCATCGAAGTGGCGGTGGCGACAGGCGCCGGCATCGCGATGGCCCAGGCGCTGGGCACGATCGACGCCGAGCGGGGCGCCGCGCTGATGGTCGCCAACATGCGGTTGTGGTTCGACGCGCTGGTTGTCGACAAGCGGGGCTGAGTCAGTCCGTCTCTGCGGTCACCCGCTGTGCCGCGACGGCGCGCAGCGCTGCGACAACGTCGGCCCCGGTGGCGAGGTCTGCGGCGTACCGCGCCCGGTGTTCCCACGTCACCCGTCGGCCACCCTGCTCGACGACGAACACACCACCGAGCCGACGCGGATCGCCCGTGCGCTGATAGGGGTAGATGCCGGCCCGGACGAAGTTGATGAAGGCGCGCGCATTCCGGATGGGGTTCAGCAATCGCCGTCGGGTGGCCAATCCCATTGTGCGGTAGAGGGTGTGGTCCGCGGTGACCATCACGGGAGTGCGGGCACCGGACCGTTTTCGGAAAGTGAAGCCCTGGATCGACGTGCCGATGCCGATCAGGATCACCTGGGCGCCAAGCGCTTCCACCTCATCGAAGCGAGCGGTCAGCTCTCTGGCTTGCGCCAGGCCAAAAGCACTGCCGAACTGCGGCAGGAACACCAGCGCCACCGGCCCGTCGCGCCAGAAGTCCTGAAACTCGTGCAGGTGGTGTCGATCATCGAACACCCGCTCATTGCTGATGACATCGACGCGGCTCAATTGACCGCTCCCACAGTGTCATCGGCCCGCTCGGCGGCGACAGCCGGCGCGAACGGGCACATCGTGCCGCGTTTGCCGTGCTGCAGCGTCAGGCCGGGATCGTGCGTCATCTCGACGAAGCCGGTGCTGTCGGCATGGCGAATCACGTTGTGCAGATAGCCCCACGTCTCGGGACCGAAGTACGGGATGAAGATCCGGTCGAAGATCGGGTTCTGCAGCGCCTTGACGGTCGCCTTCACCAGCAGTGCGCCCAGCCGCGGGCGCATCCGGTAGTCCTCGAGGCCGCAGATTTGCCGGACATACGGCGTCAGTAGCGGGATGGCGGCCCAGATGGCGACGCGCATCAGCACGCCGATGACGAGATTCGGGTACAGCGGCGTCATCGGGGGATGGGTCATGAAGTCGGTGAGTTCCTGCGCCGGCCGCGTGAACGCCATGAGCTCCTGCTCGGCCCGTTGCACCCAGGCTTCGACATCTTCGGGGGTGTCCGGCAGCTCGCCCGCCGGCATTCCCATCAGCTGGCAGACCTTGACCTGCTCGCGGTAGAACTGGCGCTCGTCGGCGTCGGTCGCATACGGGTCGCCGAAGGCCTTGTACGCGCGCCACAGGTGCGGCCAGCCCACGACGTAGGTGAACTTGAGCGTCTCGACATGGTTGGCCTGGAACAGTTCGCCGGTCGCGGGAACCTCGCCGGTGATGTGAGAGTGCTTGCGGAACAGGTCAACTCCAACTTTTTCGGCGTTGGCGGTATCGCCCGCGACGGCGCCGGCGAAGAAGTGGAGGCTGCGCCGGATCCGGCCGATGGTGTCGTAGTAGTAGGTGGTGTGGTGACCGACGCCGTATGCCCCATCAGGGTCCAGCACCGAGATGAAAAGTCCGGATAGGGCGCCCATTCCGGCGACCATGACGTTCTCGTAGACCTTCCAGCTGATCGACTCGGGCCCGAAGTAGCCGTTGTCGATCCGAGGAGCCTCCGCTATCGCCAGGGCCTTCTTCCCGTTCTTGCCGTGCAGCTTCAGCAGGAAGTCGTACCGGCGGTCGATTCTCTGGCGTTCGGCTTTGGGCATCGCGACGTCCTGGAGTCGGACGGACTTCATGATTCCTCCGATGCTAATTGAGATAGCAACGTTATTCCGATAGCGACGTTACTCCGTATGAGGGGAGTGGACAAGGGGGCGTGCCGCGAGCCGGGAAACGCGTGCCCGGAGGCTTGCAACCGGCCATAAGATGCGCGGCACCGACAGGACGGAGAACGGGATGTCAGAGGCCGCAGTGCGGGGCGCCGTGCAGAGGTTGGTGGACGCCGAGGAGTTGCGAGCGGGCTTGGGTGCCTTCGCGCGCATGGTCGACGGCAAGCGGTGGTCGGACGCGTCGCAGGTCTTCGCCGACGACGTCACCTTCGATTACGGCGACCAAGGGCCGCAGTCAGGCCTGCCCGCGTTGGTGGAGACGTTCCGCCGGTATCTCGAAAAGTGCGGCGGCACACAGCATCTCATCGGCTCCATCCAAGTGGAGGTCCGCGACGACGACACGGCCGTGACCCGGGCGTACGTACAGGCCCGGCATCAGGGCCTCGGGCCGCTCGCGGCCGAAACCTTCGATACCAACGGTGAGTACACCGATACGTGGGCCCGGCGGCCCGAGGGCTGGCGGATCGTCAACCGGATCAGCCGGTGGTCGGCGATATCCGGTAATCCAGCCGTCCTGTTCCCGCAGTAGCGGGATCAGCGGAAGCGGACGTCCATGGTGGCGAGGCCGAAGATCTTCTTGCCGCCCGACTTCGCCCCGACGATGACGACGCCGGTGCGGGTCTCGGGATCCAGCGACTTGATCTTGCCGCTGAACTCGATGTCGCAGCCTTCGGTGGCGGGCACCACCGCGGGCGCAGACAACCGCACGGTGTAGCGGCTCACGGCACCGGGGTCGCCGGACCAGGTCGACGCGTATCCGGCGCCCAGGCCCATGGTCAGCATGCCGTGCGCGATGACGTCGGGCAGCCCGGCCAGCTGGGCCAGGTCCTTGTCCCAGTGGATCGGGTTGGCGTCGCCGGCCACGCCGGCGTAGTTCACGAGGTCGCCGAGCGACAGCCGAAGGTGACTCGCGGGGAGTTCGTCGCCGACGGATACGTCATCGAACGACGGCGTCCCCGGCGTGCGCGCCGCGTCGGTGGCGATCCGGACCTCGCCCTCGGGGCGCACCGTCTTGCGGTACTCCTGCGAGCCGATGTCCAGGATGTTCATGTCGTGCATCATGGCCTTCTGCACGGCCGTCTTGACGTCGCCGTCGATGTCCTCGGCCGTCACGCCGACGACGGTGGTGTGCAGCGTGTGGACGCGCTCGCCCTCGGTGTCGGTGAAGGTGTTGGTCACGGTGATGAAGTCGCGGCCCGCGGTCCGGCGCACGGACGTCAGTTCGACGTCGATGACCAGTTCGTCGCCCGCCACGATCGGGCGGTGCTGCTCGAAGACCTCTTCGGTCTGCAGGTAGGTGTCGTAGCCGACGACGATCGACTCGAACATCCGCCGGTTGCACTTCATGCCGGGCGTCGAGGTGAAGGTGATCGGCGCGATGACGTCGGCGTAGCCGAGCTCATTGGCGGCAGCGACGTCCCAGTGCGCAGGATGGTAGTCCTGCACCGCGCGGGCGTACTCGCGCAGCTTCTCGCGGCCGACCAGGTACGTGCCGTCCATCTGGTAGTGGTGGCCGATCCGCGCTTCGAGCGGCGACGCTTCTGCTGCTGTCGTCATGACTGTGCCCAACTTTTCTATCGACATGTTCGCTGAGGCCGACCAAAGCACCCTACGCGGCGACATGGCGGCAACACACGTCGATGCGCCGTCTACCTGCGCCGGGCGGTGGTAAATGTGCCCAAAACCACGCGAATCGGGGCACTGTCGTGGCTGTTCGCGGGCCGTGCTTGACTGGCAGCATGGCCCGCACACCCACTCTGGCCCGGCGGTTTTTCGAGCGATTCGAACCTGTGCACGCGATCACCTATTTCGCACCCGAGTCGCGGGAGGCGGCTGTCGCGCTCGGCTATCGCAGCTTCTGGAGCGGCTACTTCGTCACCAGATCAGCGCCACTGGGGCCGGTGCCGCCGGCGGTCGTCGAGGCGATCTTCTACAACTTCGCCGCCCACCGCGTCGCGAAGTCGCTGGCCGGCGCGTGGGACATCGCTACGCCCCAGCAGGCGCTCGCGGCCAGGGAAGCGGGTGCCGTCGCCGCATTGCGCCGCTACGGCCTCACGGCAGACGACAACCTGCGCACCGCCGCCGATCTCATCGGCCGGGTCGCCCGAGGAGCAGCCGTCGACGGCCGGCCGTTGTTCGCGGCCCTGTCCGCGGTGCCGTGGCCTGACGAGCCGGTGGCCGCGCTGTGGCATGCGGCGACCCTGTTGCGCGAACAGCGGGGCGACGCCCATGTGGCGGCTCTCGTGGCCGCCGGCATCACCGGCCGGGAAAGCAACGTGCTGCATGTGGCGGCGGGCCGCACCACCCGGGACAAGGTCGTGTCCACGCGCGACTACGACGACGCCGAATGGGAGGCCGTCACCGCGCGGCTGGCGGCACGGGGCCTGGTGGCGGCAGACGGCTCGCTGACCGTCGCGGGACGCGAACTCAAGGATGACATCGAGTACCGCACCGACGCGGCCGCGCTGCCGACGCTCGACGTGCTGAGCGACGCCGAGGTCGAGACGCTGTTTCGGGCACTGACCCCGATTGCCCGGATGGTGGTCGCCGGTGGTGATCTACCGGCGGTCACCCCGATGGCGTTGCAGCACAGCGATCTCGACGATCCCAGCGCACACCTGGACTAGGCGGCCAGGGCACCGCGCTTGCGCAGCAGCGGCAGCACGCCTTCGGCGAACCAGTAGGCCTCTTCCAGGTGCGGGTAGCCGGAGAGGATGAACTCGTCGAATCCGAGGGCGTGGTACTCGGAGATCAGCGACGCCACCTCCTCATGGCTGCCGACCAACGCGGTCCCGGCGCCGCCGCGCACCAGACCGACGCCCGCCCAGAGGTTCGGGTAGACCTCGAGATGGTCGAGGCGTCCGCCGTGCAGCGCGGTCATGCGCCGCTGCCCCTCGGATTCGGAATTGGCGTGCAGCGCTGTGGCTTTGGCGATCTGCTCCGGTGTCAGTTCCGCCAGTAGGGAATTGGCGACGGCCCAGGCGGCCTCGGAGGTGTCGCGGGTGATGGTGTGCAGCCGGATGCCGAACCGCAGGGTGCGCCCGCGCGCCTTGGCCAGTTCGCGCACCTGCGCGATCTTGGCTGCCGCGGCCGCCGGCGGCTCGCCCCACGTCAGATAGACGTCGACGTGCTCGGCCGCGATGGGCAGCGCGGCCGGCGAGGAGCCACCGAAGTACAGCTGCGGCAACGGGTTCGGCGGTTCGGAGACGCGGGCATCGGTGACGGAGTAGTGCCTGCCGCGGTAGTCCACGGGTCCGCCGCGCCAGACGTCGCGCACGATCTCGAGGAATTCGCCGGTGCGCTCGTAGCGCTGGTCGTGGCTCAGCCAGTCACCGAAGCGGCGCTGTTCGACATCGTCGCCGCCGCTGACGATGTTGAGCAGCAAGCGGCCCTCTGAGAATCGCTGGAATGTCGCTGCCTGCTGCGCGGCCAGGGTGGGGGGCACCAGGCCGGGACGGAAAGCGACGAGGAACTTGAGTCGTTCGGTCTGCTCGAGCAGGGCTGCCGACGTCAACCAGGCGTCCTCACACCACGTTCCGGTCGGGGTCAGGACACCTTCGAACCCGAGATGGTCGGCTGCCCGGGCCACTTCACTGAGATAACGCAAGCTGGGCTTGCGGTAACCCGCCGGAACCGTGTGGTGCGACGACGCGTGCGACGCGCCGACGATCGAGCGACTGTCACCGTTTGTGGGCAGAAACCAGAAGAACTTGGCGGACAAGACGATCCTCCTATTTTTCGGTGGTCCAGAACTGTGACAGTTGATCGCCGAACCGGTTGTCGACGAATTGCGAGAAGGTGGGTTTGTGGTCGATCTGACCGGACTGCGCGAAGACGTCGGCGAGCTGCTGCTCAGAGGCGATCACGGCATCGTTGATGGGGATGGCGAGCCGCAGGCTCCGTGACTGCGCGACGCGGGCCACCTGGGGATCGATTCCGATTGCGGCTGCGTACTTCTGGTACCACTCGTCAGGGTGGTCCTTGGCCCAGCGAGAGGCCCGCGCCACCCGCTGGACGAAGTCGGCCAGCGCGCTGTTGCGCTTGGCGTCCTGCAGCGCGGACACCGAGGCGATGCCGAATCCGTAGCCGTTGGTGACGCCTTCGGCGGTGACGACGGTGCGGACCTTGAGCTGGTTCTGGGCAAGGGCCGTGTACGGATCCCAGATGGCCCAGGCATCTGCCTGCCCCTGACTCAGGGCGGTGAAGGCGTCGGCCGGCTGCAGGAACACCAGCTGGATGTCCTTGACCGTCAGGCCGGCCTTCTGCAGCTGGAGCAGCAGATGACCGTGTGCCGAGCTCCCCTTGCCGACGACGACCTTCTTGCCTCGGAGGTCGGCCACCGAATGCACCGCCGAACCGGCGGGGGTGAGGATCTGGTCACCGGCCGCGCTGTTCGAATAGGCCGAGACGACGCGGATTTTGGCGCCCGCCGCGGCACCGAAGATCGGCGGGGTGTTCCCGGTGACAGCGAAGTCGATCTTGCCCGCGGTGGCCGCTTCGACCTGAGGCGGACCAGAGGTGAATGTCGAGAACTGCACCTTGTAGGGCACGTTGTCGAGCTCCCCGGCGGCGCGGAGCAGGGACTCGGTGCCGCCCTTCTGATCGCCCACCTGCAGCGTGAGGCCGGACAGGTCCGCTGCCGGAACTGTTTGGGGCACAGCCACTTCGCTCTTGGTGTCGCGGCTGGACACGCAGGCGGTGAGCAGTGCCCCGGCGGCCAGAACGGATACCAGCCGCGCTATGCGTGAATGCGTCACAGTGTTCTCCTGTCAGACACCGAGCCGCGTCAGCAACTCGGTGCGGTAGTCGTCGGTGTGTCGGTCGCGCTGACCGTGGGGCCGGCGGGGATTCGCGATCGGCAGGGTGTGCGCCACCCGTCCGTTCTCGAGCACGACGATGGTGTCGGCCAGTGCGATGGCCTCGTCCACGTCGTGCGTGACCAGGAGCACCCCGAAGTTGTGCTGGCGCCAGAGGTTCAGCAGCAGGCGGTGCATGGATAGCCGGGTGAGGGCGTCGAGCGCGCCGAATGGCTCGTCGAGCAGCAGCAGTTGGGGCTCCGCCACCAGCGCGCGGGCCAGGGACACCCGCTGCGCCTGACCGCCGGACAGCGTCAGCGGCCAGGCCTGTGCCTTGTCGGCCAGTCCGACCTCGGCCAGGGCCTGATCGGCTCGGGAAAGTGCTTCGGAGCGCGACAATTTCGCGCGAGTCAGGCCGTAGCGGACGTTGTCGCGAACGGATCGCCACGGGAACAGCCGGGGTTCCTGGAACGCGACGGCCGGCGCACCCTGTACCTGGCGCTCGCCCTGGAAATCACCGGCGAGGCCCGAGAGCACCCGCAGTATGGTCGATTTGCCCGAACCGCTACGCCCGACGAGCGCGACGATCTCGCCGCGCCTCACGCGCAGGCTGACGTCATCGAGCACCCGATTGGCGCCGTACCACTTGGATACCGAACGTAACGCCGCCGCGGGTGGTTCCGACACCGCGGGAGGTTCCACGGGTACTTCGTAAAGTGCTGTCACAGGGTGCCTTTCAGAGTCGATAGCGCAAGGCACGGCGCTCCAGCACCCGCACCAGCGCGTCGGTGATGATGCCGAGCAGCGCGTAGACGACGAGACCGAAGATGATGACGTCGATGCGGAGGAAGTCGCGCGCGTTGTTGATGAGGTAGCCGACTCCCGAGTCGGCGTTGATCTGTTCGGCGACGATGAGCGTGAGCCATGAGATGGCCAGCGATTGCCGCAGCCCCACCAGGACCTGGGGCGCGGCGCTGGGGATGACGACGGTTCGCAGTCGTTGCAGCGGCGAAAAGCCGAGTACGGCAGCCGTTTCGAAGAGCTTGGGGTCGACCTGGCGGATGGCCGACGAGGTATTGAGATAGAGCGGGAACGCCGCACCCAAGGCGACCATGAGCACCTTGGGCAGTTCGCCGATACCGAACCAGACGATGAACAGGGGGATCAGGCCGAGGTGGGGGAGCGCCCGGATCATCTGCATCGTCGGATCGACTGTGGCGTCGGCCCACTTCGAGAACCCCACGAGGGCACCGAGAGCGGCGCCGATGACACCGCCGAGGAGCAGGCCCTCTGCGGCACGCAAGCCGGAGATGCGCAGCGCTTCGGCGAGCTGACCGTTGCCGATCAGCTCGATACCGGCCTCGGCGATGGTCTGCGGCGCCGGCAGCACCTCGGGATCGATGAGGCCCCACGCGCTGCCGGCCTGCCACAGGATGAGCACCGCCAGCGGCGACAGCCAGCGGATGATTTCCCAGCGCCGGGCATGGACGCGGCTGCGCCAGGAAACCGCCTGCACCGCTGCAGGTTCGGTACCGGGGGCCGCGCCGGCCACCGGGGCCTCGCGGGTGGTCATCACGCTCCTCACGTCGACGGCTATCGGTCAGGCGCGCACGCCATGAGACCGAACGTAGGAGGCCGGCCGTGCGACGTGAAGAATTACCGTCGCCCTGATTCCACGGGAACGGGGCGCGTAGTCTCACGCCTGTCAGAGGAATCGATCGAGGGGTCGGCAGGTGGTTTACGTCGAGTCAGCCGTACGGGGCAGGCAGATCATTGCCGCCGCGCGCGACGTGCTGGTTCGCGACGGAGTCGCCCGCACGACCATGCGCGCGGTGGCAGATGAGGCGCAAATCCCCTTGGGCACATTGCAACACGTCTTCCCGACGAAGCAGAAGCTGCTGCGCGCGGTGATCGAGGACGTGGTCGAGGAGATCGCGGAGGTGCTGCGCACCTCGGCCGATCTCGACGGTGGCCTGGAACATGCTGTCCGGCAAGGTATCCGCGGTTTCTGGAATACGCTGGTGGTGGGCCACAACAACTTGCAGTTGGTCCAGTTCGAGCTGGTGGTCCAGGCGCTGCGCACTCCCGGGCTCGAAGACCTCGCGCGCTGGCAGTACGAGCGATACGTCGACGTCGTGGCCCACTGGTGTGAGCAGGCTGCCGCACGGGCACACGAGACGGTGGCGATCGGCTACCGGAGTATCGCCCGGACGATCCTCGCGGGTATCGACGGACTGATCGTGCAGTACGTCGTCGACCCCGATCCAGTGCGCGCCGATGAGGATCTCGACAGCCTCATCACCATGATTCTCGGGGCCGCGGCCGTGCGGCCTGCCTCGTCGGACTGAATCGTCGACCTTGCCACCAGCGGAGACGTGCTCTATCGTCAAAATCAGTCAGTTGTATGACTTGGAATTGAGTAAGCGTCAGGAGAACGCCATGGATCGTGTCGACGTCGTCATCGTGGGAGCCGGGCTGGCTGGGCTGGGCGCCGCTCGCAAGCTGACCCGGGCCGGAAAAACCGTGGTGGTGCTCGAAGCGCGCGACCGTGTCGCCGGCCGCAACCTCGGCGGCACGCTCAGCAACGGGGTGCCGGTCGAGATGGGCGGACAATGGGTCGGGCCGACGCAGGACGCGGTGCTGGCCTTGATCGATGAACTGGGACTGGAGACGTTCGCGTCCTACGACGAGGGGGATGCGATCACCGTTTACGACGGGCAGAACCACCGCTACGCCGACGAGACGTTCGGACTACCGGCCGAGACCCTCGCCGAGGTCGGGCGGCTCTGGCTGGAGATCGAACAGCTCGCACAGAGCGTGGATACCAGCTCGCCGTGGACCACCGCCGGCGCCACCGACCTGGACCGCCAGACGCTGGACCAATGGTTGGTCGGCCAGACCACCGATGCCGTGGCGCTGCGGTTCTTCCGCCTGGTCGTCCCGGCGCTGTTCTCCGCAGAGTCGCCTGAACTGTCGCTCCTGCACTTCCTGTTCTATGTCAGATCCGGGACGAGCCTCGAGGTGCTCATCTCGACAGCCGGCGGCGCGCAGGAGCGCCGCGTGGTCGGCGGCACCCATCAAATCTCCGAGCGCATGGCTGCCGAACTCGGAGATGCCGTGTGGCTCAACACGTTCGTCAGCGGTATCGCCCAAGATGCCGCCGGGGTCACCGTGAGCTACGACGGCGGACAGATTGCGGCGGACCGCGTCGTGGTCGCAGCACCGCAGACTCTCGCTGGGCGGCTGCGCTACAGCCCACCGCTGCCCGCGGCACGCGACGCACTGACCCAGCAGTTCCCCGCCGGCTCGGTCATCAAGTTCAACATCGGATATCCGACGCCGTTCTGGCGCGAGGCCGGTCTGTCGGGGTTCGTCATGAGCCTCGACGACGAATTCAGCGTCGTGCTCGACAACTCGCCGGTGGACGCATCCTGTGGCGTCCTCGTCGGGTTCCTGGAGGGCGCGCACGCCCGGCGGGCGGCAGAACTCACCGCCGCCGAGCGCCGCGACCTCGTCATCGGGAATCTGGTCAAGTACTTCGGGCCCCAGGCGGCCGAGCCCTTCGATGTCCTCGAACAAGACTGGACCGCAGAGGAATTCAGCCGAGGCTGCTACGGCGGCCGGCTCGCGGCGGGCGTGTGGACGCAGTACGGCAAGGCCGTGGCGGCGCCCGTCGGTCGCATCCACTGGGCAGGCGCCGAGACCTCCGATGTCTGGAACGGCTACATGGATGGCGCGATTCGATCCGGCTACCGTGCCGCCGACGCGATCCTGGCCGAAGGAGCCTGACCATGAACACCGAACCCCAGCAGACCACCGTGGCGATCGTCGGCGCCGGTGTTTCCGGCCTGATCGCCGCACGCGACCTACAGCGGCAGGGTATCGACGTCCTGGTGCTGGAGGCCGCGGACCGCGTCGGCGGCCGGACGCTGGCCGAGACATCTGCGCTCGGTTCGCGACTCGACCTCGGCGGCCAATGGATCGGCCAGGGACACCACAGGTTCGAGCAACTGGTCGACGAGCTGGGCGCGACGCGATTTCAGATGCACACGCCGACGGCGCCCGCGATCATCGACGGCTCGCAGACCGTCCCACCGAACTCGCCGTCGATGCTCACGGCGACTGCGGCGCTGGCGGCCGCCGAACTGCTCAGCCGGATGCCTGTGGCGCGTCGGTGGAACTCGGTGACCTTGGATTCGTGGCTGCGCAGGATTCCGTCCGACCGCGCGCGTCGACTGCTGGCTGTGCTGGTCGAGACCACGTCGTGCGCAGGGCCCGAACAACTTTCGGTGCAGGCCTTTTTCGAACTCATCCGCTATCAGGGTGGCCTGCAGACCATGATGAAAACCCGTGGCGGAGCGCAGGATTCACTCGTGGCGGAGGGCGCGGGCGCCCTCGCCGAGCGGCTTGCCGCACAGCTGGGTGAGCGGGTACGGACGGATTGTCGGGTCAGCGGGATCCGCCAGTCCGACGATGGGGTCGTGCTCGACACTAGCACCGGCGTGGTGTTGGCCCAGCGCGTTATCGTCGCGGTACCGCCGCCGATGACGACGAGCATCACGTTCGAACCGCCGCTGCCGCCCGAGCGGATCACCTTGCAGCGCAACACCTTCATGGGGACGGTATACAAGGCCATCGCGGTTTACGACGCACCGTTCTGGCGGACCCGTGGCGATGCGGAGTGCGTGCTGCTCGGGGAACCCAACGTCGCCGTCTTCGATACCTCACCGCCGGCCGGCCCCGGGCATCTGTGCATGCTGGTCGGTGGCCCCCAGGCCCTTGCCCTCGACGACCTCGACGTCGACAGCCGGCGCGGCCTGCTGCTGCGTCAGCTGGCGCCGCACCTCGGGGACGCCGTCGAGCGGCCGGCGGGTTGGCACGAAAAAGCCTGGCACCTGGACATATTCGCCGGTGGTGGCTACACGGCACTGCCGGTTCCAGGGACCAGCGAGGGCTTCTATCCCATGGCTTCCATGCCCACCGGGCGAATTCACTGGGCCGGAACGGAAACCGCTACCGAACACGCCGGCTACATCGAGGGAGCCATCGAGGCCGGCAATCGCGCAGCGCGAGAAGTTGCCAAGACGATCTCGCATGAATCCCAGACGAAAGCACATTGATCGTCCCGCCTGACCTACCTAGGTTTTGACGTATGAAGACAGCATTGATCACGGGTTGTTCGTCAGGCTACGGGCTGGAGATCGCTCGTCACTTCCACGCGCAAGGCTGGAATGTCGTCGCGACCATGAGAACGCCACGGCCCGAACTACTTCCGGACTCGGACCGAATCAGGGTGCTGGCGCTCGACGTCACAGATCCACAGAGCATCGCCGGTGCCATCGCGGCCGCCGGCCCGATCGACGTGCTGGTCAACAACGCGGGCGTCGGGGTGGTGGGCGCGTTCGAGGCGACCCCGATGGCGACGATTCGGGAGGTGTTCGAGACCAACACTTTTGGGGTCATGGCCATGACGCAGGCAGTGGTCCCGCAGTTCCGTGAACGACGTTCCGGCACTGTCGTAAACGTGACGTCCAGCGCGACCTTGGCGCCGATGCCGCTGGCCGCTGCGTACACCGCGAGCAAGTCGGCGATCGAAGGCTTCACCGGCTCGCTGGCACTTGAGCTCGACTTCTTCGGTGTGGCCGCCAAACTCGTCGAGCCGGGTTACGGACCGGGCACCAACTTCACCGCCAACGGCGCCTCCCGAATGGACGGCCTGCTGCCGCAGGAGTACCTGGACTTCGCGGCTCCGGTCATGGCCGGATTCGGGAATGTCGACGTGTTCACGACTGCTTCCGACGTCGCCGAGGTCGTCTACGAGGCCGCGACGGACACATCCGGCCGGTTGCGGTTCGCGGCGGGTCCGGATGCGCGGGCCCTCGTCGCCGTGCAGGGCGAATAGACACGTACTCGCCGGGTCGCGGGTACCGTGTCGAAATGGCAACGGACCCGCTCGATTTCATCGTCGCGCTGTTGCAGTCCCGGGCAGTGCAGTCCAAAATCGTGGCCGGTGGCGGTCAGTGGAGCGTCCGCAAACCGCAGTACACCCATCCGTCCTTCTGCGTGATGCTCGAAGGCGCGTGCTGGTTTCTCCCGGCGGAGGGCGACGCGATCGAACTGCGCGGCGGTGACTTTCTGCTCCTGCCAGAGACGCCGAGCTTCGTGTTGGCGAGCGATCCGGTACTGCCGCCGACCGATGTGCCGATCGATGCCGAAGGTGACGCCGCCTACGGCGACAGCGCTCCGACGATGCGGATGTTGGGTGGGTACTTCCAGTTCGATCGCGCGAACGCAGAACTCGTTGCCCGGCTGTTGCCACCGGCGATTCTGATTCGACGCGGCGAACCGGGTGCGTCCCGGCTCGGTCGCATCGTCGAACTGATCGCCGAGGAAGCCGGCGAGCAGAACCGATGTCGCGACCTCATCCTCGAGCGCCTGGTCGAGGTGCTGCTCATCGAGGCGTGGCGATTCGAGACCGAGCACGCGTCGGTGGAGCAGGGATTGCTTGGGGGACTGGCTGATCCGACGTTGTCCGGCGTGCTCCGGGCGTTGCACGCCGATCTGGCCGGGCCGTGGACGGTCGAGAAGCTGGCGCGCACCGCGGGGATGTCGCGGGCCGTCTTCGCCGAGCGGTTCGCCCGTATCGTCGGCATCCCGCCGATGCAGTACCTCACTGAATGGCGGGTCGCGCGTGCGAAGGAGCTGCTACTGGGCGAGCGGCCCGCGCTCTCGGCGGTGGCCGGCAAGGTGGGCTACAGCTCGGCGAGCGCCTTCAGCGCGGCGTTCACGCGAGTGGTCGGGTGCTCGCCGGCCGAGTTCGCCAAACGCGGCGATCGCGGCGCACGGTGACTGCGAAAGATATTCACAGCCGGTACATTTCGCGTGCCATGGCCGCCTCCTCGAACGATTCTTCGCGCCGCGGCGGGTAGTAGTCGGCCCGATGCTCGGGCCAATGGGCGCGGCTCTGAATCCATGTGCCGGCTGTGGTGACCGCGTCGGCGAACTGGTGGGCGCTGTGGCGCAGCCAATCCCGCAGCATCTCCGCGGGGGTCGGAACGTGTGCGTGTGTCATGCCCTCGACGCTACGAATCCGCCGGGCTGCAGACATCGAGCCGAGGGCTGATCTTGATGTCCGACCACGGTAGGGCGCCGCGATCGACTATGGGCGGATGCTCAGGCCGGCGGCCCGACGAAATCGTCCAGCGCCGACTCGATTTCGTGTGCCAGTCGCTGTGGCGCCTCAGTGTCGCCGGTGATCAGGTCGCGCAGCGCACGGTGGAACAGACCGTCGGCCGTCGCGTAGACGATGGCAGGCGTGACGATGACGGCGGACTCGGTGAGCTCGGCGTAAGCGATTACGGCTTTCCAGGTGAGTGCGGCAAGGCTGTCGTCGATCTCGTTGATGCTCGCGGCGAAGCGGTCGTCGAAGAGCGCTTGGGTACGCAGGTCGTACCAGAGCCGGTGCATGACGGCCGACTCGCGCAGTGAATTGCTCAGCGCGCTGCCGATGCGGGTTTTGAGCTCCGGCCCGGAACTGCCGTCGATGACGATGGAGTTGTAGCGGTCGATGAAGTGGTCCTTGTATTGCCGCACGCAGCACATGACGAGATCGTCTTTGTCGTCGAAGTAGTAGTGCAGAACGCCGAGCGAGATCTCGCAATGCTGGGCGAGCTCGCGCATGCTGGCCCGCGCGAAGCCCAGTTCAGCAAGCCCACTGGTGGCCTGGGCGGCGAGTGCTTGACGGCGTGCAGCGAACTTTTGCCCGCGCGGACCCGACAGTCGGCCTGCAACTCGGCTCGAAGCGGTATCCACAGGACTCCAGTGGCAGATGAGGTGGCAGTGAACTGCCGGGAAACCTAAATATATTCCTCTGATCAGGTACTTCTGCCGTGGGCGGCAAAGTTTGGACGATCGTCTTGAAACGCCCTCGAAGAGTGGCGCAGATCACTATCATGCTCCGCGGGTACTCGAAATTCAACGGAAATGGTGCCGATGAGCGAACAAGAAACCGCCGCGGAGTCTGCTGCGGACGACAGGTTGGCGTGGTTGCGAAAATCGGTGGCGGAGGGGCAATCAGGTGCGGTCGACTCGGCGTGGAGCTGGATCGTCGAACTCTCCTCGTTGGCCGACAACGACGCCGACGCGGCCGAAGCGCAGCTCAATGACCTTTTCCGGCTGGGTACCCCACCCGTCGACCTGGACGGTCCGACCGAGGGCATCCTCGTGATGACGACGACCAACCCGGCCCTGGACACCGTGACCCGGGCTGTCACCGCATTGTGGATGCCCTGGCAGGGCAAACGCTTCGACTCGGACAGCAGTACCGGAGACAACCGGCTGACGCGCAGTACTGGACTGGTCGGCAAATTGTTGTGGCCGCTGTACTCGATGCGTGATGCCGAATCGGGCAAACTCGCCTTCGATTTCGCCACGTATGTCGAAGCCGGCAAGGACGACCCCGACCGTCAGGTGATGGTCATCGATTACGCCAACGTGGAATCGAATCCCCGGCTGGTGATCCGCAGCATCCGCGACGAGCTGGTGGAGCTGGTACCCGGCGTCTACCTGGGCAAGATTCTGTTCAACACCGGCTCCGACCGGTTCAGCAAGATTGGATACTTCGCGCTGCGCACGCCTCGCTGACGGACCTCAGATCATCCGACGACCACCGACAACTTCGAAAAAGAAACGGCGACAATATGATTCCGTCCCAGTGGCACGAATATCCGTCCCTCCTGCTGCAGCTGAATGCGCTGGCGAAGACCCGCGACGAGTTGCGCGAGCACAACCTCTACGAGGCCTACGGCATGCGGCCGTCCGACGACCTGGGCCAACCGAATGACGAGGTGCGCCGCGCGCGCCAGGCCGACGGCACCTGGAATGATCTCCAAGACCCCCACATGGGCGCCAAGGGCACCGGCTTCGGGCGCAACGTGCCGCTGTCGATGACGGTCACCGACGTCAAGCGCCTCCTCAAGCCGGACCCACGGGTGATCAGCCGCAAGCTGATGGCCCGCGACGACTTCAAGCCCGCCGGCATCATCAACGCACTGGCTGCCGCCTGGCTGCAGTTCGAGAACCACAACTGGTTCTTCCACGGCGACGGTGTGCCCGAGAAGACCATCGACATCCCGCTGAGCGCCGACGACCAGTTCCCCGAGAACCCGATGAAGATCCGGTGCACCATCCCGCTGCGCGGTGAGATCGCCGATGGTTGTCCCGCACCGGTTTTCGCCAACGCAGAGACACACTGGTGGGACGGTTCGCAGGTCTACGGCAGTGGCAAGGAGCGCCAGTCGCAGGTCCGCACCTTCGTCGACGGCAAGGTGAAGGTCGACCCGAACGGCCGCCTGCCGGAGAGTGACATCAAGGGCATCGACCTGACCGGCATGCAGGAGAACTACTGGGTCGGCACCGGCCTGTTGCACACCATGTTCGCGCGCGAGCACAACGCCGTCTGCGACGCGCTGAAGAAGGCCTACCCGAGCTTCGATGATCAGCGCCTCTTCGAGATCGGCGTGCTCGTCGTCTCGGCGCTGATCGCCAAGATTCACACCGTGGAGTGGACGCCCTGCGTGCTGCGCCACCCGGCGCTGCAGATCGGCATGAACGCGAACTGGTATGGCGCGCTGGGGGAGACGTTCCAGGATAAGTTCGGCCGGATCAGCGACAACGAGGCGATTTCGGGCATCATCGGCTCACCGACCGACCACCACGCCGCACCGTTCTCACTGACCGAGGAGTTCGTCTCGGTCTACCGCATGCACCCGCTGATCCCCGATGACTGGAACTTCTTCTCCCTGGAGTCGGGCGAGCACCTGGTCAAGGCGGACTTCACCCAACTGCAAGGCGCCCACACACGTGGCTTCATGGACAAGATCCAGATGGGCGACATGTGGTACTCGTTCGGCCTGGCGAGTGCCGGCGCCGTCTGCCTGCACAACTACCCGAACGCGCTGCGCAACCTCACCCGTGTCGACGGCCAGGTCACCGACCTCGCCACCCTCGACATCGTGCGCGACCGTGAGCGAGGTGTGCCGCGCTACAACGACTTCCGTGAAGCCCTGCGGATGCCGCGGCGCAAGACCATCGACGACATCACCCCGAACAAGCAGTGGGCGCGGGAGATCAACGAGGTCTATAACGGCGACGTCGATGCTGTCGACCTGCAGGTCGGCATGCAGGCCGAGCAGCCGCCGAAGGGATTCGGCTTCTCGGACACCGCTTTCCGCATCTTCATCCTGATGGCGTCCCGCCGGCTCAAGAGCGACCGGTTCTTCACCAACGACTTCAAGCCGGAGGTGTACACCCAGGTCGGATTCGACTGGGTTAACAACAACACGATGAAGGACGTCATGCTGCGGCACTACCCGGAGCTGGAACCGGTGATCGGTGACGTCGAGCGGGTGTTCGCGCCGTGGCCGAAGCTGGGCGCACCGGTGCCGGGGAAGAAGAACCCGGTGGTGCAGCTGGCCGACTCCGTCCGCGCCTACCTGCCCTGGGGCTGACGAACGATGGCCGAGGATTTCCCGCACGCATCGATCGTCGAAGGTGTTCGGTTCACCGCCCAGATCGGGGTACCGAATGTTCTTCTCGGACTGTTCAACAAGCGAGAGTTGCCCACCCGCATCGCATCTGGGCTGAGTTCGGACTACCTGGGCTACCAGTTGGTCGAAGGCATGGTGCGCAGCTACGGCCCCGGTCCGTTCTACGTTCGAGTCGTCGCCGACGAGGCGCTGCTGGTGCACCATCCCGATGATCTGGAGTTCGTGCTGGGCGGATCGCCCGACCCGTTCGCCTCCGATCCGAAGCCCAAACGCGAGGGGATGGCGGCGTTCCAGCCGGACGCGCTGACCATCTCCCGCGGGCAGCCGTGGGAGGATCGCCGCCGGTTCGCCGAAGCGGTGCTGGACACCGGCCACCCGGTCCACCGATTGGCGCAGGCGTTCGTCGAGAAGGTCGCTCGGACGGTGGAGGGCCTCGGCGCGGGCGCCTTGAAGTGGTCGGACTGGAACGCGGCATTCCAGCGATTGACCCGCAGCGTGGTCTTTGGCGACAAGGCCGCGGACGACGCCCGACTTACCTCACAGCTCAGCGAACTGATGTCGGCGGGCAACGGAATGCCCGGCGAGCCGGCGCCCGGCTACCCGGAGTTCGTCTCCCATATCGAGTCCTACCTGAAGGACCCGGAGCCGGGCAGCCTGGCGGCACTCATCGCGGAAACCACGCCGCCGGAGACCGCCAGCCCCGCGAGCCAGGTGATCCACTGGCTGTTCGCGATGGGTGACACCCTGGCGGCCAACGCTTTCCGCACGCTGGCGGTGCTGTCCACGCATTCGGAGAACTTGACCGAGGTCCGGGCGGAGATGGCGTCGGCCGACATCAACTCGGGCCAGGGGATCGCGTCGCTGAAGTACCTCGGTGGGTGCCTGCTCGACACCATGCGGCTGTGGCCGACGACGGGGTTGTTCGGCCGCGTCGCGACCCGGGACATCGAGTTCCCCAGTGGGGCGGTGCTGCCCGAAGGCAAGCAGGTTCTCATCTACAACGTGTTCAATCACCGGAACCGCGACCGGATCCCTTACGCCGATCGGTTCTCGCCGGGTGAATGGGTCAGTGGGGATGCCGGGAGTGACTGGTCGTACAACTTCTTCAGCCACGGCCCACAGGGCTGCCCGGGCGCCGGCCTTTCCGTGTTCCTCGGGCAGGCGTTCCTGGCGCACGTGCTGGACGGATCCACTCCGGTGCTGCGCGGCGCTACGCTGAACTCACAGAAGTCACTGCCGCACAGTATCGATCTGTACGGCATCAGCATCGAACGCTAGATGGACCATGCGGTCGTCAACGCGACCGTGCGATGGAGGGGACCCTTGTGACGACGACCGCCGAACATCTCCGCTACGCCCTTGACGGACGGTGGCGCGAGGTGAAAGACCGTATTCGGCAAGAGCTTTCCGCTGACCTGTTCAAGCCGCACTACACCCCGGACACCACCGTGGCCCGGGCCAAGGTAACCGAGCAGATGAAGTACATGGCCGCGCGCGGTGCCGCCGAGGATGCCTTCGCGAAGGGTCACGGCGGCAACGGCGATGCGGGCGCCACCATCGCCCGTATCGAGATGCTGGCCATGAGTGACCTGTCGTTGATGGTCAAGGCCGGCGTGCAGTGGGGTCTGTTCGGCGGTGCGATCGACAACCTGGGCACGGAACGCCACCACGAGGCGTACGTGCGCAAGGCCATCGACCTGGACCTCGTCGGCTGCTTCGGGATGACCGAGACCGGGCACGGCAGTGACGTGCAGGCCCTGGAGACGACCGCCACGTACGACCCGGCAACCGGGGAGTTCGTCATCGATTCACCGACCCCCACCTCCCGTAAGGACTACATCGGCGGGGCGGCCGAATCTGCCCAGGTCTCAGCGGTTTTCGCGCAACTCATCACCAGGGGCGAGAACCACGGGGTGCACTGTTTCATCGTGCCGATCCGGGATGAGTACGGCAACGACCTGCCCGGCGTGCGGACCTCGGACTGTCACTACAAGGGCGGGCTGCCGGGCGTCGACAACGGTCGCATCCAGTTCGACCATGTGCGGATCCCGCGGGAGAACCTGCTCAACCGCTACGGCGATGTCGCCGAGGACGGGACGTACTCGTCCCCGATCGACAACCCCAACCGGCGGTTCTTCACCATGCTGGGCACGCTCATCCGCGGCCGCGTCACGGTCGGTGGCAGCGCGGCGGCCGCCGCGCGCGTCGCTCTGGACATCGCGACCCGGTATGCGTTGCAGCGCAGGCAGTTCGAGGCGCCGAAGACCGATGACGAAGTCCTGATCATGGACTACCTGGTGCATCAGCGTCGGTTGCTGCCTTTGATCGCGAAGTCCTATGCGCTGCAGTTCGCGCAGAACGAGTTGGTGTCCGACCTGCATGATCTGCAGGATGTCGAGGAGCCCGACGGTGAGGTGCAGCGGGAACTGGAAGCGCGGGCCGCGGGTCTCAAGGCCGCCGCGACGTGGCACGCCACCAAGGCGATCCAGGAATGTCGCGAAGCGTGCGGCGGTGCGGGTTATCTCGCGGAGAACCGGCTGATCGCGCTCAAGGCCGACACCGATGTGTTCACGACCTTCGAAGGCGACAACCATGTCTTGACGCAGTTGGTGGCCAAGCATCTGCTCACGGAGTACGCCGACGACATCAAGGGCATGAGCCCGTTCGAGTGGGTGAAGTTCGCCACCAGCACGGCTCGTGAGCGGGTGCGCCGGAGCACCGGCACCGAGACCATCCTGCAGAACCTGCTCGACACTCGGCAGGACAACGAGGAAGAGGGCAGCCTCTTCAACCGTGGCACCCAGGCGAAGATGTTCGAGGACCGGGCCGACTACCTGCTGTCGACGGTGGCCCGCCGGCTCCAGGCCAACTCCAAGGAGATGAGCCCGTTCGAGGCGTTCAACTCGGTGCAGGACCATGTGCTGCATGCGGCGTCGGCGCACATCGACCGCATCGTGTTCGAGTCCTTCGCCGCCGGCATCGACGCATGCACAGATCCTGAAGCCCGCGAGATCTTCGGCCTCCTGTGCGATCTGTACGCACTGTCGGTGATCGAAGAGGACAAGGCGTGGTACATCGAGCACCGCTTCCTGTCCATGGACCGGGCGAAGGCCGTCACCGCCGGCATCAATGATCGCTGCCGCAAGCTCCGGCCGTATGCCGAGGTGCTGGTGGACGGGTTCGGGATTCCCGAGGAGCTGCGCTATGCCGAGATGCTGCATCCGGAGCGCATCCCGGATGTCCGATGAGCCGCAAAAGGGCTTTCTGAAAAAAGTGTCCCCTTGGCGATGGCTTGTCGCTCCTAGCTGGTGAAGGGCGACCACGAGGGCGCCGTCCAGCCAAGGAGAACGCCATGACTGCTGTATCTGTCCGTCGCCGCTCAGCCGCCGCTGCTGCCCTCGTCGCTGCCGGGGCCATCGCCGGTGCGCTCGGCGCCGCAAGTCCGGCGAATGCGGGCGTCAACAGGTACCTCGCCATCGCGTTCTCGCCGGCGACGGGTCAGTGGGGCTACACGCAGAGCCTGCTCGATGCGAACCAGGCCAAGTACGACGCGGTGGGTTACTGCCTCAACAAGGGCGGTACCGACTGCCGCATCGTGGTGTGGGGCGACAACGAGTGCGCCGCGCTGGCGACAAGCCCCAACCCGTTCAACCACAGCCTCATGTGGGGCACCGGCGTGGCTCAGACGCAGAAGGATGCCGAGACGAAAGCCCGGTTGTCGACGTCGTTCGGAGGCACCGTGGTTCTGTCGTTCTGCTCGCTGGGCACCGAGCACTGAACCGGTCGGCAGCCCCCGAATTCTCGTGACTGGCGGTAGCTTCGTCCACAACGAGTTGCGGACGGCGAAAGGAACCGCCATGGATCTGAAGAACGCGATGCTGTTCGCGGCGGCCGGCGTGGCGGCGGGGATTCTGGCCGCACCGGCGGCACAGGCCGACATCTGCGACCCATCGGTGACCGTCTGTCAGGGCAGTGAAATCAGCGGCCCGACGTCGGTGCCTGCCGCGTCGCCGCCGGTCATTGCGAGCGACGACGAGTTCCCGTTCGGCGACGACGAGTGGTACCTCTACCCCGGTGCGGGCGTCATCAACCACTGGGGCGGCGGCGGGCACCGGTAGCCCGACGTTCTCAGTGCGCGTCGCCGGTGCTCGCGATTTTTCTGGCCAGGGCGGCGAGTTTGTCGTCCAGGACGAGTGCCGCCTTAAGTAGCGGCGGATTGTCGTCGACAACCATCAGCGAGGACGGCTTGACGTAGGTCAGGCTGCTCCGGCTGCCGTCCTCGTCCGTCAGCAGAACCTCTACGGGCGCGAACAACCCCGCCGTGAGGTCGTGACGAATCATGGTGATCGCGATGAGCGGATTGCCCAGGATCACGCGCAGCGCCTTGCGTTCCAGCCCCGCGGTGCTGAGCCATCCGGTGTGGTCGATCAGGTGCATCAACATGAAATCGCTGGGCCCGGCCTGGCGCTGGACGTCCGCTGCGAACGCGTCCCAGTCTCGCGCGGCCAATGCCGGGAGGTCCGTTATCTCCGCGGGCTGTGCACCGATATCCGCGAGCAGATCGTCGCGCAGTTCGTCGAACGACTTGTCGCTGTCGAACCGCATCCGCACCCCGCGGAACGGAATCGCCTGAGCCTCACTCGCCGCCATGGTCGGCCTCCGCGAGGTCGGTCCGGTGGACCTGCGGCCGGGGCGTGTGGTCGACGTTCAAGCTGAGCAGCTCGGGCCGGCTGTAGTGCCCACTCGCGTCCATCGAGATCTTGCGTCGGTCGATCTGCGCGAAATCGAGGTCGGCGATGACGTGGCCTTCGCCGGAGCGCAGCGGCTCGCCGATCACCTGGCCTTGCGGGTTGATGATTGCCGTGAAACAGCCGCCGGACAGCAGTTCCACGGCACTGTCGGTGTCGCCCGCGATCTGTTGTTGTTGGTCGGGATTCAGCCAGGCCGTCGAGACGACGACGAACGCGCCCGACTCCAGAGCGTGGTTGCGTGCCTGCACCTCGGTCTGCTGCGCGAACATGTCGCCGAAGATCGAGCCCGGGTACATCGCTGCGTGAATCTGCTCGCCGTCGGCGATCATCGCGTAGCGGGCGAGGGGGTTGTAATGCTCCCAGCATGCCAACTGACCGATTCGTCCGACGGCACTGTCCACGGCCCGGAGTCCGCTGCCGTCACCTTGGCCCCACACGATCCGCTCGTGGTACGTCGGAGTGGTCTTGCGGCGCCGCTGGATCAGCGTGCCGTCAGCATCGAACAGCAGCTGCGTGTTGTAGATCGAGCCACCGTCGCGTTCATTCACTCCGATCGAGACCACCATGCCGGCGCGTCGCGCGGCGTCGCCGATGGCATCTGTTGCCGGCGACGGGACCGTGACGGCTTGATCCAGCAGTCGCATCTGCTCGGGAGCCATGTCGTATGGCCGCTGCAGATACGAAAAGTAGGGGTAGTAGGGCACGAGGGTCTCTGGAAAGACGGCGTATTGCACTCCGAGCGTGGCCAACTCGTCGATCTTGGCGACGACACGTTCGACGGTGCCTTCACGGCTGTAGAGCACCGGGCTCAATTGAACTGCTGCGGCTTTGACGATGGTCATCGGCGGAGTCCTCTCGCGGGTGGCGCCGGGGAGCGGCGGTCTGACCCCTACTCTGCGACGGCCGGAACCCGATGGGGAGGCCGAGATGATCCTGGTATTCGGAGGGACACGATGCGGATCACCCAGTGGGTCGATCGCGCGAGACTGAACTCATGCGTCGAATCGGTTGCAAGATCGGCGCATCGGCTCATTGGCAGCAGGCGCCGGGCTTCTTTTGCGGCCGCGTTTCGGCGTGCGATTTTTGTCATACCCTTCTGCTTTGATGGTGTTATGTCCACCACGGCAACGGCTTTCGAGGTTGAGTCGCCGTCGCCGTGTGAGCGTCTTGATGCGTTCGTCGCGGAGATCGGTGAGTTGATCGGTCAGCGCAATGCGATCGATGGCCGGTTGGTGGAGATCGTCGCCGAGATCGATCGCGATGGGTTGTGGGGCGCCACGGGGGCACGGTCTCTGCCGTCGTTGGTGGCGTGGAAAACCGGGGTGTCGCCGCGCAATGCGGAAGTCATGGTCGCGGTCGCCCACCGGATCGAGGAGTTCCCGCGCTGCGCCGCGGCGATGCGGGAGGGCCGGTTGTCGTTGGATCAGGTCGGCGTCGTTGCCGAGCATGCCGCCGACGGGTCTGATGAGCATTACGTCCAGTTCGCCGAATCCGCCACGGTTACGCAGCTTCGGACTGCGGTGAAGCTGGAACCGCGCCCCGAGCCCGAGCCGGGATCGAAGCCGGAGCCGGAGCGGTCGATCACCAAGACCACGCACGAGGACGGGTCGGCGACATACAAGGTTCGGTTGCCGAAGTTGGAGGCCGCGAAGTTCGATGCGGCGGTGGCGGCGCATCAGGATGCGTTGGTGGCGGACTGGAAACGCGATCACGAGAATTCACAAACCGGTGAGCCGGTGTCGGTGGAGGTGCCGCCGTTCCCGAATCAGGTGGATGGGTTCATGAGCTTGGTCGAGGCCGGCTGGGACTGTGATGTCGCGCGCCGTCCGCATGGTCAGCGCACCACTGTCGTCGTGCACTTCGACATCGACCACGACAAAGCAACTCTGCATCTGGGTTCGCTGCTCACCGACGACGAACGCCGGCTGCTGTTGTGTGACGCGACGTGCGAGGTGTGGCTGGAAAAGCATGGTCAGCCGTTCGGCGCCGGCCGGTCGACCCGCACCATCAGCCGCCGGCTGCGCCGGGCTTTGGAACATCGGGACCGCTGCTGCGTCGTGCCCGGCTGTGGGGCGACCCGTGGCTTGCATGCGCATCACATCATTCATTGGGAGAACGGCGGGGTCACCGAGCTGCACAACCTGGTGCTGGTGTGCCCGTATCACCACCGGCTGCACCACCAGCGGGTCATCACCATTACCGGGCCGGCCGATCGACTCGTTGTCACTGATGCAGCGGGCCGACAACTCGACGGCGGATCCGTGGCAAGGCCACCGACGGCACCCTTTCCTGAGGTTCCGCCGTGCCCCGGACCGACCGGGGAACGCGCCCAATGGTGGTGGTACCAACCCTTCGAACCACCACCCCCACCGTCGACGAACTAGGCGCGCTTGCCCCTGCAACGCCGCGGGGCTAGACGCGGGCCAATGGCCACATTGGTCACTCGCACACCAACTTTGGCCCCCGATTGGCGTTTATTAACCAAGTCGAACTATTTTTCTGAGGTGATCTCCTCAGCTGTTGGCGTTGTTGCCCGCTGGTCTGCTCCCCTCCTGGCTGTCGCCGCCGTCGCCGGCGTGGGCCTGTCCGTCGACCCGGCGCCGCGCGCCGACAACCCGGCGATCCGCCTGGTCGACGACAGCAACCCGCTGGCCGGCCGGCCCTTCTACGCCGACCCGATCTCGAAGGCCCGGGCCGCCGCCGCTCAGGCCGACCCGCCCAGCCCTGAGCTCACCGCGATCGCCAACACGCCGCAGGCCTACTGGCTGGATCAGGCGTTCCCCGCCTCGACCGTCGGCGGCACGGTCGCCGGGCTGACAGGTGCGGCGAACGCCGCGGGCGCGACGCCCGTGCTGGTGCTGTACGGCATCCCGCACCGCGACTGCGGCAGCTACGCGGCGGGCGGCTTCGGCTCGGCCGACAGCTACCGGGCGTGGATCGACAGCGTCGCGGCAGGACTCGGTGGCTCGCCGGCGGCGATCATCGTCGAGCCCGACGCCCTCGCGATGGCCGACTGCCTGTCCGCCGGACAGCGCCAGGAGCGCTTCGACCTGATCCGCTACGCCGTCGACACGCTGACCCGCGACCCGGCCGCGGCGGTCTACATCGACGCCGGGCACTCGCGCTGGGTGAGCGCCGAGACCATGGCCTCGCGACTCAACGATGTTGGTGTCGCCAAGGCGCGCGGCTTCAGCCTCAACACGACCAACTACTTCACCACCGGTGAGGAGATCGGATACGGCGAGGCGATCTCCGGTCTGACCAACGGCGCGCACTACGTCATCGACACTTCGCGCAACGGTGCCGGGCCCGCCGAGGGCGACCCGATGTACTGGTGCAACCCCGACGGCCGTGCGCTGGGCGTCGCACCCACCACCGACACCGCCGGTCCGCACGCCGATGCGTACCTGTGGGTCAAGCGGGTCGGCGAATCCGATGGGTCGTGCGGGCGCGGAGAGCCCGGCGCGGGCACCTTCGTGAAGTCATTCGCCATCGATCTGGCGCGCAACGCAGCGCACTGATTCCGCGCGCCGAGGCGGTGGTTTGGGCCAAAAGGGCGATACGTTGCCGTCATGCACGGGTGTGGCCCTGACTGCGCCGACGGCGTCGACGCGATTTCCCGGCGGACGGCGATCGCCGCTTCCATGTCCGCACTGCTCGGTGGCGCCGCGCTGGCGACGTCGGCCGGCAGTTCAGCGGCGCCCAATAGTGCCGAGCTGCCGCAGCACGCGCTGATCACGCTCGGGGTCCAGGCAGGCCCACCACCGGTGCCGAACCGGACGGGCATCTCGTCGGCGCTCAAGATTGGCGACGACGTCTACCAGATCGACTGCGGCTTGGGCTCTTTGAACGCGTTCACGAACGCGGGCCTGCGATTCGACCAACTGCGTAGCCTGTTCATCACCCATCTGCACACCGATCACGTCGTCGACTACTACAGCTTCTTCCTGTCGGGCGGCTACACCGCGTCACCCGGTAAAGGCGCGGTGTCGGTGTACGGACCCGGCCCGGCCGGCGGTCTGCCGCCGAGCGAAGTCGGCAATCCGAATCCGCCGACCGTCGAACCGGCCAACCCCACGCCGGGCATCGTGGCCATGACCGATGCGCTGCACAGAGCTTTCGCCTACACCAGCAACATCTTCATCCGGGACATGGGTACAGACGACATCCAGAGCCTGGTCAACGTGAACGAAGTTGTCGTGCCGCCGGGCTCCGACTATCTGAATCGGGCGCCGCGCACCGATCCCTTCCCGGTCATGACCGATGACAATGTGCGCGTCACGGCGACCCTGGTGAGCCACTACGACGTGTACCCGGCGTTCGCCTTCCGCTTCGACCTGCTGAAATCTGGTGTCTCAGTCACGTTCTCGGGTGACACCACCAAATCCGACAATCTGATCGCCCTCGCGCAGGGCACCGACATCCTGGTGCACGAAGCCCAGTTCAGCCTCGCCGACGGCGGCAACAACAGTAGGTTCCCGCCCGGCTATCTGGTCCGGTCCCACACGTCCGCCGAGCAGGTGGGTGAAGTCGCCGCGGCGGCAGGTGCCAAGCATGTTGTGTTGAGCCACTATTCGCCCACCGATCTGCCCGACTCGAAATGGCGGGATGCGATCGGCCGCCACTACCGGGGCAAGATCACCGTCGCGCGCGACGGCCAGGTCTTCGCTCTCTGACCTATCCTCGGCGTATGCATCTGATCGCGATGGAAGAGCATTACGCGTGGCACCCGGCGAGTGACGGCAACGTGGTCGCGACGTGGCTGGAGTCCAACAATCGCACGGGTTTCGACCGGCTCTACGACCGTGGGCCGCTTCGGCTGGAACAGATGGATGCCGCCGGCATCGACTTCCAGATACTGTCCCTCTTCGATCCCGGTGTGCAGGAGTACGACGATGCCGCGGTCGCCGTCGACTACGCGTGCCGCGCCAACGACGATCTCGCCGAGACGGTGCGCCGGTTCCCCGACCGGTTCGGAGGCTTCGCCACTCTGGCGACACAGGACCCGGACGCCGCGGCTACCGAATTGCACCGGGCTGTCGCTGATCTCGGTCTGGTGGGCGCGCTCATCAACGGCCACACTCATGGCCGCTATCTGGACGACCCGGCCTATGAGCCGTTGTTCGCCACCGCCGAGACACTCGGTGTGCCGCTTTACCTGCACCCGACCACCCCGCACCCGGCGGTGATGGCGGCCTGGTTCGCGCCGTATGTCGACCAAGGCCTGCACCTGGCGTCGTGGGGTTTCGCCGTCGAAGCGGGCACGCACGCGCTGCGGCTGATCTACTCGGGCCTTTTCGACCGACACCCGAACCTGCAGATGATCCTCGGCCACCTCGGAGAGATGCTGCCATTCACGGCTTTTCGCACCGACAGGTACTACGGACTGGGCGGATCGGGTGGCCGGCTGCAGAAGCTGCCGTCGGAATACCTGCGGGACAACTTCTACTTCACGACGAGCGGCAACTTCTCCCCGCCGGCCATGGCGTGCACGTTGGCGGTAATGGGCGCCGACCGGGTCATGTTCTCGGTGGACTACCCCATGGACGACAACGTCGACGGGGCGAACTTCCTGGCGTCGTATCCGATGGACGAGGCGGACCGCCGCCAGGTCGGTTATGGGAATGCGTTGCGGCTCTTCGGGGATCGCATCCCTCAGATTGGCGGCTAGAGCGCGCGGCCCAGCCAGCTGAGGTTGAGAGACCTGCCGACCTGGTTGAGCTGATCGATGGCTTCTTCGATGCGGCGGCGAGGTACCTCGACCCGCCATTCGGGCAGCCGGCCGGTCAACTGCAGCGTCTCGGGACTGAAGACGACGGACGTCGGCGTGAGCTCGCGGGGCAGCTTCGGTAGCTGAATCCGACAGGCGGGCAGTCGGTTCGGCAGATGCCACCGGGCCCGACCCAGTGCAACCAGCCGCGGCTTCACCAACAGTGTGGACCCGTCGATGGTTGCGTCGACCTCGAGGTGGCCGAGGTCCGGTCTTCTGGCCCAACGGATTTGCGCGACGCCACCGGCGTCGATCCGGCCGAGCAGGCGTGGTGCGGCGCGGCCCGGCAATGACGAGGCCCGGTCGATCATCTTGTCGAGCGCCCTGGTGGACATCTCGACGGTCAGATCCAGAGGTGCGGCAACGAGCACCGGGGTGTTGCTCGGTTTGATGTGTGTGTTGTGCAGGACGGCGGTCGCCTTGTCGAATTGCCAACCGTTCCAGACGATGTCGGACGCCGAGATCGAGACGGTGTTCAGCTGGCCGACCGAGAGGGTCCGCACGTCGAGGTCGGCGTCGAGCGCCGTCACCGTCAACGTGATCTCGCCGGACTTGAGCTTGACGGTCATTCGGCGGCCGATGGCCTGCTTGCGCAACGTGTCGAACAGGGACTTGTAGGCGCCCGCCGGGCCGCTGGTGAGCGCGTTGCCCGCGGCCGACGCCCAGAACGACGACAGTGCGTCCAGCGGTTTGAACGGGTCCCAGTTGGGCAGGGAGTCCCAGTTCGGGAACGAGTCCCAGGACGGGAACGGTCCGGAGTTCGCCATGATCAATCATCGCCACTGCGTCAACCGCCGCGGCGCCAGGTGTGCCGCTGACCGGGATGCCGACCTACGCGGTGCCCAGGGATTCCCGGAACCGACGGCCGAGTATTCCGCGGGCCGCGCGGGTCCAGGTGAACCCGACGTGCCCGGCGTTGACCCAGCGCACATATTCGGCGTGCCACGAATCAGCAAGGGCCTCAGACTGTTCCAGTGGGATCAGCCGGTCCGCCTTCGCGATGAACAGCGTTCGGTCCCGCGGTGCGGCGACCGTGGGCAGCGCCAACGGGGACACCACCTGGAAGACGGTTCGCGCGTCGTCGGAGGCGATGACATCGCGGTACTCGGTGGGCGGTCCGTGGTGCGTCAGCAGCGCCAGCGGATCGGCGAACGGCAGTGCCGCGGCCACCGCGTCGAACCGTTCCAGGCCGGCGAGCACGGTGGACAGGTATCCACCGAGCGAGACGCCGTACAGACCCACGGGGGCATCGGTGGTGCTGCGGATCCAGCTCACCAACCGGCGGACATCCCACACCGCCTGCGTGATGCCGTGCAGCATCGAGGCCAGATCCAGTGACAGCAGCTGTCCGTCGGCGGGGTCGCGCCGCGGGCCGTGCAACGGCGAAATCGGCAGTGCCACATTGTATCCGAGCTTGTGGTGCAGATAGTTGGCCCACAGCACGTTGAGGTCGAAGCGTGACGACCCCATCCCGAAACCGTGCAGGATGACGACCCAGGGGGCGGAAGAGTCGGGTCGGCGTAGTAGCCGGACGGTGACGGTGCCGTTGCGGTCGTTGCCGGGCCACCGGTGGGCGCCCAGCTCGAACGACCGGGCGTCGAATTCCGATGCAAAAGACATCGATTCGTGCCGCAACGGCCCGTTGTGGGTGCTCCAGTGCAGGACGTCGGTGTCGTTCAGTTTGGGCGGGGTGCGGTGGTACTTCGCCGGTTTGGAGATCCAGCCGCGCCTCTTGAACATGGTGGCGGCTTTGTCCAGGTCGGCGGCCAGGTGCTCGGGTGCGGCTTCTGCGGGCAGCTTCGGCCGGCGCAGGCGCATGACGGCGAGAACGGCTTCGTCGATGGCAATGTGGGGCGCCACGGCCATACGTTGGGCGGCGTCCATGCTTTCGGGACGGCTCACCGGAGGCTGCTCAGGAAGCTCATGGTTCCTCAAAGGGGCAGACATCGTTGTCTCCTGGTATGCAGTTGTGTAGGTTCCCGCCCACATCGGCTCGGGGAGTCGATGTGGGCGGAACGTGGGGCGGTGACCGAAAGCTATTGACCCATAACATATTTGACGGTTGGACCCGTGGTCCAGCCGCCGTCGACCGCGATCTCGGCGCCGGTGACGTACGAGGCGGCGCGCGAGAGCAGATAGGTCACGGCTCCGGCGATCTCGTCGGCCTCGCCGACGCGACCCATCGGGGTGTTGGGGTAGTTGCCCTCGCCCTGCTGGATGCCGACCTGCGCGGTCATCGGCGTGTAGGTCATCCCGGGGTGCACGGAGTTCACCCGGATGCGGTCGGTACCGAGCTCGACGGCGGCGATCTTGCTGAGGCCGCGGACGGCCCACTTGGAGGCGCCGTAGCCGGCGGTCAGGGCCAGACCCATCAGGCCGGCGGCCGAGGAGATGTTGACGATGGAGCCACCGCCGGCCGCGCGCATCGGCGCGATGACGGCCTGGATGCCGTTGAAGACGCCCACCAGGTTGACGTCGAGCACCGTGCGGAAGTGCTCGAGCGGTTCGTGCTCGATGAACTGGCCGGTGGAGATACCGGCGTTGTTGACCAGGCCGGTGATCTTGCCGAACTCTGCGACCGTCAGTGCGACGGCCGCATCCCACTGCGCGCGATCCGTCACGTCGAGGTGCGTGTAGCGCGCCGCGTCGCCGAGTTCGGCTGCCAGCTGCGTGCCCTCATCGTCGAGGACGTCAGCGATGACGACCTTGCCGCCGCCGGCCGCGATGTGCCGCGCCATCGACGCGCCGAGACCGCGTGAGCCACCGGTGACAAGTGCCACCACGTCCGACAAGCTATCCGAATCTGCCATCGCAGCAACTTCCTTTCGATGTCGTCAGGGCGTGGATCGTCATCTGGATCTGCCCGCGTGTGCAGGCAATCACACCTTTTCGGCGCTGCCGGGAGAACTCCCACCCGGTGGGACTGCGGTACCGGCTTTCGTGGCGGCAGGCTTCTTGGATGCGGGCTCGACCCAGCCGGATGCGGCCAGCAGCCGGTCGAGTTCGGCTTTGGCGCCGTCGAGGATCTCCCACGGGTCCTCGACGAGGTCCGGATCGGCCTGGATGCCGACGTCGACGTTGCCGCCGTAACTGAAGACGGTGACGTTGATGCCCATCCCGACAGTCAACGGACCGACGGGCACGATGTGTTCGATCTTGGCGCCGGCCATGTACAGCTGGATCGGCGGGCCGGGGACGTTCGAGACGATGAGGTTGCTGGCCAGCGGCAGTTTGTCCTCGAGCTTGGCGGCGCGGAAGCCCTTGAACATCAGGTTCAGCAGTACCGGCGGCGCGAAGTCGGTCAGGCCGATGGACTGGCCGGCCTGCAGGTCCTCGGCCAGCGCCTTGGCGCTGTTCATGCCGTTGTGGATGGCCGACAGGCGCTCGACCGGATCCTCCACATCGGTGCACATGGAGGCGATCATGGTGTGCACGTGGTTACCCGGGGTCTCGTCGCCTGCGTCGCGGGTGGACATCGGCACGGTCGCCAGCACCGGCGTCTCCGGCAGCGCGTCACGTTTGGTCAGGTAGGTGCGCAGCGCGCCCGCCACGACGCTCAGAATCACGTCGTTGACCTTGACGCCGAGGCCGTTCTTGACGTGCTTGATGTGCGCCATCGGCAGCGACGTGTACGCGAAGCTGCGGTGCGAGCTGAGCGCGCCGTTGAAGCTGGTCTTGGGAGCGCTCATGGGGCGTGGCGGCGGGTCGTCGCGCCGCAGGTGGCTGATGGTGGTCACCGCGTTGCGGACCGTCTGGCCAAGGTACTGAACGACTTTCGGCGGCGCGGTCGCGGCCGAGAGCGTGCCCTTGGCGAACAGTTCGAGGCTCGAGTGGCGCGGCTGCTCGCCCTCGTCGGGCAGCTCGACGATCGGGCCTTTGGGGTCGGGCGTGACATCGCACAGCACGGACGACAATCCGGCGCCGGAAACACCGTCGACGATCGAGTGGTGCGTCTTGGCGATGAAGGCGACGCGGGCGCCTTCCAGGCCCTCGACGAACCAGCTCTCCCACAGGGGCTGGTTGCGGTTGAGCTGTCGGGCCAGGATTTCGCCGACGACGTCGGCCAGTTCTTTCTCGCCACCGGGAGCGGGTAGTGCCGCACGGTGAATGTGGTAGTCCAGCTTGAACGCGGGATCATCGACCCACACCGGACGGTCCAGGCCGAGCGGCACTTCTTGGATACGGCGCCGGAACGACGGCAGGTAGGGCAGCCGGCGGTCGAGGTGATCACGCAGATGCTCGAAGTCGAATCCCGGTGCATCACTGGGATCCAGAATCATCAACCCCAGCGTGTGCTGTGGCCATTCAGTGCCCTCCATGGACAAGAACATGGCATCCATGCCGGACAAGCGCTTCACCGCAATACTCCCCTCGTGGACCACGGATTTGTGGCGGCAATAACGTATCCGCGATTGCGGTTTCTGCAATTGCTACTTCCCAGTCAGCGAGAGCGGAATTCGCGGCCTATCAGCGGTTCTCCCGCTATTCGGAATTCTTCTACTAAGTGCACTCGGTTAGCTGTTTCGTTTTTCGGACAATCGTCGCGAAAGCGTGCGCGGGCATTCTCTTCTGCGAAGGAACAGTTTTGGCTTGTGCTCGGAAAATATATTCCGTGGCAATTACTCCGGCGTCGCGGCGAATTCGTCGACACCGGGCTCTGTGTCGAGCACTTCGCGATTCAAGATCAACATCTTCACGAAATACCCGATGCCGACGGCGATGAGGGCGAGCACGATCAGGCTTGGTACCCGCGCCGTCGTCGGCGTCACGAGCACAAAGATCGCGACGACGACCCACGCCAGTGCGACGCCGGCGACGGGCAGTTCGAAGCGGCCGAGACTGAACCCACCTTCCTTGTGCTCCAAGCGTTTCCGGACAGCGAGGTAGAGCACGACGATCGCGCCATAGATCAGCGCCGGCAGGATGGTCGACGCGATGATCAGCTGGATCAGTGCTGCGCCGCGCAGCGTCGCCATCAGCACCACGCCGACCACAAGGATCAATAGTGTGGCCGGGACCGGAGTTTGGGTGCGTGGATTGACCTGACGCATGATGCGGTGCGCGGGGAAGCGAGCATCGCGGGCCATGGCGAATACCTGCCGCGAACACGCGGCCATCACTACCAGGCCGGCGCCGAACATCGCGAACACGATGCCCGCCAACAGGATTCGTTCGGCGACAGGCCCCAGCTGTTCCCGGATGATGAGCGCGACGGGGGAGCCGCTGCGGCTGACGGTGCTGACGTCCTTGATCGCGGTGGTGAGCGCGATCAGAAACACCAGGCCCGCGACACCGGCGGCGACGACAGACGCCACGATGGCGCGCGGGACGCTGCGGAACGGATCTTTTGCTTCCTCCGCCAGATTTGCCGCCGAGTCGAAACCGACCAGTGTGGTGAGGCCCATGATCATGCCGGCCATGAGCCCGCCGCCGACGGCGTAGTAGTCGCCGGCGCCGGCGGTGATGCCGCGACTCGCCAGGTTGTCGACATGGCCACTGCCCGTGACCGCCATGACGATCCCGAGTACGAGCACCAGGATCAGGACGATGCCCAGCTCCAAACCGACTGCACCAGACGTGATGAGGCCGAGCAGCCGGGTCGAGGCGATGACCAGAGCTGCCTGGATGATCAGCACCGCGATGGTGATCAGGCGTGCGGTGTCCTCGTTGTCGCTGATGCCCAGCAGCGGCATCAGCGCCTGGCTGGCCAAGGCGTTGTCGACCGCCACCGCGGCGATTGCGAGGTACCAGAACGACAGCCAGCCGAAGAGCCAGCCCACCTTCGGGTTGGCCAGCCGCGATGCCCACTGGTACGACGACCCGCTGAGCGCGATTCGCGCCGCGAACTGCGCGACGACGAGGGCGACGAGCGTCTGCCCGACGGCCGCGACGATCCACAGCCAGATGCCGACCGGCCCGGTTGTCTGGAGGAGATCGTCATAGGTCCCGAAGATTCCGACCGCCACCGAAATGAAGGCGAACGAGACCGCGAAGACCTGAAAGCCGCCGAGTGTTCGCTTTAGCTCGGGTGTGTAGCCGCAGTCGACGCATTCGTCGTCCGCAGTGTCCGGAAGTGCAACGCGGTCCGTTGTCATGGCCAGCCCTTCTGTAACCCCTATACGCATAATTGTCGCGTACGTCAATGGCTGATGTCGAGGATTGGGCATCTTGGTCGCTGCCGTGATGTTGGGTGGCCAATCCGTGACTAATCTTTGACCGAAATATTGACGCGCCGTGGGGATTTCGGCGATTACCGCCCAATACCATGACGGTGTTCAACCATGCGGCCAGCGACAAAGGGGTCGGATATATGCGGGTGTTGGTTCACGGTGTCCTCGCCGTGGTCGTGGTGGCCACGACCACCACTGGTGGCTCGCTCGGTATTGAAACGGCAGGCATCCGACTGCCTTTGGGCTCGATCATCGAGTCGACGCAGCCGACGCAGGGAGTTCCGGTTGGGGTTGCACATCCGATCGTCGTGACTTTCAAGCGGCCGATCACCAACCGTGCCGCCGCGGAGATGGCCCTGGACGTGACGTCGACACCCGCGATGTCCGGCAAGTACGAATGGCTGGATAACAAAGTGGTGCAATGGGTTCCAGACGGATTCTGGCCCGCCCACAGCACCATCAAGCTGACGGTCGCCGGCCAGCCGATGGCCGTTACCACCGGTCCCGCCGTCATCGGTACCGCACACGTCGCGGACCATACCTTCACCGTCACGATCGACGGCCAGACGCCGCCGGACATGCCGGCGCCACACCACCTGCCGCATCTCGGCGAGTCGGGTGTGCTGCTCGCGACCATGGGTCGGCCGGAGTATGAGACACCGGTCGGCAAGTACACCGTGTTGGCGAAAGACCGTAATGTGCTTATGGATTCGAGCAGTGTCGGCATCCCCGTCGATCATCCCGACGGGTATATGACGGAGGTCGAGTTCGCGGTACGGATCAGCCGCCGCGGACTGTTCGTGCATTCGGCGCCCTGGGCCGTCGAGTCGATGGGTTTCGAGAACGTCAGCCACGGCTGTATCGGCTTGGCACCCGCGGGAGCCGAGTGGTACTACAACACAGTCAACGTCGGCGACCCCGTCATCGTCGAGCCTTAGCCTGCGCCACAGTGCAATTCGTCGCCCTCGCCGTGTTGACTCTGCGGCCTGGGCCTTCCCTACTCGCAGAAGTTCGCCCTGGGTGCAGGGTAAATGGTGGGGTGCTGTGGTCGGTTGACCCTGTAGTGATGGCGCTGTCTACTCGCACAAGTTCGCCCTCAGTACAGGGTCAATGGTGGTGGGGTGCTGTGGTCGGTTGACCCTGTAGTGATGGCGCTGCCTGCTCGCACAAGTACGCCCTCAGTACAGGGTCAACGGCCCCAACGCACGAAGCACCCGAGCCGCGTGGCTCGGGTGCTTCAGTCAAAGTGATTGTGCGGCTGGTTGGTTCAGTTCTGCGGCCCGGGCTGGGTCGGCTGATTGGGGGTCGGGCCGCCGGCGTCGACGGGCCGCAGAGTCCGGGCCTCCTTGCCGTCGGCGACGCCACCCATGTCCATGGGGATCGCAGCGGGAGCCGCGGCGATCGGGATGGGCGCACCGATCGGCAAGCCGGCGGGGATCGGCGGCACGACCGGCGGCACCGCTGCCGGGACGGGCGGGACGACCGCGGGAACCGGCGGGACTGCCGCCGGGACGACCGGAGCGGCCGCCAGGGGGCCGACGATGCCCGAGGATTCGACGGCGGGGGCGGCGCAGGGCGCGGCAGCTGCCGCGGCGGCAGGCGCCCCGGCGGCAGGCGCTACGGCGCCGGCGTCGCACGCGTATCCGCCGGTCTTGAGTGGGACTGCCGCTGCGGTCGGGCACACGGCCACGGCCGTCGCGCACACCCCGGCGCTGGCAACTATTTTCACAGCGATTCGACCAAAGCTGATCATCACCGGCGTCTCCTTGAACGTGCCCTTAAATTACAGCGCCGAAAATTTGCGCAGCTGAACCGTAGGGCACCGCGAGAGGCTGGGTCTAGACATGTTTTCAATCGGATGCGTGCTCGACATGGGACTGAGCCGCGACCGTGACCGCATCGTTTCAATAGCCTCAAAGTCCTCACAGAGAGGTCTCGACAGGTAACGGGTTGATGGCGGAACCCGTTGTGAGGCCGGCAAACTCGGCGCGGCCGAGTGGGTAGGGCTAGCTGACGGAGTCGCCGGCCAGCTGTCGTGCGAGTTCTTCCTCGGCGCGACGCTCGACGAGGAGCGGGACGAAGTCGCGAATCGTGCTGTCGGCGAACTGCTGCCGAGCGCCGTCGATGACGGTGGTCACACGAGCCGGGGGCAGGTCCGCAAACTTGGCCGCGAGGCGGGTCTCGATTTCGGTGAATACCTGCTCTTCGGTCTTGGCGGCCATGCCACCGATCCTTCTCGGCGGCCTTGACGGCTGTCAACGCAGATGGGGTGACGTGTAGGCGAACTAACAATTGCGGGTGCCGTGTGAGCCGGCGGCGATACCGCCGGTTCGCGTCCGACGGTTAACGCTGCCGCAGCGCGCTGATTCCCTCGTCGAGGGCCGCCTCGAGATACGTGAGGTCGCCGGTGGCGAGCATGATGCCGACACCGCCCTGGATGCCGGCCAGCAGAGCGGCTGCGGCACGCTCGGCGTCGACGGTGTGGGCAATCTTGTCCTGCTGCTGCATCGCGACGATGCCGTCAGCGATGGCGCTCCGCCAGGAGTCGATCAGTTCAGTAGTGACCGCCTGCGCGCCGGTGCTCGTCCTGCCGATCTCGGACATCAGCACCGCGATCGGGCAGTTCTGGCCCTGTCGGCGATAGCGTTCGACCACGACGTCCCGCCAACGCTGCCAGGCCGCCCACGACGTGAGCTCACTGAGATGGGGCTGCTGGTCGTCGAGTACCCGCTGTGATTCCAGCGTGGCAACGGCGAGCAGCAGCTGCTCTTTTCCGCGTGGAAAGTAGTGAAAAATCTGGCTTTTCGAGGTCCGGGTCCGCGCCATCACGTCTTCGATGGTGGTCAGCGCGACACCACGTTCCCGGATCTCGGCCGCGGCGCCATCGATGATCCGGGAGCGGGTGGCCTGCCCCTTGGCGGTCAGTTTTTGGACTTGCAGGTCCATTTTGCCCGGTGCAGCATGTGGACTCATGAGTCCAAAAGATACGCGATTGTCCGGCCACACAGCACTTGTCACGGGTTCGACGGGAGGCCTCGGCGCTGCCATCGCCCGCAGACTCGCCGACGAAGGCGCGCATGTTGTGGTGAGTGGACGGAACCCTGAGCGCGGCGCACAGGTGGTGACGGCACTCCGCGCGGCCGGCGGCGAGGCGACGTTCGTCGCGGCCGACCTCGCGGGTGGCGACGGTGCGATCCGTGCCTTTGCCGAACGCGCCACCGAAGCAGCAGGAGGGCGGCTGGACATTCTGGTGAACAATGCCGCCACGCTGCTGATGCCGACGCCGACCGCCGATGTCGCCCCCGACCTGCTGCGGGAGGCCTTCGAGGTCAACGTCTTTGCGCCGTTCCTGCTGACCGGGCTCATCGCTCCGGCCATGGTGCGCGACGGCGGCGGAGCCGTCGTGAACATCGGATCGATCACCGGACTGCGCGGCGCCGCCGGCTCGGCGATCTACAACTCCAACAAGGCGGCGATCCATTCGCTCACCACATCCTGGGCCGACGAGTACGGCCCGTTCGGAGTCCGGGTCAATGCGGTGGCCCCGGGACCGATCGCGACAGAGCGGCAGCAGGAATTCGCCGACCACGTCCAGCCGGTGCTCGACCGGCTGCCATCCCGGCGCATGAGCACGCCGGAAGAGGTCGCAGCCGCGGTGGCGTTCCTGGCCGGCGATGATGCCGCCAACATCCACGGTGTCGTCCTCAGCGTGGATGGCGGGTGGGCAGCAGTCTGACGTAGTGGCCAGGTCTCATCTCCGAAACAGATGCCTCCTATCGAAATCGATCGTTGGACACGATGCGCATCTGACGGTGAGATGGGTGCCAGGCACCGCGGTGGTGAATCGTGGGCACGGCACTGACCCGCTTTGGAAGGAACGACGAACCGTGAACGGCTTCAGCAGAAGGCAGTTCGGCTTGATGGCGACGGCAGCGGTCGGCGCGGCGTCGTTGGCGGCGTGCGGATCGTCGTCAGAACCGCAGGCGACCGAGAAGACGACACCGCCGCCCGCACCGGCCCACAACCTGAACGCGGTGAAGCAGGTTCGCGCCGGCGATCTCAATGTCGGATACGTCGAGGCGGGACCGGCGGACGGTCAGCCGGTCATCTTGTTGCATGGCTGGCCGTACGACATCCACAGCTACGCGGACGTTTCCGCACTGCTGGCGGATCAGGGCTACCGGGTCATCGTGCCGTACCTGCGTGGTTTCGGATCGACTCGGTTCCTGTCCGACGCCACTGTACGGAACGGACAGCAATCCGCACTGGCCGCCGACGTGGTGGCCCTGATGGATGCGCTGAACATCCCGCGCGCGATCCTGGGCGGCTTCGACTGGGGCGGCCGTACAGCCAATGCTGTTGCGGCACTGTGGCCGCAGCGGGTCGCGGGTCTGGTTGCGGTGAGTGGGTACATCCTGGTCAATCTGGCAGCGAACCTGCAGCCGTTGGACCCGAACGCGGAGCTGGGTTGGTGGTATCAGTACTACTTCGCGACGCCGCGCGGAGAGCTCGGCTATCGGAAGAACACCAAGGCGTTCAATCGGCTGATCTGGTCGCAGGCCTCGCCGCTGTGGCACTTCACCGACGCGACCTACGGACTGAGCGCCGGTTCGTTCGACAATCCCGACCATGTCGCCATCGTGATCCACAACTATCGGTGGCGTCTGAGCCTCGCGGCGGGCGAAAGTCGTTACGACGCAGATGAACAACGCCTGCAGGCCAAACCGCTGATCCATGTCCCCACCATCACGATCGCGAGTGACTTCGATGGCGCGGCCAAGGACGGCGCGGGATACCGCGCGATGTACACAGGGGCGTACGAGCATCGGGTCCTCGACGGCATCGGTCACAACGTGCCGCAGGAGGCGCCCGCGCAATTCGCGAACGCGGTGGTCGACGTGAGTCACATGTCGTCGCGCTGAACTATCCGCAACAGATTGTCCCGCAACCGAACTTGACGAAAGGCGACGTTACCGATGTCGACCATCGACGCTCCGATCAACACGGACCGGAACTTGCGCAACCAGGTGAGCGGATGGCGGTTGACCTGGACGCTCGTTATTGCGATCGCCATCGGTACCACTGCGGTCGCGGTGACTGTAGGCGGCGTGGCCGGGGCCAACGAGGGCATCCGCATCACCGCACGGACATCGGCAGTGTTGTTTCTGCTGGCGTTCACCGCGTCCTCGGCTTATCGATTGTGGCCCAATGACTTCACCAAGTGGGTGCGTCGTAATCGGCGCTATCTCGGCGTCGCCTTCGCCGGTTCGCATCTGGTCCACGCCGGCTTCATCATCGCGTCAGTGGTCCTGAGCAGTGCACGCTTCAAGGCCGGCGTGGAGCGCACCCCGGGAGGCGTGTACGTCCTCGACACGATTGCGTACGGTTTCCTCATCGCGATGGCGATCACCTCGTTCGATCGGATCGCCAACCGGATGCGGTATGCGACCTGGCACCGACTCCATCTCACGGGCAGCTATGTGATCTGGTTGACCTTCTTCGTCGCGTACTGGCGCCGCGGGATCACCTACCCGCTGTTCTACGGACCGTTCCTGCTCATCGTCCTGGCGGCCTTGGTGATTCGTGCGGCGGGCAAGATCAAGCGCAAGAATGCACCGGCTGAAGACTGAGGGCTACTTGGCCAGGCTCCGGCTGATCACCAACCGCTGAATCTGGTTGGTGCCCTCGAAGATCTGCATGATCTTGGCTTCGCGCATGAAGCGTTCCACGCGGTAGTCGCGGGTGTAGCCGGCGCCGCCGAACACCTGGACCGCGTCGGTGGTGACCTTCATGGCGGCGTCGGTGGCGACCAGTTTCGCGACAGAGGCATTGCGGGAGTAGGGCAGCCCGGCGTCGCGCCGGCGGGCGGCATCCAGGTAGGTGGCCCGCGCCGAGTCGACCGCGGCGGCCATGTCGGCGAGCACGAACCCGAGTCCCTGGTGGTCGATGATCTTGCGGCCGAACGTCGTTCGCTCCTGGGCGTAGGCCACCGCTTGATCCAGCGCGGACTGGGCCAGCCCGACGGCGACTGCGGCGACACCGAGCCGGCCGGCATCGAGCGCGCTGAACGCGATCGGCAGGCCCTGGCCTTCAGCGCCGATGAGGCGCTCGGCGGGCAGGAACGCGTTGTCGTAGTGCGCCGACGTGGTGGGCACGGCGTGCAGGCCCATCTTCTCCTCGGGCCGGCCGAACGACAGGCCGGGCGTGTCTTTCGGTACCAGGAAGCACGAGATGCCTTGCGAGCCTTCGCCGGTGCGCGCAAAGAGAGTGTAGAAATCGGCGCGTCCGCCGTGCGTGATCCAGGCCTTCGAGCCGGTGATGCGGTAGCCGTCGTCGGATGCGACGGCCTTGCAGGCCAGGGCCGCGGCGTCGGAACCGGCTTGCGGCTCGGAGAGGCTGTAGGCGCCGATCAGGTTGCCGCTCAGCATTTCCGGTAGCCAGCGCTGCCGCTGCTCGTCGGTGCCGAACGTCATCAGCGGATGGCACGACAGGCTGTGCACGCTGACCGCGATGGCGACCGAGGCCCAGCGGGCGCCCAGCTCCTCCAGTACCTGCAGATACACCTCGTAGGGCTGGCCGCCGCCGCCCCACTCTTCGGGATACGGCAGGCTCAGCAGCCCGGCCTCGCCGAGGGTGGGGAACACCCCGTCGGGGTACGTCTCGTCCTTCTCGTGCTGGTCGACGATGGGGTCCAGCACCTTGTCCGCGATGTCGCGGGTGAGCTCGATGAGCGCATGGGCTTCATCGTTGGGCAAGAGGCGATCGACAGGCACCGGACACTCCACTAATACGTCGGGCAGTACTGGGTTACCTGACACAGTACTGTTTGAGTAGTACTGAGTAAAGGGTCCGCAGTACTATGCCGATGTGAGCACGCGCACGTCCCCGGCGTTCGGCACCCGCCGCCGCACCGAGCTGTTCGACGCCCTGATCGCGCTGTTCCTCGATGAGGGATTCGCGCACCTTACGCTCGACGACATCGCCGGGCGGCTGCGCTGCTCGAAGTCGACGCTGTACACGCTGGCCGGCAGCAAGGAGCAGTTGGTTCGCGCGGCGACCGTGGAGTTCTTCCGGCAGGCGACCGACGAGGTGGAGCGGCTGGTGGCCGGCGTCGACGGCGCCCGGGCACGGATCACGGCCTATCTGTCCGCGGTGGGGACGGTGCTGGATGCCGCGTCGGACCAATTCATGGTGGACCTGGACGCCTTCGCCCCGGCCCGCAGCGTGTACGAGAAGAACACCCAGATCGCGGCCCGTCGGGTCCACGAGATGATCGCCGACGGTGTCGAGAGTGGCGAATTCCGTGATGTGCATGCGTCTTTCGCTGCCGACCTGGCGTCGACCATGATGGTCCGCATCCAGCAGCGCCGGGTTCGCGAGAGTACCGGACTCGATGATGCCAGTGCATATCGCGAGCTCGCCGCCATCCTCACGGCCGGCATCAACGCCTGACCGCGCCGGCTGACGTCACCCCCCGACATCGTGTTTGTTGCAACTCGATAAGGACGTCCCAATCACCCCATCAAGATCAGTAGCCTCGTGCGGTGGACCGCAGAACCGCTCTCAAGGTGCCGCTGCTGCTGGCGGCGGGCTCTGCCATGGCCGGATTCTCCGGACCGGCTCCGGCGTCCGCAGCCGGGGCGCGCTGGACGCCCGAACGGGCCAACAGCTGGTACCAGGGGCAGGGCTGGCTGGTCGGCGGAAATTACATCACCTCCACCGCGGTCAATCAGCTCGAGATGTTCCAGGCCGGTACCTACGATCCCGGGCGTATCAAGGCCGAACTCGGCGCCGCCCGCTGGTTCGGGTTCAACACCGTCCGCGTCTTCCTGCACGATCTGTTGTGGGCGCAGGACCCGCGCGGTTTCTCGCAGCGGCTGACGCAGTTCGTCAGCATCGCGGCGAACAACGGCATCAAGCCGCTGTTCGTGTTCTTCGACTCGTGCTGGGACCCGCACCCCAAACTCGGCGTGCAACGGGCGCCCACCCCGGGTGTCCACAACTCGGGCTGGGTGCAGAGCCCGGGTGCGGACCGTATCACCGACCCGAATTACCGTGCCGTGCTGCAGAATTACGTCACCGGCGTGATCAACCTGTTCCGCAACGACAACCGGGTCCTCGGCTGGGATCTGTGGAACGAGCCCGACAACCCGGCTGATGTCTATCGGAAGGTCGAGCGCAGCGACAAGATGAAAGTCGTTGCCGACCTGCTCCCGCAGGTGTTCGCGTGGGCGCGTGCCGTCGACCCCACACAGCCGCTGACAAGTGGTGTGTGGCAAGGAAGTTGGGCCGATCCGGCCCGGCGCAGCGCCATCGCGTCGATCCAGCTGGACAACTCGGACATCATCTCGTTCCACAGCTACGCCGAGCCGGCCGGCTTCTCGGCCCGGATCGATGAGCTTGCCCCGCTCGGCCGGCCGATCATCTGTACCGAGTACCTCGCCCGCAGTCAGGGCAGCACGGTCGAAGGCATTCTGCCAATCGCCAAGCAGCGCAACGTGGGTGCGTACAGCTGGGGACTCGTGGCCGGTAAGACCCAGACCTACTTCCCGTGGGATTCGTGGGACCATCCGAACCCGGCGGAGCCGAAGGTCTGGTTCAGTGACCTGCTCTACCCCAACGGGCGGGCCTTCCGGGACAGCGAGGTCCTCACGGTCCGGAAGTTGACCGGAACACCCGGCCGGACCTAGAACACTGCGTCAGTGCGCCAGCAGCAGGATGAGCTGCGCCTGCAGCTCACCGAAGAGGAAACCGAGGGCGGCGCCGAGCACGACGACGATCCATTCGTCATCCTTGAACGCCGGGCGCAGCAGATTCTCGAACGACAGTGAGTCCAGCACCATCATCTTGCTGACCATGACGTTCTCGAGATCGAGGCGATCGCGCATGTATCCCTCGATGTAGGTGGATGTTTCGGGCAGTTTGTCGATGATCGAGTCGGTGATCTGCTTCTTCATGTCCACGTACTGGCGGCCGCCGACGGACTTGATGATCTTGCCGGTGAATCCCATCTGCTTGTCGATGGTCGCGCTGATCTCGGTGGAGATCATGTCGAAGAACCGGTCCGACGACGGGCCGTTCAGCATGCTTTCCATGATGGCCTGGGGCGTGAAGATCTCCCGGGCCATGAGCGCCGCATAGCCCTCGACAACCTGCTTGCGTTCGCGCTGGAACACGCCCTGCCACTTGATGCCGAGGAAGACGTTCTTGCGCTCGAGCGGCCGGAAGATCATCTGCAGCGCAACGTAATCGGTGAGACCACCGGTCAGCAGACCGAACAGCGGCAGCGACCAGTGCCAGTTGGTGATGCCGAAGACGACGGCCTGGATCAGACCGATCAGGAAGCCGAAGAGCAGGCCGGACATGATGAGGAACTTGAACGCCGGCTTGCCGATGTCCTGGAAGACCGTGTTGAGCGTGACCTTGTCGCGCACCAGGTTGGTGACGACCATGTGTTTGATATCGAAGATCTGGTCGACCTGGCCGCGCATTTTGTCGAACATCGCGGCCATCGCGACCGGGATGCGCTTCTCGACGTTCTTGACGACGACGTCCTTGAGCTGGTCCGGTGTGGCGCGCCAGACCTGCGGCTGGAACGACATCATGATGGTGTCGACCATCTCGGCGGAGGTCTGTCGCAGCGGTTCGGCGAGTTCCTTGACCAACTCGTTCGGATCGATCTTGTCGAACATCTCCTCGGGTTTGAGGATCTCCGACGTCAGCGAATCCACCGCCACCGCAGCCATTTTCGGTGCGCGCTTGGGAATCTGGCCCTGCCAGCCGAGGTAGGGCGGAATGCCCTTGAACTCGACGGGATAGAACATCATCTTGAGGGCCATGATCTTGGTGACCCAGCCGACGAATGCCGCGCCCAACGGGATGGTGACGTACACCCACCAGGGGTAGGCGAACGCATCGGCCATGAGATTCTCCACCTGGCTGTCTCCCATCAGTCGCGTCCAATGAATAGCTGGACTACGTTAACCGGCGACCACGTGCGAGAAGACTAACGGGCGCGTCAGATCCGCAACGCGGGATCGCGTATTTTGTTAAGCCCGCTCGAACTGCCTGATGATTGGGTATTGCGCGCCGGAGTTCGGCACGAAATCGGCCGCCGTCCCACCACGGAGCGTGGCGAAACAGCGGCCGATTTCGGGGCGCGGCTACAGGTCGAAGACGGTCGATCCGTTTGCGGTGGAGTAGTCGATGTAGATCCGGTTGTGCAGGAACGGCATTGCGCCGGTGTTCATCAACTCGGCGTTGTAGGCGTCGGAAGTCACCACCGGGGTGTACGACGATGTGGTCGTGTACGTGTAGAGCAGCGTCCCGTTGCTGTCGTACACCGAGATGACCGTGCCGACAGGGATGGTGCTGCCCATGATGGTCGACGGCAGGGTGCCGGTGACGCCGCCGGAGTCGATCAGCAGGTTGATCGGCGTCTTCGACCCGTTGTTGATGCTGACGGAACCGATGACGTTCGGCGATCCCGACGTGGTGACGCGCGCCGGCAGCGGGTTGGGGCCGAACGTCAGCGTCTTGCCGGCCTCGTCGATGTAGATGCCGTTCTTCAGCGCGCTGGGCAGGCCGGTGGTCACCAGGCCGGGGCCGGGGCCCACCGCGTTGGTGCCGACACCCAGGACGCCGACGACGCCGTTGTACTTCAGGAAATTGGCGAATGCGGTCTGCTGCGCCGGGTCGGTGATGACGTCCACCGGGACCGGCGTGGTGACCAGGCCATTACCGAAGTTCACCGTGGTGTTGTAGGTGTTGTACGTGTACGTCAGCCCGCCGCTGTAGGCGCCGGTGCCGGTGCCCACCGAATTGCCCAGCCCGGTCTGGCCGACATTCTTGGCGTTCACCACCAGGCCGGATGATCCGGTGTCCACCAGCACCTTGATGCTCGGCCCGCCGTTCACCGAGATGGTGACGATCGGTTCCACGCCCGCGTACATGGACAGCGGAACCGAGGCGTAGATGCGGGCGTTGGTCGTGGCGTCGACGATGATGGCTTTGATGTCGCGATTCGCGGCCCAGTAACGCGCTGTCTTCAGCGCGGTCACCGACTTGCCGATCAGCGCCTCGTTCGCCTTCAGTGCAGTCAGGTTTGTCGTGGTCGGGTTGGCCGCGTACGCGTCCATCAGATTCTGCTGGTTCGCCTGGTACGTCGTGAGATACGTGGCCGCCATCCGCAACTCGTACCGGGAGTACCCGTTGACCCAACTGGTGCCGAGTAGGGTGCGCGCCTGCGCGATCTCCGCCAGCGCGGTATTGATGTACTCGTCGGCGGTAACGGTCTGGCCCGGCTGCCACGTCTCTGTGGGCGCCGGCGTGAGAGTCGCTGCGGCACTGGTCGTTTCGGTGGTGGTGGCGAGTGTGGGCGTGATGCCCAGCAGCTTGCTCACGGTCTTGGTGGTGCCGACCACGGCCCCGGCCAGGGACTCCTCCGTGGCGAGGGTGGCGGCCCCGAGTGCCTGGCCGACGGCCGCGAGCACCGACAGCAGCCCGGAGATGTTGGCGGGGGCCGTCGGCGACGTGGCGCTGCTCAGCGCCTTCACGGTGGTGTTGGGGACGGAAGTGATTGCGGCCGTGGAGGTCTCGGCGGCAGCAACGGTGACCTGCGGGGTGCTGGCGGCTACCGGTGCCGGTGCGGCGGCCGGCGTCGCGGCGGCCGGCGATGACGGTGAGCTCGGCGCGTCGTTGGCCGCGGCATCCGTGACCGGCTTGACGGCGGCGGTCTTCAGCGGATTCTTCGTCGACGGATTCTTGGTCACCGCCTGGGCGGCGGTCGCGGGCAGCTTCGCGACGGTGCCGGCGTTGGGCGCGGACGCCGACCGGCCGTTGTCGTCGCTCTTGGCGCGGTGATTGCGCGTGGGCTTTGCGTCGTTGTCGCTGTCGGTGGAAGCGTCCGCCGAAGAGTCGGTGGCGGATGCGGGCTTGGTGTCCGACGCCGCTTTGGTGTCCGACGTGTCCGCAGCAGCAGCGGCGGCGTCCTTCTTCTTGTTCTTGGTGGTCTTCTGCGCAGCCGGCTTCTTGGGCTGCGCCGGCGCGGACGACGAGGCGGACTCGGAGTCGGTCGACGGGGCGGCGGCCGCGACTGCCGCGCTACCGAGCAGTGCGGCACTGACACCGACGGCGGCCACTCCGGTGCCCAGCCATGTCGATACCGCCAGCTTCCGGCGTTGCGGGCGACGGTGTGCACCAGCCATTTCGGCTCCTCCATAGTCACGCCGCAAGGCCATCGGTCCCCGGCAGATCGACCGCTGCTGCGGCATTACCGCACTGCAGTCTGGCAGACGGGTGTCGTGCCGCAGTACAGACAGAAAATTAACAGTTGTGAACGTCTGCCGCAGCGCTTCTGGCAAAGAATTGTGCCAGTGTCGTCAATAACCGCGGATGGGCCGGCAACGATGATCCGCCGCCGGTCGGTGGTATCGCCTCACGTCGCTGACGTGCGGCGGGTGAGCAGACTCCGGCAAATCGCCCACGGGTTACCATCCGCAGACGTAAATTTCCCTTGAGCGGTCTTCACGCTTTGCAGGGACTGCACTTTCAAAGGGGGCGTTGGTGGCTGGACGGATGGGCAGGCTCGGCTGTAGGGCAGTGCAGCGGGTGTTGACCGTGTTGATTCCGCTGGCGGTGGTGTGCGCATATGCGGCGCAGCTGGTGCAGCCGGTCACCCACACCGCGGTGACGCCGACCGCCGAGATCGTTTCGGCGCCGTCGACCATCGGCATGGCCGACTCCAGCCTCTACGGAATGTCCAAGGAGGACATCGACACGACGCTCGACATGCTGCAAGCCATGGGCGTCCAAGACGTCCGGGTCTACATCCCGTGGGTCTACACGCAGCCGCTGCCCAACCAGTACAACTGGGCGCCGATCGACGACATCATGAACGCGGCCAAGGCCCGCAACATGGGCGTGCTCGCCATGGTCAACAGCACCCCGGTCTGGGCCGGGACGGACGGGAACTTCCCCGGGGCGAAGACGCCCGACCCCGTCGCCTACGCGAATTTCATGACGCAGGTCGCGACCCGCTATGGGAAGACCATCTCGGCGTACGAGGTCTGGAACGAGGTCAACTGCGTCTGCTTCTACGACCCGATCTCGCCGTCGAGCTACGCCGAGCTGCTGAAGGCCGCCTATCCGGCGATCAAGGCGGCCGACCCGACCGCGACCGTCATCGCGGCGGGGCTCGGCAGCGTCTTCACCGTCAACGGCATCACGATGAACCCCGTGGACTACGTGAACGGCATGTACGCCGCGGGCGCCAAAGGGTTCTTCGACGCGCTGGCATTCCACCCGTACCAGGAGACGCTGAAGTTCTCTGACGGAGAGGGCGTGCCGCTGTCGCCGTTCACGCAGATTCAGAAGATCTACGACCTCATGGTGGCCAACGGCGACGGCGCCCTGAAAATCTGGATCACCGAGTACGGGGTGCCTACCAACAACGTCAGCGAGCACACGCAAGCCGAATTCATCCAGAATCTCATCGACAGCTGGCAGTCGATGTCCTTCGGTGGACCGCTGTTCATCTACACGACTCGCGACGACCAGCCCGGCAGCGGCAAGTTCGGTGTCTTCTATGCCGACTGGATCCCCAAGGAAGCGGCATTCGTCATCGCACAGGAGATCCTGCGGCTCAACGGTGTCGGAGGTGTCGAAGGAATCGCGGCGCGGATCCTGGCCGCGGTGCGGCTGGCGATCGGCGCGGTCGTGGACACCGTTGTCAAGGTCGGGCAAGCCGTCGTGAAAGTCGTTGACGCTGCGTGGAATGCGTTTGTCGACGTCACCAAGGCGGTGACGCAAGCGGTGGTCAATACGGTCAAGTGGGTGGCGAACGCTGTGGTGCAGGGCGTGAAATGGGTGGCCAACACCGCGGTCGACGTGACGAAGGCCGTGGTCGCGGGTATCTCGAATGTCATCCAGAAGATCGGCGACGTCATCCGGCCGCCGGCATCGGCCGCCGCAGTGAACCCGACGGCGGCGCTGAAGGCCGTGGCCACGATGAAAGAGGTTGCGGCGGAACTGAACTCGCCGAAGGCGACTGCCGCGACGAAAACGGAGCCGACGACCGGTGTGAAGGTCGCCCCGGTCAAGGGGACCGAGGTCAAAGACACCAAGGGGCCGGACGCCGTCAAGGAACAGGCCGCGGAACCGGGTAAGGAAACCGCGTCCGAGCCCGAGGTGAAGCCGGTGGACGAGAAGTCCACGGAGCCCAAGGACCCCGCGAGCGTCGAGCCCGTCGTGAAGGCGCCGGAATCGAAGACACCTGAGGCGAAGGCCCCTGACGCAAAGGACGCGGTCAAGACAGAGTCTGACGGCAACAAGCCCGCAGGCGAGAAGGGCTCGGCGGAAGCGACCAAGAATCAGCCGAAGTCCGAATCAGCGAAATCGGCCGATGCGCCGAAGCGGTCCGATGCGCCGAAGCGCGGCAAGGGCAAGAAGGCCGGACAGAACCCGACCGGCAGTGACAAGCCGGCGGCCGACAAGGCGGCCGATGCCGGCCCGAAGGATCAGTCGCCGCGCGGTGCGGCGCCGAAGGCGAAGCCGGTGAAGGCTGCTGCCGCCGTGACGTCGTCGCAGGGTGCCGCACACGACGAATGAGCAAACATTAGCCAGCTTTCCGTAATAGCGGTCCGCAGCACACGGTGGCATCATGGAATACATGACATCTGATGGGCTGACGAGGAGTTGGACATGTCTATCAAGAAACTCGCAATTGTTGCGGCAGGTGCCCTAGGTTTTGCTGCCATCGGGCTCGGCGCGGGTCAGGCGAACGCCGACAATGTCTGGTGGTGGGTACCCGCTCCGTCGCCGGGTCAAGTCGGCCAGGTATTTGGTATTCCACCAGGTCAGATCGGTCAATTGCCGTTCGTCCCGCCCCCAGGGCACTGGGACAAGCCGGGCAAATGGATGCACTAGACCGCGTTTGACGATGGCCGCTTCGCTATTGCGGCGAAGCGGCCGTTTTTTCATCAACTCGTAAATTTTCAAATGACTACAGAAGGTCTGCTTTCTCCTTTCCGAAATTGTTCGGATTCGTAAATTCAACCGCTATCGACGGCACGATTCGGCATCGCCGGGCAGCGTCGACGGCAAACCTTGATTCAGCGAACTACGTAATCGTCGAGGGGAAGAATCCTGCTGCGGACGAGTTCGTTGGGCTGCTCGAAACAGGTGGGCTCCGGTGCCACATCGCAATGTCGTGACCAGGGCACTTGCAGGTAGGTTTTGGCTCACCGCGATTCAATCCGGGTGAACCGAAGCAATTGCGTTGAGTCGACCTGCATCTTCGGTAATTGACGACGTCGTACGCCAATCCTGTTGCGTTGACAGCAAACTGGTGCCTTCCTAACGTCCGGGCCAAGTTCGACGACGGAAAGACACTGGGAGGCAACTTGTGGCGCAACCGCTCCAGTCGCCTTCGCGCGCCTCCGCGGCCTGGGCGCGCCCCGCTGTGGCAGTCGGCGATTTCATCGTCCTTACCGGCGAGACTTTCGCCGCCATGCTGCGTCCGCCCTATGCCTGGCGGGAGCTGATCGAACAGATCTGGTTCGTCGCGCGGGTCTCCGTCGTCCCCACCGTCGTGCTGTCGATCCCGTACACCGTGCTGATCGTCTTCACGCTCAACATCGTGCTGATCGAGGTCGGCGCCGGTGACCTGTCCGGTGCCGGTGCGGCGCTGGCCTCGGTCACGCAGGTGGGGCCGGTCGTCACCGCGATCGTCGTGGCCGGTGCCGGTTCGACCGCGATGTGTGCCGACCTCGGCGCGCGAACCATCAGAGAAGAAATCGACGCCATGAAAGTCATTGGCGTCAACCCGATTCCGGCGCTGGTCGTGCCACGCGTCCTCGCCGCGACCTTCGTCGCCGCGATGCTGTATTCGATGGTCGCCGTCGTCGGCCTGGCCGGCAGCTACTTCTTCGTCGTCTATATCCAGCACGTCACCCCGGGTGCGTTCATCGCCGGCATGACGCTGCTGACCGGTCTGCCGCAGGTGATCGTCTCTCTGGTCAAGGCATTGCTGTTCGGCCTGTCGGCCGGGTTGATCGCCTGCTACAAGGGCCTTTCGGTCGGTGGTGGCCCGACAGCGGTAGGCAACGCGGTCAACGAGACCGTCGTGTTCTCGTTCATGGCGCTGTTCCTGATCAACATCCTGGCAACCGCGTTCGGCGTGAAAGTGGCGCCATGACGGCCGATGTGGAGGTCGACCGTCCGTCACAGCTCAGCGAACTGGCCGACCACGCGATCGCGGCAACCCGCCGGCTGGGGGAGCAGACCGCCTTCTACGGCAGTGCCCTGGCCGCCACCGCGGACGCCGTCCGGCGTTATCCGGGCGAGGTGCTCCGGCTGATCGCGGTCATGGGCATGGGCACCGGCGCGCTCGCCGTCATCGGCGGCACCGTGGTCATCGTCGGGTTCCTCACCCTGTCCACAGGCGCGCTGATCGCGGTGCAGGGCTACAACACCCTGTCCAACGTCGGCATCGAGGCCCTGACGGGCTTTCTGGGGGCCTTCCTGAACGTGCGCTTCATCGCCCCGGCGACCGCGGGGGTGGCACTCGCCGCCACGATCGGGGCCGGGGCGACCGCGCAGCTCGGCGCCATGCGCATCAACGAGGAGATCGACGCCCTGGAAGTGATGGGCATCCGCGTCGTCACGTACCTGGCGGCGACCCGGATCGTCGCCGGGGTGGTCGCGGTCGTCCCGATCTACACCGTCGCGGTGCTGATGTCCTTCCTGGCCACCCGGTTCGGGACGACGATGATCTACGGCCAGTCACGGGGCGTCTACGACCACTACTTCACGACGTTCCTGCACCCCAACGACCTCGCCTGGTCCTTCTTCGAGGCGCTCGCCATGGCCGCCGCCGTGATGGCGGTGCACACCTACTACGGCTTCACCGCCACCGGTGGACCGGCCGGTGTCGGCGAGGCCGTCGGCCGCGCGGTGCGCACCTCGATCACCGCCGGCGTGTTCATCCTGCTGACCATCACGCTGTCCGTCTACGGCCAGTCCGGCAATTTCCACCTCGCGGGCTGACCGGATGGCGAAGGGAACGAACGGAACTCGGCGTGAGCAGATCGACCCGATCTGGTGGGCGCCGGTGCTGGTGTTGGTGGTCGTCGCCATGACCGCGATGACGTGGCTGCTGTTCTCCGGGTCGCTGCGGGGATTCGTGCCGCTGACCCTGGTGTCCGACCGCGCCGGTCTGGTGATGGAGGACGGCGCCAAGGTGAAACTCCGGGGCGTGCAGATCGGTGAGGTGGAATCGATCGGCAGCCGGACAGATACTGCGGGACACGTACTTTCGACGTTGAAGCTCCGGATGTACCCGGGGCCGTTCGCGCAGCTGCCGGCCAATGTCGAAGCGCAGATCCGTTCCAGTACTGCCTTCGGCGCCAAGTACGTCGAACTGAACGTGCCCTCGACCGGACCCAGTGGAGGCCATCTCCGATCGGGTGCCGTGCTGCAGTCGCGGAACGTGACGGTCGAGGTCAACACCGTGTTCGAGAACCTGCAGGCGGTGGTGCAGGTGATCGACCCGACGAAGCTCAACTCGGTGCTCTCGGCGGTGGCCGAATCGATGCGTGGCAAGGGCGATGTGATCGGCCAGGCCATCACCGATGCGAATCACGTCCTGCTGGAGGTGAATCCGCGCATGGACACCGTGCGCAAAGACTGGCAGTTGTTCGGGCAGACCACGCAGGCGTATTCGGCCGCGGCGCAGGACATCTTGTCCATCCTGGATTCGTTCTCGACCACCGCCACCACGATCGCCGGCCACTCGAAGGAACTGGACGGCCTGTTGTTGTCGGCGGTCGGCTTCTCGCAGGCGGGCATCGACACCATCGGGACGAACGAGACCGCCCTGGCCCGGGCGATGGAATTGCTGAGACCGACCACCGCGCTGCTCGACAAGTATTCGCCGACGTACACCTGCCTGTTTCAGGGCGCGCAATGGTTCCTGGAGCACGGTGGCCGATATGCCATGGGCGGCAACGGCAAATCCGTGATCATGGACGCCGCGCTGCTGGCCGGCGCCGATCCCTACCGGTTCCCCGACAACCTGCCCGTCGTCAACGCCAGTGGCGGCCCCGGTGGCAAGCCGAGCTGCGGTTCACTGCCCGACGTCAGCAAGAACTTCCCGGTCAAATACCTGGTGACCGATACCGGTTACGGTGACGGACTGGACATGCGGCCCAACCCGGGCATCGGTTTCCCCGGCTTCGCCAACTACTTCCCGGTGACCAAGCCGCAGCCGGAACCGCCGCGGATTCGGTATCCGGGTGGCCCGGCACCGGGGCTGCCCGGTGTCGAGATGGGCGAGCCCCAACCACCAGCCCCGGGGGCGCCGTGAGAAGCCGGATTCGCGGGACCGCCACCCGCGTCGTGATCTTCACCGTGGTCAGCCTGCTGTTCATGTTCGGGCTGCTGACGGTGTTCGGACAGTTCCGTTTCGATTCGCGGGCCTCCTACCAGGCGGTGTTCAGCAACGTCTCGGGGCTCAAGGGCGGCAACTTCGTTCGCATCGCGGGTGTCGAGGTCGGGAAGGTCAAGAGCCTTGACCTGCACCGGGACGGCACCGTCACCATCGACTTCGCGATCGACAGAAACCTGGCGCTCACCGAAGGCACCACAGCGACCATCCGCTACGAGAACCTGATCGGCGACCGTTACCTCGCACTCGAGGAAGGTCCCGGTTCGGTGCGCAAACTCCTTCCGGGGCAGACGATCCCGCTGTCCCGGACATCACCGGCGTTGGATGTCGACGCGCTCATCGGCGGCTTCCGCCCGCTGTTCCGGGCACTCGATCCGGACCAGGTCAACGCGTTGAGCGGCGAGTTGCTCCGGGTGTTCCAGGGCCAAGGCGGCACCATCTCGTCGGTGCTGGCCCAGACCTCGGCACTGACAACAACATTGGCAGGTCGCGACCAGCTCATCGGTGAGGTCATCACCAACCTGAACACCGTGCTGGGCACGTTCGCGGCACGAGATACCCAGTTCGCCGACGGGCTCGACACGCTCTCGCAGCTGGTTCAGGATCTGGCCGACCGCAAATCGGACATCGCCACCGGGGTGGCGAACATCAACACCGCGACGCGCTCGGTCGCCGACCTGCTGGCCGTGGCCCGCGAGCCGATCAAACAGACTGTGCAGCAGACGGATCGGGTCTCCGGCCAGATCATGGCGGACCACGACTACGTCGACGAACTGGTGCGCACGCTGCCTGACGCCTATCAGATTCTGTCGCGGAACGGGCTGTACGGCGACTACTTCGGCTTCTACCTCTGCGACGCACTGCTCAAGCTCAACGGAAAAGGCGGCCAGCCCGTGTATGTCAAAGTGGCCGGCCAGGATTCGGGGCGGTGCACACCGAAATGACGCGCATCAAGCTGAACATCAAGCCGCTCGCCGAACGTAACCGGCTGACGGTGGGCGCGACCGGCATCGCGCTGATCATCGCCATCGTCGTCGCCGCCTTCAGTTACGACAAGATCCCGTTCATCAAGGGCACGTCCGACTATGAGGCGTACTTCGCCGATGCCGGCGGCATCAAGACGGGTAGCGACGTGCGGGTGTCGGGCCTGGGTGTCGGACGGGTCTCGGGAATCCATCTGGAGGGCGCCAAGGTTCGGGTGGATTTCACGGTGCGTGACGGGGTCGAACTGGGCGACCGTACCGAGGCCGCCATCAAGACCGAGACCGTGCTGGGCACCAAGGTGCTGGAGCTGACGCCGCGTGGCGACCGAAACCTCAACGGCCCCATCCCGATCGAGCGCACCACCTCGCCGTACGACCTGCCGGCGGCGCTGGGCGACCTGACGACCACGATCAGCGGCCTGGACACCACGCAGCTGTCGTCGGCGCTCAAGACGCTGGCGCAGACGTTCCAGAACACCCCGCCCGACCTCAAGCTGGCACTGGAAGGTGTCGCGCGGTTCTCCGACACCCTCGGTACCCGCGACGCGAAGCTGCGCCAGCTGCTGGCCGACGCGAACAAGGTGACCGCGGTGCTGGCCAAGCGCAGCGACCAGATCGCGCAGTTGGTGGTCAACACCGATGCGCTACTGGGTGAGATTCTGTCGCAACGTAATTCGGTCGAGACGCTGATGGCCAATGTCAGCGCAGCCACGGTACAGCTTTCGGGCCTGGTCAACGACAATCGGACGCAACTCAAGCCCGCCGTCGACAAGCTCAACGGCGTCCTGGGGATCCTCGACAACCGGAAGAAGGAGCTGCAACGCACGCTGTACCTGCTGCGGCGGTACGCGATGTCGTTCGGCGAAGTGCTCGGTGCCGGACCGTTCTTCAAGGCGTCACTGGTCAACCTGTTCCCGGGCCAGTTCGACCAGCCGTTCGTCGACGCGGCGTTCTCCGATTTGGGGCTGGACCCGAACGTCCTGCTGCCGTCGCAGCTGACCGAACCCGGCGCCGGCCAGCCCGGTACCCCGCCGCTGCCGTCGCCGTATCCCCGCACCGGTCAGGGCGGCCCGCCGAATCTCACGCTGCCCGACGCGATCACCGGCAATCCCGGCGACCCGCGCTACCCCTATCGCGAGCCACTGTCCGCACCGCCGCCGGGCGGGCCGGCACCCGGGCCGCCGGCTTTGGCTCCGGCCCCTGGTGAGGTGCCCGCGCCGACGGTCCCGCACCCGACGCCGTTGCCGCCGTCGAACCACTCGCCCAGCGGTTCGCCGGGTGTCGTTTCGGATCCGGTTTCGCCAGTGGGAGGGAGCTGACCATGTCCACCCCCGAAACCGCACCACGCGTGGGCAGCCGCCGGACGTGGCGCCTCGCCCTTGCGCTCAGCCTTGCGGTCATCCTGGCGATTGCGGCCACCGGACTGGCCCGGTCCTGGTGGGTTGCCGCGGTCCGCAGTACCTACGTCGCGTACTTCGCGAACACCAACGGCCTGTACACCGGCGACGACATCAGGATTCTGGGCGTCACAGTCGGCACGGTCGAGAAGATCGAACCGCAACCGCACGCCGCCAAGGTGACTTTCTCGGTGGACTCGCAATACGCGCTGCCCGCCGATGTCCGCGCGGCCATCTTGTCACCGTCACTGGTCAGTGCGCGGGCGATCCAGTTGGTGCCCGCCTACACCAGCGGCCCCAAGCTCGCCGCGGGTTCCACCATCGCACTCGACCGCACCGTGGTGCCGGTGGAGTGGGACGACTTCCGTCAGCAACTCGAGAAGCTGACCGACTCGCTGCAGCCGACCAGCCCCGGCGGCCCCAGTGCGGTCGGCGAATTCATCAATAGTGCCGCAGACAACCTGCGCGGTCAGGGCGACACCGCCCGCGACACCGTGATCAAGCTGTCCCGCGCCATGTCGGCGCTCGGCGACCACAGCACCGACATCTTCAGCACGGTACGCAATTTGCAGATGCTGGTGTCCGCGCTGTCGTCGAGCAGCGACCTGCTGGCGTCCTTCAACACCAACATGGCGTCCATCACCACCGCCTTGTCGAGCACACCGAACAACATCGCCGACGCGACGCGCAACCTGGATACCGCGGTCAAGGACCTGCGCGGGTTCATCGCGGAGAATCGCGAGGGGCTCGGCACCACCTTCGACCACCTCAACGAGATCACCACAGCGTTGAACGACAGCCGCACGGACCTCAAACAGGTCCTGCATATCGCGCCGACGGTGTTCCAGAACTTCACCAACATCTACGACCCCGCGCAGAGCGCCATCACCGGCATCCTGGCGCCGGTCAACTTTGCCGACACCGTGCAATTCCTCTGCGGCGCAATCCAGTCCGCGGTCCGGCAAGGGTTCGAGCAGTCCGCCAAGCTGTGTGTGCAGTACCTGGCGCCGATCATCAAGAACAGGCAGTACAACTTCCTGCCGATCGGCGGCAACCCGTTCGTCGGCGCGACGGCCCGGCCCAACGAGGTCACCTTCAGCGAGCCGCGGCTACGGCCCGGCGGGGCGCCTGCGCAGGAGAACCCGGCGCCGGCTCCGCTGCCGGCCGAGGCGTCCGCCGCGACGCCGACCGACCCGAGCCAGGGGTTGGCAGGCCTCATGGTCCCGCCGCAAGGGACGCAACCATGAAGCGTTTCGTGACGGCGACGCTCATCTTCGTCAGCGTGCTGGCGTTGCCGGGATGCCAATGGCGGGGCCTGAATTCGCTTACGCTGCCCGGTACCGTCGGCGACGGACCGGGTTCGTACACGATCCAGGCGCAATTGCCCGACGTCGTGGTGATCCAGCAGAACACCCGGGTGCGCGTCGGTGACGTCAACGTCGGCAACGTCACCAAGATCGAGGTGCAGGACTGGCATGCGCTGGTCACCATGCGGATCGACGGCGACGTCCACCTGCCGGCCAACAGCACCGCCAAGGTCGGACAGACCAGCCTGCTGGGATCGATGCACATCGAACTCAGCCCGCCGACCGGCGAAGCGCCGCAGGGGCAGCTGACCAATGGCGCGGTGATCCCGCTGTCCAGGGCGGCAACGTATCCCACCACCGAACAGGCCCTCGCGTCGGCGTCGATCCTGCTGAATGGTGGTGGCCTGGCCCAGCTGCAGGAGATCAACCAGACCTTCGCGAAGGCATTGGCCGGGCGCGAGAACGACATGCGTAGCCTGCTGACCCAGCTCGACACGTTCATCGCCCGCCTCAACGACCAGACCGACGACATCATCTCCGCCACAGAGCATTTGAACTCGTTGGTCGGTCAGGTCGCGGCGAACCAGCGCACCGTGGACAAGGCGCTCACCACGATTCCGCAGGCCTTGGCGGTGCTGGCCGACCAGCGGGCGAAGCTGGCCGACGCGATCGACGCCGTCGGACGGTTCAGCGCGGTCGCGTCGTCGACGATCAAGCAGACCAAGGAGAGCCTCGTCGCGAACCTGCGGAACATGGTGCCCGTACTGCGGTCGCTGGCCGACTCGGGTCCGGCGCTGACGAAGGGACTGGACTTCCTGTCGACGTATCCGTGGGTGAAAAGTAATCTCGGCAACTGGTTTCGGGGCGACTTCGCCAACATCACGATGATCATCGACCTGACGCTCAGCCGACTCGACAGCAGTCTGTTCACCGGAACGCGGTGGGAGGGCAACCTCACCGAACTGGAAATGCAGTGGGGCCGCACGATCGGTCAGATGCCCAGCCCGTACACCGCCGGCAACCCACTGATCGCTCCCTATCACTTCGGGGGGTACTGACGTGCTGCGTCTGCGTTTGTCCCGGACAGTCTGGATCCAGCTGGCGATCCTCGGCGCTGTCACCGTGATCGCCTGCAGCGTCATGGCATTCGGCTTCGTGCACGTGCCGGCGCTGCTCGGGTACGGCCGCTATACCGTGACGGTCGAGCTACCCGAATCCGGCGGGCTCTACCCGACGTCGGTGGTCACCTACCGCGGCACCGAGGTCGGTCGGGTCAAGGCGGTCGATGTCACCGCGGGCGGGGTCCGTGCGGAGCTGAACCTCGACTCCTCCATCAAGGTGCCGGCCGATGTGTCGGCCGCAGTCCACAGCCGCTCGGCGGTCGGTGAGCAATTCGTCGAACTGATCCCTGCCCCAGGGCAATCCGACCCCAGGTCGGCCTTGCGTAGCGGCGCGACCATCCCGGTGGCCAAGGTGCGGATTCCGCCGGATATCGGCAACCTGCTCGACGCCACCAACCGCGCGCTCGAAGCCATCCCGCAGGACAACCTGCGCACCGTCGTCGACGAAGCGGACAAAGCGGTGAGCGGACTCGGACCCGAGTTGTCCCGCATCGTCAACGGCTCCACGTCGTTGGCGATCGAGGCCGGCAAGACCGTCGGCCCGATCACGCAGCTGATCGACCAGAGCCCGCCGGTACTGAACTCCCAAGTGCAGACCGCGGATTCGATCGCGACGTGGGCGCAGCGGGCGGCGTCCATCACCGGCCAGTTCAAGGCGCAGGACGCGGCATTCGCCGAGTTGCTCAAACTCGGACAGCCGACCCTGGAGGAGGGTCGCGCCCTGTTCAACAGGTTTGCCCCCGCACTGCCGGTCCTGCTGGCCAACATGGTGAGCCTCGGTGAGATCGCGGTCGTCTACCGGCACGACATCGAACAACTGCTCGTGCTGTTCCCGCAGGGCACCGCATTGATGTCGGCGATCGCACTCGCCGACTCGGACCTCAAAACCCCCTATCGGGGTATCTATCTGGATTTCAAACTGAACATGAATCTGCCGCCGCCGTGCAACACCGGCTTCCTGCCGGTCAAACAGCAGCGGATACCCACCGAGGTGGACTATCCCGAGCGACCTGCCGGTGAGCTGTACTGCCGGGTGCCGCAGGATTCCGACCTGAATGTTCGTGGCGTACGCAATATTCCGTGCGAGAACAACCCCGCCAAGCGGGCCCCGACAGTGGAACTCTGCGAAAGCAATGAGCAGTATGTGCCGCTCAATGACGGATACGTCTGGAAGGGCGATCCCAACGCCACACTGACAGGGCAGGGGGTTCCGCAATACGCGCCGGGCACGGATCCCCGACAGCGCCCCAGTGCCGCGCCTGGACCCGCGCCCCCGGCGCCCCCGGCGGCACTGGTGCCCTACGACCCCGCGACCGGCGCGTACGTGGGTCCCGACGGCAAGCCGTACACCGACTCCGACCTGGCCGCCACCACGAAAGGCAAGACATGGCAGAGCATGCTGACCCCGAGCGGCTAGACACCGCCGAAGAAGCCGGCGCGGATGCGGTCTCGGCACGGAAACCGTCACCGCGGCAACGGTTGGCGCGCATCTCGCCGGTGGTCGCGGCCGGTCTGGCGCTGGTTGTCGCCGGCGGCGCCCTGGCAGGGTGGCTGGGTTTTCGCGCACACCAGTCCGAGCAGGCGCAGGAGCTGCGGAACCTGTACGTGCAGACCGCGCGCCAGGCCGCGCTGAACCTCACCACGATCAGCTACACCGAGGCGGACACCGACATCCGCCGCATACTCGATTCGTCGACCGGCGCATTCCGCGACGACTTCCAGCGCCGGTCGGAGCCGTTCGTCGCGGTCGTCAAGCAGGCCCGATCGAAATCGGAGGGCACCGTCACCGAAGCCGGACTCGAATCGGTGAACGGTGATGGGGCACAGGTGCTTCTCGCGGTGTCGGTGCGGACGTCGTTGGCTGAGGCGCCCGCCGGTCCACCACGGAACTGGCGTATGCGGATCAGCGTCGCGAAAGACGGAGCGAGCGCCAGGATCTCCAACGTCCAGTTCGTGTCATGAGCAGATCGGACGGTCGCGACAACATGAAGGACAGATCATGACAGTCGATATCGAAGAACGCCCCGCCGAACTCGACGATGCCGAGGCGGTCGAGACCGCCGGCGTCGAGGCAGAACCTACGGTGGCGCCGAGTGATTCACGCAAGCCATGGGCGCGATGGGTGGGCCTGACACTAGCGGTCGCCGCGATGCTGCTGGCCGGCGCCGCGGGGTACTTCAAATGGCAGGACGGTTCGGTGCGGCTCGCGCAAGCCGCGGCCACCGAGTCGGTGCGGGCGGCCGGCGACGGTACCGTCGCCATGCTCTCTTACCGGCCGGAAACCGTTGATACCGAGCTCAAGTCGGCTGCCGACCGGCTGACCGGAAGCTTCCGCGGCGAGTACACGAAGCTCGTTGACACCGTCGTGGCGCCCGGCGCCAAGCAGAAGCACATCTCGGCGGTGGCGACGGTGCCCGACGCCGCTTCGGTGTCCGCCACCGAAAACCATGCCGTGGTACTGGTTTTCGTGAACCAGACCACGACCATCGGTGCGGACGCGCCCACCGCCTCGACCTCGACGGTGCGGGTGACTCTCGACAAGGTGCACGATCGATGGCTGATTTCTCAGTTCGATCCCGTGTGATGCGGGGGCTCCTGATGTTGCTCGCCGTGCCGGCCGGACTCGGGTGGGCGGTGCCGGCGGCGAACGCAGACCCGGTGACATACGTGAACAGCGTCAACGTGCGGCCCGGCTTCAACTTCCCGAGTGGCGATGCCGCCATCGCGTACGGGCGCGGCGTGTGCGACAAGATCGCGGCGGGTCGCGGGTATGCGCAGATCATCGGTGACATCAAAGTCGAGGTGACCAATGGCGATGAGGGTCTGGCCAATTACCTTGTCGGACAGGTTGTCAACGAACTGTGCACCGAACTGATCGGGCCGCTGCGCGATTCCGCAGGCAACTACCGACCGGGGGCACAGTGAGCACGCGGTTGGTCTGGGTGATCCTGACAGTCTTCGGAGGCGGCGCCGCGCTGCCTGCCGTGGCCCACGCAGACAACACCCGCTTGAACAACAGCGTTGTCGCAAACGTCTACACCATTCAGCACCAGGCCGGGTGCACCAACGACGTGGCGGTCAGTCCGCAGCTGCGGCTCGCCGCCGAGTGGCACGCGAACGACGTGCTGAACAACCGCGATCTGGACGGCGACCTAGGTTCCGATGGGTCGACGCCCCAGACGCGAGCCCAGGCAACAGGCTTCCGGGGCAAGGTGTTTCAAACGGTGGCGATCAATCGCTCGATCGCCATCAACAACCTCGATGTGCTCAACCAGTGGTACTACGACCCACCGACGTACGCGATCATGGCCAATTGCGCCAACACGGTCATGGGAGTGTGGTCCGAGAACAGCTGGGACCGCTCGGTCATCGTCGCGGTTTACGGTCAGCCCGGCGGGTAGAGGCTCACTGTCTAGACCAGCTCGCGCAGCTCCTCGATCAGCTTGACGCGGTCGGCGGTCGTCGCGCCCATCGGCACCACGTTGAGCACGGTGACGCCGGCTTCCCGGAACGCGGCCACCCGCTCCTTGACGAACTCGCGGCTGCCGATCAACGAGATGTCGCGAACCAGTTCGTCGGGAACGACTTTCGCGGCACCGTCCTTGTCGCCGGCCAGGTACAGCTCCTGGATGCGGTCGGCCTCGGCGCCGTAGCCGTACTTGGTGGCCACGTTGTGATAGAAGTTCTTGCCCTTGGCGCCCATGCCGCCGATGTACAGCGCGATGTGCGGCTTGATGAACTCGCGCATTCCCTCGACATTGTCGCCGATGGCCAGCGCCGGTCCGGCGTAGATGTCCATGGGCGGCAGTGAGGCGTCGCGCTTTGCGTACCCGGCCTTCAGCGCGTCGCCCCAGACGTCCTTGGCCTTCTCCGGCAGGTAGAAGATCGGCTGCCAGCCCTCGGCGATCTCCGCGGCCAGTTCGACGTTCTTGGGGCCGAGTGCCGCCAGCAACACCGGGATACGTTCGCGCACAGGATGGTTGATGAGCTTGAGCGACTTGCCGAGTCCGGTTCCCTGACCCTCCGGCAGCGGGATGGTGTAGTACTTGCCCTCGTACTGGAGCCGCTCTCTGCGCCAGACCTGTCGGCAGATCTCGACGACCTCGCGGGTGCGCCCGATCGGGTTGTCGTAGGGGACGCCATGGAAGCCTTCGATCACCTGCGGACCGGAGGCGCCGAGACCGAGGATGTATCGGCCGTCGGACACGTAGTCCAGACCGGCGGCCGTCATCGCGGTCAGGGTGGGGGTGCGGGTGTAGAGCTGCAGGATGCCGGAGGCCAGCTGCACCCGCTCGGTTGCGGCGGCCAGATAGCCGAGTGCGCTGATGGCGTCGAAGGAGTACGCCTCAGGGACGAAAACGACGTCCAGGCCTGCCTTTTCGAGGTCGGCCACCTCGGCCACGACCTCCTTGAAGCCGCCGGCGTAGTTGATGCCGAGACCGATTTTCATGCTCACTGCTCCTTCGCGGCCAGTGCTGCGAAGGCTTCGGCGGCCTCGGCCTGGATCTGCGGGAACTGCGCGGCCATGGCTTCGGACAGGGCGGTCGCCCCGGACAGCGGCCGGACCATGACCATGAAGTCGTCGATCAGACCCTCGTCGTTGACGTGGATGAAGTCGCAGCCGGTGATCCGCTTGCCACCGACCGTGGTCTCGAAAACCAGTGCGTGGCTGCCCGTTTCGGGATCGTTGATCTCCCGGATGTAGCGGAAGTCCTCGAAGACCCGCAGCACACCGCGCAGAATGGCGGCGGTAATGGGCTTGCCCGGGTAAGGCTTGAAAGCGACGGGACTGGTGAACACCACGTCGTCGGCCAGACAGGCGGCCATGGCCTCGCCGTCGGCGGCCTCGACAGCCTTGCGGAATGCCTGCATCGCAAACCTCGCATAGTCAATTTGTTGATTAGGTACCGGTGACGCTAGTCGGACAAACTCGGCATGTCTATATGTGACTAATCACTTTGTTGACTACTAGACTCCTGGGCATGGCTTTGCGTGACGCCGTCTTGGCGGCCCTGCTCGACAGTGAGGCCTCGGGATATGACCTGGCCAAGGGCTTCGACGCGTCGGTCGCCAACTTCTGGATGGCCACCCCGCAGCAGCTGTACCGCGAACTCGACCGTCTCGCGGCCGACGGGCTGATCGAGGCCCGCGTCGTCGAGCAGGAGCGGCGGCCCAACAAGCGGATGTTCACGCTGACCGATGCCGGACGGGAGGCGGTGCATGCGTTCACCGAGGCCACGCCGAAGCCATTGGCCATGCGCGACGACCTACTGGTCCAGGTGTCGACCGTCGACAGCGGCAATGCCGCGGCGGTGTGCGCCGGCCTGCGGGACCGGATTCAGTGGACCACCAATCAACTCGAGCTTTACGAACGGATTCGCAGCCGCATACTCGGCGGCCGCAGTGAGGCGACATTCCTCGCCGAAGCGGAGCGCGTGGGGCCCTACCTGACGCTGATGCGCGGCATCGCGTTCGAGCAGGAGAATCTGCGGTGGGCGCAACAGGCGCTGGAGGTCATCGAGCGGCGGCAGTCGCGGCGTTAGCATCGGGTATGCCCGTGTGGGAGCTGGGTCCGGCGCAGATGATGGTCGTCGGCACGTTCGGCGACCTGGAGATTCACCACCATCCCGCGGTGCAGGTCGGCGTCGGGTTGACCGGCCGGTTGACGGTCCGAACGGACAGCACTGCCGCCCGCACCGGGCACGTCGTCGTTATCGCCAGCGGCGCCGGCCATGCGGTACGGTCCGAACCCACAGATCTGACGTTGGCGCTCTATCTGGCGCCGCACACGTGGCCCGGGACTGCGCTGCACACCCGGGCCCTGACCGAATCTGGTGACGGCATCTGGATGCCGGCTGACAACCAGGCGCTCGCGCGAGCAGTGGCCGACGCGTACGACGCCGACCCCGAGTTGGCCGCCGCAACACTGATCGACCACCTCTGTGGCGACCTGCGAGAGCAACCTGGACTGCATCCCCAGCTGAGACAGGCGATGGACCTGATCTACAGCGGCACAACAGAATCCGTGGACCTCGCGTCCATTGCGCGCGCGGTCGCGGTGTCGCCGGATTACCTCGGCCGCCTGTGCCGGCAGCAGACCGGCGTGTCCTTCTCGGCGGCCACCCGCTGGGCCAGACTGCTCTCCGGGTTGAAACATCTCGCCGGCGGTGAGCAGGTCACCGACGCCGCGCATCTGGCCGGATTCGCCGACGGCTCCCATGCCAACCGGGTATGCCGTGAGATGACCGGCGCGGCGCCGTCCGAGATCGCCCGAGCCCTGCGGGATTCGACGGATCCATCCAAGTCCTGATGGCGCACGCGACTCCATACTCGACGAACACTACGAGGAGGAGGCCGCAATGCCGGTGATGTCCAAAGTCGAGCGGGCCTTCTGCTGCGGCGCCATGTGGAGAACCACCACGCGCGCCGTCCTCGATATGCTGCCCACTGATCGGCTGGGAGAGCGGCTGCTCGAAATCGGTTCCGGGAGTGGCGCGATCGCCGAAGGGCTGTCGACAGCTCGTCCCGGGCTGGCGATCACCGCGACCGATCTGGACCCGGTGATGGTCGCCGCCGCCGCGCGGAGGCTGGAGGACAACCCGCACGTCACGGTGCAGAGCGCCGATGCGACCCGGCTGCCGTTCGCCGACGATGCGTTCGATTCGGTGGTCAGTTGCCTGATGCTGCACCACGTCATCGAATGGGAGGCCGCGATCGCCGAGATAGCCCGGGTGCTGAAGCCCGGCGGCGTGTTCGTCGGTTACGACCTGACGCGGACACCGGTGGCCACGGCGGTGCACCGGGTGGACCGGTCGCCGTTCCGGCTGGTGAACCCGGATGAGCTGGTAGCTGAAGGGCGTCGCCATGCGCTGCGTATCGATACGAATACCAAGGTGTTTGGGCATGTGATGCAGTTCAGTGCCGCGAAGACCTGACACTGAGTAGGTTGGTCTGCAGTCGGCAGGGGAGGGACGCATGCGGGTTCTGGTCAGCTGTGGAGCGGTGGTGGCGGCGGCGGTGCTGGCCGCGGGCTGCGGAGGCGGGTCGACGCAGTCCAGCCCGGCCACGTCGTCCGCGAAGCCGGCGACCTCGCCGGCACCACCTCCGCCGGAGATCGTCGCCCCTGCGCAGTTGAAGCCCGGAAAGTACCCGACCAAGGCCCATGAGCCCTACGGCAGCGCGGGTGCCCCCGAGGCCGGCGCGAGGTTGGAGGCGCAACAGCTGGCCGGATATGTGGTGGGACCTTGGCAGGTCGACAGCACGCTCACCGAGCCTTATCTGTCAACGTATTTCGTCATCGACGAGCCCGGCTTGCTGGCTCAGTTCGGTCCCGAGAGCATCGCGACGGCGGCCGGCAGACACAACTTCATCGATGGGTTCGCCTCGGCGCGCGAGTCTGCGACCAAGACGGTGCTGATCAACGGTGTGCTGCGTTTTGCCACGCCGGCCGACGCCGGCACCGCGGCCGGCGAGATGAACGCGGCTGCGCTCCAGCTCAATATCCGCGGCGCAGTCCCGAAAACCGTTGCTATTCCCGATCATCCGGATGCACTGGCGTCGACGTACGACGTCGATTCCCGCGGTACGAAGTTGACCACCGTGCGGTCCTTCACCGCGCATGGTCCCTATGTCCTGACGCAATTGGCACAGTCGACGGCCGGTCCTGATCCGGCCATCGCGTTGGTGACCAAGGCGATCGGTGCGCAGGCCGCTGCGATCGAGCCTTTCAAACCTGCGGCGGAGTTGCCGGCCGTGCCGATCGATCCGACGGGCCTGCTGGCCTTGACAGTGCAGACGGATGCGCCGCGCAATTCGCAGAACGCCGTCTACTCCGGCACCGGGGCCCTGCACTTCCAGAGCAACCCGATTACGTCGAGCAAGGTGTTCCAGGACAACGGCGTGACAGCGTTCGCCCGCGGAAAGACCAGCGTGTATCGCGCCAAGGACCCGGCGTCTGCGGTCAACGTGGCGAACACCTTCGGTAAGGAGGTGTCGGTTGACGGCACCGAGACCGCCGATCCGGTGCCGGCCCTGACGCTGAGCCGCTGCATCTTGCTGGCCAACCCGAAGCAGTTCTACTGTGTCGCGCCCGCGGGTGACTACGCCATCGAGGCACGTGGCCCCGAGCTGAAGGACGTGCACGAACAGGTTGCCGCCCAATACATCCTGTTGACGGCTAAGCCTTAGCGGAGCCGTTCAGCGCTACGCCCGTGGCCGACTGCAGCAGGCAGATGACGGTGCTGGGCAGCGGCGTGTGTCCGGTGCGGTCCATGTTCGAGTCGATCAGGTAGGTCGAGGTGTAGCGGCTGTTCTGGCCGGCGTACTGCGTCAGGCCCGCCGCGCACCGCTGATCGGCGACACCGGCGATGGCGTCGTTCACCGCGACATTGGCGCGCAGGAACACTTCGGCGATGTGCGGTGCGGAGCAGTCCACCAGCGTCACCTCGACGACGCTCGGGTCGGTGGGCGGCGGTGTGTTCAGGCAGTCGCCGACCTGCAGGTCGACCCACTTGACCTGCCGCGCATTCGGTTTCACGGGCACGACCGGCACCGGTGAGGGGAGCTGGGCTGCCGTGGTCGTGGGCGGCGGTGTGCTCGGTGCGCTCGACGGGGGTGTCGCGGAAGTATTCGAACCACAGGCTGCGAGCAGCGACGCGGCCGCGACCTGCCACAAGAGCCGAGGCGGGCGAACGCTCATGGCGGTAATGGTAGTGCTTCGGGGCGGCAATGACCTTGATGTTCAAGGTGATTGCCGCCCCGAGATCGGCTGCTAGTTCTGGTTCCAGACGCCGTACGGCACCGACGGGTTGGTGCCGAAGGGGACATACGGGTTGGCGCCACCCAGGACGGTGTTCTGGGGGTACACCGGCACCGGACCGGGCAGCGCCACGGTGCCGCCGTTGTCCGCCAGGGCGGGGGCGGAGAACTCGATCGCGGCCAGCCCCATGGTGCCCACGAGCAGTGCGCCGGTAACCAATCCTGCGAAGGTGATCTTGTTCATGTGACTGCCTCCTTCTTGATGGGTTCTGCGAGGCACAACAGGCTCTTGACGTGGCGTCATCCCTGGTGGCGCGATGTTTACGAGTCTTGGCAGCATTAACGCTGTCCTCGGGCAGAACCGCCTGGATCGCAGTGGCCGGTTACCATCGCCATACCAGCGACCCCAGGGAGGCCGGGATGCCCGAATACACCGTCGGTGACTACCTACTGGACCGGCTCGCCGAACTGGGTGTCACCGAAATTTTCGGTGTGCCAGGCGATTTCAACCTGGAACTGCTCGACCATGTGATCGCACACCGGGATATCCGGTGGGTCGGCAGCGCGAACGAACTCAACGCCGGGTACGCCGCCGACGGCTATGGCCGGCTGCGCGGCATGGCGGCCCTGATCACCACATTCGGTGTCGGTGAGCTATCTGCGGCCAATGCGATCGCGGGCAGTTACGCCGAGCATGTCCCGGTGGTGCACATCGTCGGCACCCCGTCCATCGATGTGCAAGGCTCCCGCCGCGTGATCCATCACTCGCTCGGTGACGGCGACTTCGATCACTTTCTGCGCATCGCCCGCGAAATCACCTGCGCACAAGCCAAACTCGTGCCGGCAACAGCCACGCGCGAGATCGACCGGGTCCTGTCGGAGGTGCACGAGCGCAAGCTGCCCGGTTACCTGATGCTGGCCACCGACGTCGCCCGGTTCCCGGTCGAACCGCCGAACGGGCCCCTGCCGCGGTACACCAGCGGTACGAGCCCGCGGGCGCTCTCGCTGTTCACCGTGGCCGCCGCGCGCCTCATCGGCGAGCATCAGTTGACGGTGCTGGCCGACCTGCTGGTGCACCGACTCGAAGCCGTCCCGCAGCTGGAGGCACTGCTGGCGGCCGACGTCGTGCCGCACGCCACGCTGATGTGGGGCAAGAGCCTGGTCGACGAATCTGCGCCGGAGTTCCTCGGCATCTACGCCGGCACCTCCAGTCAGGAGTCGGTTCGGCGGGCCATCGAAGACGCCCCGGTGCTTCTCACCGCCGGCGTGCAGTTCACCGACATGGTGAGCGCCTCGTTCACGCAGCAGATCGATCCGACGCGGACCATCGACATCGGGCCCAACCAGAGCACCGTGGCCGGAGAAGTTTTTGCGCCACTGGATATGTCGGCCGCGCTCGAGGCGATCACCGGCATCCTGAAGTCCCGGCCCACGCGGTCGCCCGCCGTACCGCAGCCGCTGCCCGACCCGCCCGAACCGGTCCTCCAACCGGATCAGCCGCTCACCCAGAAGGCCTTGTGGGACAAGGTCTGTGGTGCTCTCACTCCGGGCAATGTGGTGCTGGCCGAGCAGGGCACGTCGTACTACGGCATGGCCCGGCACCGGCTGCCCAGCGGCGTGGCGTTCATCGGTCAGCCGTTGTGGGCGTCCATCGGCTATACCCTGCCGGCCGCACTCGGTGCGGGTCTGGCCGAGCCCGACCGTCGTCCGGTGTTGCTCATCGGCGACGGCGCCGCGCAGCTGACGATCCAGGAACTCGGCCAGTTCGGCCGCGAGGGCGTCCCCGCCGTGGTGATCCTGGTGAACAACGACGGCTATACCGTCGAACGCGCGATCCACGGTCCCACCGCACCGTACAACGACATCGTGAGCTGGCAGTGGCGCGAGATTCCGGCTGCCCTCGGCATCCGGAACCCGTTGTCGCACAAGGCGACAACCTGCGGCGAACTGGACGCGGCACTGGCCGATGCGGCAGCACATCCCGAAGAGCTCGTCTTCATCGAAGCCGTGGTGACCGAACTGGATGTGCCGCCGCTACTGGAGGAACTCGCGGCCGCCATCGCGAAGGCCAACAAAGCGGCCGGCGACTGAAGCGCGGGTTGTCCCGTTACCGCGGACGCGCCTTGTCCGGTCCCAGATAGGCGTCAGCCCAGGCGCCGATGATCCGTCCCGCGCGCTTGGCCTGCCCCGGTCCGGTGAGCAGGTGCTCGGTGCCTTCCAGCGAGACGAAGCTGCGCGGGTGGCGGGCGGTCCGGAAGATCTCGCTGGCATTTTCGATGCCCACTGTGTTGTCGGTGGGGGAGTGCAGGATCAGCAACGGCAGATGCAGTTCCTTGATCTTGGTGTGCAGCTTGGCGGCGCGGACGTCTTCCACGAAGTCGCGTTTGAGGGTGAGCTCGCGCCCGCCGACCATCCACTGCGCACTGCCGTTCGCGAGCACGCAGTCGAGGATGTCGTCGTACTGCTTCTCGACATGCGACGGGTCGATGGGCGCGGCGACCGTCGCCACCGCACGGACCCCGGGCGCCTGCCGCGCCGCGGCGAGCACTGACGCCCCGCCGAACGAGTGGCCCACCAACAGAGCCGACGGCGTGCCGCGGTCGGACATGAACTTGCACGCTTCGATGACGTCGTTGGTCTTGTGGGTGAAGGACCCGTCGCCCCAGTGGCCGTCCGAATCGCCGAGCCCGATTGCGTCGAAGCGGAGCATCCCGATGCCATCGGCGGCCAGTTGCTTGCAGATGCGTGCCGCGGCAGGGGAGTCCTTGCCGAGCGTGAAGCCGTGAGAGAAGACGCCCCAACCGCGCGGGGTGCCCTCGGGGAGGTCGATGATCCCGGCGAGCATGGGGCCGGTGGAACTCTGGAACTTGACGCGTTCAGCCACGGGACGGGTTTATCACGGCTGGCAAGCCGGACGTGGCCGATTCTTTGCTGGAGGCCATCGGTAGGGTGGAGGTTTCACGGGAAACACGGCCTGCGGGTCGTAGCGGTCAGTGACGCCTGCGCCCCGTACGTAGTCCTGAGATCCGGAGCAGAGTCGTGACCCTGAACACCATCGCCTTCGAACTGGTCCCGCCGAATATCGAGCGCGGTCCCCAGTTTGCGGTCGACGAGGCGCACAAGGTGCTGCTCAACGCTGCGGCCGTCGGCCTCGAGGGCCGCATCCGGCACGTGATGATCCCCGGGATGATCGAGGAAGACGGCGACCGGCCTGTCGAGATGAAGCCGAAGATGGACGTCCTCGACTTCTGGCAGCTGATGAAGCCCGAGCTGCCGGGCATCCGCGGGCTGTGCACCCAGGTGACGTCGTTCCTCGACGAGGACGCGCTCTCGAAGCGGCTGGCGGTGCTGCAGGATGCCGACTTCGACGGCATCGCGTTCGTCGGCGTCCCGCGCACCATGAGCGACGGTGAGGGCGCCGGCGTGGCGCCGACCGACGCGTTGACGATCTACCGCGATCAGGTGCCCAACCGCGGCGTCATCCTGATTCCGACGCGCGACGGCGAGCAGGGGCGCTTCAACTTCAAGATCAACCAGGGCGCCACCTACGGCATGACGCAGTTGCTGTACTCGGACACGATCGTGGGCTTCCTGAAGGAGTTCGCTGCGACCACCGAACACCGCCCCGAGATTCTGCTGTCGTTCGGGTTCGTCCCGAAGATGGAGTCGAAGGTCGGACTGATCAACTGGCTCATCCAGGATCCGGGCAATCCGCTGGTCGCCGCCGAGCAGGAATTCGTATCCCGGCTGGCCGGTGAGGAGCCTGCCGCCAAGCGGGCGCTGATGCTCGACCTCTACAAGCGCGTCATCGATGGCGTCGGTGAGCTCGGCTTCCCCATCAGCATCCACTTGGAAGCCACGTACGGCGTATCCAAGCCGGCGTTCGAGACGTTCGCCGAAATGCTGGCCTACTGGGCGCCCGACAAGAACTAACCGCGCGCCGGAACTCCGTTCCGGCGGAACCGATTACGACGCTGCACCCATGCCGCCGAACAGGCGGCCGGCGTCCGCGGCTGTCAGTCCGCCGGGCATGGTGGGCATCCGGACCTCGGCGCGGCGGGCGGTGTCGCCCGGATCGTCGGCGGCGTCCGACGCCTTGCGTATCTGATTCTCGGCCGGTCGGTCCGCGCCTCCGGTGTACTGCTGTGCGCCGATGGAAACTGCCGGCTGGGACCGGGGGATGGCACCGGGCGCCATGCGCCCGGTGGGCGTCATCGGAGCGGTCGACGTGCGGCCGGCATTGGTCTGCGCGCTGACAGAACTGGTCGGTTCGGGGCGGTCGATCACCGGGCCCGGGTGCGGGCCTTTCGCCGCCGCGGGCGCGGCCAGTGCGATCGACAGCGCCGAGAGTCCGACGGCGGTCACCGTCATCGCCCAGGCGACGTGGCGCCCGACGCTGCGGTGACCCTGTTGATGCGACGAACTGCCGGTGTGGCTTGTGGTGGTGTTCATGGCACCGCCTTTCTTCCAATACTTGCTCGAACAAGTAGTTGAAGAAAGCTATTCCAACTGGGCCGTTAGCAATGTGTGCGTCAGTTATGATGGTTGGACAACTAACGAGGAGTGGGGGTGCCGTCATGGGCGAGGAGAGCGCCGAGAGACCGGAGGCCGGGGAGCCGACGACGCTGCCGACGGCGGCCCGCAGCGGCCCCGTCAGCCACGCGGTCTTCCAGCTGACCCGGGTGACGCGAACCGTCGTCGCGGGGCTGCTGCGGCCGCTCGGCCTGTATCCCGGCCAGGAACTCGTGATGATGTATCTCTGGGATCTCGGGCCGCTGCGCCAGACCGACCTCGCGCAGTTGACAAGTTCCGATGCCCCGACCATGACGCGCATGATTCAGCGCCTCGAGCATGCCGGTTTCGTGCGGCGGTTCCCGAGTCCTGAGGACAAGCGTGCCCACCTCGTCGAAGCGACGCCGGCGAGTCGAGGTTTGCAGCAGCAGATCGAGGGCGTGTGGAGCCAGATCGAGGAAATGACCGTCGGCGGCTTGAGTGAGGCGGAACGGGCCACGGTGCTGCGCGTCGTGCAGGGCCTCGAATGCCGCCTCGCCCGGGCGGCGATGGAGTGACCGACCGCGCTATCCCGTGATGTCGCGGCCGATCAGATGCCGGGCGATGACCCACTGCAGGACTTCGTTGGCACCTTCGAAGATCTCGAGGATCTTGGCGTCGCGGTAGATCTCTTCGAGTCGGTAGCTTTCGCCGGTCGCCGAAACCCGCCGCGCGAACCCGTAGCCGCCATGGATTTGGAGCGCATCGCGGGCGAGGTCATTGGCCAGCCGGGTCGCGTAGGACTTGGCCATCGACGCTTCCGGCTCGCCGGAGCGGTCGCCGCGATCGAGACGGACGGCCGCCTTCTGGTACATCGCGCGGGCAGCTTCGAGTTCAGTGGCGCGTGCCGCCAATTTGTACTGCCAGTACTGCATCTCGCCGAGCTTGCGGCCGAACAGTTCTCGGCTCCGAAGCCGGGCCACCGCCAGGTCGAGCGCGATCTGCGCGACGCCCACACCGGCCGCCGCGATGCCGAGCCGCCCCGCGGCCAGGGAGGCCAACGCCGTTGCCAGGCCTCGGCCGGCTTCGCCGAGCGCGTGGTCTGCCGGCACGGCGACATTGTCGAAAACGATGTCGGCGGTGATCTGGCCGCGGTGGCCCATCTTGAGATCCGGTTCACCGACCTGGACGCCGGGGCTGTGCATGTCGACGAGGAGCATGGTCGCGTCGTCGGTGTCACCGTCGCGGCACAGAATGCAGACCCAATCGGCGACAACCGAATTGGTGATCCAGCGCTTCCGGCCGTTGACGGTGAATCCGGTCGGGGTTCGGGTCGCGACGGTCTTCAGTGCGGTCGGTGTCAGATCGCTCGACGCGTCGGGTTCGGTTGTGGCGAAGGCGAATACCGCCTCTCCGCTGATGAGGCCGGGCAGGACCCGCTGCCGGACGTGAGGCTGGGCGAACGAGAGGGCGCGGGCGTTGAGGATGCACTGCCCGTCGTAGACGCCGGCCAAACTCGAGCTCTCGTAGGCGATTTCTTCGGTGACGATGCATGTTGCCAGCATGGGGTGCTGCAGGCCCGCACCGAACGGCTGCTCGAACGGCACCGCGAAACAGCCCGCGCCGGCAAGGCCTTTGAACGCGCTCCACGGGAAGGAATCGACGGACTCCTCGCGTTGGGCGATCTCGCGCGCCACCGGCGCCAGGTGCGTGGCGACGGCATCGCGCGCCATCGCGCGGACATGCCGCACGTCGTCGGGCAGGAACACGTCGTGCCACATGCGATCGGCGGTCCGGGTGATGGATTCGGTGTCCATGCGCATCCTCCTGCGGTTGTTGCCGCAGAGCGTAGGCAAATCCGACTAAACTAGTCAACCCTGACTAGTTTATGATTCGGTGATGACGCAACCTCGACGTGCACAACGGCGCGGCATTGCGGTGCAGGAGCGCATCCTGGACGCCGCGGTGCGGGCGCTGGTCGAGCACGGATACGCCGGCACGTCGACGCTGCGCATCCAGCAGATGGCGGAGGTCAGTCGGGGCAGCCTCTTGCACCAATTTCCTTCGCGAGACGCCTTACTCGTCGCAGCGGTCCAGCACCTCGCTGAAGCGCGGTTCAACGAAATGGGCACGCGGACCACGTGGCCGGACGACCCCCAGGACCGTATTCGCGCGGCGGTGTTGGCGATGTGGTCGACCTATCAGCAGGACTACTTCTGGGCGGCCACAGAGCTCTGGCTCGCGGCACGCCACAACGCAGAACTGCGCGACAGCCTCGAACAGCAGGAGCGCGTGCTCTACAAGCAGGTACGCGCCGTGACCGACGCCATGTTCGGCGCGCCGCTCAATCAACATCCGGACTACGCGCGCGTCCGGGAAACGCTCAACACCAGCATGCGTGGGGCGGCGCTCACCTACGCGTTCGATCGCCGGAACGCGGCGCGCGATCCGCACATCGCGGACTGGGTCACGCTGGCGGTCAAGGTGCTGCTGGACGAGTAGACCGCCTATCCTGGGACCAGTGTCCGACCGTCAGCTGCGCGAACTGCGTGATCGTCTGGATGGTCTGACCATCCGCGACGCCGCGCGCCTGGAGCGTCGGCTGAAGAATCTGCGAGGCGACAACCCGGAGAAGATCGCCGAACAGATCGCGGCCGCGGAGGGCGTGGTCGCCGGCCGGCTCGCGGCCGTGCCGACCATCACCTATCCCGACCTGCCGGTCACCGACCGGCGAGATGAGATTGCCAAGGCCATCACCGACAACCAGGTGGTGATCGTCGCCGGCGAGACCGGCTCGGGCAAGACGACGCAGCTGCCCAAGATCTGTCTGGAGCTCGGCCGCGGTATCCGCGGGACCATCGGGCATACCCAGCCGCGCCGGCTGGCTGCCCGCACGGTGGCGCAGCGGATCGCCGACGAAACCGGCACATCGCTGGGCGGCGCCATCGGTTACACCGTGCGGTTCACCGACCAGGCCAGCGACTCGACTCTCGTCAAACTGATGACCGACGGCATTCTGCTCGCCGAGATTCAGAGGGACCGCCGGCTGCTGCGATACGACACCCTGATCCTCGACGAGGCCCACGAGCGCAGCCTCAACATCGACTTCCTGCTCGGGTATCTGCGTGAGTTGCTGCCGCGGCGCCCCGACCTCAAGGTCATCGTGACGTCGGCGACGATCGAGCCCGAGCGATTTGCGAAGCACTTCTTTGATGCGCCCATCGTCGAGGTCTCGGGCCGCACGTACCCCGTCGAAATCCGCTACCGGCCTTTGGAAGTCCCCGCCGTGGCTGACGATAGCGACGATCCCGACGATCCGGACCACGAGATCGTCCGCACCGAGCCCCGGGACCAGACCGAGGCCATCGTCGACGCGGTGCGCGAGCTGGAATCCGAGCCGGCCGGCGATGTGCTCGTCTTTCTGTCCGGCGAGCGCGAAATCCGGGACACCGCAGAGGCTTTGCGCGACGCGCTGTCCGGCGACACATTTCCGACCGAGATCCTGCCGCTGTACGCCCGCCTGCCCACCGCGGAGCAGCAGAAGGTGTTCAACGCGAAGCCGGGCGGCCCGCGCCGGATCGTGTTGGCCACCAACGTCGCCGAGACGTCCCTGACGGTGCCGGGCATCCGGTACGTCGTCGACCCGGGAACGGCGCGCATCTCGCGGTACAGCCGGCGCACCAAGGTGCAGCGGCTGCCGATCGAACCGATCTCGCAGGCGTCGGCCGCGCAGCGGTCGGGCCGGTCGGGTCGTACGGCTCCGGGTGTGTGTATCCGGCTGTACTCGGAAGAGGACTTCGCGGGCCGACCTCGGTACACCGATCCGGAGATTCTGCGTACCAACCTCGGCGCGGTCATCCTGCAGATGGCGGCACTGGGGCTCGGTGACATCGAGGCCTTCCCGTTCCTGGACCCGCCCGATGCGCGCAGCATCCGCGACGGCATCCAATTGCTCCAGGAATTGGGCGCTTTCGATGCCAAGGGCGCCATCACCGACGTGGGACGCCGGCTGGCCCGGCTGCCGCTGGACCCGCGCGTGGGCCGGATGATCCTGCAGGCTGACACCGAAGGCTGCGTGCGCGAGGTCCTGATCCTGGCTGCCGCGCTGTCGATCCCGGATCCGCGGGAGCGGCCGTCGGACCGGGAAGAGGCCGCCCGGCAGAAGCACGCCCGCTTCGCCGACGAGCATTCGGACTTCATTTCCTACCTCAATTTGTGGAACTACCTGCGCGAGCAGCGGAACCAGTTGTCCGGCAGCGCGTTCCGCCGGATGTGCCGCGACGAGTTCCTGCACTACCTGCGGATTCGCGAATGGCAGGACCTCGTCGGCCAATTGCGCAGCATCGCCGGCGATCTCGGCATCCGGGAGTCGGGCGACGATGCCGACCCGCTGCGCATCCACACCGCGCTGACCGCTGGACTGCTCTCGCACATCGGGTTGCGAGAAGGCGACACGCGGGACTACCAGGGCGCTCGCAACTCGCGGTTCGTCCTGGCTCCGGGATCGGTGCTGACGAAGAAGCCGCCGCGGTGGATCGTCGTCGCGGATCTGGTGGAGACCAGCCGGCTGTTCGGGCGCATCGCGGCCCGCATCGAACCGGAGACCGTCGAGAAGGTCGCCGGAGATCTGTTGCAGCGCACCTTCAGTGAGCCGCACTGGGACGCCCGTCGGGGTGCGGTCATGGCGTTCGAACGGGTGACGCTCTACGGGCTGCCGCTGGTGCCGCGTCGTCGGGTGGGGTACGCGCAGGTCGATCCGGTGGTGGCACGCGAGCTGTTCATCCGGCACGCGTTGGTCGAAGGCGACTGGCAGACGCGGCACCACTTCTTCCGTGACAACACGCAGCTGCGGGCCGAACTGGAGGAGCTCGAAGAGCGCGCCCGGCGCCGTGACCTGCTGGCCGGCGACGACGACGTCTACGCCTTCTACGACCAGCGCGTGCCTGAGAGTGCCGTGTCGGCGCGGCATTTCGACGCCTGGTGGAAGAAGCAGCGGCATGTGACGCCAGACCTGCTCACCATGACGCGCGAGGATCTACTGCGCACTGACACCGACGCCGACCAGCCAGACACCTGGCAGACCGGCGACCTGTCGCTGCCCTTGAGCTACCGGTTCGAGCCCGGCGCCGCCGATGACGGTGTCACGGTGCACGTTCCGGTCGAGGTACTGGCCCGGCTCGGCGGTGACGGTTTCGCGTGGCAGGTGCCCGCGCTGCGCGAAGAGTTGGTCACGGCGCTGATCAAATCGTTGCCCAAGGACCTGCGGCGCAACTTCGTGCCCGCACCCGATACCGCGCGGGTGGTGCTGCCGGATCTGAACCCGGGGGACGGCTCGCTGCTGGAGGAGCTGCAGCGTGAACTGCGTAGGCGCAGTGGCATTCTGGTGCCGATCGACGCCTTCGACCTGAGCAAGGTTCCGGACCACCTGCGCGTCACCTTCGCGGTCGAGAAAGATGGCACCGAGGTGGCACGCGGCAAGGATCTGGGCGCGCTGCATGATCGGCTGGCCGGCTCGGTGCGGCAGGCGGTCGCCGGGGCCGTCGCGGGCGATCTGCAGCGCACCGGCCTTAAGGCCTGGCCCGAGGATCTCGACGAGTTGCCCCGGAGCGTGGAGAGCACGGCCGGCGGCCACACTGTGCGCGGGTTCCCGGCATTCGTGGATACCGGTGCAGCGGTGGACATCCGGGTGTTTCCGACGGCGGCCGAACAGGCGGCGGCCATGGGTTCGGGCCTGCGGCGGTTACTGCGGCTGGCGGCGCCATCGCCGGTCAAGGCGGCCGAGCGCGCTCTCAATCCCCGCACGCGCCTCGCGCTGTCGAGCAATCCCGACGGTAGCCTGGCTGCGCTGCTCGAAGACTGCGCCGACGCCGCGGTACGGGTGTTGGCGCCCAAGCCGGTGTGGACCGGCGCCGAATTCGGAGCGTTACGCGACTCCGTCGCAGCCAAACTGGTTCCGACGACGCTCGACGTCGTCGGCCGCGTCGAGCGCGTGTTGACCGCGGCGCACGCGGCGCAGGTTGCGTTGCCCGACAAGCCTTCTGCGCTCCAGACCGACGCTGTCGCTGACATTCGCGCGCAGTTGGCCCGGCTGCTGCCGGTCGGCTTCGTCGCGGCGACGGGCGTCACCCACCTGGCCGACCTGACCCGGTACCTGACCGCGGTCGGCCGACGGCTGGAACGGCTGCCGCAAGCGCCGGCCGCCGACCGGGAACGGATGGACCGCATCTCCGCCGTCCAGGACGCGTACGACGAACTGCGGCAGGCACTTTCGCCATTGCGTTGCCAGGGTGAGGATGTCCGCGACATCGCCCGGCAGATCGAGGAGCTGCGCGTCAGCCTCTGGGCCCAGCAGTTGGGCACCCCGAGGCCGGTCAGCGAGCAACGGATTTACCGGGCGATCGACGCCATCGTCCCATGATTTGTGCACGATTTTTCGCGCTCATCGCGGAAAATCGTGCACAAATCACTCAGGAGGGTGAGGTCGGGGCGTCGGCGACCTTGACCAGCTGGACTTCGGGACGGTCGGGGACCTCGTCGGTGAGGAACCACCGGAAGGCCAGGATGCCCTGCGGGTAGTCCAGGGTGGTCAGTGAATTCGGATGGGCGGAAGCCTCTTTGGACAACACCACGGTGACCGTGCCGTCGGAGTTGGGCACCGCGCTGTAGCCGTTGAGCGAGCTGCGGGCGTTGCCGGCACCGGGGGTGGCCATGAACTGGTTCCACACCACGAGGTTCCAGAACCGGCAGGCCGGCGGGCGATGGGTGATGACGAGAGCTTCGTCCTCGGCGAGCACGAAGCTGCCGTACGAATAGCAGGCGTCGCGGGCCGACCAGCCGAAGTTGGCGTCGGGCACCTGGTACGGCGCGGCGAATTCATTGGCCACGTGGGCAATCGAGTGGCCGAGCGAGCTTTCCTCGGGGCGGGTGCCCACCGGCATCGGCATCATGGCGAACAGCGTGCGGATCCAGGTGGCGCTGGACCGCAGCGCGGCCGCCGTTGCGGCGTCACTGTGCCGGAACGGCTCCGGGGGATCGAGCGCCTCGATGTTCCAGGTGACCGGACGTCCCGTCGCCGGGTCGGCCTGGTAGTCGCGGGTGAGGAAGACGGCCGCGTCGGGCAGCGGTCCGAGCTCGAACGAGAAGTTGCCGTCGGCGTCGAATTCGATGTCCGTGTCACGAATTATCGCGACGACGCGATTGGACCAGGCACCGGGCGAGGGCTCGTTGTATGCGGTCAGCGAAAGGTAGACGCTGTCGCCCTTGTTGCCGAAGATGCGGTATTTGCGATCTGGGTCGACGGGACACATGTGGTAGTAGGCGTCGGTGTTGTCGCCGCCCCAGCGGCGGTCGTGCCGGGTGGGGGTGTTGACGGCGACGAACTGCGGCCGGCCGGGCTCGGGGAACAGGTAGCAGTCCAGCGCGACCCCGAGGCCCGTCGCGAGCATGCGGTAGCCGTCGGCGATCTGGCGATCGTCGCTGACGGCCCGGTCGCCCTCCAGGAACGAGGTGTCGAGATCGCGGAGGGTGTCGAGGAGCTCCCGCCATGCGGCAGTGGATTCGGTCATGCGCCAATACCTTTCAGAATCAGGGTGGTGTTGCGGTCTATCCAGTCGTCATCCGGGGCGACGCTCCGGGTGAGTGCGGCGAGCAGGGCGATGCCCGTGATGACCTCCGTCAGGTCGGTGGCGGTGACGCCGGCGCGAAGTTCGCCGCGGGCAGTGGCGGCGTCGAGACGGGCATGCAGCTCGGGTCCGAGTGCGTCGGCGAACCGCTCGAGGAGGGCGCTGTGCAGCGTGGCGTCGGCGGTCATCTCGCCGAGTAGTCCGGGTAGCGCGGCGCGGGCCGCGGGCGTGCTGAGGACCGCGATGGTGCCGCGAACCATTGCCCGGACGTCGCCGGCGAGTGATCCGGTGTCCGGTAGGTCCGTGGCGACACCGGCCGGGAACACGGCCTCATGGACCAGATGGGCCTTGCTGGGCCAGCGCCGGTAGATCGTCGGCTTGCTGGTGCCCGCCTGTTTGGCGATGGCATCCACCGACAACGCCGAGTAGCCGACTTCGCCGAGCAGTTCGGCGGTCGCGGCGAGCACCGCGTTGTCGATGCGTGAATCCCGGGGGCGTCCAAGTGCTTTCGTCATTACGAAACTCATAGTAACATAATTGGTGTGACTGACACCACAGACGTTGTCCGGCTCGATGACCTGGCCAATCCCACCTTCACGGCCGAGGCGCAGCAGTTCCGCGACATGATGACGATGATGGCCGCAGACTGTCCGCTCGACGCGGCCGCGCTCCATGCCAAGGCGAGCGCCGACACCGGCCTCGATGACTTCGGCCCCACCGACTACCGCGAACGTCTCGAGGTGCTGCTGGGTGCGCTCCGGCAGATCGACGGTTTCAACGGCCCGGGCGTGGTCAACTTCTACGGCCAACTGCTGCAGCTGTTGAAGAACCGGCTGCTGCTCACCGATCTGCTGAAGCGGCACCCCGAGATTCACAACATCGAACTGCTGCCTCCGGTGGTGATCGTCGGGTTGCCGCGCACCGGGACCACGCACCTGCACAACCTGCTGGCTGCCGCCGGGACCTTCCGGACCCTGCCGTACTGGGAGTCGATGGAGCCGTTCCCGCTGGCGTCCGAGGCGGGTATCGAGCCGGACCCGCGGCGTACCCGGATGGACGTCGCGGTCAACGTGATGAACATCGTCATGCCGCATTTCCCGCTGATGCACGAGATGACCACCGACCACGTGCACGAGGAAATCCAGTTGCTCGCCAACGACTTTTCCACGATGTACTTCGAGACGCTCGCCGACGTCCCCGCCTGGCGGGACTACTACGAGTCGCACGACCAGACGCCGCATTACCGGCACATGGTGACCCAGCTCAAGGCGTTGCAGTACCTGCGCGGTGGCCGACGATGGCTGCTCAAGTCACCGCAACATCTCGAACAGCTTCCGGTGCTCAACGCCGAATTGCCAGGCGTGGTAGGCGTTTTCACGCACCGCGATCCGGTCCCGGTGGTGCTGTCGATGATCGCCATGCTCACCTACTCCGCGCGTATGCACCGCAGCCCGGTGCCGGTCGAGCACATCGCGGCGTACTGGGTGCAGCGGCTGGAGCAGATGCTTGCGGGACTGGTCCGGGACCGGGAGGTCATCGGCCGGGACCGCTCCATCGACATCCGATTCGACGACTTCATGGCAGACGATCTCGGCGCCGCGGAGAGCGTCTTCGCCCTTGCCGAGGAACAACTTTCGGACACCGAGCGCGATGCCATGGCCGACTACCTCGCCGGCCATCAACGCGGCCGGCTGGGCCGGGTCGAGACCTCGTGCGAGATGTTCGGCCTCGACCCGGATGATCTGAAGGCCCGCTTCGCGCCCTACACGGAGCGGTTCTTGAGTTAGGCCTGCTCCATGCTTGCCGAATCGGCAAGCGGCACCACCAGATGCGAAGCGTGCACGCCGCCTTGGGAAATCCGATAGCTACCGCCCGCCAGGGCCGTCCGCTGCGGACGGGTCGGCACCAGGTGCGGGAAGTCGTAGGTCGTGACGGTCAGCCGCAGCCTATGGCCCGGGGCGAGGAGCGCCGCCGTGGGAAATACCTCGATGTCGTAGCGGGTCAGCTCACCGGGTACGACGGGCTCGGCCGCTGCCCTGGTGCTGATGTGCTGTGGCCGCAGGACCGCGCCGTCGGGCAGGATCCAGCTGGCGTCGGGGTCGAGGGTGCGGTGTGAGCCGAGGAGCGCCCCTTGTGTCAGGGGCCGGCTGACGCCCTCGGGGGAGACGTCGTCGAGGTGTGCCACCCATAGGGTTTCGCTGCGGTCGGCGGTGGCGAAGATCGTGAGCCCGACCGGACCGGCCAGCAGCTTTTCGGTGTCGAACGCGTCGCTGGTGTAGGTGAGCGCGTCACGCTGGAGCCGGGTGTTGTCCTGGTCGTAGCGGACGCTGCGGCCGGTCTGCGAGACCATGAAGCTGCCCATGCCGAGGCTCCACTGCTCCAGGCTGCGCCCGGAAACCGGTCCGCGAGAGAGATATTGGAGCGTGGCGGTCGATTCGTCGGCCGACGGCGTGGCATGCAGGCCGCCGCCCAGGCCAAGGTACAGCCGGGTTGGGGTGGCTTCTGGGAACGGATAAGCGTTGGTACGGAACCACTTTGAGCTCCCGATCGCCTGAAAGCGCACCGGCGCACCGGTGACGGCCGCGGTCTCGTCGTCTTTGAGCCAGTGGTCGAACCAGCGCAGCTGTAGGGCCTGCAGGTGCTGTCCGTCGAGATCCGAGACGTGGTACCACGGGCCGGCCATCAGCTGGAACTTTTCGGACACGGGCTGGCCGGCGGTCATGGCGGCGCCGGCGGGGCGGCCGGCGAACGTGTTCTGCAGCGCCGCGTAGTTCAGCGGCGCCCCGCGCTGAAAGGCGTCATGCCAGCCGGCCACGAGAAACACCGCGACGCCGTTCTCGACGATCTTCGGCACCACGTCCGCGGGGCGCATGGTGTCCCAAAAGGGTCCATCGAATGCGGTGTCACCACCGGCGATCGCGTCCTTGATGAGGTTCTTGAAGTAGCTGCGCTGGTCGCGTCCCCGCTGCCGCACTGCGGAAATGCCGCCGGCCCTGGGCCTTTCATGGCCACCACGGTGCGCGAACTCCAGTGCGGGGTTGATCACGTTGAGCAGCGAGTAGGTGGCGCCGTAGGCGCGGACCGTGCGCATGTGCGGGACGCCGCCCATGGTGACGACGTCGCGATAGAAGTCGTTGGCGGCCATCGCCGGGAAGATCGCCTTCAGCGGCGAGCCGGGACCTACGGCGGCGGCCGTCATGAGTTGGTTGATGGCCAGATACGAGATCCCGAACATGCCGACGCGGCCGTTCGAATTGGGCAGCGAGGCAGCCCAATTCACCAGATCGACGCCGTCCTGCACCTGCTCGGGTCCGAGCATCTCGAACGATCCGCCCGACACGCCGGTGCCCCGCACGTCGGCCATCACCTCGATGTAGCCACGACGGATCAGGTACGGCGTTGCGCCACCACCGATCTGGGCCGCCGGCGGCGGCGCCTTCTTGCCGTACGGCGTCATCGACAGCAGCACGGGAAAGGGGCCGGATGCGGGCTCGCCCGTTGTCGGGTCGGTCGGATAGTGGATGTCCACCCGCAGGGAGATGCCGTCGCTCATCGGCACCGCGACGTTGTGATGTACGCCGACGCCGTACTGCGCCGGTGGCGCGTCCCACGCCGGCAACAGTGGCGAGGGGCTGGTCTTGCGGGTACGTGTGGCGGCCCAACCGGCCATGGCCTTGATCCGTCCGCCCACCCCTGGTGTCTCGACATGCGTCTCCACGCCTCGACCGTACGCCGAACCCGAAAGAAGTTACTGCTTCGTGACGCAACCGTGTCAGGGGGCTCAGGGGTGTTCCCAGGCACGGTCCGTAGCATCCAATCAGTGACCAGTAGTCCGTGTGAAAGAGACGACGCAGGTAAGGGCGTCGGCTGCATCTCGCGCCGACGCATGCTGCGAATGGCCGCGGCGGCGCCGGTTCTGGTCGGCATGCCTGCCGTGGTGTCATCGCTCACCGCGCCGACGGCCAGAGCCGCTGGTCTGGCGGGGGCGGTCGTGTTCCTCGACCCGGGACACAACGGGGCCAACGACGCGTCGATCAGCAAGCAGGTGCCCACCGGCCGCGGCGGCACCAAGGAGTGCCAGACCAGCGGAACGTCCACGACGGCGGGCTTCCCCGAGCATTCGTTCACTTGGAACGTGGTGCTGCTGATGCAGCAGCAACTGGCGAACGCCGGTGTCCAGGTCCACCTGTCCCGCAACAACGACAACGCCCTGGGGCCGTGCGTCGATCAGCGCGCCGAGATGGCGAATTCGCTTCGGCCCAACTGCGTCGTCTCGGTCCACGCCGACGGCGGCCCGGCCGGCGGCCACGGATTCCACGTCAACTACTCCGCACCGCCGCTCAACCAGGTGCAGGCCGGGCCGTCGGTGCGATTCGCGCAGATCATGCGCGACAAGATGGTCGCCGCGGGGCTGACGCCGGCGACCTACATCGGCAGCAACGGCCTGTACGGCCGGGCCGACCTGACGGGCCTCAACCTCGCGCAGTACCCCTCGATCCTGGTCGAGTGCGGCAACATGAAGAACCCGCAAGAGGGGGCCGCGATGGCCACCATGCAGGGGTGGCAGACCTACGCCAACGCCATCTGCCAGGGCATCGCCGCGTTCATCCAGGCCAGCTAGCGCTCAGAGCTCGGCCAGCGCGACACCGGTGACACCCGGGCCCAGTTGCGCGAGCTCACGCCGGCTGCTGTCGGCGACATTCACCATGCGGATGCCGCCGGACCGCAGCTCGCTGACGTAGTACGTCGTGTCATCGGCGGTGGCCAGGCCGATCGCCTCCTGGAACCCGCGAGACAGGATCGCGTACGACCCGGCCGCGGGCTGGACCTGACCGCGATTGAGTGTGTTGCCGTCCGGCTCGGCGCCCCGGTCCGTCCAGACCAGATTCCCGGATCCGTCGAGATCCAGGTCGATGGGTTCAGGCAGGTCCTGCCACAGCAGCTCGATGTCGTCGCGGTCAGCGGCCGTCCGCCCCGCCGGAAACTCGGTGCCGCACCGGAAGATTCGGCCCTGGCCGGCATCCGGCGCGCCCTTCTGCGTCCAGTAGACCAGGCGATTCACCGGGTCGACTGCGACACCCACGCAGTGATTACGCGGGTCCTGCGCGTCGGTGCCCGCCACCACCAGCGTCTCCAAGCCGGAACCGTCCAGCCGGCAGCGCAGCACCTGCATGCCCTCGCGATCGCACCAGTAGAGCAATCCGGCATCGAAGTCGGCCGTCAGCTGCTTGCCCGTGGTGAACGCGCCCCGCGGCACGATGGTCCGCCGGTCCGACCCGTCCAGATTCACCCGCTCGAGTGATCCGTTGCGGGTGAAGAACGTCGAACGGGCCCCGCGGCCCGAACCCTCGTCAGGGGTGCCCATGTTCGTCCAATAGATGTGGCCTCGGGCCTGGTCGACGACGATTCCGTCGGGCGTCTCGTCGACGTCGGAAACCAGTGTCCGCACCCGCGAACCGTCGAGGGACACGGCCAGAATCTCCCGCTTGGCGATGTGCAGCACCAATAGTTCGGTCATGCCCCGGATTATTCAGCGGGGTCGCTAGCGTTGTGTGACCGGAGCATTCATTGGAGGCTGATTGTGCACATTGATCTGACCGGCAAGACCGCCCTGGTAACCGGTTCCACGCAGGGCATCGGACTGGCCATTGCCGAAGGGCTCGCGGGCAGCGGAGCCCGCGTCGCGGTGAACGGACGCAGCGACGAACGAGTCCAGGCGGCCGTCGCCGAACTCACCGGTAAGGGGCTCACCGACATCATCGGCGTGGCCGCGGACGTCACAACCGACGACGGCGTAGCCCAACTCACGCAACAACTTCCGGATGTCGACATCCTGGTCAACAACCTCGGCATCTTCGGGTCGACCCCGGCGCGCGAGATCACCGACGACGAGTGGCGGCGATACTTCGAGGTGAACGTGCTGTCCGCGGTGCGGCTCATCCGCACCTACCTGCCCGGGATGACGGAACGCGGTTGGGGTCGTGCGATCCAGATCGCCAGCGACTCGGCGATCGTCATCCCGGAAGAGATGATCCACTACGGCACGTCCAAGACCGCGCTGCTGGCGGTGACCCGCGGTTTCGCCAAGGACGCGGCAGGCACCGGCGTGACGGTGAACTCGGTGATAGCGGGCCCGACGCACACCGGCGGCGTCGAGGACTTCGTCTACCAGCTGGTCGACAAGAACCTGCCGTGGGACGAGGCGCAGCGCGAGTTCATGATCAAGTACCGTCCGCAATCGTTGCTGCGCAGGCTGATCGAGCCCGAGGAGATCGCCAACATGGTGGTGTATCTCAGCTCGGAGCAGTCGTCGGCGACCACCGGCGCCGCGGTCCGGGCCGACGGCGGCTACGTCGACTCGATCCTGCCCTGACGTGCGCAAGCGCATCGTCGTCGCGGGGTTGGGGGACAGCGGCATCCTCGCCGCCGTCCGACTGGCCCCGCACGCTGACGTGGTCGGCATCTCGGTCAAGGACGGCCTGGTCAGCGGGCAGGAACTCGGCATGCGCGTCGCACGGCCCGATGCCTGGGCGCGGGACTACTTCATCGGATTCCGGCGGTTCCGTGGCCTGGATTCGGTGCGGATCGTGCACGGCGCCCTGACCGGTGCCGACCTGAATGCGCGCACGGTGACGGTGGCGGCGGCCGACGGAACCGAGACCGTCGAGCCGTTCGACGTGCTGCTGATCTCGACCGGCACGACCAATGGATTCTGGCGCCGGCCGACGTTGCAGACGTCCGACGACGTCGCAGCTGACCTGCACGACACCCACGAACGCCTGGCGCGTGCGCAGCGCATCGCCGTGGTGGGCGGCGGCGCCACCGCGGTGAGCAGCGCCGGGAATCTGGCGCGCTCGTGGCCGGACAAGGTGATCGACCTGTATTTCCCTGGCGCCCGGATACTTCCGGGATATCACGTCGGCACGCAGGTGCGTGTCGCGCAGCGGCTGGCTGAGCTGGGTGTCCGGCAACACCTCGGTCACCGGGCGATCCTGCCCGCGGACCGTGACGAGATCACCGCTGGACCAATCGAATTCAGCACCGGCCAGCCGGACGGGGAAGCCGATGCGGTGCTGTGGGCGGTCGGACGGGTGCGGCCCAACACGGCGTGGTTGCCGCCGGACATTCTCGACGACGACGGCTTCGTCCGCGTCACCCCGGAACTGGCGGTACCCGGGTATCCGGGCGTCTTCGCGGTCGGTGATGTCGCGGCCACCGATCCGCTGCGGACGTCAGCACGTAACGGCGGTGGTGCGCTGGTGGCCCGAAACATTCTGGCCCGGTTGAATTCTCGGAAGCTCAGACGCTACCGGCCGCCCGCCGTGCGGTGGGGCTCGGTGCTCGGCCCCCAGCCCGACGGGCTGGAGGTGTTCACCCCGTGGGGACAGGCCGTCCGGTTCCCGGCGTGGACCGTCGACCGGGTGTTGCAACGGTTCGTCGTGCGCCGGCAGCTGTACCGCGGCGTGCGCGACTGATCGGCAGTTGAGTCTGTAACCAAGGCGCCCGCTACTCGCACTTTTGCGCCGTCACTTCAGGGTCAACGGAACTCACCAGGTGTCGACGAAACTTCGCCGCGGTGCCAGGCCGGCCGGCTCGGCCGTCGCCAGCGTCGCGGCGATCAGCGACCGGGTTTCCGCCGGATCGATAACGTCGTCGATCTCGAACATCGAGGCCGAGTTGAGCGCGGCGGCGTTGGCCTGCGCGGCAGCGGTGGCATCGCGTACCGCTTGCTCGCGAGCGTCGTCGTCGGCGATGGCTTCGAGCTCCTTGCGCAGCCCGAGCCGAACCGCGCCCTCAAGGCCCATCGGTCCGAGATGTGCGCCCGGCCAGGCCACCGTCAGCAGCGGTTCATGCAGGCTGCCACCGCACATCGCCTGTGCGCCAAGGCCGTAACCGCGGCGCAGGATCACCGCGATCAGCGGAACCCGCAGGGCCGCGCCGGCGACCAACAGCCGCGATCCGCGCCGGACCAGCGCCTCGGCCTCCGCGGCGGGACCCACCATGAAGCCCGGGCAGTCCACGAGGGACACCACCGGAATCCCAAAAGCATTGCAAAGCTGCAGGAATCGGGCGGCCTTGTCGGAGGCCGCCGCGGTGATGGCGCCGGCCATGACCATGGTGTTGTTGGCGATCACGCCGACGGGCCGGCCCTCGATTCGGGCCAGCGCGGTCACGAATTCGGGCGCGAACTTCTGCCGCAGGAAGGTGACGGAGCCTTCGTCGGCGAGGGTCTCGATGATCGGCGCGACCTGGTAGGCGCGCCGCGCACGCTCGGGAACGATTGTGCGCAAAGCGGTTTGGTCGGACGCGGTGCCGGGTGCGGTGGGCCCGCGGAAATAGCCGAGCAGTTGCCGGGCGACCGAGACCGCCGCCGCCTCATCGGGCACCACGACGTCGACGACGCCGTTCGGTGCCTGCACCGAAATCGGGCCGACGGCATCCGGTGCGATGTCACCGAGCCCGCCGCCGGCGATCATCGCGGGTCCACCCATGCCGATCGACGTGTCCTCGGTCGCGACGATCAGATCCGAACAGCCGGCGATCACCGCGTTGCCGGCGAAACAGCGGCCCTTGACCACCGCGATGCGCGGCACCACGCCGGACAGGCCGGCCCACAGCGCAAAGGCGCGGACGTCCAGTGACGACACCGTCGGATGGTCGGTGTCGCCGGGCCGTCCGCCGCCGCCTTCGGCGAAGAACACCGTCGGCAGCTTCATCCGCTCGATCAGTTCGAACAGCCGGTCCTTCTTGAGGTGCCCGACGGCGCCCTGGGTGCCCGCCAACACGGTGTAGTCGTACGACAGCACCGCGCACGGGTGGCCGTCGACGTGGGCCGTGCCGGCCACGAGGCCGTCGGCGGGCGTGCGTGCGATCAGGTCGTCGAGCTCGCGGCGTGCCCGTTGTGCGGCGATGGCGAACCGGCCGTATTCGACGAAGCTGCCGCCGTCGACCAGGTCGAGGATGTTCTCGCGGGCGGTCCGTCCGCCGGCGTCGTGCCGACGCTGAACGGCGTCCGGCCGGGCGGCGTCCTCGGTGAGCGCCCGTCGGCGCAGCAGCTCGGTGTGGTCGTCGCGGAACGGTACTTCGGGCATTGGGCCGGGCATGGGGACAGCCTGCCAGGCGCTATGAAAGGCGGTGCGGCATGATCGGTCCATGCAATCGACTGCAACCACCACCGTTGCCCGCCCGATCGACGTTGTTTGGGCGACCCTGATCGACCACGAAGGCATGGCCAACTGGGGTCCCGGCATCAGCGTGACCATCGACCAGCCCGGCACTCCCGCGCCGAACGGCCTGGGCGCCGTCCGCCGTATCTCGGCCCCCGGCCCGGCGCCGGCGATCGTCGAAGAGGTCGTGACGTTCGACGCCCCCAACGTCTTCGGCTACAAGGCCCGCTCCGGCGTGCCGTTCCCGGGCTACGCGGGCGAGGTGCGGCTGACGCCCGAGGGTTCCGGCACGCGCATCGACTACTCGCTGAGCTCGACCGCATCGTTCCCGCCGGTGAAGCTGGCGTTGGTCGCCATCAACCAGGTGCTGCTGCGCCTGTTCGCGAAGGCCGCGGCCAAGGCCTGACTACGAGGTCGCCGGGATCTCCCTGGCGATCGCGTCGAGCAGCACCGGGTACCGGTTCGCCTCGGGATGACCACCGGGCTTGCCGCTGCTGACCACGGCAGCGGCAAGGTTCCGGGCCGGGTCGGCCCACACCGCGATGTTGGTCAGCCCGGTGTGCCCGAAGGCCTCCGGTGCGTTGCGCCCGAACGGGCCGAATCGCTTGGAGCCCAACATGTATCCGGTGCCCCAGCGCATCGGCATGAGTCCGACCGCGATGTCGGGTCGCAGGCGACGGCACGGCGCGGTCGCGGCGCGCAAGGTTTCGGCACGTAGTACCCGAACGCCGTCGAGTTCGCCGCCGCGGCACAGCAATTCGGCGAACCGCGACAGCTCGACAGCGTTCGACACCGTGCTCGAGGACGGCACCACACTGGTCAGGAAGTCCGGGGTGTTGCTGAACGGGATGATCTGGCTCGGCGTGCCGCCGACGGCCTTCTTGAACGCGGCGGCCATGGGCGCCGGCAGCGGCTTGCCGGTGACGTGGCTCGGCGCGACCAGCGGAACATCCTCCGGCGCAACGCCGTAATTGGTCCAGCGGAAGCCGAGCGGCTCGAGGATTTCGGTGGCCAGGATGTCGCGGATGTTGCGACCCGTTGCGGCCGAGACGATTTCGCGGATCAGCGGGCCCCAGGTGAGGCCGTGGTACATGTGCACGAGGCCCGGCCGGTAGATCGGCCGGAGGTTGCCCAGCATCTCGCGGGCGTACTCACTGTCGTTCATCCGCTTGAGGTCCGGCCGCGGGCCGGTGGCCAGCGGCACCCCGGCGCTGTGGGTGACGACGTGCCGCACGGTGGTGCGGTCCTTGCCGTGGCTGGTGTACGTCGGCAGGTAGTCGCAGACGCGGGCGTCCAGGTCGAGTTCGCCGCGCTCGACGAGCATGTGCACGACCGTCGTGCTGATGGCCTTGGCGGCCGAGTACACGCAGAACGGGGTGTCGACGCCGACGGGGATCTTCTCGGCATCAACCGGATCGTCGGGCCCGTTGCCCCAGCCGTGGCCGATCGCGCGGTTGAGCACCACCCGGCCGTTCTGGCGCAGACAGACCTGGATGGCCGGGTGCATGCCGGCCGCGTACCAGTGTTGTGCGGCCTGCCAAATACGTTCCACCGCTTGCGGATCGACGTCGGCATGGTCTTCTGTGCCGGTGGCTGTCACCGAGTCCAGGTCGGCGGGGACCCGGATGCGGCCGGTCTGGGGTTCCGTCATGCGTCCTTCCGATGCAGCACGGCCGCGAGGTGGTGGCGCAGCGGGATGCCCACGGCGGCCATCCGGACGTTGTAGCTCAACGTGTCTCCGTCGAGGCGGAACCAACGCCTCAGGGCGTCAACATCTTTCGCGGAGTCGGTGCGGCCGATGTCGGTGGTGGCGAGGTCGAGGACGAATTCGCCGTCGGTGCTGAGCGTGCCCTGCAGGATCTCGGTGATGCCGGTGGGATGCGCCAGCACCCACTCGACACGTCCGGGTGCGGGGACCCGGAGGTAGCCGGTTTCGGCGTGCAGGGGACGGCCGTCATCCGCCGCGCGGGTCCGCTGACTGTAGGCCAGAAAGGGCTTGCCGACATGGCCGAACGTGACCTCTTCGAGGTAGTCGAACGAGGCGATGGTCGGGTACTCACCGGAGCCGGTGCCGGCCCAGGTGCCCAACAGCGGGGCCAGGACCGCGACGTCGGGGTGTAGATCGGGCATGCCGGCTACTTCGTTCCGACGGTCAGCAGGTCGGACACGATGAGCGTCCACGCCGGCCGCTTCACGCGGTGCTGCTCGGACACGGTGAACCCGGCGCCTTCGAAGAGCTTCTTCATCTCCGCGGGCGACGGATTGTGGGCGGGGTTGAGAATGTGCGACGACAGCGCGTGCAGCGGCAGCACCTGCCGCGGGCTGATGGTGGTGACGGCCGCGATGCCGCCCGGCTTGAGCACGCGGTGGAACTCGCGCAGCGCGGCGGGCTGATCGAACCAGTGGAACGCCGACGTCGTGACCACCGCGTCCAGCGCGCCGTCGTTGAACGGCAGCTGCTCGGCCGGAGCGGTGACCCAGTTGACCTTCGAGGACCGCGCCTTGGCCTGGGCCAGCATGCCCTCGGACATGTCAACGCCGGTGACGACGGCATTGAGCTCGCGTTCGATCCGGTCGGCGAAAATGCCGGTGCCGCAGCCGATGTCGGCGATCGTCAGGGCGCCGTGCGCGCGCAGCTGAGCCAGGACCTCGTCCTGCGCGGGCTGGTAGACGACGCGCTGCAGCACCTGGGTGTCATAGGCGGGGGCGGCGAAGCCCCAGAAACGGGTGACGGTGTCGTTGAATCCCCGGCGTTGAACCATGCTTGTCAGCCTAGGCGGCGAATTCCGGCGCGGGCCGTCAGCCGGGTGCCAGGCCCAGCGGCAACGCGGCGAACGCGCACACGATCGCCACGAACGCCGCCCGCGATGCCGGTGGCCGGTCGAGCTCCGGACGGCCGCGCAGGTACAGCAGGAACACGACGGTGACGTTGACGGCGATCAGCAGCATCCACCGAATCCAGTCGAACGCGGTCACGAATATCGGCAGATACAGCGCCAGCGCAAGGACGGCGCCGGCCCGGCGGTCCCGGAATTCGCCCAGGAAGTCGCGGATCGGCACACCGGCGACGAGTTGGACCGACGCGAGGCAGGCCGCCAGACCGATCGCGCCGACGACCAGTGAGGTCACCATCTGGCCGGCGCCCCGGGCGGCGACCGTGTGAATTTCGTCGAGGATCCCGTGTTGGTACGTGTTGAGGTACGACCGGCAGGCCCAGTCGTGGAAGTCGCGGGTCGGCAATCGGCCGGTCCGGGCGAAGTTCTGGAAATCGTGAAAGCTCGCCATCATGCGCATGGGCCGGTGCGGTGTCGTCGCGCACAGCCGGTCGGTCACCCCGCGCTTGGTTAGTGCGGTGATTAGGCCGGCCACTGCCAGTCCCGGGAGCACCGCCAACGCCGTGTAACGCCGGCGTCGAGTGGCGGTGAGTCCTTGCGTCAGCGCATAGATGGCGAGGACCGCACCCAACGCGAATTCGAGAGGAATCGCGTCGTGCATGAACGCCAAGACGGCGGTGAACAGTCCGTACGCCGCACACGACAGCGCCGGGCGGGCGCCCACACCCAGTGCGAGGGCGACCACCGCCACCGCGCCGAGGAGGTCCGGCCGCGCCGAGAACACCGCGAACGGCACACCGAACGGCAATGCGGGCACCAGCAACGCCAGCATCATCCGGCGTTCGGAGCGGCCCGTGCGCACGATGGCGGCGGCAATCGCGGCCAGAGCACACAGGTACAACGCCGTGATGGCCCAACGCGCGGCGCCGGCCCGGCCGAAGAATGCCGCAGCGTCGCCCGGACCGAAAAGCTCCCCGGCAAGCCCACGCCGGATGAAACCGAACCGGTAGTCCGCGAGGTAATACGAGACGAGGTAGTGGTCGACCGGGTGCAGCGCGACGGCCAGCCAGACGATGCCCGCGGCCCACACGGCGATGCCAGTGCCGGTGGCCAGATAGAGGACAGAGCGGCTGGGGCGCACGGCCAGACCCTACCGGCGGATACGCTGCCGCCCTATGAGCTCTACTGCGCCCAGCTGGATTGCCCAGCTCCTGGGCTTCGCGCGCGATGGTGACACCTTCATGGCACCGCAGCCGACCGAAGGGCCGGGGCGGTCCCTGTTCGGTGGGTTGATCGCCGCGCAGGCGCTGGGTGCGGCCGGTCGCACCGTCGACCCCGACAAGCTGCCGCAGTCGCTGCACCTGTACTTCGTGCGCGGCGGCCAGTACGGCATCGACGTGGAGTTTCACGTGGAACGAACCCGCGACGGCCGGTCCTTCGACACGCGGCGCGTCACCGCGAAGCAGAACGGCAAGACGATCCTCGAGATGATCGCGTCGTTCCATGTCCCGGAACCGGGCGCCGACTGGCAGCGGCCCGAAGTCCGGGGCCTCGAATTCGACGCGTCGGTACCCAAGGCGACGAGCCTCACCGCCGCCGACTTCTTCGATATCCGGGTCCGGCCCGAAGACGTCGGCGCGTTCGCCGTGCCCCCGTTCTGGATTCGGACCAAGGACGAGATCGAGGACGACGCCCTGACCCGCGCATGCACGCTGACCTTCATGTCCGACTTCGGGCCGGTACCCGTCGCCCGGCCCGACGGTACGAGCCTGCACGACGGCTTCGCGGCCAGCCTCGACCACGCCGTGTGGTTCCACCGGCCCTTCGTGCCGCGCGACTGGCACCGGTACGAGGTCACCCGGCTCAACAACACCGACTCCCGCGGGCTGGTCGCCGGAGCTCTGTACGACACTGGTGGGGTGCTGATCGCCAGCACCAGCCAGGAAGCCCTGTGGCGGCTGTAGTCCCGGAAGATCGCACTCACTGATGACCGTCCCGACGCCGACGTGCTACCGGCATCCGAACCGCCCGACGTATGTGAGCTGCAGCCGGTGCGCCCGTCCGATCTGCCCGGACTGCATGACCGCCGCTGCGGTGGGTCAGCAGTGCCCGGAGTGCGTCAACGAGGGCAAGCGGTCGGTGCGTCAGGCCCGGACGCACTTCGGTGGCCGGATCTCGAAGGGCTCGCTGGTCACCTACACGCTGATCGCGGTCAACATCGTGATGTTCGTGCTGCAGCACACCTCGGTGCAGATGCAGCAGGACCTGGTGCTGTGGCCGCCCGCCGTCGCCGACGGCCAGTACTACCGCCTGGCGTCGTCGGCCTTCCTGCACTACGGCCTGGCCCACATCGTGTTCAACATGTGGGCGCTGTGGGCCGTCGGCCCGCAGCTGGAGCAGTGGTTGGGCCGCTTGCGATTCGGCGTGTTGTACGGCCTGAGCGGCCTGGGCGGCTCGGTACTGGTGTACCTACTGTCGCCGCTGAACTCGGCGACAGCAGGTGCCTCGGGCGCGATCTTCGGCCTCTTCGGCGCGACGTTCGTCTTGTTCCGTCGGCTGCAGCTCGACGTCCGCGGGATCGTCGGCCTGATCGTCATCAACCTGGTGATCACCTTCGTGCTGCCCGCCGTCAGCGCGCAGGCGATCAGTTGGCAGGGGCACGTCGGCGGGTTGGTCACCGGCACCGTGGTGGCGGCGGTCTTCGCGTATGTGCCTGCGCGGCAACGACTCCTGGCACTGATCTCGGTGACGGCCGTGCTGTTGGTGCTGTTCGCCGGGCTGACGATGTGGCGCACCCAGGCCCTGCTGACGATGTTCAGCTGATCCCGGGGTAGGGGAGCAGCGCCATCTCGCGGGCGTTCTTGATCGCGGTGGCGACCTGCCGCTGCTGCTGGACCGTCAGACCCGTCACGCGGCGGGACCGGATCTTGCCGCGCTCGGAGATGAACAGCCGCAGGTTGTTGGTGTCCTTGTAATCCAGGTACTCCACGCCGAGCTTGGTCAGCATGTTCTTGACCGGCCGCTTGGTCTCGGCGGCGGGGCGCCGGGTGGGTTTGCGTTGTGCCATCACCAGCTCGCTTTCCGGATGCCGGGCAGTTGCCCTTCGTGGGCCAGTTCGCGTACCCGGACCCGGGATAGGCCGAACTTGCGCAGGTGCCCGCGCGGACGGCCGTCGACGGAGTCGCGGTTGCGCACCCGCACCGCACTGGCGTCGCGCGGCTGGCGGGCCAGTTCCCGCATGGCAGCCGACTGCTCGTCGGCAGTGCTCGACGGGGACTTGATGATGGCCTTGAGCTCAGCCCGGCGCTCGGCGTAGCGGGCGACGGTCAGCCGGCGCTGCTCGTTCTTGGCGATCTTGGATTTCTTGGCCATGCTCAGCGCTCCTCTCGGAAGTCGACGTGCTTGCGGATGATCGGGTCGTACTTGCGCAGCACCATGCGGTCGGGATCGTTGCGCCGGTTCTTGCGGGTGACGTACGTGTAGCCGGTGCCTGCGGTGGACTTGAGCTTCACCACGGGGCGGATATCGGTGCGGGACATCTAGATTCGCACCCCGTCCCGGCGTAGCCGCGCCACCACGGCTTCGATGCCGTCGCGGTCGATCACCTTGATGCCCTTGGCGCTGACCTGGAGCCGGATGCGCCGGCCCTCCGAGGGCAGGTAGTAGGTCTTGCTCTGGATGTTGGGGTTCCACCGGCGCGAGGTGCGCCGGTTCGAATGCGAAACCGTGTTGCCGAAACCGGGTTGGCGCCCGGTGACCTGGCAATGCGCTGACATGTGTCCGCCCTATCGTTAATGAAAATCGTTTTCGACAAGTGTCGGTCGCCACTGTAGCGTGACGGTCGACAGAACTGAAAATGATTGTCGATAAGGGGTGGCAATGCGGACGCCGGTGATCATCGTGGCCGGTCAGGGACCGACCGGTTACGTGACCGAAGAACTACTGAAGGCGCCGGGCACGGTGCTGGTCGAGCACCAGTTCGACGGTCACGTCGTGCGCCGTCGTACCGTCACCGCGCCGCACGGCATCGTCAACGAGACCGAGTCGGCGCTGGAACTGGCCCACGGCTGCGTGTCCTGCACCGTCCGCAATGACCTGCTGATCTATCTGCGCCTGCTGCACCGCCGCGATGACGTCAACCGGATCGTCGTCCACCTGGAGCCCTGGATGGAACCCGAGCCGATCTGCTGGGCCATCAACCACGTGCGGGTTCGGGTCGGGCCGGGGTACATCGACGGGCCTGCCGCCCGCGACGTCGCGATCGCCGGCGTGGTGACGTGCATCGAGGCCGGCGACTGGCTCACCGACGCACTCGGTGACGACGAACTGCCCGACGGTCGGACCGTCGCGCAGGTGGCGGTGGGCCAGGCCGAGTTCGCCGACGTCCTCGTCGTGACCCACGCCGAACCCGTGCTGCTCGCGGTATGTCGCCGGCTGGCGCCGCGGGCTCAGCTCGTCACCGGGCCCGACATGGTCGAGGACGCGTTGCGCACGCTGTGGCCCGACGCCCGGCTGGGCCGCGCCGATGAGCCGCACGGGCGGCTACTGGCAGGGCAACCCAGCCTGAATCCTGAAGGGCCCGTGCAGATTGTCGAGTTCAACGCGCGACTGCCGTTCCATCCCGAACGTCTGCACGACGCCATCGATCAGCTCCTGGACGGCGTGATCCGGACGCGTGGCCGGATCTGGCTGGCGAATCGGCCCGGCCACGTCATGTGGCTGGAGTCGGCCGGCGGTGGCCTGCGCGTCAGCAACGCCGGCCGGTGGATCGCCGCGATGACCGTCAGTGAAGCGGCCTACCTGGATCGCGAGCGCCGCGCGCTGGCAGACCTGATGTGGGACAACGAATTCGGCGACCGGCACACCGCGATGACGATCCTGGTGTGCGGCGCCCGCTCCGACGATGTGACCGCTGCGCTGAACGACGCCCTGCTCACCGACGACGAATTCGCGGCGCCGGACACTTGGGCCGGCTACGCGGACCCGTTCGGGGACTGGCACCAGGAACCGTGCACCCGCGACGACGTGACCGCCGTCAGCGACGGCACCGATCACGGCATGGCGTGAATGGTTCCGGACTCGATCGCCAAACGCATTGATAACAAGGCGATCACGCCGCGCGTTGGTAGCGGGGCGCGTTGGGGCGCGGCGTTAATTTGAACCTCGTGTTGGCGACTCTTGGCAAGAATTACGGTGCGAAACTGCGGCGGCTCGCGGTGGCGGCTGTCGCTGCCCTGACGGTTCCGGCAATGGCGACGCCCGCGGTGGCCCCGCAGGCACATGCTGCCGCGAAAGCGGTTGAGGTGCTGAACATTCCGTCGCCCGCGATGGGACGCGACATCAAGATCCAGTTCCAGGGCGGCGGACCGCACGCGGTGTACCTGCTCGACGGGCTGCGCGCGCAGGACGACGCGAGCGGCTGGGACATCAACACCGCCGCGTTCGAGTGGTACTACCAGTCCGGCGTCTCGATGGTGATGCCGGTCGGCGGGCAGTCCAGCTTCTACAGCGACTGGTATCAGCCGGCGACCAACAACAACGGCGTCATCACCTACAAGTGGGAGACGTTCCTGACCCAGGAGCTGCCGGCCTGGCTGGCCGCCAACCGCGGCGTACAGCCAACCGGCAACGCCGTCGTCGGTCTGTCGATGTCGGGCGGCTCGGCGCTGACGCTCGCCATCTGGCACCCCGAACAGTTCATCTTCGCCGGCTCGCTGTCGGGCTTCCTCAACCCGTCGCAGGGGCTGTGGCCGACGCTGATCGGCTTCGCGATGAAGGATGCCGGCGGCTTCAACCCGACCCAGATGTGGGGCATAGCGAGCGACCCGGCCTGGAAGCGCAACGACCCGACCGTCAATGTCCGGCAGCTGGTGGCCAACAACACCGCCGTCTGGGTGTACTGCGGCAACGGCACACCGTCGGACCTGGACACCCCGGGTGACCTGGGCATCCTCTACAGCGCCCAGTTCTTGGAGAATCTGACGATCAGCTCCAACCGGGACTTCCAGAAGGTGTACCAGCAGGCCGGTGGTCATAACGCGGTCTTCAACTTCCCGAAGGACGGCACCCACGCCTGGGGTTACTGGGGCCAGCAGCTGCAGGCCATGAAGCCTGACCTGCTGCGCGTGCTGGGCGTGGGCGCGCCCGTGCCGCCGCCGCCAGCTCCGGCCCCGGCTCCGGTGCCCGCTCCTGCCGTCGCTCCCGTCGCACTGCCGGCTCCTGCCCCCGTCGCCGCCGTTCCAGCGGCCGTGCCCGCCGCGGTGCCGGCGGCAGTACCCGCGGCTGTTCCCGCCGCGGTTCCGGCGCCGGCGGCACCCGCTCCGGCAGCCACCGGCGGATTGGTGCTCGCGCCGACGGGCTGATTCGGCAAGACTCAGGGGTCGGATTCGACACCTGAAAGGGCGGGACAGCGTGCAGACCACGATCATCCACGGGCCGGGCGACATTCGATTCGAGGAGCACCCCGATCCGCAGATTCAGTCACCGGGCGATGCGGTGGTCCGGGTGGTGCGGACCTGCGTGTGCGGCTCGGACCTCTGGTCGTACCGCGGCGTGCGGCCGACGCCCACGCCGCACCCGATCGGGCACGAGTTCATCGGGATCGTGGAAGCGGTCGGCGCTGAGGTCAATACGTTGCATGTCGGGGATTTCGTCATCGCGCCCTTCACCGACAGCGATGGCACGTGCGTGCACTGCCGCAACGGCATCACCACCTCATGCGTGAACTTCGGCGTGTGGGGCGGAGCTACCAAGTCCGGCGAGCCACTAGATGGAGCCCAGGGCGAATACGTCCGGGTGCCCTTCGCCGACGGCACTCTCCGCAAGGTGCCGGACGCGCCGGACGCGGAGCTCTATCCGCACCTGCTGAGTCTTGCCGACGTCATGTCCACCGGTCATCACGCCGCCCGCGCCGGGAATGTCCGTCCCGGCGCCACCGTGGTGGTCGTAGGTGACGGCGCTGTCGGTCTGTGCGCGGTGTTGGCCTCGAAACGCCTTGGTGCCGAGCGGATCATCGCGATGTCCCGGCATGAAGACCGGCAGAAGTTGGCCCAGGAGTTCGGCGCCACCGACATCGTCGCCGAGCGCGGCGCTGACGGCATCGCCGCCATCGAAGAGCTGCTCGGCGGTATCGGAGCCGACTCCGTACTCGAATGCGTCGGCACCAAGGATTCGATGCAGCAGGCGCTCGGCGCGGTCCGCCCCGGCGGTCATCTGGGGTTCGTGGGCGTCCCGGCCGGGGCACCCGAATTGCCGATGGGAAAACTGTTCAGCACGAACATCCACGTTGCGGGCGGTATCGCCACCGTTCGGCCCTACCTGGACGAACTCCTGCCGGATGTGCTGTCCGGCGCCATCGAGCCCGGACGCGTCTTCGACCTGGCCCTGCCGCTCGCGCAGGTCGCGGACGCGTACACGGCGATGGATCAGCGCACGGCCATCAAGGTAATTCTCGAACCCTGATCACGCCGGCCGGACCAGATGGTCCTCGCCGCCGACGTACACGGTGTCCCGCAGGTCGCGTCCGGTCGCGGCCACGGTGATGGCCGACGCGAACTGCTCGATGGTCGGCAGTGGGCCCCGGCTGCGGCGGGCCCCGACCGCTTGCGGATCGCGACGCTCGTACAGCCTGGCGATGATGGTGCCCTCGATCATGTCGCCCGAGACGATGGTGAATCCGATTCGGCACCTGTCGAATTCGGGCCGAAGTGCCCGCAGCGCGTCTTCGCCGGCGCGCTTGCTGGCGGCGATGGGGGCGTAGGCGTCGGGCACCGGCAGGTGCGGGTAGCAGTGCGCCTCGTGGCTGGTGACGAACACGATCTGGGCGCCGGCGGGCATCAGCGGCAGCGCGAGGTCGACGAGCCGCAGCTGGGCGTCGCGGTTCAGCCGCATCGCGTAGTCGGGTGCGGCGCCGAACTCCAGGCCGCCGGACGCGTTGAGCACCAGGATGTCCAGACGCCCGAACCGGCTGTCGATCCGGTCGATCATGGCTTTGGCCGCGGCGGCGTCGGACACGTCGGCGCCGATCGCGGAGGCCTGGCCGCCGGCGGCCCGGATGCCGTCGACGACGGCGCCCGCGCGCTTGGCCTTCTCGCGATAGTTCACCAGGACGTGGGTACCCGGTCCGGCGAGCTGCTGCGCCACAGCGGCGCCGATGCCGCGGGAAGCACCGGTGACGAGGGCGATCCTGGTGTGCATGGCAATGACCGTACCCCAAATTTAAGAAAAATAAGAGATATATAAGGTTTCGATAAGGTGAACCGGCGCGCCGTGGGTGCGCTGGTGTCGAGCGTGCGGGCTGACGAGGCGACTTGCCGAGATCGGCCGCGCCGAGGCGCACGCTCGGGGAGTGGACCGTTGCCCGGTGGAGGTGAACGCTCGGTTCGCGAGTGGGACAGATAGTCCCGCTCGACTACCCTTTGGGCGTGATGTTTCCGGTGAGCCCAGTGGCGCGGTACGCGGCCACGCTGATCGGACGCCTCCGTTGATTCAACACGGACTCGTGGTGCTGTTCGCCCTCTGCGCGGCCGTCTGCGCGGCTGTCGGCATCGTGGTGCGCCAGCGCGCGACCATCGACGTGCCGCCCGAGCATGGTGTCAGCGTCGTCATGCTGTCGACGCTGCTGAGCCGTCGGCTGTGGTGGGCCGGGACCGGCGCGGCCGTCGCGGGCTACGTCTTCCAGGCGCTGGCCCTGGGACACGGCTCCCTGTTGGTGGTGCAGCCACTGCTGGTCTCGGCATTGCTGTTCGCGCTGCCGCTGAGTGCGCGCCAGGCGCACCGCCGGGTGACGCGCGGTGAGTGGTTGTGGGCCGGCCTGCTGACCATCGGGCTGGCGGGATTCGTCGTGCTGGCGCGGCCCGAACGTGACGAGCACCTGGCCTCACCAGGGGTTATCGTGCTGGTCGCCGTGGTGTGCGCTGCGGTGATCATCGGGTGCGTGCTGCTGGCGCTGCGGTGCACCGGCTGGGCCCGCGCGGTCCTGCTGGCCGTCGGTGTCGGCGTGCTGTTCGGTGTCGTCGCGGTGGTGACCAAGATCTTCATGGCGATCCTGCAGCACCGGGGCTGGCTCGGGCTGCTGACGACGCCGGCGCCGTATCTCCTCATTATCTTGGGCGCGGTCGCGACCGTGCTGCAGCAGTCGGCGTTCCATGCCGGCGCGTTGCAGACGTCGGTGCCGACCATGCTGGTGCTGGAGCCGGTGGTGGCCGTCGTACTCGGCGCCCTGGTGCTCGGCGAGGGCTTCGACACGACCGGCGCCGAGGCCGTCGCGCTCGTGGTGTCGATCGGTGCCATGGCGGCGGCGACCATCGCGCTCGGCCGCGACGAGGGCGCGTACGAAACGCAGGCGGGCGCGAAGGTGGCTCCGCCCATCGCACCGCCGCAGGTGCAACCGACCCCCGAGCGCTGACCTGACCGGTGTGGTTTTTCACACAGGCGCTGGGGGCATATCGTTAGTTTTGCTAACGTTGTAATTGGCGACGCTGGTGAACCAATTGATGAGGTTGTTATGTCGAACCAAGAAACCGTAGTTACCGACGAGCTGACGCAGCGCATCGCTGACCTCTGTGCAGCCGACCCCCAACTTGCCGCCGCGCGGCCCCTCGCCGGGGTCGGCGCCGCCCTCGAAGAGCCCGGCATCCGGCTCCCCGAAATCATCCACACAGTCATGGCCGCCTACGCCAACCGGCCCGCCCTCGGACAGCGCGCCGTCGAGTACGTCACCGACGCCGCCGGACGCACCGTCTCGCGGTTGCTGCCGCGCTACGACACCATCACCTACGGCGAGGCCTGGCGGCAGATTCAGGCCATCGACAACGCCCTGCTCAGCGGGCCCGACGCCGTCGCCCCCGGCGAGCGCGTCGCCATGCTCGGCTTCACGAGCGCCGAATTCACCATCATCGACACCGCGCTCGCGCGCGCCGGCGTCGTCGCCGTCCCCTTGCAGACGAGCGCACCCGCCGAGCAGCTGCGCCCGATCATCGACGAGACCGAACCCCGCGCACTGTTCGCCGATGTGACCTTCCTCGACGACGCCGTCGAACTCGTTCTGGGCGCCGGCGCCGCGCTGACGCGCGTCGTGGTGTTCGACCACCACACCGCGGTCGACGACGAGCGCGAGGCCGTCGAACGGGCGGCTACGCGGCTGGCCGAACGCGGCGTCGTGGTCGAGACCTTCGCCGAGATGGTGGCGCGCGGGACCGCGCTGCCGACCGTCGAGCCGGTGGTGCCCGCGGATACCGACCCGCTGCTGGTGCTGATCTACACCTCCGGCAGCACGGGTACCCCCAAGGGCGCCATGTACCCCGAGCGTCTCGTCACCAACGCCTGGCGGACCGGTCTGACGCACCAGCAGCCCGCGCTGCCGTCGATCGTCCTGAGCTTCCTGCCGATGAGCCACATGATGGGCCGCGGCACCGTCTACCGCACGCTGGCCCACGGCGGCACCGTGTACTTCGCCGCCAAGAGCGACCTGTCCACCCTGCTGGAGGACATCGCGCTGGTCCGGCCGACGCAGATGACGTTCGTGCCCCGCGTCTGGGAGATGATCCACCAGGAGGTGCAGAGCGAGGTCGACCGCCGGGCCCTGGACGGCGTCCCCGAGCAGCAGGTGCTCGATGAGCGCAGCGTCAGCATGATCGGTGGGCGGCAGCTGGTCGCCATGACTGGGTCGGCTCCGATCTCGCCCGAACTCAAGGCCTGGGTGCAGAAGTTCCTCGGGCTGGAGCTGATGGAGGCGTACGGCTCGACCGAAGCCGGTGGGGTCATGGTCAGCGGCCGCCTGAGTCGTCCGCCGGTGCTCGACTACAAGCTGGTCGACGTACCCGAACTCGGTTACCTGTCCACCGACCGTCCACATCCGCGTGGCGAATTGCTCTTGAAGTCAACGGATTTGATCCCCGGCTACTACAAGCGGCCCGACGTCACCGCTGACGTCTTCGACGCGGACGGCTTCTACCGCACCGGTGACATCGTCGCCGAGCTCGGTCCTGATCATCTGCAGTACCTCGATCGCCGCAACAACGTGCTGAAGCTGGCGCAGGGCGAGTTCGTGACGGTGTCCAAGCTGGAAGCCGCCTTCGGGACCAGCCCGCTGATCCGCCAGATCTACGTGTACGGCAACAGCTCTCGTTCGTATCTGCTGGCCGTGATCGTGCCCAGCGCGGAAGCGTTGGCCGGTGTTTCCGACGCCGAGGCGCTGCGGGCCGAACTGGCCGACGCACTGCAGTCGGTGGCCCGTGAGGCCGGGCTGCAGTCGTACGAGGTGCCGCGCGACTTCATCATCGAGACCGAACCGTTCTCGCTGGAGAACGGGCTGCTCACCGGTGTCCGCAAGCTGGCCTGGCCCAAGCTGAAGGCCCGGTACGGCGCCGAGCTGGAGCAGCTGTACGCCGAGCTGGCTGAGGGCCAGGCCTTGGAGCTTCGAGCATTGCGGTCGCTCGGGTCCGACGCGCCGGTGCTCGAGACCGTGCTGCGCGCCGTCAGTGCCACACTCGGGGCGTCCGCCTCCGACGTCGCCGGCGACGCCCACTTCACCGACTTGGGTGGAGATTCGTTGTCGGCGTTGACCTTCGGCAACCTACTGGAGGAGATCTTCGAGGTCGAAGTGCCCGTCGGCGTGATCGTCAGCCCGGCCACCGACCTGGCGGGCGTGGCGGCCTACATCGAGGGGGAGCGCGCGCCCGGCAGCAAGCGGCCGACGTTCTCCACGGTGCACGGCAAGAACGCCACCGTGGCGCGCGCCGCCGATCTGACGCTGGACAAGTTCATCGACGCCGAGACCTTGGCCGCCGCGCCGTCGCTGCCGGGACCGGCCTCCGAGGTGCGCACCGTATTGCTCACGGGCGCAACCGGATTCCTGGGTCGTTACCTGGCCCTGGAGTGGCTGGAGCGCATGGACCTGGTCGACGGCAAGGTCATCTGCCTGGTCCGCGGCAAGTCCGACGCCGACGCCAGGGCCCGTCTCGACGCGACGTTCGACTCCGGTGATCCGAAGCTGCTGGCGCACTACCGGTCGCTGTCCGACCACCTGGAGGTCATCGCGGGTGACAAGGGTGAAGCCAATCTAGGCCTCCCTCAAGAGGTTTGGCAGCGGCTGGCCGACACCGTCGACTTCATCGTGGACCCGGCCGCCCTCGTGAACCACGTGCTGCCCTACAGCGAGCTCTTCGGACCCAACGCCCTCGGCACCGCCGAGTTGATCCGGATCGCCCTGACCACGCGGATCAAGCCGTTCGCCTACGTCTCTACCATCGCGGTCGGCGGCAGCGTCGCACCCGGCGAGTTCGTCGAGGCCGCTGACGTACGCGTGATGAGCGCCGTGCGGCCGGTGGACGACAGCTACGCCAACGGTTACGGCAACAGCAAGTGGGCCGGTGAGGTCCTGCTGCGTGAAGCCAATGATCTTTGCGGCCTTCCGGTTTCGGTGTTCCGCTGCGACATGATCCTGGCCGACACCACATACGCGGGGCAGCTGAACCTGCCCGACATGTTCACCCGCATGATGTTCTCGCTGGTGGCCACCGGCATCGCGCCGAAGTCGTTCTACGAGCTCGGTGCCGACGGCAAGCGGCAGCGCGCCCACTACGACGGGCTGCCGGTCGAGTTCGTCTCCGAATCCATCTCGACACTGGCCGTGCAGGTCGCGGCCGGTGAGTCCGACTCGACCTTCGAGACGTACCACGTGATGAACCCGCACGACGACGGCATCGGCATGGACGAGTTCGTCGACTGGCTGATCGAGGCCGGTTATCCTGTTGCGCGCGTTGATGATTACGCCGACTGGCTGGCCCGGTTCGAGACGGCTCTGCGCGGCCTGCCGGACCGGCAGCGCCAGGCTTCGCTGCTGCCGCTGCTGCACAACTACCAGCAGCCGAGCTACCCGGTGGCAGGATCCATCGCCCCGGTCGATCGGTTCCGCGCCGCGGTGCAGAACGCGAAAATCGGTGCGGACAAGGATATTCCGCACATCAGTGCCTCGGTGATCGTCAAGTACATCACCGACCTGGAGCTGCTGGGCCTGCTCTGAGCTTGGGGATTTGTGCACGATTTTCCGCGGTGGCCGCGGAAAATCGTGCACAAATCACAGGGAACTGGCAGGAAATCGCCGGAACAACGGCGGCCGCGCCAGCGTCATCTAATTAGTGGGATGCAACGGGGCGTACCCATTCGAGATTTCGATTTTTCGTGAGGTTTTTTCATGTCGATTGACCATGCCGAAAGCGCTACTGACGAGCTCGCCCGCCGGATCGCCGACCTGTCCGCCAATGATCCGCAGTTCGCCGCGGCTGTGCCGCTGCAGTCCGTGGCCCAGTCGGTCGAAAAACCGGGCATGCGACTGCCCGAGATCGTGAAGACCGTTCTCGACGGCTATGCCGACCGGACCGCGCTGGGACAGCGCGCCGTCGAGTTCGTCACCGAGAACGGCCGCACCGTGGCGCGGCTGCTGCCGAAGTACGACACCATCACCTACGGCGAGCTGTGGGACCGCATCCGCGCCGTCGCCGCCGCACTGCACGCCGACGGTGTCAAGGCCGGCGACCGCGTCGCCATCCTCGGCTTCATCAGCACCGACTACACCGTCATCGACACCGTGCTCGGGCAGATCGGCGCCGTCTCGGTGCCGCTGCAGACCAGCTCCGCGGCGTCGTCGCTGCTGCCCATCGTCGCCGAGACCGAACCGGTGCTGATCGCCGTCAGCGCGGACTACGTGGCCGACGCCGTCGAACTCGCCGTCGGTGGCCCTGCACCGGCCCGCTTCCTGGTGTTCGACCACCACTCCGAGGTCGACGACGAGCGCGAGGGCATCGACCGGGCACGGGCGGCATTCGCCGATGCCGGGCTGAACATCACCGTCGAGACCTTTGCCGACGTGCTCGGCCGCGGCCGCGACCTGCCGTCCGCCCCGACCCCGGTCTTCGAGGAGGCCGACCCGCTGGCGCTGCTGATCTACACGTCCGGCTCGACCGGTGCCCCCAAGGGTGCGATGTACCCCGAGAGCAACATGACGAGCTTCTGGCGACGGGCCAGCACGGCGTGGTTCGGCCCCAGCGAGGCGTCGATCAACCTGGCGTTCATGCCGATGAGCCACGTCATGGGCCGCGGCATCCTGTACTCCAGCCTGGCCAACGGCGGCATCGTCTACTTCGCCGCCAAGAGCGACTTGTCCACTCTCCTCGAGGATTTCGCGCTGGCGCGGCCGACCGAGCTGAACCTGGTGCCCCGTGTCTGGGAGATGCTGTACCTGGAATTCCAGAGCCGCGTCGACAAGCTGGTGCCCGCCGGTGCCGGTGAGGCCGAGCGCGACGACATCGAGCAGCAGGTGATGTCCGACATGCGGCAGAACCTGGTCGGTGGCCGCTACATCAAGGCGATGACCGGCTCGGCGCCGATCACCGATGAGCTCAAGGCGTGGGTCGAGAAGTTCCTCGGCATCCACCTGCTGGAGGGCTACGGCTCCACCGAGGCCGGCATGGTCTTCTTCGACGGCGTCATCCAACGTCCGCCGACCCTGGACTACAAGCTCGTCGACGTGCCCGACCTGGGCTACTACCTGACCGACCAGCCCTACCCGCGCGGTGAGCTGCTGGTGAAGACCCAGTACCTGTTCCCGGGCTACTACAAACGACCCGAAGTCACCGCGAGCGTTTTCGACGAGGACGGTTTCTACCGCACCGGCGACGTCGTCGCCGAGATCGGCCCCGACCAGATCCAGTACGTCGACCGCCGCAACAACGTGCTCAAGCTGGCCCAGGGCGAGTTCGTCACGCTGGCCAAGCTCGAAGCGGCGTTCAGCAACAACAGCCCGCTGGTCCGGCAGATCTACGTCTACGGCAACAGTGCCCAGCCGTACCTGCTGGCCGTGGTCGTCCCGACCGAAGATGCCCTGGCCCGTTGGGATTCCGCCGAATTGAAGCAGCGGATCAGCGATTCACTGCAGGAGGTCGCCAAGGCCGCCGAGCTGCAGTCCTACGAGATCCCCCGCGACTTCATCATCGAGACCGAACCGTTCTCGCTGGAGAACGGGCTGTTGACCGGCATCCGCAAGCTGGCCTGGCCGAAGCTCAAGGCGCACTACGGCCCGGCGCTCGAAGACCTGTACGTGAGTCTGGCCGCGGGACAAGCCGATGAGCTGCGACAGCTGCGGCAGCACGGCGCCGAAGGCCCCGCCCTGCCGACCGTCATCCGGGCGGCGAGCGCGCTGCTCGGAGCCTCCGGCGAGGTGTCTGCCGACGCCCACTTCACCGACCTGGGTGGAGACTCGTTGTCGGCGTTGACCTTCGGCAACCTGCTCGAGGAGATCTTCGGCGTCGAGGTGCAGGTCGGCATCATCGTCAGCCCCGCCAACGATCTGGCCGCGCTGGCCGCCTACATCGAGAACGAACGCAGCGGTGGCGCCAAGCGACCCAGCTTCAGCTCGGTGCACGGCAAGAACGCCCTCGAGGTGCGGGCCGCCGACCTGACGCTGGACAAGTTCCTCGACGCCGCGACGCTGGCCGCCGCGCCGTCGCTGCCGGGACCGGCCTCCGAGGTTCGCACCGTATTGCTCACGGGCGCAACCGGATTCCTGGGCCGTTATCTGGCGCTGGAGTGGCTGGAGCGGATGGACCTGGTTGACGGCAAGGTGATCGCCCTGGTGCGCGCCAAGTCCGACGACGAGGCCCGGGCGCGGCTGGATGCCACCTTCGACTCCGGTGATCCGAAGCTGCTGGCGCACTACCAGGCCCTGGCCGCCGATCACCTCGAAGTCATCGCCGGCGACAAGGGCGACGAGAATCTCGGTCTGTCGCAGGAGGTTTGGCAGCGGCTGGCCGACACCGTCGACTTCATCGTGGACCCGGCCGCGCTGGTGAACCACGTGCTGCCCTACAGCGAACTGTTCGGACCCAACGCGCTCGGCACCGCCGAGTTGATCCGGATCGCGCTGACCACCCGGCAGAAGCCGTACATCTACGTCTCGACCATCGGTGTCGGTGACCAGCTGGCGCCGGGCACGTTCACCGAAGAGGCGGACGTCCGCGTGATGAGCCCGGTGCGTGCCGTGCACGACGGTTACGCGAACGGTTACGGCAACAGCAAGTGGGCCGGTGAGGTCCTGCTGCGTGAGGCGAATGATCTTTGCGGCCTTCCGGTTTCGGTGTTCCGCTGCGACATGATCCTCGCGGACACGTCGTACGCGGGGCAGCTGAACCTGCCCGACATGTTCACGCGCATGATGTTCTCGCTGGTGGCCACCGGCATCGCGCCGAAGTCGTTCTATGAGCTGGATGCCGAGGGCAAGCGACAGGCCGCGCACTACGACGGCCTGCCCGTCGAGTTCATTGCCGAGGCCATCGACACGCTCGGTGTGCGCCCAGCCGGCGAGTTCGTCACCTACCACGTGATGAACCCGCACTCCGATGGCCTGGGCATGGACGAGTTCGTGGACTGGCTGATCGAGGCCGGGTATTCCATTGCCCGCGTTGATGATTACGCCGAATGGCTGGCCCGGTTCGAGACCACCCTGCGGGCCCTGCCCGACCGGCAGCGCCAGGCGTCACTGTTGCCGCTGTTGCACAACTACCAGAAGCCGGAACACCCGCACAACGGGTCCGTCGCACCGGTGGTCGTGTTCCGGGAGGCCGTGCAGGAGGCCAAGCTGGGCCCGGACAAGGACATCCCGCATGTCACCGCACCGGTGATCGTCAAGTACATCACCGATCTGCAGTTGCTCGGCCTGCTCTGACCCAGGAGTTTGTGCACGATTTTCCGCGCCCGGCGCGGAAAATCGTGCACAAATCACTGGTCAGGGGGCGATGAGGACGCCCGCGTCGGATGCGGCCTGCTGCAGTTCGTAGATGTCGAGGTCGCCCCAGTCGTTGATCGGCCCGGTGTAGGAGCCCAGCCACGGCACCACACCGGGATCCGGTGCGACGCCGAGGTTGTAGGCCTGCATGCCGGGCAGGTGGTGCTCGAAGAAGTTCCCGAGGATGTCGACGGCGAAGATGATGTCGTTGATCGGGTTCGGGCCCCACAGCGCGGACGCGTTGAACAGCGGGTTCACCGCGTCCGGGTCGCCGATCATCACGATGTTGCCGTAGTGCGGCTTGCTGCCGCCGGTGGGGTCGTAGGCCGGCATGAACGGCTGCAACCCCGGCAGGTCGGTGGAGAAGTACGCCGCGGTGTCGCCGTAGGTCTCGATGTTCACGAAGTTCGAGTTGATGCCGTTGCCCGCGACCGAGGTGTTCAGGCCGGGGCCTTCGAAGCCGATACCGCCGCGCCCCGTCTTCTGCGCGACGAACTGCGCCTCCCAACCACCCAATGAGTGGCCGGTGACGAAGATGTCATCGGTGGTGTAGCCCTGCTCGAGGGCGGCCGCCTCGACCTTGCGCTCGAACGCCAACGAGTCCCAGAAGGCCTGCGGCGTGGTGTGGGTGAAGATGATCTGCATGTCCGTGAAGATTTGCGGCAGCGCGATCAGCGGATGGAACAGCAGATTGGTGCCGCCCGTCGTGCCCTGGTAGGCGACGATGATCTGGCCCTCGGGCGTCACCCACGCCTTGCCGACGGCGCCGGACAACGGGTTGAAGGTCTGCATCTGAAAACCGTTGACGGTGAACGGTTTCAGGTCACCCGGCTGGGCGCCGAGCACGTAGGCGTTGGCCGACGCGTTGAGGAACTGCTCCACGGTCGGGGTGTCGCCACTGGTCGGGCCGTCGTAGGTCAGCTCCGGGACGACGGGCGCCGCGGTGGGGGTCTTGCTCAGCCCGAGCATGTCCTCGATGCGGCGGAACCCGGCGAACAGCGCCTCGGAAATGGGCGACCAGTTGAACGGGCTCTTCGGGCCGCTCTGCGACACCGTCAGGTCCAGCACCTGCAGGACCGTGTTGATGATGCGACCGGGCAGCTGGATGATCTTCGCGATCGGATTGAGCGGCTGCGGTGGCGTCGGCGTCGTCAGGGTGCCGACGGTGTTGTTGGTGGTGGACAGGGCCGCGAGCCGGGTGGTCGGCGCGGGTGTCTTGGCCGGAGCGGGCGCGCTGGTGCCGGCGGCCGCGGACGGCGCGGTGGCCGCGGTCGCGGCGGGAGCGCCGGCCGTCGCGTCCTTGGCGGGGACGCTCGCGGTGGCGGGCTGGAGTTTCGGTGCCTTCTTACCGTCGCCGGCGGGCTTGATCGAATCCGAACCCTTCTTGGCCGGTTTGACGGCCGGCTTGGGGTCGGGTTTCGCGGCCGGCTTCGGGTCCGGTTTGGCTTCCGGATCCACACCGGACTTGGGGTCGGTGGCCGACGCATCGGTCGCCGCGTCCGGCTTGGTATCGGACTTGTCGGACTGGCCCGCATCCGTTTCGGCCTTGCCGGTTTTCTTGCCGGGCTTCTTCTTGTCCTTCTTGTCGGTGTTCGCCGGCTTGGGTTTGGCGGGGCCGGGCTTCTGCGGTCCGGACTGGCCGGCCGAGGTGCCGGGCGAATCGGTCGTCCCGGTCTCGGCCCAGGCGACGTTCTGACTGGTCGCCGCCGCGATACCCATGGCCGCGGCGAGCACCGCCAGGCGGTAGCGGCCGGATTTACGCAGACTGAGCCCCGACTGTGTCCCCACCGGTGTCCCCTTTGACATCCCTGGTGCCCGCCCGCGCGCGCACGAATCTGACGACACTATGACATCGGGTGATGTCAGTCACGATCAGGTTTGCCAAAAACCTGGGTCACAGGGCGGGCTCAGCGCACCCGCGCCGCCACCGCCTCGGGCATCGGTTCGTAGCGGGCGAAGGAGCGGGTGAAGGACCCCGCGCCGTGGGACAAAGACCGCAGTTCGATCGGGTACCGGGTCAGCTCGATCTCGGGAATCTCGGCGTCGATGCCGGTGCAGGAATCGCCGGCGGTGTCGGTCCCGAGCACGCGGCCGCGCCGTCCCGACAGGTCGCTCATCACCGCGCCGACCATCTCGTCGGGCACCACGATGTGGACACTGTCGATGGGTTCGAGCAGATTCACCGATGCGGCGGCGGCCGCCTCGCGCAGCGCCAGCCCGCCCGCGAGCTGGAAGGCGTAATCCGACGAGTCCACGCTGTGCGCCTTGCCGTCCAGCAGCGTCACGCGGATGTCGACCATCGGGTATCCGCAGATGCCCCGATCCATCTGGGCGCGAACGCCTTTCTCCACGCTCGGGATGAACTGTCGCGGCACCGCACCGCCGACGACCTTGTCGACGAACTCGAATCCGGCGCCTTCCGGAAGTGGTTCGACGGTGATGTCACACACTGCGAACTGCCCGTGCCCGCCGGACTGCTTGACGTGCCGGCCGTGACCTTTCGCGTTGCCGCCGAACGTCTCTCGCAGCGGGACGCGCAGCTCCGTGGTGTCGACCGCGACGCCGAACCGCCGTGACAGCGCGTCCAGGACGACCGCGGAATGGGCTTCGCCCATGCACCACAACACGATCTGGTGGGTCTGCGGGTTCTGTTCGATGCGCAGCGTCGGATCCTCGGCGGACAGCCGGGCGAGCCCCACCGACAGCTTGTCCTCGTCGGTCTTGGCGTGCGGCACGATGGCCATCGGGAGCAGCGGTGCCGGCATGGTCCACGGCCGGCATACCAGCGGGGAAGCCTTGTCCGACAGGGTGTCCCCGGTCTCGGCGCAGGTCAACCGCGCGATGGCGCAGATGTCGCCGGCGATCACCTCGGCCGCCGGGCGCTGCTTGCGGCCCAACGGAAACGACAGTGCGCCGACGCGCTCGTCTTCGTCGTGATCCTCGTGGTCGGCACATCCCGCCCCGGGATCGGCGAACGAATTGAAATGGCCCGACACGTGAACCGTCGTGTCGGGCCTGATGGTGCCGGAAAACACCCGGACCAGACTGACCTTGCCGACGTACGGGTCCGACGTCGTCTTCACCACCTCTGCCAGTAGCGGTGCGGCGGGATCGCAGGCGGGCGCGGTCTTCTCCAGACCGGCCGGGGTGAACACCTGCGGCGGTACATGCTCTGGGGGAGAAGGGAATCCGCGGGCGATGACGTCGAGCAGTTCGGCCGCTCCGGTACCCGTGGCGCTGCACACCGGGATCACCGGGAAGAACGAGCCGCGGGCCACCGCGCGCTCGAGGTCGGCGACCAGCACCGCGTTGTCGATCTGTTCGCCGCCCAGGTACCGCTCCATCAAAGTCTCGTCCTCGGACTCCTCGATGATGCCCTCGATCAACGTGGCATCGTCCGCCAGCAGCGAGACGAGCCCGTCCCCCTCGGGCAGGTACAGCGGAATCACCTTGTCCCCGAACGATTCCTGCGCGGACTGCACCGCCCCGGCGAACGTCGCGCGGGCGTGGTCCAGCTTGGTCACCACGACGGCGCGCGGCATCCCGACGTCGGCGCATTCGCGCCACAGCGCCTTGGTGGCAGCGTCCACCACATCGTTGGCGGCCATCACGAACAACGCGCAATCGGCAGCGCGTAGCCCGGCCCGCAGTTCGCCGACGAAATCGGCGTAGCCCGGGGTGTCGAGCAGATTGACCTTCACCGCCCCGTGCTGAAGCGAGGCGAGCGCCAAGCCCACCGACCGCTGCTGCTCGACTTCGGCCGGCTCGTGATCGCAGACCGTGGTGCCGTCCAGCACCGTCCCCGCCCGCGTCAGCACGCCGGCATGGAGCAGCAGTGCCTCGACCAGGGTGGTCTTGCCGGACCCAGATGGCCCGACCAGTACCACATTTCGGATCGAGGCCGGGCTGTCCGCACTGGGCGCGGCTCCGGATGAGCTATTCGACTTGTCGGCCATGGCGTGCCCCTATCGACGACTCACGTCCACCATGCTCCTGTCGCGACGGTCGGCACAAGACGTAATCGGCTCAGGCGTGCCATGAACTCCAGCGGCTGATCGCGACCCGGATCACCGGGCCGTCCAGCGCCACCCGGTCGTACTGGTGGTACTTGGCCCGCAGCAGCGAGTAACCGATCGCCATCTCGTCGCCACTCGGGTGCACGGTGGCGATGCCGTCGGCCCGGGCCCACCAGAGGTGCGACCAGTCGTCGTCGTATTCCTCGGCGAGCAGACTCACACGCGGGTTGGCCGCGATGTTGTCCAGCCGCCGCAGGTGCTGCGTCGACTTCCGCTTGGCGTCCACCGCCGTGTAGAGCCGGTCCCCGCTGACCGCGAAGACCACCGGGACCACATGCGGCTGGCCCTCGCCGGACACTGTCGCCAGCACCGCGACAGGCGCGGCGGAGAACAGGGCGGCGGGATCGGTCATCAGCGGCGGTGTGGGTTCGGGGCGACGCTCATGGGCATGCGGGTCACGTTGATCTCCGGCGGACGCGTCGGTGCGGGCGGCGCGGCCGGCGCGTGGTACGCCGGGGGCGCCGCGGCCGGAGGCGGTTCGGCCGGCGGTGGGGGAGGTGGCGGCGGCGCGGGAGTCGACGAGGTCGACGGGGCCTGCGTCGTGGTGGTGGTGGTCGTCGTCGTGGGGGTGGGTTCCACCGGTGCCTCGTCGGCGCCGGAGTCCCGGCGGGTGGCCAGGACCACCAGCGAGACGACGAGGGCGACCACCGCGACGGCGACGACGATCAGCAGCAGGCGGGCATCTTTCCTGCGGTACCAGGGTGGCGGCGGCTCGCGGAACCGCCAGGTGTCGGTGTTGAACGCGTCGAAGGTGTCGCCCGTCGGCTCCGGTTCGGGGATGACGAACGAACCGGTCGTCGGACCGGCAAACGGTCCCGTGCCGTGCGGCCCCGGGTCGACGGCGCGGAACGGATCGGTGTCCGGGTCGTCGTCCGGCTCATCGGCGGCTGATTCCAGCACGCCACCCGGCGATAGTTCGCGCTCTGGGTCGTCGCTGTCAGCCACCTCCCAGATGCTAGGGGTGGGTCGCGCCAATTGCTCGGTATCGGCGCGCGTGTCCGCGCTTTAGACGTCCTTGACCGGTTCGATGCCGAGATCGCGGTAGCTGACCAGCGCGGCAAACGGCACGCCGCGCTTGGCGAAACGCTCGGTGGCGATGTCGCCGCGGTCGACCATCGGGATGACGCCGGTGACGACCGCGCCGAGCGAGGCGACCCGCTCGTAGGCGATTTCTGTCGAGCCGCCCGTGCTGATCACGTCGTCGACCAGGAGGACGCGGATGCCCGGCTCGATCCGGGTGCCCTCGATCCACTGTTCGCGGCCGCGCGCCTTCTGCTCCTTGCGGACGGAGAACCACCGCTTGCCGGTGACCATTGCGACGCCGTGCGCCAGCGGGTCGGCGCCCATGGTCAGGCCGCCGACGGCGTCGAACTCGATGCCGCGCAACGCGGCGAGTTCGGCCACGGCTTTGCTCACGATCGTCATGCTCACGCCGTTGTCGATGGCGAACTTGCCGTCGATGTAGTCATGGCTGAGCTGCCCGCTGGCCAGCCGGAACGGCTCCTCGCGGCGCTCGTAGCCGCGGGTGCGGATCAGGTCGAATGCGGCTTCCCAGCTTGCGGGGCGATCAGACATGGTGCGAATCCTAAACCTGACGGGACAGTCGAGCCAATTCGACTGTCGCGGAACGTAATTCGTCGATGGACTGGAGTGGCTGTGCATAGCCGACCCGGGTGTAGGCCATGCCGCGGGCGGTGTCGACCCGCAGATCCAGGCCGTAGCGGTCGGCGCCGGTGCAGGTCGCCGACTCGGTGTCGGGGTAACCGCCCAGGACCCGGGCCATGGCCGCCAGTGAGTCGGCATGATCGGCGTTCAGGTGGGCGATGGCCCCGGCGGCCGACGGCGTCACCGGATCCGGCTGGGCCGCAGCGTAATCCGCTCCTGTGGTCGAGTCCATGCGGCCGTAGCCGCCGACCCACCGGACCCGGTCGACGTGCAGCACCCACAGGGCGAAGTCGGTGTAGTCGATGTAGTACTTCGCGGCCGGGACCGCCGCGACGTGGGCGTCCCGGGCGGCGTCGCGTTCGGCGCCCTCCGGCCGCGCCACTCGGCCGGCCAGGGTCACCCGGCCACCGGCGAGCGGATCCTTGTCGGTGCTGGCCGCGATGATCGAGATGCTGGCCCGCTGATCGCCGGCAAGGTTGCGGCCGTGCTCGGCAAGATTCGAGACGCACAGCACCGGCGAACCGCTGAGCAGTCCGTAGGTGACCATCGACGCCCACGGATCGCCGTCGGCCGTCAGGGTGGCCAGGGTTCCGGTGTTGGTCGACGCCGCGATGGTGCGGGCCTCTTCGGCGGCCGAGGGCCGGGTCGCGTTGACGATTTCGGCCAGCGGCGGCGGGATCGTCGGAGCATCACCTGGGTCGCCATGATCGCGTGTCGCCACGTTTGCACCCTACCCAGGCGCGGGTACGTTGGTTGACGATGGACGCCTCCAACGGTGGCGTGGAACATCCAAGCGCCGCAGACTTCGGACACGCGCGAGTCCTCCCCGAGGACCGCACCTGGTTCAAGCACGCGGTTTTCTATGAGGTGTTGGTCCGCGCCTTCTACGACTCAGACGCCGACGGCTCAGGTGACCTCCGCGGTCTCACCGAGCGACTCGACTATTTGAAATGGCTTGGTGTCGACTGTATTTGGTTGCCACCGTTCTACGACTCACCGCTGCGTGACGGTGGCTACGACATCCGTGACTTCTACAAGGTGCTGCCGGAGTTCGGCACCGTCGACGACTTCGTCGCTTTGCTGGATGCCGCGCACAAGCGTGGCATCCGCGTCATCACCGACCTGGTGATGAACCACACTTCGGATGCCCACGCCTGGTTCCAGGAATCCCGCCGCGACCCCACTGGGCCCTACGGCGACTACTACGTCTGGAGCGACACCAGCGAGAAATACCAGGACGCGCGCGTCATCTTCGTCGACACCGAGGAGTCCAACTGGACGTTCGACGCGGTGCGCAAGCAGTTCTACTGGCACCGCTTCTTCTCCCACCAGCCCGACCTGAACTACGACAACCCCGACGTGCAGGAAGCGATGATCGACGTACTGCGCTTCTGGCTGGGCCTGGGCATCGACGGATTCCGGCTGGATGCGGTGCCGTACCTGTTCGAGCGCGAGGGCACCAACTGCGAGAACCTGCCCGAGACGCACGCCTTCCTCAAGCGCTGCCGCAAGGTCATCGACGACGAGTTCCCGGGCCGGGTGCTGCTGGCGGAGGCCAATCAGTGGCCGGCCGACGTCGTCGAGTATTTCGGTGACCCGGAGACCGGTGGCGACGAATGCCACATGGCCTTCCATTTCCCGCTGATGCCAAGGATTTTCATGGCGGTGCGCCGGGAGTCCCGGTTCCCGATCTCGGAGATCCTGGCGCAGACACCGGAGATACCGGACCTCGCGCAGTGGGGCATCTTCCTGCGCAACCACGACGAGCTCACGTTGGAGATGGTCACCGACGAAGAGCGCGACTACATGTACTCGGAGTACGCCAAGGATCCGCGGATGAAGGCCAACGTCGGCATCCGCCGCCGCTTGGCCCCGCTGCTCGAGAACGACCGCAACCAGACCGAGCTGTTCACCGCGTTGCTGTTGTCGCTGCCCGGGTCCCCGGTGCTGTACTACGGCGACGAGATCGGGATGGGCGACATCATCTGGCTCGGTGACCGTGACGGCGTGCGCACCCCGATGCAGTGGTCGGCCGACCGCAACGCCGGGTTCTCGACCGCCAACCCCGGCCGGCTCTACGTCCCGCCGAGCCAGGACCCGGTGTACGGATATCAGGCGGTGAACGTCGAAGCCCAGCGCGACACCACGAATTCCCTGCTCAACTGGACGCGCACCATGCTCGCGGTGCGGCGGCGGCACGACGCGTTCGCCGTCGGCTCGTTCCGGGAACTCGGTGGCTCCAATCCGTCGGCACTCACCTATGTGCGCGAGCTCGTGCGAGATGATGGTGAGGCTGACACTGTTTTGTGCGTCAACAATCTGTCCCGTTTTCCCCAGCCGATCGAACTGAACCTGCAGCATTGGAACGGCTATACGCCGGTTGAACTGACCGGCCAGGTCGAGTTCCCCCGCATCGGGGAACTGCCCTACCTGTTGACACTGCCCGGGCATGGTTTCTACTGGTTCTCGTTGCGTGCGCCCGTCGGTGAGGAGCCGTGATGGATCCACAGTTGACCGAATACCTGACCCAGCAGCGCTGGTACGCCGGCCGCAACCGGAAGCTGGCCGATGCCGAACCGGCACTGGTGGTGGCGCTGCGTGACGACGTCGACCTGGTGCTGCTCGACGTCAGCTACGACGACGGCCCCGGCGAGCGGTACCAGCTGGTGCTGCGCCAAGGCGACGGCGAGGTCGGTGACGCCCTGGCTGACCCGGAAGTCGCGAACCTGCTGCTCGGCCTGATCGCCGACTCGGCGACGATCGGTCCGGTCTCGTTCGCCGCGGAGCCCGACGCCGAGCTGCCGGCGGGCGAGACGGCGCGGGTGATGGGCGCCGAACAGAGCAACACCAGCGTCGTGTTCGACGAAGCCGCCATCCTCAAGCTGTTCCGCCGCGTCACGTCCGGCGTGAATCCCGACATCGAGCTCACCCGGGTGCTCAGCCGGGCCGGCAGCCCCCATGTGGCGCCGCTGCTGGGGACGATGTCGCTGGACGGCGGCCCGGAGACGGCGCTGGGCATGCTGGCCCGTTTCGCCGACAACGCCGCCGAGGGCTGGGACATGGCCGTCGCCAGCACCCGTGACCTGTACGCCGAGGGTGATCTGTACGCCAACGAGGTGGGCGGCGACTTCGCCGGGGAGTCGGAGCGCCTGGGCCAGTCCGTCGCCGCGGTGCACGCCACGCTGGCCGCGGAACTCGGCACGGCCACGGCGCTGTTTCCCGTCGAGACGATGCTGGAGCGGCTGGCGGCGGTGACCGCGTCGGTGCCGCAGGTCCGCGAGTACGCCGCGGCCATCGAGAGTCGCTACCGCGCGCTCGAGGGGCAGCCGATCACGGTGCAACGGATCCACGGCGACCTGCATCTGGGGCAGGTGCTGCGCACCCCCGAGACCTGGTTGCTGATCGATTTCGAAGGCGAACCCGGGCAGTCACTGGATCAGCGCCGCGCACCCGACTCGCCGGCGCGCGACGTGGCGGGAATTCTGCGGTCCTACCAGTACGCGGCGTTCCAGCGGCTGACCGAGGGCGGCGGCAACGAGCAGCGCCGCAAGCAGCTCGCGGCCCGCGCCCGCGAATGGGCCGACCGCAACCGGGCGGCGTTCTGCGCAGGCTATGCCGAGGGTGGCGGCACCGAACCCGATGCGGAACTGCTTGCCGCCTACGAACTCGACAAGGCCGTGTACGAAGCGGGTTACGAAGCCCGGCACCGGCCGCACTGGCTGGACCTGCCGCTGGGGGCCATCGCGAACATCGTCAGCGGTTAGTGCACCTAACCGCTGACGATGACCGTCAGGTCATGGACTTCACGACCGCCTGAGCCGGCTTCGGGGTCCAGTCGGAGTGGTAGACGCCGATGGATTCCTCGGGGTTCGAGCTGCCGGTGACGCGGTCGCGCGTGGTGTAGATGTACGACGGGCCGGCGTAGGGCAGCGTGCGCCACTTGGCCAGGAAGTCGCGGATGTAGTCGGCCTGGGTGGCCTCGTCGACGGCCGAGTTGGGCTCGCCGTACTCGGTGGCCCAGATCTTCTTGCCGCCGTCACCGTTGGCGGCCATGGCGGCGTGGATGCCGTCGGTCTGGCTCAGCGGGGAGTTGGGTACCCCGGCGCCGGCCGAGAACTTCAGGTTGTAGTGGTACGGGTGGAACGACAGGGCGTCGAACGAACCCGCGGCTCCGGCGGCGTACATGCGCTGGATGAAGGTCACGGGGTCCAGGGTCAGCGAGCCGAACGACACGACCGCGCCGACCACACCGCCGATGACGACGGCGCCCCGATCGGCGGCCTTGATCTTCGGGTACGACGCCTTGAGCATGTCGGCGTAGACGGCGGGCTCCGGGCCCTGCGGGCCGGACGTCCAGGACATCACGGCGTTGGGCTCGTTCCAGATCTCATAGGCGTCCACGCGGCCCCGGTAATGCGCGGCCACCGCGCCGGCGAAGTCGCCGTACACCGCGGCGGAGGCCGGCGGGCTGCTGATCGGGATGGCGCCCGGCGCCACGGCCCAGGCCGGCGTCGCGACGATGGCGCCCACCACCGACATGTGGCGGGCATTGGCCGCACCGACGACGGTGTCGACCTGGCCCCAGTTGAAGCTGCCCTGGGTGCCCTCGATGCCGGCCCACGGAATGATGATGCGGACGGTGCGCACACCGGTCGCCGACATCAGGTCGAAGGTGTGGTTGATGTCGTCGGCGTTCATGCCGTAGACGTCGGAATCGGCGAAGCCGACGCTGCTGGCCGATTGGCTGATGCCCGTCGGGATGAACGGAATGGTGGCCGGGGAATTGGCCAGGGTTTCGGTGGCGGCGGCGGAAACTGCCGCGACGGTGAAGACTGCTGCAGCGATCTTGAGGGCGTTGCGCAACGTTCGATCCAATCTGGTGGCCGTGATCTGCCGATTGGCTCGAACCTAACAGCAATTCAGGCGGAAGCAGGCAGGACCGAGCGATACAGTCCGGCGTCGGATGAGAGCCGATTGGGTAGCCGAACAGCGTTCGTCAGCGGACCAGGCGCCGCAGCAGGCCCGAGGCGGCAGCGATGCCGAGCACTGCCGCGACCGCCAGGACCGCGATATCGAGCAGGGTGTTGCCGGGGGTGCCCAGCAGTAGTGAGCGCAGCGCGTTCACCTCGTACGACAACGGGTTCACGGTCGACAGCGCGTGCAGCCAGCCCGGCATGATGTCCACCGGATACAGCGCGTTGGAGGCGAAGAACAGCGGCATGGTGATGGCCTGGCCGATGCCCATGAGCCGGTCGCGGTTGCGGACCAGCCCCGCCAAAGTCATTGACAGACAAGAGAAGAACGCTGATCCGAGCATCACCACCGCCATGGCGGCCAGGATGTGCAGCGGGTTGAAGCTGAGATGGATGCCCATCAGCAGGGCGATCACGAGAACCCCGATCACCTGGGCGATCGATCGGACTCCCGCCGCGAACGCCTTGCCGGTGATCAGTGCCGACGCCGGGGACGGCGTCACCATCAGTTTGGCGAGGATGCCGGCGTCACGGTCCCAGACGATCTGGATGCCGTAGAAGATCGAGATGAACAACGCCGACTGGGCGATGATGCCGGGCGCCAGGAACGACAGGTAGGGCACGCTGCCGGTGTTGATGACGTGCAACCGCGAGAAGGTCTGGCCGAAGATCAGCAGCCACAGGGCGGGCTGAACCGTGCGGGTGACCAACTCGGTCCGGTCGTGACGCAGCTTCTGCAATTCCACCAAGGCGAAGGCGCCCATGCGGCGGGCGAGTCCGCCGATGCGCCTGGCGCCGCGCGGTGCGGCGACGAGTTCGACGTCAACTGACACGACGGGCAGTCCTCCTTCCGGCGCGGATGTCCTTGAGGGTCTGACGGTCGTCGTCCCCCGACAGATCGGACCCGGCGTAGTGCCGGAAGACATCCTCGAGGGTGCCGGCCGGGCCGAGTGTCGCCTTCAGATCGGTGGGCGACCCGACGGCCTGCAGAACGCCGTGGTGCATCAGGGCAACACGGTCGCACAACGCGTCGGCTTCCTCCATGTAGTGCGTGGTGAGCAGGACCGTCATGCCGAACTCCTGCTGCATGTGCGCCACCTGTGCCCAGACACTGTCGCGCGCAATGGGATCCAGGCCGACGGTGGGTTCGTCGAGGATCAACAGCGACGGCCGGTTCACGAGCGCTTGTGCCAGCTCGAGGCGGCGGACCATGCCGCCCGAGAACGTCTTCGCGGGCCGGTCGGCGACATCGAGCAGCTGCATGGCCTCGAGTGCGCCATCGACCCGTGCCCGTCGTTCACGCCGCGGCACGTCGTACAGGCGGGCGAACAGGTCGACGTTCTGCCGCCCGGTGAGGGCGGACTCGATCGAGAGTTGTTGCGGCACATAGCCGAGGTTCTGGCGGATGTCCATGGTGCGGCGCCCGGCGTCGAGCCCGAAGATGCGGATCTGCCCCTGCTGTACCGGCGTCAGCGTGGTCAGCAGCCGTACCAACGTGGTCTTGCCGGCGCCGTTGGGGCCGAGCAATCCCATGGTTTCGCCCACCTCGACGGTGAGGCTGAGGTCGTCGACCGCGGTGAAGTCGCCGTAGCGGTGCGTGACGTGGTCGCATTCGATGGCGGGGGTATTCATGGCCGGCCCTCCTGGAGCATTCGGGTCATCTCGGCCAGGACCGCCAAACCCGTTGTCAGATCATGGATTTGCTCGTCGCTGAGTTGATTCAGTACGACATCGAGGGCGGCCCGACGGGCGGCCCTGGTCTGATCGGCGAGCTGTTGGGCGGGTTCGGTCAGCCGGAGCCGGCCGATGCGCCGGTCGTCGGGGTCGACGGTGCGGACGAGGAGGTCGTCTGCAGCCAGCTTGGAGACCAGGGTCGACGCGGTGTTGGCGGCCAGACCCAGTTCCGCTGCGGCTTCCCGAACCGAGATGCCGGGCCGGCGGCCGACGAGTCTGAGCAGTTCGGCTTGCGATTGGGTTACTCCCGCGAAGCTCCCTCCGGCGGTGCGGCGCAATTGCCGACGGAACCGGCCGACGGTGTGAAACAGGTCGGTGGTGAGGTCCGAGGTGGGTACAGCGCGGGCGGGCACGTCACACATGATAGCTCTGTTACAGAGGTATTGCAGAACCGTGGTTTACTCGGGCGGTGTTCCCTGAGTACCGCACGCTGTTGACCGCATTCGATGGCGGTGTGGTGACGCTGACGCTGAATCGGCCGGAGCGGCGCAACGCTTTTGGTGACGGCATGCGGGAGGAACTCGCCGACGCCTACACCCGGTGCGACGACGCCGACGATGTGCGGGCCGTCGTGCTGACCGGGGCGCCGCCGGCGTTCTGCGCCGGCGCCGACCTGGCCGCGGGTGACCAGACGTTTGCCGCGCCCGGCCCGGAGTTCAGTGCGGCGGGCATCCCGGTCCCGGCGTGGTCGTTGCGCAAGCCGGTGATCGCGGCGGTCAACGGGCACGCGATCGGGTTGGGCCTCACCTTGGCGCTGCAGTGCGATATCCGGATTTTCGCTGCCGACGCGCACTACGGCGTCGTGCAGGTGCGCCGCGGCGTGGTGGGGGACGCCTACTCGCACTGGGCGCTGCCCCGGTTGGTCGGCATCGCCCGGGCTGCGGAAATCCTTTTGACGGGAACAACTTTCGATGGCCACCGCGCGGCGGAGCTTGGCATCGCGAGCCGCGTGCTGCCCGCTGACGAGGTGCTGCCTGCCGCGCTGGCGGTGGCCCATGACATCGCGGACAACACCGCGCCGATGTCTGTGGCGGCCAGCAAGCGGCTGCTCTGGGAGTCCTTCGAGCTGTCGCGCGAGCAGGTGGGGCAGCGGGAGACCGAGATTCACCGCGCGGTGATGGCGCACGACGACGCCAAGGAGGGCGTGCGGGCGCTGCAGGCCGGACGTCGGCCGCGGTGGTCGGGGCGGCCGGTGGACCCGACGGCCTAAGTAACCGTCACGCCAGAATCTCTCAGGGCCGCAACGGCATTCGTGGTGCCGTCGGCCGACACCCCGGCGGTGTAGTCGAGCAGGACGCGGGTGCGGAACCCGGCTTTGGCGGCGTCGGCTGCCGTCGCTTTGACGCAGTAGTCGGTGGCGATGCCGACCACGTCGACCTCGTCGACTCCGCGGGTGCGCAGCCAGTCCGCCAGCGCGGTGCCGGTGTCGTCCTCGCCTTCGAACCCGCTGTAGGCGGCGGAGTACGGGCCTTTGCGGAACACCGCCTCGACCATGGACACGTCGAGCTCGGGATGGAACTGCGCGCCCGGTGTCCCCGCGACGCAGTGCGGCGGCCACGAGGTCAGGAAGTCGGGTTGGTCGGAGAAGTGCGCACCCGGGTCGATGTGGTGGTCGGCCGTGGCCACGACATGGTCGTACTCGCGGCGGGCCAGCAGGCCGGTGATCGCGCGCGCCACGGCGCCACCGCCGGACACGGCGAGGGATCCCCCTTCGCAGAAGTCGTTCTGCACGTCGACGACGATCAACGCCCGCATGTGTCCACGGTAGACCGCTTGCTGCACTTCGCCGGTTGCCGTAGCGTCCGGACACGTGTCTGAACAGGCGCTTGAGCCCACCCGGCGCCGGTTGACGGCCAAACAGGCCGATACGGTCGATCGGCTGAGTCGTGCCGCGCTCGACCTGTTGCGCCGCGAAGGCTTCGCGGGGCTGACGGTCCGCCGGGTCGCGGCCGACGCCGGTGTCGGCGCGGCGACGGCCTATACCTACTTCTCGTCGAAGGAACACCTGGTCGCGGAGGTGTTCTGGCGCCGGCTGGCGTCGTCTCCGCCCGCGGCGCACGACTCCGATGATCCTGCCACCCGGGTGACCGAGGTGCTGCGGCACATCGCGCTGTTGGTGATCGACGAGCCGGAGTTCGCCGGCGCCGTGACCAACGCGCTCCTCGGCCGCGATCCCGATGTCGAGGTGCTGCGGCAGCGCATCGCCGGGGACATTCGCTCACGATTGGCCGCGGCACTCGGCCCGGACGTCGACGACGACGTCATCGAGTCGCTGGAGATGCTCTATTCGGGCGCGCTGGTCCGGGCCGGTATGGGGTTCACGTCGTACGACGAGATCGCCGAGCGGCTGGAGAAGTCAGCCCGGCTGATGCTGCGCTGACGATCGGCTGCCCAGCATCGCGAGCGCGGCGGTGAGCGCCGGCTCGGTGAGCTCTGCGACGTCGCGGCCGTCCTCGACGAGCAATGCGGTGAGTTCACGAAGGCCGCCGAGCAGGATGAGGGCCACCGGCCGGCTGACCGGGGACAGGCCGGCCCGCTGAAATGCCTCGCCGCTGCTCAGGTCGACGACCATGTCGGTGAGGTGCTCCATGGCCAGGCGATTCAGCGGCAGCGCGGCGTCACCGAGGGCCGGCGCTTCCCGGATCCAGCTCAGGGTGATCGCGGGGCGGGAAGCGATGTGGGCGACGTACGCGTCGACCGCATTGCGCACCTGGTGCGTCCAGTCGCCGTCGGGATCGATCGCGGCGCGGATCCGGGCGATCAGGTCCTCGTTGTTGGAACGCAGCAGCTCGACGAAGCACTCTTGCTTGCTGGCGAACTGGTCGTAGAACGTGCGCTTGGAGGTCTTGGCGTTCCGGACGATGTCGGCGACGGTGGTGTCGCGGTAGCCCCGGGTCTCCAGCGAGGTGGCCAGCCCGTCGAGCAGTCGCCCGCGGAACGGTTGCGCCGCGTTGACCTCGCCGTCTGCCATCGCTCTCCCAAAACCCTTGTCACGTCTGGTACCAGCCGGTACCGTACCGGATAACCACGCGGTACACCGTGGTACCGCGTAATCAGTGGCTTGGAGCGTGCCATGACCGAAACCGTCACCGCTGAACTCACCGAGCGTGCCCCGGCGATCCACCTGCCGCCGGCGACCGGCGTCCCCAAGATCCTTCAAGGGGTGGCGTTCGCGACCAACCGGCGGAAGTTCGTCAACCGGATGGTGCCGCGCCTCGGCCCGGTGTTCACCTGCGACGCACCGGTTTTCGGCCGCGCCGTCATGGTGACCGACCCGCAACTGGCCAAGCAGCTGTTCGCCGCCAACCCCGCCGATGTCGGCAACATCCAGCCCAACCTGTCACGCGTCCTCGGCAGCGGGTCGGTTTTCGCACTCGACGGATCCGAGCACCGGCTGCGCCGCAAGTTGCTGACCCCGCCGTTCCACGGCAAGAGCATCAAGAACTACGAGCGCATCTTCGAGGAGGAGACGCTGCGGGCGGCGGCGTCCTGGCCGGAGGGGAAGTCGTTCCCGACCCTCGAGCCGATGATGCACATCACCCTCAACGCCATCCTGCGCGCGGTGTTCGGCGCAGACGGTCACCACCTCGACGAACTACGGCGCATCATCCCGCCGTGGGTCACCCTGGGGTCGCGGCTGGCGGTACTGCCCATGCCGCCGCGCACCTATGGCCGCTTCACGCCGTGGGGCCGGCTTGCCGAGTACCGGCGGCAGTACGACGAGGTGGTCGGCAGGCTGATCGATGCGGTCGCCGCCGACCCTCAACTCGAGAGCCGTGACGACGTGCTGGCGCTGCTGCTGCGCAGCACCTACGAGGACGGTACGGCGATGTCCCGCAGCGACATTGCCGACGAACTGCTGACGCTGCTGGCGGCCGGCCACGAAACCACCGCGGCCACCATGGCGTGGGTCTTCGAACGGATCTCCCGGCACCCCGCGGTGCTGCGGCGCCTCGAACAGGAGGTGGCAGCCGGGGAGACCGACGAGTACCGCCAGGCGGCGCTGCTGGAGGTGCAACGCATCCGCACCATCATCGACTTCGCCGGCCGGCATGTGTACGCCCCGACCTTCCAGCTCGGCGAATGGGTCATTCCGCGCGGCTTCTCGGTCATCGTCGCCATCGACCACATGCATGAGGACGCAAAGGAATTCGCCGATCCCGACCGGTTCGACCCAGAGCGCTTCCTCGGCCGCCGGCCGCCGCTGGCGTTCCTGCCGTTCGGTGGCGGTACCCGGCGCTGCGTCGGGGCGGTGTTCGCGCAGGTCGAGATGGACGTCGTGCTGCGGACGGTGTTGCGGCACTTCGCCATTCAGATCACCAGCGCTCCGGGGGAGAAGGTCTTCTCCCGCGGCGTGGCCTACACGCCGAAAGACGGTGGTCGCGTGACCTTACGTCGGCGTGCCACCCCGCTGTAGGTTCGTGCGGTGACCGAACGGATTACGCAGTACCGCCATGACGGACTGACCTTCGATGTGGTCGACTCCGGCCCCATCGACGGCGACGTCGTGGTGTTGTTGCACGGCTTCCCGCAGACCGCCGAGTCCTGGACCGCCGTGTCGGAACTGTTGCACGCCAGCGGTTTCCGTACCTTGGCGCCCAACCAGCGCGGCTATTCAGCCGGTGCCCGGCCGAAGGGCCGGCGCCAGTACACGATTCCCAAACTGACCGATGACGTCGCCGCGCTGATCGACCAGGTCGGCGGGCCGGTGCACGTGGCCGGGCACGACTGGGGCGCCGCGATCGCCTGGGCGCTGACGGCGACGAAACCCGAGTTGGTACGCACCCTGACCGCGGTGTCCGTGCCCCACACCGGTGCCTTCCTGAAGGCGATGGCTGTCGGGACGCAGGCGCTGCACTCGTACTACATGCTGATCTTCCAACTGCCTTGGCTCGGCGAGCGATTCGCGCAACTGGCCATGCCGCGCAGCGGCATGACCGCCGATGCGCTGGCTGTCACGCGGGCCGAGGTGTTCGACAGCGGGGCTCTGACAACCGCGCTCAACTGGTACCGCGCCATGCCGTTCGTGAATCCGAAGATGGCGTTCACGCCGGTGACGCGGCCCACCACGTACATCTGGAGCGATGGTGACATCGCGCTCGGCCGCAAGGGTGCCCTGCTCACCGAGCAGTTCGTCCATGCGCCGTACAAGTTCGAGATCGTCGAGGGCGCCAACCACTGGCTGCCGGATCAGCACCCCGAACTGGTCGCCCGGTTGATCGCCGAGCGCGCTGCCACCGTGTGATTTGTGCACGATTTTCCGCGGGTGGCGCGGAAAATTGTGCACAAATCACGCTCGTTTGGGCAGTTTCCAGCCCGGCCGCGGGAAGTGGCACGTGTAGCCGTTGGGGATGCGTTCCAGGTAGTCCTGGTGCTCGGGCTCGGCCTCCCAGAACGGCACGGCCGGCGTCACCTCGGTGACCACCTTGCCCGGCCACAGGCCCGAGGCGTCGACGTCGGCGATGGTGTCTTCGGCGATGCGCTTCTGCTCGTCGTCGGTGTAGAAGATGGCCGAGCGGTAGCTGGTGCCGACGTCGTTGCCCTGCCGGTTGACGGTCGACGGGTCGTGAATCTGGAAGAAGAACTCCAGAAGTGCCCGGAAGTCGGTCTGGCTGGGGTCGTAGACGATTTCGACGGCCTCGGCGTGGCCGGGATGGTTGCGGTAGGTCGGGTGATCGTTGGACCCGCCGGTGTAGCCGACCCGCGTGGTCAGCACGCCCGGTTGCTTGCGGATCAGGTCCTGCATCCCCCAGAAGCAGCCGCCCGCCAGGATCGCGGTCGCAGTGTCGGTCATGTACGCCTCCTCGCTTTGACTCCAGAGAACCTAAGTCCCGGCGACTGCGCAAGTGCTCGACAAACGCAGCTAGAACGTGTTCTAGTTTTCCTGTGACGGGCAACACCTTCAGTCGCGAGGAACTCATCGCGGCATTCGACGTCTTCGAGCAGACCGTGGACCGCGCCGCCCAGACGCGCGACTGGGATCCATGGACCGACCACTACACCGAGGACGTGCTGTACATCGAGCACGCCATGGGCACGATGCACGGGCGCGAGGAAGTGCGGCCCTGGATCTGGAACACCATGGAGAACTTCCCGGGCAGCTACATGACGTCGTTTCCGTCGCTGTGGAAGGTCTATGACGAGGCCACCGGCCGCGTCATCTGCGAACTCGACAACCCCATGCGCGATCCGGGAGACGGCACCATCATCGGCGCCACCAACATCTCGATCATGACGTACGCGGGCGACGGCTTGTGGAGCAAGCAAGAAGACATCTACAACCCCATGAAATTCCTCGAGACCACCATGGCGTGGTGCAAGAAAGCCGAAGCGCTGGGCACGCTGCCCGAGGTGGCCGAGGAGTGGATGCGCAAGGTCGGCGGCAGGGGACGCCGGTGACGTCGCTCGTCATCGGGGCCAACGGCTATCTCGGTTCGCACGTCACCCGGCAGCTGGTGACGGCCGGGGAAGACGTGCGGGTCATGGTGCGGGCCGGCGCCAACACCATCGGTATCGACGACCTGGCGGTCACCCGGTATGAGGGCGACATCTGGGACAACGACACCCTGCGCGCCGCGATGACCGACGCCGACGTCGTCTACTACTGCGTAGTCGACACCCGTGGCTGGCTCCGGGACCCGTCGCCGTTGTTCCGTACCAACGTCGAGGGCACCCGCAACGTGCTGGACATCGCGGTGGCACCCGAAATCGCTTCGGGCCTCAAGAAATTCATCTTCACCAGCAGCTACGCGACGGTGGGACGCAAGCGCGGCTTCGTGTCCACCGAGGACGACATCGCCGACGAGCGCACCCTGCCGCCGTACGTGCGGTCGCGCGTGCAGGCCGAGAAACTGGTGCTCGAATACGCCCGAGAGCGGGGGCTGCCGGCCGTCGCGATGTGCGTGTCCACCACGTACGGCGGAACCGACTGGGGCCGTACGCCGCACGGCGCCATCATCGCCGGTGCCGCGTTCGGGAAGCTGCCGTTCGTCATGAGCGGCATCGAACTGGAGGCAGTCGACGTCAACGACGCCGCCCGCGCGCTGATCCTGGCGGCCGACAAGGGCCGGCCCGGTGAGCGATATCTGATCTCCGACAAGATGATCAGCAATGCCGAGGTGGCGCGGATCGCCGCGGCCGAGGCGGGGATGCCGGCGCCGGCCAGGTCGCTGCCGCTGCCGGTGACCTATGCGCTCGCCACGATGGGCACCGTCAAAGGCCGGATCCAAGGCACCGACGAGCACATGTCGCTGGCGTCGCTGCGGCTGATGCGCGCCGAGGCGCCCGTCGACTGCAGCAAGGCAAGGGCCGAATTGGGTTGGGAGCCAAGGCCGGTCGAGGACGCGGTGCGGGAGGCGGCGCGGTTCTGGGTGGGGCTGCGAAAGGCGCGTCAGGCCCAGAAGTCCGCGGGCTGAACAACGCGCCGTACGGCGTTAAGTCGTGGCGCAGCAGTGGCGGTCACGGCTAGCGTCGAGACCATGACGGACAGATTGCAGGTGGACCTGACCGGGGCACCGCAGACGATGCTTGCCACGCTGTACGGCAAGGCGCTCGACGCCGACCTGCCGAACTCGGTCCTGCACGACACCTACGCCCGGGATGTCGTCGCGCGCATCGACTACGACTGGTCGCAGACCACGGTCACGGCCGCCAGGTCACCGGGTATCACCCTGCGGTCGGCCTATTTCGACAAGACGGCCCGGCAGTTCCTGGCCGTGCATCCGGAAGCCGTTGTGCTGCACCTGGGTTGCGGCCTGGACAGCAGGTACTACCGGCTGGATCCCGGGCCCGGCGTCGACTGGTATGACATCGACTACCCGGAGGTCGCCGATCTGCGGCGCCGGCTCTACCCGCCCCGCGAGCACTGCCACATCGTGTCCGCATCGGTGACGGACCCGGCCTGGCTGGCCGACATTCCGGCCGACCGCCCGGTGCTGATGCTCGCCGAGGGTCTCACCATGTATCTCAGCGAGGCCGACGGCCAGGCCCTGTTCCGTCGCATCGTGGCGCATTTCCCAAGTGGGGAACTGCAATTCGATGCCTTCAGTCGGCTGGGCGTGAAACTGCAGTGGACGAACTCCGTGGTGCGCCGTTCGGGTGCGACGTTGAAGTGGGCCATGGACGGCCCGGACGACGTCCTGTCTGCGGTGCCGGGACTGCGGCTGCTGTCATGGGAGTCCGCCCTGGGCCCCGACGGGTACGACCGGCTGCCGACGGGGCTGCGAGTGACGGCGGCCGTCATGCGCGCGGTACCCGGTATGCGTCAGATGTCGCAGTACCACCGGTATTCGTGGGGCTGACCGGGCGGCTTCGCGGTCTCAGCGTGCGGTAGGCGGACGCGCGGGCAAGTTGTAGGCGAACGACTTCTGCTGCCGCAGCTTCATCTTGTCAAGGCACTCTTGGTGTTTTCGCGCGTGGTAGGCCAGCGGAAAGTAGGTGAGCCGATCAGGTAGGACGCGGTAGGCCGCGCGGACCACGGCATAGCTGCGCTGAAGTCGACGCTCCTCGGCATCGCTCCAGGTGACCCCGAGCTTCGCCCGCAGCCGTGGTTCGAGGAGCCCCACCACCGACAGGTAGTTGAACCGCAGCGCGGGGCGGAGCGCGCGACGGACCAACGGGTGCAACAGCTTCGGCACGGACGGTGGCAGCGCGACGTTGCCGGTCTGCATTTCCTCGATCAACTGCAGCGCCTGCGGCGTGCCTTCCAGCTTGTCGATCATGGCCTCGTAGTAGTCGGCCATCTCGGCGCGCGTCGTCGGGTAGCCGGTCATCGGCACGTGCAGCAGACGGGCGAGTCGACGGTTGTCGCGCAGCAGCTCGTCCTTCTCGGCGTCGGTGAAATCGCGTCCGATCAGCAGCTTGCCCCCGCCTTCGGCGTTGACGATGTAGCCGGTGGCGATGACCCACTGATAGGCCTCGGGGTTGAGCGCGCTGATCTGTTTTCCGGTCTCGGCGCTCTTCATCGTGATCGGCTGGTGCAGGGCGCGCACCCGGTTGCCTTCGGCGACGGCCTCGGTGCCGCCGTAGGTCCAGCGCAGCACCGAGTCGACGCTGCGGATTGCCCGCCCACCCGGATCTCCTTGGAACGCAGCCGAATAGCGGCCGGTGATCTCGGCGATGACAGGGTGCATCGCCTGCATCATGAACGCCGCTCCGTCGACGATCAGGAAGGTCCACCGGCCGGTGTGCTCACCCGTCAGCGAGTTGAGCGGAACCAGTTCGACGCCGGATTCTCCGGCTTCTTCGGCGGTCGGGGTCGAGACATCCGATGTGGCGGTCATTCAGCGCACCTCCTGCAGCGTGTGGCGACGGTAATCTGACCCAAAGGTCGCATTCAAGTCGCATTTGGACTCAAGGACTGAGATGGAAAACCACATGTCAGGCCAGCGGAAGCTGCCACAGCAGGAACGTTCTCGGGAGATGGTCGCAAAAATTATCGCGACTGCCGTGAAGATGCTGAAGAAGACGGACCCCGACCAGATCACCACCAACGCCATCGCCGCGCGGGCCGGCGTCAGCAAGGGCTCCATCTACCAATATTTCGCCAACAAGGAAGAGCTCATCCACGCCGCGATCGAGCAGCTCGCCGCCGAGCAGGCGCCGCTGATCGAGGACATGCTCCGCTCGGTCACCATGGAGCAGCCGCAGGACGCCATGCAGGCGTCGATCGACATCCTGATCGACTTCACGATCGCCAACCGGAAGTTGATCCGTTACGTCGCTGACCGGCCGGACTATGCCCGCACACTGGAGAACGCCTCAGGCCTGAACGCGACGCTGCTGGCGATGACCACCCTGCACATGGCGCACTACCGGGACCAGTACCGCCACGAGCTGAGCCCGCGAGCGTTGGCGTGGCTGTTCTTCAACATGGCCGTGGCCACCACGACGCGCTACATCGAAAGCGACGACCCGATCCAGCTCGACGAGCTCCGCTGCGGTTTGAAGTTCGCCTCGGCCGGGTTGCTGGTGGGCGGACCCGGCTAGGCGCCCGCCGTCCCGATACGTCCTACGCGGCTTCGGCGCGGGCCTTCAGCCGCTCGAGCGTCAACCGGATGTTCTCGGCGTTGGCCGCATCGCGGTCGGCGACACCGGTGAGCGAGGCGGCGAACAACTTCAGCAGACCCGGCCGGTTGTCCCAGGTCGACTCGGCGACGCGGCAGCCATTCGCCGTCTCGGTGATGTCGTAGCGCCAGTGCGCGATGGGCACGATCGAGGACTTCACGGCGAAGCCGAACGTCCGACCCGGCTCGGCCTCGGTGACGGTGCAGCTCGTGGTCCACGTCTTCGAGCCGTTGCGGTTGTGTCCCTTGAACACCGAACCCGGTACCGCCGACGAACCCTTCTGCCATTCCATGGTGTGTGCCTCCTCGGCGAGCGAGGCCAAAGTGGGCAGATCGGTCAGCAACGCGTAGACAGCCGACGGGCTGGCGGCGATCTCGATGGCAGCGGTGACGGAGGCGGGTCCCTGTGCGGTCATGGGGCTGATCGTAGACAGACCGTCCGGGGGTACGGCAAGCGGTAATTGTCGCTGGCGCAACAAGAATGCTCGATCTTTGCGGGTAACCGTTTGGGGGTATCCCGGCGATATACCGCGTGACGGCACCTTCCAACGAAGGAGTTGGGTTGATATGAGCAAAAAGACGTTTGTGGCAGCTACCGCACTCACCACCGGTGTGAGCGCGGCAATCATGGGATTGGGAGTCAATATCGCGCAGGCGAAGCCTGCACCCTGCCCGCCGATGCAGGTCTGCAATGGGCCGGGTAACGGGCATGGTCCGGGTGGCGGCGGTCCGCCCGGGAACCCCGGCGGTCCGCCTGGAAACCCCGGCGGTCCGCCCGGAAATCCGGGTGGTCCCGGTGGCGGGCCCGGTGGGCCACCGCCCGGCAATCCGGGTGACCAGGACAATGGCCCGGGAAACTGGCATCCGGGTGACCAGGGGAACTGGCACCCCAGGCCGGGCGACCCGGGACCGGGTGACTGGCACTGGCGCAGCGGCCCGCCGCCGTGGGGCCATGGTCCGGGCCCGTGGGGCTGGGGACCGCCGCCGAGGCCGAACATCATCTGGGTGGCGCCGCCGCCGTGGGCCCCGCCGCCTCCGCCGTTCGATTACTGGGGCTACACCGTGTACCCGGTGTGGGACCCGGGCTTCATGGCGTGGGGTTTCTGGTTCTTCGGCATCTGGATTGCGCTGTAATCCGTCAGTAGTTGCCGTCTGATGGCTGGGCCTGTCACTGGTGACAGGCCCAGCGTCACGTCGGGAATCGGTGCCGCCGAGAAAGGCGTTGCAATGAGCATGACCGAGCGTCCCGTGCTACAGCCCAGTGCGGCTCACCCCATCACGATCACGCCGACTGCCGGACGCGTCACCGTCACGGTCAACGGACGCGTGGTCGCCGACACCGCCGATGCACTCACCCTGCAGGAGTCGAATTATCCAGCGGTGCAATATATTCCGCTCGCCGACGTCGACCGGTCGGCGCTGACCCGCAGTACGACCACCAGCTACTGCCCATACAAGGGTGATGCCGGCTACTACCACGTCGCCGACGTGGAGGACGTCATCTGGACCTACGAACAGCCCTACCCGGCGGTCGCGGAAATCGCCGGCCGGGTGGCGTTCTATCCGCACAAGGCCGACATCATGGTGCATCCCGCCTAACCTGAAACCGTGCCCACCGCCAGCCTGACCCTGGACGGCCCGGCCGGCCTCGGGCTGACGTTGTCGCCGCTGCCCCGCGGCGGTACCGATCCGACCTTCCGGACCGTCGACGGCGTCATCTGGCGCACCAGCCTGATGCGCACCGGCGGAGTGACGGCACGGCTCAGCTCGCCTGATCTCAAGACCGTCGAGTGCGAGGTGTGGGGTGACGGCGCGGCCGAATTTCTGGACCGGCTCCCCGGGCTGGTCGGTGCCGAGGACGACGCGACAGGGTTCGCGCCGGCCGAACCGATCATTGCGGAAGCCTGGCGGCGGGTTCCGCATCTGCGGCTGTGCCGCACCGGGCGCGTGTTGGAGGTGCTGATCCCGGCGATCCTGGAGCAGCGGGTGCAAGGCCTGGATGCGTGGCATTCGTTCCGCGTCCTGACCACGCGATATGGCGCGCCCGCACCCGGCCCGGCGCCGGCCGGGATGCGTCTGCCGCCGACGGCCGAGGCGTGGCGCCGCATCCCGTCCTGGGAATTTTACCGGGCCAACGTGGACCCCGGCCGGGCCCGCACCCTGGTCGGTTGCGCGCAGCGGGCCGACGCGCTGGAGCGGTTGACGGCCGAGACCGCGACGACGGCGCTGATGTCGTTGCCGGGAGTCGGGCTGTGGACGGCCGCCGAGACCGTGCAAAAGGCGTTCGGCGACGCCGACGCCCTCTCGGTCGGCGACTATCACCTGGCGAAGATGGTCGGCTGGACCCTCCTGGGCCATCCGATCGACGACGACGCGATGGTCGAACTTCTCGAACCGCTCCGGCCGCACCGCCATCGGGCGGTCCGGCTGCTCGAGGTCAGTGGCCTGGCGCGCAATCCGAGATTCGGTGCGCGCCAGGCGATTCCGAGTCTGAAGAGGATCTAGTCCCGTTCCGGCTCCGAGGCCTTGCCGAACAACAGCGGATAGGCGACGCCCGCCACGGCGGCTCCGACGAGCGGCGCCAGCCAGAACACCCACAGCTGCGTGGGCGCCCCGTTGCCGTTGAAGAACGCGACGCCGGTCGAGCGGGCCGGGTTCACCGAGGTGTTGGAGATCGGGATCGAGATCAGATGGATCAGCGTCAGGGACAGGCCGATGGACAGGCCGGCGAATCCCTTGGGCGCCCGGGCGTCGGTGGAACCCAGGATCACGAACAGGAACATCGCGGTCAGGACGATTTCGGTGATGAGCACCGAGGTGAGTCCGAAATGTTCGGGTGAGTGGTCACCGAAACCGTTCGCGGCCATGTTGCCGGTCGCCGACCAGCCCTTCTGACCGGTACCGATCCAGTAGATGACCCCGCCCGCGACGAGTCCGCCGATGACCTGGGCGATCCAGTACAAGGGGAGCGCTGTCCACTCGATCCGGCGGGCCAGTGCCGCGCCGAGCGTGACCGCCGGGTTGAAATGACCACCCGAGACGCTGCCGAAGGCGTAGACGCCGGTCAGTACCGTGAGGCCGAAAGCGATTGCGACACCGAGGAATCCGATGCCGATCGAGGTGTGTTCGGTCGGGTTGGCGGCAAAAACCGCGGCGCCGCAGCCGCCCAACACCAGCCAGAAGGTGCCGACGGCCTCCGCCGCCAGCTTGTGTGTCATCGTGGGAGCACTCATTTGGTCGAACCCTCCAATTCCAGTCGAAAAAGCCGGGTCAGCAAACAGCACTTCGAGCGTCCCACCGATGGGTGTCGCCGCCGGCGGTCGTTGCTGAACAGCCGCCCAAAGGTGACCGGAGGTAGCCCGGCGCCCGGGCCGCGAATCTAAGAATCTGAGCAATCTTTACAGCAAATAAACTTTTGGTAACAGCCTGCGGAAATGTGATATCTAGCAAATCAAACAGGGGCGCCGTGACCGGTGGTGCGGGTGGGTCCGGTTGGGGTGTGACCGGAATTGATTGGCGAAAACGCAAGGGCTCCAATAAAATTGGCGCTACCGACCGGTAGCTTTCGAGTGTTGTCGACCACAGTCGCAGCAACCTCGTTAGGCCTGCCTAAGTTGGCATGTCAGGCCGGGTTTGTCATATCGTTTTGTCTCAATCGAGGCGAGCGGGACGGCCCGTCGTTCAGTGCTGCACGCTGGCATACCGTCGCTCAGTCCGCTGGCGCCGCTAAAAGCGGTGGTCAAGCGATGCTTCGTAAAGAAGATGGTGAAGGGTTAGGTGGGAATGACGCCGCAGCACGGCGGACCCAGCAAGGTCGGGCTGTACAACCCCGCGCATGAGCACGACGCCTGTGGCGTCGCCATGGTCGCGGACATTCACGGACGTCGGAGCCGCGACATCGTCGACAAGGCGATCACGGCACTGCTGAACCTGGAGCACCGCGGTGCTGCAGGTGCCGAGCCGAACACCGGCGACGGCGCAGGCATCCTGCTGCAGGTCCCCGACGAGTTCCTCCGCGCCGTGTGCGCGGAGGAAGGCTTCGAGCTGCCCGCCGAGGGCAGCTACGCCACGGGCATCGCCTTCCTGCCGCAGTCGGCGCGCGACGCCAAGCTGGCGTGCGAGGCCGTCGAGAAGATCGTCGAAGCCGAGGGCCTGCAGGTCCTGGGCTGGCGCGACGTGCCGTTCGACGAGTCGTCGCTGGGCGCCCTGGCGCGCGACGCCATGCCGACGCTGCGTCAGATCTTCATCGCCGGCGCCGACGGCATGCAGCTCGAGCGCCGCGCCTACGTGATCCGCAAGCGGGCCGAACATGAGCTGGGCACCAAGGGCCCGGGTCAGGACGGCCCCGGTCGCGAGACGGTGTACTTCCCGAGCCTGTCCGGCAAGACCATCGTCTACAAGGGCATGCTCACCACCCCGCAGCTCAAGGCGTTCTACCTGGACCTGCAGGACGAGCGGATGAAGAGCGCGCTCGGCATCGTGCACTCGCGGTTCTCGACCAACACGTTCCCGTCGTGGCCGCTGGCGCACCCGTTCCGGCGGGTCGCGCACAACGGTGAGATCAACACCGTCAACGGCAACGAGAACTGGATGCGGGCCCGTGAGGCGCTCATCCACACCGACGTGTTCGGGTTCCACAACGACCTGAACAAGATTTTCCCGGTCTGTACGCCGGGCGCCTCGGACACCGCACGGTTCGACGAGGCGCTCGAACTCCTGCACCTGGGTGGACGTCCGCTGCACCACGCCGTGCTGATGATGATCCCCGAGGCGTGGGAACGCAGCGAGACCATGGACCCCGCCCGCCGGGCGTTCTACCAGTACCACGCGTCGCTCATGGAGCCGTGGGACGGGCCGGCGTCGGTGTGCTTCACCGACGGCACCATCGTCGGCGCGGTCCTGGACCGCAACGGCCTGCGCCCGTCGCGCATCTGGGTCACCGATGACGGCCTGGTCGTCATGGCCTCCGAGGCCGGCGTCCTGGATCTGGATCCGTCGACCGTCGTCAAGAAGATGCGTCTGCAGCCCGGCCGCATGTTCCTCGTGGACATGGCCGAGGGCCGGATCGTCGACGACGAGGAGATCAAGGACAAGCTGGCGGCCGAGCACCCCTACCAGGAGTGGCTCGACAACGGCCTGTTCCACATCGACGACCTGCCCCCGGGCGACTACGTCAAGATGCCGCACCACCGCGTGGTGCTGCGCCAGCAGGCGTTCGGCTACACGAACGAAGAGGTCACCCAGCTGATCGTGCCCATGGCACGCACCGGCGCCGAGGCGCTGGGCTCCATGGGCACCGACACCCCGATCGCTGTGCTGTCGCAGCGGCCGCGGATGCTCTACGACTACTTCCAGCAGCTGTTCGCCCAGGTCACCAACCCGCCGCTGGACGCCATCCGCGAAGAGGTCGTCACCAGCCTCTCGGGCGTCATCGGCCCCGAGGGTGACCTGCTGAACCCGGACGAGAACTCGTGCCGGCAGATCGTCGTACCGCAGCCGATCCTGCGCAACGGCGACCTGTCCAAGCTGATCTGCGTCGACCCTGACCACGAGGTCCGGGGCCGCAAGCACGGTATGCGCGCCGCGGTCATCAACTGCCTCTACCCGGTCGCCGACGGTGGAGACGGTCTGCGCCGCGCGCTGGAGGACGTCCGCACCAAGGTGTCGCAGGCCATCCGTAACGGTGCCCGCATCATCGTGCTGTCGGATCGTGAGTCCAACGAATGGCTCGCGCCGATCCCGTCGCTGCTGTCGACGGCGGCCGTCCACCACCACCTGGTCCGGGAACGCACCCGCACCCAGGTCGGCCTGGTGGTCGAGTCCGGTGATGCCCGTGAGGTGCACCACATGGCCATGCTGGTGGGTGTCGGCGCCGCCGCCATCAACCCGTACATGGCGTTCGAGACCGTCGAGGACATGGTCGACCGCGGTGTCATCACCGGTCTGACCAGCGACCAGGCCAAGGCCAACTACGTCAAGGCCGCCGGCAAGGGCGTGCTGAAGGTGATGTCCAAGATGGGCATCTCGACGCTGGCCTCCTACACCGGCGCCCAGCTGTTCCAGGCTGTCGGCATCAGCCAGCGCGTGCTCGACGAGTACTTCACCGGCATCTCCTGTCCGACCGGCGGTATCGACCTCGACGACATCGCGGCCGACGTCGCGGCGCGGCACAGCCTCGCCTACCTGGACCGGCCCGACGAGTGGGCTCATCGCGAGCTCGAGGTCGGCGGCGAGTACCAGTGGCGCCGTGAGGGCGAGTACCACCTGTTCAACCCGGACACGGTGTTCAAGCTGCAGCACTCCACCCGCACCGGGCAGTACTCGGTGTTCAAGGAGTACACCAAGCTGGTCGACGACCAGAGCGAGCGCATGGCCTCCCTGCGTGGCCTGTTCACCTTCAAAGACGGTGTGCGCGAACCGATTTCGATCGACGAGGTCGAGCCCGCCAGCGAGATCGTCAAGCGGTTCTCCACCGGCGCGATGAGCTACGGCTCCATCTCGGCCGAGGCCCACGAGACGCTCGCCATCGCCATGAACCGCCTCGGCGGACGGTCGAACTCGGGTGAGGGCGGCGAGAACGTCGAGCGCTTCGACCGGGACGCCAACGGTGACTGGCGACGCAGCGCCATCAAGCAGGTCGCGTCGGCCCGCTTCGGCGTCACGTCGCACTACCTGACGAACTGCACCGACATCCAGATCAAGATGGCCCAGGGCGCCAAGCCCGGTGAGGGCGGTCAGCTTCCGGGGCACAAGGTGTACCCGTGGGTGGCCGAGGTGCGGCACTCGACCCCGGGTGTCGGCCTGATCTCGCCGCCGCCGCACCACGACATCTACTCGATCGAGGATCTGGCGCAGCTGATCCACGACCTGAAGAACGCCAACCCCGAGGCCCGCATCCACGTGAAGCTGGTGTCGGAGAACGGCGTCGGTACCGTCGCCGCGGGTGTCTCCAAGGCGCACGCCGACGTGGTGCTCATCTCCGGGCACGACGGTGGCACCGGTGCGACGCCGCTGACCTCGCAGAAGCACGCGGGTGCACCGTGGGAGCTGGGCCTGGCCGAAACGCAGCAGACCCTGCTGCTCAACGGCCTGCGCGACCGCATCGTCGTGCAGGTGGACGGTCAGCTCAAGACGGGCCGCGACGTCGTCGTCGCCGCGCTGCTGGGCGCCGAGGAGTTCGGTTTCGCCACGGCACCGCTGGTGGTCTCGGGCTGCATCATGATGCGCGTCTGCCACCTCGACACCTGCCCCGTGGGTGTGGCCACCCAGAACCCGGTGCTGCGCGAGCGGTTCACCGGCAAGCCGGAATTCGTGGAGAACTTCTTCCTGTTCATCGCAGAAGAGGTCCGGGAACTCATGGCGCAGCTGGGCTTCCGCACGGTCAACGAGATGGTCGGCCAGGTCGGTGCGCTGGACACCAGCAAGGCCGTCGCACACTGGCGCGCGCAGAAGCTGGACCTGACCCCGGTGTTGTACGAACCGGAGTCGGCCTTCATGAAGCAGGATCTGTACTGCACGTCGAGCCAGGACCACGGTCTGGACAAGGCGCTCGACCAGCAGCTGATCGCCGAGTGCCGGGACGCCATCGAGTCCAAGGTGCCGGTGAGCCTCGCCATGAAGATCACCAACGTGAACCGCACCGTCGGCACCATGCTGGGCCACGAGGTCACCAAGGTGCATGGCGGCCAGGGCCTGCCGGACGGCACCATCGACATCACGTTCGACGGCTCGGCGGGTAACAGCTTCGGCGCGTTCCTGCCGAAGGGCATCACCCTCCGGGTGAACGGCGACGCCAACGACTATGTCGGCAAGGGTCTTTCGGGCGGACGCATCGTGGTGCGCCCGTCGAAGAACGCGCCGGCCGGCTACGTCGCCGAGGAGAACATCATCGGCGGCAACGTGATCCTGTTCGGCGCCACCAGCGGGCAGGCCTTCCTGCGCGGTGTGGTGGGCGAGCGGTTCGCGGTGCGTAACTCGGGCGCCGTCGCGGTCGTCGAGGGCGTGGGCGACCACGGCTGCGAGTACATGACTGGTGGCAAGGTGGTCATCCTCGGGGAGACCGGCCGTAACTTCGCCGCCGGTATGTCCGGCGGTATGGCCTACGTGTACGACCCGAAGGGCGCCCTGCCGGGCAACATCAACGGCGAGATGGTCGATCTCGATGCTCTGGACGCCACTGACGAACTGTGGCTGCACGAGATCATCACCGCCCATGTCGACGGGACGGAATCGGCTGTGGGACAGCGGATTCTGGCCGATTGGCAGAATCAGAAGGAGCAGTTCATCAAGGTGATGCCTCGCGACTACAAGCGGGTACTGGAGGCGATCGCCGGGGCCGAGGCCGCCGGCGAGGACGTCAGCGAAGCGATCATGGCGGCCGCTCGTGGCTGATCCGAACGGCTTCCTCAAGCACACCCACCGTGAGACCCCGGTCCGCCGGCCGGTCGACCTGCGCCTCAAGGACTGGAAAGAGGTCTACGAGGAGTTCTCCAAGGACACCCTGCAGGTCCAGGCCTCGCGCTGCATGGACTGCGGTATCCCGTTCTGCCACAACGGTTGTCCGCTCGGGAACCTGATCCCCGAGTGGAACGACCTGGTGTACCGGGACCGCTGGCGCGACGGCATCGAGCGCCTGCACGCCACCAACAACTTCCCGGAGTTCACCGGGCGGCTGTGCCCGGCGCCGTGCGAGGCGTCGTGCGTCCTGGGGATCAACCAGGACCCGGTGACCATCAAGCAGGTCGAGGTCGAGCTGATCGACAACGCCTTCGACCAGGGCTGGGTCAAGCCGATGATCCCGGACGTGAAGACCGGCAAGAAGGTTGCCGTCGTCGGTTCCGGACCTGCCGGCCTGGCCGCTGCCCAGCAGCTCACCCGCGCCGGCCACGACGTGACCGTCTTCGAGCGGGCCGACCGCATCGGTGGCCTGCTGCGTTACGGCATCCCGGAATTCAAGATGGAGAAGCGGCACATCGACCGCCGTCTTGAGCAGATGGAAGCCGAGGGCACGCAGTTCCGCGCCGGTGTCAACGTCGGCGTCGACATCACCGTCGAGCAGCTGCAGGACGACTTCGATGCGGTGGTCCTGGCCGGTGGCGCGACCGCATGGCGTGACCTGCCGATCCCGGGCCGCGAGCTCGAGGGCATCTACCAGGCCATGGAATACCTGCCGTGGGGTAACCGGGTGCAGCTCGGCGACGACGTCGTCGACGCCGACGGCCAGCCGCCCATCACGGCCAAGGGCAAGAAGGTCGTCATCATCGGTGGTGGTGACACCGGCGCCGACTGCCTGGGCACCGCCCACCGGCAGGGCGCCGAGAGCATCCACCAGTTCGAGATCATGCCGCGTCCGCCGGAGGAGCGCGCCGAGTCGACCCCGTGGCCGACCTACCCGCTCATGTTCCGGGTGTCCTCGGCACACGAAGAGGGTGGCGAGCGTGTCTTCTCGGTCAACACCGAGGAGTTCGTCGGCACCGACGGCAAGGTCTCCGCACTGAAGGTGCACGAGGTCGTCATGAAGGCCGGCAAGTTCGAGAAGGTCGAGGGTTCGGACTTCGAACTCGCGGCGGACATCGTCTTCCTGGCCATGGGCTTCGTCGGCCCGGAGCGTGAAGGCCTCCTTTCGGAGCTGGGCGTCGAGCTGACCGACCGCGGAAACGTGGCTCGGGACAACGACTTCCAGACCACCGTGCCCGGCGTCTTCGTCGCCGGTGACATGGGCCGCGGACAGTCGCTGATCGTGTGGGCCATCGCCGAGGGCCGCGCCGCGGCCGCCGGCGTGGACCGCTACCTGATGGGTGACTCGGCATTGCCGAAGCCGATCAAGCCGACGGCTGCTCCGCAGCGGTAGCTAGACAGTCGATCTGAGGCCCGGTGGTGCGATGCACCGCCGGGCCTCGGTTTCTGCGATATTGGTGACGGGCGTCGCGTGCGCTGGTCGGTAAAATCGGTCGGTGGATAGCGGGGGAGGGCAGACGCGGTTGCCGCGTCTTGCGGTGTTGGGTGCGGTTGCTGTCGCGATACTGGCGTTGGTGGTGCACAACCAGCTGGTGCCGTTCGACGTGAAGTTCTTCGGATTGCTGGAGAACGACTTCGACCTGTCGACGTACCGCGCTGCGCTACATGGGCTTTGGAATGGCAAGCCGCTGTACGAGACGCCGGCGTTGAAAGAGGCGTGGTTCGTCTATCCGCCGTTCGCGACGGTGCTGCTAGCTCCGTTCGCGTTGGCCAGTTTCGAAGTCGCGAAGTGGTCGCTGCTGATCCTGTCGGTAGGGCTCTTGGCGCTGTTGGCTTGGCGCATCATGCGATTGGCCGGCGTTCGCTCGGACTGGCGTTTGGTGACGGTCAGTGCCGCCCTCGGGGTGACGGTCGTGGATATCGAGCCGGTGCAGGCGACGCTCTGGTGGGGGCAGATCAACGTGGCTCTCATGGCCATGGTTCTGCTGGATCTGTTGCGGCCCGGCGGTTCCCGTTGGCGTGGTGTCGGATTGGGCCTGGCGGCAGGTATCAAGCTGACGCCGCTGGTGTTCCTGCCGTACCTGTTGCTGACTCGACAATGGCGCGCTTTTGCCGTTGCCACAGGGACTTTCGTGGCGACCGTGGTGGGTACCTGGCCATTCCTCTCGAAGGACAGTGACTGGTTCTGGAGTCATCTTGGAGATACCACCCACATCGCCCATATCGATCACCTGGCGAACCAGTCGATCAATGGCTTCCTCGCTCGCTTCTTCGCGCCCGATCCGCGGCCTGAGTGGTTGTGGATCACCTTGGGCCTCTTGGCCCTTGCTGCCGGATTGGCGGTCGCGTTCTGGTCCCACCGCCGCGGCGAACAGGCCCTGGCGCTGGTGGTGGTGGGTCTGACCGGTTGTGCCGTATCGCCATTCAGCTGGGCTGCGCACTGGGTGTGGTTCGCGCCGGCGATCTTCTGGCTCGTCGGGAAAGCCTTTACGTCGCAGGGTGGTTGGGCTCGGGGCTGGACGTACCGTGCTGCCGGCTTGTTCGCGATGGTGTTCATGTGGACGCTGCACAAACCCGGCCGAAACAACACCACGATGTACTTCAGCGGCGTGTACTGGAACTTCCTTGACCTGCGGCCGTTCTGGATCGGCCAATTGATGAGCGGATGGTATCCGCTCGTGTATCTGTGCTTCCTGATCGGTGCAGTCGGTTGGTTGCGGTTGAGCACATCGGAACCGCGTGTGGTGGGCGCGATGCCCATGACTGCCGACGATCTAGGGGACTATCCGCCGGAATTCCTTGACGACGAGGCGGTTGCTCGCGCCTAGTGATGTCGTGGGCCGCTACCGGTTGACGAGCGAGAACAGCTCAGTGCCGTCGTCAGACAACCGCACCACCGTGTCGCCTAGCCTGTCGACCGTACCGAGCGAGCCGCGCGGTCGCGGGATTGTCCACGCCACTTCGCAAGTGGTGAGGTCGTAGGCCTGGGCCAGTGGCTGTCCGGAGGCCGCCTCCTCGGAGCCCCTAGGTGCTCGTACTTCCCAGAGCTTCAGCAAGGTCGGCGGCGTCGGCCATCACCTTCACCAGGTCGCCTCCCACGGCGGCCAGGTCGCGTCCCGCGGTGGAGTAGTCGCCACGGCTGATGTCACCCACCAAGTGAGTGGTATCGATAACGCCGTTGACGACACCGCTCGCGATCTTGAACGGTGCCTCGACGATCTCGGTCACTTTTTCGAAAAGCCCCACACGCCCCCTCGGCATGTCCCCAGGTCGAGCGTAACTGCGATGAGCGGTCCATCTGACGGAACTTGTGTGTCCACTGGGTGTGACCAACGGATGGCGTTGATAACGACTCGATACCGGCGGGTGTGTCGCATGAGGCTGGTGTTGCTGGAGTTGCACAATTGATCGGTTCGGGTCCCGATCGACCAGAACCGAATACTTATGGCGAACTTTTCCACTGCACCCGGATCCCTGTTCGCCGGCTCCGAGCTGAGCCGGCGACGTTTTCTCGTGGGTTTGTCGGCCTCGGTCGTGGCCGGCGTGGGTCTGGCACGGTGCGCAGTCGACGGGCCGTCGGCGACGGTGGCCGCAGCGCCACCGAAGTCTCCGGCCGAGCCGGTGCAGCGCGGCATGGGATTGACGTTGCCCGGTGGTGGCGAGCTCAGCAGCCTGCCGGACGTGGCCGGGAATCGCGTCGCGATCACGCTCGACGACGGTGTGAGTTCCGAGGTGGTGCGCGCGTACACCAAGCTCGCGCGGGACACCGGGATGCGGCTCACCTATTTCGTCAATGGCCGGTATCAGTCGTGGACCGAGAATCGGGACCTGATGCTGCCGCTGGTGGAGTCGGGGCAGATTCAGCTGGGCAACCACACCTGGTCGCATCCGGACCTGGCGAAGCTGTCCAAGGACGACATCGTCGACCAGCTCGAGCGCAACCACAAGTTCCTGCAGTCGACCTTCGGCGTCGACTCCCGGCCGTACTACCGGCCGCCTTACGGCAGCCACAACGCGATCGTCGATCGCATCGCGGCGGAACTCGGCTACTCGACGCCGACCATGTGGACGGGATCGCTGGGCGACGAGAACCTCGTCACCGAGGATTACATCCTCAAGATGGCGGGCAAGTACTTCACCGAGCAGACGGTGGTCATCGGCCACCTGAACCACCTGCCGGTGACGCACGTCTACGGTCAGCTGGTCGATCTGCTGAAGGAACGCAATCTGCGGACCGTCACGCTCGACGACGTGTTTCGGAAGCCGCGCGAACTGCCCGTCTGATTAGCCCCGCGTGACGTAGCTCATATTGTCTCGTGGGTCACTTGCGGGCGCGTCCGGTCTCTTAAATTAAGAGGGCGTTAAGGGCTTCTTGCGCAACAGTAATCGCACCAGTCACATGCGACACGCCGCTGTTACTTTCGGCGCGCCTCCAAAGGTTTGCCGATGACCGGCGTTGTAATGAAATCGCGGGGGCCGTGCGATAGTCTGGCCCCACGGTGCAACCAATCGCCGACCGCAGGAGTGATCACCGTGTACAACAACCCGCTTTCGCGTTCACGCATGGGACGTATTGCCTGGTCCTTGTTCCGTCACCCGGTCAAGAGCCGCGAGTTTCCGGCCAAGAACGAGCGCCTGGTCACCGCCGCGGACATGGTCCGCTTCGGCGTCTAGCGCCTGATCGACTGCCGCAGCCGGCCGTATTCGGCGGTAGCGTCAGCTGATTTGCTGATCGTTATCGATTTGTGACCTCCGCGATAATTAAGAACGTACGCCCGCCCGGAACCGAATTCTCGGCTCCGGGCGGTTGCCGTATCTCACGCTGTCAGTAGCCCCGAGTCCCGGATGGCTTCGGCCAATGGCTCCAGCACGGCCGGGTCGTGCGGTTGCGGGATGTAGATGATGGCCAGGTCCAGCCCTTCGGCGCCCAGGCCCGCAGCCTCGTCGACCACCTTGCGGTAGTCCCGGTCCTGGCCGAGCCGAACGTGCGCCGACAGGGTGATCTCCTTGGGATCGCGCCCGATGTCGGCACAATGCGCCGCAAGCACGTCGCGCTTGCGCGCAAACTCCTCCGGCGTCCCGCCGACGAAGTTCCAGTGATCGGCGTACTTGGCGGTGATCTTCAGAGTGCGCTTCTCGCCGCTACCGCCGATGCAGAACGGCGGATGCGGCTGTTGTGGGCCCTTCGGTTCGTTGCGGGCATCCTTCAACTGATAGAACTTGCCGTCGAAGGTCGTGGTGTCCTGACTGAGTAGGCCTTTGAGCACCTCGCAGGCCTCTTCGAAGCGGTCGAACCGCTCCTTGATGGAGCCCAACTCGATGCCGTAGGCGCCGGACTCCTCTTCGTTCCAGCCGGCGCCGATGCCCAGTTCGAGCCGGCCGTTCGACACGATGTCCAGCGCGGACGCCATGTTGGCCAGCACTGCCGGGTGTCGATAGTGGATGCCGGTGACCAGAACGCCGACCCGCAGCCGCTTGGTGGCCTGCGCCAGCGCGGTCAGCGTGACCCAGCCCTCCAGGCACGGGCCGGTCGAGTCGGAGAAGATTGGATAGAAGTGGTCGAAGGTCCAGCCGGACTCGAATGCGTCGATGTCGTCGGCGGCCTGCCAAACGGCGAGCATGTCCGACCAGGTGGTGTCTTGCGGTGAGGTTTTGAAGGCGAATCGCACGCTTATTGAAACTAGTCACGACCGTCGACTAATTCCTGTGAGTTTCCTCCGCGCGTTGGCAGACTGGACGCCATGGACCCAGTGGCTGCGCTGCGGGAGATCGCCTTCTACAAAGACCGCGCACGTGAGGAATCCCGTCGCGTCATGGCCTATCGCAAAGCCGCGGACGTGGTGGAGGCGCTGACGCCCGAACAACGCGAGAAACTGGGCCGGACGAACGGCTGGCAGACACTCGCCGGCGTCGGCCCCAAGACCGCCGCCGTGATCGCCCAGGCGTGGGCCGGTCGCGAGCCCGACGCACTGATCCAACTTCGCACGGCGGCAGCCGATTTGGGTGGGGGAGAACTGCGCGCGGCGCTGAAGGGCGACCTGCATCTGCACTCCAACTGGTCCGACGGGTCGGCGCCCATCAGCGAAATGATGGCCACCGCACAGCGTTTGGGTCACGAGTACTGCGCGCTCACCGACCACTCGCCGCGGTTGACCGTGGCCAACGGCCTCAGCGCGGACCGGCTCCGGCAGCAGCTCGACGTCATCGACGAAATCCGCGACCGGTTCGCTCCGATGCGCATCCTCACCGGCATCGAGGTCGACATCCTCGAAGACGGTTCGCTGGATCAGGAACCCGAGCTGTTGGAGCGGCTGGACCTGGTGGTCGCCAGCGTGCACTCGAAGCTGTCCATGGACGCCGCAGCGATGACCCGGCGCATGGTCCGCGCGGTGTCCGGTGGTCAGGCGAACGTGCTGGGCCACTGCACGGGCCGCCTGGTCGAGGGCTCTCGCGGCACCCGGCCAGAATCAAAGTTCGACGCGGAAGCGGTGTTCGCGGCATGCGCCACCAATGACGTTGCGGTGGAGATCAATTCACGTCCCGAACGACGCGACCCGCCGACCCGGCTGCTGAATCTGGCGTTGGAGACCGGTTGCCTGTTCTCGATCGACACCGATGCGCATGCTCCCGGCCAGCTGGACTTCCTGGGCTACGGGGCGCAGCGGGCACTGGATGCCGACGTGCCGCCGGAGCGGATCGTCAACACCTGGCCGGTCGAGCGACTGCTGTCATGGGCCGCGTAGCGTCGGGCCCATGGTTCTCGGTACGGCAACCGCCGTCACGCTTTTCGCCGCCGGCCTGATCTTCCTGCTGGCATTGGTCCTCGGCATCTGGAAATACCGGCAGATGGCCGTCAACCCGGACCATCTGGCGCACCCCTACGTGGACATCGCGCACCGGGCCGCGCTGATGTACTCGTTCGCCGCCCTGCTGGTCGCGGTGTTCGTGCAGCTCAGTGCCTGGCCGGCGTGGGTGAACCTCACGGCCGCAATGGTTTTGGTGTTCTTCTTCGTCGTCGCGATCGCCGCGTACATCCAGCATGGGTTTCGGCAGGACACCACCAACCAGTTCGAGCACCCGAGTGGCAGCCTGCACGCCGGAATGCTGGCGCTGATTCTTGGTGAGGTCGGCGGATTTGTGGTGCTGTTGTCGGGTTTCGTGGTTGCGCAGTTCTGAACTCGGCGCGCGGGCATACTGATTCATCATGGCTGGTCGATCGACGCCGCGATGGGCCGCACTGCTCACTGCGGCATGCTTGCTGACTTCGTGCTCGGTGCACGTCGGCGGCGGGGTGACCACGATGTCCAAAGCCCAGCTGGAGACGGCGGTCAAAGACAAGCTGGGCACCAAGACGAGCTCGACCATCGATTCGGTGGTGTGCGACGGCGGCCTCGAGGGCAAGGTGGGGGCGGCACAGACCTGCACCGTCGTCACCGGCGCGAAGTCCCGCCGCGCGATGGTGCGGGCCGTCGACGTCAAGGGATCCAACATTGCCCTCAGCATTGAAATCGTCCCCGGACAGTGAACTGCACGGCTGCCTGCTGCAGCTGAACAGCCCAGCGCGCCCGTGGCTGATCCGCGACGGCGCTCCCGAGGGCGTCGACCTGGTCGCGGAGTGGAAGTCCGGTGACCCGGATTGGCGGCAGGTGCTCGAAGACCTAAGTGTGGCGCTGACTTTCCAGATCCACCTGCGACTCGATGCCGAGAACCGGCTCCTGCACGCGGTGGATCACCTGATCGAATGGCGCCACGACGCCGAAGGCCAGTGGATCGAGTGTCACGACACCGGCGACCTGCAGCTGTTCTGGTCGGGCAATTCGAACTGCATGCACCACCTGATCACGACCGACGACATCAAGATCCCGATCCAGCAGTGCGTCGCCGACTTGGGATGGACGTACCGGGCTGATTATCAGTACTCGCCGCGCAGGTAACGCGCGTTCGCCTCAGCCTCGGCCTCGGTTGCTTTATCCGACGTCGGCAAGTTCATGTATTCGTCCACGTAGTCACGGGCCGTGTGGCTATCGGCGCCTTGCCACATCAGCATGTCCTCGACGAGGGTCCGCTGACTGGACTGGCCCTTCAGCCTGGCCAGCTCGGCGGTGGCGATGATTTCCCGAGCCAGCTCTGCCTCGTCTATGGACATCACGTCTGGTGCCAACTCGATACGTTGTAGCCAGCCGCTGATGGACGCCGTCGCAGTGACGGTCCCCGCGGCATTGGTCACGCTGACCGCGAGCACGATGGGGGCTGTCGCGTCGTCGTCTTGTGTGAGAGCTCGTCCCGAGTGGGACTCGGCTGCTGCCTGACTATCGGTGGCCTCCCCTATGGCATCGAAGTAACTGGGAGGGGCGACGTAATCGTCGAAATCCACGTCGTTGTCATCGGCCCAGTCGTCTACGTCGTCCGATCGGTCACTGTGCAACTGGACCCCTGAGTGCCGCTTTCCAATCCGATGAGATTCGGGTGCCTGTCACGACATTAGCAGCGCCGACAATTGCGCATCGCGGCGAATTTCGTGCTGATCAGGTGTACATAGCGGCGTTAATGTGGATGAGTTGGGGCCGCAGAAGTTGGTATGGCGCGCAAGGGGGACGCATGAGCGAGTTGAAGGTCGATCCGGCCGAGATTCACACATCAGGTGTCGAGGGGGGTGAGATTGCCGCGAGGACGAGATCGGCATTCGCCGACAGCGACACAGCGATTGCGTCCGCTCAGTCGGGTTGGGTTGGTAGATCCGCCGGCGCACTTGCGTCGTTGGCCGCGGATTGGCAGGAAGCGACGGCGTTGTATCCCAAGAACCTTGTCGAGCACGGTGAGAAGTTCGTCGACGCCGCAGAGAAATACGTTCAGTCCGACGAATCAGGGGCGGCTTCGGTAAGGAAAGCGGCCCAGGACATTGGCACCCATCCGCGTAGCTGAACACATTGGTTCGACCGTCGGCCTCGATGCCGGTCAGCGGACGGGCCTCAGCCTGAAGTAGCCATAGATATGGACCTGCTCATCGATCGGCCCCGGCGTGACGGGCTGCTGTAAAGCGACCGCAAGTATTCGGTCGTTGCTGTTCGGTCGCCAGAATTTGCTGTCGCGTCGCCACAGAATGTAAGCAAAGTCGATTTCACTCTCGGGGGTTTGGCCAGCGCGATCCACCGAGTAGCCCGCCCTCTGCAGATAACCGCCGGCCTCGCTGCGAATCGCATCCCAGGCAAACCCGCCCTTGCCGGCCAGGAGTCGGCTGTCGGTGACGACGTAGCCGGATTCAACTGTCGAAGCAAACTGCGTCAACGCCTCCTCGGCGCGGGTCCGGACCGCTGAATCAACACTGCCGATCGGCAGCGACGCCCCCCGCATCTGATATTTTTCGTACGGATAAGCGGGAATGTCTGCTAATGGCATGACCGGCCGCTGTGCAATTCGATACATCGTGATTCCTCCGGCGACAATAACGGCGAATGCGACAACCGTAAAAACTATCCACATCCTTTTCGTCGACCGTTTCATCCTAGTGATCCAATGTTGACGACATTGGTGGGGTGATGCCCGTTGACGCCAGGTATGCCAGAACCGATGAGATCGCCAAGCCTGACGGTGACGATTGGATTCTCATTGTCGCTGTTCCATGGATTGCGCAGCGTGACTTGAGCATCACTGCCGGTTCCGGTGATCTTTTCGACCATGTATGCGTGGCTATTGTGTATCGGGCTACCATCCGGTGTGCTTCCAATTGTTACAGGTTGGTGGTTGGCCAGGGCCTGCGCAATCTCTTGGTCAAGGTGGTCCCTCGTCAGCCAGACATTCTGTGGATTGATAACCGTGCCTCGGTTTCCGGTGAGAGCTTCCATCGCGTCTTGAGGATAACCGCCCTTGCCTATGCCATTGTCCAGTGCATCTCCAAGACTTCGGTCCGGAGCTTTCAATTTCGCATAGGCGTTCTCCAGAACAGTCGGCCATAGCGGCGCATCTGGTCTGCCATTGTCGAGCCAACTTGCGCCGTGATGCGCAATATTGGTGTCGATATCCTCTTGCGTGACAGGGATGTGCTTCCACTGCTTACCGTCCCACAACGTGACATCGAAATTTCCAGACGCCGGGTCGTAGTGTATGCGGTCTTTTATCCATTGCGGATTCGCATTGGCAATTGCGCCCATGGTGGAATCCAGATAGCAGTCTCCGATGCTGTCTTGATTGACATCGTCAGCAGTCGGATCGTGCGGATACAGATTCTTGTCGGTCCACCGAGGAGGCGGTTTGTCATGGCCTTTTCCATCCTCGCCCTGCGTCGGTGGCTGTTCACCAGTCTTCGCCAATGAATCGGCGAGAAGGCCGTCGGCGTGATCGGCCGCCTGCCGGATCTGATCCAGGCTCTGCTGACCCGCTCTAGTCACGCCCTGCACTAGCGTGCGAAGGGCTGGCGGCAGCGACGACAAATTTGTCGGCGGCACCACGCGGCTTCCGTAGGCATCAACCGTGATGCCGTACTGCCCCAGCGTCGACCTCAACTCGCTCAGTTGGCTCTTGACCTGCCTGACCTCGTTGGCTGCGGTCTTGGCAGCTGTGGCAACCGCAGACGCCTCCCGGCCGTGTCCGTCCAAATTGTCTGCGTATGCCTGGGTGCGCACCCGCGCGGCGTTGGCACCCGTACCTTGCCAGCTGTCGAAGGCCGACAACCCTCTCAATGCACTATCGGCCTCCGCGGCCGCATTCGCGCGTGCGGTACTTGCCGCACCTACTGCAGTGAGTGAATCCGGATTCCACTTATCGACGTCTGCAATCGACAGCCCCATCGTGCAGCCGGCCTAGGAGATGTACTCGGCCGTTTGACCGGCCGGACTCGCCCCAACGTCGGCAACCATGCCGCAGAACATCGCTACGAAGATGCACTTCTCGCCCACACGCCCCCCAGTGCAGTCAACCTCGACTCTCAACCGAGCCTAACCCGGCTCGCTGGGCTCGACTTGCACCAATTCGGACCACTCGGCGGACCCTTCGACCAAGATCTCGTGACGCAAATAGTTTCTGATGCTGCGTCTTTCACTCGACCAAGGATCTGGTGCTCAGACCTCGTCGGAGAAATCGGCCGTGAGCCACCGGGCGGGGCGGATGGTGAACAAGACGGTGGGGACGCCCGCCATCGAACGCACGAATTCGCGCCCCGCCTCCTCGCCCAGGTACCGGATCGCGATGGCTTCCTGCGCGTCCTCCGGCGCGGGTGTGGCGGTGTCGACGACCGAGCCTTCGACGATCACGTACTGGTACGGCGGCTCCTCGCGCTGGACCACCAGGGAGACCACGCCTGCCTGCTGGATCAGCTTCGCCTTGCGACTGCCGGCGCCGGTGTTGATCCGGATCACCCCGTCGGGGGTGTAGTCGTACCAGATGGGCACGCTTGACGGCGGGCGGCCGTCGCCGGCGGCCACGGACAGCACGCCTACGTGCTTGTCGGCGAGGAACTGTTCGCGCTCTGCTTCGGTCAGGTTTCTCGGCATGAACCCGGCAACATCGCGTCGCCTCGCGCTATTCCGGCAGCATCGGCATTTCCCAGCCGGGGTCCTTGCCGACCAGCACCCCGCGCGTCAGGCAGGCGTTGCCGAACCGTTGACGTACCAGGTCGACGGCGCAGTCCACCGCGACTGTGTCGGGCTCGCCGTCGAAGGGCAGCTCGAGCTGTTCGGTGCCGGCAGTGTCGACGTTCGACACCGAGAACCCCATCAGCGTCAGTCCGCGTTCGGCGATCAGCGGCCCTGCCGCGGCCACCAATCCGCGTGCGGCCGTGAGGATTTCCTCGGTCGACGCGGTCGCGCGGCGCATGGTGTGCGAACGTGTCACGCGACTGTAGTCGTCGAACCGCAGCCGCAGGACCACGGTGCGGCCGGTTCGCCCGCTGCTGCGCATGCGGCGGGTGATGCGGTCGATCAGGTTGATGATCATGGCGTCGATGTCGTTGCCGGACATGGTGTTTCCGCGCCGTCCGACCGCGCGCTGAGCGCCGACGGAGCGCCTTCGTACCCCGGTGGTCACGCGTCTGCGGTCGATGTTGTGCGACAGCGCGAACAGCTGTCGTCCCATGGCCGCGCCCACCATGGCGCCCAGTGCCGACTCGGTGAGGGCCGCGACGTCGGCCACGGTCTCGACGCCGTGTTCGCGCAGTTTCTCCGCCGTCTTGGCGCCGACGCCCCAGAGATGTTGCACCGGAAGCGGATGCAGGAAGGCCAGCTCGCGGTCCGGCGGTACCAGTAGCAGCCCGTCGGGCTTGGCTTCGCGGCTCGCGACCTTCGCCAGGAACTTGGTGCGGGCGATGCCGACCGTGATCGGCAGCCCTACGCGCTCCCGGACGGCCTCCCGCAGTGCCGCGCCGATCTGCACCGGGGTGCCGGATACTCGGCCGAGGCCGCTGACGTCGAGGAAGGCCTCGTCGACCGACAGTGGCTCGACGAGTGGCGTGGTGTCGTGGAAGACCTTGAAGACCTCACGGCTCGCCTCTGAGTAGGCAGACATCCGCGGGGGCACGACGATGGCCTGTGGGCACAGACTGCGGGCCTGGTGGCCGCCCATCGCGGTGCGCACGCCGAACGCCTTGGCCTCATAGCTGGCAGCGAGCACGACGCCGGCGCCGACGATCACGGGCCGGCGGCGCAGCGCGGGATCGTCGCGCTGCTCGACCGAGGCGTAGAACGAGTCGAGGTCGGCGTGCAGGATGGCTGCCCCGGCGTGTGCTTGGACGTCCGACACCGTCCCAGTTTCGCACACACGTTCGATGTGCGAAAGGTCAGCTGCCGTAGATGCTGGTCAGCCAGATGTGGGTGAGGGTGTTGACGACGTCGTCGTGTGCGACGGCCCCGGGCTCACCGGCCAGGGTGGCCATGATCATGCGCTCGTTCATCAGGTTCAGCGAGGTCGCCAGGTCTTGGGCGGGCACGGTGTCCGGCGCGGCGCCGCGCGAGCGCTCCGCAGCGATCAGCGCGGCGGTGAGGTTGATCCATTTCTGCATCAGGCCGGCCCAGAAGTCGCGAAGTTCGGGGACTGTCCTGACGGCTTCGACACCGGCCCGCGCGGTGGCCGGGTGGGAACCGAATGAGCTGAAGAAGATCTCGATGCCGTGCCGGATCGCCTTCTTGGGGTCGGCCGGCATGTCTTCGAGCGCGCCGTCGAAGCCCGTGTCGGCGCGCTTGATCAGTGGATCGAGCAGCGACAGCAGTACCGCTTCCTTGGATGCGAAGTAGAAGTAGAAGGTCGGGCGGGAGATGCCGGCGCCTTTGGCCAGGTCGTCGACGGAAATCTCGGAGAAGGAGCGCTGTTCCAGGAGGGTGGTCGCGGTGGCCAGGATGGCCGCTTCGCGCTCGTCACCCGACGGTCGAGCCGCGCGTCGGCCCCGGGGCGTCCGGGTCTGTGCGGCGGTACTCACGCAGCTGAGCCTAACAGTTTGTCGAGTTTCTCAACAGACCGTTGACTGACTCAACACCGTGTTGATACCGTCGGTACCATGATCGAACACTTCGATGTTGTCATCGTCGGTGCCGGCATCTCCGGCATCAGCACCGCCTGGCACCTCCAGGACCGCTGCCCCACCAAGAGTTACGTGATCTTGGAGCGCCGAGAGAACATCGGCGGCACCTGGGACCTGTTCAAGTACCCTGGCATCCGCTCGGACTCCGACATGTTCACCCTCGGCTTCCGGTTCAAGCCGTGGGAGTCGGCCAAGTCGATCGCCGACGGCCAGTCGATCTGGAACTACATCAATGAGGCTGCCGACGAGAACGGCATCCGCCAGCACATCCGTACCGGTCAACACGTCACCTCGGTGGACTGGTCGGACGCCGAGAACCGCTGGACCATCAACATCACCGCCGGTGGCGAGGAAAAGCAGATCACCGCGTCGTTCCTGTCGGTGTGCAGCGGCTACTACAACTACGACGAGGGTTACTCGCCCGAGTTCCCCGGCGCAGCCGACTTCAATGGCCAGATCGTGCACCCGCAGCACTGGCCCGAGGATCTGGACTACACCGGCAAGAACGTCGTCGTGATCGGTTCTGGCGCAACCGCTGTGACGCTCATCCCGTCGCTGGTGAACGGTGGCGTCGGGCACGTGACGATGCTGCAGCGCTCACCGACCTACATCGGCGCGCTGCCGCTGGAGGACCCGGTGGCCAAGCAGACCAACAAGTTCCTGCCGAAGCACCTGGCGCACTTCGTGAACCGCTGGAAGCAGATCGGTTACAGCACCGGGCAGTACCAGCTCGCGCGCAAGTTCCCGGCCGTGTTCAAGAAGGCGCTGCGCCAGATGGCGACCCGCCGCCTGCCGGAGGGCTTCGACTACGACAAGCACTTCAGCCCGCGCTACAACCCGTGGGACGAGCGAGTCTGCTTGGCGCCCAACGGCGATCTGTTCAAAGCCATCCGCTCCGGCAAGGCTGGCGTCGTCACCGACACCATCGAGACCTTCACCGAGAACGGCATCAAGCTGAGCTCCGGCGAGGAGCTGGCGGCCGACATCATCGTCACCGCAACGGGTTTGAACATGCAGCTGTTCGGTGGCGCCGTGGCCCACCGCAACGGCGAGCCGATCGACCTGCCCTCGACCATGACCTATAAGGGTCTGATGCTCTCGGGCGTGCCGAACATGGCGATCACCTTCGGCTACACCAACGCCTCCTGGACGCTCAAGGCCGACCTGGTGTCCGAGTTCATCTGCCGCGTGCTGAACCACATGGACGCCAACGGATTTGACCGCGTCGAGCCGCAGCACCCGGGCGACAGCGTCGACGAGCTGCCCTTCATGGACTTCACCCCCGGCTACTTCAAGCGGGCCATGGACAGCCTGCCCAAGTCGGGTTCGGAAGCGCCCTGGAAGCTCAAGCAGAACTACTTCTTCGACATGCGGACCATCCGGTACGGCAAGGTCGACGAGCAGGCCCTGCAGTTCACCAAGCACCGGGTTGCCGTGAACGCCTAGTTCTCCGCCCGATCGTCGCGAAAACCCCCAAAATCAAAGGATTTTGGGGGTTTTCGCGTGCGCTCGCCGGGCGACACCGGCTGGCGCCTCAGGGGGAGACGACGACGATGCCGTCCTCGTCGCAGTACGCGATGTCGCCGGGGACGAAGGTGACGCCGCCGAAGGTCACTTCGACGTCGCGCTCACCCGCGCCGGTCTTGGTGCCCTTGCGGGGGTTGGTGCCCAGCGCCTTGATGCCGACGTCGATGGTGCGCAGCGTCGACGCGTCGCGCACCGGTCCGTTGACGACGACGCCCGACCAACCGTTGTCGTGCGCGAGGCCGGCGATGATGTCGCCGACGAGGGCGGTGTGCATCGAGCCGTCGCCGTCGACCACCAGGACGCCGCCGTCGCCCGGCGTCGACAGGATCGACTTGAGCAGCGCGTTGTCCTGGAAGCACTTCACCGTGGTGATCCGGCCGGCGAACATGGTCCGACCGCCGTAGTTCTGCAACTGCAGATCGCAGCTACGGACGTCGGGATAGATCTCGTCGACGAGGTCGGCGGTGGCGCGGGGTTCGATGGTCACCTGCCGATTATCTCAGGGGCGATGTCAGTCCGTGGCGCGGCGTCGGGCCAGCAGCACGACGAGCAGGGCCAGCACGCCCGCAGCGATCACCGCGGCCAGAGGCACCGGCGAGCGTTGCGGAACGGGCGGAGCCAGGTTGAGCACGGGCAGCGGTGCGGGTGCCTGGGGCTCGGGTGCAGGGGGCTGCGGCGCCGGAGATTCGGGAGCCGGGGCCGCTGGTGGGGCGACCTTTGGGGGAGCCTTCTTCGCGGGCGCTTTCTTGGCCGGGGCAGTGGTGGCGGCCTTCTTCGCGGGCGTTTTCTTCGCCGGCACCTTCTTGGCGGGCGCCTTCTTTGCCGCAGCCTTCTTCGCCGGGGCTTTCTTGGCGGGAGTCTTCTTGGCAGGCGTCTTCTCGGCCGGCGTCTCCTTCGCGGGGACGCCGGGCTCCGACTCGTCGGGGGAATTCTGCTCGTCTGCCATGCGAATGCTCCTCCGGGCGGTTATGCCACTCCGAGGCGGGCCAGGACATCTGCGTCGATGCCGTCGAGCTGGCTCTCGATCGCTGCGTGCGCGGTCCGCCGCTGCGGGGCCGGCATGTTCTCCGCCGCCGTTACCGCCGCGGACAGATCGGCGAGCTTGCCCGACAGTGTCGCCACGAACTGCTTGGTCTCGGCATCCTTGGGTTTGTTCTCGGCCACCTGGCGCAGCGAGCGCTCCGCGCCCGCGATGCGGGCGGACAACACGCCGCCGGCGCCGGAGAACTGCCCGATCTGGCTCAGCGGAACACCCAGCTGGTCCGCGCGGCGTTGGTCGATGACGCCGCGCGCGGCAATCGCGGCCCGGTAGGCCACCGGAACGACAACAGGGGCGAGGATTCGCGACACCATCAACAGCCGGCGAATCTTGGTCGGCGACAGCAGCTTGCCCTCACGGACTGCCTGCAACTGTGTCTCAGCAACCTTGAGGGCCATCTTGTCGCTGTCCCGCTGGGCTTTGACGCCGGCACGGTCCCGCTTCGTTTGCCGACGACCGTCCGCTTTGATGCGCCGTGCCTCGTTCTTGGCCGACAGCCGTGCCTCGAGTTTTGCCTTCGCCTTGATCGCCTTCGCCTCGGCGCGACGGGTTGCCCGGCTCTTGCGTCGCTTGAACAGGCCCATTCCGGCTGACCTCCCGGTCGTCTCGACACGTGTGCACGATCTTGCTGCGATGGTGACGTCACCCTATCGTCCGTGGGCCGGAATCGGGCACCGGGTCGTGGGTCGAATTCCGCCGCAATTCCGGGGTGGAATTTCCCACATTTCTGGCTACTTTATCCAGCAAACAAAGTCCGGCGTCTGTGCGACAATTATTCGGAATTCATCGGAGCGGGTTTTTGATGCCATGAAAGCAGAGGGAACGATGGCGCCACGCCAACGAATAGCTACAGCTGCCGCTCTGATGGCATCTGGGCTGTTGATCGCTGGCATGGGTGGCGCGAACGCCTTCGCTGATACGGCAGCTTCCGGTAGTGGATCGAGCGGCCACGGTGGCGGAGCTTCCCGCGAGGGTACGAAGTCCGGCGGCAGCTCAACCGCTGGTGGCGGGCACAAGGCCCCTACGCGGCCGGCCAAGCCGACGGATGGCCAGTCGCAGACGCCGTCGACCGGTGGGACCGGTTCGGGCGCGAAAAAGGATAAGCGCGGCGCCTCTGGCGGCGTTGCTCACAGTGGTTCTGAAGCCGGTGCTCACGACCCCGGCAAAACCGGCGAATCCGGTAAGAATACGTCCGAAAGTAATGCCCCCAGCAAACAAAACAATGCCACTTCTCCGGCGCGATCCGAGGATTCTGGAACGCCGAAGCCGGCAGCTGGCGAACATCAGCCGTCGGCCGGCTCGTCGACTCAGCACGCGGATGCCGGTACGGCGACCGGCACTGCCGCCCCCGCGACGACGGGCGGCACCAACCAGCCGGAACCGGCTCCCGCGACCGGTCCGACGCCCGCGGCGGCAGCCGCGGCCAGCCTCCCTGGGATCCGGCTCCCCAGCCTGACCAGCCTTCCCAACCTGTTGGGCCTGCCCGCTCTCTCCGGCCTGCCCAAGCTGCCCGGACTGCCGACGGCGCCCATGCCAGGGGGCGTCAAGCCGGGAAGCGGTTCGGACAGCCCGGCCGCGCCGACCACCTCGCCCACCACGACGCCTGTCAAGGCGACCCCGGCCGGGGCGACCACCAGCATCAACTTGATGGGCCTGACCTTCTCCCTGCCGACCGCGGCCGTCCACACGACGTCGACCGGCGCCGTGCAGAGCATCGATCTGACGAAGATTCCACTGGCGTCGCTGGTACCGCGACTGCCGCGGTGGGATCAGCTCCCGCAGCTGCCCGACATGTCGAACATCCCGGTGCTGGCGCAGCTCGCCGCGATTCCGGTGTTCGTCCTCGCCCACATTGAGCCGGTCTATGACTTCGTCGCAGGGCTCACCAACGCGACGCTCGACGCCGCGACGTCACTGCCCTTCATGCAGACGTCGCTCTCGATGCTGAGCGCGCAGGTCGTTCCGACCATGAACCTCAACGTCGGGCGTCCGAACCGCATGCCCGAGGTCATGGCGAGCCTGCCGACAGCGCCGGTGCTGGATCCGCCGGCGTTTCCCGCGCTGAAACTGGACAACCCGGTCGTGGTCAGCGCACCGGCGGAAATACCGGCGGTGCGGTCGCCGCAGCCGACCACGTTCGGCACCAAGAACGAGATCATCGCCGAACCCGCTTTCCGCGCCGGATATCCTGACTACCTGCGTGCGGCCGGTCTCAGTGAGGTGGCGGCGGTGGCCGTCCCCGGCTTCACCGGCATCCTCATCCTGACCGGCGCCGGTGGGTTGGTCGGGTACCGGCAGGCACGCGCTGGTCACGTGGTCCGCCGCAGCGGCACTGCACGATTTATGACCTGACGGAATGGGTCTGCGGCACAATTGATGGCAACCGTGCCAATCGCAGTGAAAGGGGGTTCGGCATGCCCGCGAGCCGCCGTGTTACACGCGCAGTCAATTCGGTGCTGGATCTTGCCCCGCGACGTGGTGAAGTCTCACTTGCCCGTCTCGTCGAAGCGGTCAGTGAGGATCGTGGTCGCCCGATCGAGGTGACCATGGCCGACCTGCCCCCGGGCGTCTGTGGACAGTGGCGCCAGTACAACGACCGCGACGTGTTCCTCTTGCAAAAGGGACTTCCCGCCGGCGATCGGACGCTCGCCCACGAGCTCGGCCACCTGGTGCTGCGCCACGAGGGCGTGTCGGTTGCCGAGGCGGCCCGGGACTCCATGGAACTGGCGAGTTCCGATCTCATCGGCTACATGCTGAATCAGCGGACCGGCTGTATGGGCCCGGCCGGCGAGGAAGCTGAACAGGAAGCCGAGGATTTCGCCGCGCTCCTGATCCATCGGCTGGGCCGGCTGCCGTCCGACCGGTCCTCGATCGTTCAGATCCGTCTCGGCGAGGCGTTTGGTTGATCATCTGGGTAATCGCCGGCCTGCTCGGCCTGGCGACCGGCCTGCGTATCGGTTGGGCACTGGTCAACAAGCAGTCGCTCGTCAGCGCGGCGATGATCGTCGCACTCGGCAGTCTGGGCTTGGTCGCGGCACTGAACTGGGAGCCGCTCACGCTGCTGCTCGACACGATCCTGCACTGGCCGAACGTGTCCAGCATGCTGAGCCAGGTCGCGCTGATCGCCTGCGCCGCCGGCAGTTGCGTCATGATCACGTCGGCGTCGTCGAGTCGTAAGCCGCTGGAGATCCGCCGAATTGCCCTGGCGCAGTACAGCGTTGCCGCGGCGATCGCGGCACTGACGCTGGTGCTGTTCTTCTTGACGCCGCGCCAGCCCGAGATGGCGCCCGAGGAGTACCTGCGCCGCAATCTCGGGTCGGGCGGCAACTCGTTGTCCTGGCTGCTGCCGTTGCTGTACGTGCTGTTGGCGCTGACGCTGGTCGCGTGGGCCGGTGTGCGTAACTCGAACCGCACCCGGCGTGGCCGGGCCCTTTTCGTCTTCAGCGTCGGCATCGTGCTGATCGTGTTGGCCAGCGCCTTCATCTTGTTGCGCGCCGTGGGCAGCACCCAGCTGGTCGGCGTCGGCGCGGCAGCGACCATCCTCGGCTGCGCGATGCTCGTGGTGGCCAGCGGCTCGCTGCTGCCCAGCGTCGAAGACTGGTTCGGGGCGCGGCGCGAACTGCGGACCATCGCCCCGCTCCTGGCCGAATTGAGCCGCCGTCATCCGAACATCGGGATCGGCGTGCGGCCCCGCGGGCCGCTGCTCTTCCGGGTGGCCGAACAGATGTCACTGATCTCCGACGCGCTGTACCTGGAGGCCACCGCGGTCCTCGACGGCGGCCACCTTTCGGACAGCGAGCGCGCCGACGTGGCGCCGGATGTGCAGGCGCGGCGGGTGGCCAGCTGGATTTACGACGGCCGCAGCGGGCGGCCGAAGGGCGGAACCCGAACGAAGTTCCCCGGGCCGAGCTGGCTCAGGCAGCCGGCGACGTATTCGGACCGAGAGTGGATTCTGGCGATTGCCGCGCAGTACCGCGAGCTGGATCGGCAGGGCAAGGCGGAGGCGACCGGAACCGCCGCCCAGGCGTCTGTCGGTCGGGTGAAAGCAGTACGACCAGCGGATTAACGGAATCCGCTGGTCGTAATGTGGTCGAGCCCGGTCGGGCTAACCGGATCAGCTGTCGAGGTTCTCCTGGCGACGCAGCTCGTCAACCTTGTCGGCGAGGTCCTTCTTGGCTTCAGGGGACAGGCCGACGGTACGAGCGGCAATGCGGCGGATGCCCTCATCGCGCATGTTGGCCAGCCAGGTCAGTTCCTTGTCGAGCTTCTCGTAGTACTCGTCGTCGGTGAAGTAGGCGGGCTTGATACGGAAGAAGTTGGCAAGCGCCGCCATGGTCGCGACGGACGGGTTGGTCCGGTTGCCCGAACGCAGCTGCGACAGGTAAGGGGCCGACATGGTCACACCCTCGGCCTTGAGTGCGGCGATGACCTCGGCAGATGTGTGAGCGCCGCGTCCTGGCGGGTAGACGGTGTCAAACAGCCGGTTCAGCCGAGCGGCGAACGTCATGCTCATCGGTTATTCCTCCACTTAGCGATATCTGCAGGCGTCAGTGTCACTATTTGCTGACTATCGTAGCGAGAGTTGCGCCGAGAGCCAAGTGCAAACCACGGAAAACTCGATCCAGCTACCAAATTTGTCGGCTCAAAAGGCTGCGAGCTGCGGTTCTAAGGGTGGATCCCGGCGCCTGCCCACGGCCTGATGAGGCAAATTTTGACGCGTATGCTATTTTGCCCGGACCTCGGCTGCAAGTCGCGTCACAGTCTCTGTCGGGCGGTGGACGATTCAGCAATCCGGGTGCGGGGCGGTCGGTGTCGTCCGAAGTGTTTGCCGTTAGCGTACCGGCCATTAACCGGAGCGGCAGTAGACCGCAACCGCTGATGCCGGACGTGGAGCGCCGTGGCCCGCCGGCCGGTGACCTGGCGAAATGCCCGACTTCTTTGCTGTTAACCCACTGTTGGGTCAGGCGGCAAGCAACATTGCCAGAATGGCGGTATCGGGGTGGCTGATGGGATCGACGCCGACCCGGCTGACCATCGAGGTGATGGTGCCGTCCGCCTCGGCTTCGACCCAGGCGGCCCGGTGATCGAGGCCCAGGTAAGGCAGACCCGGTAGGAGTAGGCAGCCGGACGCGGCACCCCGGCACTCCGGGAGGGACGGCGTCGTCTCAGCCGGCGGATGGAGCATCAGCAGTGCCGTCGGCTGGTGGTCGGCGAAGTATCCGGGTGGCACCGCTGCTTCGCCAACAACGGGCCCTTCGGCGAGAACCAGGCCGACGGTGCCTGGCTGTGGATGCTCTGGCAGTTCTTCGCGTGTACCGAAGACGGTGGTCGTTGCCAGCAACCCGGGCAGTGAGGCTACCCGGACCGCGACCATCAGTAGCTGGGCCCATTCCTTGGTGGAATCCGGCCACCGGCCCGACACCACGAACCCCTTCAATGCGCCGCCGGAATGAAACGGTGCAATCTCGACCGCTTGCCCAGACCTCTCCATGGCTGCCCTCCGGTACCTCGATCAGCAATCTGTCGATACGGCAGTGGATCGCTGATTCCAGGGTGCGGCAGTGGCGCGTTAGCACGCAAGATGGCCCGAGTGCCAGAAGTGTCATGTGAGCCGAAAGTGGCATTCCGGCTCGCGCGGTGAGAGCTTCGGTGGTAACGAGAACGGGGCGCCGCGCAGAAGCGCGACGCCCCGTTACCCGGAAAGCGCGAGATCAGCCGAAGATCAGGCCGTTGGTCTTGGTGGTCGCCGCGGCGAAGCGCTCCTGCACGTCGGCCCAGTTGACGACGTTCCAGAAAGCCTTGACGTAGTCCGCCTTGACGTTCTTGTACTGCAGGTAGAAGGCGTGCTCCCACATGTCGACCTGCAGCAACGGGATGATGCCGAGCGGCACGTTGGCCTGCTGGTCGTACAGCTGGAAGGTCAGCAGCCGGCCGCCGAGGCTGTCGTAGCCCAGCACCGCCCAGCCCGAGCCCTGCAGACCGTTGGCGGCCGCGGTGAACTGCGCGCGGAACTTGTCGAACGAACCGAACTGGTCGTCGATGGCCGCGGCCAGCTCGCCGGTCGGCTTGTCGCCACCGTTGGGGGACAGGTTCTTCCACCAGATCGAGTGGTTGACGTGGCCGCCGAGGTGGAAGGCCAGGTTCTTCTCGTTCAGGAAGATCGCGGCGTGGTCGTCGCCGGCCCGCGCCTCTTCAAGCTTGGCCACCGCATCGTTGACGCCCTTGACGTAGGCCGCGTGGTGCTTGCTGTGGTGGATTTCGTTGATCTGACCGGAGATGTGCGGCTCCAGGGCGCCGTAGTCGTAGTCCAGTTCCGGCAGGGTGTACTCAGCCACAGGATTCCTTCCTTAGATGATCGCGTGCGGGATCAACGACCCTAGTTGGGGTTCGTCCACAGATCCGAGACCACATTGCTCCATCCCTGCGCGCACCGCAAGGACACCCCCGCAACAGGGGTGTGATCTGTGCCTGTTGGGCCTTTAGACCAGAACGATCAGAACGAGCACGGCGAGCAGGCACAACGCGATGATGCCGGCGCGGACACACGCGACGAGTTGGCTGTGGGTGCGCGACGGGAACGCGGAATGCCACTCCGGCGATGCGCCCGATCCCGGACGCAACGGATGTGCCGCCATTGCATACTCCCTGACCTGCCAGAACAATCCTGAGTTCCCGATTTCGAGCGGAGTGAGGATTGTCACAACCGGATGTTGTGACGCCGATCATAACCGTTTGCCAGCGGGACGGGGAAATCGGGCCCCATCGGCAGCGGGTCGGATCCACGGGCCCCAGAATTACTTAGCTCGACAAGCTTTTTCGCTCACGCCGCGTGTCGCCCTGTTGATCAATGGGGACCAATGGCCCCTTGTTTATCCCCAGTCAATTATGCGTTCGGCGCGCTGTGGCCGGTACGGCCGTCAGCGGCCCGCGCCTAGTCCTGTGGATGAACCTGTGGAAACTGTGGATAGTTCTCCGATTGCTGTCACGGCGTGCTGTGGTCGCGCGAACGCCGCGCGTGCCAGCATGTACGCATGGACGATGTGCACGTGCCGCAGATTGACGTCGATCAGTTGCCCGCCGAGTTCGACTCGACGGCGGTTCTGCTCGACGTGCGAGAAGACGACGAGTGGGCCCGCGGCCACGCCGCGGGCGCGCAGCACATTCCGATGAGCGAGGTGCCCGCCCGGCTGGGAGAGATCGACGGTGATGCCGCGCTGTACGTCATCTGCCATGCCGGTGGCCGGTCGCTGAAGGTCTCGCACTACCTGGCGCGCAACGGGTTCGAGCCGATCAACGTCAACGGCGGCATGCTGGCCTGGTCCGGGGCCGGCCGCGCGATCGTCACCGACGACGGCGCCCCCGGCGCCGTCTGACAGGCCCGTAGGCTGGTCCCGTGATCCAGGTCTGTTCCCGGTGCTCGACGCGTTGGAACGTGCGTGATCGCCAGCGTCAGTGGTGCCCGCGCTGCCGCGGTCCGCTGCTCGCGCCCGTCGCGCAGACGACGGCCGCCGGGCAGCCGAAATCGTCGCGCGGCTATCGCTGGATCGCCGTCCGGCCGGGTCCGGCACCGAAACCACGTCGGCATCAGCCGCCGTTGGGGCCGACCCCGCATTACGACCACATCCCGCGTTGGGGCCTGACCGAAGAGTTCGCCCAAGAGCCCGGGCAGCCCGCCGAGTCGGAGCAGACGCATCGCGGACCGTCGACCGCGGTGGTGCAGACGGTCGCGGCCATCACGATGATCGCGCTCGGCGCCGCGGCGCTGATGCACGTCGTGCGTTACGTCCTGCTGCTGATCAACCGCACCGTGCTGCTCAACCCCTGGGTGGCGATCGGGGGCAGCTGGCTCGGCGTCGCGGCCAGCGTCGTCGCACTGTTCGCGGTGCTTGCGACGGCGATCGTGTTCACCAACTGGCTGATCGCCCGCCGCGCGGCGGCCTATCACCGCGCGGGTACCACCGAGCCGCGCCGCCGCTGGGTGCTGTGGGTCGGCTGCCTCGTCCCGGTGGTCAACATGTTCCTCGCGCCGGTGTTCGTCACCGAGATGGCGACGGTCGAGAACCGCATGAGCACGTTGCGGCGTCCAATCGGCATCTGGTGGGCGATCTGGGCCGTTTCGGGTCTGGTGGTCGTCTGGTCCATCGTGGGCATGTTCGCGACCGACCCGCAGGGCATCGCCGACAGCACCGAGGTCACCATCATCGGGTACCTGATGGGCATGCTGTCGCTGGCGATGGTCCTGCGCGTCTACCACGCCTTCGAACGGACGCAGGCCGACGCACCCGCACAGCGCTGGGTCGTCGTGGACGCCGAACAAGCCGAAGAATCAGGCGCCCAATCGGCGGTTCCGGTTGAGCCCACACCGGAGGAACCGGCAGCATAGGACCATGGGCGTGGACGGCACTGGCGGGACGGACGGCACACGCAACAGCTCTTTCGTGGTGGCGCACCGTGGCGCATCGGCCGAGCGGCCCGAGCACACGCTGGCGGCCTATGAGCTGGCCCTGAGCCAGGGGGCGGACGGCCTCGAATGCGATGTCCGGCTGACCCGGGACGGGCACCTGGTGTGCGTGCACGACCGCAAGGTGGACCGCACCTCCAACGGCACCGGACTGGTCAGTGAGATGAGCCTGGCGCAGCTGCGCGAATTGGATTACGGCGCATGGCATCCCAGCCGGGGCGATGGTGGCCAGAGCTCGGCCGGCCTGCTGACCCTCGACGACCTGATCCGGCTGGCGCTCGACTGGGGCCGGCCGGTGAAACTGTTCATCGAGACCAAGCATCCGGTGCGGTACGGCGCGCTGGTCGAGAGCAAGGTGCTCGCACTGCTGCACCGGTACGGCATCGCGGCGCCGGCGTCCGCCGATCTCGCGCGCGCCGTCGTGATGTCGTTCTCGGCGGCTGCGGTGTGGCGCATCCGCCGGGCCGCACCGATGCTGCCGACGGTGCTGCTCGGCGAGACGTCGAGGTACCTGGGTGGCAGCGCGGCGACGACGGTCGGTGCGACGGCAGTGGGCCCGTCCATCACCACGCTGCGTGAGCACCCCGAACTGGTCGACCATGCTGCCGCGCACGGGCGTGCGCTGTACTGCTGGACCGTCGACCATTACGAGGACGTGCGCTACTGCGCCGATCTCGGTGTCGGATGGGTCGCCACCAATCACCCGGGCCGGACCAAGGACTGGTTGCAGAACGGGTTGACCGGCGCGGGCCGGGACTCCGGCCAGGACGCGGAGGCCTAGAGATTGCCGCCGGCAGCCTCGGGCGCGGTCGGGTCTGCCGCGCCCGTGCCGGCCAGCTCGCGGGCGACGAAATCCTCGAGATTGAACAGGTTTTCGCCGGCGCGGTCGGCGATCTTCACAAGCGTGGTGATTGTCGCGACCTCTTCGACTTGTTCCTTGAGGAACCACTGCATGAACTGCTCGCCGAGGTAGTCGCCCTCTTCGCGGGCCACGCTGGCCAGTCGGCTGATCTGTTCGGTGACCACGCGTTCCTGGGTGAGTGCGAGCTTGAGGGCCTCGGTCGGTGAGGCGAAGCTGTTGCGCACCGGGTCGACGCCCGGGATCTCGACGTCGATGTCGCGGTCGAGCAGATACTTCACCAGCATCATGGCGTGATTGCGTTCTTCGACGGCCTGCGCATAGAAGTGCTTGGCGAGCTGCGGGAGGTCTTCGCCGTCGAAGTAGACCGCGACGGCAATGTATTGCTGAGACGCGCCGAATTCGCTCCGAATCTGTTCCTGCAGCAGTTGGTGGAATTTCGTCTCGAGGCGCGTCACGTCGGTCATGAAAATGAAGATAATGCAGGTCAAATGGCCTTGTCATGCAAGGTCAACCTAATTCAGGAAAGCATATCCTTACCCGTTGTGACGTATGCAATATCCATTAATTCGAATTGCCGAATACGAATAGAGGTAAGGCTTGGCTGGCGTTCGGTGGAATTACGCGGGATGCAGCCAGCCCAAATGGCGGGCGGCCAAGGCATAACCCACGAACGCCACGGCATCGATCACGCCGTGCCCGATGATCAGCGGCCACAACCGGCCGGTGCGCCGCCACGTGTACCCGAACACCAGGCCCATCGCGATGTTGCCCAGTCCGGCGCCGAACCCCTGATACAGGTGATAGGTGCCGCGCAGCAGAGCCGAGAGGATGAGTGACTTGGTCGCGGAGACGTCCAGCTGGCGCAGGCGCGTCAGCAGGAACCCGACGACGATGATCTCTTCGGCCCAGGCGTTCGCGAACGCCATCAGCAGCAGGACCGGGATGCGCCACCAGGTGTCGCCCAGCGTGCTCGGGACGACGTCGACGCCGATGCCCAGCGCTCGGCCGGCGACGTAGAGACCGAGACCGGGCAGGCCGATCAGCGCGGCCAGTCCCAGGCCGCCCAGTAGATCGGGGCGCCATCGGAAGCGGCCCAGTCCTATCGTCGCGGGCCGGAAGCCGCTGCGCCACAACAGGTACAGCGCCAGGAAGCCCCAACCGACCAGGGTGAAGACCGGACTGAGATTGAGCAGGAAGTCGATGAAGTCGATCGGGGAGCGGCGGTGGTTGAGCGCCACCTTCTGCCCGGACAGCCCGAGGATGACGGCCTCGGCCAGGCTGACGACGGCCGTGTAGGCCGACAGGCCGAACGTCACCGCCAGCACCACGACGATCTCGATGCGCAGCGCGCGACGTTCGGTGTGCTCCTGCTGCGGCCCGGTCATCGCAGCTACGGTAACCGCAGGCGCTCTCAGATCTTGCGCGCGCGGAGCCCGTTGAGGAACGGGCAGCCCATCAGGGTGCGGATGGCCCGGCTCAGGCCGGTGACATCGTCGACGGGCTTGGTGAACGGCAGCCGGACGTCATGGTCGCCGTCTTCGCGTTCGACGCGCAGCTGGACGCCGTAGCGGTCCAGGCCCAGCGGGCGCACGTGGCCGTGGCGCAGCGTCACCGGCAGCCGGCTGGCGAGCCGGTCGACCATGTCGCGGTGCGCACTCTCCATGTGCTGCACCCAGTGCGACTCCATGGCGCAGAACGGATCGGGCCGGGCTGCCAGCAGGGCGCCGACGGGCACCGACTCGGCGCCGGTGGCGTCGGCCACCACGACGGACTCGATCTCGAGCCGGACCAGCGTGTGGGGGTCTTCGTGGTCCGCTCCGGCATTCACCTGCAGCAGTGCCGGGTGCGGATTCTCCGACGCGACCAGGTCGAGCATGGCCGGGACGCGCGCCGCGGGCACGTCGTGGAGGCGGCCGCGGAACCAGACCAGTGCGCGCACCCGTTCGCGCAGCGGTAGAGCGGCGAGGTCGGTCAGCTCGAGCATGGCGGCGACGCCGCGCACCCCGGCGGCCGTGACGGTGGCGGCGAGCAGGCCCGACGCCGGCACGGTCAGGATGACGGAGCCGTCGGCCAGCAGGTGATGCACCGGCGTGGTGGTCGGGGTGACGCCGTCGGCGGCCAGCGTCGCGTCGGCGGCCCGGGCACACGCGCTGCGGACGCGTTCTGCCGTGGTCGGTGCTGCGATTGTCGTCGTGAGGTCGCGCATGTCCCGCCTTCGCTAGTAAGTGAGGTAAGCCTAAGTTAACTAGCGGATGAGGTTGGCGCAAGGCCTATCGAAAGGCCCGCGTCGCGGGCCCCGCCCGGCCGGCAGCCAGTAGGGTTGCGGCGTGGCACGCATCGCCTACCTCGGGCCGCAAGGCACCTTCAGTGAAGCGGCCATGCTGCAGTTGGTCGCCGACGATCCGAATTTCGAACCGGTCGCCTGTGACAGCACGGGCGCGGCGCTGGAGGCCGTTCGCATGGCGGCCGCGGACTACGCGTGCGTGCCGATCGAGAACTCCATCGAGGGCTCGGTGCTGCCGACCATGGACAGCCTGTCGTCCGGCAGCGGGGTGCAGATTTTCGCCGAGCACACGCTCGACGTCGCGTTCAGCATCGTCGTCCGACCGGGCGTCACCGCCGATGCGGTGTCGACCATCGCGGCGTTCCCGGTGGCCGCGGCCCAGGTGCGCCGCTGGCTGGCCGAACAGCTGCCCCACGCCACCCTCGTGCCCGCGATCTCCAATGCCGGTGCGGCGCAGCAGGTTTCCGAAGGTCTGGTAGATGCCGGTGTCAGTACCGCGCTGGCCGCCGTACGGTGGGAACTGGACTCATTGGCCGACGGTGTGGTCGACGAGCCCAACGCCAGAACACGTTTCGTGCTCGTCGGCCGTCCCGGCCCGCCGCCGCCGCGCACCGGTGCCGACCGGACGTCCGTCGTGCTGCGGTTGCGCAACGAACCGGGTGCCCTGGTGGCTGCGATGACGGAGTTCTCGATTCGGGACATCGACCTGACCCGTATCGAATCTCGGCCTACGAGAACGGAATTGGGTACGTATATCTTTTTCTTGGATTGTGTCGGACACATCGACGACGCGCCGGTCGCCGAGGCGCTGAAGGCGCTGCACCGGCGGGTGGCCGACGTGCGGTACCTGGGGTCATGGCCGACCGGGGTGGCTGCCGGTGCGGCTCCGCCGGTCACCGATGAGGCAGCGCAATGGTTGGCGGGGTTGAGAGAGGGGCAACGCGGATGAGTGGCCGTTTGGTTCTGGTGCGACACGGGCAGTCGGAGGCGAACGTCGCCAAACGGCTGGACACCCGGCCGCCGGGGGCGTCGCTGACCCAACTCGGTCGCCAGCAGGCCCGCGACTTCGGAATCGACTGGGCGCATCCCGTCGGCCTGGTGGTGCATTCGGTCGCGGCGCGCGCACAGCAGACCGCAGCCGAGATCGCCGACGGGCTGGGTCTCGATCCGGTCGAGGCGCACGGTATCCACGAGGTACAGGTCGGCGACCTGGAGGACCGCAGCGACACGGACGCCATCGAACAGTTCGACGCCATCTACGAGGACTGGCAGCGCGGCAAGCTGGATGTCGCGATGCCAGGCGGCGAGACCGGCCGCGAGGTGCTGGACCGGTATGTGCCGGTGCTGACGAACCTGCGGGTGCGCAGCCTCGATGATCACGACTGGGCCGGCGACATCGTCGTGGTGAGTCATGGTGCGGCGATCCGACTGGTCGCCGCCCACTTGGCCGGTGTGGACGCCGATTTCGCGTTGGAACATCATCTGCTCAACGCCGAATGCGTAGTGCTCTCCCCGATCACCGACGGGCGGTGGAGTTGCGTGCAGTGGGGCGTGAAGACGCCGCCGTTCTACCCTGGCCACGACCCACTGGCGCCGCCGGCGCCCGACCCGATGGCCTGACTATCCCGCGGCGCGCAGACCCATCGCGGGTTCTGCGCAGCCACACCCGACCACGTCGCAGTCGATGCGCAGGGTGTGTTCGGATTCGGGCAGCGCGCACGCTTCGTCGGTGCATTCGGCCGGCAGGCCGACGTGCACGATGACCGTGCCGTGGCAGTGCGCCAGCCCATCCACGCAATTGCGGCAGGTGGTGCTCATGAACTCTGTTGTAGCACCGCGGTCCGACAATGCCGCGGTGCCGCGCGGCTCAGCCCCAGCCCAACTCGTGCAGCCGCTCGTCGTCGATGCCGAAGTGGTGGGCGATCTCGTGGATCACGGTGACGGCGACCTCGTCGACAACCTGCTCTTCGGAGTCGCACATGTCGAGCAGGGCGTCGCGGTAGATCGTGATGGTGTCGGGCAGCGCACCCGCGTAGAAGGAATCGCGCTCGGTCAGCGCGACGCCTTCGTACAGCCCCAGGATGTCGGGATCGTCCGGATTCCGCGGCTGCACCAGCACCACGACGTTGTCGAGCGCCGCGGCGAGCCGGGGCGGGATCAGGTCGAGCGCGTCGGACACCAGTTCCTCGAACCGCTGCCGGCCCATGCGTACCGGCATGGCTACGGCGCGGGCGCCGGCACCACCGGTCCGGGCGGCGCACCCCCACCCACAGGTCCGGCCGGCGCGGGCGCCTCCTCGAGCGGCGGGCCGTCGAGCGGCGCACCCGCCCCGGGCGGCGGCGCGGGCGCAGGCGGCGGGCCGTTGAGGAACGTGTTGCCCTGCTGCTGTTGCGGGGTACCGGGCGTGTTGCCGTTGGTGTTCTGGTTCGACGTGTCGGTCTGGCCCGGCATGTGCTGGTTGCCCTGTGGCGACTGCGAGGTCTGCTGGCTGCGCTGGTTCTGGCTCGACTGACCCGACTGCGAACCCTGCGACGACGACGATGACGACGAGCCCTGTGACGACGTGTCCACCGGCGGCTCGACGACAGGGATGGGCGGCAGGTTCAGCCGTTCCTCCGGGATGGCCGGCGGCGCGACGGGTGACTGCCCGTTGATCAGCAGGGGGCCCTTGGCGCTGTTGATCAGCGTCGACCAGCCGCCGTTGCCGAGCGACGAACCGATGCTGCAGGACACCTGCCGGCTGCCGGCGGTCCAGCTGGGCAGCGCGATGGAGCTGTAGATCAGCGTCAGCGTGGTGGCGCGCAGCTGCACCGGAGCCAGGTACTCGTCGGTGGCCCTGGTGCAGTTGTCCTTGATGTACGCCAGCTGGTCGGGTTCGGCCGGCATGACGTCGTGGTACTTGTCGGCCAGGTTCACCGCGCCGGTGACCTCCATGGCGTGCGGCGCCGAGCAATCGACCGGGATGTCGATGGGCTGGTTGGTCGCCGGGTCGATGCCGAGGCAGGTGCCGGCCGGCCACACCTTGGACTGGTCGACGTCCGCGACCTTGCCCTTGTAGGCCAGCTGCTGGCTGTTCGGGCCGAGTAGCTGCAGGCCGCACAGCATGCGGCGCTGCCCCTTGGTCTTCCAGGCCTTGTCGCCCGACCAGACCAGGCTGACAGCGAACTTGCCGTTCGGATCGAAGCGCGGGCCGAGGTAGTCGCGCGCCGCGTTCTGGCACTGCTCCTGGCTGATCTGCTTGATCCGGGCGTCCGACGGCGGCGCGGCGTCGGGACCGTATTCACTGCCCGGGAATGTCCGCATGTCCAGCGACTCGGCGACCTCGAAGCGGTGTTCGTTCTTGCAGTCGACGATCTCGACGGCGTCCGGCGAGCGATCCGGCCAGTTCAGGCACTCGCCGGGCTTGGCGTGGTCGAGGGTGTCACTGACGCGGCCGGCGTTGACGCGGCCGGTGTTGAAGCCGAGCCCGGTCGGGCCGAGCGAGCCATCCGGCAGAACGGTCAGGACGCCGGCGATGAGCAGTCCGCCGAGCGCGGTGAGGACGAGCGCGCGCTGCGTCCCGGTGGCCTGCATGCCGTGCATGCGCTGCCGCCAGGTGGTCGTCGTCTTCGGCGCGTCTGGGGGCGTGTCCAGGCCCTGTTCGACTGCCGGGGGTGCGTCCAACATCGGTTCCATTGTGACAGCCGCCGTAGGAGCTGTGACAAGAGTTGCAGTTGTACCGTTATGTGGTTGTGGCCGGACCCCGCTACAGGCCCTCGACATTCCACGGTCGCGGCGAGAAAAGTAGTCTGACGCCCGTGATCGACCTCAAGTTGCTCCGCGAAGATCCGGACCGGGTACGGGCATCGCAACGGTCCCGTGGCGAAGACCCGGCCCTCGTCGATGCGCTGCTGGACGCCGACGCGGCCCGGCGGGCCGCCATCGCGGAGGCCGACACCGCCCGGGCCAACCAGAAGGCGGCGAGCAAGCTCGTCGGCGCGGCCTCGCCGGAGGAACGGCCCGCGCTGCTGGAGAAGGCCAAGGAGCTGTCCGCGGCGATCAAGGACATCGAGGCCCGGCAGGCCGCGGCCGAAGAAGCGTTCACCGCCGCGCACATGGCGATCGGCAACGTCATCATCGACGGCGTGCCCGCCGGTGGTGAGAGTGACTTCGAGGTGCTGGACGTCGTAGGGGCACTGCCGGTACTCGATAATCCCAAGGACCACCTGGAACTCGGCGAGGCCCTGGGCCTGCTGGACATGGAGCGCGGCGCCAAGGTGTCGGGCTCGCGGTTCTACTTCCTGACGGGCCAGGGCGCCCTGCTGCAGCTCGGCCTGCTCCAGCTGGCCGTGCGGCTGGCCACCGAGAACGGGTTCACGCTGATGATTCCGCCGGTGCTGGTGCGCCCGGAGGTCATGCGCGGCACCGGATTCCTGGGCGCGCACGCCGACGAGATCTACCGCCTCGAGGCCGACGATCTGTACCTCGTCGGAACCTCGGAGGTGCCGCTGGCCGGCTACCACTCCGACGAAATCCTGGACCTGTCCGAAGGTCCGCTGCGGTACGCCGGCTGGTCGTCGTGCTTCCGCCGGGAAGCCGGCAGCTACGGCAAAGACACCCGCGGCATCATCCGGGTGCACCAGTTCGACAAGGTCGAGGCCTTCATCTACTGCAAGCCCGAAGACGCCGAGGCTGAGCACCAGAAGCTGCTGTCCTGGCAGCGCCAGATGCTCGCCATGATCGAGGTGCCCTACCGCGTGATCGACGTCGCCGCGGGCGATCTCGGTTCGTCGGCGGCCCGCAAGTACGACTGCGAGGCCTGGGTGCCGACGCAGCAGGCGTACCGCGAGCTGACGTCGACCTCCAACTGCACCACGTTCCAGGCCCGGCGCCTGTCCACCCGGTACCGCGACGAGAACGGCAAGCCCCAGACGGCGGCGACCCTCAACGGCACGCTCGCCACGACCCGCTGGCTGGTGGCGATCCTGGAGAACCACCAGCAGCCCGACGGCAGCGTCCGGGTACCCGACGCACTCGTGCCGTACGTCGGCACCTCGGTGTTACAGCCCAAGTAGGAACCACGTCGGCGGGGGCATGACGGTGGCACAACCGGTGCGGGTGACGGTGCTCGGTCCGGTGCGGGCGTGGGTCGGTGACGATCCGGTGGACCTGGGCGCGCGCATGCAGCGGGCACTGCTGGCCCGGTTGGTGGCCGCGCGCGGGCACACGGTGTCCGTCGACCGGCTCATCCACGATCTGTGGGAGGGTGAACCGCCGCCCAAGGCGCTGTCCGCGCTGCAGGTCTACGTGTCGCATCTGCGCCGCGTGCTCGAACCCGGCCGGCAGCGCCGGGCGCCGGCCCGCGTCCTGGTCAGCGCCGCGCCCGGATACTGCCTACGGCTGCCGGACGACGCCGTTGATTCCTGGTTTTTCGAAGCGAAAGTGGCTGCGGCGCAGGATGAATCAGATCCGCTGCGGCGTGCGCAATTGCTCGACGAGGCGCTGGCCGGCTGGGCCGGCGAGCCGTTCGCGGGGGCCGGTGACGCCTTGTGGGCGCTGCCGGAGGTCTCGCGGCTGACCGAACTCCGGTTGGCCGCGGTGGAAAGTCACGCCGCCGCACACGTCGAGCTCGAGCGGTACGGCACCGCCGTCGCGGCGCTGGAAGGACACGTCGCCGCGCATCCGGGACGGGAAGGTGCTGCCGCGGTCCTGGCGACCGCCCTGTACCGCACCGGCCGGCAGGCCGACGCGCTCGAGGTCCTGCGGCGCACCCGCGAGCATCTGATCGACGAGTTGGGGCTGGAGCCCGGCCGCGCCCTGCGCGATCTCGAGCGCGACATCCTGCGCCAGGCCGACCATCTGGAACCGTCGCGACCCGTGCCGCTCCCGTCCACCGCGACCGCGGTCCCGGACGCCCTGCCGCGCGAGAGCACCGGTCAGACGGCCTACGGCCGCGCCGAGGAACTCGCGACCATCGACGCCGTGGCGCGCCGCGTCGCCACCGGTGCCAGTGCGGTGCTGTGGGTCGGCGGTGAGGCGGGTTCGGGCAAGACCACACTTGCGGCGACCGCCGCGGCCCGGCTGCGCGCGGCCGGCTGGCGGACCGTGCACGGCCGGTGCCAGGAGGTCCACGGCGCACCGGCGGGGTGGGCGTGGACCGAGGTGCTCCGAGAGTTGGTCGATGCGACGGATCAGGACCGGCAGGCGCTGGCCCCGCTGCTGCACGACGACGCCGCGGCCGACCAGGGCACGTTCTGGCTGGGGCAGGCGGTCGCCGATGCGTTGACCGCGGTCGCCGACCGGCAGCCCCTGGCGGTCATCCTCGATGACCTGCACCGCACCGACGGTCTCACGCTGGAGCTGCTGCGTCTCGTCGCCGACCGGATTCAGGACCGTCGCGTGCTGGTCATCGCGACATACCGCCCGTCGGAGGATCGCGGCGAACTCGAGGTGGCACGGGCCGCGCTGACGGTCCACACGTCGGCGCACCTGATCCTGGGCGGCCTGGACGCGGCGGCCACCGCCGCCGTCGCCGCCGACTGCGGCCTGACGACGAGCGGCGAGGCGCTGCGCCTGCTGCGCGAACGGACCGGCGGCAACCCGCTGTTCGTACGGGAACTGGCCCGGCTGATGGCCGCCGAGGGGCCCGACGCGGTGTGGGCGTCGGTGCCGGTGGGTGTGCGTGACGTGCTGCGGCGCCGGCTGGCCCGGTTGCCCGGCCCCACGGTCACCGCGCTGCGTCAGGCCGCGGTGCTGGGCCGCGATATCGACGTCGACCTGCTGGCCGAACTGGGGCGCAGTGACCCCGACGATCTGCTCGACGCCCTGGAGCCGGCCGTGCTGCTGGGCCTGCTCGACGAGCCGACGCCCGGCCGGCTGCAGTTCGCGCACGGTCTGGTCCGCGACACCCTCTACGAGGACACCTCGAAACTGCGCCGGTCCCGGTTGCATGCCGCGGCTCTGGAGTTGCTGCGCGCACCGGGCCGCTCGGTCGACCCGGCCGCTCTGGCCCACCACGCCGTCGCCGCCGCGACCGCGGAAACCGCTTCGGCGGCAGCCGATTTCGCCACCGCCGCGGCTCGCGACGCGGGTTCGGTCGGGGCCCATGCCGAAGCCGCCCGGCAGTGGCGGGCCGCGGTGCAGATGCTCGAACTGGCGGCCAGCCGGCAGCTGGCGCCGAGCGTGGCGATGCTGGATCAGGACATCGAGGTCCGCTGCGGCCTGATCGCCGCGCTCGCGCAGTCCGGCGATGCCGTCACCGCGCGCAGTGAGATGAAATGCGCGCTGCAGCTGGTGTCGGGCCGGTCGCGCGATGACCTGGTGGTGCGCATCCTCACCGCGTGGGACACCCCGCTCGTGTGGCGCGACCGCGAGTACGACGAATCCGACGGCCACATGATCGGGCTGCTTCGGCACGTGCTGGCAGGCGACGTCTCGGCGGCGGACCGGATCCGGCTGCTCAAGGCGCTCTATGTGGAACTCGAGGGCAACGACCCCGACGGCGCGCTGGCGGCCAGCACCGAGATGCTCGCGCTGGCGCGGCAGGTGTACGCCGACGATCCCGGGGCGGGCCGGCTGTTGTGCACCGCGCTCAACGTCCACGCCTTCTGCGCCCTCGGACCGGACCTCGACGCCGAGCGTGACGTGCTCGCCGCCGAACTGCTGCAGGCCGCCGAAGCCGCCGAGCAGGCCGACTACCAGGCGGTGGCGCACTGGCTGCTGTCGCTGGCCGCCGGCAACCGCTCCGACCTGGCGACCGCGAAGCGCCACGTCGATCTCGCGGTGGCGCGCGCGAGCACGGGCCAGCTTGTCCACCTGCTGGGCGTGCTCGGCCTGTTCCAGGCCCGGATGTACCTGCTCGCCGGCCGCCTAGACGAGGCGGTGAGCGCATACACCGACCTGGCCGCCCGGATGGCCGAGAACGGCGCCGCCAATGGCGCCAAACTGGCGATGGTCGGCCGGGTGACGGGCGAGTTCTGCCTCGGCGACCTCGGCACGCTGGCCGACGAGCTGGTGTTCTTCTACCGCGAGATTTCGGTCGCCGCGTTGGACGCGGCGGTGCTGGCGTTGGTCGCCCGGGGCCGCGTGGCCGAGGCCCGGGCGCTGTGGCCGGAACGCAAACCGATCGAGCGGGCCTATTTCTGGGTGCCGTTCACCGTGCTTCGCGTCAATGCCGCCGTGGCGATGGGCGACCTCGACGAAGTACGGGCCCGCGCGGCCGAACTCGAGCGCTACTCCGGCAGCATCGCCGGGCTCGGGGTCGACGGGCTGATGGTCGGCCCCGTCGATGACGCGCTGGCTGCGGCCGCCGAGGCACTGGGCCGGCCTGACGACGCCCGCCGGTACCGCAAGGCCGCCGAGACGCTGCGGGCGCGGCTCGCGGCCGAGGCGCGGAGCTTCATCGACTGACGGCTACTTCGACGGGCCGGCCAGGGCCTCGAGCCGGCTTTCCGCGAGGTCGCCGAAGACGGTGCGCATCACGCGCCGGTGCCGGAACATCAGCACCGCGAGGAAGGCGCGCAGCCCGATGCTCAACTTGCCCGCCATCGAGGCGCGCTCGTCGTCCGTCATCACCGCGAGCGAGCGCGGGCCGTCGAACGACATCCGGCTGCCGGCGCGGGCGGCCGCCTCCACGCCCTCCCAGTCGTCCACCGACACGTGCTCGGTGATCAGGGGGAACAGGTCGAGTTCCTCGTCGTTGATGTGCTCGGTCAGCAGCGCGGTGAGCTCGGCCAGTTCGAACGCCATCAGGAACGCCACCTTGCGGTCACCGTTGGACAGCCGGAACGCCGCGGCCCGGGCCCGCAGCTGATCCAGGCGCGGGTCGAGCGCGGCGTGGTCGTCGGTGAGTTCGCTCAGATCGAGGTGATCGCCGACGCTGGCCTGGATGACCGGCCACAGCACGGTGTCCTCGGTGCTGTGGTGGTGATGGATCGAGTCGCACAGCAGCTCGATGTACTGCGAGATGGCGCGCGCCCGGGCGGGCGTGCAGATGACGTCGCGGTCGCGCACGGCCTTGGCGAGCTCGGTGAGCCGGACCAGGTCGACGAGCATGGCGCGGTGCGCCAGCGTGATGCCCAGCAGGTCGGGCTCGGGTTCGCCGGGCTGGCGGGGTGCGACGATGACGGTGTGGACGGAGGTGGGCACGGCAGACTCCTCGTGATCGGTTGTGCAGAGCCTGGTGCCCGTGACTTAAGCGCGACTTGGTTGTGGCTTGTCGGTGCTGGTCACGACCGCAGTAGGGTGGCAGCCATGATCGATCTCGACCTCGACGACATGCGTGGCTGGTTCGGCTTCGGGGTGGCGGGCAACTTCGCCGGGCACCTCGAACAGGCCGGGGAGGCAGTCGATTTCGTCAATGTCCGGTCCGAGGGTGGGGCGCCCAAGGGCATCTTCCCCTGGTACGCGCCGGGCAGCGGCACGTTCCTCGGTGAATTCCCGCTGTCGACGGACGCGGTGATCCTGCCGGTGAGTGACACCCCGCTGAACCTGCAGATCGAGCCCGAGGTCGGGCTGGCGTGCGAGGTGTCGTGGTCGGGCGACCGGGTTGTCGGGCTGCGGCCGTTCGCGCTGGGCGCGTTCAACGACTGCTCGATCCGCCGGCCGGACGCCCCGAAGATCAGTCACAAGAAGAACTGGGGCCCGGCGTCCAAGGGGGTGGCCGCTCAGTTCTTCGAGATCAGTGACCTGAGTCCGGACGGCCCCACCTCCACGTTGCACCTGGCCAGCTTCCTGGACGACGGCACCGGGACAGAGCACGCCTACGGCCAGGACAGCCCGCTGCTGGGTTACTCGTACTACGGGACGCAGCTGCTGGACTGGATCGTCGACCGGCTGGCGAACCAGAAGGGTTCGGACGACACGCCTTTGGAGGACGTCGGCGCCTTGATGGTCGCCAGCGGCCACCCGACGCACCTGCTGATCGGCATCGGCGCGACGCGCTACACCGAACTGGGGGAGTCCACCTACCTCAAGCCGGGCGACCAGGCGATCGTGCGCGTGTATGACACCGCGTCCGACGACGTCTCGGAGCTGCGGCAGACGGTGCGGGCCGCGGGCTAGCGCCGCTCGCTCAGCAGCTGTTCGAGGGTGGCCAGAAACTCCTTGGGCCGCAACGGGGTACACGCCGGCGCCGGCGTGGTGCCGACGACGTCGAGCGTCACCAGCGTCGACTTGATGGGCCGCCAGATGTCCAGTGGCAGCCAGCGCCGCGGGTCGGTGCCACCCCAGATCAGGAACCGGTCCATGATGAAGCCGAGCGACTCGGCCTTGTAGCCACGGACCGCGCCGAGCGGGATGATCTTCGACGTGCCCGACGGAAAGTGGTAGCGGCGCAACGTGATCGCCTGCCGGTCCAGGAAGATCTGGCCGTCGTCGTAGTGCGCGTCCGAGCGTGCGCCGGACTGGGCGCTCGTCACCGCTTGGCGCTCCGCAACTCGTGACCCTTGGAGGTCAGGCAGCGGCCGTTGTCCAGGTTCCACTGCCAGCCGTGCAGGTTGCAGGTCAGGGTGTTGCCCTCGACGATGCCGAACTTCGACAGGTCGGCCTTCAGGTGCGGGCACCGGCGCTGAATCTCGTAGCCGCCCAGCTCGATCGACGCCGAGGTGTCGTGCGCCTCGGCGAACCAGCCGTCGGCGTAGGCGATGCGCTCGTCGGTCAGGCACTTGAAGAACGTGTACAGGTACTCGTTGTAGCCGCCGACGCGCCACGCCTCGAAGCGGGTGGACAAGAAGATGGTGTTGACCCAGTCGGGCTCGTCGTCGCGCAGCACGGTGCGCACCAGCTCGGGTGCGATGCCGAAGCCATACCGGAACTTCTCGTCCGGAATTGCTTCCCGCACAGCCCGTTTCGGGAAGTCGAGGACGACGGTTTCGGTGCCGATCCGAAGCTCGACGGGGTAGCCGATGCCGTCGCAGATCTGGTCGCTCGCCGCCATGATCGGCTCGAATTTGGCGCGCAGTGGCTCCAGCAGCGAATCGCCGGAAGCCGGTGCCCACGAAGCCTTTTCCGCAGCCAGCACGGGCGCCATGCGCTGGGCGTAGGCCTCGATGTAGGCGGCCTTGCCGGTGGTGAAGATCGCCTCGGCCTCGGCGTCTGGAATCGGATGCACCAGCGAGTCCAGCGCAGACCCGGTGAACGAGGCCACCGTGCCGGGGATCATCAGCAGACCGCCGTCGTGGCCGTGGCTGCGCAGCTGGTCCAGGAACACCGCCTGGTCGGGGAAGATGTTGGCCGGATCGTCGTGATCGTCGTTGAGCCAGCGCAATTCGGGATCCAGGAAGCATGGCGGGCCGGCCGACGGGACCACCCACGTCGCCCCGACCTGTGCGATGTACTGGCGAGAGCGGTCCATCTGCCGCTGCCGCTTCTGGGTGCCGAAGGCCTCCTTGGCCCGGGCCGGCATGTCGTAGACCATGGGGTACCAGATGGCGCCCGAGTACTGCAGCATGTGTACGTCGACGTCGCCGAACTCGGTGGCCACCATGTCGAGGTCGATCGGGCGGGCGTCGTTCATGTTGAACGCGACGGTCTCGCCGTCGGACACCACGAGGCCCGAGTCGCCGATCGGGCCGTCGGCCGGGGCACGCAGGGCGATGATCATGACGTCGAGGTCACCCTTCGGCCCGCTGACGCGATGCTTCACCGAATCGGTGGTCTCGAAGAACGTGTGGAAGCCGAGGGCCTCGAGCTCACGGCGCAGGTCCGGCACCGGGTAGTCGGGCAGCAGCACCGTCGCGTCCTTGTTGACGTGGGCGCGCAGGTGCTCCGGGTCGAAGTGATCCTTGTGCAGGTGGCTGACGTACAGGTAGTCGCAGTCGCCGAGCGCGTCCCAGTCCAGCTGACTGTTGTCCGGGAACGGGAACCACGACGCGAAGTAGGCAGGGTTCACCCACGGGTCGCACAGAATGCTGCCCGCGGCGGTGTCGATCCGGAATCCGGCGTGCCCAACGCTTGTGACCTGCACAAATGCCCCTTTTGGCGGTGGAGAGTTCGCCAGCGAGTCTAGCCGGATTCCGGAGCGTCCCAGAGCCCGCGGTAGTAGGCGATGCGTTCGTCGTCGCGCGCCACGCCATAGGCGTCCAGCAGCGCGGCCTCGTAGCCACCGGGGAAGTTCCAGTCCAGGGACATGGTGGCGATGGCCAGGTCGGCCCACCGGTCGGCCACCCCGAGGTCCCCGATGTCGACGTGCCCGACGAACGCGCCGTCGTCGCTCATCAGGGTGTTCGGCGAGCACGCGTCGCCGTGGCAGACCACCAGCCGGTCCGGGTCGGGGACCACCCCGACCCAGGATGGCCGCCCGAATGGGCAGTCCGCGACGGGCAGCGCGTCGTGCATCGCCCGCAGTCCCGCCCCGATCGCGCGGGCCGCAGTCTCGGGATCGTCCGACCAGCGCGGGTCGACAGCGGACCGACCGGGCAGGCCGACGGTGTGCAGCCAGCCCGCGCCTTCGCCGAGCACGGGCGGGACGGCGATGTACTTCCCGGCCCAGCGCAGCCGGACAGCCTCGTCGGTCAGCAGTGGCGCGTGCTCGGCGGGATAGGTCTTGACGTACTCGTCGCCGGCGCCGATCGCGAACGTCACGCCGCCGAGTTCGTTCTGCCAGACCGCCGTCACGGGGCGGCCGGCGGCCAGCGCCTGGACGACGTCGGGAACGGGTACCGGGCCGCTGGGGAAGGTCACCTGACCGACCTTTCCATGCTTGGTACCGGCGGTCCGCACTAGGCTGATGCCCGTGGAACCGGTATATGGCACCGTCATCAAGCTGGCGCGCACGTTGTGGCGGGCGCAGGGCCTGAAATTCACCGTGACGGGCGCGGAGAACCTGCCGGTCAGCGGCGGCGCGGTGGTGGCGATCAACCACACCAGCTACTTCGACTTCACGTTCGCCGGGCTGCCCGCCGTCATGCAGAAGCGCGGCCGCAAGGTGCGGTTCATGGCGAAGAAGGAAGTCTTCGACAACAAGTACGGCGGCTGGCTGATGCGCAAGATGCGCCACATCGCCGTCGACCGCGGCAGCGGCGCCGACTCGTACGCCGAGGCGGTCAAGCAACTCAAGGCGGGCGAGCTCGTCGGCGTCTACCCCGAGGCCACCATCAGCCGCAGCTTCGAGATCAAGGCGTTCAAGTCGGGCGCGGCCCGCATGGCCATCGAGGCCGACGTGCCGATCGTCCCGCACATCATCTGGGGCGCCCAGCGAATCTGGACCAAGGGTCATCCGCGCAACATGCGCCGCCCCAAGGTGCCGATCTTCATCCACGTCGGTGAGCCCATCTATCCGACGCTGCCCGCCGCCGAGTTGACGGCGCTGCTGCACGCCCGCATGCAGCACCTGCTGTCGGAAGTCCAGGACCGCTACCCCGAACACCCCGCCGGCGAGTTCTGGGTACCGCACCGGCTGGGCGGCGGTGCGCCGACACTTGCCGAGGCCGACCAGATGGACCTCGACGAAGCGCGCGAGAAGGCGGCCCGTCGGGCGGCGCAGCATGCGGAAGGTGCGCCGGAGTAGCGCCATGGAGCCAGTTTTCCGCGGCATCGAGATAGCCGCAAAAGCGGCCGTCGCCGCCACGGGAACCCGCATCACTTACCAAGGGCTGGAACACATTCCGGATACCGGCGGGGCCGTGATCGCGATCAACCACACCGCGTACGTCGACTTCCTGCCGGCCGGTTTGGCTGCCACTCATCGGCGGCGCCGGGTGCGCTTCATGCTCAAGGCCGAAGTGCAGCAGGTGCCGATGGGCAATTTCCTGGTGAAGCGGGCCGGGCTCATCCCCGTCGACCGTAGTGCCGGTGGCGACGCGTATCCCGTCGCCGTCGAGCGGCTGCGCGCCGGGGAACTGGTCGGGGTGTACCCGGAGGCCACGATCAGCCGCAGTTTCGAGCTCAAGGAGTTCAAGACCGGCGTGGCGCGGATGGCGCTCGACGCGCAGGTGCCGATCATTCCCGTGATCGTCTGGGGTGTGCACCGGATGTGGACCAAGGACCATCCGAAGCGGTTGGGGCGCAAGAAGATTCCGGTCATCGTCCGGGTGGGTGCGCCGATCGCGGTGAACGGTCCCGTGGCCCAGGTGATGGCGATGTTGCAGCAGACGATGACCGATCAGCTGCATGCTGTCCAGGAGGAGTACCCGCACCCGCCGGGTGAGTACTGGGTGCCGCGCCGGCTGGGCGGTGGCGCTCCGACGCCTGAGGAGGCCGAAGTGCTGGAGAAGGCCGAGCGGGCCCGTCGGGAAGCCGGGGGCCGGTGATGCTGCCCGCGCTGATCGCCACCGACGTCGACGGCACCCTGCTCGACACGCATGAGCGGGTGACGCCGCGGACCCGCGCCGCCGTGCAGGCCGCCGTCGCGAACGGCGCGAAGTTCGTGCTCGCCACCGGCCGGCCGCCCCGCTGGATACCCCCGGTGGTGGACGCCCTGGGACTGTCGCCGCTCGCGGTGTGCGCCAACGGTGCGGTGCTCTATGACTCCGCGACGGACCGCATCGTCTCGGCCCACACCTTGAGCCCGGATGCGTTGGGCGAGTTGGCCGAGATCGCCACCCGGGTGATCCCGGGCGTCGGGCTGGCGGTCGAACGGGTGGGCCGTACCGCGTTCGACGAGTCGATGCCGCAGTTCGCGAGTTCACCCGGCTACGAGCATGCCTGGCACAACCCGGACAACACCGAGGTGTCGGTCGAGGACATGCTCAGCGTGCCGGCGGTGAAGCTGTTGATCCGCAAGGCGGGCGCGCACAGCGCCGATCTGGCCGCGGCGCTGGCACCGCATGTCGGCGTCACGGGCGACCTGACCTATTCGACCAACAACGGGCTCATCGAGGTGGTGCCGCTGGGCATCAGCAAGGCCACGGGAGTGGCCGAGATCATCCGCCCGTTGGGTCTGACCGCCGACGACGTCGTGACCTTCGGTGACATGCCCAACGACATCCCGATGCTGACCTGGGCGGGCCTGGGGGTGGCGATGGGCAATGCGCATCCGGAGGCCCTGGAGGCTGCCGACGAGGTCACCACGACCAATAGCGACGACGGCGTGGCGCGGGTGCTCGAACGCTGGTGGCTCTAGCTCTGCATCTCGATCCGGCTGAACCGCTCGAGCTGCACCGGTTCCTGCTTCGGCGGTGGCGGAAGTTCTTGTGGCACACCGTCGATGACGCGCGTGACGGTACCGCTCTCGCGGTCGAAGTTGAGGGTGCCGTGCTGGAAGTTCTGCACGATCCACTGTGGTTCGGCGATCTCGCCGCTGGTGGGCAGCCCGAGTGCGCCGCGTTCGAAGCCCAGTGCGCCCCAAGCGTCGTAGAGGGCTCCGGTGAGCGGCTGGGCGCCGGTGGCCGGTGACCAGTACATGGCGCCGTGGTCGAACGTGGCGTAGCGGGTGTGCCCGTCGGCCGCGGCCTCCGGTGAGGTGGCGACGCCGAGCGGGCCGGACGCCCCGCCCATCGCCTGCCATTTATCGAAGATGGCGCCGCCGCGCAGCATGTCCATCGCGCTGAGGGCGCCGGGTGGAGCCGTGAAAGATGCTGCGATGTCGCGCAATTCGCCCATGGCGGCGTAGGCGGCGTTACCCGGGCAGTCGGTGTTGCCGACGTCGCGGTGGGTGAAGATCGTCGGCAGCGTCGGCGTCGCACCGGCGGGGAAGTGGGTGAACGAGCCACCGCCCGACGTCAGCACCACGCTGCCGAGGGGGTTGACGTGGTCCAGGCTCAACCGCCAGCCGATCAGCCGGCCGGTCATCTTGAGCTGCAGCGGGGTCGGCGGCACGGCGTCGAAGTCGCCCAGCATGGCCACGCCCCAGGTGTCGACGTTGAAGCCGCCGGTGTGCGAACCTTCGACGGGACGCGTCATGCCGCCGAACCGGCCCTCGAAAACCTGGCCGTACTTGTCGACCAGGGCGTTGTAAGCGATGTCGCACCAACCCAATTCGCGGGTGTGGTACTCGTAGATCGACCGGACGATGCCCGCGGAGTCCTCGGGCGCGTAGTCGTTGCTGCCGGCGGTGTGGTGCACGATGGCGGCGCGCACGCCCGGGTCATAGACGGGTTGTCCGCAGCGGACGCTCTCGTTGGCGCCCCACTGGGCCCGGCTGATGATGTTGGGTGGTTGGTTCGGTGCCGAGACGGCGGTCGGCTGGAACTGCACGTCGGCCGGTGCCTCCGGCGGACTGATGAGCACCGCTTTCATGCTGGGGCCCAACGGCTTTTCGACGTCGACAGGTCGGTACCCCAGGCCGGGACCCTGTGGCCGGTCGCCGGCGGGTGGCGTGGCAGCGGCTTCGGCGGGCCGGGTCACCGCGATCTGCACGGTTTTGGTGCGGCCGACGAACACGGGTTCGGTGCCCCGCGTCGTGGCGCGCGCCTCGCCGACACCGTCGGGCGCCTCGACCTCGTACCAGGGGCCCCAGGAGCCGTCCGCCTTCTGGGCGCGTACCCGGGCCGAGGTTCCGGTGAAGTCCGACGCTGTGAGCGCGACCAGGGAGAAAGGAGTGTCCTGGTGGATTTCCCGGACGGTCTGTCCGCCACCGACACCGGCCAGTGGCTGCGTGCGGAGCTCCGGCGCCGACGGCTTGTCGTCTGTCAGGCCGGGGATGTTCGGGATGCCGCTGACGGCCAGCGGCACCATCACGACAGTCGCCGCCAGAGCGGACAACAGTATTGACGGTGCGGGACGACGGCGCGGCACAGCGCGAATGTTACGTATGTGTCAGGTGTTACCCGTGTTTCGACACGGATTACTGGGCTGTCAATTCTCTGCAAGACGCCGCAACGGCACCGCAGAGCCTTGGGGCTTCTGCGGTGCCGTCTCGGTTACAGGTCTTCAGTTATGTGTGGCGGATGTCAGACCGCGGGCGCCGGCAGTGCCGGTGCGGCCGCGGCGGCTGCCGCCGGGGCGGCCTGAGCGGACTTGACCGCCGACGTGATGGCCGGCACGACCATGCCCTTCAGCAGGTCGATCGCCTGGGTCGCGCCCAGCTGGTTGGCCGCGCTGGTCAGGTCGCTGATCAGTCCGCCGCCGCCGCTGCTCGGGGCCGCGCCGAGGCCGAGGCCGTCGCCGCCACCCAGTCCGACCGACGGGTCGCCGAGGATCGGGTAGCTGCCACCGAGGCCCTGGCCCGGACCGAGGCCCAGGCTCGCGTTGGGATCGGTCATCGGCATGCCGGCGGCGCCGAGGCCGGCCGGGTTGGCGCTGATCGACGGCGTGGTCAGACCCGTGGCGTTCAGGCCGGGAGCGGTCAGCCCGGGCGTGCTCACGCTCGGGAGGGTCGCGCCCTGGGTCGTCAGGCCTGCGCTGGGCAGACCGGCGCCGGGCAGGCCCGGCGTCAGCGCCGACGGGCTGGTGGTGCCCAGACCGGCCGGCGGGGTCAGGCCGGGTGCGGTCGCGCCGGTCGGCGGGGTCAGCCCGGGTGCGGTCAGACCGGTCGCCGGGCTGGTGCCCAGGCCGGGGGTCAGCCCGGCCGGCGGCGTGAGGCCACCCGCCGGAGTGAGGCCGGCCGGCGGGGTCAGGCCGGGGGTGGCGCCCAGGCTGGGGCTGGTGCCCAGGCCAGGGGTGAGGCCGGTCTGCGGCGTCAGGCCGCCGGTCAGGGGGCTGGGGGAGCTCGCGGCTCCGCCCATGAGGTTCGGCAGGTTGACGCCGAACTGGGACAGGCCCTGCGACAGCGCGGACATGACCTCGTTGGGGAGGTCGGTCACGAGCGCGGCCTGGACGAATTCCCGGTGCTGCGGAGTCGGGTTTGCCGGGGTCATCTCGGCGACCGCCACGAGTGCGATCGGACTTGCGACGGCCACGGCGGCGACTGCGCTCATGGCTGTCGAGAGCTTGCGTCGACGTCGGTTAGGCACGGAAGTCTCCTCAATCTGTGGGGTACGGCTCGAGCTGGCTTGCTGAGTCGTCGGTACTGACGCCATCGATGTTAAAGCTGTGATTAGTGGGATTAGAGTGACGATGCGGAATCGTGAGCGAATTGCGACCGGCCCGCGCACTGCCCGACCCGACCGGGTGTTTTCGGGCCGAACGGCCTCTGTCGGATACCCTGAACGCCGATGACCTCCGCTGATTCCCGGGGCGCTGCGACCCAGTCCTCCGGCCCATATGACCTCATCGTCGTCGGCTCCGGATTCTTCGGACTGACGATTGCCGAGCGCGCGGCGACCCAACTCGACAAGCGGGTGCTGGTCGTCGAGCGCCGTCACCATCTCGGCGGCAACGCCTACTCCGAAGCCGAACCCGAAACCGGCATCGAGGTGCACAAGTACGGCGCCCACCTGTTCCACAACTCCAATCAGCGGGTGTGGGACTACGTGCGGCAGTTCACCGACTTCACCGGCTACCAGCACCGCGTCTTCGCCATGTACGACGGCCAGGCCTACCAGTTCCCGATGGGGCTGGGTCTGGTGTCGCAGTTCTTCGGGCGCTACTTCAGCCCGGACGAGGCCCGCGCGCTGATCGCCGAGCAGTCCGCCGAGATCAACACCGACGACGCCGAGAACCTCGAAGAGAAGGCCATCTCGCTGATCGGCCGGCCGCTCTATGAGGCCTTCGTCAAGGGCTACACCGCCAAGCAGTGGCAGACCGACCCGAAGGACCTGCCGGCGTCGATCATCAGCCGCCTGCCGGTGCGCTACAACTTCGACAACCGCTACTTCAACGACACCTACGAGGGTCTGCCGGTCGACGGCTACACCGCCTGGCTGCAGAACATGGCCGCCGACGAGCGCATCGACGTGGTGCTGAACACCGACTGGTTCGACGTGCGCGAGACGTTGCGGGCCGAGAGCCCGGACGCCCCGGTGCTGTACACCGGTCCGCTGGACCGCTACTTCGACTACTCCGAGGGCCGGCTGGGCTGGCGCACATTGGACTTCGAGATGGAAGTGCTGCCCATCGGAGACTTTCAGGGCACACCCGTCATGAACTACAACGACCCCGACGTGCCGTTCACCCGCATCCACGAGTTCCGGCACTTCCACCCCGAGCGGGATTACCCGACGGACAAGACCGTCATCATGCGGGAGTACTCGCGCTTCGCCAACGACGACGATGAGCCGTACTACCCGATCAACACCGATTCGGATCGCGCGATCCTGGCGGCCTACCGCGCCAGGGCGAAGGCCGAAACCGAGGAGAACCGAGTGCTGTTCGGGGGCCGGCTGGGCACCTATCAGTACCTCGACATGCACATGGCCATCGCCAGTGCGCTGAACATGTACGACAACGTGCTGATGCCGCATCTGCGTGACGGCGCGGCACTCGGCGACGCCGGTACAGAAAGTAGCTGAAGACCATGAGCGACATCCCATCCGGCGCGTTGGCGTCGGGAGAGTCCCGTGCGGTGAGCCTGCTGTCGCGGGTCATCCTGCCCCGTCCGGGTGAGCCCCTCGACGTCCGCAAGCTGTACATCGAGGAGTCGTCCACCAACGCCCGGCGCGCGCACGCCCCGACCCGCACCACGCTGGAAATCGGTGGGGAGTCCGAGGTTTCGTTCGCCACCTACTTCAACGCGTTCCCGGCCAGCTACTGGCGCCGCTGGACAATCCTGACCTCGGTCGTGCTGCGCGTCGAACTGACCGGCAGCGCACGTGTCGACGTCTACCGATCGAAGGCGACGGGCGCGCGAATCACCGTGGGCGGCAGTGAGATCGCCAGTGGCGACGACGGTCTGCCGGCGGTGGTCGAGTTCGAGATCGGCTTGGAGCCGTTCGAGGACGGCGGCTGGATCTGGTTCGACATCACCACCGACACCGCGGTGACGGTGCACAATGCCGGCTGGTACGCCGCCGTGGAGGCGCCCGGACGGGCGAACATCACAGTCGGCATCCCGACCTTCAACCGGCCGGCGGACGCCGTCAACGCACTCGCGGCGCTGACCTCGGATCCGTTGGTGGACCAGGTGATCGGCGCGGTCATCGTGTCCGATCAGGGTGCGAACAAGGTCAAGGACCACCCCGACTTCGCGGCCGCGGCGGCCCCGCTGGCCGACCGGCTGGCCATCCACAACCAGCCGAACCTCGGTGGCTCCGGCGGCTACAGCCGCGTGATGTACGAAGCGCTGAAACACACTGACTGCGAACAGATTCTGTTCATGGACGACGACATCCGCGTCGAGCCGGACTCGATTCTGCGGGCGCTGGCGTTCAACCGGTTCGCCAAGACGCCGACCCTGGTCGGCGGCCAGATGCTCAATCTGCAGGAGCCCTCGCACCTGCATGTCATGGGTGAGATGGTCGATTCGGCCAACTTCATGTGGACGCACGCCATCAACGCCGAGTACGACCACAACTTCGCGAAGTACCCCCTCGCCGACGAGGAGGAGTACCGCAGCCGAATCCTGCACCGCCGCATCGACGTCGACTACAACGGCTGGTGGATGTGCATGATCCCGCGCGCGGTCGCCGAGGAACTCGGCCAGCCGCTGCCGCTGTTCATCAAGTGGGACGACGCGGACTACGGCCTGCGCGCGGGCGAGCACGGCTACCCGACCGTCACCCTCCCCGGCGCGGCGATCTGGCACATGGCGTGGAGCGACAAGGACGACGCCATCGACTGGCAGGCGTACTTCCATCTGCGTAACCGCCTCGTGGTGGCGGCGCTGCACTGGGACGGCAACATCCGCGGCCTTGTTGCGAGCCACTTCAAGGCGACCATGAAACACCTGCTGTGCCTTGAGTATTCGACGGTGGCCATCCAGAACCGGGCGATGGACGACTTCCTCGCCGGACCGGACAACCTGTTCACGATCCTCGAGTCCGCACTGCCCGACGTGCGCGCCATGCGTAACGAGTACCCGGACGCGGTGGTGCTGGAGAGCGCGACTGCGCTGCCCGCGCCGTCGGACAAGAAGTGGCGCCGGAAGGTCAAGATTCCCACCAGCCTGCCCGCCATCGCGATCCGGCTCACACGCGGCGTCGTCAACCAGCTCAAGCCGCACGACCCGGAACACCATGTGCGGCCGCAGATCAACGTCGCGACGCAGGACGCCCGCTGGTTCTCGCTGTGCATGGTCGACGGCGTCACCGTCACCACTGCCGACGGCCGCGGTGTCGTCTATCGCCAGCGCGACCGCGAGAAGATGTTCGAGTTGCTGCGTGAGTCGCTCAAGCGTCAGGCGCTGCTGGCCCGCAAGTTCAACCGCCTGCGGAAGGTGTACCGCAACGCATTGCCGGAGCTGACGAGCAAGGAGAAGTGGGAGACCGTGCTGTTGGCCTCCCAGCCCGAATCGGCCGGTGCCCGGTGAGCCTCGAAGGCGCTGGAGGCATCGGGGGCGAAGTCATTGCCGACGTCCCGCGCGGTGAGGACGCCATCCTGGTCGGCGTCCAGTCCGCGCTGACCGGCCGTCCCGGCGTCCTCGCCGGCGCCCGGGTGCTGTCGTACTTCGGTGAGCACAGTCTGGGCTGGTTCGCCGTCTGTGGTCTGGGCGCGCTGCTGCAACCGCAGCGCCGCCGGGCCTGGGTGACGGCCGGTGTCGGCACCTTTTTCGCCCACGCGGCCGCCGTTCTGATCAAGCGGGTCGTGAAACGCGAACGCCCGCAACACCCGGCCATCGCCGTCAACGTCGGCACCCCGAGCCGGCTGAGCTTCCCGTCGGCGCACGCGACGTCGACCACTGCTGCGGCGATCCTCATCGGCCGGGCCACGGGCCTCTCGCTGCCGTGGTTCCTGGTGCCACCGATGGCGTTGTCGCGCTTGGTTCTCGGCGTGCACTATCCCACTGACGTCCTGACCGGGGTCGTGGTGGGAACCGCGGTCGCCGAATCAGTCGGCGCGATTTCCGAGCGAACTGCAAAGCGCGAACCGAAGGCTGGGGCATGACCGAAGTGACGCAGGAGCTGGGGCCACCCAAGAATCTGGCGGCCGGCATCGTCAAGGCGCTGCGGCCGCGGCAGTGGGTCAAGAACGTCCTGGTGTTGGTCGCACCGCTGGCGGCGCTCGGTGGCGGGGCGCACTACAACTACACCGACGTGCTCAAGCACGTCGGTGTCGCGTTCGTGGTGTTCTGTATGGCCGCGTCGTGCATCTACCTGATCAACGATGCCCGCGATGTGGAAGCGGACCGTCTGCACCCGACCAAGCAATATCGGCCCATCGCCGCCGGCGTGGTCCCGGTGCCCATGGCCTATGGACTGGCTGCGGCACTCGGCGTCGGCTCGCTGGCCATCTCGTGGTGGCTCACGCCCAGCCTGGCGATCGTCATGGCGGTGTACATCGCATCGCAGCTGGCCTACTGCTTCGGCCTGAAACATCAAGCGGTGCTGGACATCTGCATCAACGCCTCGGGCTTCCCGCTCCGCGGCATCGCCGGTGGTGTCGCCGCCGGGATTCCGCTGTCGAAGTGGTTCCTGCTGGTGTTCGCGTTCGGCTCGCTGTTCATGTCGGCCGGAAAGCGTTACGCCGAACTGCAACTCGCCGAACGCACCGGCGCCAAGATCCGCAAGGCGCTGGAGTCCTACACCAGCAGCTACCTGCGGTTCGTCTGGACGCTGTCGGCTACTGCCGTGGTGCTCTGCTACGGCCTGTGGGCCTTCGAGGGCAACAAGGGCCCGTGGTTCGCCGTGTCGATGGTGCCGTTCACCATCGCGATCCTGCGCTACGCCGTCGACGTCGACAGCGGCGCGGCAGGTGAACCCGAGGAGATCGTGTTGAACGACCGGGTGCTGCAGCTGCTGGGCGTCGCCCTGGTCGCGACGCTCGTCGCCGCGATTCTGCCCGGACTGATCCGGTGACCGATTCGCCCGCTCGGCAATTGCTGCGCGGGCCGGTCTTCCCGTATGGCCGGGCCGCGCGGATCAGCCTGTGGTTGAGCGTCGTGGTGTCCGCCGCGCTGTTCGGCTGGGGCGCCTGGCAGCGCCGGTGGATCGCGGACGACGGCCTCATCGTGCTGCGCACGGTGCGAAACCTGTTGGCCGGCAACGGCCCCGTCTTCAACGTCGGTGAGCGCGTCGAGTCCAATACCTCGACGCTGTGGACCTATCTGGTCACCATCGGTGCCTGGATCGGCGGTTCGGTGCAGCTCGAGTACGTAGCGCTGGTCTTGGCGCTGACGCTGAGTGTGGCGGGCCTGGTCTTCGCGATGCTCGGCACCGGCCGGCTGTACGCCCCGGGCCTGCGGGGCCGCCGTGCGCTGCTGGTTCCGGCCGGCGCCCTCGTCTACATGGCTGTGCCGCCGGCGCGCGACTTCGCCACCTCGGGCCTTGAGAACGGCCTGATCATGGCCTACCTGGGGCTGCTCTGGTGGATGATGGTGTGCTGGTGTCAGAGCTCGATGGCGCCCCGCGTGCCGGGACCCGAGGGCCGCGAAGCCGACGCCAATCTCACCAGTGCCCGGTTCGACGCCGCCCTGGCCTGCCTGGCCGGCCTGTCGGTCCTGGTGCGGCCCGAGTTGGCGTTGATCGGCGGGGTGGCCCTGGTCATGCTGCTGGTCGCGTCCCGGGGCCGGCGCCGGCGCGTCGTCATCCTGGTGGCCGGCGGCCTGCTCCCGATCGCCTACGAGATTTTCCGGATGGGCTACTACGGCCTGCTGGTGCCGATCACCGCGCTGGCCAAGGACGCCACGGGGTCCAAGTGGCAGCAGGGCTTCGTCTACCTCGGCAACTTCAACCGGCCCTATCTGTTGTGGGTGCCTGCGGTGCTGACCGTGGCACTGGCGATTGTGTTGTTCGTCACTCACAGTCGGCCGTGGTGGGGCCAGTCGACGCCGCGTGGCTACAGCAACCTGGCCCGCCGGGTTCAAAGTCCCACTGCCGTAGTGATTTTCATGGCCGGCAGCGGCCTGGTGCAGGGCCTGTACTGGCTGCGCCAGGGCGGTGACTTCATGCACGGCCGGGTACTGCTGGTTCCGCTGTTCTGCCTGGTCATCCCGGTTGCGGTGATTCCGATCGTGCTTCCCGACGGCAAGAACATCGCCCGCGAGGTCGGCTATGCACTCGCCGGTACGACGACGGCCCTGTGGCTGGCGGTGGTCGGCTGGTCGCTGTGGGCGGCCAACTCGCCGGGGCTCGGATATGACGCCACCCGCGTGACCTACTCCGGCATCGTCGACGAGCGGCGCTTCTACTCGCAGGCCACCGGGCACGCGCACCCGCTGACGGCCGCGGACTACCTGGACTACCCGCGCATGCGGGCGGTGCTGACGGCCATCGACAACACCCCGGTGGGGGCGCTACTGCTGCCGTCGGGCAACTACGACCAGTGGGACGTGGTTCCGGCCATGCCGCCGCCGGTCCCGGACCCGACGTCGCCGCCGCCGCCCAACTGGTTCGAAAAAGGTCCGCACACAGTCTTTTTCACCAACCTGGGCATGATGGGCATGAACCTGCCGCTCGAGGTCCGGGTGATCGACCAGATCGGGCTGGCCAATCCGCTGGCCGCCCACACGGCGCGGCTGGACGACGCGCGTATCGGCCACGACAAGGACCTGTTCCCGGACTGGGCGGTCGCCGAGGGGCCGTACCTGCGCAAGCGCCCGTGGATTCCGACATACCTGGACGAGGACTGGGTGGCGCAGGCGGCGGTCGCGCTGACATGCCCGGAGACCGAGACGATGCTGAGTTCGGTGCGCGCACCGATGGGCTTCCACCGGTTCATGTCAAATCTGGTACACGCGTTCACATTTACCCGTTACCGGATCGATCGTGTGCCGTTATACGAGCTGCACCGCTGTGGGCTCGATGTGCCTCCGAGGCTGTCGACCCCTTACACTGGCTTACCGGCTACCGGTCCGTAGTTTCAGCGCACGAGCGCTGGCACGGTCTGAAGCGTAGGTAACGCCGGTGAACCATGCGGCGATAACCACTCGGGCGTGTGCGCCCGGCCTGATCGTCACCTCAACGGCAGAGGCGGGGATGAGGGTTGTCCGTACGCCGTCATAGGAAAGATTAGGGAGCGGTATGAGTTTCGTTGGGAAGATGCGGTCGATGGCCAAGGCCATGCCGCGCCGGATGGCGGTTGCGGCCGTTGCCGCGGCAGCGCTGCCCGGTCTTGTCGGTGTCGTCGGTGAAACGGCGACTGCAGGGGCTTTCTCGCGTCCCGGTCTGCCGGTTGAGTACCTGCAGGTTCCGTCCGCGGCCATGGGTCGCGACATCAAGATCCAGTTCCAGAGCGGTGGCGCCGGCTCGCCGGCCCTCTACATGCTCGACGGTCTGCGTGCGCAGGACGACTACAACGGCTGGGACATCAACACCGCCGCCTTCGAGTGGTACAACGGCTCGGGCATTTCGATGGTCATGCCGGTCGGCGGCCAGTCCAGCTTCTACAGCGACTGGTACAAGCCGGCTTGCGGCAAGGCTGGTTGCTCCACCTACAAGTGGGAGACCTTCCTGACCCAGGAGCTGCCCGCTTACCTGCAGGCCAACAAGTCGGTCAAGCCGACCGGTGGCGCTGCTGTCGGTCTGTCGATGGCCGGTTCGGCCGCGATGACCCTCGCCATCTACCACCCGCAGCAGTTCATCTACGCGGGCTCGATGTCGGGCTTCCTGAACCTGTCCGAGGGCTGGTGGCCGTTCCTGGTCAACATCTCGATGGGTGACGCCGGCGGCTACAAGGCCGACGACATGTGGGGCTCCACTGGCGACCCGAACAACGCCTGGAAGCGCAACGACCCGTTCGTGAACATCGGCACCCTGGTCGCCAACAACACCCGTCTGTGGGTCTACTGCGGCGACGGCAACCCGAGCGACCTGGGCGGCGACAACGTGCCGGCCAAGTTCCTGGAGGGCCTGACCATCCGCACCAACCGCACCTTCCAGCAGACCTACCTGGCTGCCGGTGGTACCAACGGTGTGTTCAACTTCCCCAACAGCGGCACCCACGACTGGGGCTACTGGGGCCAGCAGCTGCAGGCCATGAAGCCTGACCTGCAGCGTGTGCTGGGTGCTTCGGGCCAGGCGTAACAACCTGATCCCGAGGTAAATCCTCTGGCAACAACTCGCACTGGCGGCGGCGACCCTTCACGGGTCGTCGCCGCCAGTCGTTTACGCGGGGGTAGACGAATATCACCCCATCCGCTGGCAACGTTCCCTCCTGTTGTCCGGGACATCTGTCGAGGTGATGTGGTTCACTACAACGCGGGTTCAGGACGCTCGACGATCACGAACAGGTGAGGTTGGTTATGGGGCTGCAGGCAATGCGGGGGATGTTCCGGGCGATCGCTGGGACCGCGGCGGCGGTAGTACTCGCCGGCGGCCTGCTGACGGGTACCGGGACGGCCCGGGCCGCGGGCGTCGAGACGCTGATGGTGCCCTCGGCTGCGATGGGCCGCGACATTCCGGTGACGTTCCAGGCCGGCGGTCCGCACGCGGTCTATCTCCTCGACGCCTTCAACGCCGGCCCCGACGTGAGCAACTGGGTCACCGCCGGCAATGCCATGGGCACGCTGGCCGGTAAGGGCATCTCGGTGGTGGCCCCGGCGGGCGGCGCGTTCAGCTTCTACACCAACTGGGAGCAGGACGGCAGCAAGCAGTGGGAGACGTTCCTGAGCCAGGAGCTCCCGGACTATCTGGCCGCCACCAAGGGGCTGGCGCCGAACGGCCACGGCGTCGTCGGTGCGGCCCAGGGCGGCACCGCCGCGTTGGCCCTGGCCGAGTTCCACCCGGACCGGTTCCGCTTCGCGGGCTCGCTGTCGGGATTCCTGACGCCGTCGTCGACGACGTTCAACGGCGCCATCACCGCCGGGATGCGTGAGTTCGGCGGCGTGGACACCTACGGCATGTGGGGCGCCCCGCAGCTGGGCCGCTGGAAGTGGCACGACCCCGATGTGCACGTGAGCCTGCTGAACCAGAACAACACCCGGATCTGGGTGTTCAGCCCGTCGACGGTCACCTGCAGCGACCCGGCCGCGATGATCGGTTACTGCGACCAGGCGCAGGGCAGCAACCGCGCCTTCTACGCGCATTACCGCAGCGTCGGCGGCCACAACGGGCACTTCGACTTCCCCGACGGCCCGCAGCACGACTGGGGCAGCTGGAGCGGTCAGCTCGGCGCGATGTCGGGCGAATTGGTGAGCGTCATCCGCTAGCTCCACCGGAGTGATATTGCCGACGGAACCCATCGGCGTGACCAGTCCGTGATGCCTGCTGACTAGATTCGGATGACAACCGTTTGACTCAGCCCGCAGGAGACCTCACACCACATGGCCACCAATAACCGACGCCGCCGCCATCGCATCCTCGCCATTGCCGCGGCGGGTGCGGTGGCACTGCTGGTCATCGTGGTCGCCTTCGCGATCGTGGTGTGGCTGCGTCAGCCTGGTGAGATTCCAGGCCCGACGCCGCCGTCGGCGCAACCGCCGACCTCGGGTCCCACCACAAAGCCGTCCAAGCCGCGGCCGGCCTACCAGTCGGCCGACTGCCCCGACGTGCAGCTGATCTCGATCCCGGGCACCTGGGAGTCGTCGCGGGCGCTCGACCCGCTGAACCCGACGCCGTCGTTCCCGATCGCGCTGCTGCTGAACGTCAGCAACCCGCTCGGTCAGCAGTTCGGCGCCGACCGGTTGGCGCAGTACACGGTGCCCTACACCGCGCAGTTCCATAACCCGCTGGCCGCGGACAACCAGATGTCGTACAACGACAGCCGCGAAGAGGGCAAGAAGAAGGCTGTCGAGGAGATCACCGCGATCAACGAGCGGTGCCCGCTGACGAGCTTCGTGATTATCGGCTTCTCGCAGGGCGCGGTGATCGCCGGTGACATCGCCAGCGACATCGGCAACGGCCGCGGTCCCATCGACCAGGATCTGGTCCTCGGTGTGACGTTGATCGCCGACGGTCGCCGGCAGCCCGACGTCGGCAAGGACATCGGCCCGAACCCTCCCGGACAGGGCGCCGAGATCACGCTGCACGAACTGCCGCTCGGCATGCTCGGGCTGAACATGACGGGACCGCGCGTCGGCGGCTTCGGTGCGCTCAACGACCGGGTCAACGAGATCTGCGGAAAGGGCGACCTGATCTGCGCGGCGCCGACCGAGGCGTTCAACGTCGTCAACCTGCCCAGCACGCTCGCCACGCTGTCCGGCAGCGCCGCGGGACCGGTGCACGCGCTGTACAACACGCCGCAGTTCTGGACCCTTGACGGGCAGACCTCCACGCAGTGGACACTGAACTGGGCCAAGCAGCTCGTCGACGATGCGCCGCACCCCAAACACGGCTGACATCACGGGTTGGCTACTGACGAGTACAAAACCGGTGGGGCGATTTGGCCTGCGAATTCGCGTCGCCTAACATTAAGAGATAGCTAAGAGCACGGTCTTATCATCGACCGGACAATCTTGGGGTGGCATATCGCTACTGCCCGGTACCATTTGCCGGGATTTGGCGTGACTGGCTGCAGACGATGTAGCCGGCGCGGCAGGCTGTGACAGGAGAGTTTGATGGCGTTCCACAACCCGTTCGTCAAGAACGGGAAGATCAACTTCCCGGACGGTGCCGGCATCGTGAAGCACGTCGAACGCTGGGCAAAGGTGCGCGGCGACCGGCTGGCCTTCCGGTTCCTGGACTACTCCACGGAACGTGACGGCGAGGCCAAGGACCTGTCCTGGGCGCAGTTCAGCGCCCGCAACAAGGCGGTGGCCGCGCGGCTGCAGCAGGTCACCCAGGTCGATGACCGCGTCGCGATCCTGTGCCCGCAGAACCTCGAGTACCTCGTGGCGTTCTACGGCGTCCTGTACTCCGGCCGCATCGCCGTGCCGCTGTTCGACCCGTCGGAGCCTGGTCACGTCGGCCGCCTGCACGCCGTGCTCGACGACTGCAAGCCGTCGGCCATCCTGACCACCACCGCCGCCGCCGAGGGCGTACGCAAGTTCTTCCGCAGCCGCCCGGCCAACGAGCGTCCGCGCGTCATCGCCGTCGACGCCGTCCCGGACGAGGTCGCGGCCACCTGGATCCCCTTCGACGAGGTCGACGAGCACACCGTCGCCTACCTGCAGTACACCTCGGGTTCGACCCGCATCCCGACGGGCGTGCAGATCACCCACCTCAACCTGGCCACCAACGTGGTGCAGGTCGTCGAGGCGCTCGAGGGCGAAGAGGGCGACCGCGGTCTGTCCTGGCTGCCGTTCTTCCACGACATGGGCCTCATCACCGCGCTGCTGGCGCCGATGATCGGCCACAGCTTCACGTTCATGACGCCCGCGGCCTTCGTCCGTCGCCCGGAACGCTGGATTCGTGAGATGGCGCGCAAGGAAGGTGACACCGGTGGTGTCATCTCCGTGGCCCCGAACTTCGCGTTCGACCACGCCGCCGCCCGTGGCGTGCCGAAGGAACCGATCGACCTGTCGAACGTCAAGGCCGTCCTGAACGGCAGCGAGCCGATCTCGGCCGCAACCGTGCGCCGGTTCAACGAGGCGTTCGGCCCGTTCGGCTTCCCGTCCAAGGCCATCAAGCCGTCGTACGGTCTGGCCGAGGCCACGCTGTTCGTGTCCACCACGCCGTCCTCCGAGGAGCCGACCATCGTTTCGGTGGACCGCGACGCCCTCAACACCGGCACCTTCGTGGTGGTTCCCGACGATTCGCCGAAGGCCGTCGCCCAGGCCGGCGCCGGCAAGATCGGTGTCGACGAGTGGGCCGTCATCGTGGACGCCGAGACCGCCACCGAGCTGCCCGACGGCCAGATCGGTGAAATCTGGATCAGCGGCGCCAACATGGGCACCGGCTACTGGGGCAAGCCCGAGGAAACCATCGAGACGTTCCAGAACACCCTCAAGTCGCGCACCAACCCGTCGCACGCCGAGGGCGCTGCCGACGACGCCACCTGGGTGCGTACCGGCGACTTCGGCGCGTACCACGACGGCGAGCTGTACATCACCGGTCGCGTCAAGGACCTGGTGATCATCGACGGCCGCAACCACTACCCGCAGGACCTCGAGTACTCGGCGCAGGAGGCCAGCAAGGCACTGCGCGTCGGCTACGTGGCGGCCTTCTCGGTGCCGGCGAACCAGCTGCCCGACTCGGTATTCGACGACGCCCACGTGGGCCTCAAGCGCGATCCCGACGACAGCTCCGAGCAGCTGGTCATCGTCGCCGAGCGGGCCCCGGGTGCGCACAAACTCGAGCCCCAGCCCATCGTCGACGACATCCGGGCCGCCATCGCGGTCCGCCACGGCGTCACCGTCCGCGACGTGCTGCTGACCGCGGCCGGCGCCATCCCGCGTACCTCCAGCGGCAAGATCGGCCGCCGGGCCACGCGTGCGGCGTACCTGGACGGCACGCTGCGCAGCGGCAAGGTCGCCAACGCCTTCCCCGACGATCTGAACTGACCCCCACCCGGGCTTCCTGTCCGGCGGCGAAAGTGAACAGTGAAAATGACTGACACCGAAGACAATTCGAACGAAATCGACACTTCGCCGCAGGAGGGGCAGGAACCCGCTCGGGCCAACGGCATGTCCGTGCCGGAGATGCGTGAGTGGCTGCGCAACTGGGTGGCGAACGCCACGGGCCAGCCGGCCGACCGGATCGACGAGTCGACGGCGATGGTCGAGCTCGGCCTGTCGTCGCGTGACGCCGTTGCCATGGCGTCGGACATCGAGGACCTCACCGGTGTCACGCTGACCGCCACGGTGGCGTTCCGGCACCCGACCATCGAGTCGCTGGCGCAGGTCATCATCGAGGGCGAGCCCGAAGAAGATACCGCGGCCGCGAACGCCGAGGACTGGTCCCGCGACGCCGACGACGACGCGATGAACATCGCGGTCGTCGGTCTGGCCACCCGCTTCCCGGGCGACATGAACACGCCCGACGAGATGTGGCAGGCGCTGCTGGAAGGCCGCGACGCCATCACAGATCTGCCCGAGGGCCGCTGGGAAGAATTCCTGTCCGAGCCCCGCATCGCGGAGCGCGTGGCCAAGGCCCGCACCCGCGGCGGCTACCTGTCGGACATCAAGGGCTTCGACGCCGAATTCTTCGCGCTGGCCAAGATGGAAGCCGACAACATCGATCCGCAGCAGCGGATGGCGCTCGAATTGACCTGGGAGGCATTGGAGTTCGCTCGCATCCCGGCGTCGTCGCTGCGCGGCGAGTCGGTCGGTGTGTTCGTCGGCAGCTCGACCAACGACTACAGCTTCCTGTCCGTCTCGGACCCGTCGATCACGCACCCGTACGCCATCACCGGCACCGCGAGTTCCATCATCGCCAACCGGGTGTCGTACTTCTTCGACTTCCGCGGGCCGTCCATGGCCATCGACACGGCATGTTCGTCGTCGCTGGTCGCGATCCACGAGGGCGTCCGGGCGCTGCGCTCGGGTGAGGCCAGCGTCGTCGTCGCCGGTGGTGTCAACGCACTGGTGACCCCGATGGTGACGGTCGGCTTCGACGAGGTCGGTGGCGTGCTGGCGCCGGACGGCCGCATCAAGTCGTTCAGCTCCGACGCGGACGGTTACGCGCGTTCCGAGGGCGGCGGCATGGTCGTGCTCAAGCGTGTCGCCGACGCCCGCCGCGACGGCGACGAGATTCTGGCCGTCATCGCCGGTTCGGCCATCAACCACGACGGCCGTTCCAACGGCATGCTGGCCCCCAACCCCGACGCGCAGGAAGCGGTGCTGCGCAAGGCCTACAAGGACGCCGGCATCGACCCCAAGACCGTCGACTACATCGAGGCGCACGGCACCGGCACCATCCTGGGTGACCCGATCGAGGCCGACGCGCTCGGCCGCGTCATCGGCCGCGGCCGCGCCGCCGACAAGCCGGCGCTGCTGGGTGCCGTCAAATCCAATGTGGGACACCTGGAGTCGGCCGCCGGTGCGGCCAGTATCGCGAAAATGACGCTGGCGCTGTACCACGACAAACTGCCGGCCTCCATCAACTACGCGGGGCCCAACCCATACATCGACTTCGACAAGGAACACCTCAAGGTCAACGCCGAGCTGTCGGACTGGCCGCGCTACAGCGGTCACGCCATCGCCGGTGTCTCCGGTTTCGGTTTCGGTGGCGCCAACGCCCACCTGGTCATGCGTCAGGTGCTGCCGAGCGACCTCGTCGAGCCGGAGGCCGAAGAGGTTGTCGCCGAAGAGAAGCCGGCCTCCGATGCCAACGCCGTGTACGTCGGCGGCGTCAAGATGGACGAGTACGGCGAGTTCATCCACGACGACGAAGACGACACGCGTGGTGACGCCGAGTTCTACGGCTACGAGACCGACGACGAGCCCGAGCTGCCCGGCCTGACGGAGCGGGCGCTGGAGCTGATCGAGGCCGGGCGCGCCGAGCTGGAAGCCGCTGAGCCGGTCAAGCGCATTGTGCCGCTTGCGGTTTCGGGGTTCCTGACCTCACGCAAGAAGGCCGCCGCGGCGGAGCTGGCCGACTGGATCGACAGTGAGAAGGGCCGGTCCTACTCGCTGGAGTCCATCGGTCGTTCGCTGTCGCGCCGCAACCACGGCCGTTCGCGCGCAGTGGTTCTCGCGCACGACCACGACGAAGCGGTCAAGGGTCTGCGCGCGCTGGCCGAGGGCAAGCAGAGCCCGCTGGCACTGGCCGCCGACGGCCCCGTCACCAACGGCCCGGTGTGGGTGCTCGCCGGTTTCGGTGCGCAGCACCGCAAGATGGGCAAGAGCCTGTACCTGAACGATCCGATCTTCGCGGAGTGGATCAACAAGGTCGACGCGCACATCCAGGACGAGCGCGGCTACTCCGTCGTCGAGTTGATCCTCGATGACGCCATCGACTACACCAACGAGACCTGCGAATACCCCATCGAGGTCGTCCAGACCGTGATCTTCGCCCTGCAGATCGCGCTCGGCGAGCTGCTCAAGGCGCATGGCGCGAAACCCGGTGCGGTGGTTGGTCAGTCGCTCGGTGAGGCGGCCGCCGCCTACTTCTCCGGTGGTCTGTCGCTGGCCGACGCCACCCGCACCATCTGCTCGCGCGCGCACCTCATGGGTGAGGGCGAGGCCATGCTGTTCGGCGAGTACATCCGACTGATGGCGCTCGTCGAGTACTCGGCCGAGGAGATCAAGACGGTCTTCGCCGACTTCCCGGGCCTCGAGGTGTGCGTCTACGCAGCCCCGACCCAGACCGTCATCGGCGGTCCGCCGGAGCAGGTCGACGCGATCATCGCTCGCGCCGAATCCGAGGGCAAGTTCGCCCGCAAGATGCAGACCAAGGGCGCCAGCCACACGCAGCAGATGGATCCGCTGCTCGGCGAGCTGTCCGCGGAAATCCAGGGCATCGAACCGCACCCGCTGCAGACCGCCTACTACTCGACGGTGCACGAGGGCCAGCTGATCCGCGCCGGTGCGGAGCCGATCCACGATGTCGACTACTGGAAGAAGGGGCTGCGCCACAGCGTCTACTTCACCCACGGCATCCGTAACGCCGTCGACAACGGGCACACCACGTTCCTGGAGCTCGCGCCGAACCCGGTGGCGCTCATGCAGGTTGGGCTCACCACCATGTCGGCCGGCCTGCACGATGGCCAGCTGATCCCGACCCTCGCCCGCAAGCAGGACGAGGTCGACTCGATGACCAATGCCATGGCCCAGCTGTTCGTGCACGGCCACGACCTGGACTTCCGGACGCTGTTCTCGCCTGCCGTCGATCCGGCGGTCGACTACGCGCCGATCCCGCCGACGCGCTTCAAGCGCAAGCCGCACTGGCTGGACGCGCACTTCACGGCTGACAGCTCGGCAATCGAGCCGGGCAGCCATGTCGCCACCCCGGACGGCCGGCACGTGTGGGAGTACGCCCCGCGCGGCGAGGTCGACGCCGCGGCGTTGGCCAAATTGGTGAAAGCCGCTGCAGCGCAAGTGCTTCCGGATGCGGCGCTGACCGCGTTCGAGCAGCGCGCCATCCCCGGTGCGGGCTCGCGCCTGGTCACCACGCTGACCCGGCACCCCGGTGGCGGCACGGTGCAGGTGCACGCCCGCATGGGCGAGTCCTTCACCCTGGTGTACGACGCGGTGGTCACCCGCGGCGGTGACGGCGCAGCGCTGCCGGTCGCGATGGGTGGCACGGCCCTGCCCGCCGCCGTCGGCGCGTCGGTGGCCGAAACCGCCGTAGCCGCACCGGAACCCGAAGACGATGCCGCCATCCTGCAGGACAACCTGACGGCGGGCGCCGGCCTGGCCGCCGGGTTCAAGAAGTGGTCGCCGGATTCCGGTGAGTCCGTCGCGGACCGGTTGGGGGCCATCGTCGGTGGTGCCATGGGTTACGAGCCCGAGGACCTGCCGTGGGAGGTCCCGCTGATCGAGCTGGGTCTGGACTCGCTCATGGCGGTCCGGATCAAGAACCGCGTCGAGTACGACTTCGACCTGCCGCCGATCCAGCTGACCGCGGTGCGTGACGCCAACCTGTACGCGGTGGAGAAGCTGATCCACTACGCCATCGAGCACCGCGACGAGGTCGGCCAGCTGGCCGAGGCGCAGAAGGGCCAGACCGCCGAGGAGATCGCCGCGGCGCAGGCCGAATTGATGGGTGGCGCAACGACTGTCGCCGAGCTCGAGGCCAAGCTGGCCGAGGCCGGCCATCCGCTGGCGGATAAGGCGGAGGAGACGCCGGCCGCTGAGATCGCCACGGATGCGGCTGCGGCACAGGGCATCCCGGCGCCTCCGACGAACCCGTCCGGCCCGGCTGTCCCGCCGCCGCCCACCAACCCCGCCGGACCGAGCCAGGCCGCACCGAGCCAGGCCACCGCCGCCGCGGCTGCCGCCAAGGTGCTGACGCAGGAGGCGGTCACCGAGGCACTGGGCGCCGACGTGCCGCCGCGTGACGCCGCCGAGCGCGTCACGTTCGCGACCTGGGCGATCGTCACCGGCAAGTCGCCCGGCGGCATCTTCAACGAGCTGCCGGCCGTCGACGACGCCACCGCGACCAAGCTGTCCGAGCGGCTCTCCGAGCGCGCCGAGGGCATCGTGACGGTCGAGCAGGTGCGGTCGGCCAAGACGATCGAAGCACTGTCCACGATCGTGCGTGATCAGCTGGAAGACGGCGTGGTCGACGGATTCGTCCGCACCTTGCGCGCACCGAAAGAAGGCGGGCCGCAGGTACCGCTGTTCGTCTTCCACCCCGCCGGCGGGTCGACGGTGGTCTACGAGCCGCTGTTGAAGCGCCTGCCCGAGGACATCCCGGTCTATGGCATCGAACGCGTCGAGGGCTCCATCGAGGAGCGCGCCGCCGAGTACGTGCCGAAGCTGCTGGAGATGCACAAGGGGCCGTTCGTGCTGGCCGGCTGGTCGCTGGGTGGGGCTCTGGCCTACGCGTGCGCCATCGGGCTCAAGCAGGCCGGCGCCGATGTCCGGTACGTCGGACTGATCGACTGCGTGCGGCCGGGTGTGCCGATCGACAAGAGCCAGGCCGGCATGCGGGCCCGCTGGGACCGCTACGCCCGCTTCGCCGAGCGCACCTTCAACGTCGAGGTTCCCGAGATTCCCTACGAGGAACTGGAGAAGCTCGATGACGAGGGCCAGGTGAAGTTCGTGCTGGACATCGTCGCGCAGAGCGGCGTGCAGATTCCGGGCGGCATCATCGAGCACCAGCGCACGTCGTACCTCGATAACCGCGCGCTGGACACGATCGACATCCAGCCGTATGACGGCCACGTCGTGCTCTACATGGCGGACCGCTACCACGACGATGCCATCGTGTTCGAGCCCGCGTACGCCACCCGTCAGCCCGACGGTGGTTGGGGCGAATTCGCCCCCGACCTGGAGGTCGTGAATATCGGCGGCGAGCACATCCAGGCCATCGATGAGCCGTACATTGCCAAGGTCGGCGCGCACATGAGCCAAGCCATCAACCAGATCCAGGCCGGGAAGTAGTAGGAGAACCGTGACTGAAGTTACCGAACCGCGCAGCCCTGCGACGACGGCCGAGAAACTGGCCGAGCTTCGCGAAAAGCTTGAGCGAGCAGCCGATCCCGGTGACGAGAAGGCCAAGGCGCGTCGCGACAAGAAGGGCATTCCTTCGGCCCGCGCCCGCATCCACGCGCTCGTCGACCCGGGCAGCTTCTTCGAGATCGGTGCGCTGGCCAAGACGCCCGGTGATCCGAATGCGCTGTACGGCGACGGTGTGGTGACCGGACACGCCACCATCGACGGCCGTCCTGTCGCAGTGTTCAGCCATGACCAGACGGTGTTCCAGGGTTCGGTCGGCGAGATGTTCGGCCGCAAGGTCGCCAAGCTCATGGAGTGGGTGGCCATGGTCGGCTGCCCGATCATCGGCATCAACGACTCTGCGGGCGCCCGCATCCAGGACGCCGTGACCTCGCTGGCGTGGTACGCCGAGCTGGGCCGCCGGCACGAGATGCTGCGCGGCACGGTGCCGGAAATCTCGATCATCCTGGGCAAGTGCGCCGGCGGCGCGGTGTACTCGCCGATCCAGACCGACCTGCTGGTGGCCGTGCGCGACCAGGGCTACATGTTCATCACCGGCCCGGACGTCATCAAGGACGTCACCGGTGAGGACGTGACGTTCGACGAGCTCGGTGGCGCGGACATCCAGGCGCAGCGCGGCAACATCCACAAGGTCGTCGAGGACGAAGCGGCCGCCTTCCAGTATGTCCGCGACTACCTGAGCTTCCTGCCCGCCAACACGTGGGACGATCCGCCGATCGTCAACCCGGGCCTGGAGCCCGAGCTGACCCCCAGCGACTTCGAGCTGGACAAGATCGTGCCGGATGCCGACAATGCCGGCTACGACATGCACGACATCCTGCTGCGCATGTTCGACGACGGCGACATCTTCGAGATCGCCGAGCAGCGCGCTCCGGAGATGATCACCGCGTTCGCGCGCGTCGACGGCCGGCCGGTCGGCGTCATCGCCAACCAGCCGCTGTTCATGGCAGGTGCCATCGGCAATGAGGCCTCCGACAAGGCGGCCGGGTTCATCCGCTTCTGCGACTCCTTCAACCTGCCTTTGGTTTTCGTCGTCGACACCCCTGGCGCCCTGCCGGGTGTCGCCGAGGAGACGGGCGGCATCATCAAGCGCGGTGGCCGCTTCTTCAACGCCATCGTCGAGGCCGATGTGCCGAAGGTGACGTTCGTGATCCGCAAGGCCTACGGCGGTGGCTACGCCGTCATGGGCTCGAAGCAGCTGTCTGCCGACCTGAACTTCGCCTGGCCGACCGCGCGTATCGCGGTGATCGGCGCCCAGGGTGCGGCGCAGCTGCTGGTGAAGCGCTTCCCGGATCCGACGGCGCCCGAGGTGCAGAAGATCAAGGCCGACTTCATCGAGGGCTACAACGCCAACATGGCGATTCCGTGGACGGCGGCAGAACGTGGCTACATCGACGCGGTGATCCAGCCGCACGAGTCCCGCCTGCTGCTGCGCAAGTCGCTGAAGTTGTTGCGCGACAAGCAGAAGCACGACCGCATCGCGCGCAAGCACGGCCTGACGCCACTCTGATCGCTCGCGAGCCGGCTCAAATGTCCCCCGACACACAGTGTTTGGGGGATATTTGCGTCTGGTGGCCGGTGTTTGCGGCGGGGCCATTGTGGGTAGTGCCAGATCGTCAGCGACGGTCGTCGCAGGATGACACTCTTCGTACCAAGGCGGTTGACGCATGGCAGTGACGGAATCGCGTAGCGGGCAGGCTCGCAACGGCGAAGCGGTGACCGACACCGACGCCGGTGTGCTCCCGCCGGTCCCGGACCGGACGCGCCGGGCCTTCTGGTGGCTCGAGCGGTTCGCGCCGGCGATCGGGGCCCGCTGGGCCACCGAATTGTGGTGCACGGTGCTGGATGTCGACCTGAGCACCAAGATGCCCCCCGGTCTGCCGGACAGCACGCCCCTGGAAGCGTCGTGGGACGGCCACCGCATCGCCGGGCAGTCGTGGGGCTCGGGTCCGCTCGTGTACCTGGTACACGGTTGGGGCGGGTGCCGCGCACACATGGCGGTTTTCGTCAAACCCCTTGTCGCGGCGGGATATCGGGTCATCGCCTTCGACCTGCCCAGCCACCACGACTCGGAGCCGGGAGCGCTGGCGCCGGGACGCACCACCATCGTCGAGTGCGCGGAAGCGGTCCGGGCCGTCATCGCCCAGCACGGTCCGGCGCATGCCGTCGTCGGTCATTCGCTGGGTGCGAAGGCAGCCGCGCTGGCCGCGGCGCGGGGTGCGCAGACGGGGCGCTTGGTGTTCCTCGCGCCGATGGGCGACTTCACGTGGTACCTGGACGCCTTTGCCGAACGGCACAACTTCGGGCGACGGATCCGGGACCGCCTGCACCGGCGCCTGGACCGACGGCTCGGAATGCCGCTACTCGACACCGACATCACCGCATCGGCCGCACACGCCGGCGACCGGCCGCTGCTGCTCATTCACGACCCCGACGATCCGGACAGCCCCTACTCGGCCAGCGTCGAGATCGCCGCGGCCTGGCCCGACGCACGACTCGAGACCACCAAGGGTCTCGGCCGGCTGGCTCACTACCGGATTCTGCGGCATCGCCCGGCGATCACCGCGGGCGTCGATTTCATCGGAACACCCTAGATCGCTGCTGGATTCGCGGCTCTGATGTTCGCGCGGCGGATGTGACTTCCACCCGCCGCGCGAACATGGGAGGCAGGCACACTATTGAGTTATCAAGGTGCACAGCAGGTTTGGGTAGGTGCTGCGGTTTTTATGCGGCTGCGTCGAGTCGCATGGTGCGGCGGTTGTAGGCCGGGATGGGTTTTCGGTGCGGGTCGACGGTGGCCGGTGGGATGAGCCAGGGGTGTTTGTCGAGGCCCATGACGACGTCCCAGCCGTCGTGGTGGACGTTGGCGTGGCAGGCCGGGCACAGCAGGCAGCCGTTGCTCAGTGATGTTTCGCCGTGGTGGGTCCAGTGCACGATGTGATGGGCATGGGTACGCCCCGGGGGCGCGCCGCATTTGATGCAGCCACCGTCGCGCAGATACAACGCTTTACGTAGATGCGGCGGAAACAGGCGCTTCTCCCGGCCCATGTCGAGCGGTACCTGTTCGCCGTCGACGATGATCGTGGTGACGGTGGTGTCGCAGGTGAGCCGGTCCAGGGTCATGGTGCTGATCGATCCGATGAATTCCAGCGTGGCCAGGTCCGGGGTGGCGGCGGGCACGGTCACCAGCAGCTGTGTCCGGGGCGCGGAGGCGACGTCGCCGCCGCGGGCGGCGATGTCCAGCACGGCCTCCAGTGCGTCAGCCCGACGCCGCCCGGCCGAGCGGGTATCCGGGCTGCCGTCGGGTTCGGGCCGCGGCGCCGAATGCTGCTCCATCGCGGCGATGTATTTGGCGCCCACTTCGGCGTCTAGGTCTGCGCGGATCTGGACCCGGCCGTCGCTGGTGACGCGGTGCTCGGCGGTGTTGACCGAGCGGTCCTCCGCGGCCGGCAGCCCGCCTTCGGCGGCGGCGACGCGGTTGCCCAGCTTTCGGGCGCGGTTGCCGATGTCGGCGGGGGTGGCGCCGGAGAAGAACTGCCCCAGCAGGTCGGTCACCTGAGCGAACCGGGTCTCCTCGTCTATCGGTCCGGGTGCGCGGGCCTGAATATGGTTGATGCCCTTGACGATCGCATCGACATGCTCACCGGAGATCACCCCATCACCGGCATGCGCCGCGAGCGTGGGCAACAGTGGCGGTGCGCCACCGACCCGGATCATCCGCTCGGCCACCGACGGCGCGCACCCCAACGACATCAACAGTTCTCGCAGCGTCTGGCCCTGCGCGGCGGCCACCCCGCAGCGGTTCAGCACCCCGGTCAGCATCGCCGCCAGGTGCTCCACCACGTGCCGCAACTTCAAGGCACACGTCAGCGCTTCAACAGTGTCGTCGCCGGTCATCTCGTCGGGGCCCTGCACACCGCGGAGGGCATCGAGGCTGGCGGTGAGGTCCGGTGCGATTCCCATAACACATTGTATCGAACAAACGTTCGAATGACAAGGGTGAGTATGAGGACATCTGTTATGTCTCAGGACAGCGGTGACAGTTCTGCATCAGGACATCGGTGACACTTCGGGTGGTCTTGGTGGTGACACGTCTGGCGCCTTGAGGCTCGGTGGGTGGCTGTCGATGAACCCATCGATCTTTTCCTGCCCACCCCGCGGCCGCGGATTGTTGCTCGTGGCGGGCAATGACCGCGATCGCCGTATTTGGCGGGGCGGCGGGCCGTTCCACGCACCGGCCGCGGTTTGTTACCGCACTGATAAAACTTCGGGGTCGCCACCCCTCGACAATGTGACGGGCGACGCACCGCGCTGCTCCGCGTTTGCCCTGATCAACGGATCGCCGCAGGTAGAACCCGCGATGCCGAAATGGCGTCTGTTTCATGACATGACAGCCCTGTTAACGCGGTCGCACAGGCCCTGAGGGGGCATGTGCGTTCTTTTGACAGCCCTCTGACCGGCTCTAACCTCATGTTTCGACGGCTCGAGAGGAGGGCTTTGTGGCCGAGTTGGCAGGAAGCCCGGCGATGGCCGGCGACGCGTTGTTGCGGTTGTCCAAGTATTTTCACCGCGGTGAAATCTCCGGCGATCAGCGCACGATTCACAAGGTCGGCGGGCGATCGGCGGACGACTTCTATCGCGACCGCTGGGCACACGACAAGGTGGTGCGCTCCACGCACGGCGTGAACTGCACCGGTTCGTGCTCGTGGAAGATCTACGTCAAGGACGGCGTGATCACCTGGGAGTCGCAACAAACCGACTACCCGTCGATCGGCGCCGACAAGCCGGAATACGAGCCGCGCGGCTGCCCCCGTGGCGCGTCGTTCTCCTGGTACACGTATTCGCCTGCGCGCGTGCGTTATCCGTACGTGCGCGGGCTGTTGCTCGACTACTACCGCGAAGCCAAGGAGCGGCTCAACGACCCGGTGCTGGCCTGGGCCGACGTCGTCGAGGACCCGGTGAAGGCCAAGGCCTACAAGTCGGCACGTGGCCGCGGCGGCTTCGTCCGCGCGGAATGGTGGGAGGCCGCCGAGATCGCTGCGGCCGCCCATGTCTACACCGTCAAGACCTACGGACCCGACCGCGTGGCCGGCTTCTCGCCGATCCCGGCCATGTCGATGGTGAGCCATGCCGTTGGGGCCCGGTTCATTTCGCTCATGGGCGGGTCGATGCTGTCGTTCTACGACTGGTACGCCGACCTGCCGGTGGCGTCGCCGCAGGTGTTCGGGGACCAGACCGACGTGCCCGAATCCGCCGACTGGTTCGATGCCGGCTACCTCATCATGTGGGGTTCGAACGTCCCCGTCACCCGCACGCCCGACGCGCACTACATGACCGAGGCGCGCTACCGCGGCCAGAAAGTCGTTGTGGTGTCGCCGGATTACGCCGACAACACCAAGTTCGCCGACGAATGGCTGCCGGCCCACCCGGGCACCGACGCCGCGCTCGCGATGTCGATGGGCCACGTCATCCTCAAGGAGTTCTTCGTCGAGAAGAACACCCCGTACTTCACCGACTACGTCAAGAAGTACACCGACCTGCCGTTCCTGGTCGCCCTGACCGAGCGCGACGGCCGGTTGGTGCCCGGAAAGTTCCTCACCGCAGCGGATCTCGGCGGCGAGTACGCGGATACGGAAGCCGCGGTCTCGAAGCCGGTACTGCTCGACGCCGACGGCACCCCGGTGGTGCCCAACGGGTCCCTGGGCCATCGCTTCACCGCCTCTGGTGAAGGCAAATGGAACCTGGACCTGCAGGGGGTCGACCCCCTCCTCACGCTGCACGGTGGCGTCAACGATGCCGCTACCGTTGCACTCCCTCGGTTCGACACCGACAAGCCCGGTGTGCTGGAACGTGGGGTGCCCACCAGAATCGTTGCGGGACAGCGGGTCACCACCGTCTTCGATCTCATGCTGGCGCAGTATGGCGTGGCCCGTGACGGCCTGCCGGGAACCTGGCCGACCGGTTACGACGACGCCACCGAGCCGTACACCCCGGCGTGGCAGCAGGCCATCACGGGCGTGCCGGCGCAGGCCGCGGAGCGCATCGCGCGTGAATTCGCCGACAACGCAGAGCGTTCCAAGGGCCGCTCGATGATCCTCATGGGTGCCGGCACCAACCACTGGTTCCATTCGGATCAGATCTACCGCTCGTTCCTGTCTCTCGTCATGCTCACCGGTTGCCAGGGCGTCAACGGCGGCGGCTGGGCGCACTACGTCGGTCAGGAGAAGTGCCGTCCGGTAACAGGCTGGGGCACATTGGCATTCGGTCTGGACTGGCAGCGCGCACCGCGTCAGATGCAGGGCACCGTGTTCTGGTACCTGGCGACCGACCAGTGGCGCTACGACCGGTTCACCACCGAGCCGATGACGTCGCCGCTCGCCACCGGCACGCTGGCCGGCCGGACCGCCGCCGACAACATCGCTCTCGCGAGCCGGCTGGGGTGGATGCCGAGTTACCCCACGTTCAACCGTAATCCGCTGGACCTGGCCGACGAGGCCGAGCGTCAGGGCAAGGACGCGGCACAGCATGTGCTCGACGGCCTGAAGTCCGGGCACCTGCAGTTCGCCTGCGAGGACCCGGACGCTCCGGAGAACTTCCCGCGCTGCCTGACGGTGTGGCGGTCGAACCTGCTGGGCTCGTCGGCGAAAGGCAACGAGTACTTCCTCAAGCACCTGCTCGGCGCCGACAACAACGTGGCGGCCAGCGACGAGGACGGGGTACACCCGCAGGACGTGCGCTGGCGCGACGAGGCACCGGCGGGGAAGCTGGATCTGTTGCTGTCCCTGGACTTCCGCAACACCAGTACCACCCTGTACTCGGACATCGTGCTCCCGGCCGCGACGTGGTACGAGAAGCACGACCTGTCGAGCACCGACATGCACCCGTTCGTCCACGCCTTCTCGCCGGCCATTTCTCCGCCGTGGGAGACCAAGACTGACTTCGACGCCTTCCACCGGATCGCCCGCGGCTTCTCGTGGTTGGCCGAGAAGCACCTGGGCAAGCGCAAGGACATCGTCGCGATGCCGCTGGCACACGACAGCTCCGACGCCACCGCCCAGCCGGGCGGAAAGGTCCTGGACTGGAAAGCCGGTGAATGCGAACCGATTCCGGGCAAGACCATGCCGCGTCTGGTGACAGTGGAACGCGACTATCCGGCACTCGCCGACAAGATGGCCGCGCTCGGTCCGCTGGTGGAAACCCTGGGCCTGACGGTCAAGGGCGTCACTACCCACCCCGACGCCGAGGTCGAGTACCTGGCCGGCGTCAACGGGGTGTCCGATCGCGGCGTCGCGGCGGGACGGCCGTCGCTGGCCAAGGACACCCACGCCGCCGAAGCCATTCTGGCGCTGTCCGGTACCACCAACGGCCGCCTGGCGGTGGAGGGCTTCGAGGCCCTGCAGCGCCGCACGGGGACCGAGCTCGTCGACCTGGCTGCGGAAAACGAAGGCAAGAGAATCACTTTCGCGGACACGCAGTCCCGGCCCATGCCGGTCAACACGTCACCCGAGTGGTCGGGTTCGGAGACCGGTGGCAGGCGGTACTCGCCGTTCACCATCAACACCGAGCGGCTCAAGCCCTGGCACACGCTCACCGGGCGCCAGCATTTCTATCTCGACCACGACTGGATGGACGAGATGGGGGAGCAGTTGCCGACGTTCCGTCCGCCGCTGGACATGACGGCCCTGTTCGACGAACCGGCGGTCGGTGATACCAGCGGTGGGATCACGGTCCGCTACCTGACGCCGCACTCCAAGTGGTCCATCCACTCGGCCTATCAGGACAACCTGTACATGCTGACGCTTTCCCGTGGTGGACAGGCGATCTGGATGTCGGATGTCGACGCCGCCAAGATCGGGGTCAAGGACAACGACTGGATCGAGTGCACCAACCGCAACGGTGTGGTGAACGCCCGCGCGATCGTCAGCCACCGGATGCCCGAGGGTCTGGTCTTCATGTACCACGCCCAGGACAAGGCGGTGGACGTGCCGCGTACCGAGAAGACCGGTAAGCGCGGCGGTATCCACAATGCACTGACCCGCATCATGATCAAGCCGACGCACTTGATCGGCGGCTATGCCCAGCAGTCCTTCGCGCTGAATTACCACGGCCCCACCGGAAATCAGCGCGACGAGGTGACGACGATCCGTCGCCGTTCGCAAGAAGTGGAGTACTGACATGAGGGTCATGGCGCAACTTGCGATGGTGATGAACCTCGACAAGTGCATCGGCTGTCACACCTGCAGCGTCACCTGCAAGCAGGCGTGGACCAACCGCAGTGGTGTCGAGTACGTCTGGTTCAACAACGTGGAAACCCGTCCCGGACAGGGATATCCGCGTCAGTACCAGGACCAGGAACGCTGGAAGGGCGGCTGGACGCTCAACAAGCGTGGCAAGCTCACGCTCAAATCGGGCTCGCGGTTCAAGCGCCTGCTGAACATCTTCGCCAACCCGGACCTGCCCACGGTCAGCGACTACTACGACCCGTGGACCTACGACTACGACAACCTGCTGTCGTCGCCGCTGATGGACACCACACCCGTGGCGCGACCCAAGTCGCTGATCACCGGGCAGGACACCAAGGTCACCTGGGGCGCCAACTGGGACGACGACCTCGGTGGCGGGCCCGAGCAGGTGGGGCGGGATCCGTTGCTGGCCAAGGTCGAAGAGGTCAGCCAGAAGGTCAAGCTCGAATTCGAGCAGACGTTCATGTTCTACCTGCCCCGCATCTGCGAGCACTGCCTGAACCCGGCGTGTGCCGCGGCGTGCCCGTCGGGCGCCATCTACAAGCGCGCCGAGGACGGCATCGTCCTGGTGGACCAGGACAAGTGTCGCGGCTGGCGCCAGTGCGTCACGGGTTGCCCGTACAAGAAGATCTATTTCAATCACAAGACCGGCAAGGCCGAGAAGTGCACGTTCTGCTACCCGCGTGTCGAGGTGGGCATCCCGACCGTCTGCTCGGAGACGTGCGTCGGCCGGCTGCGGTACATCGGCGTCATGCTCTACGACGCCGACAAGGTGCTGGAAGCAGCGTCGGTCACCGATGACAGGGACCTCTATCCGTCGCAGCTCGGCGTGTTCCTCAACCCGCATGACCCGCGGGTGGTCGCCGAGGCCGAGCGCGCCGGCATCTCGCCGGAATGGATTGAGGCTGCACAGAATTCACCGGTCTACCGGTTGATCGTCGACTACCAGGTGGCGCTGCCGCTGCACCCGGAGTACCGCACCATGCCGATGGTCTGGTACGTCCCGCCGCTGTCGCCGGTGGTCGACATCCTCAAGGAAACCGGCCACGACGGCGAGAACAAGAACAACCTGTTCGGCGCCATCGACACCCTGCGCATCCCGATCGAGTACCTCGCCGAGCTGTTCACCGCAGGGGAGGTCGGGCCCGTTCGGGCATCCCTGCAGCGGTTGGCCGCCATGCGCGCCTACATGCGGTCGGCCAACCTCGGTGAGGAGTTCGACGAGACCATTCCCGAGTCGGTACGTCTCACCGGCGAGGAGATCGAGTCGATGTACCGACTGCTGGCCATCGCGAAATACCAGGACCGGTACGTCATTCCGAGCGGTGCCGGTTCCGACGCACACCGGCTCGACGCGATCGCGACCGGCTGCAGCCTCGACGGTGACGGTGGTCCCGGCATGTCGGCATTCGACGCGATGGCCGACAAGTTCCACCTCGTCGACACCAACAGCGCTGTACCGAAGGACGATCCGACGCGGGTCAATCTGCTCAACTGGGACGGGCGCAGCCCCGACGGGCTGGTGCCGACCCGATGAAGCTCCTGTCCCTGGGGCGCCGGACGGCGACCGGTCCTGACCTGTCCGAGCATCAGCAGCGCCTCGTGTGGCGCGTCACCGCGCTGTTGCTCGACTATCCGACCACCGAAACAAGCGCGCTCACAGCTGAATTGGCGGCGGCCGCAGGCGAACTGCCTGAGCCGATCCGTAGCCACGTGACCGACTTCCTGCGGTATTTCTGCGAGACGAACGCGACCGAGCGCGCCACCCGTTACGTCGAGACGTTCGACATGCGCCGGCGGGCAAGCCTGCATCTGACGTACTACGCCTACGGGGACACCCGTAAGCGCGGGATGGCACTGCTGCGGTTCAAGCACGCGTATCGGCAGGCGGACATCACCATCGGTGACGAAGAGCTGCCCGACTACCTGCCGCTGGTGCTGGAATTCGCGGCCACCGTCGACCAGGCGCGTGGCGAGCGCCTCCTGGCCGAGCATGTCCCGGTACTCGAACTGCTCCGGCTCTCGTTGCAGGACAGCAATTCTCCGTACGCAGGTCTACTGGCCGCGGTCCTTGCGACCCTGCCGCCGATCAACACCGCCGATCGCCGGCGCATCACTGAACTCGCCGCCGACGGCCCGCCCGAGGAAGACGTCGGCCTGGACCCGTTCGGCATGGATCCGATGATGATGGATCCGGCTGTAACCGGTGGTCGTCGATGAGCGCTTGCGCGACGAGGAGAAGACCCCAGTGACCAACCTCTTGTGGATGACGTTGCCGTACATCGCTTTCACGTCGTTCGTGCTGGGGCACATCTGGCGCTACCGGACCGACCAATTCGGCTGGACCACCCGGTCGTCGCAGATCTACGAGAGCCGACTGCTCCGACTGGGCAGCCCGCTGTTCCACTTCGGAATCCTCGGTGTGCTGGGCGGACACGTTGTCGGCCTGCTGATCCCGGAGTCGTGGACGTCGGCGATCGGTATTTCCGAGCACACCTACCACCTGCTGGCGATCGGTATGGGGGCGCCGGCCGGGTTCGCGGTGATCGCGGGAGCCGCCATCCTGCTGTACCGCCGCACCACGGTGCCGGCGGTCCGTGCTGCCACCACCGCCGGCGACAAGCTCATGTACCTACTGCTGGTCGGCGCCCTGGTCACCGGCATGGTCAACACCCTGGGCAATGTGGTGTCGGCATACAACTACCGGGAGACGGTATCCCCGTGGCTGCGTAGCCTGTTCACGCCGCATCCCACGCCCGAGTTGATGTCGACAGCGCCGCTGTCGTTCCAGGTTCACGTGCTCATCGTCTTGGCGCTGTTCGGCATCTGGCCCTACACCCGGCTGGTGCACATGTTCAGCGCCCCCATCGGTTACCTGGTGCGGCCGTACGTCGTCTACCGGAGCCGGGATCCGCAGCGCGCGAGCAACAGTCGGTACGCCAAGGCCTGGGTGACGCCACAGGCACCGCCGCCACGCAACCGCTGGGTGTGAGCCGGGTCTCTTCACAGCCCCGCCGCGCGGCGAGTGAGTGAATCGTCACCGCCGGGTCATCGCCCGGAGCGTCGGGGAAACATGAAAAATCTACGTTTGCAATATGTTTCGATCGCGAACCATCACCGACTGGAACCCTGAAGACATCGTTGCCTGGGAAGCCGGCAACAAATACGTCGCCCGGCGGAACCTGATCTGGTCGGTGATCGCGGAGCACATCGGGCTCTCGGTGTGGACCATGTGGTCGGTCATGGTGCTGTTCATGCCGCAGTCTGTCTACGGCTTCACCGCCGGGGACAAGTTCCTGCTGGCGGCCACCGCGACACTCGTCGGTGGCTGCCTGCGCATCCCGTACACGATGGCGACCGCGATCTTCGGTGGCCGTAACTGGACCGTCTTCTCCGCGCTCGTCCTCCTCATCCCGACGCTGGGCAGCATGTGGCTGCTGGCCCACCCCGGACTCCCGTTGTGGCCGTACCTGGTGTGTGCGGCGCTCGCCGGTCTCGGCGGCGGCAACTTCGCATCGTCCATGACCAACATCAACGCGTTCTACCCGCAGCGGCTCAAGGGCTGGGCGCTCGGAATCAACGCCGGGGGAGGCAATCTCGGTGTGCCGGCCATCCAGGTGGTGGGCCTGCTGGTGATCGCCGTCGCGGGTAACCGCGCGCCCTACTGGGTATGCGCGATCTACCTGGTCCTGCTGGCCGTCGCGGCGATCGGTGCGGCGTTGTTCATGAACAACCTTGCGCAGCATCGCATCGATTCCGGCGCCATGCGTGCCATCCTGACCGAGCCCGACACCTGGAGCATCGCGTTCCTGTACATCGGCACCTTCGGCTCGTTCATCGGCTTTTCGTTCGCCTTCAGCCAGATCCTCCAGATCAACTTCGTCGCCGGCGGCCAGACCGCCGCGCAGGCGGCGCTGCACGCGGCTCAGATCGCGTTCGTGGGTCCGCTGCTGGGTTCGGTGGCTCGGGTCTACGGCGGCAAGCTCGCCGACCGTATCGGCGGCGCCCGGGTGACCGTGGCGGCCTTCACCGGCATGATTCTCTTTGGTGCACTCCTGATTTCGGCGTCGACCTACCACGACCACACCGGCGGTGCCGTCGATGCGGCCACGCTGGCGTGCTTCATCGTCGGCTTCGTCGCGCTGTTCATCCTGTCGGGGATCGGCAATGGTTCGGTGTACAAGATGATCCCGTCGATCTTCGAGGCCCGCAGCCACGCGGTGGTGGGTAGCGAGACCGACCGGCTGAACTGGTCGCGCGGGATGTCCGGTGCCCTCATCGGTTTCGCCGGCGCCATCGGCGCGCTCGGGGGCGTGGGTATCAACCTGGCGCTGCGGCAGTCCTACCTGTCCAGTGGCTCTGCGACCGCGGCCTTCTGGGTCTTCGTCGCGTTCTATGTGGCCGCGCTGACCCTGACGTGGACCCGCTACATTCGCACCCCGCTGGCTGTGGTCGTGCCTGCGTCTCCGGCCGAGGCCGTCAGCGTGGCCTGAGTCGGCCGTTCCGGCTAGTTGCTGTGCGGGTCCGCCGAGTTCAGTACGGCCACCGCGTGGCGGTACTCACCGCGGACTTCGGCATACCGGAGAAACTTGACGTTCTCCACCTGGATCTCGTCGGCGTCCGGCTGGTTCTCGAGGATGTCGACGACTTCACTCACGAACTGTTCGAGCGGCATGGCCCACTGGCTGTCGCGCTGGCCGGGCACCAGATCGGTCCGTACCGCAGGCGGCTCGAGTTCCTTGAACTCCACGGTGGAGTCGGCGAACTGCAGCCGCAGCGTCTCGGTCAGCAGATGAATGGCGGCTTTGGAAGCGTTGTAGCTCGGGGTCACTTTGAGTGGGGTGAATCCCAGTCCCGATGACACGGTGATGATCGTGGCAGCGGGTCGGGTCTGCAGATGCTCGATGAATGCGGCGATGAGCCTGATCGTGCCCAGGACGTTGGTGGTGATCGTGGATTCAGCAGCCGCCAGCGAGCTCTGCGGGTCGTGCCAGTCTTCGATCTTCATCACCCCGGCCATCGTGATCACCACATTCAGATCGGGATGCTCGGCCAGCACCTGCGCAGCGACGGCCTGGATGCTGCCGGCGTCCGATGTGTCGATGCGGATCGCGTCGATGCCGGGATGTTCGGCGGTGATCTGGCGGAGCAGCTGTTCCCGGCGGCCGCCGACGATTACCTTGTTTCCTTTGTCCCGCAGCGCGATTGCCAGGGCGAGGCCGATACCGCTCGTGGCACCCGGGATGAAAATGGTGTTGCCGGAGATCTTCATGGCATCCAGCCTGCTCGCGAAGTGAGCATCTGTCACATGCATATCTATGATGATCTGTATGCTTACGACGCATATCGAGCGGGCAGATCTGAATCTGCTGACACCGCTGGTCGCCCTGCTGGAGGAACGGCAGGTGTCGCGCGCGGCATCCCGAGTCGGACTGAGTCAACCTGCCATGAGTCGCGCCTTGCAGCGCCTGCGCAGGCTGCTCGACGATCCGCTGCTGGTCCGTGATCCGGACGGATTCCGGCTGTCGGCCCGCGCCGAGGATATCCACCGCCAGCTCACCACGCTGATACCGCTACTCGAGACCTTGCTCTCGCCTGCGGAATTCGATCCCCGCGCAGCAACGCAGCCGGTCAATATCGCCGGCAGTGACTACGCCGTCCATACCTACGGCCCCGCCATCGCGCGTCTGATCGGGTCGCAGTCACCTGACACGGCAGTACGTTTCCACAGCTGGCGCCCGGACGGGATTGCGGATCAAATCCGTCGTGGCGCAGTCGATCTGGGCCTCTTCGGGGGTCACGCGCCAGACGATCTGAACGTCACTCGACTGGTCACCGAACACTTCAGGTGCGTTGTCTCCGTGGGGCATCCACTCGCGACCCGAAGTGCGCTCACCTTGGCGGACTACCTCGGTTTCGGCCATGTGGTGGTCGACGTGGCGGACGGGAAGCAGCCCGATATCGACTACAGCCTCGCGGAGCTGGGCAAGCCGCGCCGGGCGGTGGTCACCGTGCCGTATCACACCGCAGCGCTACCGATGCTGCATGGAACCGATTTGGTGGCAACACTTCCCGGTCGATTCGTCGAGGCTTGGGTCGCCGGCCCCGAACTACGCTTGCTGCCCGCACCGGCCGAGATCGCCACGATGCCGTACCGGATGATCTGGCATCCTGCGTTCGAACTCGATCGCCGGCACCAGTGGTTGCGCGAGTGTGTGCGCACGGCGGTCGTCGACCACGAATGAGGTCAGCGTTGTCCAGGGTGGTGCTGTTGCTATTCGCCGCTCGCGGCAGCCAGATCGGCACGCCGCGCTTCGCGGCGAATCGCCGTGCTCAGGTTTCCGGCTGCGCGCGGATCTGAAATACCCAGGGCGGAAAGACGTTCGGACTCGGACACGCCGCCCCAGATGCCGTACGGCTCACCGGACAACAGCGCGAAGGCCGCGCACGGGGCCTTCACCGGGCATTGCTGACAAATCTCCTTGGCACGTTGCTCGCGCTGTCTGCGTGCCCGGCCTCGTTCGTTGTCGGGGTGAAAGAAGATGCTGGAATCCATTGAGCGGCAACGGGCCGACTCCTGCCATTCCCATTCGTCGGCCACCGGCCGGATGGCCGGCGCGGGCAGTGGCAACGCGGTTCGCTTCCCGATCATGTTCTACCTCGTGCTTCCTACTCGGTTGTTGGTCACGCGGTGACCCGTTGGCCTTTGCCGACGACCGTCACGCCGCCCTCTGATATGACGAAACCGCGTGCCCGGTCGTGCTCGCTGTCGACCCCGATCTGCGCGCCCGGCGGAATCACGACGTTCTTGTCGACGATTGCGTTGCGTACCAGGGCATGTGCGCCCACCACGGTGTTGTCCAGAATCACCGAGCGGTCCACCGTGGCGTACTCCTCCACGCGCACGCCCGGCGACAGCACGGATTCGCGGACCAGCGCCCCGGAGACGATCACGCCGTTGGAGATGACGCTGTTGACGGCGCGACCAACCCGGTCACCGTCGTCGTGGACGAACTTCGCCGGCGGGTGCGGTGGAATGTGCGTCAGGATCGGCCATGCGCTGTTGTACAAGTCGAACGCCGGGACCACGGCGCACAGGTCCATGTGAGCGTCGTAGTAAGAATCCAACGTGCCGACATCGCGCCAGTAGCCGCTGTTCTCGGCATGGGAGCCCGGGACCTGGTTGCTCTGGAAGTCATAGACCTGGGCGCGGCCTTGTTCGACCATCATCGGCATGATGTCCCCGCCCATGTCGTGCTTGCTGAACTCATCGTCGGCGTCGGCGCTCAGTGCGTCGATGAGCGCCTCGGTCGAAAAGACGTAGTTGCCCATCGAGACGAATGCCTCGTCGGGGGAGTCGGGTAGGCCCGGCGGGTCCGCCGGCTTCTCCAGGAACGCCTCGACCTGCCGGCCGTCGGGTGCGGTCTTGATCACGCCGAAGGCACTCGCCTCGGTGCGCGGCACCCGGATGCCGGCGACGGTGGCGCCGGCACCACCGTCGAGGTGCTGCTTGATCATCTGTCGTGGGTCCATGCGGTAGACGTGGTCGGCGCCGAAAATCACGACCAGATCCGGTTTTTCGTCGTGAATGAGGTTCAGTGACTGGTGGATGGCGTTGGCGGAGCCGGTGTACCACTGCGGGCCGAGACGCTGTTGCGCAGGTACGGGCGTCACGTAATTGCCGAGCAGGCTGCTCATCCGCCACGTCGTGGTGATGTGGCGGTCCAGGCTGTGGCTCTTGTACTGCGTGAGGACGGCGATCCGCAGGACGCCGGCGTTCACCAGGTTCGAGAGCGCGAAGTCGACCAGTCGGTACAGTCCGGCGAACGGGACCGCGGGCTTGGCCCGGTCGAGTGTCAGGGGCGACAGCCGCTTGCCTTCGCCTCCGGCCAGGACCAGGCCGAGGATCTTCGGATCGGCCATGTGGATTCTCCTTCTGGGCAGCGGGCAACGCCGCGGTGGGTCACGCGATGTCGGACTGGTGAACTCAGATATATGTGAAAGTTGTTGGGGTATCGGTAGATATCACGCCCGCTCCACGGTCACTCCGGCAACGGAGAGTTCGGAGAGCTGATGGCTGTCGACGCCGGTGTCGGTGATGAGTACGTGGATGTCCTCCAGCCGGCCGTACTGGGCACCGCTGACGGCCCCGAACTTGCTGTGGTCGGCGAGCAGGATGCGGCGTTGTGCGCACGCGAGCATGCGGCGCTTCACGGCGGCTTCGGACGGGGCGGGGGTGGTGAGCCCGCGGTCGGTGCTGACGCCGTTGGCGCCCAGAAAGGCGACGTCGACGTTGATCTCGGCGAGCGCGCGGGCGGCCCAATCATCGACTTCGGCAAAGGTTTTCGAACGGACCCGGCCGCCCAAGGTGTAGACCGTCAGCTGTGGCCGGCTGACCAGGGCCAGTGCCTGCGTCAATGAGTTGGTGTACACGGTGAGTTCGCGGTCGCCGGGAAACTGCTCGACCAGCTGTGCGGTGGTGGAGCCGGCGTCGATCAGGACCGACCCGCGGTCGGGAAGGTGTGCGAGCGCGGCCTTCGCGATGCGGGCCTTCTCGGCGAGGAACTCGGTTCGGGTCTCGACTGCCGGCTCGTAGGAGAGATAGTCGACGCGCACCGCGCCACCGTGCACCCGGCGCAGCAAGCCCTGACGCTCCAGGAGGATGAGGTCCTTGCGGATGGTCTCGCCCGTCACGCCGAGCTCGGACGCGATCCGGGCGGCGTCGATCCGGCCATCGCGGCGGAGGGTCTCGAGCAACTGCTGTTTGCGCTGGTCGGCGTAGAGGGCTGCCGTCGCATCGCGAGAAGCGGGCCCTGTGGTTGGCACGACACCTCCCTCGATTTGTGAGCTGCACCACTTGGATTTGATTGCTAATGATTGCGTTTGATTGGGAAACTGTCAAGGGTGTCTTGACCTGCCAGCGGGCGAGCTTGCCCCTCAACGCCGAATGGCCAGTTGCCACACAACTTTTCGAGAAAGTGTGTCGCAACTGGCCATTCGGCGCAGCGAGCTACGGCTTGATGCGCATCTTGCCCGGTGACCACAGCCCACTGTGGACGGCGGTGCCCAGGTCGAGCTCGGCCGTCGTCGCGTCGACGACCGTCGTGAACGCACGCAGCGAGCCCCAGTCCCGGCCCCAGTCGTCGGACAGGTACGTCGACATCACATGGGCCTTCAGCAGCACGTCGGTGATGCCCAGCAGGCCGCCGTTGATGCCGTCCTGCCAGGTATCGGTGTCCTGCTTCTTGGCGGTGTAGTCCGGGGTGATGCGGAACTTCGGCACCTCGGTCACGCCGTTGCGCACCAGCATCGGCTGCTGGCACGGGAACGCCAGGCCGACGGCCCAGTCCATCAACACCGGCTGGGTCTTGCCGATGAACTGCTCGACGGTCTTGAGCTCGGGCACCCGGGGCGGGGTGACGGCGATCCAGTCGCCCTCGTTGAGCGAGAGGTTCACCGCCACCACGCGAACGTACGTGGCGTCGGCCGGAATCTGACGACGGTCGAAGCGCAGGTTGCGCCACGACGGCGTCGGGCCGATGTCGTAGGGCACGACGCGCCCGCCCGCCACGGGGCGGCCGTCCGGGCCGGTGCGGCCGTACTCCAGCTCGACGGTCTGACCCTCGGTGCGGCCCTTCAGCGAGCTGTTGCCGGTGATGGTGCCGGCAGCGGTGACGACGACCAGCGGATGCGCGGCATCAGCGGCGGGCAGGCCGTACCAGGCCGACGTCAGCTTGGCCTGCGAGTGCGGGCCCGTGGTGTACGTCCCGGCGACCGGTACCCGCGCGGGGTCCAGGCCGTAGGGCAGCGGCACCGTCGAACCGTTGATGCCCGGCGTCTTGAGCTTCGCCGCGGCGTCCCAGTCGGCGTCGGTGCCCGGCATCGGGAAGTCCAGTCGAATCGCTTCGGCGACAATGCGATCCGGCACACCGTTGGGGGTGAAGCCGACCGGACCCGCGCCGCCCAGCGCGCCGAGTGGTCCGTAGTCACCCGCCTGTGGCGTCAGGAACCCGGCGTTCGAGTCGGGCTCGACCAGCACGTTGTCGGCCAGCCCGCAGCCGCCCTTCAGCGCCCGCAGGTTGCTCGCCAGGTTCGAGTACGTCGGGTACTCGCGCACCGCACCGATGGCCATGGATGCCACACAGACCACGACCATGAACGCGGCGGCGAGGGGAATCGGGGCCGCCGTGACCAGCCGGGTGAGGCGGCCTTCGGGACGGTCGCTGTTGAAGTGCAGCCAGAACGCCCACAGCGCGGTCATCACGAACAGCACCAGGAAGATCGTGCTGAGCTTGATGCCGCCGACGGCGACCATGTCGTTGTTGAACGGCACGCCGTAGCTCGACACGTACCACCAGCCGTTGGTGGTGGCCGAAACCAGCGCCAGCAGGAACAGCACCGCCGAGGTGACGGCCATGCGGTTGCGCGCCGACTTCAGTACCGAACGCGATACCAGCACGGTGGCCACCGCCGCCATCGCGGCGCCCACGGCCGCGAACAGGCCGAAGTGGTGCACCCACTTGGTCGGGGTGAACATCAGGCAGAACATGGTGGCGAAGATGATGCCCATCAGGCGCCACACCGGGCCGCGCGCGACGCCGGGAACCCGCTTGCGCCGCAGGATCATGAACATCGACGTGAAGAGGCTCAGCGCGGTCAGCAGGAAGCCGAAGCGCCGCGTCATCGAGCCGTCGACCGTCGGCAGGAACAGGTAGTAGTACCGCAGATTCTCGGTGTACCAGGCCTGGCTGGGGCCGATGGCGGTGCGAATCCTGGTGGCCTCCAACACCCCAGCCGCGGTCTGGTTGACGAACACCACGGTCAGGACCACGAAGCCGGCGGCCAGCAGCGGCAGCAGCAGCGGCCAGGTGCCGACCTCGCGGCGCCGCTTCACCAGGATGCGCAGGATCGGGCGGCCACCGGCCAGCAGGGCCGCGACGGCGATCAGGCCCGTCGGCTGGATGCCGAGGGTGAACGCCGCGCTGATGATGGCGAGCGCGGCCGGGGTCAGCCGACTGGTGCCGATGGCGCGTTCGATGAGGACGTAGGTGATCAGGGCTCCGGTGGCGATCTGACCTTCGGGGCGCAGGCCGTTGTCGAACGGCATCCACGCGGCCATCAGGACCAGGCCCGCGGCCCACATGGCGGCCTTGCTGCCCGCGACTGCGGGTCCGAGCCGGGGGAGCACCTCGCGGGACAGCAGCAGCCAGCAGATCAGCGCACAGATCAAGTCCGGCAGGCGAATCCAGATGCTGGCGTCGCTGACGTGGGTCATCAGGGCCAGCACGTTGTAGTACCAGCCGAACGGGTCTTCGGGGCTACCGAACCAGCGGAAGTAGTTGATCATGTACTGGGCATGCGGCGCGACGCGCGCCATGCCCAGGATGTAGCCGTCGTCAGATGACCCGGCGCCCAACACATGCCAGAGCAGGAATCCGCCGACCACGACGCCGTCGACGATGTTGAAGGTCCGCCAGCGGCTGGGGATCAGGCGCTGCATGCGGCGCCCGTCGAGCCGGTCCAGCCGCCAAAGAGCCAGGAGCGCAACGATGGTCGCCGCGATGCCACCGAACATGGCGGTGTACTTGATGACGGTCGGCCGGTTGATGAACCGGGTGTCGATCGTCGCCGACACCGAAAGTCCCTGCGGAGCAGTGCCCTTCAGGTCGGTGAAGATGCCGACGACGGTGGGTCGCAGGTTCGGGTCGGCGAATCCGGTGCGCAGTTCCTTGCCGTCGGTACCGGTCAGCCCGACGAACGTGGCGAACGTCCCGTTCTTGTCGGAGATGATCTCGATACGCGAACAACCGGGATTACCAATGGCTTTCAGCCGCGGCACGCTGGCGATCACCACGTTGCGATCGGTGATGTCGACGCGGCTGCTGGAGACGTTGACCAGCAAGCCGTTGAGCGCGGCCTGCTTGCCGTCCTTGGGCACCGTGCCGAACACCAGACCGCCCGACGGTGGCAGCGTCCGCAGCACGTCGCACGGGATCGTCGCCGTCATCGTGACGGGCGTCTGCGAGATCAGCGGCGCCGTCACGTTGCCGAACTGGCCCTGCTGCGGCCAGTTGAGCTGCGCCGTCGTCTGCACCACGGGCAGCAGCGGCGTCAGCGCCGACAGCACGAAGCCGATCAGGCCCGCGACGATCGCCACCCACCGGGTGACCTTGACTTGCTGTGCGTTCATTCCCGTCCCGGTCATCGGAAGACCCTGATCGGGCTTCATGGCAGGGCCCTAATCGGGCCGCGGCGGCTCCAGCCGTTGACGGTCATGGTGCCTTGGTCAATCGCTGCGGGCGGGGCCACGGCTGGCGGCACCACCGGGTCGTACCGCTCGATGGAACCCCAATCTCGGTACCAGTCATTGCGCAGGTAGGTCGGGATGGTCGAGGTCCGCAGCAGCGCCTGGATGAACAGGAACGGGCCACCCTTCTGCGCGGACTGCCACATGTTCGACGACACCACGACCTGCTTGGTGTTGGGCAGGATGCGGTACTGCGGCAGCTCCGCCACACCCAGATGCTCGGAGAACGGGCGCTGGCACGGGAAGTTCGCGGCGGTGGCGATGTCCATCAGGATCGGCGTCTGCGTCCCGAGGAACTGCTGCGCGCTCTGCAGTGTCGGCACCCGCGGCGGTGTGAACCCGAACCACTGGTCCTCCGACAGGTTGGGGTCGTCGGCGACGATGCGGGCGACGTTGGCCTCCGGCGGCGCCCACGCGAGCGGGAACCGCAGGTTGCGCCAGGCGTATTGCGCGAAGGTGTCGATGGGCTGAACCTCGGCGAGCGCCTGGTAGCTGCCGTCGGGCCGGTGCACCCCCCACTGCAGCTTGAGCGACTGGCCATAGTGGAACTCGTGCTCCTCGTCGTAGTACCAGATCGCGCCGGCGGCAGCGACGGTGACGAGAGGCCGGTCGGCACTGCGCGGTGGCAGCTGGTACCAGGCGGAGGTGGCCTTGGCGGCGACGCCGTTCTCCTTGAAGCTGCCCATCACCGGGGTGCGGGCGGGGTCCAGACCGAACGGCAGGAACACATTGGAGCCGTTGACGCCCGTCGGGCCGTAGCCGCCGCCGGTGCCGGCTGCGAAGGCGACGCCGACGTTGGGCTTGTTGGGCGAGCCGTCGGAGTTGACCGTGCCGGGGTTCGCGACCACCGGGTGCGGCGGGGCCAGCGAGTCGCTGACGCCGTTCGGCGTGAAGCCGACGGGGTTCTCACCGCCCAGCGGCCCGTACTTGCCCCAGGTCTGGCCGGGCACGGGCTGCAGCGTGCCGGCGTTGGTGTCGGCTTCGACCAGCACGTCGTCGGCCATGGCGCAGCTCTTGTCGGACAACCCGAGCGCGTCGAGGTTGGCGCGCGCCGTCGTGTACTGCGGGTAGCGCTGCACGAAGCCCTTGGCCATCGAGCCGACCTCGAGCACGACCATGATCACCGCGACGATCAGCAGCGGCGTCGACGCCAGCGCCCGGTTGCGGCGGGTCTCGGCGACCTCGGTGTGCCCGGCGTAGTCGATGCGGAAGTGCAGCCAGCCGGCCAGCAGCGCGGAGATGATCGCCAGCACCAGGAACATCGAGGTGACGGGGTGACCGGCCAGCACGGGTTGGCGGTCGAACCACGGCACGCCGTAGTTGCCGACGTAGAACCAGCCGTTGATCCCGGACGTCGCCCAGGCCAGCACGAACAGCAGTGCCGTCACGTACAGGGCCAGGTTCCGCCGGCTGTGCAGTCCGACCGTCGCGAATGCGAACGCGATGACCGCGCCGAACGCGCCCGACAGCCCGGCGAACGCACCGAACTGCACGGCCCACTTGGTCGGCGTGAAGTGCAGGAGCAGCAGGCCCAGCATGGTGCTGCCGAGCAGACGCCACACCGGACCGCTGGCCAGGCCGGGGACCCGGCCCTTGCGCAGCAGCAGCGCCAGGGTGGCGAACAGGCACAGCAGCAGGATCAGCACCGAGAAGCGGCGAGTTAAGGAACTGTCCACCGAATCTTCCACGGTGAGGAAGTAGTAGCGCAGGAATTCCTGGTACCAGGAGATCGTCGGGCCGACGGTGTACTTGATGCGCGCCGATTCGGCTACCGTCGCCAGGGTCTGGTTCCGGAAGATGACCGTCAGGATCAGCGACGCCGACGCGGCCAGCGTCGCGATCGGGGCCAGCAGACCCGTTCCGGCCCGGCGGCTGCGGACCGTGCGGACCAGCGCGCGGGCGCCGACGAGCAGCGGGGCCAGCACGATGAGGCCCTGCGGCGCCGTCGTCGCGGTGAACGCCGCCACGATGATCGCGACGGCCGCGGGGGCCAGGCGCCGGGTGGCAATGGCGTATTCGATGAGCACCCAGGTCGCGATCACGCCAAAGGCGATCAGCGGCTCGGGGCGCAGGCCGTTGTTGAACGGGTACCAGGCCGCCAGGAACACCGCGGCCGCGGTCCAGATCGCGATGACGTTCGTCGACACCCCGCGGGCGCCGGGGCCGAGTCGCGGCAGCACCCAGCGCGACAGCAATGTCCAGGTCGCGATGCCGGCCAGCAGCGCGGGCAGTCGCATCCACACGCCCGCGGTGCTGACGGTCGCCATGTGTGCGAGCAGCGACTGGTACCAGTCGAACGGCGCCTCGGAGGCACCGAAGTAGCGGAAGTAGTTGGCGACGTAACCGGCCTGGCTGGAGACCCGCGCGATGGTCAGGTTGTAACCGTCGTCGGACGAGATGGAGCCGATCAGGTGCCAGCCGGCGAGACCGAGGAACACCGCGATGTCGGCGAGCCAGTGCCAGCGGCCGACCTTCCAGAAGCGCTGCCAGCCGTCGTGCACGCGGCGGCCGTCCAGGCGGTCCAGCAGTGCCAGCGCGACGATCGAGACCAGCGTCAGCAGCACACCGAGCGCCATGGCGGCCGACTTGACGAACGTCGGGACCACGATGAACCGGGTGTCGACGTCGACGCGCGCGGACAGGCCGGGCTGAGCCGGCACCTTGAGACCGGTGAAGAGGCCGGCCACCTGGGGCTTCTTCTCCACGCTGCCGGTGCCGGCGGCGCCGGGCAGGCCGATGAAGTCGGCGCCGACGCCGCCGTTGGTCGCCCAGAGATGCAGGTTGCTGCACTTCCCGATGTCGGCGCGCTTGGCGACCGCGGCCACGGTGTCCCGGAATGCGACGACGATGTCGGCGGCGTTGGCCCGCACGAACAGGCCGTTGCGGCTGGCGTCGATGCCGTCGGGCGGGATCGTCGAGAAGACCAGACCGCCCTCGGCGGGCAGGGTGGCGATGGCCGCGCAGGGGATGGAGACATCCAGCGCCAGCGGCGCACCGGACACCAGCGGGGCGGTGAGGTCGGAGACGTTTCCGCTGGCATTTGGGGCCTGGGGCCACAAGATGGTCGCGGTCGTCTGCTTGACGGGCAGCAGTGGGGTCAGCGCGCAGAGCAGCAGACCGGCAAGGCCCGCGATGATCGCGACGAGACGGGCAGTCCTGGCAGGCACGAGGCTCAAGACTAGGCGACAGTTATATGTGGTCTAGAGCACTGCTACGGAATGTCGAGGTTGGTAAGCCGGAATGTGATGGTTGGAACCGAAGCGGTGCTTCGCATTTGACTGTGATGGAGTCGAAGAAACCGGCTTGGTTGTAGATGCTCTTGTCTACAAATAATATCTATATCTATGGCGACACCGACGACGACAATCCGGGTCCCGGTCGCGACCCGTGACCGCCTCAACGCGCGAGCTCGCGACCACGGTATTTCCGTTGTCGCGTTGCTCGACGAATGGGCCAACCGCGCAGAACGCGAGGATGCGTTTGCGGCGGAGCGGGCGGCCACCGTGGCCGAGGCGACCAACGAAGCCATCATCGAGGAAGACCAGGACTGGGGCCAGACGGACACCGATGACCTCGGCTGAGCCCCGCCGCGGTGAGTTATGGCTGGTCGCCCTCGGCGCCGGCCGGGCCGGAGAACCGACAAAACACCGGCCCGCGGTTGTGCTGTCTGTTGATGATCTGCTCACCGGTGAACCCACCGAACTTGTCGTGGTGGTTCCCGTGTCCAGCTCGCGAATCGCCACACCTCTGCGGCCCACAATCCGGCCGGGCGAGGGCGTCGATGTGGACAGCGTCGCCGTCTGCCGCGCCGTCCGCGGCATCGCCCGGGGTCGGCTGGTACGTCGGCTCGGGGTGCTCGCGTCACCAACGATGGGACAGATAGAGAAATCCCTGGCCCTGATCCTCGGTATATGAGCAGTAGCGGTCAGGAATGCCGCAGCGGCGCAGGCGCCCACCAGCCACTGCGGGTGGCTTTCCCGAGGTCGATCTCGGCCGGCTGCGCATCGGGGTAGTACTGCGTGAACTGCTGCAGCGAGCCCCAGTCCCGGAACCAGTCGTCCTTCAAATACGTCGGCACCGGGGTGGCCTTGAACAGCAACTCGGTGATGCCCAACGGCCCGCCGCCGAGGTAGTCCATCACGGGCGAGTTGGCCTCGGCGCCGAAGCGGTCCGGCAGGATGCGCCACTTGGGCACCTCGGTGACGCCGTTGTCGTGGCCGAACGGGCGCTGGCACGGGAACGCCAGGCCGACGAGCCAGTCCAGCATCACCGGGTCCTTGGAGCCGACGACGTCCTGCAGCGTGCGCAGTTTCGGAACGCGCGGCGGGGTCAGGGCGATCCAGTGCTGGGGTGCGAGGTCGTCGTCGGTCGCGACGATGCGGATCAGGGTGGCGTCGCGGGGGATCGCGGCCATCGGGGCGCGCAGGTTGCGCCAGGCCGGTGCGGCACCGACATCGGCGAAGCCGACGGCCCCGGCGATCTTGTCGGCCGCGGCCTGCGCGTCGTTGGCGTACTCGACGCGCACCTCGCCCTGGTTGAAGCGGCCCGCGGCGGCGACGACGAGCAGCGGTCCGGCCTGATCGCGCGGGGGCAGCCGATACCAGCCCGAGCGCATCCGCGCCGGAATCTGCACGCCGGGGCGCCAGCTGCCCAGCACCGGGGTGGTGGCCGGGTCCAGGTTGTAGGGGAGCTTGGCCCGGGATCCGTTGACGCCCATCCCGGCGGTGGTGCCGCCTTCGGTGCCCGGCTCTGCGCCGCTGACAGGGCCACCTTCGCTGTCGGCGAAGTTGGTGCCGCCGGGTGGTTCCATGACGGGATCCGCGGAGACATCCGCGGGAATTCCGTTGGGGGTGAAGCCTTCTGCGCTGCCGGCGCCGAGGGCGTCACCGACCGTCCCGGACTGGGGGATGAGCTTGCCGGCGTTGGTGTCCTGCTCGACCATGACGTCGTCGGCCAGGCCACAGGTCTTACCGGTCAGCGCCTGCAGGTTCGAGCGGCCGACGGACCAGGCCGGCCACTGCTGCGTCATCCCGAGGGTCAGCGACAGCACTTCGAACAGCACGATGATCCACGACGCAATTGCCAACGGCGCCTGCGGAATCCGGCGACTCACCGGTCTCTCGGGATCGTGGTCGTAGAAGTGCAGCCACGCCGCCCACAGGAGCGTCAGGAAGGACAGGCCGAACAGGAACGTGGTGAAGCCGAAGTGCCACTCCGGGAACTGATTCGACCACGGCACACCGAAGTTGGAGACGTACCACCAGCCGTTCACGGTGGCGAACGACAGCGCCATGACGAACAGCACGGTCGCGGCGAACATCGCCCGGTTGCGCCGCGAGCGCATCGCGGCGGTGCCGACCGCGATGGCGGCCAGTGCGCCCAGCGATCCGGCCAGTCCGGCGAATACCCCGAAGTGGTGCGTCCACTTGGTGGGCGTGAACATCATGGCCAGGAACGAGATGATCGTGATGCCGACGATGCGGCGGGCCGGCCCGGCGGCAGTGCCCGGAATTCGCCCCTTGCGCAACGACATTGCCAACGAGACGGCGAGCGCCAGCAGCAGCGTCAGCACCGCGAACCGGCGGGCCACCGAACCGTCGGGGCTGGTGGTGAACAGCCGCTCGTAGCGGATGTGTTCGTCGAACCAGCTCAGCGCGGGGCCGACGGTGGTCTTGAACGAGCTGGCGTCGAGCGCGGCGGCCAGCGTCTGGTCGCGGAAGATCAGGATGGCCGTCACCGTGCCCGCGGCGAGGATCGGCGCCAGGAGAGCCAGATAACCGAAGCGCGAAGTATGCCGCGCCACAATCGTTTTCAGCGGACCGACGGCGACCAGCAGGGCGCCGATCGCGGCAATACCGGTCGGGCCGGAGAACAACGTCAGGGCACCGATGATGATGGCGATGGCCACCGGCAGCAGCCGGCTGGTCGCGACCCCGCGCTCCACCGAGCACCAGGTCAGAAGGATGCCGAGCGCGATGATGGGTTCCGGCCGGATGCCGTTGTTCAGCGGCAGCCAGAACGCCAGGAACATGCCCGCGGCGGTCCAGGCAGCGGCACGGCTTTTCTTGACGGCATGGCCGAGCCGGGGGAGCACTTCACGGCTGATCACCCACCAGCACGCCAGGGCCATCAGGAGCGTGGGCAGGCGCATCCAGACGCTCGACGTGGAGACGTGCGCCCAGAGCGCCAGCAGGTCGTAGTACCAGCCGAAGGGCGCCTCCGGGGTGCCGAACCAGCGGTAGTAATTGGCCATGTAGCCGGCGTGCTCGGAGACCCTGGCCATGGCGAGGATGTAGCCGTCGTCGGAGGTGTTGGCACCTACGAAGTGCCACCACACCAGCGCCGTGATGACGACGCCGTCCAGCGGCTTCACCGACCACCAGCGCGACGGCAGGAACCGCTTGTGCGGGACGCCGTCGGCACGGTCCAGCACGTGGAGGGCACCCAGTGCGACGACGGTCAGCACGACGCCGAAGATCATTGCGAGCATCTTCAGCAGGGTCGGGGACGTGCTGTAGCGCGAATCGATGGTCGCCGAGAACGACAGCCCTGGCGGAGCCGCGCCGGACAGGTCGGTGAAGACGCCGACGATCTGCGGGCGGAAGTCATAGCCGCTGAGCTCGCCGCGCACAGGCTTGCCCGGGTTCTTGTCCTTCGCGCCCTGCACCAGGCCGACGATCTCGCCGGTGACCTTGTCGGCGTGCGCGGTGAACTTCAGCTCCTTGCACGCGGGGCTGAGCACCTGCGTCAGCGGCGCGCTGACGACCGGGGTGTTGCGCACGATCACCAGCAGGTCGCCGCCGACGCGCTCGATCAGCAGACCACGGTCGACGGCCTTGGGTGCCTGCTTGGGCACCGTGGACATCAGCACCGTGGTGGGCCCCGTGAGCCCGGCTGCCGCCGAGCACGGGATCGTGATGTCGAGGTCGGTGGCCACGTAGCCGATCAGCGGCGCGTCGACGCTCTTGAGGACGCCCGCCTGCGGCCAGTTCAGCTGTGCGGTGGTCTGGGTAACCGGTAGTAGCGGCGTTGCCATCGCCAGGAACGCGCCGAGCAGTCCGGCGACGATCGCGATCCACCGCGCCGTGCGGTGATTGCGCTCTACCTCAGGTTCCCCGGCCACGGGGCTAGATGTTAGTGGCCGCTACGGATGGCCAGCACGAACGGGCCGATATCTGTGACCTGCCAGTGCTTGCTGTCGAACAGCCGCTCGTCGAGTGCCACCTGGTAGCGGCGCACGTTGGGCTGGTTGGGGTAGACGTCCTCGGCCAGCCGCAGCGTGTAGGTGCCGGTGCCGCCGTGGCGCATCAGGAACACCGTCGGCGCCGGCCACGGCAGTGTGTCGAGGGCCTTGGCGAAGTCGTCGGGATTGGTCATGGTCGCCCAGCTCTCGATGGCGCCGGAACGTTCCTTGAACTGCGCCAGCGGGTTCGCGTAGTGCGACGTCAGCCCCTGGAATCCGTAGTAGGGGTAGTAGGACAGGAAGCTGTAGTCCGCGGTCATCACGACGGTCTCGTTGCGGGGCTTGCCGGTCGCCGCGGTGATCTTCCGGTCGACCTCCTGGTAGAAGCGCTCCGAACCGGGTGGACGACGGTCGGCGCGCTGGCCGTGGCCGTCGGTGTCGGTGTAGGCGACGGCGATGTCGGGCCGCAGGATGTCGGGGATCGCCTGGCTGAACGACACAGCGCCGATCGCGCCGATGACAGCGGCCACCGCGATGATCCGGCCGGCGGTCGGCTGCGCATACCGGTTCGCCAGCCCGCGGGCGGCTTCCAGGAAGCCGAACGTGCCGGCCGCGACGAGCAGCACCAGCAGGGTGGGCTGCAGCCGGAACGACAGCAGGGTCGTGCGGGCCAGGGTGGCCAGCATCGACAGCAGCGACCACGCGTACACCGACACCACGGCCATCCCCAGCGCGGCCGCGCGGGTCGAGCTGCGGCCCTTGACCACCAGCCACAGCGTGCCGACGAGGCACATGACACCCAGGAGGGTGGCGTCGAGCATCGGGAAGGTGAGCTGCGCGCCGGACATCGGCAGGTAGTGCTGTGCGGTGCCCTTGTCGGCGGGGTGGCCGTTGAGGACGGCCAGGTAGTACGGCGCCCAGTGAATCGCCGCGATGACGCCGGAGATGACGGCGATGACCGCCACCCGGATGAGCGGCTGGATTTGGCGCCGGGACGCGGCCAGCAGCAGCGCCATCAGCGCGAGAGTGAAGGCCGCGTAGCCGAACAACAAGGTGTAGAAGAGTGCGGCGATGCCGAGGAAAACCCCGGTACCGAGGATCGCGGCCCAGCCCCGGCCGGTGGCTTTCAACCCCGACCACGCCAGCACGAACACGGGCGGCAGCAGCACGACGAGGACGGCCGAGTAGGGCTCGGTGGCGGAGTACGCCAGAGTGACGGCCGCGGTCGCCGTGGTCACCGCCAGGGCGTACTCGAAGCGAATCATGGCCGCCCACAACACGAATGCGGCCACGATCGCCGCGGTGATCGTGATGACCGCCCACGGCTTGAACATCTCCCATGCCGGCGTGCCGGTCAGGGCGGCCACCCGGCCGCCGAGCCAGAACCAGCCCGACGGGTAGTACGGCGGCAGCCCCAGATACGTCATGTCGTGTGGCACAGCGGTATCCGCGAGCCGCGTCAAGTACTCGGTGCGGAACTGCTGGTCGACCGAGATGCCAAACAGGTACAGCTTGGTCGCGCCCAAAGGCATGCCGAGGGTGACGACAGAGAACGCCGCCAGGAGCGACGTGGCCGCGACCTTGGCGCTCTTGCGCCAGCCGCGGCGCCACGCCCACCCCGCGAGCAGCAACCCGATCAGCACGGCGCACTGGCCGGCGGTGGTCAGGGCATGCAGCTGGTTCGACGAGTTGAACGCCGGCCACTGCACGCGTGCAATCGCTTGCAGCGCAACGACCGCGATGATCACCGCCAGTGCCATGGCGGCCAGCATCTGGCCGCTCACCCTGGCGCTCGCGGCCAGTGCGCTGCGCATCAGAGCGGGAGTTTGCGGAAGACCGACCGCGGGATGTGCCGGATGACGGCCATCAGGTAGCGCACCGGGTTAGGCGCCCAGATGAGCTCCTTACCCTTGGCGGCCGCGGCGACGGCCTGGTTGGCGACGTCTTCCTTGTCGACCGTGAACGGCGCCTCCTTGGCGCCGGTGGCCTTCCAGTGCTCGAGCGTCGTGGTGGTGCGGACCTGGCCGGGACGGATGACCAGAACCCGAACCCCGAACTCCCGCAACGCCTCTCCGAGGCCCAGGTAGAAGCCGTCGAGCCCGGCCTTGGTCGAGCCGTACACGAAGTTGGAGCGACGGACCCGTTCGCCGGCGACCGACGACATGGCGATGATCTGGCCGAAGCCCTGCGCCTTCATCTTGTCGCCGACCAGCACGCCGACGGAAACGGCTGCGGTGTAGTTGATCTGGGCGGTGAGCACGGCCTTGGACTGGTTCTGCCACAGTTCCTCGGCGTCTCCGAGGATGCCGAACGCGACGATGGCGACGTCGACATCGCCCTGCGCCCAAGCGGATTCGATGACCGCCGGATGCGATTTGGTGTCCAGCGCGTCGAAGTCGAGGTACACGACCTCCTTGGCGCCGGCTGCCTCGATCTGGGCGATGGCGGCGTCGCGTTTCGGGGCGTTCGGCAGGTCGGCGAGGATCACGCGGGCCTTGGCGTTCTTGAGGTAGCGCTCGACGATGGCCAGGCCGATCTCCGAGGTGCCGCCGAACAGCAGAATGGTCTGCGGGTTGCCGGTTGCGTCAATCATGGTTTTCCTTTTCAAGATTCAGAGGAGCTCGAGCCGACGGGCCATGTCGGAGGCGAACACGCCGTTCGGGTCGGCTTTGCGGCGGGTGGCGATCCACTCGTCGATCCGCGGGTACATCTTGTGGAAGCTCTCGGCGCTGACACGCGAGTCTTTGGCCGTGTAGACGCGGCCGCCGAATTCCATTGCGCGCTTGTCGAGTTCGTTGAGGAATTCGTTGACGCCGGGCCGGTTCGGGAAGTCCAGGGCGACGTTCCAGCCCTGCATCGGGAAGCTCAGCGGCGCCTTGTTGCCGGGGCCGAACAGTTTGAAGACGTTCAGCGCCGAGTACTGCTTCTGCGTGTGCATCCAGCGGATGATGCCCTTGAACTCTTCCAGTGCATCCGGGGGAACCAGGAACTGATGCTGTGCGAAACCCGCTGGGCCATAGGCATATTGCCAGCCCGAGGTGATATCGAGCATGTGGTAGAACTGCGTCAGGTTGACGATCTTGCCCTGGTAGTTGCCGCTCATCCGGTAGAACGCCTCGCCGATCATGGAGAGCGAGAGCTTGTTCATGAAGCTGACCGGGAACAGGTTCGGGATCGCCGGCAGCTGCGGCGCGGTGAACTTGAGCGGATCCTTGGCCAGCTTGGCGGGCAGCTGATCCACCTTGGCGAGGCTGCCCCGGCTCACCGCGGCGCGGCCGAGCTTGGGTTCCGGGCTGATGAGGTCGAACCAGGCACTCGAGTACGTGTAGTTGTCCTCGCTGCCGTCCTGGTGCACCGCGACGGTTTCTTCCAGATCGTGCGTGGCGATGCCGTCGGCGATGAAGTAGGCGCTCTCGGTGCGCGTCATCTTGATGCGCGCCCGGATCACGATGCCCGTGAGCCCGTTGCCGGCCACGGTCGCCCAGAACAGCTCGCTGTCCGGGCTGTCGGGGGTAATGGTGTGCACCTCGCCGTCGGCCATCAGCAGATCCAGCGACAGCACGTGATTGCCGAAGCTGCCCGCGCTGTGGTGGTTCTTGCCGTGGATATCGGAGGCGATCGCACCGCCGACGGTGACCTGTCGGGTACCCGGCAGCACCGGTACCCACAGCCCGAACGGCAGCGCGGCCTTCATCAGCTGATCGAGGCTGACCCCGGCGTCGACGTCGGCGACGGCGGTCTCGGAGCTGATCGAATGGATCCGGTTCAGCGCCGTCATATCGACGACGATGCCGCCGCCGTTGCACGCCTGGTCGCCGTAGGACCGGCCGAGACCGCGGCCGAGGATGCCGCGGCGCAGGTGGGCGGGGCTGGAAGAGTTTGCGTCCGCGACCCGCTTGACCGCCTCGGCGATCACTGAGACATCGGGTGTGGACAGCACGTTTGTCACGGACGGTGCCGTGCGGCCGAATCCCGTGAGGGCGCGGCGCGTCAGGGGCAGCGTGACGTCAGGCTGGGTAGACATAACGGTCAAAGGGTACCGGCCAACGTCACTTCAACCGGAAAATCACGGCTCGCTGCACCACGAAGTTGATCACTGTCGCCGTGCCCTGGGCGATGACAAAGGCCACCGGCCGCCGCCAGGACTCGCCCGCGAATTGCAGATAGAACAGCTGATTGATGCCGACCTGCAGTCCGAAGGTGACGGCGTACAAGATCACAACCGCGATGAAGCGCGCCCGGCTCGGTTCGGCCTGGAAGGTCCACCGCCTGTTGATCAGGTAGGCCGTCGTCGTGCCTGCGATGAAGCTGAGCGTCTTCGCGATGAGTGTGGCCCGCGCGTCCGGCATGCCGTTGGCCACGAAAACGAAGCTGAGCAGGACGTACAGCCCGTAATCGACCACCGCGGAGAGGCCACCGGTCACGATGAACCGCCACGCCTGCGTCACCAGGCCCAGCGACGCCTCGACGGCTTTCTCGGCGCTGTGTTCTGCATGGTGTTCGGCGGGGATGTCCACTGGCTCGGCCACCCGGGCAGCTTACGTGCACCATGGACACGTGACCGATTTGCTTCAGGCATGGCACACCCTGCTGGCGCGGCATTCGTCGTCGCCTCGCGTCGACGACGTCGGGGCGTCGCTGCTCGGCCGGTGGGCCGAGCCGCACCGCAGTTACCACGACCTCAGTCACCTGCGCGGCATCCTGTCCGGAGTGGACGCCCTGGAGGAGTTCGCCGACGATCCTGACGCGGTCCGCCTGGCGGCCTGGTACCACGACGCGGTGTACGCGGGGCAGTCCGATGACGAGGAGAACAGCGCCCTGCTGGCGGAGTCGGACCTGACCGATCTGGGGGTGGACCCGGAATTCGTGGCGGAGGTGGGCCGCCTGGTGCGGGTGACCATCGCCCACGATCCCGCAGCCGACGATCACAACGGCCAGGTGCTGTCCGACGCCGACCTGGCGGTGCTGGCCGTGCCGCCGGCCGACTACCAACACAACACCGCGCGGGTGCGGGCCGAGTACGGCCATGTCAGCGACGCGGATTTCGGTCTGTGGCGCGGCCGGATGATCGCGGCGATGCTGGCCGGGCCGTCGCTGTACCGCACCGATGAGGGACGGCGGCTGTGGGAGGCCGCGGCACGGACCAATCTGAAGGCGGAGCTCGCGGCGCTCAGCGGCTGACGGCCCTCAGCACGTCGTGCAGCGCGTCGATCGCTGCGTTGAACTCGTGATCGGCGGGCGTGCCGAAACTCACCACCACGCCGTCCTGGGGTGGGGTGTCGGCGGCGTCGGGATGCCGCAGGAGCGCCAGCCCGGACAGCGCGATGCCTGCGTCGGCCGCGCGCCGCATGACCTCATGTTCGGTGCCGTCCGGCAGCCGGATCAGCGCATGCAGTCCGGCGGACAGTCCACTGATCTCGACATCCAGACCGGACAGTTTGGCCGCCAACGCATCTCGTCGGCGGCGGTAGCTGTTGCGCATCCGGCGAATGTGCTTGTCGTACTGGCCGGATTCGATGAAGTCGGCCATGGTCAGTTGGTCGATGGCGTTGACGTAGAACTGCTGTCCGCCTGCCGCCGACAGCACAGGGTCGATCAGGTTGTCGGGCAACACCATCCAGCCGAGCCGCAGCACCGGTGCCAGGCTCTTGCTGGCCGAGCCGAGGTAGGCCACCCGATCGGGATCCAGGCCCTGTATCGAGCCTATTGGTTGCCGGTCGTAACGGAACTCACCGTCGTAGTCATCTTCCAGGACATAGCTTTTCGTGCGGACGGCCCAATCGAGGGCGCGGGTGCGCCGGGTGGGATGCAGTGGTACGCCGTGCGGAAAGTGATGCGCCGGCGTGAGCAGAACCGCTGCGGCGCTGGTCTTTTCGAGGTCATCGACGACGGCGCCGTGGTCATCGATCCGGATCGGCACGGTGCGGGCACCATTGCCGGCGATGGCGTCCCGGAACAGGAACAGTCCGAAGTTCTCGACCGCAATGGTATTGGGCGCGAACACTTTCGAAAGCAGCTCGACGGCGTGCCGGGTCCCGGCGCAGATGACGATCGATTCGGCCGTGGTGCGCACGCCGCGGGCCCGGGCCAGGTAGGTGGCCAGCGCGGCGCGCAGCTCGTGGCGCCCACGGGCGTCGCCGGTGCGGAGCGCTTCGGTCGGGGCGTTGGTCAGGGCGCGTCGGGCCGACGCCAGCCAGGCCTGCCGCGGGAAGGCCGCGACGTTTCCCGAACCGGGCATGAGGGTGTGGGTAGGCGTGCCCGGCCCCGCGCGCTGGGTGGTCGGTGCCGATTCGGTGTGCGAGCCGATGACCCACGTGCCCGCGCCCTGGCGGGAGCCCAGCCAGCCTTCGGCGACCAATTCGGCGTAGGCCTCGGCGACGGTGTTGCGGGCCAAGCCGAGGTCGGCGGCCAGTGATCGGGAGGGCGGCAGCATGGTGCCGGCCGACAGACGGCCCGACCGGACCGCGTCTCTCAGGGCCTGGATCAGCTGGTCGCGAGTGCCGCGCCGGCCCGGTTGGATGGACCGGCCGAGGTCCAGGTGCAGGTCCAGTCCGGCGCCGCCCGCCTCAGAATTGGCCCATGAAACCACGTAGAAATTGAACCATGTTCGCGGGTTTTTGATGGCTAACGTGGATGACATGACCGAGACACTGAACGCACCGACCACCACCGCCCACCCCAAGCGGATCGATATCTACGACGCAGCTCCCGAGCTGTACGCAGGGATGATGGCCTTCAGCAACGCCGCGTCCAAGGAGCTCGATTCGACCATCGGCGAGCTCATCAAGATTCGCGCCTCGCAGATCAACCACTGCGCCTTCTGCCTCGACATGCACGTCCACGACGCGCGGCGTTTCGGCGAGACCGAGCAGCGCCTGGCCCTGGTCGCGGCCTGGGAGGAAGCCGGGGACCTGTTCACCGAGCGTGAGCGGGCCGCGCTGGCCATCACCGAGGCCATCACCGATCTGAGCCACGGACCGGTTCCCGACGATGTCTACGCCCAAGCGGCCGCCGTGTTCACCGAGCGCGAGCTCGCACACGTCGTAGGCATGGCCGCCGTCATCAACTCGTGGAACCGGCTGAACGCCGCTACTCGGAAGGCCGTCCCGCGCCGTCGCTGAACGCGCGGACCGCAGCGGCGAATTCGTCGGGGGCGTCGGACTCGACATACGTTCCGGCGCCCTCGACGATCACCGTCGTGTGGTCGGGGAACGTCGCTTCCAGTCGCTCGCGCTCCTGGGCGCGGAAGGCGATGTCGGCGTCGCCCCAGATGATGAGCGTCGGCAGGTGGGCGACGTCCGGCAGCGCGGCTTCGACCTCCGTGAAGAAGTCCCGGCTCGCCAGCACGCGGCCGGGAAGGACGGCGGATGCCTGGCGCCGGTCTGCGGTGTCCAGCGCGCGGCGGTAGTGGTCCATCTCGGCGTCGGTGAGCTTGCGCCTGCGGTGGCCGGTCGGGATGAACGCGTTGACCAGCAGATTGAACTGCCGCACCAGAAAGCGCGTCGGAAGCCCGCCCATGATGCGGCCGAACGCTTCGAAATGGAGGTCTCCATTGACCGGCCAGGCCCAGGTATTCGCCAGTACCAGCCGATGGAACATGCCCGGCCGGCGCTGCGCCACCGCGAGGCCGATCATGCCGCCCCAGTCCTGCCCGACCAGCGTGACGTCCTTGAGGTCCAGGGCGTCGACGAACGCGGTGACGACGTCCGCGTGCTCCTCGGGCAGGTACCGGTAACCGGTTCTGGGCGTCGACAGCCCGAAACCGGGGTAGTCGAGGGCGATGCATCGAAAGTCTTTGCGCAGCAAGCTGATTATGTCGCGGAAGAGGAATGACCAGGTCGGGTTGCCGTGCAGCATCAACAGCGTGGGGCCTGACCCCTCGTCCACGTAGTGCACGGTGTGGCCGTCGATCTCGATGAAGTGGCTCTCGAACGGGAACAGTTCGTCGTCGACCCAGGCGGGCCGTGTGGTCTGAGCGGTGTTGGTCATGGCAACCCCTATTCGGATTGGCTTCCGGGTATGCTTGAACATCTCATAATCACTTGAGAAACTCAAGTAAAAGGACGGCAATGCGAAGCTACGACCAATACTGTGGGCTCGCCCGTTCGCTCGAAATCGTCGGCGACAGATGGAATCTGCTGATCGTTCGCGAACTCCTCATCGCTCCCGGCCGCTATCGCGATCTGATCGCCCGGCTTCCTGGTATCGCGACCAACCTGCTCGCGGATCGGCTCCGGGACCTCGAGGCCGCGGGCGTCGTCGAGCGGCGGCTGGCCGGCGAGGGCAGTGCGGTCGAGTACACCCTGACCCCCTGGGGCGCGGAGCTGCGCCAGCCGATCGAGAGCCTGCTCCGCTGGTCCACACCGTTGATGATCAGCGGTCCCGCCGACAGTGATTCTTTCCGGCCCGAGTGGCTGACCCTCGCCGTCCCGGCGCTTCTCAATGGCCGGGTCAAGGTCCGCTCCGCCGTGACGATCGGCCTCGTGATCGGCGACCAGACCCTGCAACTGCGCGCGACCCGCGCCGGCTTCGACGTCGGCCCACATGACGGTCGCACGTTCGACGCCTCCGTCACGGCGATCCCCGCCTGCATCCTCGGTCTCGCCGCGGGCGCACTCAGCCTCGGTGACGCGCGTGCGCTCGGGCTCGTCGAAGTCTACGGCGATGAGGCCGCCGTCCGATCAGTCTTCGTCGCCTGACGCCAGCGGAGGCGGGATGTCTTGTTGCTCTGCGGCTTCTCGTTCTTGGCGTTCTTTGCGTAGGCGTTCGAAGGCTTCTCGGGCGGCTTCGCGCTCGTCGATCTCGGCTTGGTTGACGGCGCGTTCGTATGCGATCTGCTGGGCTTGGTCTTGCGCGCGGGTTCGCCGGCGGGTGGGCATCATGATGTCCCGGCCGGGAGCCGTTGCGGTGTCCAGATCGGTGACAGCCGGTGGCGGGTTCGGCAGCGGGGTGTCGGTGACCGTGCGGGGGAACAAGATCCGGCTTTCCGGCACGCTGATGTAGGTGTGGCCCGTCGGTGCGGTCCACACGATGCTGCCGTCGGGTTGTTGACGGTCACGCCAGCCATCGGGGCCGCCGTAGAACGTTTTCAGTAGATGGTGTTTGCGGCATTTCGGGCTCAGGTTGCCCGGATGGGTGGGCCCGGCCGGCCACGGCACGGTGTGGTCGATATCGGAGGCGGTGGCCGGGTGATCGCAGCCCGGGAACATGCATGTCATGGCCCGCATCCGCACGAACTCATCCATCGCGGCCGACGGCCGGTACCGCGGCACCTCATCCAAATCAGCGGCGGAGGCGACGGTGCGAACTTTCGCACCCCGGGCCACCAGATCCGCCAGCACCGCCGGCGGCACCACGCCGCCGCCGAGCACATAGCCGACCGGGGTACGCGCCGGCGTCGGGGGCTTCGCGGACGTCGGGACCGGCGTGGACGCCGTATCGCTGGCCGCTTCGAACGCCGGAGGCGCGGGGGTTTCGGCGGGCCGCGAATCGGCCGCCGGCGCCGGTTCGGGCGTGGGCGTCGACGTCGTGTCGTTCGCAGGCTCGGGTGCGGGATGCGGTTCTGGCTTGGGCGCAACCAGCGGCGCGTCCGGATCCCCGCTGAGCAGCGGATCGGCCACCGGCGTCGGTAGCGCATTGGTGAGCACATGAAGCACCACCGCCGCCGCCCGCGCATCCGGCCCGGCGGCGGGGCAATCCGGGTCACCACATTGGCAGGCCAACCGATCCCCGCGCGCGGCCAGCACCCCCAGGGCATCGGCGCGGCGCTGCCCGAACGTACGGGGATCGTTCTCGCAGACTTGGCGGGCCATCTCGGTCAGCACCCGATCCAACAACTCCGCATCAGTAGCGAGTAGGGCACCCCAGATGGAGGCGGTCCCGGTCTCGTCATCGGGTTTGCCCACCCCGACCCCGCGGCGGCGCGCCGCCGACCGCACCTTCAAGACCGCGGCCGGATCGAACTTCTGCACCCAGCCATCGATCTTCTTCTCGATCTTCTTGCGCGACAACCCCGCCCACTCGACCAACGCCCCCGCCAATGCCGCGTCGATCACCGCCAGGGTATTGGGGTCCTCCACCAGACGGGTGCGCCAGCAGATCGTGCCCACCGTGCGTGCCGACACCCCACCGTCAGCGAACACCGCCGCCACTCGAGGAAGACGGAACCGCAACGCGACCGCGATCGACAACTGCCCCGAGGCTTCGCGCTTCCCGATGCCGAGTGCGGCACCGACTTCGGCGACGGCGGCGTCCCAGCCATCACAGGCCCACCACTGCCGGCCAGCCTGGTCATCGACACGCAACATCGCCAGATCAGCGATAGCCCGAAACTTCCCAGCCTCCGCGGTGTTCGATACCCGGGCAAAATGGATCATCAAATCGACCACGCCGACATCGTGGACCAGCACACCGCTGGCCCCGATACCAGAATGTTCGAACATATGTGCGAGTCTACGCGCACTCGGCAAGACGTGCCAGGGGCAATTCAAACCTGTGGATAACTCACATCGGCGCAGGCGAACAACTCATGGGGTGCTCGGAGTCGGCCGCCCGTAGCAGCCGACCCCGAGCGTCGCGGTGAATCAAGCAGTGGTGTCGAAAGCGTCCCGGATGCTCTCGCGCGAAGCAGAAACCTGCGCCTCGATGGCTTCGCGGGCCGACGATGCGGTGGTGCGCAGCTCGCTCCACTCGCGGGTGGCGACCTCGCGCACGTCCTCGGCGCCCTGGGCCGCGGTGCCGGCCACGGTGAACAGGCCGTCCACCGCGGTCGCGGTCAGGGCGCCCTGCGCGCGCACCAGCGAGCCGGCCACCTGCGAGGCACCGGCGATGATGGCGTTGGGGCCCACCGCATTACGGCCGACGTACTCGCCGACGGCGCTGCGGATGTCGCGGCCCGATTCGGCCAGTACGTCCTGAACGGCGGAACCGGTCTCGCTCACCGCGTCGGGCAGAGTGGCGCCGTCGCGGATGGACGAGATCACCTTGGCCGGCGACTCGACGACCGCTTCGGTGGCGGCCGACGTCGCGCTGACCAGCTGGCGGGTGAGGCTGTGGCCGGCGTCGAGCTGACGCTCGAGCACGCCGCTCAGCACCTCGCGGATGGCGAGGCCGGCGTTGGTCGCTTCTACAGCGGCGGCCTCGGCGGTCTGGACGAGCTCGGCCTCGATGACCTGCCCGTTCGCGGTGTCGTTGGTGGTGGGGTTTTCGGTGATGGTCATGGTTGCTCCTGTTGGAACGCGGAAAGCCGGTCGCCCCAATTGAACCCCGCGCCACCGAACCTGAGGTGACGCTCAGGTGACCGGCCGGATCCATGGAGACAACCAGCTAAGCCCGCGGTAGTGACATGCGCGACACCTCATCAGCCGAATCCGCGTGCCGGATCGGTGCGAAGGCGAATCACACCCAGTACGGAACCCGGGCGCGGTACTGCCGCATCGCGAGCGCAGCGACGACCCAGCCCAACACGGTCAACGTGATCACCACGAGCCAGTGCCGCAACTCCTGGGGCTCGCCCAGCAGCGGCGCACGGACGATGTCGACGTAATGCAGAAGTGGGTTGAGCTCAATGATTTTCGCCCAGGTACCCGCGCCCTGGAGGCGCAGCGTCTGGTCGTTCCAGATGATCGGCGTGATGTAGAACAGCAGCTGCACCAGGCTCGCGAGCAGCGGGCTGATGTCCCGGTACCGCGTGGCGAGGATGCCGAAACACAAGGCGACCCAGACGCAATTGGCCACTATCAGCGCCAGCGCCGGGATCACCGACAGGTCAGCCCAGGACCAAGGTTTGGGGAAGATGATCGCGATGATCACGAAGATGATGATGTTGTGCGCGAACAGCAGCACCTGGCGCCACACCAACCGGTAGACGTGCACCGACAGCGGCGTCGGAAGTTGTTTGATGAGGCCCTCATTGGCGATGAACACGTCGGCGCCTTCGAGGATGGACGCGTTGATCAGGTTCCAGATGATCAGGCCGAGGGTCACGTAGGGCAGGTGCTCGGCCAGTGGCAGATGGAACAGCTGGGAGTACAGGCCGCCAAGCGCCACGGCCATGGTGCCGGTCGCGATGGTGATCCAGATGGGGCCGAGCACCGAGCGCCGGTAGCGCTGCTTGATGTCCTGCCAGCCCAGGTGTAGCCAGAGTTCGCGCTTGCCGAAGCCGGTCACCAGGTCGCCCCAGGCGCGGCGCAGCGTCTTGGACTGCGCGGCCGCGTCGGTGAACGTCATCGCTGCCCTCCTGTAGTGGGTCCGCCCGAACCGGGCCTGCTGAACTTCTCGTCTCGTCCCAAGCGGCGCAACCGCATCCAGTCGCGCAGCCCGGCCGGATCACGCCGGGTGATCAGGAAGTACCACCCGAACCGCACCCACTCCTGCGGGACGAGCTTGCGCAGGCCCGGTTGGGACTGGAGATATCCGCGGTTGCGGTACGTGAAATAGCGCTTGGTGGCGTCGTCGGGGTACTGCGTGTGCATCCGGCCGCCGAGGATCGGCTTGAACTCGTCGGACCCCTGCGGGTGCAGATACACCGCGTTCAGGCAGGTGCCGAACGGCAGCCCGGAGCGGACGAGCCGGCGGTGCACCTCGACCTCATCCCCGCGGACGAACAACCGGATGTCGGGTACGCCAACGGCTTCCAGCGTCGCTGCCCGGAACAGTGCGCCGTTGAACAACGATGCGATGCCGGGGAGCAGATCTACGCCCGCGTCTTTGTCCACCTGCAACTCCGACACATATCGTCGCCACACCAACCCGCGGCGCAGCGGAAAGGCCAGGCGGGCAGGCTCATTCAGGTCGCACACCATGGGCGACACCTCGGCCAGGTCGTGCTTGGCCGCACAGTCCAACAGCGTCGCCAGCACCGACGTGTCGGCCGGACGCCCGTCGTCGTCGGCCAGCCACACCCACTCGGCGCCCAGCGCCAGGGCATGCAGGATGCCCAGGGCGAAACCGCCTGCGCCGCCGAGGTTTCGGGCCGAACCGAGGTACGTCGTCGCGACCGGCTGGGACTCGACGAGAACCCGCACTGCCGGATCGTTGTCGTTATCGACGACGACGACGTGGTCGGGCAGTCGCGTCTGGGAGCACACCACGGCAAGGGATTTCGCCAACAGCTCCGGCCGCCGGTGGGTGACGATCACCGCGCACAACATGTCGGTCACGCCTGGCGCTCGCGCTCGTTCTCTTCGAGCACCTCGCGCACGTGCCGCGCCGCATCGTCGCCCTCATAAGCGCGGACGACGTCCTCGATGCCGCCGGTCATGCGGATGGTGCCGTGGTCGACCCACATCGCGGTCTGGCACAGCCGGGCCAGGAATTCGTTGGAATGGCTTGCGAACACCAGGATTCCGGAGCGTTCCACCAGGGCTTGCAGTCGAGTGCGCGCCTTCTTCAGGAATTCCGCATCCACCGCGCCGATGCCCTCGTCGAGCAGCAGGATTTCGGGGTCGATGCTGGTGACCACACCCATGGCCAGGCGCACGCGCATGCCGGTGGAGTACGTGCGCAGTGGCATCGAGAGGTACTCGCCGAGTTCGGTGAACTCGGCGATCTCGTCAACCTTGGCCAGCATCTGCTTGCGGGTCTGCCCGAGGAACAGGCCGCGGATGATGATGTTCTCGAAACCGGAGATCTCCGGGTCCATGCCGACACCCAGGTCGAAGACCGGGGCAACGCGGCCGCGCACCGTCGCCGAACCGCGTGTCGGTTCGTAGATGCCCGACAGCAGGCGCAGCAGCGTCGACTTGCCGGCGCCGTTGTGCCCGACCAGCCCCACCCGGTCGCCCATCTTGAGCGACATGGTGATATCCCGAAGTGCTTCGATCACAACGACATTCGACTCGTTGCGGTTGATCCCGCCGCCGGCCTTGCCCAGGAAGGCCTTCTTCAGCGAACGGGATTTCGCGTCGAAGATCGGGAATTCGACCCACGCGTTCTGCGTGGAGATGTGCGGTTCCGTCACGGTCTACAGGTACTGGCCGGTGCCGGACTGGAACGGGCCGCGGCCGGCGTCGGCGCCAGGCGGCAGGGCGCCCTGGCGCATCTGCTCGAGCTGTGCACGGGCGGCCATCTGCTGAGCGAACAGGGCCGTCTGGATGCCGTGGAACAGGCCTTCCAGCCAGCCGACCAGCTGGGCCTGCGCGATGCGCAGCTCGGCGGCCGACGGCACCTTCTCCTCGGAGAACGGCAGCGACAGCCGCTCCAGCTCCTCGGTCAGTTCTGGCGCAAGGCCGTCTTCGAGTTCCCGGATGCTCGACCGGTGGATGTCGCGCAAGCGGTTGCGGCTGGCCTCGTCCAGCGGCGCGGAGCGCACCTCTTCCAGCAGCTGCTTGATCATGGTGCCGATGCGCATGACCTTGGCCGGCTGCTCGACCAGATCGGTCAGCGATTTGCCTTCGTCGCCCTGGTCGGAGTCCTGTCCCGGTTCCCCGCCCAATGCCAGGTCCCCGCCGATGACCTCGATGTTGTCGTCGTCGTCTTCTGGTTTCAGCGTCATGCCTGCAGTGTTCCTATCTGTTCGCCGGTGCGGCGTCGCCGCGCCACTCGTAGATGCGGGACCGCCCATTGTCGTAGATCTTCGCCCACGACTTCGACCTATCCAGCGACACTAGTCCGTCGGGCATGACGAACCCCTTGACGATGGTCGAGCTGGTGATCACGTACTTGATGTTCAGGGCGTGCACGGCCTCGGCGATCCGCCGGTCGGTGTCGGCGTCGTCGGCGTAGGCCCAGAAGATGAAGCGGTGGTAGCCGGGGCCCTGTTGCTGCGGGTAGTCGTAGTGGGTCCACAGCGGATGCAGTCCGGCGACCGCGTACATCCACGACGTGCCGTCGGTGTTCGCGTTGCCGATCAAGGTGTCCTTGGCGCCGGGCAGCGTCGCCAGGTAGGCAAAGGCCTGGAGGTTCTTGTCATTGACCATGATCTGGTCGTACTTCTGGCCGATCAGGTAGCGGTGCCGCGGGAAGTAGTGCCACGCCAGGCCGACCGTCGAAAACGCGAGCAGCGCCACTGTCACCACGGCCCAGAACCGCTCTGTCCGGGGCGCACGTTTCTGCAGCCAACCGACGGCGAAGGCGATGACGGCGAACAATGCGATGCCGGCGAACGGCGTGATCAGCAGGGTCACGACGGCAGACAGCCGGCGTGGGTCGCTGTAGTAGAGGTCGGCGTACGACCCGATCAATGCGCCGATCGGGCCACCGAACGGCGCACCCGAATGCACGATCGCGACCATCAGCAGCACCCACACCGCAGCCGGCCACCAGACCCGTTTGATCAGCAGGATCAGGCCACCGATGCCGCCGAGCGCGATGAGGATGTTCTGAATCGGATAGTCGTTGAGGTGACGCGTGTGCTGCACGATGGCGTTGAACAGCACCCGGAGTCGAGTCTGATGCGTGATGAAGGCGTGCCCGACGATGATGTCGGCCTGCGCAAGCACTCCGATGAACTGCGGCAGCAACAGCAGTAGAGACGGCACGGCGACGGCCGCCAGGGTCACGAAGTCGCCGAGCCGGCCGCGCACCGGATTCCGGAGGGTGTCGCACAGCCACCAGGCGCCGACGAAAGTGACGACGACGATGCCGCCCGTGATGTGGGTGGAGAACACCCCGATCAGTGCGATGACGGCCAGTGGGATCCGGTCGCGGTGCCGCAGGCACGACATGATCAGCACGGTCGTCGGCCCGGCGAGGCCGTAGGCCACCAGGTTGGGGACGGCGGCAACGTCGAACTCGACGTAGGGCACCGCGGTGAACGACGCCGCCAGCGCCCCCGCCGCGGCGGCGGCTCCGGCGCTCCAGCGTTGGCACTTGTACGGCCGGACCATGGCCCACGTCAGACTCGCCGCGCTGACCGGGAACAGCCAGATCGAGGCAGCCAGGGAGTGCAGGGTGTAGGCCGTCGTCGGGGCCGCGCCGGTGAGTTGGCAGAAGACGGCGGCGAGCGCGTGGAATGTCGACGGGTAGTACAGCAACGCGTGCGTCTCGACATTGCGAAGCTCACCCATGTGCAGCGGTGACGCCTGACCGACGTCGAGAATCCAGCGGATGGTGTTGCCGTGCCAGACCGAGTCCCAGGTGCTCGGAATGGATTGCCAATGCGGCATGCCGAGGATTGCTGAAATTGCGATCGCCGTCGCGCCGACGAGAATGCCCGCGGCGACGAACAGGGCTGGGCCGCGGCCGATCGCGAGGGCTTCCGCCGTGGTGTCCCGGTAGCGCCGCAGCGCACGACGAAGCCCGGCAACCACCGCGACCACGATGACGACCGCCAGCAAAGCCGTCCAGCCGTTCCACGGGACGCCGACGGCACCGAGTGGGACGACGGCCAAAGCTACGATGCCGTAGGTCACTGCGGGGCCGACTGCGATCGCAACGGGCCAGGTTAGCTGTGCTACACGAGCGGTGATTGCTCCAGGGATCACCATGATCAACAGGGCGACAAGGACGCCAGACGCCAAGTTCACTGCACTAGTATGGCTGTTCGGGTGGCCCGGCTTTCGCCGGTGTGCAGCGGGGCACGCCCGCCGGAAAAATTTGGCTGGCAGGCCTGAATCGCTCGAAGGTTGGCATGGCATGGCATACGACGTCGCCCGGGTGCGCGGTCTGCACCCGTCACTGGGCGGCGGCTGGGTGCATTTCGATGCCCCGACCGGGATGCTGCTGCCGGACTCGGTAGCGACCACCGTTTCGACCGCTTTCCGCGGGTCCATGTCGTCGGCTGCGGGTCCGCATCCGGCCGCGCAGCGCAGCGCCGCAGTCCTGACTGCCGCGCGCCAGGCGGTCGCCGATCTCGTCGGTGGCGATCCGCGCGGCGTGGTGTTCGGCGCCGATCGCGCCGTGCTGCTGAACTCGCTGGCCGAGGCGTCGGCGTCGCGGTCGGGCCTGGGCTACGAAGTGGTCGTCACCCGCCTGGACGACGAGGCCAACATCGCCCCGTGGCTGCGGGCCGCGAATCGCTATGGCGCCAAGGTCAAGTGGGCCGAGGTCGACATCGAGACCGGGGAGCTGCCGAGCTGGCAGTGGGAGACGCTCATCACCCGGCCGACCCGGTTGATCGCGATCACGTCGGCATCCTCGAAGCTCGGTACCGTCACCGATCTGCGGCCCGTGACCAAGATGGCGCGGGAGAACGGTGGCATGGTCGTCGTCGACCACTCCGTGGCCGCGCCGTACCGCCTGTTGGACATCAACGACGTCGACGCCGACGTGGTGGCGCTCAACGCGATCGCGTGGGGTGGCCCGCCGATCGGTGCGCTGGTGTTCCGTGACCCGGCGATGATCGACTCCTTGGCGGCGGTGTCCCTGGATCCGAATGCCACCGGGGCCGCGCGTCTGGAAGTCGGCGCGCACCAGTTCGGACTGCTCGGTGGCGTCGTCGCCAGCATCGAGTACCTGGCCAACCTCGACGACGCGGCCACCGGCACCCGTCGCGAACGGCTCGCGCGCTCCATGCAGTCGGCGGAGGCCTACCTGGGACGGGTGTTCGGGTACCTGCGCAACTCGCTGCGGTCGTTGCCGTTGGTCATGGTGCTCGGTGCGCCCGAGGCTGCCATTCCGGTGCTGAGCTTCGCGGTGCAGGGCGTGCCCGCCGACACTGTGATCAGCCGGCTCGCCGACAACGGCGTGTTGGCCGTGTCGGACGGCAACTCCCGGGTGCTGGAGGCCATCGGCGTCAATGACATCGGGGGCGCCGTCACGGTCGGCCTCGGCCACTACACGACGACCGCCGAAGTGGATCAGCTGGTCCGGGCGCTGGCGTCGCTCGGTTAGTTACCTGAAGTCCAGCGCGTCGAGCAGCAGCTGCGGCGGTTCGATCTTCCCGGAACCGTCCGTCGCGATGCAGACGTACACGGTCCGCGCGGTGACGATGGGCCGCGTGGAATCGCCTGCGTGGATGAGAAATTCGACGGTGAACGAGGTGCGTCCGCGGGCGGGCACCGTGACGTCGACGTGAATCCGGTCGCCCCACTTCAGAGACCCCGACCAGTCCAGTTCGGTGTGGACCACCTGGGTGTCCACGCCGGCGTCGACAACGTCGTGCCATGACGTCGTCTGTGCGACGAACGCGCCGAAGGCCTCGTCCATGTAGGCCAGGTACCACATGTTGAAGACCACGCCCTGCTGGTCGACCTCGAGATAGCGGACCGGCGCGGTGTAGGTGAACGTCACGCCGTCAACCTAATCCCTCACCCGCAGAAGCACTTTCCCGGACACGGCGCCGGCCTGCAGGAGCTGGTGGGCCGCCGCCGCCTGCTCGATGGGCAGCTCGGTACCGATGATCGGGCGCACCCGGCCGTCGGCGATCATGGGCCAAACATGTTGTACCACTTCGGAAATCACCGCGGCCTTGCCGGACGGCCCGCCGAGAGGGCGGGAGCGCAACGCGGTGGCGATGACGCCGGCCCGCTTGGCCAGGAGCTTGGCGATGTTCAACTCGCCCTTGACGCCACCCTGCATGCCGATGATCACCACGCGACCGTCGGGCGCGAGCGCATCGATGTTCCGGTCCAGGTACGAGGCGCCCATGATGTCGAAGATGACGTCGGCGCCGCCCGCCTCCGTAACCCGTTCGACGAAGTCCTCGTCGCGGTAGTTGATCAGGATGTCGGCGCCGAGTTCGCGGCAGAGCTCGAGCTTTTCGAGTGACGCAGTGACCGCGACACGGGCGCCCAATGCGTGCGCGACCTGGATGGCATGCGTGCCGATGCCGCTCGCGCCGCCGTGCAGCAGCACCAGCTGGCCGGAGCTCAGGTGGGCGGTCATGGCCAGGTTGGACCACACCGTCGCGGCGACCTCCGGCAGGCCGGCCGCATGATGCAGCCCCACGCCCGCCGGGATCGGCATGACCTGGGCCGCGGGCACGGCCACTTTTTCGGCATAGCCACCGCCGGCCAGCAGGGCACACACCTCGTCGCCGACGGCCCAGCCCGCGACGCCGGCGCCGACAGCGGAGATGACGCCCGAGACCTCCAGCCCGAGGATTTCGCTGGCGCCCGGCGGCGGGGGATAAAGGCCGGCGGCTTGCAGCAGGTCGGCCCGGTTCACTCCGGCGGTCGTCACGTCGATGACGACTTCGCCATCGGCGGCCGTTACGTCCGGTACCTCGGACCATGCCAGTTGACCTGGGGATTCGACGACGATGGCGCGCATAGCCGCAACGCTACACACGGACCCTCCGAGCCCGCCCGGGCCCGGACCCCTTAGGCTGTTCCGCGGTGGCGTGGCAGAGCGGCCTAATGCACTCGCCTTGAAAGCGAGAGTTGGTTAAACCCAACCGGGGGTTCAAATCCCTCCGCCACCGCCGAGTCGCCGGACGCAATTTCAGTCGGCCCGCAGCGTCTCGAGCATCCCCGGCCGCAGTAGATCGGCGATCCGGTCCCACGGCACGGTCACCGGCACGTAGTCACCCATCGCATGGGCCACCGGTACATAGACCTGAAGCCCAGTGGGCGTCGGCAGCCAGTTGACGTCGATGTCGTCCTGCGACAACTGCTGCGCATCCAGCCGCCCGCTGGTGTCCAGCTGCGGCAGCAGCATTCGCAGCCGGGTCAGCGCGGCCGCGTGATCCTGGTAGAGGTCGTTGACGGTGACCGGTGTCGCGGTGCGGGTCGCGATCACCACCGTGCCCAGGCTTTGATTGGGGTGCGCGGCGCCCTTGCCGTACCAGAACAGCACGATGCGTCCGGCCACGACGCCGGAGCCGATTCTCGTTACGCCGCTACGGAACCCGTCGATCTCGCCGTCGTCGACACTCATGGTGGCGGATTGCTCGGGCATATCGGCCCGGGAGGCCCGCGTGGCGGCGTTGAAGCGTGCGGTGACGGCTGGGTCGCCACCGGAAAGCTGCGGGATGGTCACCGACTTTCCGGGCTGCGACCCGGGCGTGGTGATCGACGTGATCGTGTATCCGTGTGCGTCGGGGGCCGGCGGTGCGGTTGTGGTGGCGCTCGGCGTGGCAGTCGTCGTCTGCACGGACGGTGGCGCGGACGTGAGCGATGGCGGTTTGTCTTGCCCGCATCCTGCGAGTGCGAGAACGGCCACCGCCGTCGTTGCGATGGTGGCGGACAGCGGTGTTGCGGGCGGCATGGCAATGAATCTATCCAGCTGGTGCCGGACGGATGGTCACGTCAGCCGATGTTCAGCTGTGTGTGCACCGGCGTCGTCCCGGTCGTCAGATCCAGCACCGGGCAGTGCGCGTCCACCGCTTCCCGTAGTTCGTGGTAGCGCTCGGCGGTCTCCGGGCCGGAGACATTGACCGTGACCCGAATCTGTTGGAAGCCGGGGCGGACGGTGTCGTCGAGCCCGAAGAAGCCGCGCACATCGAGATCGCCTTCCGCGCTTGCGCTGAGGGAGTCGACCTGGATGCCGAGGCGTTCCGCCCAGAATCGATAGGTCACCACCTGGCAGGACAGCAGCGACGCGAGGTAGTACTCGACGGGGTTGGGTGCCGTGTGCTGACCGCCGAGCGCGGGTGGCTCGTCGACTTGCACCTGGTATTTGCCGAGGGTGATCTCACTGCCGACGGTGCCTTCCGGCTGAGCCGAGGCCTTGAACACCACGGTGGCCGCGGCGGGATTGTCGGCGACGGCCGCTCGGGTGGCATCGGTGATCGCGTTGAGGGAAGTCACGGAAGCAGTCATGCGCCGACGTTATTTGCGTCGGCGTCGGGGTTCGACCGTTGTGCCCACGATGAATTCAACTTCCGGTTTAGGCTTCGGCCATACGACGGCTCAGATTGGACGAGAAGATGCCCGGTACCGCGGTTTCGGCCATGAGCAAGTTGATGTTTCGGGGCATGGACAAACTGCGGCACCGGGAGGCCTTCGACATCGGGGAGCCGACTGCCACCGATTTCGCCGGCTTCGACCGGGCCCGGCAGATCGTGCTCGTCACGTTCAAGCGGTCCGGTGAGGCCATGCCCAGCCCGATCAATCACGGTGTGGCCGAAGGGAAGTTGTATGTCCGCACCGACGCGTCGACGGGGAAGGTGAAGCGGCTGCGCAACGATCCGCGCGTGGTTGTGGTGCCGTGCAACCTTCGGGGCAAGCCGGCAGGACAACCGGCGGCCGGCATCGCCCGCATCCTCCCGGAGGCCGAGCATGCGCACGCAGACGCCGTGATCGCCGCGAACTGGTCACCGGCCATGAAGCTGTTCGAGCGGACGCTCGACAAGAGCAGTTCCACGTTCGACATTCCGATGGCCTACATCGAGATCAGCCCGTGCGCGTCCTGAGGTTCATCTGGAGCGGGGTGCTGGCGTTCGACCGTGTCGGCAAACGTATTCCGCAGTTGGTCCAAATCTGGCTCGGCGAGCTGTTTTTCGTCGTTCCGCTGATGTTCTTCATCGCCAAGATCATCGACATCCGTGGCGGATTCGGGGTGCCGGGTACCGGAGGACGCCTGCCCGCGGTGTTTTGGGGCGCGCTGGCAGTCTCGCTGGTGGCGGGCTTCTTTTTCGTTCGGGGACTGGTCCGGCCCCGGGTGGTGGACGGGAGTTGGACGCCGATCTCGACCGCCGACATCGGTGACTTCACCGTCGGCGTCGGGGTCAAGAGCTGGACCGTCGAATACAAGTACCTGACGAGCCATCCGTCGTATGCCCTGCTACTGCTCCTCACCCTGCCGATTCCGCTGGTGATGGTGCTGGCGACCATCGACCACGGCGGCAGCACGTTCTACTTCCGGGTCGCCGGCATTGTCGGATTGTGCATTCTGGCCGCGATGGCGCTGGCGCGCGTATTGGCTTGGTATGTCTTCCGATTCGGTCGCAAGCAGCTGGAGAACCAGGGGCCGCGTCAGGCGTGGGAGATCGCGTGGAAGCCGGTGCTGATGCTGCTCGTGATGATCTACGCCATCATCGGCATCCCACTCGGCTGGCTGTGGTTCCAGGAGCAGCGGACCATCGCCGCGCTACCGGTGGTCTCCGTGCAGGACGGTGTCGACCACGTGGGGCAGTACCGTCGCGTCGACGGCGAAGTCGCCTCCGAGCCGGTGTACTGGGCGCCACGCGGGACGGGCCGCGGGGGTGACAACTACGCGGGTTCCGGTGTGCTGGTGAAACTTCCGTCCGGCGGCGACGCCCTGCTGCTGGCCGAGTCGATGTCGGTGCCCGACTTCATCGGCGTGATGCGGGACGTCAGGGACGGCAGGCTCAGGGCCCAGGGCAAGGTCGTCGACGCCATCACCGACACCCAGTTGGAGTACTACGGCTTCCAGGTCGACGCATTCCCGGAGCCCTCACCGGACGGCCGGGTGATGGTCCTGCTGAGCTACCCGTGACCGCGGAACCGCCAGAATATTGGTATGACCACTAGACCTCTTACCTTTTGCGGGTTACTGTCGTCGTCATGGAGTTGACGTCGATCAAGCGGCGCTCGGCAGCGGACGAGGTGCACGACCAGCTGCTCAAGCAGCTCGTCGCGGGCGCCCAGCCACCGGGCTCGCGCCTGCCGAGTGAGCGCAAGCTGGCCGAGGTACTGGGTGTTTCACGGCCTGTGGTGCGTGAGGCGATCCAGCGGCTGGTCGCGTCCGGACATCTCGAGGTCCGGCAGGGCGACGGCGCCGTCGTCAACGACATCACCCGAACGGGCGGGCTGGATCTGCTGCCCTACCTGCTGGTGGATGCGCCCGACGGGGCCATGGTGAACCCGTCGGTGGTGCGCAGCGTCCTGGAGGTGCGCGAGTACCTCGGTCCGTGGATCGCCGAACGGGCGGCGACCCGTTCAGGGGCAGAGCTCCGGGAAGCGCTGACGCAGGTGCTCGCCGACCTCGACGGCGCGCAATCTGGAGCCGAGCAGCAGCAGGCGGCGCTCGCCTTCTGGGGATGTCTTGTGCGCGGGGCGGATTCGATTGCGATGACGCTGATCTACAACGGCATGCGGCGGGTGTACGAGCCGATGCTCGCGGTGGTGGCGGATGCCGTCGCCGCGGCGGAACCGGCCGCCCTGTACCGCGACCTCGCGGCAGCCGTTACCGCGGGCGACGGGGCCGCGGCTCGACGTGCGGCGGCGACGGTATTGGGCGGCGCGACCGTCGTCCTCGGCGGATTTCTCGACGAGATGGAGAAGGCATGACCACGGTTCGTACCACCACCCGCGCCCGGGGCGTGACCCTGCGCCAGACGGCTCGCGAGTTCTGGCGCCATCCGACGCCGTGGATGATCCTGGCGTATCTGGCCGGTGTGCTTGCCGCTCGAATCATATTGGGTGGCTTTGCCATTCGTGAACTGTGGATACCAGTCGTCGTGTTGGCGCTGCTCCCGTTCATCGAGTGGGTGATCCATGTGTTCGTATTGCACTGGAAGCCACGCGATCTCGGTCCGGTCAAGCTGGACACGCGGCTGGCTCGCGATCATCGGCGGCATCACGCGGACCCTCGTGATGTCGATCTGGTGTTCATCCCCACGCGGAGCCTGCCCTGGGCGCTGGCGATCCTGGGCGTCGTGGCGCCGCTCGGCATCGGCGTTCTCGTCGGCACCCCGCTGACAGGCACGCTGTCCTTCATGGTGGTCGGGGCGCTGACGCTGCTGGGCTACGAGTGGATTCATTACCTGGTGCACACCGACTACAAGCCGCGGACGGGGCTGTACAAGGCGGTCTGGCGCAATCATCGGCAGCACCACTTCAAGAACGAGCACTACTGGTTCTCCGTCACCACATCGGGCATCTCGGACCGGGTGCTCCGCACGTACCCGGACCCCGCGACGGTCGAGACCAGCCCGACGGCAAAGAACCTGCACGGGGCGACGAATTAGCCGCCCTTACAGGGGATGTCGACCCACACGGTGGTGAACCTCGGGTGCTTCAGCGCAGCGTCAACCAGACCAGGCTGCCCAGCCCGGCCACCACGCAGTAGATGGCGAACGGCGTCAGCGTGCGCGTCTCGAAGTACTTCACCAGGAACCGCACCGACAGATATGCCGCGACGAACGCCGCTGCGCTGCCGGCCAGCACCTGTCCGCCGATGCCGTCGCCCGCCGGGCCGAACAGCTCCGGAATCTTCAGCGCCCCCGCGGCGAGGATCACCGGCGTCGCCAAGAGGAACGAGAACCGTGCGGCGTCCTCATGCGACAACCCGCGGAGCACGCCGGCGACCATCGTGGCGCCCGAGCGGCTGATGCCGGGCAGCAGCGCCAGAATCTGGGCCGCGCCGATACCCATCGCCTCCGGGATCGGGAGCCGGGCCAGCCGCTCGTCGGAATCGTTGAGGCCTTCTGAATGCACGGCGGCGGGCACGGCCGACGCCGTCCGGTGCCGAAGCCGTTCGCCCACAAAGAGAACGACGCCGTTGATCGCCAGGAACACCGCCGCGGGCACGGGCTTGCCCAGCGATGTGCGCAGCGCGTGGTCCAGCGCCAGCCCGGCGATGCCGACGGGGATGGTCGCCAGGATCAGTAGCCACGCCAGTCGCTCGGCCGACGTGGTGATCCGCCGGTTCCTGATCGACGACACCAACCCGCCGGCTACCGCGACCCAGTCGCGCCAGAAGAACACCAGCAGCGCCACTGCCGTCGCCACGTGCACGGCCACCAGGAACGCGAGGTACGGCGACTTCTCGGCCGTCATACTCAGATCCTGGGCCCACGGACCGCCGACAAGGGCCGGCACCAGGATCGAGTGGCCCAGGCTCGACACCGGGAACAGCTCGGTGACCCCCTGGAACGCGCCGACTACGATCGCTTCGATGTAGTTGAGGCTCAAGGTGATTGGCCCCTACTCGCCCTTGAATTCCGGTGCGCGCTTCTCGAACATCGCGGTGATGCCCTCGCTCAGATCCTTCGACGCGATGAACGCAGAGTTCCACGCCGCCACATACCGCAGGCTGGCCGAAACCCGTTCGGTGCGTTGCTCGTCCAGCACGTCCTTGACACCGCGCACCGTCAGCGGCGGGTTGGCGGCGATCTCGCGTGCGGTCTCGTGCGCGGCGGCCAGCGACGCGTCGGCGTCGGCGTAGACGTCGTTCACCAGACCGATCTTCTCGGCCCGGGCAGCGTCGATGTCCTTGCCCGTCAACGCCAATTCGCGCAGATGCCCGTCGTTCAGGATCAGCGGCAACCGGGCCAGCGAGCCCACGTCCGCGACGATGGCCAGTTTCACCTCACGCACCGAGAACTTCGCGTCGGCGCTCGCGTAGCGGATGTCCACCGCCGAGATCAGGTCGACGCCGCCGCCGATGCACCAGCCCTGGATCGAGGCGATGGTCGGCGTCCGGCAGTCGCCGACAGCGGTGATGGCGTCCTGCATGCCGCGCACCATGGTGTGGAAGTCGGCGCGCTCCTTGGCCAGCCCGCCGCCGAGCATCGGTGCGAGCATGCCGCCCATGGCGGGCAGGTCAAGCCCGTAGCTGAAGTTGCGGCCCGAGCCGGTGAGCACGATGGCGCGCACGTCGGGATCGGCGTCCAGGGCGGCGAAAGCCACGGGCAGCTCGGCCCAGAAGGCCGGGCCCATGGCGTTGCCCTTGCCGGGGCCGAGCAGTGTCACCTGGGCGACGTGGTCCTTGGTCTCGATGGAGAGCGATTCGAAGCTTCCCGGGGTTTCAGCCATGATCGGCAGGCTAGCCGGTCAACCTGGGCGTAGCGTCTCGTCCATGACGATTCCGTCCGATGTGATCGAGGCCGGTGAGGCCAGTCTGGACGTGCTCGAGCAGGTGTTGGCCGGTCTCGGGCCTGACGATGCGACACGGCAGACACCGTGCACCGAGTTCGATGTGGCGGCCCTCACCGATCACCTGATGAACTCGATCACCGTCATCGGCCGGATCGCCGGCGCGCAACTGCCGGAACGGGACGCCAGTGCCCCGATCATCGACCAGGTGAGCGCCGCGGCGCGGCCCGCCTTGGCGGCGTGGCGCAGCCGGGGGCTGGAGGGCACCGTCGCGGCGGGGCCCGGCGAGATGCCCGCCGCCATGATCGCCGGCATCCTGCCGCTCGAATTCCTCGTCCACGCCTGGGACTACGCCACCGCTGTCGGCCGCACGGTGGACGCTCCGGACGACCTCGCTGATTACGTCCTGGGACTGACCAAGGCCGCGGTCAGCCCCGCGGCGCGCGCCGCCGTCGGGTTCGACGACCCCGTCGAGGTGCCGGCCGACGCGAGTGCGCTGGATCAGCTGGTCGGCTTCACCGGCCGCCGCGCCAACTGACGGCGAAGTCGAGAAACAGGTCGTTCTCGCGCGGCACCGTGACGGTGACGCGCACGCCCTCCTGGCCGTAAGGCCGCACCAGCAGCTTGTTGTCGGCGGCCGCGTCGACGAAGTCGACGGTGTCTTCGGGGCTCAGGGGCAGCCAGACGAAGTTGGCCTGGGAGTCAGGCATCTCGAACCCCGCGTCGCGCAGTGCGGCGCTGACCCGGGCCCGCTCGGCGACCACGGCGTCGGTGCGCGCCAGCAGTTCGTCGGCGGCGTCCAGGCAGGCGATCGCCGCGGCCTGGCTGACGCTGGTCGCCGTGAACGGCACGTACACCTTGCCCAGGGCCGTGACGATGTCCTCGTGTGCGACGGCGTACCCGATCCGCAGTCCGGCCAGCCCGTACGCCTTCGAGAACGTGCGCAGCACGACGACGTTCGGATGCCTGCGCACGAGCGCCAGGCTGTCCGGCAGCAGGCCGTCCCGGATGTACTCGACGTAGGCCTCGTCCAGGACCACCAGGATGTGCGGTGGGACCTTGGCGACGAACTCGGCCAGTTTCACCGGGTCGACGACCGTCGAGGTGGGGTTGTTGGGGTTGCAGACGAAGATCAGCCGGGTGCGGTCGGTGATCGCGGCCAGCATCGCGTCCAGGTCGTGCTTGTGGTCGGCGAGCGGGACGGGCACGGGCGTCGCCCCGGCCGTGCGGACCTGCAGCGGATAAATCTCGAAACTGCGCCACGCGAACAGCACCTCATCGCCGACCGAGGCGGTGATCTGGATGAGCTGCTGACACAGGCTCACCGACCCGCAGCCGACCGAAATCTGGTTGGGCGCGAACCCGACATAGGCGGCCAGGCGCTCCCGCAGCGCCGCGTAGCCGTTATCCGGGTAGCGGTTGATGTTGTCCATCGCTTTGACGATGGCTTCGCGGACGCTGGGCAGCGGTCCGTCGACCGTCTCGTTACTGGCGATCTTGATGGCGCCGGGCACCGTGCGGCCGGGGGTGTAGGCGGGCAGGGCGTCCATCTCGGGGCGCAGGCGGGCGGTCACCCGGGACAGTCTAGGTGTCCGGCAGATGGCCTCCTGGCGTCGGCTTTTGCCTTTGGAGGTGTTGACTGTGTACCGTATGCCCTCGGCGGTTCCGGGGTGCAAGAGTCCGGTACCCTCGGATCGTTCAGGAGGCGTGCCAGAGCGGCCGAATGGGACTCACTGCTAATGAGTTGTCCCCCTTACAGGGGACCGGAGGTTCAAATCCTCTCGCCTCCGCCACATAACTGAATAGTTGTACCCATGCGCCCGTAGCTCAACGGATAGAGCATCTGACTACGGATCAGAAGGTTAGGGGTTCGAATCCCTTCGGGCGCACAATCACTACAGGCCAGGAGCAGCGCTCCTGGCCTGTAGTCGTATCTGGGGCGCTCGATCCGCCCGGTGACGCGCACCTCCAGCGATAAGCTCCGGCTCATGTCGCCAGGGGCCTCGTCCGCGGAGAGCCTGGCGCGCCGCCGGCGCGTGCTGATCGTGGCGGCCCGGATCGGTGCGGTGGTCGCGGCATTCCTGGGTGTCTTGTCCGTGCTGGCCGGCGGGACCGGCGTCTGGATCGGGGCTCTGGCGATCCTGACCGCCCCCGTCTATCTCCTGGTGGTCCCCAGGCTGTACCGCTTCGGTGAGCTCCACGCACCGTTGACCTTCATCGGCATCGCCTACTTCGTCACCACTCTTGTGACGGCGTACCTGGGCCGCGGATCCGGCGACCAGTTGTACTTTCTCGTCGCCGCCACACTGATAGTGCTCATTCTCGGAATCGAGCACATCGTGCTGGCCTCGGCGGTGGCCGCCCTGGGCGCGGCGATCAACATTGCCCTGCAGTTCCTTGTGCCGGCCGACACCGGGGTTCAGCCCCAGTGGGCCACGGATGTTGGGTTCGCCACCTCGGTGATCTCTTCGTGGGTTCTGGTGGTCGCGACCATCTGGTACGCGATGCGCGAAATCGACCGTGCGGAAACCGCTTTGGCGGACGAATACCAGCGCTCCGAGTCGCTGCTGGCCAACATCCTGCCGGCGAAGGTCGCGCAGCGGTTGAAGGATCCGCACCGCGACGTCATCGCCGACCGGTATGACGACGCCTCGGTGCTGTTCGCCGACATCGCCGGATTCACCCAGCGCGCAAGCGATTCCACGCCCACCGAGTTGGTCAGGTTCCTCGACGGGCTCTACACCGACCTGGACACTCTGGTGGACAGACATGGTCTGGAGAAGATCAAGACCAGCGGTGACTCGTACATGGTCGTCAGCGGCGTGCCCGAGCCGCGGCCGGACCACCTCGAGGCGCTGGCTTCCTTGGCGCTCGACATGGTTGAGGCGGTGTCCGAGTTGACGGACCCCAAGGGGCAGTCGGTGCCGTTACGGATCGGCCTGGCCGCCGGCCCGGTGGTCGCCGGCATCGTCGGCGCGCGGAAGTTCTTCTACGACGTCTGGGGCGACGCGGTCAACGTGGCGGCGCGGATGGAGACCACCGACGTCGTCGGCCGAATCCAGGTGCCGCAGAACGTCTATGAGCGTCTCAAGGCCGCCTTCGTGCTCGAGGAGCGTGGGATGGTCGACGTCAAGGGGAAGGGTGCGATGCGTACCTGGTACCTGGTCGGTCGCCGGGACCCTGCAACCCACTGACCCGGATCGGTCTGCGGATGCCGAGTCATCGGGGGTCGCGCAGTCGGGCAGTGATCGAAACTTTGATGTCGTCCGCGGGGCCGGCCTCTCGGTCGGTGAGCCCCGTCGCAGCTCTGAGAAATGGCCCGAACAATCGCCAACCCAGCTGCAGTGCCAGCGCATCCGCGGTGGCGACGCGTGCGGCGTGCTCGTCGCCGTGCTGTTCCCGGGCCGCCGCGACAAGTTGCTCGACGTTCGGGAAGTGGTGTTGCAGCTGCCCGATGTCGAACCCGTCCAGCAGCGTACGGGCGATCACCTTCCAATTGCGTTCGGCGCGGGCTTCGAGCGTCTCGCGTGAGGCGTCTGCGTCGCGTGCGGCCACCAGGTCATCGGCAAGGTAAGCGAGGACGGACGCCACAATGGCTTCCTTGTTGCCGATACAGCGAAAGATCAAGCCGGCGTTGACCCCCGAACTGTTCGCGATATCGCGAAGTGACGTCGCCGCCGGGCCTCGGTCGGCGAACAAGTCGGCCGCGTGGGACAGCACGAGCGGTGTTCTCCCTTGTCTGGGTCGCTGCCGCCAGTGCCGCGGCCAACGGCATGGGTGCCGTAATCGGCGCGCTGCTGCTCCTATATCCAGCATGGGACGCGGTCGCCAATCTCGTTGACGCACAGCGCAATGGGGGAGTCGGGCGCAATCCCACTCAGGCGCTGAACGCCGCCGTCAGTGTAGTGACGACCTGCGCCGTCGCCGTCGCGCTGGCCGCGAGCATGAATGCGGTGCTGGGGGTGTTCGGCGTGTGGGCAGCTCTGGCGGGTCTTCTTCAACTCGCGACCGCGGTGCGGCGCTGGAAAAGCCATGGGGCACAGTGGCCCACGATGCTCAGCGGTGTCCAGTCGGCATTGGCGGGCGTGATGTTTCTCGTCCAGGCGAATGCGCCCGAGGTTCCGCGCATCACAGTCATCGTTCCCTACGCCGCCTTCGGCGCGTTCTACTTCCTGGTCTCGGCGGTGTGGCTGGCCGTGAGCGATGCGCGCCGTCAGGCCGCGGCCTGCTCCAGTTCGTCGAGCGCTTCGCGCGAGTAGACCGCCAGGCGCTGCAGGTGGGGCATGGTGTCGCGGCAGCCGACGAACCCGAGGATGACCTTGTCGGTGTAACCCACCAGGGTGATGTTCAGGCCGTAGCCGTCGCACAGGAACGAGACCGGCGCGATCAACTCCAGCTGTGCGCCGCCGAGGTACAGCGGCTCCTTGGTCAGGACCACGTTGGACACGGTGAGGTTGAACAACGGCGGAATCTTCGTCAGCGCACCGGTTTTCTGGCCGATGGTCAGTGGCAGCAGACCCATCAAGGTGTAGTGGTTCAACGCGTTCGGTGACATCGCGAGCAATTCCTTCTTGCCACGCGTCGTCGCGGCGTTGATCACCGCCAGGCGCTGCAACGGGTCGGATTCCGTTGTCGCCAAAGGGCAGACGAATCCGGCTGCCGCGTTCAAGGTGTCTTCGTCGCGCTCCCAGCCGACCGGCACCGAGGCGGTCAGCGTCTCGTCGGGCAGCTCGCCCTGCTCGTCGAGATAGCGGCGCAGGGCCGCGCCACACACGGCGAGCGTGACGTCGTTGACGGTCGTCTCGGTGGCCTTGGCGATCGCCTTCAGGCGGCCCAGTTCGAGCACCTCGACCGCGAGCCGGCGCTGCGGTGTGAGGGTCGCATTGAACGGCGCGCGCGGCGTGCCGAGCGTGGCACCCACGTGGCTGTTGTCACCGCCGATCATGCCTACCAGGCTCTTGACCAGCTCCGCCGAACCGGTGACGCCGTCGGCCGTCCGGTTCCACAGTTCGTAGGCAACCGATGCGATCCGGTTGCGGTCGGGCACCTCGGCCTTCGGCCCGGCCTCGGACAGCGGCACGTAGCGGTCGGGCTCGGTGCTCAGCCACTTCTTGATGGTGTTGATGGCGCCCATGCCGTCCACCGCGCAGTGGTGGGCTTTGAAATACATCGCGAACCGGCCACCGGACAGACCCTCGATGAAATGTGCCTCCCACAGCGGGCGACGCATGTCGAGTGGGTGGGCGTGCAAGCGCGCGACCAGCTTGCCCAGGTCGGCTTCGCTCCCCGGGTATGGCAGTGCGGACAGGCGGACGTGATAGTCCGAGTCGGGCTGCACGGAGTGCCATTCGGGGAAGATGCCGTCGACGACCTGGCTGTCGAATGGGAACGGCAGGAACGACAGAGTCGAGAACGCGTCGTAGAGCCCGCGGACGTAGTCAGGGCCGGCGCCGTCGGGCAATCGGAAGGTCAGCAGGGCACCGATGTGCATCGGCGTCCGGTCGGACTCCATCCGGTAGAACATCGTGTCGACAGCACTCAGCAACCGCATGGCAGCACTATGTCAGGCGGCCCAGCTGGAACGCGGCGAAATCCACCAGCAAGTCCACGCCCGACGCGAATTCCTCATCCTGGTCGAAGCGGGCGAGATGCGGTGCGGAGGCGGTTATCTCGGGTAGCTCGGAACGCTCGAGTTCTTCTTGTCGCTGGGCGATGCTCGCGGCGTCGTTACTGCCGAACGTGGGCCCCGCGGACACCTCGCGCAGCAGCATCCCGACCAATGCGGCGAGCAGTACGCGCAGAAGATGTACCGCCTGCTCGGGGGTGGCTCCCGCCCGGCGGAGCACCGACAGCACAGCCTCGGTCGGTGCGAGCCCGGGCAGTGTCGAAATCTGGCGGGTCAGTACCAGCGGTGCTGCCTCTGGGTGGGCAAGAGTCACACGCCGGAACTCGTGGGCCAGGGCCTCGAGGTCCGTCCGCAGGTCGCCCGTCGGCTCGGGCGCTCGTAGTTGGCTGAGAAGGTGTTCGGCGACCGCGTCGAGCAGGTCGTCCTTGTCGGCGACGTGGTGGTACAGGCTCTTCGCATCGACGCCGAGCAGTCGGCTGACCGACCGCATGCTCACCCCGGCGATGCCGTCCCGGTCGATCACCGTCAGCGCTGCTTCGCGGATTGCCGACCGGGTCAGTTGCGCCTCTGCCTTCGGCGGCCGCCCACGGCGAGGGGATGGGGCAGGGGCGCTCATGACGCACATTCTCGCCCAGACTCTTGCAAATTTCCACACCGTGGGATTACTCTCCATTAATCCCACGGTGTGGAAATAGTTGGACAGGAGCCCCCATGACGCATCGCTTCTCCATTCCGTCTGCTGAAGTGCTGCAGGCCCGCGAAAAACTCGTCCTCGACCACTTCCATGACGAGGTACGTCAGGACTGGGACGACGTACTCGCGACGTTCCCGCACCCGCACTACGAGATCATCCCGACGCTGACGGTTCACGACGGCGCCGCCGACGTCCGCGGCTACTACCACGACACCCGCGTCGCGTTCCCGGATCAGGACCACGAGATCATCGCGCTGCGGCACAGCGCCGACGCGGTCATCGTCGAATTCTGGTTGCTGGGCACGCATTTGGGACCACTCGGCGGCATTCCGGCCACCGGTTCGCGACACCGCACCCGGATGACGGCGTACTTCGTGTTCGACGAGAACGAGAACCTGGTCGCCGAACGTATCTACTTCGACACGCTGACGATGCTGAAACAGCTTGTCGGAGGGCTCAATCTGCGCGACCCGCGAAACTGGCCGACGGTGATCCGCGGGCTGCGCGGACTGCTGGCCATGTCCAGCCGGCCTGATGCGCGGCTCATCGAGACGCCGCCGGCCGACCTGACATGAGAGTCCACCACCTCAACTGCGGCTCCATGCAACCGCGGTTCGTCCCCGACGGACTGGTGTGCCATGTGCTGCTGCTCGAGACCGAGGCGGGGTTGGTGCTCGTCGACTCAGGGCTCGGGTTGCGCGACGCAGAATCGCCGGGCGCTCGTTTCGGCCCGGCCCGGTTCTACGTCCGCCCGGTGTTCGACCCGAATGAAGCCGCCGTCAACCAGATTCGTGCGCTGGGGTTCGATCCCACCGATGTGCGGCACATCGTTGTGACGCACTTCGATGCGGACCACGTCGGCGGCCTCGCCGATTTCCCTTGGGCGCAGGTGCATCTCACCGCTGCTGAGGCGTTCGCGGCGCTGCATCCGACGACGCTCGTCGAGAAACAGCGGTATCTGCCGGCCGGGCATGCGTATGGCCCGCTGTTGGTCGAGCACGCACCCGCGGCCTCCGAATCGTGGCGCGGTTTCCCCGGTGCCAAGGAACTCACCGAGATCGCAGACGGCATCGTCTTGATCAACCTGGCCGGCCACACTCGGGGCCATGCCGCGGTAGCGGTCGACGCCGGTGACCGGTGGATTCTGCATGCGGGCGACAGTTTCTATCATCGCGGCCAGGTCGACGGCAGCGACGCGGCACCGCGCGCGCTGCGGCTGATGGAACGCTCAGTGGCTTTCGACTGGAAGCGCGTGCAGGCCAATCATGAACGTCTGAGCGAACTTTGGTTGGCCGGTGAATCGGACCTGTGCCTCGTCAACGCGCATGATCCGCAGCTGCTGCGGCAAGCGGCCAACTAGGCTTGTACGGCTGCAGAGGCCGCTGCCGGACGAACGTCGGCCACCAGAACCACGGACCCAGCAGCCGCACGAGGCACGGCACGATGAACGACCGCACCACCAGCGTGTCGAGCAGCAGGCCGATGCAGACCGTCGACCCCATCTGGCCGATGGTCCGCAGGTCGCTGGAGAGCATGGCCAGCATGGTGAATGCGAACACCAGACCGGCGGACGTCACGACGCCGCCGGTGCTGCCGAGCGCGCGGATCAAACCAGTGTTGAGGCCCGCGTGGATCTCTTCCTTGAGCCGGGCGACCAGCAGCAGGTTGTAGTCCGAGCCGACCGCCACCAGCACGATGAAGGTCAGCGGCAGGATCAGCCAGTGCAGCGGTAGCCCGATCAGGTGCTGCCAGATCAGTACCGACAGCCCGAAGGCTCCGGCGTAGGAGAACGCCACGGTGCCGGGAATGACCAAGGCGGCCACCAAGGATCGCGTGATGATCATCATGATCAGGAAGATCAGCACGAAAGCGGCGATGGCTGCGATCATGAGGTCGTTCTTGGCGTACAGCTGGATGTCCTTGTTGTTGGACCCGGATCCACCGATGTAGATCTTCGATCCGGCCAGCGACGTCTCCTTCAGCGCGATCTTGATGGCGTCGGGGAACTGCTCGACGTGCTCGATGCCCTCGGGTCCCATCGCGTTGCCCTCATGGGTGACGATGAAGCGCGCGGCATGGCCGTCGGGCGACATCATCAGTGCCATACCGGTTTTGATGTCGTCGTTGTCGAAGGCCTCGTGCGGGATGTAGAAGAAGTCGTCACTGCGCGCCATGTCGAAGTCGTTGCCGACGTTGATCATGTCGTCGAAGGTCTGGTCGGTGTTTCTGTTCTGGATGTCGGTGGGGCCGTAGTTGTTGACGATCAGGGCCAGCAGCGCTTGGTTGTCGGACACCGTCTGGCGCAGCAGCGAAACCATCTGCGGCATCAGGCTGTCGACCACCTGCAGGGAACCGACCGCGTTGCCGATGTCGGCGGCGAGGTTGTCCACCTTGTCGATCACGTCGAAGAGGGACCGGAACGACCAGCACACCGGAATGTCGAAACAGTGTGGTTCCCAATAGAAGTACGTGCGGATCGGGCGCATGAAGTCGTCGAGATTGGCGACGGCATCACGCATGTCGTTGGTGACCCGCTCCATGTCCTCCATGGTCAGCACCGTGTTGTGGAGCTCGTCGGCGAGCGTCTGCGTCAGGTCCGCAGTCTTCTTCAGCACCTCGATGCTGTGCCGGGTGATCTCGGCCTGCTTGGCGGTGTTCTCGTTGTTGTGCTGGGTGAACGGCAGCTGCTGGCCGTTGCCGCTGCCCTGTGTGGTGAAAAGGTAAGGGATGGAGGCATGTTCGAGAGCCCGGCCCATGGGTCGGGTGATGCTCTGCACCATGGCCACACCGGGCAGCCGGATCAGGGCCTTCGCCACCCGATCCAGCGAGATGAAGTCCGCAGAATTGCGCATGTCGTGGTCGGCCTGGACCATCAGCATCTCGCTGAACAGCTTGCTCTTCGGGAAGTGCCGGTCGGCGGCCTGAAATCCCTGGTTGGCCGGGGCATCTGACGGCTGGTACGTGCGATCGTCGTAGCTGACCCGGTATGTCGGAACGAACACCGCACCCACCGACACGACCGCGACGCTGGCCACCAGAATCGGCTTGGGCCAGCGCACCACGGCGGTGCCGATGCGCCGGTACAGCTTCGCCTTGACCGCCTGCTTCGGGTCGAACAGGCCGAAGAGGCTGCCGACGCTGAGCAGTGCGGGGCCGATGGTCAGGGCGCCGGCGATGGTGATCAACATGCTGACCGCCACAGCGGGGCCCATGGTGTGGAAGTAGTTCAGCCGGGCGAAGGTAAGGCAGGCGCAGGCGCCCGCGATGGTGAGTCCCGAGCCGATGATGACGTGTGAAACCCCCTTGTAGGCGGTGTAATACGCGTCTTCACGACTCTCGCCGTTCAGTCGGGCCTCGTGATATCGGCCGATGAGGAAGATGCCGTAGTCGGTGCCGGCGCCCAGAGTCAGCGAGATCACCATGTTGGTGGCGAACGACGACAACGGGATGAAGCCGTAGTGCCCGAACGCGGAGATCACGCCCTTGACCGACAGCATCAGCAGGATCACGCCGAAGAACGGCACCAGCATCGTGACGACCGAACGGTAGACCAGCAACAGCATGAAGATGATCAGGAACATCGTCGCGATGGTGATGTTGTTCAGGCTGGAGTTGGCGATTTCGACGGTGTCGGCGGCCAGCGGGGCCGCGCCGCTGACGTAAACCTTCAGTCCGGCAGGCGGATTGGAGTTGTTGACGATCTTCCTGACGGCGTCGACCGAGTTGTTGGCCTCCATCTGCCCGATGTCGCCGGCGAGTCGGAGCAGCACGTAGGCCGACTTGCCGTCCAGGCTCTGGGCGCCGGCGGCGGTGATCGGCTTGCCCCAGGTGTCCATGACGTACTGCACGTGCGTGCTGTCGGCCTTGAGCGTGCGGACCAGGCCCGCGTAGTAATCGCGATCCTGCTCGGTGAGCCCCCGGTCGGCTTCCAGCACCAGCATCGTCAGGCTGGTGGAGGTGGACTCGTGGAATTCCTTGCCGATGGTCAGCATCGCCACCTGGGACGGCGCGTAGGTCGGGACCATCGGACCGGCGAGTTCCTCGGCGACGTCTTCGATCTTCGGCACAAAGGTGTTCGTGATCACCGCGAGCAGGGCCCAGAAGACGATGATCGGAATGGCCAGGAGGCGAACGGTTCTCGCGAAGAAGGGGCGCTTCGCCTGATGCGCACTCACGCGGACTTCACCCGGCAGGCGACGTCGGCGTTGCCCCGCTCGTCGGATTGTTCGTCGCGGACAACGTCATTCACCTTCATCCGGCAGCCGACAGTGCCGCCGTGTACCTGGACCGAGATGCTGCCGGAGACGACGGTGAGGGTGGTGGTCTCGGTATGGGACCAGGGCAGTTCGGTGAGCTCGACTTTGTGTGGATGCCCGCTGATGTCGACGTATGACAGCAGCCCTCCGGACCCGAGGCTGCCGAACACCTCGTAAGTGAGGGTCTTGGGGGTGAACTCCGGCGGTGCCTGCGGCGGGTTCACGGCAAGCGCCGGTCCGGGCTCGGAGAACTCGTGGACCTTGACCATGCACAGCACCCCGACACCGATCGCGATCAGGGCTACCAGGGGCATCCACGCGCGCGCAAGGATTCTTCGGCCGGTGGAGCGCTGGCTCACTCGATCACCCCTCGATGTCAGGATCGGGTATATCAATTAGATTGATATGAGTCGGCGTAAACCCTATCAGCCATTCGACGCTGTCGCGGTCGCACATATTCCGGCGAAACAAACGCCGAGGTGAGGGTATTCAGCTAATTCGCAGAATCCACCAAGGTGACGGTCGACAGCCGCTTCTTCAGTTTGATGACACGGAAGATCTGGGTGGTGATGTTGATGGACGACACCATCGCGATAACTCCGAGAAAAGTGCGCTCCGAGGGGGTGGCGCCATGCAATTGTTCGAGGCTGCCCAGGACGTAGAAGCAGCCCAGTGAGAACACGGTGAGCGGAATGGCGAACGTCATCAAGGTGCGCTGATTGTCGACGACCTGGGTGGCGTACTCCAGTTCGTCGCGGGTCATCGGCTGGCCTTTGCGCACTTTGGTGAGCACCGTCTGTTTGGCCCGGACGCCTTCCGCGATCGGCAATTGCGGTTGCTTCCGCAATCGTTGGACGTAGAAGAACATCACGGTGGCGCCGAACAGCAGCGTCAGCAGTGCGACGTCGGCCAACTTGCCGAACAGGCGCCAGTCGGTGCCGAGGAAGTTCCAGTCCATTGCGGCAGTCCTTTCCGGTTCGCGGCCCCTGCTATCGGCGCGACGTTACCTCAGCTAACTGGGAAGGGTGGCCGGTGTCAATTGGATTGAGATCAGGGTCTTGATGCCCGACCGCTCATGACACAGACTGCGGTGATGACGCACGTGCACACCGTCAGGGGCCCGGTGCCCGTCGACCGACTCGGGGCCACGCTCATGCATGAGCACGTGTTCATCCTGGGCGACGAAATCCGGCAGAACTTCCCGGACTACCCGTCGCCGTGGGATGAGGAGACCCGGGTCGCCGACGCGATAGACCAACTGCGCCAATGCAAGTCACGCGGCATCGACACCATCGTCGACCCGACGGTGATCGGCCTGGGTCGCTATCTGCCGCGCATCCAGCGGGTCAACGAGCAGGTCGACATCAACATCGTCGTCGCGACCGGCATCTATACGTACAACGACGTGCCGTTCCAATTTCTGCATACCGGCCCGGGCCTGCTGTTCGACGCTCCGGAGCCGATGGTCGAGCTGTTCGTCCGGGATATTCGCGACGGCATCGCGGACACCGGTATCAAGGCGGCGTTCCTGAAATGTGCCATCGAGCATCAGGGACTGACGCCAGGGGTGGAGCGCGTGATGCGCGCCGTCGGGCAGGCGCACGTGCAGACTGGTGCGCCGATCACGGTGCACACGCACGCGCACAGCCAGTCCGGGTTGGTCGCGCAGAAGGTATTCGCGGAGGAGGGGGTGGACCTGACGAAGGTGGTGATCGGCCACTCCGGCGACAGCACCGATCTCGACTATCTGTGTGCGCTCGCCGACGCCGGTTCGTATCTCGGCATGGACCGGTTCGGGCTCGACATGCTGCTGCCGTTCGAGCAGCGGGTCGACACCGTGGCGGCGCTGGCCAAACGTGGTTACGCCGAGAAGATGGTGCTGGCGCACGATACGTCGTGCTTCATCGATTGGTTCTCTCACGAGGGAAAGGTTGCGGCGCAACCCAACTGGAACCTGGCCCACATCAGCGACGACGTGATTCCGGCGCTGCGGCAACGCGGTGTCACCGAAGAACAGGTCGCCACCATGTTGGTGGACAACCCCCGGCGGTATTTCAGCTGATGCGGCTACTGCTGATCTCCGACACCCACGTGCCCAAGCGGGCCCGCGACATGCCGGCGCAGGTGTGGGACGAGGTCGCCCGCGCCGACGTCGTGCTGCATGCCGGCGACTGGGTGCAAGTGGGTCTGCTCGACGAACTCGAGCAGCGGGCCAAGCGCCTCGTCGCGTGCTGGGGGAACAACGACGGCCCGGACCTGCGCGCCCGCCTGCCCGAGCGGGCCGACGTCACGCTCGAGGGTGTCCGATTCACCGTCACGCACGAGACGGGTGCGTCCGCCGGGCGCGACGCCCGCATGGCTCGGCTGTATCCCGACACCGACGTTCTGGTGTTCGGGCACAGCCACATTCCGTGGGACAGCACCGCGGCGACCGGCCTGCGCCTGCTCAACCCTGGCTCACCGACCGACCGCCGGCGCCAGCCGCACTGCACGTACATGACGGCCGCGGTCGGTGATGGCAAGTTGTCAGAAGTGGTGCTTCATAAGCTCTGACCCGCGCGAAATTGACGCTAGGTTGGTCGCATGGAGCAGAAGCCGCCCACAGCCGCCATCGCCGCTGCCAATCGTGCCCACGTCGCGTCGCTCCCGTTCGGGGACACCCGGGACTTCGACGATGCAGACCGCGGCTTCATCGCCGCGTTGGAGCCCTGTGTCGTCACCGCAGGCGACGGACGAGTGGTGTGGGACAACGACTCCTACAACTTCTTGGCAGGCGATGCCCCGGACAGCGTGCATCCCAGCCTGTGGCGGCAGTCGCAGTTGTGCGCCAAGCAGGGCCTGTACGAAGTGGTGCCGGGTATCTATCAGGTCCGCGGTCTGGACCTGTCCAACATCAGTTTCATCGAAGGTGACACCGGCGTCATCGTCATCGACCCGCTGATCTCCACCGAGACCGCCGCGGCGGCGCTCGCGCTGTACCGCGCGCATCGCGGTGACCGCGAGGTCCGGGCGGTGATCTACACGCACAGCCACGTCGACCATTTCGGCGGGGTGCTCGGCGTGACGTCGCAGGCCGACGTCGATGCCGGGAAAGTCGAGATCATCGCGCCCGAGGGCTTCACCGAACACGCTGTGCAGGAAAACGTCTATGCCGGAACGGCAATGGCCCGCCGGGCCGGTTACATGTATGGCGCCGCGCTGGACCGTGGCCCGCAGGGGCAGGTCGGTTGCGGGCTGGGGCAGGTCGGGTCGACGGGTGAGGTGGCGCTGGTGGTGCCGACCGTCGACATCACCACCACCGGTGAGACGCGCACTGTCGACGGCGTCGAGATCGAATTCCAGATGGCGCCCGGCACCGAGGCGCCGGCCGAAATGCATTTCTATTTCCCGCAGTTCCGCGCGCTGTGCATGGCCGAGAACGCCACCCACAATCTGCACAACCTGCTGACGCTGCGTGGCGCGCTGGTGCGTGACCCGCACGGGTGGGCGGCCTATCTGACCGAGGCCATCGACCGGTACGCCGACCGTGCCGACGTCGTGTTCGCGTCGCACCACTGGCCGACGTGGGGGCAGGACAACATCGTCGAATACCTTTCGGTGCAACGGGATCTGTACGCCTATCTGCACGACCAGACGCTGCGCCAGCTCAACCAGGGCTTCACCGGCATCGAGATCGCCGAGACCTTCCAGATGCCACCGGCCTTGGAGAAGGCCTGGCACACGCACGGCTACTACGGCTCGGTCAGCCACAACGTCAAGGCGGTCTACCAGCGCTACATGGGCTGGTTCGACGGCAATCCGGGACGGCTCTGGCAGCATCCGCCGGCCGCGGCGGCCCAGCGGTACGTGGCGGCGATGGGTGGCATCGATCGGGTGGTCGAGCTGGCCCAGGCCGCCTTCGACGAGGGTGATTTCCGTTGGGCGGTAACCCTTTTGGATCACGCCATCTTCACCGACGAGAACCACGCCGCAGCTCGGGAACTGTACGCGGATACCCTCGAGCAGCTGGCATACGGTGCCGAGAACGCGGTGTGGCGCAACTTCTTCCTGTCCGGCGCCACCGAGCTGCGCGTCGGTAAGTTCGGCACTCCGACGCAGGCGGCGCCGACGATGCTGGCGCAGCTCACCCCGGAGCAGATGTTCGACACTCTGGCGATCAACGTCAACGGCCCGCGGGCGTGGGACCTGGATCTCGCCGTCGATGTGACGTTCCAGGACGTGGACACCAATTACCGGCTGGCGCTACGTAACGGGGTGCTGGTGCACCGCAAGGTCGCCGCCGATGCGGCCACCGCTCAGGCGACCGTCACGTTGGCGAACAAGCTGCGGCTCTTGGCTTTTGCCGCCGGCGACACCAGCTCGCCGGGCGTCGAGGTGACCGGGGACGCCACCGCGCTGCCCACACTGCTGGGCGTGATCGACCGACCCGACCCGGCGTTCAACATCATCACGCCGTAGCCGGGCCGGTCAACCCGCTAGGTGGTCGGCACCCAGTTGCCGTGGAAGCCCGCCGGCACCCGGTGCGGCAGCTTGATGCTCGCGACGTCCTGCAGCGTCTGGGCGTCGAGGATCGCCAGCTCGCTGCGGTCGGTCGGGGCGTCGTAGACAAATCCCATCAGCACGCCGTCGTCTTCTGCGGCGGCCGCCGAGGACGGGTGAAAGACGAACTCGCCCAGCTCTTTCCCGGCACCGAAGTGGCGGGTTGCAGTGTTGCCGCCGACGAAGTCGTGCTTGAGCAGCGTGTCGCTGCCGCTGACACCCTCGGCGATCATCGGCGCGTAGCCGTAACGGTGACGCTTGCCGACCAGGCGTTCGTCGACGCGCGGGAATTCCTGGGGGTGGTCGTCCACGCGGTCCTCCAGCACCTTGCCTGCGCTGAGGTCGATGGTCCACCGGTCCAACGTCGGCGGCCCCTCGTTGGGGCCGATGCGGTCGGTGTCGAACATCTTGGGGTGCCGCACCACATCGAGGACGATCGTATTGTCGTCGGGGGAGTCGTAGGCGTTCATCGGGTGGAAGACGTAGCACGGTTCCACGTCGAACCAGCGCACGTCGGCGTTCCCGCCGTCGCGGGGCATCACGCCGATGCGCGCCGGGTACTTGGGATTCCACGAGTACGGGAAGCGCCGATCATTCGATCGGAAGCTCGACTGGCGCGCGATGACCGGATCGGGAATCTTGACCCGGCCGATCACCGAGGACAACAGCAGTCGGGCCGGCAGTCGCAGTGCCTTCGGCACCGCCATTTCCGCGACGGTTTTCGTATCAAAGCTCACGGGCAAGTCGTAGAAGATGACATGGCGCTCGGTCAGCGAGAAATCGTGCATCATCGGGCTGCCGTGCACTTCGACGTCGACGGTACGGCGCGCCTTTCCGTCGGTGCCGATCACCGAGTACTGCACGGTGTTGCCGCGCGTGAAGCTGTACGAAACCGCGTGCAGTTCACCGGTTTCCGGGTCCCGCTTCGGATGGGCTGTGTAGCCGCCGCTGAGGGTGCCGTCGAAATCGCAGGCGCCGATCGTGTCCAGCTCGTCGGTGAGTTCATAGTTCGCCCCGCCACCCTCGACCAGCGCCAGGGTCTTGCCGGCGTGGCCGAGCACATTGGTGTTGGCGCCGATGCTGAATGGAACGCCGTGTCCTTCCGGGGTGCCTTCACCGAGTGCGGCGACGGTGTACGGTCCGCGCACCCACCGATTGCGGTACCACTCGGCTTTGCCATCGCGGATGCGGATGCCGTGCACCATGCCGTCACCGAGGAACCAGTGGTAGAGCTCGGGGTCGATTTCGCCGATCGGGTTGGGGCCGTTGCGTAGATAGCGGCCGTCCAGGTAGTCCGGGATGGTGCCGGTGACGGACAGATCGGTCAGGGTGTACTCGTCGTGCAGTGGCGCGAACGCGCCTTCCAGGTAGCGGTTGGTCATCCCAGAACCTCCATAACAGTGTTATTGGCTGCGGTTACTGGTATAACACTGTTATGAGAGGTCTGCAAGGGTGAGCGAAGAAATCCGCCGGCAATTGATCGAAGCCGGCATCGTGATCCTCGAACGCGATGGTCTCCAGGCGCTGACGGTGCGCAAACTTGCTGCCGAGGTGGGCACGTCGACGATGGTCGTGTACACCCACTTCGGCTCGATGACCGGTGTGGTCGACGCCCTCTCGGCCGAGATCTTCGCGCGGTTCGGCGCAGCGCTGGCCGCCATTCCGCACACCGATGATCCGGTGGCGGACTTCTTCTCGATGGGCGCCGCCTACCGCCGGTTCGCGCTCAAGAATCCGCAGCACTATCAACTGATGTTCGGCACGACGGTCCCGGCATCGTTGTCGAGCGTCCGCAGTGATCTGACGGTGACTGGTCATGCCACGTCGCGTGACGCGTCGTTCCAGACGCTCTGTGAGTCGGTGCGCCGGATGACCGACGCCGACCGGATCCGTGATGATGGCGAAGCCGCTGTCGCAGGCCGTATCTGGAGCATGTGCCACGGTGCGGTGATGCTCGAGATGGCCGGGTTCTTCGGCGCGGAAGGCCACGGGCTGCGGGACATCCTTACCCCGATGATCGTCGATTTCCTCGTCGGAATGGGCGACGAACGAGAGCGCGTCAACGAATCACTCGCCACCGCGGCCGCCGCGCTCGTGGCGAGCGGTCACCTGTGAGCTAGGCGAAACCGCCGTCGGCCCGCAGGATCGAACCAGTGGTGAAGCTTGATGCATCCGACATCAAAAACAGTGCAGCGCCGACGATTTCGCTAGGATCGCCGGCACGCTGCAGTGGCAACGAGCGAAAGGCGCTCGACGGATCCGCACCCCACGCCTTGCTGATGTCGGTGAGAAACGGCCCAGCCATGAGGGTGTTGACGCGCACCGTCGGGCCGAAGGCCTTCGCGAAACCTTCTGTGAGCGTGTTCAATCCGGCCTTCGCGGCGGCGTAGGGCAACATGTACGCATCCGGCCGCAATGAGCCCGACGAGCTGATGTTGATGATCGACCCGCCGCCGTCGGCCACCATCCGCTCACCGACGAGCGCCGATAACCTGAACGGCCCCTTGAAATTCAGGTTCACCACGGCGTCGAACAGCTTCTCCGGCACCGAGCCCAGCGACTCGTACAACGGCGACATACCGGCGTTGTTCACCAGGACGTCGACCTTGCCGAACCGGGCATAGGCCGCGTCGACCAGTCCGTCGAGCTGATCCCAGCGGCCGACGTGCACCTGGTGGGCGAGCGCGGCCCGACCGGTCGCCTCCACGATCTCGTCGGCGGTGGTCTGACACGACTCCAGGCTCCGGCTGGCGATGACGACGTCGGCGCCGCAGTGGGCTGCCGCGAAAGCCATCTCCCGGCCCAGGCCGCGACTGCCCCCGGTGATCAGGACCGTCCGGTCGGTGAGGTCGAACAGTTCGTCGGCGTACCCCATGGCGGCTCCTTTGATGCTGGGGTGGCGTACTGGTGCCCATGTTGTCATGGCGACCGTCCCGTGGCGCGTAGTGCGCCATGGGCATTGTTTCCCGCATGTTCACACGCTGTTGCACTTATATATATGAGTACCGAAACTATCCATAACTTGTATTGACAACTATGTCGATGTGCCGCACTGTTATGCCATGCCAAATCAACTGAGCTACGACGTCGTTGTCGTAGGAGCTGGAATTGTCGGCCTTGCGCACGCCTATCACGCCCACCGGCGCGGACTGGCGGTCGCCGTGATCGACCACGCCGCCGGTGTAGCCGGGGCGTCGGTGCAGAACTTCGGCCACGCGTGCATCACCGCGCAGAACGGTGTCGCGCTGGACTACGCCCGGGCCGGCCGGCGGCACTGGCTGGACCTGTCCCGGCAAGCCGGGTTCTGGTCGCGAGAGGCGGGCACCTACTGCGTGGCCCGCCACGAGGACGAACTGGCCGTCATGCGTGAATTCGTCGACGCCCGGACCAGTGGTGACGTGCACCTGCTCAACCGTCAGCAGATGGTCGACCGCATGCCGGTGCGCGATCTCCGCGTCGTCGGAGGCATGTACCTACCCAACGACCTTCAGGTCGACCCGCGAACCGCGGTGCCGTCCATCGCACGGTGGCTGGAATCGCAAGGCGTCGACTTTCATTGGCGTACCGCGGCTTCCGGCTTCGAACCGGGCGTCGTGCATACCTCGCGCGGGCCGATACGCACCGAGACCACCTTCATCGCCGTCAACTACGACATCGACCGGCTGTTCCCCCAACTGGCTGAGCGCGATGGGTTGCTCCGGTGCCGGCTGCACATGATCCGCGCCAGGCTGCCGTTGGCGTTCACGCTCCCGGCGCCGCTGTTCACCGGTTGGTCGTTGCTGCGGTACGCGGGTTTCGAGGACCTGCCCAGTGTCGGTGCCGTCGCACAGCGACTGCGGGACGAGCACCCCGACGCGGTCGACATCGACCTGCACCTGATGTTCACGCCGCAGCCCGACGGCTCGCTACTGATCGGCGACACCCACATCCGGGAAGTCACGGCCGCGCCGTTCCAGTCCGAGCAGGGCTTCGACATCCTGCTCGACCAAACCCGAAAGCTGTTCGGCGTCAACGATATCGATGTCAGCGAACGTTGGCAGGGCGTCTACTGCTCGGCCCCGGGACAGGAGTTCCTCATCGAAGAGCCGGTGGAACGCACCCACGTCGTGACGGTCACCACCGGGATCGGCATGACCACCGGCCTGGGTCTGGCGGCCGCCGCCGTCGACCGGGCGCTGTCGCCGACGAGCATTCCCGCAACTGTCTGAGCCACACCAAAACCCAACCACCGCAATGGAAAAGGACGCAACAATGGAAAGCCAATCAGCACCCGGAATCGGCCTGGTCGTGTTCGACATGGCCGGCACGACGGTCGAGGACACCGGCCTGGTGCAGCAATCGTTCCTGGCTGCCGACAGTCACGCCGGTCTGTCGAAGACCGATGCGGACCGCGCGGAAATGCTGCGCTACGTCGCCGACACCATGGGGCAGTCGAAGATCGTCGTGTTCCGCCACCTGAGCCGCGGCAACGAAGAGCAGGCGCAAGCGGCCAACAAGGAGTTCGAGCGCTGTTACGCCCAGTTGGTCGCAGACGGCAAATGCAGCCCCATCCCGCGGGCTGAACATGTCATTTCATCTTTGCGGTCGCGCGGTATCAAGGTCGCGCTGACCACGGGCTTCGCCCGGGAAACCCAGCAGGCCATCATCGAGGCGCTGAGTTGGCAGGACCTCGCCGACGCAGTGCTCTGCCCCGCGCCCGGCGTCCGCGGACGGCCCTACCCCGACATGGCGCTTGCAGCCCTCATGCAGACCGAGACCGAGTCGGTGCAATCGATGGTGGTCGTCGGTGACACCTCGTCGGACGTCATCACCGGCCTGCGTGCCGGAGCGCGCGCTTCGGTCGGCGTGCTGACCGGCGCGCACAACGCTGCGCAGCTTTCCGCTGCCGGCGCCACCCACATCCTGGACAGCGTGGCCGACCTGCCCGGTTTGGTGGCAAACCTGGGCTGATTCGACGACGCACTCCGCGGTGGTCGGGTGCCGCACCCTCGGCCCCGACCACCCCCGCGCTTATCACTCTAACCTCTCGCGCTCTCGCGCCAAAACCCTTGCCTCGCCGACGATCTCGATGGCGTTTCCACGCCTCTGGTCGGCCCTTCTTCGCTCCGCGCTCCCTTACCCCGCACCCAGTGGAAGTGAACAGCCATGTCGCACACCCTGCTGTCCAAGTCGCGCACCACCAATCCGAAGTATGAACGCTGGCGTATCCGCATCTTCGCCATCACGTGGATCGCTTATGCCGGTTTCTATTTCACCCGTCAGACGTTCTCCGTCGCCAAGCTCGGCATTCTCGAAGACCCAATCCTGCACCTGCACTTGACCAAGAGCGTCCTGGCCAACCTCGACGCCGCGTATCTCACCGCCTACGCCGTCGGCCAATTCGTCTGGGGCCAGGTCTCTGACCGGTTCGGCCCGCGGGTCGTCGTGCTCGGCGGCCTGGCCATCTCGGCGATCGCGACCCTGTTCATGGGTCTACTGCCGGCCGTGGTCTTCCTGCTGCCATTGATGATCGTGCAAGGCCTGGCTCAGTCGACGGGCTGGTCGGGCACGTTGAGCAACATGTCGCAGTTCTTCTCCGTCGGGGAACGTGGCCACGTCCTAGGGCTGTGGAGCACCAACTACGCCTTCGGTGGCCTCGTCGCCGCACCGGTGGTCGGGTGGTTCGCCTACGACCTGTTCGGCAGTTGGCGCGCGGCGTTCTTCAGCGGTGCGGCCATCGTCGCCGTCGTGTTCGTGCTGTTCTTCATCTTTCAGCGCAACAGCCCCGCGGACGTCGGCCTGCCGCCGATCGAGGAGTACCGGGCGGCCGAGGACACCGTGGAGGGGGTCGAGCTCGGTGCCGCTGCCACGGACGAGGCCATCGCCGAGCCCAGTTCGTCGTGGCGCGAGTCCCTGGCGGTGGTGCTGAAGGATCAGATGGTGAGAACCCTTGGGGCAGCGTACTTTCTGCTCAAGCCGGCTCGCTATGCCATCCTCCTGTGGGGCCCGGTGATCGTCGCCGAGCAGCTGCACGACAGTGACAAGTTCACCGCGGTGACCGTTCCGGTCGCGTTCGGCATCGCCGGTGTCATCGCCCCGATCCTGCTGGGCCGCGTCTCGGACAAGGTGTTCAAGGCACGCCGGGTGCCGGCAAGCGTGATCAGCCTCGCCGTGCTGGTTGTGGTGCTCATGTTGTTCGGGCCGCTGACCGCGACGGGCAATGTGTGGGTCATGGTCGGTGTCCTCGCTCTCATCGGCCTGACCGTCTACGGCGCCGATGCCATGATCTCGTGCATCGCGGCCGTCGACTTCGGTACGTCCAAGCACGCGGGTACGGCGACGGGAATCATCAACGGTTGCGGCTCGGTCGGTGCCATCCTGGGTGGTCTGCTGCCGGGCTACCTCGGTACCTCGGCACTGTTCTACGGCTTCGCGGGGGCCGCGTTCGTTGCCATGCTGCTGTTGATTCCCTACTGGAATCGGATGCCGGTGGCCGACTAGCCAGCTGCCTACAATCCCCCGCGAGTTCGCTTGCGGGGGATTGTTTGTCAGGCGCGGACGTCGATGGTGCGGGCGTTGACGATGCTGAAGGCCACCACGTCGGGCCGGTAACGATCGTCGGAATATTCGAACGCCACCCCGTGCTGGTCGCGTGAGGTACGACGCTCACGCAGCAGGGGACTGCCCCGCTCGAGGTGCATGTTCTCTGCATCGATGTCATCCGCGGCGACAGCGTCCAGCACGTGCTCCATGGCGTCCCACTGCACACCACGTTCGGTCAGATAGTCGGTGATCGATCCGGAGTCGGTGTCGAATTCGAACAGCAGCGAACCCACCGCGTCGGTGAAACTGCTTCGTTCGATCATCACCGGCTCACCGTCGAGCAGTCGCACACGCAGCACCTCGACGACGAAGTCGTCGGTGGTCAAGCTCAGCGCGGTGGCCGCGGTCTCGCTGGCGCGTCTGCGCGAGATCTCCAGGGTCCGGCTCCCCGCGGTGCGGCCATTGCGTTCGGCCCACTGGGTGAACGGCGTGAACGTGTCCAGCGTCTGGCGGACGTCGTGGCTGCGGACGGTGGCCGGCTTGCCCCGCGAAATGCGGATCAGGCCTTCGTTTTTCAGTGTCGCGAGGGCCTGGCGGACCGGCCCTCGGGAAACGTCGAACTCCGCGCACAGCGCGCTCTCGGCGGGCAGTGACTCACCGATCTGGTACTCATGCCGCGTGATCCGCTGCCGCAGCACCGCCGCGACATGCTCATGGCGCGACCGGGAGCCGACCATCGGTGTACCGCCTCTCGGTGTCTTGTCATGACAACTTAGCTGCATAGTATTGCCCGTCAGCGCACAACCGCTGTGGAGGAAACCGCTATGCAACTGCTTCTGATCCGTCATGCCCTGCCGCTGCGCAACGAGCCCGGTGAGGGCGCCGACCCCGACCTCTCCGAGGAAGGCATCGCGCAGGCCAACCGGCTGCCCGACGCGCTCAAGCGGTTCCCGATCACCCGGCTCATCAGCAGCCCGCAGAAGCGCGCCATCCAGACCGGGCAACCAGTGGCGGCCGCGCTCGGGCTCAACATCGAGATCGACGACCGGCTCGCCGAATACGACCGCGACATGGCGCAGTACATCCCCATCGAGCAGATCGCGGCCGAGCACCCCGAGGAGATGGCCCGGCTCATGACCGGCCACCTGCCCAGCAGCGTCGATGAAGAGGCGTTCCTCGCCCGCATCACCGAGGCCGTCATGGACATCGCGAGCGAGGCCGAAGCCGAGGACACGGTCGTGATCTTCAGTCACGGCGGCGTGATCAACGGACTGTTGCACGACATCGTGCCGACCGAGCGCATCCTGTCGTTCCAGGTCGACTACACCGGCATCACCCGGCTGCTGGCCTCGCGCAGCGGCCGGCTCGCGGTCGCCGGCGTCAACAGCGTCGAACACGTGTGGGATCTGCTGCCGCGAAACCAGCGGTGGTAGACAGATCGGGTGGCATCTCTCGACGGCTTGGACCTGACCGCCCTGGACGCGCACCTGCGCGAGATCGGGGTGGCCCGCAACGGTGAGTTGCGCGCCGAGCTGATCGCCGGTGGCCGGTCGAATCTGACGTTCCTGGTGTTCGACGACGCCGCCAAGTGGGTGCTGCGCCGGCCGCCGCTGCACGGGCTGACGCCGTCGGCGCACGACATGGCGCGGGAGTACAAAGTCGTTGCGGCGCTTGAGGGTACGACGGTGCCGGTGGCGCACGCGGTGACGATGCGCAATGACGACTCGGTACTGGGTGCGCCATTCCAGATGGTCGATTTCGTGCCGGGTCGCGTCGTTCGGTATTCCTCAGAGCTCGACGCACTCGGGGATCAGCAGGCCATCGACGCGTGTGTGGACGCGCTGATCAAGGTGCTGGCCGACCTGCATGCGCTGGATCCCGAGGCTGTCGGGCTCGGGGACTTCGGAAAGGCCAACGGATACCTGGAGCGGCAGGTGCGGCGCTGGGGTTCGCAGTGGGATCTCGTGCGGTTGCCGGACGATGCGCGCGACGCGGACGTGCGCCGCCTGCATGGTCTGCTGACGGAAAAGCTGCCACCGCAGAGCCGCAGCGCCATCGTGCACGGCGACTACCGCATCGACAACACCATGCTCGACGCCGTCGACGCGACCAAGGTGCGTGCGGTGCTGGACTGGGAGATGTCGACCCTGGGTGACCCGCTGTCCGACGCCGCGCTGATGTGCGTCTACCGTCACCCGATGTTCGGCATGGTGCACTCCGACGCGGCCTGGTCCTCGGACAAGATTCCGCCGATGGACCAGCTGGCCCAGAAGTACTCCGTCGCGGCCGGGCAGCCTCTCGATCACTGGGATTTTTACCTGGCGCTGGCCTACTTCAAGCTCGCGATCATCGCCGCCGGCATCGACTTCCGCGCCCGGATGGCCGCCGGCGAAGCCGGCCACGACGACCCCGTCGGCGAGGCCGTCGCCCCGCTCATCGCCGCCGGCCTGGCCGCGTTGACCTAGTCACCCTGGTCCCCACTACCGCGAGCGGCCGTGTCTGTACGGCGACACGCGGTATTTCATGTGCAGTTTGCGGCCGTTCGCCAGCGACCAGCGTGCGCCAACTGCACGGCCGAACCGGCGTGTTGCCGTGCAAACACGGCCGCTCGCGGGGGATTGGAGTGCCCGCGGGGGATTGAAACTGGAGCTAGAGCCCGGCTTTGAGGTTCTTCTTCGCGGCCAGTCGCAGTTGCAGGATTCGGGTGGTGGCGACGGCGAAGGTCAGGAGGCCGCCGGCGATGGCCGCGAGGAGGATCGTCACGCCCAGTTGCACCTGATGCAGCTTCCAGCCGAGCAGCACGATGTCGACCGGAGTGTCGTTCTGGATGACGAACACCAGCAGCAGGATCAGGATCAGGAAACCGAGGACCAGCGCTGTCCACAGTGCCGCGGTGCGGGTGAACTTCACGGCGGATTCGGGCGTCCTGGGTTTCTTGGCGGGGGCCGAGTCCGGCTTCGGGGACTTGGGCGCCGGCGGTTCGGCGGGCACAGCTGCCGGCTTGGGCTCCGACCCGGTCGGCTCGGGGGTAGACGCGTGATCGCTACTCATACGCACCATCTTGACGGTTCTGCGCGCGGGATGCCGGGAACTGCGGCACCAATTTTCGAATAACGCTAGGGTCGGCCTGAGTGCACGACGCCGAAAGGACGTTCGGGTGGCGCGAATTCTGACCGCTCTGGCCGTACTGCTGGCTGCCCTGTTGACGGGCTGCGGCAGTGCCAATCCCCTCGGTGGGGGCAGCATCTCCGGTGATCTCAAGTCGATCGTGGTGGGGTCCGCCGACTTCCCCGAGTCGAAGATCATCGCCGAGATCTATGCGCAGGCGTTGGCGGCCAACGGCTTTACCGTCGGTCGTCAGTTCGGCATCGGCAGCCGCGAGACGTACGTCCCTGCGGTGAAGGATCATTCGATCGACCTGATCCCCGAATACACCGGCAATCTGTTGCAGTACTTCGACCCGAAGACCAAGGCCACCGCCGCCGATGACGTCGAATTGGCGCTCGCTCGAGTGCTTCCCGGCGATCTGTCGATCCTGACTCCCTCGCCGGCCGAAGATACCGACACCGTGGCCGTATCGGCCGAGACCGCGAAGAAGTGGAACCTCAAGACCATCGGTGATCTGGCCCAGCACTCGGCACAGGTGAAATTCGGTGCGCCGTCGGAGTTTCTGCAGCGGACCGAGGGCCTGCCCGGTTTGAAAGCCAAGTACGGCCTCGAAATCGCACCGGCGAACTTCGTCGCCATCAGCGACGGCGGCGGACCGGCCACCGTGCGGGCGCTGGTCGACGGAACCGTCACCGCGGCAGACATTTTCAGCACCTCGCCGGCCATCGTCCAGAACAATCTGGTCGTACTCGAAGATCCGAAGCACAACTTCCTGGCCGCCAACGTGGTGCCGCTGGTGGCGTCGCAGAAGAAGTCCGATCTGCTCAAGACGGTGCTCGACGGCGTCAGTGCGAAACTCACGACGAAAGCGCTCATCGAGATGAACACCGCGGTCTCCGGCAACAGCGGCGTCGACGCCGACCAGGCCGCGAAAAAATGGGTCCAGGACAACGGATTCGACAAGCCGGTGGGCCGATGATCACGTTCGACAAGGTCACCAAGAGCTACGGCAGCGCCGTCGCTGTCGACGAACTGACCCTCGAGATCGCCGAGGGGACGCTGTCGGTGTTCGTCGGGCCGTCCGGGTGCGGCAAGACCACCTCCATGCGGATGATCAACCGGATGATCGACCCGACATCCGGAACCCTGACCGTCGACGGTGCCAACGTCGCCACCGTCGACCCGGTGCGGCTGCGCCTCGGCATCGGGTACGTGCTGCAGAGTGCCGGGCTCATGCCACACCTCAAAGTGGTGGACAACGTCGCCACCGTGCCGGTCCTCAAAGGCGAATCACGGCGCAGTGCACGCAAAAAGGCGCTGGGCGTGTTGGAGCGGGTCGGACTCGACGTCAAGCTCGCCGACCGCTACCCGGCCCAACTGTCGGGCGGGCAGCAGCAGCGCGTCGGGGTGGCGCGGGCGCTGGCCGCCGATCCGCCCATCCTGCTGATGGACGAACCGTTCAGCGCGGTGGACCCCGTGGTCCGCGAAGACCTGCAGGCCGAAATCCTGCGGTTGCAAAGCGATCTGCGCAAAACCATCGTCTTCGTCACCCACGACATCGATGAGGCCGTCAAACTCGGCGACCGCGTCGCGGTGTTCGGGCCCGGTGGCACCCTGCAGCAGTACGACGCACCGCAGCGGCTGCTGTCCAATCCCGCCAACGCGTTCGTCGCAGGTTTCGTCGGTGCCGACCGTGGCTATCGCGGCCTGCAGTTCCGGGACGCCGACGGACTCAAGCTCCGCGACATCCGCACCGTCGCCGAACCGGCAGTCGACGCGCTTGACCTCACCGAAGGCCAATGGGCCCTGGTGGTCAACGCCGACGGCACGCCGTACGCGTGGATCAACGCCCACGGCGTGGGTCTGCACCGGCACGGAAAGTCCTTGTACGACAGCACCATCGCCGGCGGCTCGCTGTTCCGGCCGGACGGCACGCTGCGGCTGGCGCTCGACTCGGCCCTGTCATCCCCATCGGGTCTGGGGGTGGCGGTCGATGAGCGGGGCCGCGTCGCCGGCGGCGTGAGCCTCGATGACGTGCTGGCAATCATCAAGAGCCGCAAGGGCGAGCAGTGCGATACCTGCTGAATCACCTGGAAGGCGCGTGGCTGCTCACGCAGATACACCTGCGGTTGGCCCTGCTGCCGCTGCTGATCGGCGTGCTGATCGCCGTGCCGCTGGGCGCTTATGTGCGGCAGCGGCCGCGGCTGCGCCGGTTCAGCACCATCACCGCCAGCATCGTCTTCACCATCCCGTCGCTGGCGCTGTTCGTGGTGCTGCCGTTGATCATCCCGACGCGGATTCTCGACGAGGCCAACGTCCTGGTCGCCCTGACGCTCTACACCGTCGCCCTGCTGATGCGGACGGTGCCGGAGGCGCTCGATGCCGTTCCGTCCGATACCCGCGAGGCGGCGACCGCCATGGGTTATCGGGCACGCACGCGCTTTCTGAAAGTCGAACTGCCGCTGTCGATTCCGGTCCTCACGGCAGGGATGCGGGTGGTCGCCGTCACCAACATCTCGATGGTGTCGGTGGGTTCGGTGATCGGCATCGGCGGGCTGGGCACCTGGTTCACCGAGGGGTATCAGGCCGACAAGAGCGACCAGATCATCGCCGGCATCATCGCGATCTTCGTGCTGGCGGTGATCGTCGACCTCGTCATCCTGAGCGTCGGCCGCCTGGCCACCCCCTGGACCCGGGCGAAGGCGCCGGCATGAACTTCCTGCACCAGGCCCTTGCCTATATCTTCACCGCGGCGAACTGGACCGGCCCGGCGGGTCTCGGCATGCGGATGCTGGAGCACCTCGAGTACACCGGTATCGCGGTGCTCTGCAGTGCGCTCGTCGCCATTCCGGTGGGCATGTACGTCGGGCACACCGGTCGCGGTACGGCCCTGGTGGTCGGCGGCGTCAACGCCCTGCGCGCCCTGCCCACCCTCGGCGTCCTGCTGCTCGGCGTCCTGCTGTGGGGACTGGGCCTGGTACCGCCGACCGTCGCGCTGATGCTGCTGGGCATCCCGCCCCTCCTGGCTGGGACGTATGCCGGGATCGCCAACGTCGATCCGGTGGTGGTCGACGCGGCTCGTGCCATGGGCATGACCGAGCGTCAGGTCCTGCTACGCACAGAGGTGCCCAATGCCATGCCGCTGATCGTCGGCGGGCTACGGACCGCGACGCTGCAAGTGGTGGCGACCGCGACCGTCGCCGCGTACGCGAGCCTGGGCGGGCTGGGCCGGTTCCTGATCGACGGCATCAAGGTGCGCCAGTTCTATCTCGCCCTCGTCGGCGCCCTGCTGGTGGCAGCTCTCGCACTGACTCTCGATGCCGCCTTGGCGTTGGCTGTGCGGGTCTCGCGGCCGGGTCCGGCCGGAGTTGCAATCGTGACTGCGAAGCCGGGCCTTCGTCGCCTACGGTAGACGGGTGAGCGCACCCCAGTCCGATGCCAGCCCCGAAGCTGCAGAACCCGCCTGGCCGGCGATTCTGACCTGGCGCGCGCAGGACGTGTCGCGCATGGAGTCGGTTCGGGTCCAGTTGTCCGGCAACCGAATCAAGGCCTACGGCCGCATCGTGGCGGCGGCCACAGACATACATCCGGCGTTCAGCGCGTCCTATGACCTGGTGACCGACGAGAGCGGCGCGACCAAGCGCCTGTCGCTCACCGTCACCCTCGCGCAGCGCGAGCGTCAGCTGTCCATCGCGCGTGACGAAGAGAACATGTGGCTGGTGCAGGACCACCAGAACCAGGCCCGGAGGGCGGCCTACAACGGCGCCCTGGACGTCGACGTGGTCTTCAGCCCGTTCTTCAACGCGCTGCCCATCCGGCGTACCGGCCTGCACAACCGCACGGCGTCGGTGTCGCTGCCAGTCGTCTATGTCCGGGTGCCGGATCTGACGGTCGAATCCGTCACCATCGGCTACAGCAGCGACGGGCCGGGCAAGCCCATCAAGCTGGACTCACCGGTTGCCGACACCGCGATCACCGTCGACGACGACGGCTTCATCCTCGACTACCCCGGACTGGCAGAGCGGATCTGATCACCCCACCCGCGCGGCCTTGGGCGGCCAACTCTTCGCGCCAGCCCTCGGCCCCGATGGTCGTCGCGAGAATCTGTGGCCGGCTGAAGTTGTCGTAGCGGACCCGCGCGGCATGGCCGCCTTCCACCAGCTCCGCCACCGATTGCGCCTCGACCAGCGATGAGCGGGCCTGGCTCAGCAGCTCCATGGTCCGGTCGAGCATCACCGTCAGCTCGGTCGCATTGGCCTCGCACATGGCCCGGACCAGGTCAGGCGCGGTGGCCGCGACCCGGGTGCCGTCCCGGAACGATCCCGCGGCCAGCGCGAATGCCAGCGGCACCTCACCGGCGGTCGCGGCCAGGGCCTCGGCCAGCAGGTGCGGCAGATGCGAGATCGCGGCCGCCGCGGCGTCGTGTTCGTCGGAGCGCGCGGGCACGATCACCGCGCGGCAGTCCAGCGCCAGATGCATCACCTGGGCCCACACCTCGGGGTCGACGTGGTCGTCCACGCTCACCACCCACGGCGCCCCGGCGAACAGGTCCGCGGTGCCGGCCGTCCAACCGGAATGTGCGGTGCCGGCCATCGGGTGCCCGCCGACGAATCGGTCGAGCAGCCCGTACTCCTGAACCTGTTGCAACACATTGCCTTTGACGCTCACCACGTCGGTAAGCGGGCAGTCCGCGGCGTCGTCGCGGATGTGCTCGAGCATGATCGGTAGCGCGGGCACCGGCACCGCCAGGACGATCAACGCCTCGGTCGACGCGGCGCGCTTCAGCGCGGCAGTGAGATCCTCGGTCGCATCGAAGCCGTCGGCCGTCGCCGCCCGGACCGCATCGATCGAGCGGTTGTATCCGAACACCTCGCGGCCCGCGGCCTGCCCGGCCCGCAGCAGCGAACCGCCGATGAGCCCCATACCGAGCACACACACCGGAGTTGTCACCTTCCAAGGTTTGCACACGGCCCCGGTCGGGTACATATGGGACCGCTGGTCAAGTGGCAGAGTGCGGACTAGCGTTATCCGCATGGGAGTACAGCGCGCGCAGGCACAGCAGCAGGTTGCCGATCTCCCCGACGGCTTCGGAGTCGCGGTCGTCCGGGAGGACGGCGCATGGCGTTGTGTCCCGCTGAAACGGGCCGCGCTGGTCGACCTGGCCGCCGCCGAGACCGAGCTTCGTGAACTACGTTCCGCCGGTGCGGTTTTCGGCCTCCTGAACGTCGACGACGAGTTCTTCGTGATCGTCCGCCCGGCCCCCTCCGGGGCCCGGCTGTTGCTGTCGGACGCCACCGCGGCGCTGGACTACGACATCGCGGCCGACGTGCTGGAGAAGCTCGACGCCGATCTGAGCCTGGAAGAGCTCGAAGAGGACGACCCGTTCGAGGAAGGCGACCTCGGGCTGCTGTCCGACCTGGGCCTGCCCGAGGCGGTACTCGGCGTGATCCTCGCCGACGACGAGTATGCCGACGAACAACTCAGCCGCATCGCCCAGGAGATGGGCTTCAACGACGAACTCGTGGCGGTATTGGACAAGCTGGGGCGGTGAGTTCCGCTGATGAGCGGCTGATCCGCGCCGCCCTGGAGGCCGCCGCACTCGCCGGCACCGACGATGTCCCCATCGGTGCCGTGGTGTTCTCGGCCGACGGAGTCGAGCTGGCCCGGGCCGCCAACGCTCGCGAATCCCTAGGTGACCCGACCGCGCACGCGGAAATCCTCGCGCTGCGCGCGGCCGCCGCGGTGCACGGCGACGGCTGGCGGCTGGAAGGCGCGACGCTGGCCGTCACCGTCGAGCCGTGCACCATGTGCGCCGGCGCGCTGGTGATGTCGCGGGTCGCCCGCGTGGTGTTCGGGGCGTGGGAACCCAAGACCGGCGCCGTCGGCTCGCTGTGGGACGTCGTCCGCGACCGGCGGCTGACGCACCGCCCCGAGGTCCGCGGTGGGGTGCTGGAGGCGGAGTGTGCCGCGCTGATGGAGCAGTTCTTCGAGCGCCAGCGCACGTCAGAGCCCGATTAGGGCCAGACGCCCTGCGGCCGGTAAGCTGCCACACGGTGGCGTGTCCGAGCGGCCTAAGGAGCACGCCTCGAAAGCGTGTGTGGGGTAACCCCCCACCGAGGGTTCAAATCCCTCCGCCACCGCCATAGAGCCCCTCACCTGTTAGCGCAGGTGAGGGGCTTGTTGTTTTGGCTGTGCCGGTCGGTGCCCACACTTTGCCCGCACCTGTATGTGAGTACGAATTGTGCGGGGGCGTATCCCCGGCGTGGGTATAAGACGTGTCCTATCCCCGTTCATTGCGGTCGGGGGAACTCGACTTCGAAAAACCCCGCAGCCGATGGCTACGGGGCTTCCTTTGTGGCAGTTAGAAGGCGGTTGCCAGGTGTCGCTTGTGCAATTCAGCCGCGAGTCGCGGGCCGGGCTCGTTGGTCTCCAACCAATGGTCGATCGCGGCGCGCTGTTCCTCAACGGAAGCGAAGTCGACCCCAAGCTCGTTGAGCAAGATGTTCAGCGTGGCCGGAGGCGCCTTCCGTGGGCCTCCGAAGAACGAGTAACCGTCAGTGAATCTGCTCATTTCGGCGTCACCTCCATTCGTACTATGGGTATGAAATCTGCTCTGACAACGTCGACGATACGCTGCATCATCCCTGGTCGCACCAATAGCTCCTGTTGGTACGCCATTTCTTGATCTCCAATAGGCGGAATCCATGCCGCACGGACACCGGGCGCGAGCGCTAGTTCCATCAGCACCGCACCACCCTTGAGCTGCGGCTTCGTGAATTCGTTGATCGCGACATTCTCGTCCAACGAGGTAGATGTGAACCGCACGAGCGGTTCTCGCAACCCGATCAGCTCTTCGAGCCTGTCGGCGGACACGTCGAAGGCAGCCTCTACCGATCGAGCTCCCCGCCACACGATGTATTCACCTGCGAGCGGATGTGTAACGACGCCGAGCAATGTGTCGGCGGTGTCGACCGGTTCTGGATCGTCGGTTTCACCCCTCAGCGCAGCGTTGATCTTCTCGTAGAAGCGGTCTGCGCCCTGCCATCGGACAACAGCGGCTCGTTGCTCATCCGACAGCTCGGCTGCCCATTGGAGTGTTTCGTCGTCCAGGCGCATCAGGCCATCATCGGTGATGTCGCGCCGGAATTTCGGCATCATCTGATGGCTGGTCACAGACTGCCCCCAGGTACTTTTCGGTGCGAGTCGGATGGCATTGGCAGGAAATCGCCGGAAGCTCGCAAATCGACTTTGGGTCGCTTCCGTGCAGCTGAGCCAGCGCGGGCGCATTGGATGCCACCCAACAATGCCGAAGGTGAAGTCCGATCCGCTATCGAAGTTTGCAGTGAACTGTTTCTATCGCTGACCCGCATTCACCGGTAGAACGGGGCGAGAGCAGCAACCATATCGGCGAGCCCTACAGGATAGTTGCGCTTCCTGCGTGGATCGGGCCGCGGGCCGATGGATTGCGCCTCGTACAAGGACACCGCACATTCGGTCATGCGGAGGGCGTTGCCCAGGGCGTCGAGTGTGACGGCCAAAAGGTCCGAGTCATCGTTCACGTAGCTGGTCAGCCATTTGAATCCGTGAACGAAGCCCGAACTGAGTGAGTAGAAGCTCTTTGCGTTGCGCGGATGGATCACTTTGTCTACCTCGGGGTCAGGCTCACCCGGCAAGCTGTCGTCTATCCATTTCGCGGCATCCACAACGAGTTTCAGCGGCGGCGGCGGCGCCGTGCACGCCTCGGTCGGCAGATTCTTGATCTGTTGGAATCGCTTTGCGGTTGCCTCTCGGCGCTGTTCGAACAAGGCTCGGTCCGCGCCAACCAAGTCATCGGTCCTTTCCGCCAACGCCTCTGCCTCGAACTTGTCGAACTCATCTTGACGCCCGTGTTCGCCCTTGACGAACCCGTAGCACCGACGGAGCCGCTCCGCCGTGTCGGTCTCACTGATCAGCCATATGGTCTTTGCCGACGATTCCATCGCGATTCGGCACAAAGCCGTCGCGGCCGACGTGCGGAGCTGGCCCTTGGTTATGGCGAAAGAGATCACCTGTGCAGCCGCGACGAGGTTTTCGCTCGCGTTCATCGTCGGAAAGAGCGCGGTGGAGCTGACCAGGTTCGGCGCATCTTGCAAGGTCACGGCGTCGTCGTCGCGAGCAAGACGTGACTCAGGGTGAACAGGATTGGGCTGCAGGCCCCACGTCATCAAGTCGTTCGCGCGCTTGGTCCGATCCGCGATGTTCACGATGAACATCGCGCGCCTCAAGCCATGTGCGCCGTCGGGATCTACCGCCTTTAGCGCATCCCAGTCGACGGCCGAGAGATCGGGTCTCACTGCGCGGTCACCTGGCTTTCTCGATGGCGGCAGCGTGATGCCGAATTGTTCGGGGTCCAGGTCACTAGGGACGTTCGCCGTTCGTCGCTGCTGTTCCCGACCCCGGGCGCGCTCCTTCTTTGCGGCCCTCCCACCACGCTTGCCCAATTGACACCTTCCGTTCCCATCGATGACGGAAGGCACGATAGCGCCCGACTCCGACAACAGGGTGGCGCCGCGGGCCGTCGTGACGGTGCGTACAGATCGCGGTTCTTGCGAACGTCGTGCTCTGGCCGCACGTTCGTGGGCGGCCAGCTGAGTCGCACAGCGAGTGTGCACACAGATCGCGGCTCCGGTGATTTCGGTGCCACTCGCGGGGCTGCCCTCCCTTGGTGCCCCCGGAACCACAAAGGCTGGAAACACAAAAGCCAGGCACCCGTGCGGGTGCCTGGCCGTTGTGATCTCCGAACTAGCGGCCGAAGGTGAAGGCCGATCCGCCGCCGAAGTTGGAGCCGCCGACCGGGGTCGCGACGCCGGCACCGGAGTTGGTGCCGGCCTGGACGCCGTCGGGGCCGATCTCGCCGGACGTGCCGGTGTTGAAGCCGCTGCCGCCGACCGGGGTGTTGACGGCCGCGCCGCCACCGGTACCGGCGCCGAACGTCGGGATGAAGTCGGCCGGGGCCGGCGCGGCGAACTCGTTGGCGGCGCCGGCGTTGAAGCCGCTGCCACCGAACGGGGTGTTCACGCCCGCGCCACCGCCGGCGCTGGCGCCGCCGCCGTAGTTCGGGATGAAGTCAGCCGGGTTGGGCACGTTGAAATCGGTGGACGCGCCGGTGTTGAAGTTGCTGCCGCCCAGCGGGGTGTTGATCGCCGCACCGGTGTTGGTGTCGAAGCCCGCGCCGCCGAAGCCGGCATCGGTGCCCGTGGCGGTGTTGAACTCACCGCCGCCGAGCGGGGTGTTCACGCCGGCGCCGCCGCCCGCGTTGCTGGACGCATCGAAGGGCTGCCAGAAGGGGTTCTCCACACCGAAGCCGGCGCCGCCACCGGCGTTGCCGTTGCCGATCGGGGTAGCGACCGCGGCGCCGGTTTCACCGGAAACCTCGTCGTCGGCCCAAGCCGGGGCCGCGACGGCAAGCGGGACCAGCGTGAGGGCCGATGCCGCAGCAAATCCGATCAAACGTCCTGAGTTGCGCATTAGTGATACTCCAATCCTGGTTTTCTCGCGTATGGCCAGGTGAACCTACAAGGTCGTACCCGGTTCCTCCGACCACTACCGTGGTATCGCCGGCCGCGGCGCGTCCGTTACAGCAGTGAACCAGCTGGTTGACACACAGCTGTTTGCTATCAGTCTCGATTTGATCACTGACGCTGTGAATATGCTGGCAGTATCTGCTCGCGATGACCTTGCTGGCAGGCGAGCAACTATTCGTCGAGCAAAACCGCGGCCGCGTACCAGTGGCACAGCAGCAGCGCCATCTCGACGTCCAGTCGGTCCTCGCCGAGCGGCCGTCCCCGACGCTCCAGCGCCCGCCCGACGCGGTACTTGACGGTGTTGAAATGCACCACCAACTCGTCGGCCGCGGCAGTGTAGCTACCTCCGTGCCGCAGGAACACCTGCAGGGTCTCCCGCAGGCGGGCGTCATTGGCGCCGGCCCCGGCCAGCGGCCCGAGAACCGTGTGGACGAACTCCCGTGCGTCGTCCTGGTTCTCGCCCATGAGCGCGGCCGCGGCGAACCCTGGGTCGTCGGCCGCGGTGACGCCGGTCAGGTCGGCCGTCACCGCGACGCTGTGCGCGCGCAGGGCCTGCCGGTGCGACCGGCGGAAGCCGTCGACGCCCGGCAGTGGGGTGCCGATGGCGACGGCAGGGGCGCTGGGATGCGAGTCCGTGAACTGCCGCAGCTGTGCCGACGCGTCGGGTGCGGTCGCGCCGGACAACGGCAACCAGCCCCAGCCGGTCCGCTGGTCGGCCGCCGTGAACAGTGGACTGCCTTGCGTACCAACATGTTCTGCGGTCGCGCGCAGAAACTGTTCGAGTTTGGCCAACGCATCGTCGTGCCCGGTGACATGCCCGCTACCGGTCGGCCACCACAACACGATGCCCAGATGCCGGCGGCGCATCGGATAGCGGATCGCGGCCGTGATGGCCTCGGGGTCGGAGTCATTGCCGGACAAGACTTCCCGCACCCGAAGGGCCTGCGTGCTGTTGCGGTTGGCGAGCCAGCGGTCGCGTTCGTCCTCGTAGACCGTGACGACCTGTTGCGAAATCCAGTCGATGTAGCGGAACGTCACCGATGTCAGCCGCTCGAAGAAGGCCAGGCTCGTCTGCGGCGCGAAGCCGGCCCGGTTGATCTCTTCGCCGGCAACGTCGAGCACCAGGGCGTGGCCGATGCGGTAGGCGCGGGTGAGGGCGTTCATCGGCACGCCGCGCTGCGCGAGCCGGCGGGCGTACTCGAGGGCGGCGGTCGGCGCTTCGATGTTCTCCAGAGATATGTCGTAGCGCAGCGCGTGGAATATGGTCTCGACGTTGCCGCCGACACTGGCGCGCAGCAGTTCGATGATCTCGGGATCGCCGCGCAACTCGGTGATATCGCTGGCCAGGCGGTGCCCGACCGAGCGTGCAACCTCGGTCTGCCGGGCGATGAGGCGGGCCATGATCGTCGTGTTGGCCTCGCTGACCGCCGGATCCATGTGCCGACTGTAGAGCCAAAATTTGTGCCGAGCGTACAAATCATCCGACAAAGTTGATCGGCGCACGACGGAGTGGCGCACGCCACAGACTTCTACTTTTATGACATGAACCTCGCCACCCTGCCCGACCGTCGCGCTGCCGCGGCGCCGCACGCACCGGCCGTCGCCGACGACCAGACCGACCTCGACAACGCCGCATTCCTCGACGTCGTCCAGCGCGCCGCCGGGGCGCTGTACCAGCGCGGTGTGCGCGCCGGCGACGTCGTCGGCATCATGCTTCCCAACCGCGCGGCATTCGTCGTCGCGCTGTTCGCCACCTGGCGGCTGGGCGCCGTCGCGACACCCATCAGCCCGACCCTGGTGCCCGCCGAAGTCGCCTACCAGGTGGCCGACGCCGGCGCCGTCGTGCTCGTCGTCGACCGTGACGTCGACTCTGACGTCACGGTGCTGCACGTCGACGACATGGGTGGCGAGCCCCGCACGGCCGACCCGGTGGCCGGCAACGGTGACGAGCTGGCCCTGCTGATCTACACCAGCGGCACGACCGGCCGCCCCAAGGGCGTCATGCTCGACAACACGAACCTGAACGCCATGTGCGCCATGGTGATCGAGGGCTTCGAGTTGACCGACGCCGACCACAGCCTGCTCATCCTGCCTTTGTTCCATGTCAACGGCATCGTCGTCAGCGTGCTGTCGCCGCTGCTCGCGGGCGGCCGGACCACCATCGCCGGTCGGTTCAATCCGGCGACTTTCTTCGACCGTCTGGAATCCAGCCGCGCCACCTATTTCTCCGCGGTGCCAACTATTTACACCATGCTGCTGGGCCTGCCGGCCGACGTGCGGCCCGACACGTCCGCGGTGCGGTTCGCCGTCTGTGGCGCCGCGCCGGCCAGCATCGAACTGCTGGAGGGCTTCGAAAAGCGTTACGGCATCGGTCTGGTCGAGGGCTACGGGCTGTCCGAGGGTTCGTGCGCCAGCACCGGCAACCCACTGAACGGGCCGCGCAAGGTCGGCACCGTGGGAATTCCGTTGCCGGGACAGGAGATTCGCATCGTCGACCTGGCCGGGGCCGAGGTCCCACAGGGTGAGCTCGGCGAGGTGGTGATCAAGGGCCCCAACGTGATGCGCGGCTACCTGAACCGTCCCGAGGAGACCGAGAAGACGCTGAAGGACGGCTGGCTGCACACCGGCGACGTCGGGCGGTTCGACGAGGACGGGTATCTGGTCCTGGTCGACCGGGCCAAGGACATGATCATCCGCGGCGGCGAGAACATCTACCCCAAGGAGATCGAGACCGTCGTGCACCAGCTCGCCGGGGTCGCCGAGGCCGCGGTGGTCGGACGCGCGAGCGGGCTCTACGGCGAAGAGCCGGTGCTGTTCGTCTCCGCACACCCCGGCGCCGAGCTCGACGTCGACAACATCGCCGCGCACTTGCAGGCGTCGCTCTCGAAATACAAACTGCCCGTGGATATCACGGTTCTCGAGACGCTTCCGAAGAACCCCGTCGGCAAGATCGACAAGCCGTCCCTGCGCAAAACCCTCACCGCCACCGATCCGCGAATCTAGCCTGATACCAGCAAAGGAGCTCACATCATGGGATTCATCAAACCGACCTTGCCGAAGGTCGACCTGGAAGAGTTTCTCCGGATGCCGCTGCAGGAGCGGCTCCGCATCATGTGCCTCAAATGGGTGGACGAGGGGTACGGCGCACCGCGCATGATCCACGTGCTCTACATCGTCAAGCTCGTGTTTTTCTACGCCATCGGCGGGGTCGCGATCGCCACCGCGACGTCACACCTGCCGGCGTTCTGGCACGTCTCGCAGTGGTGGGACCAGCCGATCGTGTATCAGAAGGTCATCCTGTGGACCGTCCTCCTGGAGCTCATCGGGTTCGCGGGTTCGTGGGGCCCGCTCGCCGGTAAGACCAAGCCGATGACGGGCGGGTTCCGGTTCTGGGCCAAGCCCAACACCATTCGACTCCGGCCGTGGAAGGCGGTGCCGTTCACCAACGGCGATCGGCGCACCTGGTTCGACATCGTTGTGTACCTGGGGCTGATGGCCACCGTGCTCGTCGCCCTGGTGCTGCCGGGAGTGTCCAGTGAGGCACTGTCGAAAGCGTTGCCGGACAACACCTCCGGACTGGTCAACCCGGCCCTGTTCGTCGCGCCGATCATCCTGTTCGTGCTGATCGGCCTGCGGGACAAGACGATCTTCCTGGCCGGCCGCGGCGAGCAGTACCTGCCCGCGCTGATCTTCTTCGCCACGCTGCCGTTCGTGAACATGATCATCGCCGGCAAGCTGCTGATCGGCACGGTGTGGTTCTGGGCCGGCGTCTCGAAGTTCGGTCTGCACTTCACCAACGTCATCCCACCGATGGTGAGCAACAGCCCCGCGATTCCGTTCAAGTGGCTCAAGCGGGCGCACTACCGCAACTTCCCCGAGGACCTGCGGCCGTCGCACCTGGCGACCTTCATGGCCCACGGTCCGGGCAGCATCGTGGAAATCGCTGCGCCGCTGGCACTTATGTTCTCACCGTGGCCGTGGCTGTCCATCGCGGCCGCCGCCATCATGGTCAGCTTCCACCTGTTCATCATCTCGACGTTCCCGCTGGCGGTGCCGGTGGAATGGAACGTCCTGTTCGCGTACGCCACGATCTTCCTGTTCCTGGGCTTCCCCAACGGGGACGGCTACGCGGTGTGGGACATGAACCCGGGCTGGCTGGCCATCGTGCTTGCCGCGGCGCTGTCGTTCTTCCCGATCCTCGGCAACCTGCGCCCCGACCTCGTCTCGTTCCTGCCGGCCATGCGGCAGTACGCCGGCAACTGGGCCTCGGCAGTGTGGACCTTCACGCCCGGTGCCGAGCAGAAGCTGAACCGCGTCACCCGGTCGTCGCCCAACTCTGCCGACCAGTACGTCGCCTTCGGCTGGGACCCGCTCACCGCCGAGGTGTTCACCCAGCAGGTGACGGCGTGGCGGGCCATGCACAGCCAGGGCCGTGGCTTGTACTCGGTGCTGCTGAAGTGCCTACCCGACATCGACACCCGCGTCGTTCGCGAAGGCGAGATGTCCTGCAACACCATCATCGGCTTCAACTTCGGCGACGGGCACCTGCACAATGAGGATCTGATCCGGGCCATCCAGTCAGAGGCGCAGTTCGAGCCGGGCGAGTTCGTCATCGCCTGGGTGGAGTCGCAGCCTATCCACAAGATGACGCAGGAGTACAAAGTGATCGATGCGGCGCTGGGCGTCATCGAGCGTGGCACGTGGAACGTGAAGGACCTCGTCGACGAGCAGCCGTGGCTGCCCAACGGACCGATCCCGCTCAACGTCACCTGGCAGCGGGCCGGAGTCCTGCACTGATGAGTACCGCGGTTGTGGTCGGCGCCGGGCCCAACGGGCTCGCCGCCGCCATCACCTTGGCCGCCAAGGGCATCGACGTCACGGTACTGGAGGCCACTGACCGAATCGGCGGCGGCGTCCGTTCGAGTGAGTACGTCCTGCCGGGTCTGGTGTTCGACGACTGCGCCGCCATCCACGTGATGCCGGCGGGCTCCAGGTTCATCAAAGACCTCGGCCTGGATCGCTATGGCCTGCAGTGGAAGTGGACCGAGATCGACTGCGTCCACCCGCTCGACGACGGCACCGCCGGTGCCCTCTACCGCTCGGTCGAAACCACCGCGACCCGGCTCGGGGTCGACGGGTCGCGGTGGCGGATGCTGTTCGGCGGACCGTCGCGCCGGTTCGACACCCTGTCCGAGGACATCATGGGGCCGCTGCTGCGGGTGCCGCGGCATCCGCTGGGGCTGGCCCGGTTCGGTGCGCCGACGGTGCTGCCCGCCGCCGCACTGACGCGCGTGTTCCGTACGCCGCAGGCCCGCGCGCTCTTCGGCGGCGTTGCCGCGCACACCTTCCAACCGCTGCACCGCCCGCTCACCTCCGCGATCGGGCTGGGCATCATCACAGCCGGGCACGCCAACGGCTGGCCGGTGGCCGCCGGGGGATCGCAGTCGATCACCAGCGCCTTCGAAGCGGTGCTGACCGAGCTGGGCGGCAAGATCGAGACAGGTGTGCGGATCACCGCGGCATCGCAGTTGCCGCCCGCCGACATCACTGTCTTCGATCTGGCACCCACCGCCATCGCGTGCATCCTGGGCGAACGGCTGCCCATGCGGGTTCGCCGCGCCTTCGATCGGTTCCGTTATGGCCCAGGCGCTTTCAAGGTCGACTTCGCGGTAGAGGGTGATGTGCCGTGGACCAACGCGGCGGCGCGCCAGGCCGGCACCGTCCACCTGGGCGGTGACTTCGCCGAGATCGCCGCGACCGAACGGGATATCCATGTGGGCCGGATGCCGCAGCGTCCCTTCGTGCTGGCGTTTCAGCAGTACCTGGCTGACCCACAACGTTCGGTCGGCACCGTCAACCCCGTCTCCGCGTATGCGCACGTGCCCAATGGCTACGGGGGTGATGCCACTGAGGCGATCATCGCGCAGTTCGAGCGGTTCGCACCCGGGTTCCGCGACCGCATCGTCGGGCAGGCCGTGCGGTCGGCCACCGAAATGTCCGTCTACAACCCCAATTACGTCGGCGGCGACATCAACACCGGCGCCAAGGACATCCGTCAGCTGGCCTTCGGGCCACGAACGACGTTGTCGCCGTACACCATCGGGGTCCCCGGCATGTACATCTGCTCGGCGGCCACGCCGCCGGGTCCTGGCGGGCACGGTATGTGCGGGGCCAACGCCGCCGCCGTCGCTCTGGCCCGGCTGGAGCGCTAGCTACACGTTCACGGCGATGGTGTGCATCTCCCAGATGAGCACTTCTGCGCCGTCGGCGCCCGCGGTGATGCGCTGCCCGCCGGTCGCGGTGAGTCGCACGGCATCACCGGTGCCCAGCAGACCGGAGCCTTCGAACTCGGCCGCTCCGCGGGTGACGAAGACGTGGCCGTACGGTGCGTCCGGCACCTGTACGGTGCTACCGGCATCCAGCCGCGCGACGTGCAAAGTGGCATAGCTGTTGCCGAAGGTGATGGCGGCGTCGTCCCGGTACTTGCGCATGCCGGATGCCATGGGAATCAACGTGTTTCCGGCGAGCTCGGTGCTGATGTCGGCTTCCTGATAACTGGGCGCGCCGCCGAGATCTTCCGGCGGAATCCACATCTGGACGACCCGCAGGGGCTGACGGTCGTGGCGCCCGGCGCCGTTGCGTTCCGAGTGCCGCAGGCCGGTGCCCGCACTCATCCGCTGCGCCAGACCGGGGTAGATGGTGCTCTCGTTGCCCAGCGAATCCTTGTGCACCAGCGTGCCTTCGAGCACCCAGGTGATGATCTCCATGTCGCGGTGGTCGTGCGCGTCGAAGCCTTCACCGGGGGTGACGGTGTCCTCGTTGTTGATCATCAGCAGGCCGTGTGCGTTGGCCGCCAGATCGAAGTTTCCGGTCGCCGGGAACGACTGCCACGACTCCAGCCACTCGTTGCGCCAGTGCCAGCGTTCGGCAGCGCGGATGACGCGAACAGGCACAGCCGTCGGGTGAGTCACCGGTCAATTCTGGCAGGGCGTGCACCATGGAGGCATGACCCGTTGGCCACAGCGCGTATTGGCTGCCGTGCTGGTGGTTGTGGCGCTGCTCGCGGTCGGCGGCTGCCTCGGCCGGCACTCTGCGATGGGTGCTCCGGACACTGGCATACCCGTCGGCACTTCGAGCAACTCGCTACAGGCGGGAGGGCTGACGCGGACATTCCGCGTGTACCGTCCGGCCGGGCTCAAGGCTGTGAGCCCACTGGTCGTCATGCTGCACGGTGGCTACGGCGACGGCGCGCAGGCCGAGCGCGCCTACAACTGGGACGCCCAGGCCGACACCGGCCGGTTCGTCGTCGCTTATCCCGACGGTATGGATCGCGCCTGGAACGCCGGAACCTGTTGCGGGATACCGAAGAACCGCAACATCGACGACGTCGGATTCGTCACCGCCATGGTCGGCGCGATCGAAGCGCAGTTGCCCATCGATCCGGCGCGCGTCTACGTCACCGGCATGTCCAACGGCGCCATGATGGCGCTGCGCCTCGCGTGCCAGACGGACCTGTTCGCCGCCGTCGCCCCTGTCGCGGGAACGCTGCTGACCGATTGTTCGCACGCCGCGCCGACCTCGGTACTGCAGATCCACGGCACTGCCGACGACCGCGTCCCATTCGACGGCGGTCCGGGCAAGGCCAGAACGGTCACCGGCGCACCCAATGTCGACGGCCCGTCGGTGCCCGCGGTGAATGCGACGTGGCGCGGTATCGACGCGTGCGGCGCTCCGGCTACGTCAACCACCGGCGCGGTCACGACGCAGACGGCCGACTGTCCCGGTGGCCGCACCGTCGAATTGATCAGCGTCGCCGGCGCCGGCCATCAGTGGCCGGGTGGGTCCCCGAGCCCGCTGGCGCAGCGGCTCGGGGACCTGCCACCGCCGTCGGCCGCCGTGAATGCGACCGACATCATCTGGCAGTTCTTCGCCGCGCACCATCGCTGAGAACCACGCGAATGGACGGAATGTCGAATAGCTACCCGCAACATCCCCACATTGTCCGAGCGGGGCGGCTGTGTCCTGGCGCACACTGGGGCCGTGATGGCCGGCGGTGAGGTGAGATGAGTCGACATTGGCGGGTTGCGCTCGTCCAGGCCAGCCCCCTGCAGGGCGAGAACCCGGTGGCCGAGCTGGCTGCTGAGCTCGCGGCGATCCGCGCCGAGCGCACGGACACCCAGATGGTGGTGTTCCCCGAGATTCACCTGCTGGGTGCGAGTGACGGCGCTGCCGATACCCGGTCGTATTTCGACGCGGTCGCCGAGCCACTCACCGGACCACTGGTGCGGGCGCTCGGCGCCGTGGCCGCCGACGCCGGCGTCTGGCTGCTGCCCGGTTCGATCGCCGAGCGTGGCGAAGACGGCCGGGTGTTCAACACAGCTCTGGTCTTCGCTCCCGACGGCCGTCTGGTCTCGTCGTACCGCAAGGTGTTCCCGTGGCGCCCGCACGAGCCGTGGGCGTCCGGTGCCGGTTTCACGGCCTTCGACGTACCCGGCGTCGGCCGGATGGGCATCAACATCTGCTACGACAGCTGGTTCCCCGAGGCGACCCGGCAGATCGCCTGGCTCGGCGCGGAAGTCGTGTTCAACATCGTCAAGACGACGTCCGACGACCGTGCGCAGGAGCTCGTCCTCGCCCGCGCCAACGCCATCACGAACCAGATCTACTACCTCAGCGTCAACGCCGCCGGGCCACTCGGGCGAGGGCAGAGCATCTACGTCGGGCCGGAGGGTGAGGTGCTCGCGCAGGCGGCACACGCCGAGCCGGAAGTCACGCATCTGACGATCGACCTCGATCAGGTGACCGCCGTGCGGACCCGCGGCACCGCCGGCGTCAACCGGGTGTGGGAGCAGTTGCACGCCGACGACGACCCGATCGAACTGCCCGCCTACGCCGGTCAGTTGGTGCACCAGCGGTGGCAACCGCAGCCCGTCGACCCCGAAGGACGCTCATGACCGAAACTGCCCAGCGGCCCGGCGAGGCCGGCCACCTCAACGCAACCCTCGGCCTGGGTGGCGTGACGCTGTTCGGCCTCGCCTATATGGCGCCGATCATCGTCCTGGGCATCTTCGGTGTGATCGCCGAGGCGTCGGCGGGAGCCAGCGCCGGTTCGTACCTACTGGCCACCGTGGCCATGCTGTTCACGGCCGCGAGCTACGCGAAGATGTCGGTGCACTATCCGGTCGCGGGCTCGTCGTACACGTACGTTCGCAAGGCGCTGGATTCGCGGCTCGGCTTCCTGGTGGGGTGGACGATCCTGCTCGACTACCTGTTCCTGCCGCTGGTCATCTGGTTGATCGGCGCCGCGTATCTGACCGGTGAGTTCCCATCGGTGCCGGCGTGGGTGTGGATCGTGGCGTTCATCGTCGTGACGACCGCGCTGAACATCATCGGACTCAAGGTGGCGGACAAGGCCAACTTGGTCCTGATGGCGCTGCAGTTCCTGGTGATCGCGCTGTTCGTCGGTTTCGCCGTGGCACATATGGTGTCCCGCCACGGCGGTGGCTCGCTGCTGTCCGTCACCCCGTTCAGCGGTACCGGTGGCTTCCCGGCCATCGCCGCGGGCGCAGCCATCGCGGCGTACTCGTTTCTCGGTTTCGACGCCGTCAGCACGCTCACCGAGGACACCAAGAATCCGCAGCGCAACATCCCGCGCGCGATCATGCTCGTCGCCCTCATCGGCGGGGTGGTCTTCGTAACGGTCGCGTACATCCTGACGCTGGTCCAGCCCGGCAGTACGTTCCCGAACGCCGACTCGCTGGCTGCCGACACGGCCCGGACCATCGGCGGGGCGCTGTTCGCCGCGTTCTTCGTGACCGGCCTGATCATCGGTCAGTTCACCTCAGGCCTGGCGGCGCAGGCCAGTGTGTCCCGGTTGCTGTATGCGATGGGCCGAGACTCGGTGCTGCCCAAGAAATTCTTCGGCAAGCTGTCGCCGCGGTTCTTCACACCCGTCTTCAACATCGTGCTGTGCGGGCTCATCGGGCTCGGCGCAGTGTTCCTCAGCGTCGCCACGTCGACGTCGTTCATCAACTTCGGCGCCTTCACGGCCTTCACGCTGGTGAATCTGTCGGTGATCGGCTACTTCGTCCGGCATCGCCACGAGCAACGGCTGAATCCGCTGACGTACGTGGCGATTCCGCTGATCGGTGCGGTCGTGGACGTCTACCTGCTCACCCAACTGGGCAATGCCGCACTGACTCTCGGGGTGATCTGGATGTCGATCGGCGTGGTGTACCTGCTGGTTCTCACCCGTGGTCTGCGCGTCCCGCCGCCGGAGTTGTCACTGGCTGAGTAGGGGTGCGTTGCTGCGGGCGAGCGGGCCGCAGCGGACGTCGAAGCGCTTGGCGACGGTGTCCAGCGTGCGCTGCAGGTGCGGACGGCGACGGCGGTGGGTGGCCAGGAACTGGGCCATCCCGACGGCTTGCCGTGGCACCGGATACCAGCGCCCCACGTCCAGTGCGCAGTCCCGAAAAACGCTGAGCGGCAGGGCATCCGAGATGAGGCTGAGGTTGTGTACGGCCAGCGTCATCAAGGCGTGAGGGAACACCGTGTTGCATTTGCGGCGCAGGTCGATCAAGTCGAGCTCGTAGAGCGGTACCTCGGTGAGCTGGTCGGTGAACATGAGATGCGGCAGGAAGTAGCCCATGTACGTCGTCAGATGCAGGGTCGCCGCGCGTGCGTTCAACGACAACACCCGGCCGCTGGGGGAGGTGTAAGGCTCATACGGTGGTGAGTGCTTCAGCAGATACCCGGTGCAGTTGACGATCCAGCTGTCCGGGTCGATCTCGCGGACCGCGCCGCTGCGGAGCTGCATTTCGGCCCGGCCGTCGCGATCGACGACATCCACCAGATGGTCCATCACGATGTCGCGCAAGCCGGCTGCGATGGCGTCTCGTTCCGCCGTCGACAGCACGCCGAGCAGGAAGTTCCCGGTGCTGGGCGTCACCCAGACGCCACACCGCTCACGCCAGTGGCGAGCCACTTCCTCTTCGTTGGTGCCGTCGAACATCTGGGTCACTTCGTCGGCGAAGGCGTTGAACGTCAATCCACCCCACCACCGCCTGCCGCCGGTGGGGAACAGCCGGTCACGGTGCGCGAAGTAGGTTCCTGAACCCGCCAGCAGATTCACTTCTCGTCCAGGGTGGCGGTTGATCAGCGCGTGCGCGGTGTCCATGGCGGTCTTGCCGCTGCCGATCACCCACACCGGAGCGTCGCTGCGGTCGATGTCGCCGCAGCGCATGTCGCAGTAGTTCGGCGACACCGAGTGGACGCTGGTGCTGGACAGGGGCAGCGGATCGTTCGGCTCGACGTCAGAGGCGATGGCCTTGATCAGGCGCGTGGCCTCGACCACCATGCTGCGGCCGTCGTCCGACCGGCACTGCACGCGGACGACGCCGTCGGCCTCTTCGTCGGATTGCAGTGTCCAGCCGTAATATTCGTCCACCCTGACGCGTTGCCGCATTACGCCCAGGCAGTGGTCGAAATGTGCCAGCACTTCGTGTTTGGTGGCCAGGTGCGAGGGCTCGGCGCCCAGTGTCCACCTGATGTTCCCTGCGGTGAAAAACGGGTGCGGCTGATGCAGTCGCACGTATTCGTACGTGTCGACCCACATGCCGCCGACTCGTTGCCGACGGTCCAGGAGGATGACCCGCTGGCCCGGCGACAGGTACTGCGAGGTCGTGAAGAGGGCATTCAGGCCCGCGATCCCGGCCCCGACGATGCAGACGTCGCAGCGTTCGACCGCGGCGCTCACGGCTTCGGCCTTGTGGTGATGAACATGGCGCCCTCCTTGTCCTTGGAAAAGGATCCGGCATCGGCCCCGGGCTGTACATCGGCCGATTGGCGTATTTGGTTGGTGCGCTACAGCGATATGGCCAGGAGCGTGCGGACGAGCTCGGCCTGGCGGTGGGTGCCCGTCTTGTCGAAGATGTGTTGTACGTGGGTTCTCACGGTGCCGGCGGACAGGCACATGCTCTCGGCGATGGGCTTGATGCCGTCGCCTTGTATCAGCCTGATGGCCACCGCCGCTTCGGCCGTCGTCAGCCCGTACAGGCGGCGCAGCATCTCGGTGTCCGGCTGTGGGTGCTGCTCGGGATCCAGGATGAGCACCAAGGCCCGTGATTCGGCGAGCGGAGCCGTCACGTGCTGGAACGGCAGGACGTGAATGACGTACGGGCGCAATCCCGACGGGCGCGGGCACAACAGTGAGGTGCCGCCCCGAACCGACCCGGTCTGTCCGAGTGCGGCGTTGATGCCGCGGCGCAGCGTCGCGTCGGCCGGCGGGTGCGCGAACTCGAAAGAGCCCTCGCGGATGGTCACGCCGTCGTGGCGGCGGACGATGTTCTCCGCCGCGGTGTTCAGGTATCGCACCGACAACGCGCAGTCGACGACGGCCATCCCGATGCGGGTGACATTGTCCATCGCCGACGAGATGTTGCGGATCTGATGGGTGGCCGCGGTTAGGTCGTGCTGGATACGTAGTGCCCGCTGGAAGTGGGGGACCAGCGCTTCGGCCAGGTGGACCCGTTCGGCGGTGTCGAACGGGTCGGAACGTTTCTCGGTGGCCACCAGCCAGGTGGCGGGCTCAGGTCCGTCCGTCAGCCGGACGAACAGGCCGTCGTTGAGTCGGTGCGGCCGCATCCAGTCCATGTGGAACTCGGCGTTCGGCTGCAGCGCGATGAGTTCCTGGCTGCCGCGTACCTGCCCGACAGGCCCGTTCTCGACAGCCTCGAGGAGGTAATCGATGTGGCGGTAGTACTCCGCATACTCGGCCAGGGCGTCGGTCGGGATGGTGACGCTCTGGGGCGCCCGGCTCACGCCATCCGCGAGCACCAGGGCGGCTCCGCCGGTCGCCTCGAACATGGTGTGGAGATCGGCCATCGTCGCGGTCCACTGCTCGGGCTGGACCGCGGAATCGTAGATCAACGAAACTACGCGTGAGAAGTCTTCGACCGTGACCACGGCCGGTGCTCCCTGAGATGTGATGCGGTCACGTCTGGCGCCTTTCGCGACGTGATCCCCCCATAAATGGACAGGTGCTGCGGAAATCGTAATTCAAGACCAATGGTATGTAAAGTGTTCCCTTGGTGGTTGCTGTGCGTCGGATCAGTGCCGCCGAGCGTGCGGGCAGATCGCGATTAGCGGGGGATCGCGATCTGTACGCACCGCGCTTTCAGGGCTATCCCCAAGCGACTTCACAGCGCATAATCTCCGGTGTGCCGGAAAACCTACGGGTGGGCGTTACTGGGAACGATGAACCCAATGGTCATGGTGTTTGCCGGGTTTGCCGCCTGAGTGCTGGCGGATAGGCCGATCCGATGCCGTTCGAGGTGTTGGGTCGCTCGGCCGAGGCCGAACTCGTCGGCAGTGTTCTCGGTGGTACGGAGCCTGCGGCAGTGCTGCTCGACGGTGACGCCGGCATCGGCAAGACGACGGTGCTGTTGTCGGCGATCGACCGGGCCCGCGAACTGGGATTCACCGTGCTGTTCGCCCGTGCCGCGGTCACCGAATCGACCCTGGGGTATGCGGCGCTGGCCGATCTGCTCGCCGGTATCGAGCCGGCCACCCTGGACTTCTTGCCGGCCCCGCAGCGCCGCGCGCTCGATCGCGTCCTGCTCCGCGCGCCCGACGACGGTGCGGGTACCGATCCGCGTGCCGTGGCGGCCGCGTTGCTCGCGGTCATCACGCGGCTGTCCGAGCGGTCGCCGGTCCTGGTCGCGCTGGACGATGCGCAGTGGCTGGACACCTCGAGCGTCCATGCGATCGCATTCGCCGCACGCCGACTCAGCGGGCCCGTCAAGGTCATTGGCGCCGTGCGGACGGCCATCGGCGAGGACCCGGCACTGTGGCTGCAGCTGAACCGGCCCGAAGCGCTGCAACGGATTCGGCTGGGGCCGTTGAGTGTCGGCGCCCTGCACGCAGTGCTGTCACATCGACTGCGGCGCTCGTTCTCCCGGCCGGCGATGATGCGGATTCACGAAGTGTCCGGCGGTAATCCGTTCTATGCCATCGAATTCGCCCGCGGCCCCGCCGACAACCTGAAGTCCGGTGCGCTCCCGCCCACCTTGGCCGAGTTGGTGCGACAGCGGATCGACGGGCTCGCGAGTGAGGTTCGAGAGGCGCTGCTGGTGGTCTCGTGCCTGGGCACCCCGACCGCGGATCTGGTGGGGCGGGCCCTCGGAGTCGACGCGGACGGCGTCTTCACCAGACTTGCCGATGCCGAAGACCGCGGCATCATCGCGGTGGACGGCGCTCGCGTTCGTTTCAGTCATCCGCTGCTGGCGCACGGCGTCTACAGCGCCGCTGCCCCAGTGGCACGACGCGAGATGCATTGCCGCCTGGCGACTCTCGTCGATCACGATGAGCTCAAGGCCAAGCACTTGGCGCTGTCCGCCACGCACGGCGACGCCGAGATGCTCAGAGCGCTAGACGTGGCCACGGCGACAGCGCACCGGCGCGGTGCACCGGCAGCCGCGGCAGAGTTCGTCGAGTTGGCACTCAGCCTCGGCGGCGACAACCTGCAACGGCGAATCATGCTGGGGGCCTTACATTTCAGTGCCGGTGACGCAGAACGGGCGCGGAATGTGCTGAGTGAGGTCATGGCTTCGCAGCCGCCGGGCGATGTCGGCGCTCGAGTCATGTTCCTGCTGGGGTTGTTCACGCTGCAGGACGGCAGCACACGGTGCGCCGCGGACCTTCTCCGGCAGGCGCTCGAGTCGATCGAGAACGATCAAGCGCTGCGCGTCGAAATACTGGTGCCGCTGGCGTTCGCCGAACTCAATCTCGGCCGGGTCGAGGCCGCCGCGGCGTGGGCTGCGGAGGCAGCTACCGCAGCCGATCGGCTCGATGGCTCGCCGTTGCGCAGCATCGCGCTCGCCATGAAGGTCCTGGTGGGCTTCCTGACCGGACACGGCATCGACGACGCGGCGATGAGCCGGGCGGTGGAGCTGGCGGACCGGGAGCAGGCGCTCACCTCATTGATGAATCCCGATGTGCTGCAGGCCCAGCTCCTGGCCGGGTCCGGCCGGCTGCATACGGCCGCGGAACAGCTCGCCGACATCCGGCGCGACTACCTCGACCGTGGGCAGGAAGGCAGGCTGACATTCGTCGACTTCCACCGCGGACTCACTGCCATCTGGCAGGGCCGCTTCGCCGAGGCGGCCCAGATCGCCGATGAGGCAACGCAACGTGCCCACGAACTCGACCGCGACGTGCCGCACGCCGTCGGGCTGATGTTGCGCGCGGCAGTCGCCGCGTACACCGGGAAGGAGCATCACGCTCGAGACGACGCCACCGCGGCGCTCGACCTCGCGTTGGGCTGCGACTCTGCCTTGGTCGCGGTGTGGCCACGGACCACGCTGGGGTTCCTGGAGGTCTCGCTGGGCAACCACGAGAACGCGGTTGCCGCCCTCGAACCACTGCTGGCATCGGTGGCGGCCGCACCGCAGGCGACGGAAATCTATGTGACGCCGTTCCTGCCGGATGCCGTCGAGGCGTTGATCCAGCTGGGCCGGCACCGCGAGGCCGAGCCGCTGATCGAGGCGTTGGAGAGCAACGGGCGCAGGCTGGACCGACCGTGGATGCTGGCCTGCGGCGGGCGGTGCCGGGCGTTGTTGTTGGCCGAGCGGGGCGATCTGGCGGGCGCGACCGAAGCGGTCGAACGGGCGCTCTACGAACATGATCGGCTGCCGATGCCGTTCGAGCGCGCGCGCACCCTGCTCGTCCTCGGGCAGCTGCAGCGGCGCCAGCGGCATCGGACATCGGCGCTGGAAACGGTGCAGCGGGCCGCGACGGAATTCGAGAAGATCGGTGCCCCCTTGTGGGCCGAGCATGCCCGTCGAACAGCGGGCCGCATCGATCCGCGCTCGCATCCCGACGAGCTACTGACGGCGTCGGAATATGAGATCGCCGAGTTGGTGGCCTCGGGCATGAGCAACCGCGAGGTGGGCGCCGCGCTGTTCGTGAGTGCCAAGACGGTGGAGGTCCACTTGTCCCGCATCTACCGGAAACTGGGTATCCGGTCGCGGTCCGAACTGGGCTGGCGCATCGCGCGACCGCAGACCTGATGGACCTTGCGCAAAGGGCTAGGGAGAACCCTTATATCGCTGGTGCCGTCGATGTCATACGTTGCGTTCATGCTTCCGGTGGAACCGTGCTACCTCGTCGAGTGGTACCACCCGAAATTCTTCGGCTCGACGCTTGCTGAAGCGGCGGCGATGCTCGGCGCCGTTGCCGCGTCGCTGTCGACCGGCGAGGCGACTGTGCGGGTGGCCAGTGTGATCTCCGTCCCCAACGACGAGGTGGCGTTCGGTATCTTCGTGGCCGACTCGGCGGACATCGTCACGCGAACATGCGACCAAGCCGGCTTTCCCGTGCAGCGTGTCAGCGCCGCGAGCGACATCGAGTTCCCTGCTGACGCATAGTTTCCGTTGGGGTGTCCCCAAGGAAGTCCACAGCGCATAATCGCGGTGTGCTGGGAAATCGCCTGGATGAGTCGCAGGTGATCAGCGAATTCCTGACCACGTCACGGTGGCCCGCGGCCCTGCTTCTGGAGGGCGAGGCGGGCATCGGAAAGACGACACAGTGGCTGTCGGTGATCGATCGGGCCCGGACCGCGGGGATTCGGGTGCTGTCGGCGCGTACGGCTGCGGCGGAGTCGGTGTTGGCGTACGCGTCACTCGCTGATCTCTTGGGTGACGTCGACGCGGCGGTGTTGGCGGATCTGCCCGGTCCGCAGCGGATGGCGATGGATCGGGTGCTACTGCGTGGGATTGGCGACGGCGACGAGGCAACGGATCCTCGGGCGGTGGCGGCCGGCTTCGTGTCGGTTGTCGAGCGGTTGGCCGACGAGTCGCCCGTGATCATCGCGATCGACGATCTGCAATGGCTGGATACCTCGAGCCGGCAGGTGGTGGCATTCGTCGCGCGCCGGCTGGTGGGGAGGGTTGCAGTGCTCGGCACCGTGCGTACCGGGCCACCACACAGCGCCGCGGTGTCTTGGCTTCAGTTGCCGGGAGCTGATGCGATTGTCCGAATCCGGTTGCGGCCTTTGAGCCTTGGCAAGTTGCACGGCGTGCTCGCCGATCGGCTGGGGCTGAGTCTGCCGCGGCCCACCATGGTCCGGATTCACGAGGTTTCGGGTGGTAACCCGTTCTATGCGCTCGAGCTGGCCCGCGCGACCGGTGATGCGGCATCGCCCAGCGAGGTGTCATGGCCGGGCACACTGGCCGAGCTGGTCCAGGACAGGGTCGGCAGAGTCTGCGCCGCCGCGCGAGAAGCGCTGTTGGTGATGGCCTGCGCCGCCGCCCCTTCGGTGGAACTTGTTGCCCGGGTTACAGATTCGACAACAGACGGCGTCGTCGCGCTATTGGAGAATGCCGAGAGCAATGGGATAGTCGGGATCGACGGTCAGTCGATTCGCTTCACGCACCCGCTGTTGGCGGCGGGGGTCTACGCTGCCGCAACGCCGGCGCAACGGCGCGCGACGCATCGCCGGTTGGCTGAGGCCATCGACGAACCCGAGCTGCACGCCAGGCACCTTGCGCTCTCGGTCACCCGGGGTGATGCGCACACGCTCCAGGCTCTGGACCTCGCCGCCGAGAGAGCGCTTGTCCGTGGTGCGCCGGCCGCCGCGGCCGAATTACTCGATTTGGCAGCCGGACTCGGCGGTGACACCCCGGAGCGCCGGATACGCCAGGCGGGCCATCTTTTCAGCGCCGGTGATGCCGAACGGGCCAGAACGCTGCTCATCCGCACGGTCGCCGAAGAATCACCTGGTCCGATTCGAGCCCAGGCACTCAGTCTGCTCGGCGCCATCGAAATACTCGATCGAAGTCACAGCGGGGCGGCGCACTACCTCGAGCGTGGTCTTGATGCCGCTGCCGACGATCTGGCGTTGCGGGTACAGATCCTGGTGCCGATGTCGTTCGCGCTCTACAACACCGGCGATCTTCCGGCTGCGGCCCACCGGAGTGCAGAGGCTGTCGCGTGCGCTGCTGAGCTGGAGCACCCGGGTCTGTCGAGTCAGGCGCTCAGCATGCACACCATGGTGCAGTTCTGGCTCGGGCGTGGTGTCGACGATGAAAGTCGGCGGCGGGCAACCGAACTGGATGACGGGTGCGCCGTCTCGGTCGTGTACGAGCCGGCCATGCACGCCGCCATGCTGCTGTCGTGCACCGGGCAGTTGGACGCTGCCCGCGATGAATTCGTCCGTCTCAGAAGAACTGTTCTCGAAAGCGGCGCGGAGAGCGATCACAATTTTGTCGCGTTCCACACCGTGCTCAACGACCTCTGGCGGGGGGACGTCGCCCGGGCGACTCTGTTGGCAGAAGACGCCGTAGAGCAGGGCAAGCACGGCGGGCTCCTCGACCGCGCCGCGGCGCAGATCATGCGCGGCTATTGCGCCGCGTACGCCGGCAGCGACGATGTGGCGCGTCGTGAACTCGGCGAGGTCTTGGCGGCTGTGCCCCGGTCGGAGTGTCGCATCCTGATCGATTGGGCGACTACGGCTCTCGGCTTCCTCGAGGTCTCCACAGGAAATTACGGCGCGGTGTTGGAGGCGCTGGCCCCGGCGCTGGCCACGTTCGGTGAGCAGCCACTGGCGACCGAGATCTACGTCGCGGCGTGGTTACCGGATGCGATTGAAGCGTTGATCGGGCTGAACCGGCTGTCCGAGGCGGAGCCGTTGGTCGAGGCCTTGGAGGCCAACGGTCACCGGCTGGATCGTGCGTGGATGCTGGCGGTCGGCGGTCGGTGCCGGGCTCTGCTGCTGGGCGCCCAGGGCCACGTCGACCAAGCGGTGGAGGTGGCCGAACGGGCACTGGCCGAACACGACCGGTTGCCAATGCCTTTCGAGCGGACGCGCACCGTCCTGGTGTTGGGGCAGTTGCAGCGTCGTCAACGCCGACGGGCCGTCGCGGTGGCCACTCTGCAGGAAGCGCTGGCGGCGTTCGAGGCCCTCGGTACGCCGCTGTGGGCCGAGCAGGCGCGCCGTGCGCTGGGGCGCATCGACGAGCGTTCCGATCGAGGTGCCGTTCTGACGGCGTCGGAGCGGCGCATCGCCGAGCTGGTGGCCTCGGGGATGAGCAACCGTGAAGTGGCCGCGAAGTTGTTCGTCAGCGCCAAGACGGTGGAGGTCCACCTGTCCCGGATCTACCGGAAGCTGGGTATCCGGTCGCGGGCGGAACTCGGCTGGCGCATCGCTCGTCCCGAGCCCTGATGGTGTCGTGAACGCGAGTCAGGCTGCGGCGTGGCTGGACTCGCGTTTGGTGCCGTCTTTCGGCTCGGATGTGGACCCGCCGGCCGGTGCCGTCTGGGTGCTATCGCCATCCTTGGCGGGCACGTTCTTCTTTTTCTTCGGCTTGGTGGGCTTGATCGGCGGGCTGTCCGGATCAGTCTTCGGCTTGGTCGACTTCACCGGCGGCGTGTCCGGATCCGCCTCCGGTTTGGGTGATTTGACCTTTGGCTCGTCGCTGCCCGTCGGCTTCTGGTCTGGATCGGTCTTGGCATCCGTCTTCGTGTCGGCCGGTGCGTCGGTCTTCGGATCCGTCTTCGCGTCGGCCTTGGTGGCCTCCGGGGCCTCGACCGCCATCTTCTGATCCGTGGCCGCCGGCTTGTCCTCGACAGTCGCCGCCACCGGCGCCGGGGCGGCGGCCTTCTTGGCCGAGGCAGCCAGAGTCGTCGCGGGCGGCGAGACGGCCGGTGTTGCAGCGAGGGCCGGCAGGTGCAGTTCGGACCGGATGTCGTCGACGAAGTTGTCGGCGCCTTCCTGCAGTGCGCCCGGGATCGCATTGAGGGTCTCGACGATCTTCGACAACGGGGTGAACAACGAGAACGGCGTCTTCTTTTCCGGATGCAGGTTTTCGCGGTCGGTGTAGCCCATGTCGACCAGCACCCGCAGCAGCGGCTCGACGGCGTCCAGCAGCGGTTTGACCAACGGCGTCAAGCCGATGGCGCCGGCACCGATGCGCAGTGGCACCAGCAGCGGCAGCTCGGGCGTCTTGATGAACACGTAGGTGTCCGTTCCGCCCGCGCCGTTGTCGGGCACGACGGTGATGATCGCGGGCGTGGTGCCGGGGATGTACGAGTCGTAGTACGCGTCGGGGTGGGCGTACATGACGCCGAGCAGGCTGTTGGCCAACGACAGCGGGTTGAAATACGCCGGGAAGTCGGCGTAGGGGTCGTATTCACGGGTGTAGAACGTGGTGTCGTACGGCGACGGCGCGGCCGGGCCCTGGTTGTTGACGATGAAGGGCACGTTGATGCCGGGGAACCGCTCGAAGATGCCACCGTTGCCGGCGAAGGGCGAGCCGATCATCACGAACGACAGCTGCGACGGCGCCGGGCCGGTGCCATTGGCCAGCAGTCGGCGTTTGGCCCACTCGGCGCCTAGACTGCCTTCCGAATAGCCCGCGACGATCAGCTGCTCACCCGGCCGGGATGTGATGGCGTTGTACACCTTCGGTCCGGAGACGGTCGTGCTCGCCGACAGCTGGATCGACGCCGGGTAATTGATGGGCAGGTATGTGTAGCCGGGCGGCACCACGGTGTGATTGAGCTTGGCCGGAATGTTGGCCGACGTCGGGTCGCCCCGTCCGCCGATGCCGATCACCGTGTTCATCAGGCCGACGACGAAGCTCGACGTGATGTTGGTGGCCGGACCCACGAGCAGTGCACAGCACAGTGCGACCAACAGGAAGACACGGGGCATTCCGCGAACGGCAGGACTGGTGGCCGGCAACATCTGCACTGACATCGACGCTCCCCCGACTAGGCGTGAACCGGACGCTACTCCCGCGACCAGGCCTTTAGGCGGGAATTTGCAACTTCCCCCGGAACAAAGAACGGGTGGTGTCCCGGTAAACCGGAACACCACCCGTGTCTGTGTGAGTGCCTGCTAGGGGCAGGTCACCTCGATCTCGAAGGGCTTCTTGGTGGGCTCCATCGGGTTGGCCATGTCGACCCCGGTTGCGGTGCCGCTGATCTTGTAGGTCTTGCCGTCCTTGGTGGCCTTGGCCTCGCCGCCCGGGACACCGTCGGTGTAGCCCAGGGTGACTCCGTTGACGGCGCCCAGGCCGACGGTCTTGACGACCGGCGGGTCGGCGTCGGTCAGGGTGACGCCCAGGCCGCCCGAGGCGTTACCGATGGCGATGACCAGGTTGCCCGCCGCCGTGGTGCAGCCGATCTGGCCCTGGACGTCCTGGGCCTTGCCGTCGATGCTGACCTTCGCGGTGCCGGAGCCTGCGGACGAGTTACCCGCAGCCGACGACGCCGAGGCCGACGCGGTGGCCGACGAGCCGGACGACTTCTTGTCATCCTTGGAACAGCCGGTCAGACCGGCGGCCAGAACCGCGGCACCTGCGACCGCGACAACCAAACCACGCTTCATAACTTGTGCTCCTAATTTGTGCGAACCGGCCGGACGGCGGGTCATCCAGTGCATTATGGGGTCCGCCAACCGCCCTTTCATCGAATTCACAGAAAATCCCTGTAACCGTCCTGACCTGTTTGTTTCCGCGTAGTTAGCCGGCATTCGGGGGTCGGGGCGGAGAATTGATTGAATACAGCGGTGAGTCAGCAGTTCTTCGAAGTCACGGCGCAGCTGCCGGACCGGCGCGGCCGGGCCGGCGTGATCCACACTCCGCACGGTGACATCCAGACCCCGGCGTTCATCGCCGTCGGCACCGCGGCGACCGTCAAGGGTGTCCTGCCGGAGACCATGAAAGAACTTGGGGCGCAGGCGCTTTTGGCCAACGCCTACCACCTGTACCTGCAGCCCGGGCCCGATGTGGTGGACGAGGCGGGCGGTCTCGGCGCGTTCATGAACTGGCCGGGGCCGACGTTCACCGACAGCGGCGGCTTCCAGGTGATGTCGCTCGGGGTGGGCTTCAAGAAGGTGCTGGCGATGGACACGGCCCGCCTGCAGGCCGATGACATCATCGCCGAGGGAAAAGAGCGGCTGGCCCACGTCGACGAAGACGGGGTGACGTTTCGCTCGCACCTCAACGGCGACAAACACCGATTCACACCCGAGGTGTCCATCGGCATCCAGCACCAGCTGGGCGCGGACATCATCTTCGCCTTCGACGAGTTGACCACCCTGGTGAACACCCGTGCCTATCAGGAACGTTCGGTGGAACGGACCCACCGGTGGGCGGTGCGGTGCCTGGCCGAACACCGTCGACTGAGCATCGAACGCGCGGGCAAGCCGGCGCAGGCACTGTTCGGGGTGGTACAGGGCGCGCAATACGAGGATCTGCGCCGGCAGGCCACCAAGGGGCTCGTCGGGATCGTCGACGACGACGGGCACGGCTTCGACGGCTACGGCATCGGTGGCGCGCTCGAGAAGCAGAACCTGGCGACCATTGTCGGCTGGGTCACCGACGAACTGCCCGACGACAAACCGCGGCATCTGCTCGGTATCAGTGAGCCGGATGATCTGTTCGCCGCCATCGAGGCCGGCGCCGATACCTTCGACTGCGTGTCGCCGTCGCGGGTCGCCCGCAACGCCGCGATGTACTCGGCGACCGGCCGGTTCAACGTCACCAACGCCCGGTTCAAGCGTGACTTCAATCCCATTGACGCCGAATGTGATTGCTACAGCTGCGCCAACTACACCAGGGCGTATCTGCACCATCTGTTCAAGGCCAAGGAGATTCTGGCGTCCACGTTGGGCACCATCCACAACGAGCGGTTCATCATCCGGCTCGTCGACCAGATCCGTGCCGCGATCGCCGCCGGCGAGTTCGACGAGCTGCGGGACCACGTGCTGGGGCGTTATTACCGCAGCTAGTCCGAGAGCGCGTCGGCGAGAATGGCTTGTGCTGTCCGGCAAAGCATCTCGGAGGCCTGTTCCGGGCTGATGCGGGCCACGTCAACCAGCCAGACATAGGCTTCGATGCCGGTTGCCGCGCGGATGGCGAGGGCGAGTCTGTGGAGGTCGAGTCCGGGGTGGCTGTCACGGAGGGGACTCAACGCGTCCTCGATCCAGGGGACGGCGTGTCCGCGGCGTAGCTCCGGCAGCTCGGCGTTGTTGGGCTCGAGCGAAAGCCGTAGTGACGCACGGAGTTCCGGCTCCCACTCGATGGTGATCCGGAGGCACTCACGCATCACGAGTTCCAGTCGGCGGCTGGGGGACTCGGGTGCAGACTCGGGGAGCAACGACGGCGCGTCGAGTTCCGGGTGTACCGCCGCCAACAGTGATCGTTGATTCGGGAAATACCGATACGCGGTGGTGCGGGAAATGTCGGCGGCATGGGCAGCGTCCTCGACGGTGGGCAGCAGGCCTTGGGCGAGCAGGCCGCGCGTGGCGTCCACGAGCACGCGGCGGGTGCGCGACTTCTGGCTGCGCCTGCCGGTCGACTCATATGGTATTTGAGTGCCCATAATGGAACAATAGTCCCATGAAATAGAGGGAGAGGCCTCGACATGAGAATCGCAATCAGCGGTGCTGGGATCGCCGGTCCGACACTGGCCTATTGGCTGCTCCGCGGCGGACATGAAACCACCCTGATCGAGAAGTCGCCGCAGCTGCGCACGGGCGGTTATGTCATCGACTTCTGGGGCCTGGGGTACGACATCGCCGAGCGCATGGGACTGTCCGCGCAACTCGACGTCGCCGGATACCAGGTCGAGGAGGTGCGACTCGTCGACCGTCGTGGAGACCGCGTCGGCGGGTTCCCGACCTCTGGTTTCGGACGAGCGTTGGGCGGCAGGTTCACCAGCGTGCCGCGCGGCGATCTGGCGGCGATGATCCATGGTGCCATCGCCGACGATGTCGAGACGATCTTCGGCGACACGATTACCAAGGTCAGCCAGGACGACTCGGGCATACAGCTCGAACTGGAGCACGGCGGTTCCAGCGACTTCGATCTGCTCGTCGGCGCCGACGGCTTGCACTCGCCGGTGCGGCGTCTGATTTTCGGTCCCGAGTCGATGTTCGAGCACGATCTCGGTTTCCGGGTCGCGGCGTTCGAGGCACGGGGATATCGGCCCAGAGATGAACTCGTCTACGTGTCGCATGGGCTGCCCCGGCGAATGGTCAGCAGATTCACGATGCGCGACGACCGCACGATTTTCTTGCTGGTGTTCACGGCCGATCAGGTGCGAGGACCCGAGCCGGCTCGAATCAACGAGGTGAAAGCGCTTCTACACGACGTGTTCGCCGATTCGGGCTGGGAAAGTCGCCAGATCCTGGCAGCGTTGGATTCAGCCGATGACGTCTACTACGACCGGGTGTGCCAGATCCGAATGGACGAGTGGTGCAACGGGCGGGTCGCGCTGATCGGCGATGCCGCCGCAGCCGTGTCGCTGTTGGCCGGTGAAGGTACCGGACTGGCCATGCTGGAGGCCTACGTGCTGGCCGGCGAAATCGACCGTACCGGCGCTGAATTCGCGACCGCCTTCGGCCGGTACCAACAGTCGTTGGGTCCGTTCATCGCGGGCAAGCAGCGGGCCGCGGAGCGATTCGCGTCGTCTTTCGCCCCGCGCACCGCGGCTGGAGTCTGGGCCCGCAACCGGTTGAGCAGACTGCTTTCGTACCGCGGTGTCGGCGACTGGATGATCCAGCGCCAATTGCACGATGATTTCCGGCTGCCGGACTACGCCGCGAGCTAGTCACCTGCGGCGATCCGGCGCTGTGCACAATTGCTTGTATGACCGGTGCACCTGGAGTGATCGACCCGCAAACCTTGCTTCTCGGGTTGATGGATCCGGGCAACCGGGCCGACCCGTACCCGCTGTACGAACGGTTCCTCGACAGCGGACCGCTGGCACTGCCCGACGCGAATCTGGTGGTGTTTCCCGGCTTCGCCGAGTGCGACGAGGTGCTGCGGCACCCGGCATCGGCCAACGACCGGTTGAAGTCGACGTTGACGCAGAAGCAGATCGCCGCCGGCCAGCGGCAGGCCCGGCCCTTCGGTGAACCGGGGTTCTTGTTCCTCGATCCGCCGGACCACACCCGGTTGCGCGGGCTGGCACAAAAAGCGTTTGCGCCCAAGGTGATCAAGGCGCTCGAGGCCGACATCGTGACCATGGTGGACGGGCTGCTCGAGGGTGTGACGGGCACGATGGATGTAGTGGCCGACCTGGCCTATCCGTTGCCGGTTGCGGTGATCTGCCGGCTGCTCGGGGTGCCGATGGCGGACGAGCCGCTGTTCAGCCGGGCGTCGGCGCTGCTGGCAGGCGGACTGGACCCGTTTGTCGCGGTGAACGACGAGACGGCCGATGACACCGCCGACCTGATGGAGGCCGGACTCTGGCTGCGCGGGTATCTGCGGGACCTCATCGAGGAGCGGCGTAGCTCACCGGGGGAGGACCTGATCTCCGCGCTGATCGCAGCCGAAGAGGACGGCGACCAGCTGACCTCCGAGGAGATCGTCGCGACCTGCAATCTGCTGCTGATCGCCGGGCACGAGACCACGGTCAACCTCATCGCCAACGCGGCGCTGGCCATGCTGCGGCACCCGCAGCACTGGGCGGCACTGGCGGCGGACCCGTCGCGGGCGTCGGCGATCGTCGAGGAGACATTGCGGTTCGATCCGCCCGTGCAGCTGACCAGTCGCGTCGCCGTCGAGGACATTCAGATCGGCGGTGTGGCGGTGCCCAAGGGCGACATCATGATGCTGCTTCTGGCTGCCGCGCAACGGGATCCGCGCATGTACGACCGGCCCGGCGAATTCGACCCCGACCGTGGCGTGATCAAGCATCTGGCCTTCGGCAAGGGCCCGCACTTCTGTCTCGGCGCGCCGCTGGCCCGGTTGGAGGCCTCAGTCGCACTGTCGGCGCTGGCGGCTCGATTCCCGAACGCGCAGCTGGCCGGTGAGCCTGTGTACAAGCCCAACCTGACGCTGCGCGGCCTGGCCACCCTGCCGGTCACCGTCTGATCCCGGCCATTACCCTCGCGAATATGCCTTCAGTTCTCGTCACCGGTGCCGGCCGTGGTATCGGGCTGGCCATCACCCAGCACCTCGCCGCGACCGGGTGGGACGTCGTCGCCGGGGTGCGCTCCAAGACCGACGCCGCCGCGGTCGTGGCGCTGGCGCCGCAACGGATTTCGGCGGTGATCCTCGATGTCACCTCCGAAGATGACGTCGCGGCCCTGTCGGCGGCCTTGCCGGACCGGCTCGACGCAGTAGTGAACAACGCCGGCATCGTTGTTGCCGGTCCCGTCGAGACACTGACTCCGGCGGACTGGCGGAAGCAGTTGGACGTCAACGTGGTCGGGCAGTTCGCCGTGACGGCGGCGGTGCTGCCCAAGTTGCGGGAGTCCCGAGGCCGAGTGGTGTTCATCTCCAGCGTCAACGGTCAGCTGTCGACGCCGATGATCGGCGCCTATGCGGCGTCGAAGTTCGCGCTGGAAGCCGGTGCAGAGGCACTGCGAATCGAGTTGCGGCCTTGGGGTGTCCCGGTGGTGGTCGTGGAGCCCTCGCAGACCGATACGGACATGTGGCGCAAGGCCGACGACATGGTCACCGAGCTCGAGGCCGGCATTTCGCCGGCGCACCACGCGCTGTACGGCCGGCACATCGCCGGCATGAAGAAGATGGTGCCGCTGTCGCAGAAGATGGCCGTCGATCCGGCGAAAGTCGTTGCGGTGGTGGAGGAAGCGCTCACCGCGCGGCGGCCCAAGGCGCGGTACATCGTCGGGCTCGGGCCCAAGCTGCAGGCGGCGCTCATGACGAACATCCCGGCGTCCGTGCGAGGGTTCCTGCTAGCCAAGGTGTTCGGGGTGCCGCGGCGGGTGTGACGACTCCGGGCTTCTCGCCGGCAGCGTTTTAGGGTCAGAAATTTGTCGTACCGTTCTGCTTTGATGGTGTCATGTCCAGCACGGCAACGGCTTTCGAGGTTGAGGCGCCGTCGCCGTGTGAGCGTTTCGATGCGTTGTCGGCTGAGGTGTCGGAGCTGATCGGTCAGCGCAACGCGATCGATGGCCGTCTGGTAGAGATCGTGGCCGAGATCGACCGTGACGGGCTGTGGGGCGCGACGGGGGCCCGGTCTTTGCCCTCGTTGGTGGCGTGGAAGACCGGTGTGTCGCCCCGTAATGCGGAAGTCCTGGTCGCGGTCGCGCACCGGATCGAGGAGTTCCCGCGGTGCGCTGAAGCGATGCGGGCGGGCCGGTTGTCGCTGGACCAGGTCGGGGTGGTCGCCGAGCATGCCGCTGACGGTTCGGATGAGCATTACGCGCAGTTCGCCGAGAGCGCCACGGTCACCCAGTTGCGGACGGCGGTGAAGCTGGAACCGCGCCCCGACCCCGAGCCGGAATCGGCGCCGGAGCCGGAGCGGTCGATCCGCAAGACCACGCACGAGGACGGGTCGACCACGTACAAGATCCGGTTGCCGAAGTTGGAGGCGGCGAAGTTCGATGCCGCGGTGGCGTCGCATCAGGATGCGTTGGTGGCGGACTGGAAACGCGATCACGAGAATTCAGAAACCGGTGACCCGGTGTCGGATGTGGTGCCGCCGTTCCCGAACCAGGTCGATGGGTTCATGAGCTTGGTCGAGGCCGGCTGGGACAGCGATGTGGAACGTCGTCCGCATGGGCAGCACACCGCCGTGGTGGTGCACTTTGACCTCGAAAAGCGTACGGCTGCATTGCATGTGGGGTCGGTGCTCACCGACGATGAGCGCCGGCTGTTGTTGTGCGATGCGACGTGCGAGGTGTGGCTGGAGCGTCATGGTCAGCCGATCGGCGCCGGGCGCAGCACCCGCACCATCAGCCGCCGCCTGCGCCGCGCGCTGGAACACCGCGACCGGTGCTGCCGGGTACCGGGGTGCGGGGCGACCCGCGGCCTGCATGCCCATCACATCATTCATTGGGAAAACGGCGGGGAAACCGAGCTGCACAACCTGGTGCTGGTGTGCCCCTATCACCACCGGTTGCATCACAAGCGGGTCATCACCATCACCGGCCCGGCTGACCGCCTCGTCGTCACCGATGCAGCGGGCCGTCAACTCGACGGCGGGTCCCTGGCAAGGCCACCGACGACACCCTTTCCTGATGTGCCGCCGTGCCCCGGGCCGACCGGGGAACGCGCTCAATGGTGGTGGTACCAGCCCTTCGAACCACCACCAACACCGTCGACCAGCTAGACGCCTACTCGGGCCGGAAGATCCACGGCTCGCGCGGCAGCCCGGCCGGATCGAACTCCGCGAGCATGCCGTCGAGCGTCGTGGCGGTGTAGCCCAGAGATGCCGCGATCTGTGCCAACGCCGCCTCCGCGCCGATCTCCGAAACCGTTACCGCGCCATCGCGTTTGGCCAGGCGCTTGCCGTCGGCATTGAGCACCAACGGGACGTGCGCGTAGACGGGCGGCGAATAGCCAAGCAGCGCGGCCAGATACGCCTGTCGCGGCGCGGACGAGAGCAGATCGTCGCCGCGGACCACCTGGTCGATGCCCTGCGCGGCGTCGTCCACCACGACGGCGAGGTTGTATGCCGGGACGTTGTCGCCGCGGCGCAGCACGAAGTCGTCGACGACGCCGGTGTAGCTGTCGTGCAGCAGGTCGGTGACGGTGTATTCGTCTGTGTCCGAACGTAACCGGATGGCCGGCGGCCGGCCCGCCGCGCGGCGCTCGGCGCGTTGGTCGGCGCTGAGGTCGCGGCAGGTACCCGGGTATGCGCCTTCCGGCGCGTGCGGGGCCCGCGGCGCCTGCAGGATGTCCTTTCTGCTGCAGAAACATTCGAAAGTCAGGCCACGCTGGGTGAGGTCATCGACGACCGCGAGATAGCGGTCCTCATGCGAGGCCTGGTACTCGGGTGGTTCGTCCCACGTCAGCCCGACGGCCGCCAGATCGTCCAGTTGCCGCTGCGCCACATCGGGGAACGTGCGATCGTCCAGATCCTCGACCCGTACCAGGAACCGCCGGCCCGTGGACCGCGCGAACAACCACGCCAGCACCGCGGTGCGCACGTTGCCGATGTGCAGATCGGCGGACGGGCTCGGCGCGAACCGGCCGGCGGGGGAATGGGACACGACCGCAATGTAACGCGCCGGGCGATGAGATTGCCCACCCGCGTCGGTCTAGATGAGTATGGAAACCGTGGACCTACCCGTGCAGCCACCGATAGACCCCATGCTGGCCAAGGCGGCCGCGAAGGTGCCGGACGAAGCAGAGCTGTGGTCCTACGAGCCGAAATGGGACGGGTTCCGCGCCCTGGTGTTCCGCGACGGTGACGAGGTGGTGCTGCAGTCGCGCAACGGCAAAGAGCTGGGCAGGTACTTCCCGGAACTGCTCGCCGCGCTCCGGGACGAGATCGCCCCGCGCTGTGTGCTCGACGGCGAGGTGGTGGTGCCGCGGGAGATCAACGGCCGCATCCGGCTCGATTGGGAATCGCTGAGCCAGCGCATCCATCCCGCGGCCAGCCGGGTGCAGATGTTGGCCGAGCAGACGCCGGCGCATTTCATCGGATTCGACGCGCTGGCCGACGGTGCCCGCAGCCTGCTGGCCGAGCCGTTCCGCGTCCGCCGCGCCGCGTTGCAGGACCTGGTGAGTGAGAAGCAGTGGTGTCACGTCACGCGGACCACCGAGGATCCCGAACTGGGCGCGCACTGGCTGACCACGTTCGAGGGCGCGGGACTGGACGGTGTGATCGCCAAGCGTCTCGGCGGCGCCTACCTGCCGGGCAAGCGGGAGATGATCAAGGTCAAGCACGCCCGCGACGCCGACTGTGTGGCGATCGGTTATCGCATCCACAAGAGCGGTGAGGGCATCGGGTCCATCCTGCTCGGGCTCTACACCGACGGTGGCGATCTCCATATGGTCGGTGGCGCAGCGTCTTTCACCGTCAAGGACCGCATCGCACTGCTGGCGGAACTGGAGCCGCTGCGTACCGGTGAGGCCCAGGACGGTGAACCGAGCCGCTGGAATTCGGCTGCCGACAAGACATGGATTCCGATTCGTCCGGAGCGGGTATGCGAGGTGGCATATGACCAGATGGAGGGAAACAGCGTGCATGGCAGACGGTTCCGGCACACGGTGAAGTTCCGGCGCTGGCGCCCGGACCGGGATCCCGAGAGCTGTACCTTCGACCAGCTCGACGTGCCGCTGAACTATGACCTCTATGACGTCCTGGAGAAGTCGTGATGGCAAGCGCCGCAGAAGAACTCGACGTCGACGGCGTCGCCGTCCGGTTCACCAACCCGGACAAGGTGTATTTCCCGCAGCTCGGAAGCAAGGGCACCAAGCGCACGATGGTCGACTACTACCTGGCCGTCGCCGACCGGATGGTGACGCTGCTGCGGGACCGGCCGACACACCTGCAGCGCTTCCCCGACGGCATCGAAGGCGAGGAGATCTATCAGAAGCGGGTTCCGGTAAAGCACCCCGACTATCTGAAGACCTGCACGGTGACCTTCCCGTCGGGTCGCACCGCCGATGCACTCAAGGTGACGCACCCGTCGGCCATCATCTGGGCCGCGCAGATGGGCACCATCACGCTGCATCCCTGGCAGGTGCGCTGTACCGACGTCGAACACCCCGACGAGCTGCGCGTCGACCTCGATCCGCAGCCGGGCACCGGATTCAAAGAGGCCCGCGAGATCGCAACCGGGGTGCTCAAACCGATCCTCGACGAACTCGGCCTGATCGGTTATCCCAAGACGTCGGGCGGCCGGGGCGTCCACGTCTTCGTCCGGATCAAGCCGGAGTGGGACTTCATCGCCGTGCGCCGGGCCGGCATCGCGCTGGCCCGTGAAGTGGAGCGGCGCGCGCCCGATGCGGTGACGACGTCGTGGTGGAAGGAAGAGCGCGGCGAGCGGCTGTTCATCGACTACAACCAGAATGCCCGGGACCGGACCTTCGCCTCGGCGTACTCGGTGCGCAAGACGCCGATCGCGACGGTGTCGACGCCACTGTCGTGGGCGGAGCTCGCCGACGCCGACCCAGACGACTACACCATGGCCACCGTGCCGAAACTGCTTGCGCAGCGCGATGATCCGTGGGCCGGCATCGACGATGTGGCGCATTCCCTGGAGCCGTTGCTCGACATGGTGCAGGCGGACGAGGACCGGGGGCTGGGTGATCTGCCGTATCCGCCGAACTATCCGAAGATGCCGGGCGAACCGAAGCGGGTACAGCCGAGCAAGGACCGGGACCTCAAGGGTTCCTAGGTGATTACGGAGAGCACGTGTGCGCCGCGCCCTGCGGGCTGGGCAGTGCCTGGAGATCATCAGTGCCGCAGCCGAGCGCCGTTGCCGAGATCAGCAGTGCCAGCACAGCGAGGCCCCGGAGGGGCTTTCCGCGCCACGAACGGGTATTCACCTGGTGTCCCGATGAGTCGCTGACGCCAACTGAAATATTTTGCTGTCGTCGCACGATGCCACCTCCTCAGTGTGAATATCGCCTAGTAAATGGCAACCTACCGGTAGGCATCGTTTGGTAGCCATAAATCGCCGAACAAGTTCGCTGAGATCGTACATTGGCGCATATTGACGATCGCGGCGGCTCCAGGCCGATCCACTGGGTAGATTGCTGCCCATGACTGGAAGCTGGGGCACCGTGTTGACCGGGCTCGTTCCGCTCGGACTGGTGGTGGCACTGTCGCCCATCACCGTCATCCCGGCGGTGTTGGTCCTGCAGGCTCCGCGACCCCGGCCGACGGGACTGGCGTTCCTCGCCGGCTGGGCCGTCGGCCTGGCGGTGGTGACGGCCGTCTGCGTCCAGGCCTCACATCTGCTCGGGGGCGCGCACCATGGCCACAAGTCGCCGCCCGAGTGGGCTTCGTGGCTGCGGGTGGTGCTGGGCGCCGCGCTCATCGTCTTCGGCATCTATCGCTGGTTCACCCGGCATGACAGCACCGATTCGCCGGGCTGGATGAAGAAGATCGCGACCCTCACCCCGGTCCGCGCGGCGGCGATGGGCGTGGCGCTGGTCGTGGTGCGCCCCGACGTCGTATTGATCTGTGTGCCAGCCGGATTGGCGATCGGCACCGCGGGGCTCGGCCTCGAGGGTGACTGGCTGGCCGCGGCCTTCTTCGTGATCGTCGCCGCGTCGACAGTGGCGATCCCGACCGTGGCCTACGCCATCGCCGGTGCTCGGCTCGACGACACGATGCGGCGGCTCAAGGACTGGATGGAGAAGAACAACGCCGCGCTGATGGCGGTGGTGATGGTCGTCATCGGCGCGATGGTGCTGCACAACGGCGCACGTGCACTCGGTTGGCTCTAGGGCGAACTGAGGCGACAGGTGTTCCTGACCGGAGGACTCCGGTAGAGACGCCGTCGCGCGGATGCCCAGGTCTCAGGCCTGAGCATCCGCGCGACAGTGTGAAAAGAATTGTGGCTGGTGCGAAGCACTCCGCACCAGCCGACTGAGCTTACGGGCTCAGTTAGACCGCGGTGACGCCGGTCGCAGCCGGGCCCTTGCTGCCCTGACCGACCTCGAACTCGACCCGCTGGCCCTCGTCGAGGGTGCGGAAACCGTTGCTCTTGATCTCCGAGTAATGGACGAACAGATCCTTGGACCCGTCGTCGGGAGTGATGAAGCCGAAGCCCTTCTCACTGTTGAACCATTTCACAGTTCCCTGTGGCATATACCAACTTCTCTCATGTAGAGCGGACGTTAGGAAGAAACGTCCGCTCGGCATCTTAGCTCAGTTCGATGCCCGTGCGCACCCTGAACTGCACATATCGATGTCAGGTGTGAACCGGCCTTCCGCCGGGTACGGGGACGACAGGAGAGCGCCGGCCTCCGCTGTCTGCCGGCCCCGGCCAGGAAGTGACGGACATGCGACTGGTTGCGGCCGTGCTCGCTGTCTTTTCCGTCCTCTTCGCGACGTCGTGCGCGCCCGCACAGCGCGTTGACCTGGGCCGGGACGCGGGATACCTGATCGCCGCGATCTCCGGCGAACCCGACCAACTCGACCCGCAGAAGACCAGCGCGTACTTCTCCTTCGAGGTTCTGGAGAACGTCTTCGACACCCTCGTGGAACCGGACGCCGACCTGGTCATGCGGCCCGCCCTCGCACAGTCGTGGGACGTCTCTCCTGATCAACTGGCATGGACGTTCCACCTGCGACCCGGTGTGACGTTCCACGACGGCAGCCCGTTGACCGCGTCGGACGTCGTCTACTCGTACCGGCGGATCATCGACGGCAAGCTGGCCAATGCCGACAAGCTCAGCGCCGTCACCGATGTCACCGCGACCGACGACCACGCGGTCCGGATCACCGTGGCCCACCCGACGCCGAATCTGCTGACCAATCTCGGCGGGTTCAAGGGCGTGGCGATCGTGCAGCGCCGCAACGTCGAGGACGGGCAGATCGCCAGCCACCCCATCGGCACCGGGCCGTTCGCCTTCGTCAGCCAGCGCAGCGGAGATGCGATCACGCTGCGCGCAAATCCGGGGTACTGGGCCGGTGCCCCGCGGATCCCGGGCGTGACGTTCCGCTTCATCAGTGAGCCGTCGACAGCGCTGTCGGCACTGCAGGCCGGCGAGATCGACTGGACCGAGGCCGTGCCGCCGCAGCGGATCGCCCAGCTGCGGGGCGATGATTCGCTCCACCTCGCGGTGACGCCGAGCAACGACTACTGGTACCTGGCGCTCAACGAGGCCCGGCCGCCGTGGCAGGACGTGCGCGTGCGGCAGGCCGTCGCCTACGCCATCGACCGGGCCTCGATCGTGCAGGCCACCAGTTACGGTGCGGCGCAGGCCAATCAGCTCGCGATACCGCAGGGCAACCCGTGGTACACGCCCTACGACAAGTACCGCTACGACATCGACCACGCCAAAGCACTGCTGCGGCAGGCCGGCTCGACGCCGACCGCCATGGACCTGCTGGTCACCAACGAGTACCCGCAGACGGTGACCGCAGCCCAGGTGATCGCCGACAACCTTGCACCGCTGGGCATCCGGGTCACCATCCGCACCGTCGATTTCGGGACGTGGCTCGACGAACAACACAGCGGCCACTTCGACATGCTGATGATGGGCTGGCTCGGCAACATCGACCCCGACGACTTCTACTACGCGCAGCACCACACCGACGGTGCGAGCAATGCCCAGAAATTCTCGGATCCGCGCGTCGACGCGCTGCTGGACGCCGGCCGTACCGAGACCGATCAGCAAGTGCGGCACCAGGATTACACGCAGGCGGCGAACCTCATCGCGGACCAGGTGAGCTACCTATACCTGTACAACCCCGCCGTGGTGCAGGCTTGGTCGCCGCGGCTGACGGGCTATGAGGCCAGGCGCGACAAGGCGATTCGATTCCGGGGTGCGGTACTCGGGGGTGACCGCCCATGACCATCCTGCGATTCCTGGCCCGCCGGCTCGTCTACTCGCTGGTGGTTCTGGTGGGCGTTCTCATCGTGGTGTTCGCCCTGGTCCATCTGGTTCCCGGTGATCCGGTGCGCATCGCCCTGGGCACGCGGTACACGCCCGAGGCGTACGACGCCCTGCGGCACGCGAGCGGTCTGGACCGGCCACTGGCCGCCCAGTTCGTCAGCTACCTCGGCCATGCCGCGACGGGGAATCTCGGCGTCAGCTTCCGCAGCGGCGACCCGGTGGCCCAGGTGCTGGCCGAACGGTTGCCCGCCACCGTCTCCCTGGCCGTGGTCGGAATCGTGCTGGCGCTTGTGATCGCGCTGCCGGCCGGCATCTACGCGGCCGCACACGAGGGTCGGCTCAGCGACGTGATCGTCCGCGTCACAAGCCAATTCGGCGTGTCCGTCCCGGACTTCTGGCTGGGCATCCTGCTCATCTCGCTGTTCTCCACGACGCTGGGCTGGTTGCCGACATCGGGCTACCGGCCACTGCTCGACGATCCGACGGGCTGGCTGCGCCACGTGATCCTGCCGGGCCTGACCGTGGGTCTGGTGGCCGCGGCGATCATGACCCGGTACGTCCGCTCCGCGGTGCTGGAGGTGTCCGCGATGGGTTACGTCCGGACCGCGCGCTCGAAAGGCCTACCGCCACGGGTGATCACGCTGCGACACGTCGTCCGCAACGCCCTGGTGCCGATCCTCACCATCACCGGTATCCAGCTGGCGACGATTCTCGGCGGTGTCATCGTGGTCGAGGTGGTGTTCGCCTGGCCGGGCCTGGGCCGGCTGGTCTACCTCTCGGTCGCCGCGCGCGACTACCCCGTGATCCAGGGCGCGGTGCTCCTCATCGCGGTCCTGTTCCTGACGGTCAACCTGGTGGTGGATGTGCTGTACGCCCTTGTCGACCCGCGGATTCGGCTGTCATGAGACTGCGCACGAACCCTGTCACGGTGCTCAGCGCCGCCGTCGTCGCGGCCGCTGTGGTCATTGCCGTGGGCGCCGGGTGGCTGGCGCCGTACGGCATCAACGACGTCGACGTACCGCAGGCGCTGCGGCCGCCGAGCGGTGCGCACTGGTTCGGCACCGACGAACTCGGCCGCGATGTGTTGTCCCGCGTGCTGACGGGCCTGCAGGCATCGATGACGGTGGCGGTGGTCAGCGTGGCGTGCGCGGCGGTGGTCGGCACCGCGCTGGGCGTCATGGCCGGGTATCGCGGCGGCTGGCTGGACACCGTGGTGATGCGGGTCGTCGACGTGATGTTCGCGTTCCCGGTGCTGCTGTTGGCCATGGCGATCGTCGCGGTGCTCGGGCCCGGGCTGGCGACGACGATCGCCGCGATCAGCGTCGTCTACGTGCCGATCTTCGCGCGGGTGGCCCGGGCCAGCACCCTGGCGGTGCGGGAGGAGCCGTACGTGGCGGTGTCGCGCACCATGGGCACCGGCACGGCCTACATCCTGGCCCGGCACGTCCTGCCGAACATCACCGGACCGCTCATCGTGCAGACGTCGCTGTCACTGGCGTTCGCCATCCTGTCCGAGGCCGCGCTGTCCTTCCTGGGGCTGGGCATCCAGCCGCCACAGCCGTCGCTGGGCCGGATGATCTTCGATTCGCAGGGCTTCGTCACGCTGGCCTGGTGGATGGCGGTGTTCCCCGGCGCGGCGATCGTCGTCATCGTGCTGGCCTGCAACCTGCTCGGTGACGGGCTGCGCGATGTGCTCGATCCCAAGCAGCGCACCATGATCGAAGCGCGGCGGCAGTCATGAGCGTGCTGTCGGTCGACGATCTCACCGTCCGGATCGGGCGCCGGGACATCGTGCGCGGTGTGTCACTGGCCGTCGAGTCCGAGCAGACGCTCGGCATCGTCGGCGAGTCCGGCTCGGGGAAGTCGACCACTGTGCTTGCCGCGACCGGTCTGCTCGACGCGCCCGGCGCGCTCGTGACCGGATCGAGTCTCCTTGGCGGACAACAAGAACTCGTCGGCGCCCCGGCGCGGACGTTGCGGCGCGTGCACGGCGGCCGGATCGGCTTCGTCTTCCAGGATCCGGGGACCTCGCTGAATCCACTGCTGACCATCGAACGGCAGATCACCGAATCGCTTGAGACACACAAACATCTGACCCGTCGGCACGCCGCCGTGCGGGCCCTGGAACTGCTCGAGGCCGTGGGTCTGCCCGACCCGCAACGGCGGCTGCGCAGTTATCCGCATCAGCTCTCCGGCGGCCAGCGCCAGCGGGTGATGATCGCGATCGCCCTCGCCTGCGACCCCGAACTGCTGATCGCCGATGAGCCGACGACGGCCCTCGACGTCACGACACAGGCCCAGATCATCGCCCTGGTGCGGGAACTGCAGCGCGGATTCGGCACCGCGGTGGTATGGATCAGTCACGACCTCGGGGTCATCGGCGAGGTCGCCGACACCGTGACCGTGCTCCGCGGTGGCGAGGCCGTCGAACAGGCGCCGGTCGATGCGATCTTCGCCGCACCGCAGCAGGCTTACACCCGTGAATTGCTCGATGCCAGGCCGGTTTTGGGTCACCCCGCCCGTGCGGTCCCCGATAGCCCGGCCCTGCTGGACGTGTCCGGTCTGGATGTCAGGTTTCCCGTGAGCACACCGACGGGCCGGCTGGAGGTCCACGCGGTGAAGAACGTGTCGTTCCGCATCCGTCGGGGGACGACGCTCGGGCTCGTGGGGGAGTCGGGCTCGGGCAAGTCGACCGTGGCGGCCGCGCTGACCGGTCTGGTCGTGCCCGACGGCGGTCGCGCGCTGCTGGACGGCGCCGACGTGCTGACGGTCAAACGTCGCGACCGCAAGGCCGTGCGCCGCCGGATCGGTCTGGTGTTCCAGGATTCCTTCTCGTCGCTCAATCCCCGCATCCCAGTGGGGCTTTCGATCGCCGAGCCCTTGACGGCCGCGGCCAGGGACCGGCCGGCACGGGTGCGAGAGCTGCTGGATTCCGTCGAGCTTCCGGCGGACTATACGGCCCGGTATCCGCACGAACTGTCCGGCGGCGAGCGACAGCGCGTCAACATCGCCCGGGCCCTGGCCGTGCAGCCCGAGCTGTTGATCCTCGATGAAGCCACGGCGTCGCTCGATGTCTCGGTGCAGGCCAAGGTGCTCGATCTGTTGACCCGGCTGCAGCGGGAACGTGGCCTGACCTACCTCTTCATCGGCCACGACCTGGCCGTGATCGAGCGGATGAGCCACGACGTCCTGGTACTGCGCGGCGGCGAGTCGGTGGAGTACCGCTCTGCCGCTGAGTTGTTCGCGCACCCGGAACACGAGTACACGCGGACGTTGCTCGCCGCTGTGCCTCCGGCGCGTCCGGGGCGTGCAACGATGACCTGATGCGTGCGGTGATCTTCGAGCAGTTCGGTGGGCCGGTGGAAGTGCGCGCGGTCGCGGACCCGGCGCCGTCGCCCGGCGGCGTCGTGGTGCAGGTGCACGCGACGGGGCTGTGTCGCAGCGACTGGCACGCCTGGGCCGGGCACGACGACGGCGTCGTCCTCCCGCACGTGCCCGGACATGAACTGGTTGGAGAAGTGGTCGCCGTCGGGGCCGACGTCCGGCGCTGGCACGTCGGTGACCGGGTGACCACACCGTTCGTGTGTGGCTGCGGCGCCTGCGAATGGTGTGCCAATGGTCAGGCGCAGGTGTGCCCGGACCAGACCCAGCCGGGGTTCACCCACTGGGGCTCGTTCGGTGAGTATGTGGCGCTGCACGCGGCGGACACGAATCTCGTTGCGGTGTCGGAAGATATCGACGACGCCGCGGCGGCCGCGCTGGGCTGCCGGTTCGCCACCGCCTACCGCGCGCTGCGGGCCCGTGCCGATGTCAAACCCGGCGAGTGGGTCACGGTGATCGGCGTCGGGGGCGTGGGCCTGAGCGCGGTCCAGGTGGCGGCGGCTGCCGGCGCCAACGTCATCGCCGTCGACCGCACCCCGGCGGCACTGGAACTCGCGCGCAGCCTCGGCGCCACCGAGACCGTCCTCGCCAACGGCGGCGGTGTGGCGCCCGCGGTGCACGAGATCACCGGCGGCGGCAGCCATGTCGCGGTCGACGCGGTGGGCACCGCCGGCACGTGCGCCGACGCGATCCACAGCCTCCGCCGGCAGGGGCGCCACGTGCAGGTGGGCTTGCTGCCCAACGTCGACGGGCATCCGCAGGTACCTATGGATCGCGTAATCGCTTGGGAATTGGATGTTTTGGGCTCGCATGGCATGGCCAGCGCGGACTACCCCGAGATGCTCGACCAGGTCGCGGCGGGCGAGCTGCGTCCGCAGGCTCTGGTCGAGCGGGTGGTCGGGCTGGCCGAAGGGGCGCGTCTGCTGCCGGAGTTCGGTGCCGCCAGCCCGGTGGGGGTCACGCTGATCGACCCCCGTCTGGCGTGACGGTCAGGGGACCGGCACGCCTTCGCGCAGGAAGTACACGCCCGCGATGGTGCCATCGGGGTGAATCTTCACCCGGAACTGGCCGGGCATGCGGTCCATCTGCAGCGGGACGTTCACCACGGTGAGGTCGCCGCGCAGCGTGTCCTCGGGGCCGCCATGTGACTGGTACGCCCCGAACGTGCGCTGGTAGCCGTCCCACACCTGCTGTAATGCCTTGGGGGACAACCGCTTCTGCAACTCCGGATCGAATCGGGCGGTGACGGCCGCGTAGTTGCCCGCCGCGATGTCGTCGATGGTCGTCATCGCGACCTGGTCGGGGGCGTCGGCCGCCGTCGCGGCGGGTGCCGCGCCGAGTGCGACGCCGATACCGAGTGCCGCGATCGCGGCCGCCACTGTGCTCCGACGCTGATGCCTGGAATGTTGTCCCCGCCACATGAGGGCCAGCCTATGCGCTCGCGTCCCGATTGCCATTGACGAGACCCCGGGTACCGCCTAGTTTTGACTACATACGTTGTCAACGGTGACAAGGAGTGCGCACGATGTCCCTGCCGATCCCGGCACGTCATCCCGACCGGCCGCAACCGGTCCCCGCGGCGATCAGTTCGTTCGCCACCATGCTGGCCATCGGGAAGCCCGATGCGGCGCAGTGGCAGCGCCTGGGCGAGCGCCTGAGCGTCGGGGACGAGCCTATGGACGCCCTGGTCGCCTGGATGTCGGAGACGGGAACCAAGCAGCTGCGGCCGCTGTTCGACCGCGCGCTCGCCGACGGCATCGCCGGCGTTCCGGAGGCTCCGGAGCCACTACGGCGGTTCTTCGAATCCATCGAGGCCACGCCCGACTGGGTCGACCCCGAAGCGCTGCGGATCGGGGCGCGGACCCTGCGCCGCGGTGGGGCCGACGGCATGTACATCGCCCGGGATGTGGCACTGCTGGGCGGCTACCAGTTCTCCGGGTTCAACCAGACCCTGTTGCGTACCGGTGCCCTGGAAAAGGGGTCCAACCAGAGGTTCGCCGAGACTATGCAGTGGGCGCTCGATGTGATCGATGCCGGCGGTCTCGACAAGTTCGGTTCCGGCTACCGGTCCACGGTCCGCGTCCGCTTCGTGCACGCGATGGTGCGCAAGCATGTGCAGGCGATGCCGGACTGGCGAACCGAGCAGTGGGGTGTGCCGGTCAATCAGACCGACATGGCGGCCACGCTGGTCGGCGCCCTGATCGCGCCGGTTCTCGGTGGCCTGGCCATGGGCATCGTGGTGACCCCCGCCGAGTTGAGCGGCATCGCGCACCTCACGCGCTACGTCGGCTGGCTGATGGGCGTGCAGGACGAATGGCTGCCGCGGTCCTTCCGGGACAGCGTCCGCATCCTGTATCACACGTCCACCGCGCTGGCAGTCTCCGACGAGACCACCAGGCAGCTTTCGGTGCCGATGGCGCGTGACCCGCTGAGCTGGCACTATCGCGGCGCGGCAGGCCTTCGCCGCCGGCTGGCGTGGGCGCAGCACCTGTCGGTCACGACGGCGTTCCTGGGCCCGCGGGTGATGCGCACGCTGGGGCTGCCGGCCTACATGCCGCCGTGGTATCCGGTGCTCCGCATCCCCGTCAACGGCGTCCGCAGCATCGCGGCGCTGGTGCTGCCGGGAGGTTCGGACCGCGACGCAGACCGTGGACTACGTGAGCAGAAAGCCCTGCTGCACACCATGATCGGGGAGGACCACGCCACCATCGGGGCGTCGGCGTCCCACCTGCGTGGAGTGGCTTGAGTGCTACGGCAGCGGCGCGACGGGTGCGACGCAGACCGGCTCCACCGGGGCCGGGTCGCGCCACGCGTGACTGCCGGACATCAGCGCGACGGTGAACGCCTCCAGCAGCCCCACCACGACCACGGGCCACATGGCTCCGGCCAGCACGCTGGTGAGGATCTGGTGGTCGGGTTGCTCGTCGTTGCTGAACCTGCGGCCGACGAGATAGGTCGCCAGAGTCACCACAGCCCAGATCGCTGTGTACGCCTCCACGTAGAGGTGGACCACTGGGCTACTCCCTTTGACCGGGTAACCGCCGCGTGAACAGCTGTGACCGAAGGCTCATTTGCAACTGAATGTGTCGTCAATCTAACTCGGGAAAATGCCCCCGCCAAGGCCTTCGGCAGCCAGCAAAACGGCATTTCGGCACGTCGGAGGGCGGTGGCAAATAGCGATAGCGCTCAGTACCCGCTCAGTGCCGGTGGCCAGCTACTTTGACGGGCTAGTAGATTTTTTTGCCAGAAAGTTCGGTGTCAGGACGTCAGCGCGGTCTTGGCGGTGTGCTGCTGGCCCGCGCGGTCGATCCAGAACAGCTCGACGACGTCGCCGGGATAGTGCCGGTCCAGCACGCTGGTGAGTGCACTCGCCGAGCTCACCGTGACGGCGTCGATGCTCACCAGGACGTCGCCCGGGACCATTCCCGCGATTTGCGCGGGGCCACCGCTGATCACGTCGCGGATCAGCACGCCGGGCAGCTGCGAGTGCTCGTCGGTGCCGCCGACACCGACGCCGAGCAGCGTCGGCTGCCCGATGTGGACGTTGTTCGACGCGACACCGGACCGGATCTGCGCAGCCGTCGCCAGCGCCTCGTTGATCGGGATCGCGAAGCCCTCGCCTCCCGGGCCCATGTGGAAGTTCAGCGTCGCCGCGACCGTCATCCCGACCACCCGGCCGTCGGCCGAGACCAGGGGGCCGCCCGAATCGCCCGCGCGGACCGGAGCGGCGAACTGGATCAGACCCGTGACCTGCTCGGAACTGCCCGTCAGCTCGTCCTTGGCGGTGATGGTGCGGTTCAGCCCGATGACGTTGCCGGCCTCGTGGGTCAGTGAGCTGCCGCTGCCGTCGGCGTTGCCCAGTGCCACGACCTCGTCGCCGACGGCTATCGCCGCCGAGTCGCCCAGTGGGGCGACCGGCAGGTCGGCCGCGCCGCGCAGCTGCAGCACCGCGATGTCGCGGTGCCGGTCGTAGCCGACCAGGTCCGCGCGGTACGGCCGGCCAGCGATGGTCGCGGTGACCTTGTCGGCGCCCTGCACGACGTGGAAGTTCGTCAGCAGCGCGCCGCCGGCGTCCAGGACGAATCCGGTGCCGGCGCCGATGGCGTGCTGGTAGTTGATGACGGTGTCGACGCGCGCGGTCGCGGGTTCGACAGCGGCTGCGGCCGAGGACGGGTCAGCGTGGGTGATCGGGGCGAGGCTGACGGTGCCCACGGCAACGGCTGCCGCGGTGACCGCGGTGCCGAGCCGACGGCAGAAGCGGAACCCGCCCATGTGCTGTCCTCCGGACTGCGAGGTGATGGCCCTGAGGGAGGCCCTTAGGCTCCGCGCCCGAACAAGCCGGAACCTTTGCCGGAGCGGCGGTTGCGCAGCTTACCGGCGGGGGCGTCATCAGTGGCCGTTTCTTCAGCCTCGTCCTCGTTGGTGTCGGCGGTCTCTTCGCCGGACGTCTTGGTCGCTTCATCGGACTCGGCGGCCTCGGTGTTACCGGCGTCGTCGCCTTCGGTGGTTTCGGCCGCGTCGTCACCGGCCTCGTCTTCGACTGTTTCTTCGGCCTCGGGCGCGCTCTCGTCGCCGGCTTCAGCGGTGACAGCAGCGGCCGCGGAGTCGGCCTCGGTGTCGGCCTCGACGTCCTTGCGGCGGCCCCGGCGCTTGCCGTCCTTGACCTTCAGCGGCGCGGGCGGCGGGGACGGCAGTTCGGCCACGAAGGCCAGGTAGAACGCCAGGGCGGCGAGCAGGGCCAGGCCGGCCGCGCCGCCGTAGATGCCGAACAGCCAGGTGCCGGCCAGATCCAGGGTCAGCCAGATTTCGCTGATCGCGGCGCCGATGATCAGGACGCCGGCCACGATGTGCAGGACGATCGACCAGGTGCGCAGGGTCAGCGCCAGCTGCGGGGTGCCGTACTCGGGCAGGGCGGTGCGCTGGCGGGTGAACAGCACGGGCAGCGCCGACAGCGCGATGATCAGGCCGCAGACGATGCGCATCGCGGTGCCGAGGGTGTGCGACCAGTCGCCGGTGAGCTCATTCCAGCGGGGCAGCGTGAAGAAGAAGTACAGCAGGGCTGCGAGCACCAGGAACGACGCGTGCCAAATGATCGCTACCGGCCGCCGCATGCTGCTCCTCGAGGGGTTTTGGCTTCGATGTGGATCCGGGGTGCGACCGGCTGATCAGCTGGTCGCACCCCGGACCGAGTGCGGAGGATAGGGGATTTGAACCCCTGAGGGCTGTTAACCCAACCCGCGTTCCAGGCGAGCGCCATAGGCCACTAGGCGAATCCTCCGTCGACAAGGGTACCCGACCCGGATCCGACGCCCTACTCGTGTGCCACTGGGTGGGTACTACACTCATGGCCGGACCCCGCGCGGCGTCCATCCTGTGAACTCCCCCAGGGCCGGAAGGCAGCAAGGGTCAACGGGCTCTGGCGGGTGCGCGGGGTCCCCTATGTTTTCGCGATCTGATGCGAAAGGCGCGCCGTGTCGTTTCTGTCCCTCGGCCGTGACGAATTGCAGGCCCAGCACGATCTGCAACAGCGCAATTACGCCGAACTGCAGGCCCGCAACCTGACGCTCGACCTGACCCGCGGCAAGCCGTCGGCAGAGCAGCTCGACCTGTCGAACGCCATGCTCGGCCTGCCGGGGGACACCCCGGGCTCCTACCTGGACGGCAACGGCACCGACACCCGCAACTACGGCGGCCTGCACGGCCTGCCCGAGCTGCGGGCCATCTTCGGTGAACTGCTCGGCCTGCCCGTGCAGAACCTCATCGCCGGCAACAATGCCAGCCTCGAGTTGATGCACGACGTCATCGTGTTCTCGCTGCTGCACGGCGGCGTCGATTCGCCGCGCCCTTGGATCGAGGAAGTTGCAGGATCCGGCATCAAATTCCTGTGCCCGTCGCCCGGGTACGACCGGCACTTCGCGATCACCGAGAGCTTCGGCATCGAGATGATCCCGGTCCCGATGCTCGAGGACGGCCCCGACGTCGACCTCATCGAGGAACTCGTCGCGGCCGACCCGGCGATCAAGGGCATGTGGTGCGTGCCGGTCTTCGGTAACCCGACCGGCGTCACCTACTCGTGGGAGGCCACCCGGCGGCTGGTTCAGATGCGAACGGCCGCACCGGATTTCCGGCTGTTCTGGGACAACGCGTACGCCGTACACACGCTGACGCACGAGTCGGTGCAGAACGTCGACGTCGTCGGCCTGGCCGCCACCGCGGGCAACCCGAACCGGCCGTACGTGTTCGCCTCGACGTCCAAGATCACCTTCGCCGGTGCCGGGGTCAGCTTCTTCGGGGGCTCGCTCGGCAACATCGCGTGGTACCTGCAGCACGCCGAGAAGAAGACCATCGGCCCGGACAAGGTCAACCAGCTGCGGCACCTCCGGTTCTTCGGCGACGCCGACGGCGTTCGCCTGCACATGCAGCGGCACCAGGCGCTGATGGCGCCCAAGTTCGCGGCGGTCGCCGAGATTCTCGACGAGCGGCTCGGTGAGTCGAAGATCGCGTCGTGGACCGACCCGAAGGGCGGCTACTTCGTCAGCCTCGATGTGTGGCCGGGCACCGCGAAGCGGACGGTGGCGCTGGCCAAGGATGCCGGCATCGCGGTGACCGCGGCCGGCGCGTCGTTCCCGTACAAGAAGGACCCCGACGACAAGAACATCCGGATCGCGCCGTCCTTCCCACCGCTGCCGGACCTGCGCCTCGCCATCGACGGCCTGGCAACGTGCGCGCTGCTGGCCGCGACCGAGGTGCTGCTCAAGGACTGAGGTCCGGCCGGGCTACAGCCGGTCGACTACGTCTTTCGCTTCTTTCAGGCCAAGACCGGTTTCCTCGCGCAGCCGTTTGATGGCCTGGATCTTCTGGCCGGCCGCGGCCAGTCGCATGACTTCGGGGCTGATGCCGGAGCCGCCGTACGACTGCCGTTGTGGCTGGGGCTCCGGCGCGGCGTTATCGCTGTTGCCGGCGCGTTCCAAGATCGCCACCCGGCGCTCCAGTTCGGTAAGCCGGTTCAGCAGGTCGTCGTACGAGAGGTCGCCTGAGCGTCCGAACAGTCCCATGCGTGCCAGTGTGGTGGATTGGCACGGCTCTTGCGTTGACTGCGAACTGACGCCGCATTTGTGCGAGTAGCGGTCTGCGTGGATTCGCAGTCAACAGCCGCGCTCCAGCGGTGGCCCGCTGCGGGGCGTCTTGCGGGGTGAAATCTCCATGCCTGGCCGCCAGAGCCGGTCCCATTCGCGCTCGACCCGAGCGATGATGCCGGGCCGCCGATGTCCTGCGGCAACTCGGATATGCGTCCACCCGACCCGAGCGATGTAGTCGGCACGTTCGATGTCGTAACCGAGCTGATCGGCGTGCTGCCCGCCTTCGTATTCGACCGCCAGCATCAGCTCTTCCCAACCCATATCGAGGAAGTACTTCGGGTAGCCGTCCGGCCCGGGGACGGGTATTTGCGTCTGCGGCCTCGGAAAGCCGGCGTCCATGAGCATCAGCCGCAACCAGGTTTCTTTCGGTGAATGGCCACCGGCGTCGAACAGGTCGAGTGCCCGATCCAGTTGCCGCAGGCCACGGGCGTGGGGGTGATGTTCAGCCAGTGCGACAACGTCGTCGCCTTTGAATCCGGTGGCCCGTGCGAGTGCGTCGAGCCGGGCGACTGCCGCACCGACCAAACCCCGCCGCCCCAGGTCGAACGCAGTGCGCTCCGGGCTCGTGACAGGCAGCCCGCCGATCTGGGTGGTCTCACCGTCGCGGATCAATTCCCGGCGGGCGACCACCTCATTCGGCGGCTTGGTCTTGGTACTGATCAATTCGATCGCGACGTCGTCAGGCACCCATTTGGCCTTATGGAGTGCAGATGCGGCCAACCCCGCGATCACCCCGTCACGACCTGACCACAACCATGCGGCTGTACTGCGCTGTCGCAGCGACAACGCACCCCGTTTGTCCGCGTAGATGTTCGGCAGGATCGGCCGGTAGTAGCGGCTCAGCTCGTAGCGGTTGAGGACGCCTGCTGCCAGCGCTTCGCTGCCGATGAAAGGTTCGGTCATGGGGGGCAGCGTCGCGACGAACACTGACGCGGATCGCTCGGTGGGCGGCGCTTTGCAGCTGTCTGTGGATAAACCGGTGACTGTGGATAGTTGACTGCGAACTGACGCCGTATTTGTGCGAGTAGCGGTCTGCGTAGATTCGCAGTCAACGGGCACCAGAGCACGAGTCGGACCCGCTCGGTAGCCTTCTCCCGTGGCTCTCTACCGCAAGTACCGACCGGCAAGTTTCGCTGAGGTAGTCGGGCAGGAGCATGTCACCGAGCCGCTGTGCAACGCGCTGGAATCGGGCCGGATCAACCACGCCTACCTGTTCTCCGGGCCGCGCGGTTGTGGCAAGACGTCGTCGGCGCGCATCCTGGCCCGCTCGCTGAACTGCGAGCAGGGGCCGACGGCCAATCCGTGCGGCGAGTGCCATTCCTGCGTGGCGCTGGCGCCGAACGGGCCGGGCAACATCGACGTCGTCGAACTCGACGCCGCCAGCCACGGTGGTGTCGATGACACCCGTGAGCTCCGGGACCGGGCGTTCTACGCGCCGGCGCAGTCGCGGTACCGCATCTTCATCATCGACGAAGCGCACATGGTGACCAATGCCGGTTTCAACGCGCTGCTCAAGATCGTCGAGGAGCCGCCGGAGCACCTGATCTTCGTGTTCGCCACCACCGAGCCGGAGAAGGTGCTGCCGACCATCCGGTCGCGTACCCATCACTACCCGTTCCGGCTGCTGCCGCCGAAGACCATGCGCGGCCTGCTGGAGAAGATCTGCGCCCAGGAGGACGTCGGCGTCGACGACGCGGTGTACCCCTTGGTCATCCGCGCCGGCGGTGGTTCGCCGCGTGACACGTTGTCGGTGCTCGACCAGCTGCTGGCCGGCGCCGAGCAGAATCGCGTCGTCTATCAGCGGGCGCTGTCGCTGCTGGGCGCCACCGACCTCGCGCTGATCGACCGGGCCGTTGACGCGCTGGCCGCCGGCGACGGCGCGGCGCTCTTCGGTGCCGTGGAGTCGGTGATCGACGCCGGGCACGACCCGCGCCGCTTCGGCACCGACTTGTTGGAGCGGTTCCGGGATCTGATTGTCCTGCAAGTGGTTCCGGACGCCGCGGCCCGCGGTGTGGTCGACGCGCCGGACGACGTCATGGAGCGCATGCGGGACCAGGCCGCCCAGATCGGCACCGCGACGCTGACCCGCTACGCCGAGGTGATGCACGCCGGGCTGGGGGAGATGCGCGGCGCAACGGCACCGCGACTGTTGCTCGAAGTGGTGTGTGCCCGGCTGCTGCTGCCATCGGCCAGTGACACCGAAGCCGCTCTGCTGCAACGCATCGAGCGCATCGAGACCCGGATGAACGTCTCGATCCCGGCTGCGGAGAGCGCAGTGGGTGCCGTCAGCGCACCGCGTCCCACTCCGGTGGCGGCGCCTGCCCCGGCCCCTTCGGCGCCGATCGCCGAGTCGTACGCGGAAGCACCTCCGGCTCCTGCGGCGCCGCCCTCGGCGGCGGGCAGCCGGCAGTTCATGCGGAGAAGTCAAGCGCCGCAGTCGGATTCGTTTGCGGCAGTCGAGCCGCCACCGGCGCCGCCCGAACCTCCGGTGTCACGGCCCGAGCCCCGCCCGGCCCCCGAACCTGCGCCGGTTCAACGTGAAACATCACCTGAACCGGTCGCCCCGCCGGCTCCCGCACCCGCCCCGCCGGCTCCCGCACCCGCCCCGCCGGCTCCCGCTCCCGCGGCCCCGGCTCCCGCGGCGCCGGCCGCCGCGACACCCGGTGAGCCCGATGCCGCCGCGGTGCGGGCCATGTGGACGACGGTGCGCGAGAAGGTCCGGGCGCGTAGTCGCTCACTGGAAGCCATGCTGATGGAGGCGACGGTCCGCGGCATCGAGGGCGACACCCTCATCCTGGCGCACCCGGCGCCGCCGCTGGCGCGGCGCCTGTCCGAGCAGCACAACGCGGACGTCATCCGCGAGGCGCTCAAGGATGCGCTCGGGGTGAACTGGCGGGTGCGGTGCGATACCGGTGCCGGGCCCGCTGGTACGGCGCCCTCGGGTGCGGCGCCGGCCGCCGCGGCGCCGCGAGCTGCCGCGCCGACGCCAGAGCAGCAGGCCGCGGTGGAGCGCGCCGAAGAAGAGGACATGCTGGCCGACGCGGCCAACGACCGGGGGACCGACGTCCCCCGGCGCGACCCTGAAGAGGTGGCGCTGGAACTGCTCAAGAGTGAGCTGGGCGCCCGACCCATCGGGGAGTAGTCAGGGCGGTAGTTGTGGGCCTGAAGTGCGGGCTGTCGCTTGTCTTCTTTCGCTCGGACCCGTCAGGTTGCCCTGACAGCGGCCAGCGGAGACGCCCAGTCAGTGCGGCCTCGCTTTGAGTGTGCGTGGGCGCTGAGGAAGTTCGAGTGACGGGCTGCCGGGACGCACGGTCAATCCCCGCCATCTGTTGAGTGTGCGTGAGTGCAGACAACGTTCGAGAAGCGGGCTGCTGCGACGCACGGTCAATTTCACACCCGCGAGGCCGTGCTCAGGGCGTCCACCACGGCCGCAGCGGCAGCCCGCCGTCGGCCCCGTGCTCGTCGAGTTTGACGGCCAGAACCTGGTGCAGCTGAACCACATTGGTCTCGAATCCCACCCGGGAACCGGCCATGTACATGCCCCAGACCTTGGCTGTGGCCACGCCGACCTCGGCGACCGCGTCGTCCCAGTTCCGCACCAGGTTGGCGCACCAGTCGCGCAGTGTCAGGGCGTAGTGCGGCCGCAGGTTCTCCTCGTGCAGCACCTCCAGCCCGACGTCCTGCGCGGTGGCGATGATCCGCCCCGAGCCGGTCAGTTCCCCGTCGGGGAAGACGTAGCGGTCGATGAACCCGCCGATGTTTCCGGCATGGTTGTGCGGCCGCGTGATGCAGTGATTGAGGAGCAGCCCGCCGGGGCGCAGCCGGTCGCGCAGGAAGCGGAAGTAGGCCGGGTAGTTGGCGACGCCGATGTGCTCGGTCAGGCCGATCGAGGACACCGCGTCGAACTGCCCGTCCCGCACATCGCGGTAGTCGCCGTGCACGACGCGTGCGAGGTCGGTGAGGCCCTCGTCGGCGATGGCGCGCTGCGCCCAGCCGGCCTGCTCCGCCGACAGCGTCACACCGGTGGCCCGGACACCGCGGCGGGCGGCGTACCGGACCATGCCGCCCCAGCCGCAGCCGACGTCGAGCAGCCGATCGCCGGGCTGCAACCGCAGCTTGTCGAACACGAGCCGGTACTTGTTCTCCTGGGCCTCCTCGAGCGTGGCATCCGGCCGGGGATAGCAGGCGCAGGTGTAGGTCATCGACGGGCCGAGCACCAGTTCGTAGAAGGCATTCGACACGTCGTAGTGGTGGTGGATGGCCTCGGCGTCCCGGATTCGGCTGTGCCGCAGTCCTTCTGCCATCCGGCGCCATCTCGGCAGGGCCTCCTGCGGTGGCGGGGCGATGGGCAGCAGATGCTCGAATCCGATGGACCGCACGATGTTCGCCAGCACCCGGATCGGCGGACGCTTGAACTCCACCTTGTCGGCGAGCGCCTTGAGCAGCTCGTACGGGTCGCCCGGATGCACCCCGAGCGCCGCGAGATCGCCTGCGACGTAGGCGCGCGCGAGGCCGAGGTCGCCCGGCGCGGTCGCCAGGTAGGTGGTGCCGCGTGGAGTGAGCAGGCTCAGCCCGAGTTCGGCGTCTTCGGGGCCGGCCGAACTGCCGTCGTACGCCTGGAATTTCAGGGGGAGCCGACCACTCGAGAAGCTCTCCAGGACCTCGGCCAGGGTGAGCTTGCCGTCGGCCGTGCCCCGGTCGTCAGTTGTCGTCATTGCCGTTGTACCGCCTTCGCATAGAGACCTAGTAGCCGCGATTCGGGGTCGTAAACGTCTTTGACCTTCTGATACTCCGCGCCGCCGTAGCGCTTGTCGAAATCCGCGCGCGAGTAGAACGACTCGGAGTACAGGGATTTGTGGCCGCCGCACTCGTCGACCTTGTGCTCGATCAACCGATTCGTCTCGCCGGCGACCCGTCCGGCCGGAACCGATGACCAGAACCCGAGGTTGACGTAATTGCGGTGGGGCTCGATCGGATACAGCGGCCAGCGGGTGTCGCCGCGTAACCGCAACGGGCACAACCAGATCGGGGTGATGGGTACGCTGGCCAGGAACCACTCGAGAAAGTCGACGACGCGCTCGACCGGTACCTCGACGTCCTGCACCACGCGCTCGCGCAACGGCTGGCGCGGGGCCAGGAGGCTGCGTCGCTCAATCCGGTCGGCGATGTGGAAGCGCTGGTCCAGACCCACCAACTTCCAGTAGACGCTGCTGCGGCGGTACCGGCGGGGCCACAACCGCCGGACCAGCGGGCGTTGTGCGCCGAAGGCCTCGGAGCACCAGAACCAGTCGGTGTCCCAGCGCCAGAGATAGTCCTGCGTGGTGAGCCGGTCGTGCCGTTCGCCGGAGTCGTGCTGGATGGAGCGGTAGAAGATGTGCCGGCCGGTGTAATCGCTGACCGGGCCGTCGGTCCCGGTCTTCATGCCCAGGCACAGGTAGCTTTCGTCGGCCCCGAACACGACGCCGTCGAGGTAGTCCACCGGCACGCCGTCGTGGCCGCCGGTGTCGAGGATGCGCTGTAGCTCGTCGACCAGATCGGTCACCCGGTGAAAACGCAGGTGCCGCAGTTTGACGAACGGGCGCACGGGCTCCAGCTCGATGCGCAGGCGCACCGAATAGCCCAGCGTCCCATAGGAATTCGGAAAGGCATAGAAAAGATCCGAGCAGTGATCACGGCTTGCGGTGACCAGCTCACCGGCGCCGGTGAGGATGTCGAGCTCCAGCACGGACTCGTGCGGCAGACCATTGCGGAACGACGTCGACTCGATGCCCAGCCCGGTGACCGCGCCTCCGAGAGTGATGGTCTTGAGCTGCGGCACGACCAGTGGCGCCAAGCCGAACGGCAGCGTCGCCGCGACGAGCGTCTCGTAGGTGCACATGCCCTGGACGTCCGCGGTGCGGGAATCGGTGTCGACGGCCAGCACCCCGTCCAGCCCCGAGACGTCCAGCCCCTTGGTCTTGGTGCGCGTGCGCGCCCGGAACAGGTTGGACGTCGGTTTCGCCAGCCGCACCGTCGCACCCCGCGGGATGGCGCGATAGCTGTCCAGGAGTCGCTGAACGGCCGCCTCGTGGGCGGCCGTCGCATCGGTCGTGACAGCAGTCACACATATACGCTAAACCGATACCGCGGTCTTCGCGACCGCAAGGGAAGCCATATGAACAGGAGTTTTACCTGATGGGACAGGTCAGTGCGTCCAGCACCGTGTTGATTCTCGCCGAGCCGGAGAAGGTACTGGCGGCGGTCGCCGACTACCAGACGGTGCGCCCGAAGATCCTCTCGTCGAACTACAGCGGCTACCAGGTTCTCGAAGGCGGACAGGGTGCTGGCACCGTCGCCACCTGGAAGCTGCAAGCCACCAAGAAGCGCTCGCGTGAGGTCAAGGCCACGGTCGACGTCGCCGGCAAGAGCGTCATCGAGAAGGACGCCAACTCGTCGATGGTGACCACGTGGACCGTCGCCCCGGCGGGCACCGGCTCGACCGTCACCGTCAAGACCGCGTGGCAGGGCGCCGGTGGTATCGGCGGCTTCTTCGAGAAGACCTTCGCCCCGCTGGGCCTGCGCAAGATCCAGGACGAGGTGCTGGGGAACCTGAAGAAGGTCGTCGAAGGCTGAGCCTTCGATCAGATAGCGAAGGCCAGGCCTTTCTCGCGGCCAGTCGGTCGCCCGACCTTCCGTTCGGGCGACTAGGCTGGCGCGCACACCCGATCATCGAAACTCGAGGGGATTGTCATGCAACCCGGTGGCCAGCCCGATATGTCCGCGCTGCTCGCTCAGGCGCAGCAGATGCAGCAGCAGCTCATGGCAGCGCAGGAGTCCCTGGCCACCTCGTCGGTGGTCGGCCAGGCCGGTGGTGGCCTGGTCAAGGTCACCATGATGGGCAGCGGTGAGATCACCGGCCTGACCATCGATCCGAAGGTCGTCGACCCTGACGACATCGAGACACTGCAGGACCTCATCGTGGGTGCCCTGGGTGACGCCTCGGAGCAGGTGACGCTGATGGCGCAGCAGCGCCTCGGCCCGCTGGCCGGCGGCATGCAGGGCATGGGCCTGCCCGGGTTCTGATGTGTTTGAAGGACCCGTACAGGATTTGATCGACGAGCTCGGCAAGCTGCCGGGTATCGGGCCGAAGAGTGCCCAGCGCATCGCGTTCCACCTGTTGTCGGTGGAGCCGCCGGAGATCGACCGGCTGACCGCGGTGCTGAACCGCGTGCGCGACGGCGTCAAGTTCTGTGCGGTGTGCGGCAACGTGTCCGATGACGACCGGTGCCGCATTTGCAGCGACCCGCGCCGTGACGGCTCCTTGGTGTGCGTCGTCGAAGAGCCGAAGGACGTCCAGGCGGTGGAACGCACCCGCGAATTCCGCGGGCGCTACCACGTGCTGGGCGGCGCGCTGGATCCGCTGTCCGGGGTCGGTCCGGAACAACTGCGAATTCGCGAGCTACTCAACAGGATTGGGCAGCGGGTCGACGGTGTGGACATCGTCGAGGTGATCATCGCGACCGACCCCAACACCGAGGGCGAGGCCACTGCCACGTACCTGGTGCGCATGCTGCGGGACATTCCGGGGCTGACGGTGACGCGCATCGCGTCGGGTCTGCCGATGGGTGGCGACCTCGAGTTCGCCGACGAGCTGACGCTGGGCCGTGCCCTGGCCGGCCGCCGCGCCATGGTCTGATTCGCGGCTCGGCCGCGGTGGTCTGATTCGCGGCTCAGCCGGGGTTTGAATCTCGCCCCGCCGAAATCGCCTCCGGTCCGGCCGCTACTCGCCCCCTTCCCTCTGACACCGTCGCAGCAAATTCAGCTAACTATCGGAAACGGCCGTCTGAAGGCTTTCCCAGGGAAGTCGGTACTGCCATCGGCATCGGGCAAAGAAACGTGCGAAAGTCGTTACGGTATCGGTGTTTTCGGACGGGTTGCTCGATCGCGGCGCGCCGGGGCGGGTTTATTGACGCCCATTTGTGGACATAGTCAGAGCATGTAGCATTCGCCCACGGGTCGAGTGAAATCGCAAAGCCCAATTATCTTGAGCGTCAATTCTTTTGGGAGCACCATGAGCACCAACCCGTTCGATGACGACAATGGATCTTTCTTCGTGCTGATCAACGACGAAGAACAGCACAGTCTGTGGCCGACATTTGCTGATGTGCCGGCGGGCTGGCGGGTGGTCTTCGGCGAGGCGGACCGCGCCTCGTGCCTCGAGTACATCGAACGGGAGTGGACGGACATTCGGCCGAAGAGTTTGCGAGACCGACTGGCGGTGGGTCAGCAGCTCTGATCGCTCGGTAAGTCAGGGGTAGTTCGGCATTTCAGTGTTTGGGATGGATCTCGGCGATTCGTCGTTGCCCGTCACGCGTGGGCAGTTGGACATCTGGCTCGCGCAGGAAACCGGTCAATCGGCTGCGGAGTGGCAGCTCGGCATCTTCGTAAAAATTGACGGGCCGGTCGATTTCGACATCTTCGAGCAATCGATCCGCCACGTCGTGGGCGAGGCCGACCCGGTGCGGGCGACGTTCTCGGAGTCCGGCGGTCAGGTGCGCCAGCGGTTGCTCGACGTCGCCGATGTCGAGGTGGCGTTCCATGATCTGGCCGATGCCGACCAGCCGATGGCCGACGCGCGTGCGATGGCCGCTGCGCTGCAGTGCACCCCTATGCCGCTCGACGGCCCGCTGCTGCGGTTCGCCTACTTCCGGGTCGGCGCCGACGAGTCCTACTTCTTCGCGTGTTGCCACCACATCGTCGCCGACGGCATCGGACTGGCGCTGGTCCTGCAACGCATCGCGGCGGTGTACACGGAATCCGTTGCGGGCGTGGCGATTCAGCCGTCCTACTTCAGTTCGCTACAGGATCTGCTGGACGCTGAAGACGCGTACGAAGCCTCCGCGGACTACGCCGAGGACGAGGCCTACTGGACCGCGAACCTGCCGGTGCAGGCGACTCGGGACCTGCCGACGGATGACGTCGCGGGCGCCGACGGCTCTTCGGAGCCGATCCCGCTTGCCCCCGCGCTGCTGACACAGGTCGAACGACTGTGTGAGGCCTGGGACGTGCGCCGGTCCACGGTGCTCATCGCGGCGTGCGCACTGGTCCTGCGTGGCCGGGTGGCCGAGGGGCGCGAGGTCGTGCTCGACCTGCCGGTGACGCGGCGTGTGCTCCAGGTGTCGAAGACGTTGCCCGGCATGGTTGCCGGGGTGGTGCCGCTGGTGTTGCAGGTTTCTCCCGACGCCACCGTCGCCGAATTCTGCGCGCATGTGCACACCCGCACCCGAGAAGCGGTGCGCCATCAGCGATTTCCCGTTCAGGCCCTGGAGCGCAAGATCCACGGGCCGGGTACGGACCGGATCGTGGTGGACTTTCTGCCGTCGGGATTCACCGTGCCGCTGGGCGAGGCCACCGCGGCAGCGCAGCTGATCTCCGGTCTCGGACGCGGCTCCGGACTGGCGTTCTCGGGTACCGGCGACGAACTCTCCGTCACGACGTTCGGTACCCGGCAGCTCGACGTCGTGGAACTGGCGGACCAGCTGGACCGCGTGCTGACCGCCATGACGGCGGACCCGGCGCAGCGCCTGTCGGCGTTGCCGGTGCTCGGTACACCCGCCGAGGACCGGTTGGCGGAGCTCGGAAACTGGGCAACGCTCGCCGCGGAAACGGCTCTGCCGCTGTCGATTCCGGCACTGTTTGCCGCTCAGGTGGCTCGCGTGCCGGAGGCGGTGGCGCTCAGCGGTGACGGTCGGCCACTGACCTACCGGGAGCTGGACCGCGCGTCGAACCGCATGGCTCAGCTTCTCGCCGACCGCGGTGCGGGTCCGGGGCGCCGCGTCGCGGTGATGCTGCCGCGGTCCGCCGAGGCCATCGTGACCATCCTGGGCGTGCTCAAGACCGGCGCGGCCTACCTGCCGATCGATCCGGCACTGCCGGCGCCCCGAATCGCCTTCATGCTGGACGATTCCGCACCGTTCGCCGCCGTCACCACGACGGCCCTGGCCGACCGGTTCGACGGCTTCGACGGCGTCGTCATCGATGTGCGAGAGCCGTTCGACGGGCCCGACGACTGGCCGGCCGCAGCCGGCCCGGAGCCCGACGATGTCGCCTACGTCATCTACACCTCGGGCACGACCGGGACGCCGAAAGGCGTTGCGATCGCCCATCAGAACCTGACACAGCTGATCGCCGCGCAGGATGCCGGCCTACCGGCCGAGCAGGCCTGGTCGCATTGGCATTCCTACGCCTTCGATTTCTCGGTGTGGGAGATCTTCTCGGCGCTGCTGCGCGGCGGCCGGCTGGTGGTGGTGCCCGAGTCGGTGTCCGCCGATCCGGTCGAGTTCCATGACTTCCTGATCGCGGAGAAAGTCACCGTCCTCACCCAAACCCCTTCTGCCATCGGGATGTTGGACATGGCAGGGCTGGAGTCGTGCGCGCTGGTGATGGGCGGCGAGGCGTGCCCGGCCGAGGTGGTCGAGCAGTGGGCGCCCGAACGTGTGATGGTCAACGCCTACGGTCCGACCGAGACCACGATCTACGCCGCGATCAGTGCGCCGCTGACGGCGGGCGAGGGCGCGGCGCCGATCGGCGCGCCACCGCGCGGCACGGCATTGCTCGTGCTGGACGGCTGGATGCGGCCGGTGCAGCCCGGCGTGGTCGGTGAACTCTATGTGGCCGGCGCCGGTGTGGGTGTCGGGTATCTGCACCGCACTGCCTTGACCGGATCACGTTTTGTGCCATGCCCGTTCGGCAGGCCCGGCGAGCGGATGTACCGCACCGGAGACCTCGTGTACTGGGGCGAGGACGGCCAACTGCGCTACGTCGGACGCGCCGACGCCCAGGTCAAGATCCGTGGCTACCGCATCGAATTGGGTGAAGTCCAAACAGCTTTGGCCGCGGTCGACGGCGTCGTGCAGGCGGCGGTGATCGTCCGGGAGGACCGCCCCGGCGACAAGCGCCTCGTCGGTTACGTCACCGGTGCGGTCGACCCGGTCGAGGTGCGGGCCGCTCTCGTCGATCGACTGCCGGCATACCTGGTTCCGGCGGCGGTCGTGGCACTGACCGAACTGCCGCTCACCACCAGCGGCAAGCTCGACACCCGGGGCCTGCCCGCGCCGGAGTACACGGGTGACGACTACCGCGCGCCGGACAGCCCGGTCGAAGAAATACTGGCCGCCATCTATGCCGAGATCCTCGGCCTGGAGCCGGCGGACGTCAGCGCCGACGACTCGTTCTTCGAGCTGGGCGGCGACAGCATTCTCGCGATGCAGGTGGCGGCGCGCGCCCGGGCCGCCGGATTGGCATGCCGCCCGCGGGACGTGTTCGTCGAACAGACGGTGGCGCGTCTGGCGCAGACGGTGTCCGTGACCGACGACGCGGACGACGTCGTCGACGAGGGCATCGGATCGGTGCCGGCCACCCCGATCATCCGGTGGTTCGCCGGGATCGAAGGACCGGTCGACGAGTTCAATCAGACGCTGGTGTTGCAGGCGCCGCACGGCGCCACCGGGGACGACGCGGTGATGTTGTTGCAGGCCTTGCTGAATCGGCACGCCATGCTGCGGCTGCGGGTCGGCGCCGACGGGGCGCTGTCGGTGCCCGAGGCCGGCACGGTCGATGCCCGTGACTGCGTCGTCGATGTCGAGGACCTGTCAGAAGCCGCGGTGGCCGCGGCACGGCGACGGCTGAACCCGGGTGCCGGGATCATGGTCAGCGCCTTGTGGGTCGGACCCAGCCGGCAGCTGGTCCTGATCGTCCATCACCTCGCGGTTGACGGGGTGTCGTGGCGAATCCTGCTGGAAGACATCAACATTGCGTGGGCGCAGCAGCGCGCCGGCCAGCCGGTGGAGCTGACGACGACAGGCACGTCGTTCCAGCGGTGGGCCACGCTGCTCAGCGAGTACGCGCACCATCCGGACGTGCGGGCGCAGGCGGCGGCCTGGCAACGGACGGCCTCGGTACCCGCGGCTCTGCCGGCAGCGGACCCTGATGTGGACACCTACGCCACCGCGGGCCGGCTGTCGGTGACGCTCGACGCCGAGCACACCAGGGCCCTCCTCGGCGAGGTGCCGGCGGCATTCCACGCCGGCGTGCAGGACATCCTGCTGATCGGTTTCGCCTTTGCGGTCACGGAGTTCCTGGGCACCGGTGGGTCGCCCGTCGGCATCGACGTCGAAGGCCACGGGCGCGACGAGGACATTGCCGACGATGTCGACCTGTCGCGGACCGTCGGCTGGTTCACCGCGAAATACCCGGTTTCGCTGGCGATGCGCGAGCTGTCCTGGTCGCAGATCACCTCGGGCGACGAGGCGCTCGGTGCCGTCGTCAAGGCGGCCAAGGAACAGCTGCGCGCACAACCCGCGGGCCTGACCTACGGGCTGCTGCGCTACCTCGACGAGGACATCGATCTGGACGGCGCGGAGCCGAGCATCGGGTTCAACTACCTTGGGCGCCTGGGCTTTCCGCAGATCGCAGGTGTCGAAGAACTGTGGCGGCTCGGACGCGACGAACTGTCCCTGGCCGGCGCCGCGGCCCCGCTGCCGCTGTTCCACACCGTGGAACTCAACGCCGGCACCGTCGACACCGACGCCGGACCCCAGCTGCAGGCCGACTGGATCTGGGCGACCTCGGTTCTCGATGATGCCCAGCTGAACCGGTTGAGCCGGTTGTGGTTCGAGGCGCTGGCCGGTATCTGCGCACACGTCCGTGCGGGTGGTGGCGGTCTGACGCCATCGGACATCGCACCGGCGCGGCTGGGGCAGCAGCAGATCGACCAGTTGCAGCAGCACTACCGGGTTGCCGACATCCTGCCGCTGACGCCGCTGCAGCAGGGTCTGCTGTTCCACAGCAGCACCGCGCACGAGCGTGCCGACGTCGCCGCCGAAATGTACTCGGTGCAGCTGGATTTCACACTGACCGGCACGCTGGACCCGCAGCGACTCCGCGATGCCGTGCAACGCACCGTCAACCGGCATCCGCACCTGGCGGCCACGTTCTGCCAGCAGTTCGACGAACCGGTGCAGGTGATCCTGGCCGAGCCGGAGATCGCCTGGCAATTCCTCGATTTCGGCGCGACGGGGGTACTCGGCGAAGACGAGATTCAGCGACTGTGCGCCGCCGAACGCGTCGCGGTCGGCGACCTCGCCGGTGAGCCGCCGTTCCGGGCCCTGCTGATCCGAATTGCCGAGGACCGGCACCGTTTTGTGCTGACCAATCACCACATCGTGCTCGACGGCTGGTCGCTGCCGATCCTGCTGCGTGAGATTTTCGCCGGCTATGCCGGGCACCGGTTGCCGCCCGCGGCGTCGTACCGGAAGTTCATCACCTGGCTCGCCGATCGCGATCTCGATGCGGCGCGCGCGGCGTGGGGTGCGGTGCTCGCGGGCTTCGATACGCCGACGCTGGTGGGCCCGCAGGACCGGCTCCAGGACCGGTTGGGTCGGGGGCAACGCGGCTTCGCGTCGTTCCAGGTTCCGGCGGAGACCACGCGCGCCCTGTCAGACCTGGCTCGCTCGTGCCAGACCACCGTCAGCACCGTGCTGCAAGGCGCGTGGGCAGTGCTGCTGTCGTCCCTGACGGGCAGGCACGACGTGGCGTTCGGTACCGCGCGGTCCCGGCTCGGACAGCTCGATGTCGGCGACACCGAATCGATGGTCGGCCTGCTGATCAACACCGTGCCGGTCCGCGCCAACCTGACCGCGGGCACCACCGTCACCGGCCTGCTCGACCAGCTGCAGACCGCGCACAACAACACCCTCGATCATCAGCACCTCGCGCTGGGCGAGATTCACCGCGTCGCCGGCCACGACCAGCTGTTCGACACGCTGTTCGTGTACGAGAACTATCCGGTCGAAGCGGGGATGTCCGTCGGGGTCGACGATCTTGCCATCGCCGAGTTCGCGAACCGCGAGTTCAACCACTATCCGCTGACGGTCGAGGCGTTCCCGGGCGACGAGCTCGGGCTGCACATCGAATACGACACCGAGGTGTTCACCGAAGCCGGGATCGCGTCGCTGATCGGCAGACTGAGCCGGCTGTTGGTGGTGATGACCGAGGACCCGGCGCGGAAGCTCTTGTCCATCAACCTCCTCGACGAGGCAGCGCGGGACGAACTGCGGCGGTGGTCGGGTGCCGGGGTGCAGGCGCCGATCGGGCTGGGGCCCGAGCTGCTGGCCGCGGCTCTCGCGGTCGATCCCGACGCGGTCGCTGTCATCGATGGGGCGCGCAGTCTGACGTATCGCGAGCTCGACGAAGCCTCGAACCGGTTGGCGCGCCTGCTGATCGAGAACGGGGTCGGTCCCGAACGCGCCGTGGGTGTCGCGATGGACCGGTGCGCCGAACTGGTGGTGGCGTGGTGGGCCGTGCTCAAGGCCGGCGGCGTGTACGTGCCGGTGGACCGCACTCACCCCATCGAACGTATTGCCACGGTGCTGGATTCGGTCGCCGCCACGTGCGTGCTGACGCGGGACGCGGACCAGATGGGCGGCGCCGGCTCCCGTCCGGTGTTGCGGGCGGACGTGGATCTGTCCGGCTTCCGCGCCGAACCGATCACCGACGGTGAGCGTTCGGCGCCATTGGTGGTCGACAACACCGCCTACGTCATCTTCACATCGGGCTCGACGGGTGAGCCCAAGGGCGTGGCGGTCAGCCACGCCGGCCTGCTGGGTGCCGCTGCGGCACAACGTGACTCGTACGAGCTGACCGCCGACGCGCGTGTACTGATGGTCGCCGCCCCGACGTTCGACGCGTCGCTGTTCGAGATGCTGATGGCGACCGGTGCCGCGGCCGCATTGGTGGTGGCACCGCGCGACGTGTACGCCGGCGAGGCGCTCGTCGACCTGATGCACCAGCACCGGGTCAGCGCGACGCTGCTGACCCCGACCGTGGTGGCGTCCCTGGATCGGACGCGGCTCGACGAGCTGACCACCTTGATCACCGGCGGTGAGGCCTGCCCCGAGGAACTGGTGCAGGCCTGGGCGCCCGGGCGCCGCATGTTCAACGCGTACGGACCCAGCGAATCCACCATCTGGGCCACCGGCACCCCGCTGACGCCGGGTCGGCCGGTGAACATCGGGAAGCCCATCGCGGGCACCCGGACCCTCGTGCTCGACGCCCAACTCAACCCCGTGCCACCGGGCGTGACGGGCGAACTGTACCTGGCCGGCCCCGCGGTGGCGCTCGGTTACGTGGGCCGGCCCACGCTGAGCGCCGAACGGTTCGTCGCAAATCCGCATGGTGGGCACAGTGATTCCGGCAGCCGCATGTACCGGACCGGCGACCTGGCGCGGTGGAACGCCGACGGCACGCTGGACTACCTGGGGCGGGCCGACACCCAGATCAAGCTGCGCGGCCAGCGCATCGAACTGGGCGAGATCGAGAGTGCGTTGCTGGCTTGCCCGCAGGTCAGTCAGGCGGCAGCCACCGTGCATCACGGCACCGGTGGCGCCCAACTGGTCGGTTACATCACCTTCGAACACGCCACCGACGGCAGCCGCGACACCGAACACGACGCGGAGATCGTCGGGGAGTGGCAGGACATCTACGACGAGCTGTACGCCGCCGACGACGCGGAAGGTCAAGCGCCCGAGTTCGGTTCGGACTTCCGGGGCTGGAACAGCAGCTACACCGGCGAGCCGATTCCGCTGGCCGAGATGGAGCAGTGGCGGGCTGCCACGATCGACCGCATCATGGCGCTGCGCCCGCGGCGGGTCCTCGAGATCGGCGCCGGCTCGGGCCTGATCCTGTCCCAGATCGCACCGCACTGCGAGCAGTACGTCGCGACCGACGTGTCCTCGGCGGCAGTCGACAAGCTGGCGCGTTCGTTGCGGCAGTTGCAGATTCCGTGGCGCGACCGCGTCGAGTTCATGGCGCGGGCGGCCCACGTCACCGACGGACTGCCCCGTGGTCACTTCGACACCATCATCGTGAACTCGGTGGTCCAGTACTTCCCCAACGCGGCGTACCTGACCGAGGTCATCGACAAAGCGGTGGAGCTGCTGGCACCCGGCGGCACCCTGTTCCTCGGCGACATCCGAAATCACAGTCTGCAGAACACCTTCCAGACCGCCATCGTGCTGGCCCGTAGTGCGGAGGCGGGTACCGACGCCGCGGTTCTCCGGCAGCGCGTCGAGCATGCCGTGCTCGGTGAGGCCGAGCTGCTGCTGGCACCCGAGTACTTCACGACGTGGGCCGCGCGGCGGGAATCGGCCGTCGGACTTGCCATCCGGATCAAGCGCGGTACCGCGGACAACGAACTCAACCGCTACCGGTACGACGTCACCATCCACAAGGCGCCCGCGGCCATCCGGTCGGTGGCCGACATTCCGTCCTGGACGTGGGACGACTGCGCCGACCTGGCCGGGCTGCAGGAGCGGCTGGCCGACGTGCGGCCGGAGGCGATCCGCATCACCGACATTCCCCGCGCGGGCGTGGGCATCGACGTCCGCCTGGAACGGAAACTCGCCGGGCTCGCCGCGGACGCCGAAACTGCCGAGACCACAACGGAAGAACTGCACCGCGTCGGGGAACAGGCGGGATACCAGGTCGCCGTCACGTGGGGCGCGGCACCCGGCAGTGTCGACGCCGTCTTTGTCGTCCCAGGTGAGGCCGGCGCGGCGGAGGTGCCGCTGACCGACCTGTACCGGCCGGTCCCGCACAACGGTATTCACGCCAACGAACCGCACAGCAGCACGAAGATCGGTGCCGTCCGGAACCGGCTGAGCGCTTGGCTGCCGGATTACATGGTGCCGCAGCACATCGTGGTGCTCGACGAGATGCCGCTGACCACGTCGGGCAAGCTCGACCGCAAGGCATTGCCGGCACCCGAGTACGCCGACACCGACGGCTACCGTGCCCCGGCCGGTGTGGTGGAAGAGATCCTCGCAGACATCTACGCCCAGGTGCTGGGTGTGCAGCGCGTCGGTGTGGATGATTCGTTCTTCGATCTAGGCGGCGATTCGCTGTCGGCGATGCGGCTGATCGGCAGCGTCAATTCGAGCCTGGCCGTGGATCTTTCGGTGCGTGCACTCTTCGAGGCGCCGACCGTGGCACAGCTGGCCCCGCGCATCGGCGGCGACGCGACGCGCCTGGCTCCATTGGTGGCGGGGGAGCGGCCCGAGGTCCTCCCGCTGTCATTTGCCCAGAACCGGCTGTGGTTCTTCGACCAGTTGCAGGGGCCGTCGGCCATCTACAACCTGGCCGTGGCGCTGCGGCTGCGCGGCCGCCTCGACACCGGCGCACTCGGCCGGGCGCTGGCCGACGTGGTGGCCCGCCACGAAAGCCTGCGGACCTTGTTCGTGGCGCCCGAGGGTGCTCCCCAGCAGGTGATCATTCCGGCGGACCGGGTCGACATCGGGTGGGAGACCATCGACGCCGCCGGCTGGCCCGCGCACCGGGTGGATGACGCCGTGGGTGCGGCAGCCCGGCACACGTTCGACCTATCGGCGCAGATTCCGTTCCACGCCAAGCTCTTCCGCGTCACCGACGACAACCACATCCTGGTCGTCGTGGTGCACCACATCGCGGCCGACGGCTCCTCCGTCACCCCGCTGGTGCGTGATCTCGGGCTGGCCTATGCCAGCCGGTGCGCGGGCCGGGCTCCCGACTGGTCGCCGCTGCCGGTGCAGTACGTCGACTACACGCTGTGGCAGCGTGCCCAATTCGGCGACATCGACGATGCCGACGGGCCCATCGCCGCACAGCTCGACTTCTGGCAGGACACGCTGGCCGGGCTGCCGGAGCGCCTCGACCTGCCCACCGACCGGCCGTATCCGCCGACGGCCGACCACCACGGTGCCCGGGTCACCGTGCAGTGGCCGGTCGCCCTGCAGCAGCAGATCCGCCGCGTCGCCCGTGAGCACAACGCGACCAGCTTCATGGTGATCCAGGCGGCGTTCGCCGCTCTGCTGGCCCGGATCAGCTCGACTTCCGATGTGGCGGTGGGCTTTCCGATCGCCGGCCGGCGCGATGCCGCACTCGACGATCTGGTCGGCTTCTTCGTCAACACCCTGGTGCTGCGCGTCGACCTGGGCGAGTTCTCCGGCGGCGACCCCACGTTCGTCGACCTCCTCGCACAGGTCCGCCGGCGGAGCCTGGCGGCGTACGAGCACCAGGACGTGCCGTTCGAGATGCTCGTCGAGCGGCTGAATCCCACCCGCAGCCTCACACATCACCCGGTGGTGCAGGTGCTGCTGGGCTGGCAGAACTTCTCCTGGCAGGCCGGCGACGCAGCCGGGCTGGCCCTCGGCGATCTGCAGGTGACCCCGCTGACGGTCGATACGCAGACCGCCCGCATGGATCTGGCGTTCTCACTGGGCGAGCGCTGGGACGGCGACGGCGAGCCTGACGGACTCGACGTGATGGTCGAGTTCCGCACGGACATCTTCGACGCGGAGAGCATCCAGGCGCTCGTCGGCCGGTTCGAGCGCATGGTGTCGGCGTTCAGCGCCGATCCGGAGCAGCGGTTGTCGTCGGTGGATCTGCTCGACGAGGTCGAGCAGGCCCGGCTGGACCGCTGGGGCAACCGGGCCGTGCTCGGCCGGGCGTCAGCGGTGACGACGGTGCCGGCGGTGTTCGCCGCCCAGGCCGTCCGCACCCCTGACGCGGTGGCCGTGGTCTGCGGCGACCGGTCCATGACCTACCGGGAACTCGACGAGGCGTCGAACCGGCTGGCGAACCTGCTGATCGAGCAGGGTGCCGGACCGGGACAGATTGTCGCCCTGCTGTTCTCGCGCTCGGCCGAAGCGATCGTGGCGATCCTCGCGGTGCAGAAGTCGGGCGCGGCGTACCTGCCGTTCGACCCGGCGCTGCCGGCGGCCCGCATCGAATTCATGCTCGATGACGCCACCCCGATCACCGTCGTCACCACCGCGGAGCTGGCCGACCGGTTCGACGGATTCGGCGTCACGGTCATCGACGTGGCCGACCCGCGGTTGGAGACGCAGCCGAACACCGCGCCGCAGGGACCGGCACCCGCCGACGTGGCGCACCTGATCTACACCTCGGGCACCACCGGGATGCCCAAAGGCGTTGCGGTCACGCATTACAACGTCGTCCAGCTGTTCCAGGGCCTGGAGATCGGCATCGAGCTGTCGCCCGAACAGGTGTGGACGCAGTTCCACTCCTACGCGTTCGACTTCTCGGTGTGGGAGATCTGGGGCGCGCTGCTGCACGGCGGCCGGCTGGTGGTCGTGCCCGACGAGGTGGCCCGCTCCGCCGACGATTTCCACGACCTGCTGGTGCGCGAGCGCGTCACCGTGCTCACCCAAACCCCCTCGGCCGCAGCGGTGTTGTCCACTGCGGGGCTGGACGCGGCCGCCCTGGTGATCGGCGCCGAGGCCTGCCCGCCCGAAATGGTCGACCGCTGGGCACCCGGCCGGACGATGGTCAACGTCTATGGCCCGACCGAGACGACCATGTGGCTGTGCAAGAGCCTGCCGCTGACCGCCGGCTCCGGGGCGCCGCCGATCGGCTCGCCCACGGCAGGTGCGGCGTTCTTCGTCCTCGACGAGTCGCTGCGGCCCGTGCCGCCGGGCGTGGTCGGTGAGTTGTACCTCGCCGGTCGCGGCGTCGGCATCGGCTACTGGCGCCGATCCGGCCTGACGGCAACACGTTTCATGGCCTGCCCGTTCGGCGAACCGGGCACCCGCATGTACCGCACCGGCGACCTGGTGTCGTGGCGCCCCGACGGTCAGCTGGACTACTTCGGCCGCGCCGACGATCAGGTCAAGGTGCGCGGCTACCGCATCGAATTGGGCGATGTCCGTTCGGCTTTGGCCGAGCTGCCGGGCGTGGAACACGCGGCGGTGATCGCGCGCGAGGACCGTCCCGGCGACAAGCGGCTGGTCGGCTACATCGTCGGACCGGCGGACCCGGCCGAGGCGCGCACCGCCCTGGCGCACCGGCTGCCGGGCTACATGGTTCCGGCCGCCGTCATCGCGGTGCCGGCCCTTCCGGTCACCGTCAACGGCAAGCTGGACACACGGGCACTGCCGGCGCCGGACTACCAGGACGCCGCGCGGTACCGGGCGCCGTCTGGACCGGTCGAGGAGACCCTCACGGCGATCTACGCCGAACTTCTCGGTGTCGAGCGCGTCGGGGTGGACGACTCGTTCTTCGACCTCGGCGGAGATTCGTTGTCCACCATGCGGTTGATCGCCGGCATCAACGCGGCGCTTGATGTCGAGCTGCCGGTGCGCACGGTCTTCGAGGCGCCCACAGTGGCTCAGCTCGCGGCGCGGATCGGCGACGGCGCGACGCGGCGCGAGCCGCTGGTGGCTGTCGAGCGACCCGAGACGATCCCGCTGTCCTTCGCCCAGAACCGGTTGTGGTTCGTCGACCAATTGCAGGGCGCGTCAGCGCTTTACAACATGCCGGTGCTGCTGCGGCTGCAGGGTCCCCTGGATACCGAGGCGCTGCGTGCGGCGCTGGCCGACGTGGTGGGCAGGCACGAGAGCCTGCGTACCGTGTTCGCCGCGACGGGCGGCACGCCCCGTCAGGTGATCCTTCCCGCCGACCAGGTGGAGCTCGGCTGGGATGTCGTCGATGCCGGTGCCTGGACCGACGAGCAGCGCACCGACGCGGTACGCGCGGCCGCACAGTACGTGTTCGACCTCGCCGCCGAAATACCGGTGCGCGCCAGTCTGTTCCGGCTCTCGGGCGATGAGCACCTGCTGGTGGCAGTGGTGCATCACATCGCCGCCGACGGCTGGTCGTTGCAGCCGCTGGTCACCGATCTGGGCACGGCATACGTGAGCCGCTGTGCCGGTCAAGAGCCGGGCTGGGCGCCGTTGGCCGTGCAGTACGTCGACTACACGCTGTGGCAGCGGGGACAGCTCGGTGAACTCGACGCGCCCGACAGCGAGGTCGCGGCCCAGCTGACCTACTGGACCGAGGCCCTGGCCGGCATGCCCGACCGCATCGACCTGCCGACCGACCGGCCGTACCCGGCGGTCGCCGATCTGCAGGGTGCGACGATCGAAGTGGACTGGCCCGCCGAGTTGCAGCAGCAGATCGCGCGGGTGGCGCGCGAGCACAATGCGACCAGCTTCATGGTGGTGCAGGCCGCGCTGGCCGTCATGCTGGCCAAGCTCAGCGCCAGTTCCGATGTCGCCATTGGCTTTCCGATCGCCGGGCGGCGGGACCCCGCCCTCGACGATTTGGTGGGCTTCTTCGTCAACACCCTGGTGCTGCGTGTCGATCTGACCGGAAACCCCACTGTCGAAGAGCTTCTGGCGCAGGTGCGGGCCCGCAGCCTGGCGGCCTACGAACACCAGGACGTGCCGTTCGAGGTACTGGTCGAACGCCTCAACCCGGTGCGTTCGCTGTCTCACCATCCCCTGGTGCAGGTGATGCTGGGTTGGCAGAACCTGCCGTGGCAGCACATCGACGCCGAGAGCGGATTGGCGCTCGGTGATCTGACGGTCACGCCGCTGCCCGTGGAAACCCAGGCCGCACGCATGGATCTCGCGTTCTCGCTGTCCGAACGCTGGACCGCCACAGGGGAACCCGCCGGTATCGGTGGCATCGTCGAATTCCGCACCGACGTGTTCGACGCGGCGAGCGTCGAAGCGCTGGTGCGCCGCCTGCAAGGCGTGCTGGCGGCCCTCACTGCCGACCCGGCTCGGGCACTGTCCACGGTGGACCTGCTGACCACCGACGAGCGGAGTCGGGTCGAGGAGATCGGACACTGGGACGTGCTGACCCAGCCAGCGGGCCAACCGTCGATCCCCGAGCTGTTCGGCACCCACGTCGGTGCCGCGCCCGACGCGGTAGCGATCACCGATGCGGGTGCAGCGCTGACGTACGCGGAACTGGATATGGCGTCGAACCGGGTGGCCCACCTGCTGTCCGATCACGGTGTCGGGCCGGGTTCGGTTGTCGCGCTGCTGCTTTCCCGCTCGACCGATGCCATCGTCGCGATGCTCGGCGTGCTCAAGTCCGGGGCGGCCTACCTGCCGGTCGACATCACGTGGCCGTCGTCGCGCATCGAGTTCGTCCTCGGTGACGCGGCGCCGGCAGCGGCGATCACTGCCGACCCGGAGCTGGTCGCCGGCTTCAGCGGTGCCGTCCTCACGGTCGGTGACGCTGCCGGACAAGATGATTCGGCGCTGCCACTGCCGGATGCCGGCGCGCCGGCCTACCTGATTTACACCTCGGGCACCACCGGTGTGCCCAAGGGCGTCGGGCTCACCCACGCCAATGTGACCCAGCTGCTCGGCACTCTCGACGCGGGCCTGCCCGCTGCTGGGGTATGGAGCCACGCCCACTCACTGGCATTCGACGTATCGGTGTGGGAGATCTTCGGGCCGCTGCTGCGCGGCGGCCGCGTCGTGGTGATCGGCGACGATGTCGCCCGGTCGTCAACGGACCTGCATCAGACCCTGGTGGCCGAAGGCGTCACGGTCCTGACCCAGACCCCAACGGCCGCAGCGGTGTTGTCGCCGGCCGGGCTGGAGCACGCCGCGCTCGTCGCGGTTGGTGAGGCCTGCCCGCCCGAGGTGGTGCGCCGTTGGGCGACCGACGGCCGCGTCATGGTCAATGCCTACGGACCGACCGAGACGACGATGTGTGTCGCCATCAGCGCACCGCTGACGGCCCGATCGATGGCGGAATCCGCTGTGGTGCCGATCGGTTCGCCGGTGGGCGGCGCGGCGCTGTTCGTGCTCGACAGTGCGTTGCGGCCGGTGCCGCCCGGAGTGATCGGTGAGCTCTATGTCGCCGGTGCGGGTGTGGGTGTCGGCTATCTGGGCCGCGCCGGACTGAGCGCATCGCGTTTCGTGGCCTGCCCGTTCGGGGCGCCGGGGCGGCGGATGTATCGCACCGGAGACCTGGTGCGCTGGGGTGCCGACGGACAGCTGACGTACCTGGGCCGCGCTGACGAACAGGTCAAGATCCGCGGCTACCGCATCGAACTCGGCGATGTGCAGACAGCTCTGGCCGCGCTGGACGGTGTGCAGCAGGCCGTGGTGATCGCCCGTGAAGACCGGCCGGGTGACAAGCGTCTGGTCGGGTATGTGACTGGCCCGGTGGACCCGGCCGCGGCCCGGGCCGAACTCGCCGGACGGATTCCGGGGTACATGGTGCCCGCGGCGATCGTGCCGCTGGACCGCTTGCCGTTGACCGCCAACGGCAAGCTGGACACGCGCGCGCTGCCCGCGCCCGACTACGTGGCGGGTGGCTACCGGGCGCCGGCGACCGCGGTCGAGGAGATCCTGACCGGCATCTTCGCGAACCTGTTGGGACACAGCCGCGTCGGTGTGGACGATTCGTTCTTCGATCTCGGTGGCGACAGCATCGCCGCGATGCGCCTGATCGCCGCGATCAACGCCGCACTCGACACCGACCTCGCGGTCCGCACGGTGTTCGAGGCGCCGACCATCGCGGAGCTGGCGCCGCGGATCGGCGCATCCGCAACGCGGCGGGAGCCGCTGACGGCGAGCGAGCGACCGGACGTCATCCCGTTGTCGTTCGCACAGAATCGCCTGTGGTTCCTGGAGCAACTGCAGGGCCCGTCCGCGATCTACAACCTCTCCACGGTGCTGCGTCTGACCGGAGTCCTCGACACCGATGCGCTGCACGCCGCGCTGGTCGATGTCGTGGGCCGGCACGAGGCGCTCCGCACGGTCTTCGTCGCGCCGGACGGCATACCGCAGCAGGTGGTGCTGCCGGTGGCGGCCGCCGACATCGGATGGGAGAGCATCGATGCGACCGGCTGGACCGCGGACCGGCTGGACGCCGCCGTGGCCGGCGCGGCGCGGTACGCCTTCGACATCTCCACCGATATCCCGCTGCGGGCCAGCCTGTTTCGGACTACCGACGATGAGCACATCCTGGTGGCCGCGGTGCATCACATCGCGGCCGACGGCTGGTCCATCACGCCGCTCGCGCGTGACCTGAGCGTCGCCTACGCAAGCCGGTGCGCCGGCCTGGCACCGCAATGGACCGAGCTGCCGGTGCAGTACATCGACTACACGCTGTGGCAGCGAGCGCAATTCGGTGATCTGCACGACGGCGACAGCCCGATCGCGGCACAGCTCGACTACTGGCAGGACGCGTTGGCGGGGCTGCCCGAACGACTGCAACTGCCGACCGATCGGCCGTACCCGCTCGTGGCGGATCAGCACGGCGCGACCGTCACCATCGACTGGCCGGCCGAACTGCAGCAGCAGATCGCGCAGGTGGCTCGGGAACACCACGCCACCGGATTCATGGTGGTACAGGCCGCCCTCGCCGTGCTGCTGTCCGCGCTCAGCGCGAGTTCCGATGTCGCCGTGGGCTTCCCGATCGCGGGCCGCACCGACCCGGCGCTCGACGACCTGGTGGGCTTCTTCGTCAACACTCTCGTCCTGCGTGTCGACCTGGCCGGCGACCCCACGTTTGCCGACCTGCTGGCTCAGGTTCAGCAGCGCAGCCTCGCGGCCTATGAGAACCAGGACGTGCCGTTCGAGGTACTGGTCGAGCGGCTCAACCCCGCCCGCAGCCTGACGCACCACCCGCTGGTGCAGGTGCTGCTGGCGTGGCAGAACCTCCCCGGACAACAGGGGCATGGCGCTGCCGGATTGACGCTCGGCGACCTGGCGGTGACGCCGGTCCCGGTCGATACCCAGACCGCCCGTATGGATCTGACGTTCTCGCTCGGCGAGCGCTGGACCGCGGACGGCGCACCTGCCGGCATCGCGGGCACCGTCGAATATCGCACCGACGTCTTCGACGCCGCGACCATCGAGACACTGATCGAACGGTTGCGGCGCGTCCTCGCCGCGGTCAGCGCCGACCCCACCGCGCCGGTGTCCGGGATCGAGCTGCTCGACGCCGCCGAGCACACGCGCCTCGACGACCTCGCCAACCGTGCGGCGCTGCACCGGCCCGCCCCTGACGTGTCGATCCCGGAACTGTTCGGCGCGGTGGTCGCCCGCACGCCGGACGCACAGGCACTCAGCTGCGCGGGCCACACCCTGACCTACCGCGAACTCGATCGGCGCGCCAACCAGTTCGCGCATCTGCTCGCCACCCACGGCGCCGGTCCGGGACAGACTGTGGCACTGCTGCTGCCACGGTCCGCAGAAGCTATCGTGGCGATCCTGGCGGTGCTCAAGACCGGCGCGGCGTACCTGCCGCTCGACCCGGCCCTGCCGGCGTCCCGCGTCGAATTCGTACTCACCGATGCCGCACCGGTCGCGGTGATCACGTCCGGTGACCTCGCGGACCGGGTCTCGGGCTTGGACCTCGCGGTGATCGATGTCGACGACCCGACCGTGGCCGCTCAGCCCGACGCGGTCTTGGCCGGCCCCGCCGCCGATGACGTCGCCTATCTGATCTACACCTCCGGTACCACCGGTGTGCCCAAAGGTGTTGCGGTCCAGCACCGTAACGTTGCCCAGCTCATCGCCGCCCCGGACTCCGGCCTGCCGACCGCGGGTGTCTGGAGCCAGTGGCACTCGTTGGCCTTCGACGTTTCGGTGTGGGAAATCTTCGGTGCGCTGCTAAACGGCGGGCGACTGGTCGTCGTGCCCGAGTCGGTGGCGCGGGCACCAGAGGACCTCCATGCTCTGGTGGTGGCCGAGCGCGTCACGGTGCTGAGCCTGACTCCGTCTGCGGCAGGCGCTCTTTCGCCCGCGGGCCTGGACGGCGTCACGCTGGTCGTCGCGGGTGAGGCGTGCCCCACCGATCTGGTCGCGCGTTGGGCAGGCCGCATCATGATCAACGCGTACGGCCCGACCGAGGCCACCATCTACGCCGCGATCAGCGCGCCGCTGACCCCCGGCGACCCGACCGTGCCGATCGGCTCACCGGTGCCGAACGGCGCAACGTTCGTACTGGACAACCGGTTACGGCCGGTTCCGATCGGTGTCGTCGGTGAGCTGTACCTGGCCGGCGCGGGCGTCGCGGCAGGCTACCTGCGACGCGGCGGGCTGACCGCGTCACGGTTCGTCGCCTGCCCGTTCGGTGGACCCGGCACCCGCATGTACCGCACCGGTGACCTGGTGCGGTGGCGCGCCGACGGCCAACTGGATTACCTGGGCCGCGTCGATGATCAGGTCAAGATCCGCGGCTACCGCATCGAACTCGGCGACGTCCAAGCTGCGTTGGCGGACCTCGACGGCGTGGACCAGGCCGCGGTCGTCGCCCGCGAAGACCGGCCCGGAGACAAGCGCCTGGTTGGCTACCTCACCGGAACCGCCGACCCGGCGGTGTTCCGTGTCGCACTGGCAGATCGATTGCCGGCGTACATGATTCCGGCTGCGGTGATCGTGGTACCGGAGCTGCCGCTGACCGCCAACGGCAAGCTCGACATCCGCGCGCTGCCGGCGCCCGAGTACGCCGCGGGCGACTACCGCGCCCCCGCGAACGCGATCGAGGAAATCCTTGCCGGCATCTACGCCGCGGTGCTCGGTGTCGAGCGCGTCGGTGTCGACGACTCGTTCTTCGACCTCGGGGGCGACAGCATTTCGTCGATGCAGGTCGTGACCCGGGCGCGGGCGGCAGGCTTGACCTGCCGGACCAAGGACCTGTTCGTCGAGCAGACCGTCGCCCGGCTGGCCCGCGTGGTCGAGGTGAGCGAGAGTCCGGACGGGGCAGCCGATTCGGGCGTCGGACCGCTGCCGGCCACCCCGATCATGGAATGGCTGCGCAGCGTCGACGGCCCCACCGACCAGTTCAACCAGACGGTCATGGTGCAGGTCCCGGCAGACGCCACCGAGGCCGATGCGGCAATCCTGTTGCAGGCCTTGCTGGATCACCACGCCACGCTGCGCATGCGCGTCGCGGGGGACGGTGCGGTGAGCACCGCCGAGCCCGGCGCCGTGGACGCGCGCGGCTGCCTTCACACGGTGGACACGTGGTCCGACGACGCGCTGGCCGCGGCCCGTGCGCAGCTGAACCCCGCCGCCGGGGTGATGCTCAGCGCACTGTGGGTATCGGACACCCGGCAGCTCGCGATCATCATCCACCACCTGGCCGTCGACGCGGTGTCGTGGCGAATCCTGTTGGAAGATCTCAACATCGCGTGGATACAGCACCGGTCCGGGCAACCCGTGGCACTGCCGGCCGGCGGCACGTCGTTCCGGCGGTGGGCGGAAGTGCTCGCCGAGCATGCGCGGGACTCCGGTATCGCTGATCACGCCGCGGCCTGGCAGGGGGTCACGCAGGCGCCGGCCATGCTGCCCGCCGTACAGCCCGCAGTAGACACCTTTGCCGCCGCGGGTCACCTGGCGGCCGAACTGGACACCGCGACGACCGCGGCGCTGCTGAGCACCGTCCCCGCGGCGTTCCACGCCGGGATCAACGACATCCTGCTCATCGGATTCGCCTTGGCACTGGCGGAATTCGCCGGCGCCCACGGCGAACCGATCGGCATCGACGTCGAGGGGCACGGGCGTCATGAAGACATCGGCCCCGACATCGACCTGACCCGCACCGTCGGCTGGTTCACCACCAAGTCCCCCGTGGCGATCACGCTCGGGGACATCAGCTGGGCACAGGTGATCGCGGGTGACGCGGCACTGGGCGCGGTCATCAAGGGCGCCAAGGAGCAGCTGCGTGCGCTGCCGGACCCCCTGAGCTACGGGCTGCTGCGGTACCTGAATCCCGTTGTAAACGGCGATGATCCGGCCGTCGGCTTCAACTACCTTGGGCGCCAGGGCGGTACCGCCGAGCTGTCGCAGGACCTCTGGCGCATCGGCGAGCACACACCCACTGCGGCCATGGCGATCCCCATGCCGCTCATGCACACCCTGGAACTGGGCGCCGGCGCCGTCGAGACGCCGGACGGCCCGCGACTGCACGCCAATTGGACCTGGGCGCCGTCGGCGCTCGACGCGGACCAGGTGACCCGCCTGAGCCGACTGTGGTTCGAGGCGCTGTCCGGTATCTGCGCCCACGTGTCCGGCGGTGGCGGCGGACTGACCCCGTCCGACATCGCGCCGGCTCGCCTCAGCCAGCAGCAGCTGGACGACCTGGAACAGCATGGCGGCGTCGCCGACGTGCTACCCCTGACCCCGGTGCAGGAGGGCCTGCTCTTCCACGCCACCACCGCGGAGGGCGAGGGCGACCTCTATGTCGGACAGCTCGACATCGGCGTCAGCGGGCAGCTCGACGTCGAGCGGCTGCGCGCCGCCGTCCGCGCCGCGGTCGCCCGGCATCCGCACCTGGTGGCGAGCTTCCACTCGAGGTTCGGCCACGCCGTGCAGGTCATCCCGGCCGATCCTGAGATCGCCTGGCAGTACTTGGAACTCGACAGCGACGCGCAGCTGGCGGACATCCGCGCGACCGAGCGCGCCGCGGTGTGTGACCTCGGTGCCGGGGCGGTCTTCCGCGCTGCGCTGATCCGGGTCGCACCCGACCGGTACCGGTTCGTGCTGACGAACCACCACATCGTGCTCGACGGCTGGTCGATGCCGATCCTGCTGGCGGAGATCTTCGCCGGCTACCACGGACACCGGCTGCCCCCGGCCACGCCGTACCGCAACTACGTCGGCTGGCTGGCCGAGCGGGACCGCCACGCGGCCACCGCGGCGTGGGGCGAACTGCTCCACGGCCTCGACACCCCCACGCTGGTCGGCCCCGCCGGCCGCACCGAATCGGGACCGCGACGCGTCGAGACCGTCACGCTACCTGCGGAAATAGGCACGGCGGCAGGTGAATTGGCGCGGTCCCGGCACACCACCGTCAACACCGTGCTGCAGGCCGCGTACGCCCAGCTGCTGTGCTGGGTGACCGGCAGCCACGACGTGGTGTTCGGCACCACGGTGTCGGGCCGGCCCGCAGAGGTCTCCGGTGTCGAATCCATGGTCGGCCTGTTCATCAACACCGTGCCGGTCCGCGCCAACCTCACCGCCACCACGACGGCGGCGGAACTGCTCGATCAGCTACAGGGCGGATACAACGACACGCTGGAGCATCAATACCTGGCGCTCAATGAGATTCACCGCATCACCGGGCAGGACCAGCTGTTCGACACGCTGTTCGCGTTCGAGAACTACCCGGTCGACACCGCGGCGTTGTCGAGCGATGCCCAGCTGGCCGTCACCGATGTCGCCACCCACGAATCCACGCACTATCCGCTGACCGTGCAGGCGCAGCCCGGCCGCGAGCTGACCATCCGCGTCGAGTACGACACGACGGTGTTCGGCGCAGCCGATATCGCGGCGATGATCGAGCGGCTGCAGACCGTGCTGGCGGCCATGGCGATCGATCCGGACCGGCCGCTGGCGGCGATCGATGCTCTCGGGCCGGACGAGCGGGCCACGCTGGATCGGTGGAGCGGGCGCGCCGTCCTGGCCGAACCTGTTGCCGGGCAGACGATTCCGGCACTGTTCGCCGCGCAGGTGGCGCGGACCCCCGATGTGGTGGCACTGACCTACCAGGAGTCGGTCTGGACCTACCGGGAGCTGGATGCGGCGGCCACCCGGTTGGCGGGCGCTCTGGCGGCCCGCGGCGCGGGCCCGGGGCAGACCGTGGCGCTCATGTTCCCGCGCTCGGCCGACGCGGTGATCGCGATCCTGGCGGTCCTGAAGACGGGCGCGGCGTACCTGCCGGTCGACCCCGCACTGCCCGCCGAACGCGTGGAGTTCATGGTCGCCGATGCGGCGCCGGTGCTGGTGCTCACGACCCCGGAACTTGTTGCCGAGATATCCGGCCTGGGCACGCCGGTGTTGGACGTGACGACCGTTGCGGAACAGAAAAACGGCGTGGCGACAAGGGCTTCCGGACCGCGTCCCGACGACATCGCGCACATCATCTACACCTCTGGAACCACCGGGCAGCCCAAGGGTGTCGCCGTCACACACCGCAACGTGACGCAGCTGTTCGACGGGCTGGACCTCGGTTTCGAGTTCGGTCCGGAACAGGTGTGGGCGCAGTTCCACTCGTATTCGTTCGACTTCTCGGTGTGGGAGATCTGGGCTGCCCTGCTGCACGGCGGGCGATTGGTGGTGGTGCCCGACACGGTGGTGCGCTCACCAGATGAGTTCCACGCCTTGCTCGTTCGCGAGCGCGTCACGGTGCTGGCGCAGACACCGTCCGCGGTGAGTGTGCTGTCGCCGCAGGGCCTGGAATCGATGGCCCTGCTGATCGGCGCCGAGGCCTGCCCGCCAGAGCTGGTGGACCGGTGGGCACCGGACCGCATCATGCGGAATGTCTACGGCCCGACCGAGACGACCATGTGGGTGTCCAAGAGCACGCCGCTGGCGGCGGGTTCCGGTGCGCCGCCGATCGGTTCACCGGTCCCGGGCGCCGCGCTGTTCGTGCTCGACGACTGGCTGCGGCCGGTGCGGCCGGGCGCGATCGGCGAACTCTACGTCGCGGGCCGCGGTGTCGGTATCGGTTACTGGGGCCGATCCGCCCTGACCGCAACACGTTTCATGGCGTGTCCGTTCGGCGCGCCGGGAACGCGCATGTACCGGACCGGCGACCTGGCGAGCTGGGGCCCCGACGGTCAGCTGCGCTACCTCGGCCGCGCCGACGAGCAGGTCAAGATCCGCGGCCATCGCATCGAACTCGGTGAAGTGCGGTCGGCGCTGGCCGCCGTGGCCGGTGTCGAACAGGCGGTGGTGGTCACCCGCGAGGACGAGGCCGGCGGCAAGCGGCTGGTCGGCTACGTCGTCGGATCCGTGAACCCGGCGGAGGTGCGCGCCACCCTGGCGCAGCTGCTGCCCGGCTACATGGTCCCGGCTGCCGTCATCGCGCTGCCCGAACTGCCCGTCACGGTCAACGGCAAGCTCGACACCCGCGCGCTACCGGAGCCGGAATACGTTGCGGGCGTGTACCGGGCGCCGGGCAGCCTCACCGAGGAGATCCTGGCCGGCGTCTACGCGCAGGTGCTCGGCATCGAGCGGGTGGGCGTCGACCATTCGTTCTTCGATCTCGGCGGCGACTCGCTGTCGACCATGCGGCTGGTCGCGGCGATCAATTCCGCGCTGGACGTCGACCTTCCGGTCCGCGCCGTCTTCGAGGCACCCACCATCGCCCAGCTGGCGCCACGCATCGTCGCCGGCGAGCGCGGCCTGCAGCCGCTGACCGTGGCGGAGCGGCCGGACGTCGTGCCGCTGTCGTTCGCACAGAACCGGCTGTGGCTCGTCGACCAGGTGCAGGGACCCTCGCCGGTCTACAACATGGCGACGGCCCTGCGGATCGACGGTGCACTGGACGTCGATGCCCTGGGAGCCGCGCTGGCCGATGTCGTCGGCCGGCACGAGAGCCTGCGCACGCTGCTCACCGCTCCCGACGGCACCCCGCAGCAGGTCGTGATCCCCGCGGCGCGTGCCGATTTCGGCTGGGACGTCATCGATGCGACGCAGTGGTCGGCGAGCCGGCTGCACGACGCGCTCGAGGCCACCGCGCGGAGCACATTCGACCTCGCCGTCGACATCCCCTTGCGGGCCCGTCTCTTCCGTGTCGGGGACGACGAACACGTACTGGTTGCCGTGGTGCATCACATTGCCGCTGACGGCTGGTCACTGCGGCCGCTGGTCGCCGACCTGGGCCTGGCCTACGCGAGCCGATGCGGCGGGCAGGCGCCCGACTGGGCACCGTTGCCGGTGCAGTACATCGACTACACGCTGTGGCAGCGCGCACAATTCGGCCGTCTCGACGACAGCGGCAGCCGGGTGGCGGCCCAGTTGGCGTACTGGGAGAACGCGCTGGCCGGCCTGCCCGAGCGGGTACAGCTGCCGACCGACCGGCCGTACCCGCTGGTCGCCGATATGGCGGGCGCGACGGTCGCCGTGCAATGGCCCGCCGACTTGCAGGAGCGGGTGACCCGCCTTGCCCGCGAGCACAACGCGACAGCCTTCATGGTCGTGCAGGCGGCGCTGCTGGCGCTGCTCGCCAAAGTCAGCGCGAATACCGATGTCGCCGTGGGCTTCCCGATTGCCGGACGACGTGACCCCGCACTCGACGATCTCGTCGGCTTCTTCGTCAACACCCTGGTGCTGCGGGCCGACCTGACGGGTGACCCGACATTCAGCGACCTGCTGAACCAGGTCCGCAGCCGCAGCCTGGAGGCCTTCGAGCACCAGGACGTGCCGTTCGAGCTGCTGGTGGAGCGGCTCAACCCCGCCCGCAGCCTGACCCACCATCCGCTGGTGCAGGTCATGCTGTCGTGGCAGAACTTCACCGGATTGACCGACCCCGCCGCCGGTTCCGGTCTGAAGGGCGTCGAAGTGACGTCGATCCCGTTGGGTACCCAGTCGGCCCGCATGGACCTCACGTTCTCGCTGTCCGAGCGCTGGACTGCGACAGGTGCGCCCGCCGGCATCGGGGGCGAGGTGGAATTCCGGACCGACGTTTTCGACGCCGAAACCGTTGCCGCCCTGGTCAACCGGATGGAGCTGCTGCTGGCGGCGATGACCGCTGAGCCGCGGCGCGCGCTGTCTTCGGTGAGTCTGGTCGACAATGCCGAACAGGCCCGGCTCGACGAGCTGGGGCACCGCGCGGCGCTCACCACGTCGGCCGGGGCTCCCGGCTCCATCCCGGAGCTGTTCGCGGCTCAGGTCGCCCGCACCCCCGACGCGGGGGCGCTCACCTGGCGGGGTCGGACCCTGACCTACGCAGAGCTGGACATGGCGGCGAATCGGTTGGCACACAAGTTGATCAGCCACGGCGCGGGCGCGGGGCAGACGGTGGCGCTGCTGTTCCACCGGTCGGCCGAGGCGATCGTCTCGATCCTGGCGGTGCTCAAGGCCGGGGCGGCGTACCTGCCGATCGATCCCGCGCTGCCGTCGGCGCGCATCGAGTTCATGCTCGGCGACGCCGCGCCGGTCGCGGCGGTCACGACCGGCGACCTCGCCGAGCGCCTCGCCGGGTGCGACGGCCCGGTCATCGACGTGGCCGATGCCGACCTCGAAAACCAGCCCGCCACAACGCCTCCGGCGCCGCATCCAGGTGATGTCGCGTACCTGATCTACACCTCAGGCACCACCGGTGTGCCCAAGGGCGTGGCCATCACGCACCGCAACGTCGTCGGCCTCCTGGGGCGGCTGGATGACCAGCTGCCGGCCGCCCGCGTCTGGAGCCAGTGGCACTCGCTGGCCTTCGACGTCTCGGTGTGGGAGATCTTCGGAGCCCTGCTGCACGGCGGGCGCCTGGTCGTGGTGTCCGAAACGGCGGCCCGCGCGCCGGAGGAACTGCACGAGCTGCTGGTCGCCGAGGGCGTCACGATGCTGACCCAAACCCCTTCCGCCGCAATGATGTTGTCGCCGCAGGGGCTGGAGTCGACGTCGCTGGTGGTGGCGGGCGAGGCCTGCCCGCCCGAGCTTGTCGACCGCTGGGCGACCGACAGCACCGGAACGGGCCGCGTCATGCTCAATGCGTACGGTCCCACCGAGGCCACCATCTACGCCGCGGTCAGCGAACCGCTCACCGCGGGTTCGGCCGTCGTGCCGATCGGCACGCCGGTGACGGGTGCCGCGTCCTTCGTCCTGGACGAGCGGTTGCGCCCCGTGCCGGTCGGCGTAGTGGGGGAGCTGTACGTCGCCGGCTCGGGCGTCGCGGCCGGATACGTGCGGCGCGGCGCGCTGACCGCGTCGCGCTTCGTGGCGTGCCCGTTCGGCGCGCCGGGACAACGCATGTACCGCACCGGTGACCTCGTCCGCTGGGGCGCCGACGGCCAGCTGCAGTACCTGGGCCGGGCCGACGAACAGGTCAAGATTCGCGGCTACCGCATCGAATTGGGCGACGTGCAAACGGCATTGGCCGGTCTCGACGGGGTCCGGCAGGCCGCGGTGATCGTGCGTGAGGACCGCCCCGGCGACAAGCGACTCGTCGGCTACATCACCGGCACCGCCGACCCGGCCGAGGCGCGGACCGCGGTGGCCAAACACCTTCCGCCGTACATGGTTCCGGCCGCCGTGGTCGCGATGGCGACGCTGCCGCTGACCCCGAACGGCAAGCTGGACCGCCGCGCGCTCCCGGCACCGACGTACGGCAATGCCGACGAGTACCGGGCGCCCCGGACCCCGGTCGAGGAGACGCTGGCCGCGGTCTACGCCGACGTCCTCGGAGTGGAGCGGGTCGGTGTTGACGACTCGTTCTTCGAGCTGGGCGGCGACAGCATCATGTCGATGCAGGTGGTGGCCCGGGCGCGGGCGGCGGGGCTGAGCTGCCGGCCGCGCGACGTCTTCATCGAGCAGACGGTGGCCCGGCTGGCACTGGTGGTCGGAACCGTCAACGACACCACCGACGTCGCCGACGCGGGAGTCGGGCCGGTGAGCGCCACCCCCATCATGCGATGGCTGGCAGGCGTGGACGGGCCGACGGGCCAGTTCAACCAGACCATGGTGGTGCAGGCTCCGGCGGGTGTGACCGAGGCCGATGTGGCAATCCTGTTGCGGGCCTTGCTGGACCGGCACGCCATGCTGCGGCTGCAGGTCGATGCCGACTGGGCGCTGCAGGTGCGGGAAGCGGGCGCCGTCGCTGTCGGCGACTGCTTGCGCACCGTCGATGAGCTGACGGAAGACGCGGTGGTCGCGGCCCGGTCGCGGTTGAACCCGGCGGCCGGCGTGATGCTGGGTGCGCTGTGGGTAGCGCCGGCGCGTCAACTGGTGCTGATCATCCACCACCTCGCCGTGGACGGGGTGTCGTGGCGAATCCTGTTGGAGGACTTGAACGTCGCCTGGCTGCAGTCCCGCGCGGGGCAGCCGGTCGAGATACCGGCGAGCGGCACGTCGTTCCAGCGCTGGGCACAGGTCCTCACCGAGCGCGCCACGGCGCCCGAGGTGGTCGCGCAGGCGGCGGTCTGGCGGCAGGTGGCGGCAACGCCGGCGCCGTTGCCCGTCGTTCAGCCGGACCGCGACACCTTCGCCACCGCCGGGCAGCTGTCGGTCACGCTGGACGACGTCGACACCGTGCAGACACTGCTGCGCGAGGTGCCGGCGGCGTTCCACGCCGGTATCAACGACGTTCTGCTCATCGGATTCGCCTTGGCGATAGCCGAATTCGCGGACGGTGCGCGCACCATCGGCATCGACGTCGAAGGCCACGGCCGGCACGACGAGCTGGCCGACAACGTCGATCTGTCGCGCACCGTCGGCTGGTTCACCACCAAGTACCCGGTGGCCGTCACCCTCGGTGACCTCTCCTGGACCCAGGTGACGTCCGGTGACGCCGCGCTGGGCGCCGTGCTCAAGGACGCCAAGGAGCAACTGCGCGCACTGCCGGACGGCCTGACGTACGGTCTGCTGCGCTATCTGAACGACGACGTCGACCTCGAATCCACCGATCCGGCAATCGGATTCAACTACCTGGGGCGCCTGGGCGGCAGTTCCGAGCTGTCCGACGAACTGTGGCAGGTGGGCCGCGACGGCTCCGCTGAGGTGACCGGTCTGGCGACCGCGGTACCCATGCCGCTGATGCACACCGTCGAGCTCAACGCCGGCACCGTCGACACCGACGCCGGCCCGCAGCTGCACGCCAACTGGACGTGGGCGCCGTCCGCGCTCGACCAGGAACAGGTGACCCGCCTGAGCCGCTTGTGGTTCGACGCGCTGACCGGCATCTGCGCCCTGGTCCGCGCCGGCGGCGGCGGTCTCACCCCGTCGGACATCGCGCCGGCGCGCCTGGACCAGCAGCAGATCGACGAGTTGGAGCGCGCACACCCCGTCGCCGACATCCTGCCGATGACACCGCTGCAACAGGGTCTGCTCTTCCACGCCGCGCAATCGGGCGCCGACGCCGATCTGTATGCGGTGCAACTGGATCTGACCCTCGCCGGCCCGCTCGACGCCGAGCGGCTGCGGGACGCCGTGCAGACAGTGGTGGAGCGGCACCCGAACATCGCGGCGCGCTTCCACGCCGGACTCGATGTGCAGGTCATCCCGGCGGCGCCCCAAGTGGCCTGGCAGGTGCTGGACGCCACCGACGACGACGTCACGCACATTCGCGCCGCGGAACGTGCCGCGGTCTGCGACCTGACCGACCGGCCGGCGTTCCGGGTGGCGTTGGTACGCACCGGAGAACAGCGGCACCGGCTCGTACTCACCAACCATCACGTCGTGATGGACGGCTGGTCACTGCCGATCCTGCTGCGCGAGATCTTCGCCGGCTATCACGGGTACCGGCTGCCCGCCGCGGTGCCGTACCGCCGCTTCGTCGCGTGGCTGGCCGAGCGCGATCTCGATGCCGCGCGCACCGCGTGGGCCGAGGTGCTGGCCGGCGTCGACACCCCGACCCTGGTCGCGCCGCGAACCGCAGCGGGAGGCCGCGGCGTGAAATCTGTTGCGCTGTCGGCTGAAACCACGCAGGCTGTCGCTGAGCTGGCGCGGGCGCGCCACACCACCGTCAACGTCGTCCTGCAGGGCGCATACGCACAGCTGCTCATGCAGCTGACGGGCCGGCACGACGTCGTGTTCGGGACCGCGGTGTCGGGCCGCCCGACCGACATCGCCGGCGCCGACGAGATGGTCGGTCTGATGATCAACACCGTGCCGGTGCGGGCCACCGCGACCGCTGCCACCACCGCGGCGGAACTGCTCGACCAGATGCAGGATGCGCACAATCGGACGCTTGACCACCAGCACCTGTCGCTCGCCGAGGTGCACCGGATCACCGGCCAGGAACAGCTGTTCGACACGCTGTTCGCGTACGAGAACTACCCGCTGGGCGCCGCCGCATCAGGCGGTGTCGGGGACCTGACCATCACCGAATTCAGTAGCCATGAGCAGAACCACTACCCGCTGACGGTGCAGGCCATGCCGGGCGACGAACTGGGTCTGCGGCTCGAGTACGACACCGACGTGTTCGCCGCGGCCGACATCGACGGGCTGGTCGAGCGGTTCGAACGCGTGCTCATCGCGATGACGACCGCGCCCACCGGAAGGCTCGCGGCGGTGAATCTGCTTGCGGCCGAGGAGCTCTTGCAACTCGACCACTTCGGCAACCGCGCCACCACAGTCGACCCGGCTGCACCGGCATCGATCCCGGAACTGTTCGCCGCGCAGGTCGACCGCGCCCCGGCGGTCACCGCACTCACCGGAGCAGACCGCTCGCTGACCTACCGCGACCTCGACGAAGCCTCGAACCGGTTGGCGCACAGCCTGATCGACGACGGCGCCGGCCCGGGCACGACCGTGGCGGTGCTGTTTCCCCGGTCGATCGACGCGGTCGTGGCGATCCTCGCCGTCCTCAAGACCGGCGCGGCGTACCTGCCGATCGATCCGGCACTACCGGCGGAGCGGCTCGCGTTCCTGCTGTCCGACGCGGCGCCCAGCGTCGCGGTCACCACCGCAGACCTGGCCGGCCGACTCGAGGGCTTCGACGGTCCGGTCATCGTCGGCGCCGGCGAAAGCCTTACCACCACAAGGCTTCCGCACCCTGACCCGAACAGCGTCGCCTACCTGATCTACACCTCCGGCACCACCGGAACGCCCAAGGCCGTCGCGGTGGCGCACCGCAACGTGGCCCGGCAGTTCGGGACACCGCTCGCCGGCCTACCGGCCGATCCGGTGTGGACGCAGTGCCATTCGTACGCGTTCGACTTCTCCGTGTGGGAGCTGTGGGCCGCGCTGCTGCACTGCGGCCGTCTGGTGATCGTGCCGGAGTCGGTGACCGCGAGCCCGGATGAGTTCCAGCGCCTGCTTGCCGCCGAGCATGTCAACGTTCTCACCCAGACCCCATCCGCGGCAGGTGCGTTGGTGCCCGATGCGCTGGCGCCACTGACCCTGCTGGTCGGCGGCGAGGCGTGCCCCGCCGAGCTGGTCGACCGCTGGACGTCATGCGGGCACACCATGATCAACGCCTACGGCCCCACCGAGACCACGGTGTACGCCGCCATGACCGAACCGCTCACGGCGGCAACAGATCCGGTGCCCATCGGCGCACCGGTGCCCGGCACGGCGTTGTTCGTGCTGGACGGCTGGTTGCGTCCGGTTCCCGCGGGCGTCGTCGGCGAGCTCTACGTCGCAGGTGACGGGGTGAGCGTCGGCTACACCGGCCGGGCCGGCCTCACCGCCGGCCGGTACGTGGCCTGCCCCTTCGGCGGGCCCGGACAACGTATGTACCGCACCGGGGACCTGGTGCGCTGGGCTGCCGATAGCCGGCTGCACTACGTCGGCCGGGCCGACGAGCAGGTCAAGATTCGGGGCTTCCGCATCGAACTGGGCGAAGTACAAACGGTTTTGGCGCGCCTTGACGGCGTGGACCAGGCGGTGGTGATCGCGCGCGAGGACCGCCTGGTCGGCTACCTCACCGGCACCGCCGATCCTGCGACAGTGCGTACCGAGCTCGCCGCCCTGCTGCCGGCCCACGCGGTCCCGGCCGTCATCATCGTGCTGCCGGCGCTGCCGGTCACGGTGAACGGCAAGCTCGACGTCCGCGCGCTACCGGCACCCGAATACCGCGCGGGCGCCTACCTGGCTCCGCGTAGCGCCACCGAGGCGGCGCTGGCCGCCGTCTACGGCCGCGTCCTCGGCGTCGAACGGGTCGGGGCGGACGAGTCGTTCTTCGACCTCGGCGGCGACAGCATCTCGGCCATGCGCCTCGTCACGGCGGTCCGCGCGGACCTCGGCATCGAACTGTCGGTGACCACGGTGTTCGAGGCGCCGACGGTCCAGGCGCTCGGCGCGCGGCTGACGGCAGACGGCGCAGCCGCACCGGACATCGCCCCGGTCCAGGTGCTGAAGACCGGTACGGGCGTCCCACTGTTCTGCCTGCCCGTCGTCAGCGGCATCAGCTGGCCGTACCAGGTGCTCGGCGGCTACGTCGACGGTCCGATCGTCGGTATCCAGCAACCGGCGACGGACGCACCGGGATCGCTGAGCGAGATGGCGGCGACGTACGCCGACCGGATTCAGGCCGAGCAGCCGTCGGGCCCGTACCACCTGCTGGGCTGGTCGTTCGGTGGTGTCGTCGCGCATGCGGTCGCCGTTGAGCTGCAGCGGCGCGGCGCCGCCGTCGCCCGGTTGGTGCTGCTCGACGCCGAGCCGAGCCTGCGCGTCACGAACCAGGCGGTCGACCGGGACCAGCTGGCCGGCATCGTGGACGACGGCCTGATGGATCTGCTGGTCCGCAACTTCGACACCAACGTCGCGCTGTACCGGGAGCACGAGGCCGGCCGGTTCGACGGTGACGTCGTGGTGGTCGCGGCCGCCGCGGATGACGACGGTCGCGGCGCGTTCCTGGCGCAGAGCTGGCGCTCGCACGTGGCCGGCACCGTCACGGTGCACGAGGTGCGGCGCGGGCATCATGAGATGCTGGCCGGCGAAGCGCTTGCCGAGTACGGCAGGTATCTGGGCGGTGAGGCAACGTGAAAGCTCGGTCGGGCAAGGGTGTGTTCGCCGGGGCTTTCGAGCTGCTGGCGCGATTGGTGCTACGCCGGCCGTGGGCGGTGATCGGTGCCTGGCTGCTGCTCGTCGTGGCGCTGTCGGTGGCCGTGCCGCCGCTGATGAAGCTGGCGAGCGACCGGAACCAGGAGCTGCTGCCCGCCAACTCCGCGGTGATGGCGGCGACGCGCGACATGACGACGGCGTTCCATGAACCCGGGATCCAGAACATCGCGCTGGTGGTCCTCACCGACGAGACGGGCCTGACCAAGGCCGACGAGGACGTCTACCGCACCCTCGTCGACAGCCTGCACCGCGACACCGCCGATGTGGTGATGGTGCAGGACTTCATCTCGCAGCCGCCGATGCGAGAGGTGTTGGCCAGCAAGGACAACAAGGCGTGGTTCATCCCCGTTGGTATCCGGGGCGAGCTCGGCTCACCGGAATCCAGCGAGGCCTACAAGCGTGTCGTCGGCATCGTCGACCACACTGTCGCCGGTTCGACGTTGACGGTCCACATGACGGGCCTGACGGCCACCGTCGCCGAACGTGAACAGCTCGGGTTGCGCGACCTGCGGGTCATCGAGACCGCCACGGTTGCCATGGTGCTGCTGATTCTCTTTGTGGTGTACCGCAATATCGTCACCATCCTGGTACCGCTGGCGACCATCACGGTGTCGCAGGCTGCCGCGACGCAGGGCGTGGCGGCGCTGGCGACCTGGGGCCTGCCCATCTCGCAGCAGACCGTCGTCTTCATGAGCGCCATGATGATCGGCGCCGGCGTGGACTACGCCGTCTTCCTGATCAGCCGGTACCACGAATACCTCAGGCAGGGACTCGATTCCGACGAGGCCGTCGCCCGGGCGCTGACGGCCATCGGCAAGGTGATCGCGGCGTCGGCGGCCACCGTCGCGGTGACGTTCCTGGGCATGAGTTTCACCAGCCTGAAAGTCTTCTCGACCACCGGTCCGGCGCTGGCGGTCACCATCGCCGTGGCGTTCCTGTCGTCGATCACGCTGTTGCCGGCGATCCTGACGCTCGTGGGACGACGCGGTTGGGCGCGGCCCCGCAAGGAACTGACCAGCCGCTTCTGGCACCGGTCGGGCATCAACATCGTGCGGCGGCCGGTGGTCCATCTGGTCGGCAGCCTGGTCGTGCTGATCGCGCTGGCCGCCGGTGTGGCCTGGCTGCACACCAGCTACGACGCCCGCACCGCGCTGCCCGCGACGGCCGAGAGCAACATCGGCATGGCCGCCATCGAGCGGCATTTCCCGGCGAGTGTGACGGCGCCGCAATACCTTTTCGTCCAGTCGCCGCACGACCTACGGACGACCAAGGGGCTCGCCGACCTCGAGCAGATGGCGCAGCGGGTCGCGCAGCTGCCCGACATCGCCGCCGTCCGCGGCGTCACCCGGCCCACCGGCGCGCCACTGGAGCAGGCGACGCTGAGTTTCCAGGCCGGCGAGATCGGCAACAAACTCGCCGAGGCCACCAACAAGATCAATGGCAGCGTCGACCAACGGCAGGCGCTGGTCGGCGGGGCCGGCAAGCTCGCCGACAGCCTGGCGACCGTACGTACCCAGCTGACCAAGACCATGGGCACGATCGACAGCCTGAACAAGAGCATGGCGAGCATCAAGGACCAGCTGGAAAGCTCGCAAGAGTTTCAGGACGCACAGCGGCAGATGGATGCCGTACGCAATTCCGGCGACGTGCCGAACATTCCGCCGCGGTCGGGCACCCAGAACTTCCAGGACATGGTGGCCATGGCCGATGCGCTGCTGCAGCAGCGCAAGGACAACCCCGGCTGTGATGCGGACCCGGATTGCACGGGACAGCGCGACCAGTTGCAGCGGCTCTCGGACGGTCTGCACAAGATGCAGCCCTCCCTGGACTCGGCCGCCAAAGCCCTTCGCTCCCTTGGTGGGGCAGGCGGGAGTGGTGCGGGCGGTGGTTCGGGCGGCATGAAGCAGAACATGGCAGCCCTGCAGGAGGGTGCCAACGCGCTGGCCGAGGGCAGCCGCAAGATCGCCGAGGGATTGCGCGTCCTCGATGACCAGACCAAGCAGCTCGGCGAGGGCCTGTCGCATGCGTCGGCATTCCTGCTGGCGATGAAACTGCACGCCTCCGAGCCGGGTGCCGCGGGCTTCTACATCTCGCCGGAAATCCTGGGCAACGACAAATTCAAAGACCTGGCGCGGGTTTTCATGTCGCCCGACGGGCATTCGGCGCGATACTTGGTCGAGTCCAAGCTCAATCCGTACGACACCAAGGCCATGGATCAGGTCAAGGCGATTCTCGGCGCGGCGCAAGGCGCACAGGCCAATACGTCGCTGGCCGACGCGAAGATCGCGATGTCGGGCATGACGCCGTACTACGCGGAACTGCGAGACTACTTCAACAAGGACCTGCGGTACATCGTGCTGATGACGGTCATCGTGGTCTTCCTGATCCTGGTCCTGCTGCTGCGGGCCGTCGTCGCGCCGCTGTATCTCGTTGGCACCGTGATCCTCTCGTGCCTGTCATCGCTCGGCATCGGCGTCATCGTGCTGCAGATCCTCGGCGGCCAGCCGATGGCGGCGAGCACCCCGGGCATGGCCTTCATCGTGCTGGTGGCGGTCGGCGCCGACTACAACATGCTGCTGATCTCCCGGATCCGCGACGAATCCCCGCACGGCATCCGCTCGGGCGTCATCCGGACCGTGCGCAGCACCGGCAGCGTGATCACCTCGGCCGGAATGATTTTCGCCGCGCCCATGTTCGCCATGTTGTTCAGCAGTATCGGCTCGATGGTGCAGGGCGGCTTCATCATCGGCGTGGGCCTGCTGATCGACACCCTGATCGTCCGTACCGTCACGGTGCCGGCGCTGGCCGTACTGGTCGGCAAGTACAACTGGTGGCCGTCGCGAACCAAGCGGAGCCCTGCACCTGCCCTGAGCTAGCGTGGGGGACATGGCCGACCTGCTCGAGCTGACGCCCGCGTTGTACCGACTGCGGATTCCTGGTGAGCGGGCACATCTGCTCAACTGCTACCTGCGGCTCGATGCCGACGGGGTGACGCTCGTCGACACCGGCTGGCCCGACAGCGCCACGCTGATCGCCGACGCCCTCGCCGCGCTGGAGCGCCGGCCCGCCGACGTGAAACGTATTGTGCTGACGCACTTTCACGAGGACCACTGCGGCGCCGCCGCCGAGATCGCCGGTTGGTCGGGTGCTGAAGTCATTGCCGGAGAGCCGGATTCGTCGTACATCACAGGTGACGACGCGGGGCCGATACCGGTGCTCACCGATGCCGAGCGGACGCTGCGGCCGGATTTCGCGGCCGCACCGCACGGTCCAGCCTGCCGCGTCGACCGCACGGTGTCCGACGGTGACGTCCTCGACTTCGGTGGCGGCGCCCGTGTCATAGCCGTCCCGGGGCACACGCCGGGCAGCATCGCGCTGTATCTCCCGGACGACGACGCCGTCCTGACCGGCGACGCCGTCGCGGAGGTCAATGGTCAAGTGGCGGTGGGGGTCTTCAACACCGACCGGCCCGCCGCCGTTCGGGCGGTCACCGCCCTCGCCGCGACGGGCGCCCGTATCGCCGGATTCGGCCACGGGGACGCGATCATCGGTGATGCCGCCGCTCGTATTGCCGCGGCCGTCGACCTGTTCGCCTGATTACGCGGTGACCGTGAGCTCGACGCGGCCGTCGGTGCCGAGGGTCTCGCGCTCGGCCACCGCGATGTTCTTGGCGACGAGCCGGACCCGGTCGGCGCGGAACAGGTCCTCGGAGTATTCGAACGGCCGGCCGTCGGCGTCGGAGGCGACGCGCGTCATCGCCAACAGGGGAGTGCGCGTCGGGATTTCGAGCCAGGCGGCTTCGCGGGGGTTGGCGCTGACGACCTCGATGCTCTCGACCGACGTCACCGGCCGCAGGTCGTAGCGGACGGCCAGGATGTCATAGAGCGACCCGCCGAGCGGTTGCTCCAGCAGGTCCGGAACGAGATCGGCGGGGAAGTGCGCGCAGTCGACCGACAGTGGGAAGCCGTCGGCGTAGCGCAGGCGCTGCACGACAACGAGTTCGGCGTCGGGTTCGATCTTCAGGCGTTGCGCCTCGATGGCCGTGGCGCCGCGCAGAGCCGTTGACAGGACCCGGCTCCGGGTCGTGGAATGACCGCCCTGCTTCAGCCGGTTCGGCAGGCCCGACAGTTCGGCTACGTTGCGCTCCACGAGCACCGTCTTGATGAACGTGCCGCCCGCACGGCCACTGCGCCGCTCCAGGATCCCGGCGCGGCTCAGCGGCACGAGGGCGCTGCGCAGCGTCGCGCGGGAGACGGAGAACTGCTCGGCCATCTCGCGTTCGGAGCCCAGACGGTCGCCCGGTCGAAGGGTGCCGGCGTCGAGCATCGCGACGATGCGGCGCCGCACATCCTCGGCTACCGGGCCACCCTCGGACTCGTCCATGTCGTTCACCGTACCGACCTGCCGTCAGCCGGCGACGGCGTCCAGCGATTCCGGCAGGATTTGCCCGCCGTCGACGACGATGGACTGGCCCGTGAGATAGCGGGCCTCGTCGCTGGCCAGGAACGCGGCGAGGTGGCCGATGTCTTCCGGCGTGCCCAGCGTGCCGGCGGGGATGGAGCGGGCCATGCCGGCGATGTAGTCCTCGCCCATCTCCTGCAGCCCCTCGGTGAGGATGTTGCCGGGCAGGATGGCGTTGACCGTGATGCGCTTGGCGGCGAGTTCGATTGCGGCGGTGCGCATGAAGCCCAGCTGCGCGGCCTTGGACGCGCCGTAGTGTGACCAGCCGGGGAAACCCGTCACCGGTCCGGTGATCGACGACGTGATGATGACGCGGCCGGCTCCGCTGCGGGTCAGCGCATCGAGACAGGCCTGCACGCTGTAGACGGTGCCCTTGACGTTGACGTCGAGCACGGTGGCGAGATCGTCGGGCGTCATGGTGGCCAGCGGTGCCTCGGGGAAGATGCCGGCGTTGGCGCACAGCACGTCGATGCCGCCGAAGGCGTCGACAACGGCCTCGGCCATCGCCTGGCAGGACCGCGGATCGGCAACGTCGACCGCGACGCCGATGACTTTGCCGGACCCCAGGCCGTCAAGGCCGGCGACGGCGGTGTCGAGGTCGTGCAGTGAACGCGCCGCGACGGCGACATTCGCGCCTGCGGTGGCGAACACTGCCGCGATGCCGTAGCCGATGCCCTTGGTGGCGCCGGTGACGATGACGTTCTTGTTGGCGAGGTCGAACATGATGCGCGTGTCCTGTCAGTGGGAGAGGGTGGGAGCGGCCGCGGGCACAGCCACGCGGAACCACGATGGGTCGGTGAGATAGGCCTGTGCCAATTGTGCAGTGCCAGAGGCGTATCGGTGTCCGAGCGTCTGCGCCGGTCCGGATTCGGGATGGCTGCCGATCCAGGCGGTCAGCATCAGGCGGCGCAGCATGACGAACGTGGGGATTTCGGCGAGGTCGGCGGCGGCGATGTCGCGGACGCTGCGGTAGCCCGCCAGCCATTCGTCGATGATGCGGGCGGCGTCGGGGGTGTCCTCGACGAACGACACCACGGCACCCAGGTCGGCGAGGTACCACGACCAGCCGCAGTCGTCGAAGTCGATGACGGTGATCTTCCCGCCCGCCACCATCAGGTTCGACATCCGCAGGTCTGCGTGCACCAGTCCGAAGCGTTCGGGACCCATGCCGTAATTCGTGAGACGGTGGATGACCTTACGCTCGGCCTCGGCGATGACGGCGGCGTCCGCGGCGCTGAGCGCCGGGGCGTCACGCCAGTCGCCCCACCGGCCGTCCGGACCCAGCATCGCGTCGAGATCCCACCGAAACCGGGTGAAGGACTCCGGTCGTTCCCAGTGCTGGACGTGTTCGTGCAGCGTCGCGGTGATGGCGCCCAGCTCGCTGAAGCTGATGTCGGACGCATCGTCCTCGGCGATGGTGCCATCAACGAAGGTGAACAGGTCGACGAGACGAGTCTCGTTGCCGATCCGGACTTCGACCACACGTCGGCCGTCGGGGGCCGGTATCACCTGCGGCGTCGCGATGGCGGAGTCGCGGCGCAGGCTCTCCATCCAGTCGAGCTCGGATTCGATGGCGGCAAGCGAGTGGTAACCCGGCCGGTGCACACGCAGGACCTGGCGCCCGGTCTCGGATTCCACCAGGAAGGTGCCGTTCTCCGAGTAGCTCAGCAGTGTCACGGTTGCCGAATCGAGCCCGTAGTGCGGGAGCGCAGCGCGCGCGAAGCGTTCGTAGTCGGTGGCGGCCATGTCGCTCATTGTGGCTCTCCTGAACTGGCGGTGTGGGCACGGTCACTATTTGGTCTGGTCAGTTGTACCGCACTTCGGCTTGAAAGTGAACCAAAACCGAAAATTGGTAACGACGGCTTTACGGCCCGGAAATATGTGGCGGTTTCGGCGCTGCCCACAGGAAGTGCGCAGGTAGTACGGGTATTGACCATGCTGAAGCGGTCTGGTACCAATAGCCGTGTGCCGATGGCGTGGGGGGTCCATTGGTCCATTGAATAGCTGAAGTGCCGCTCGACGGAGCAGACCAAATAAACCCAAAACCGGCCAACGTGGGCCGGACCCATCTCCCATCAGATCGGATCGGGTAGCACCCATGAGTGAGATCGACGATTACCCACGAACCGCTCCGCTGACGTCGGCGCCGCCGGACAGCGGCCCGGGCGTGCAGCGCCTCAAACCCAACGCCGTCGGCTTGATCGGCGTGCTGTTCATGGCGGTCGCCACCGCGGCCCCGATCACCGCGATGGTCGGTAACGTCCCGATCGCGGTGGGGGCCGGCAACGGCGCCGCCGCGCCGGCCGGCTACCTCATCGCCACCATCGTGCTGGGGCTCTTCGCCGTCGGCTACGCGGCGATGTCCCGGCACATCACCGCGACCGGAGCGTTCTACGGCTACATCTCGCACGGCCTCGGCCGGGTTGTCGGGCTGTCCGCCGGGTTCCTCACCGCGATGGCCTACATGGTGTTCGAAGCCGCCCTGGTCGGCATCTTCTCGTTCTTCTCGAGAGACCTTTTCGTCTCGCTGTTCAACGTGCACGTGCCGTGGGTGGTGTTCGCGGTGACCATGATCCTGGTCAACGCCGTCCTGACCTACTTCGACGTCAATCTGGCCGCGAAAGTGCTTGGCGTGCTACTGATCACCGAGATCGTCATGCTGACGTTGATGGCCGGCTCGGTCGTCGTCACCGGCGGTGGCCCCGAGGGCTGGTCGCTCGGCTCGCTCAACCCGATCAACGGACTGAAGGGATTGGACGCCGTCGTCCCGAACCTGAACGGTGGCGGCACCGTGGTCGCCGTGGGCTCGGCAGGCGTCGGCCTGTTCTTCGCGTTCTGGTCGTGGGTCGGTTTCGAATCCAGCGCCATGTACGGCGAAGAGTCCAAGAACCCGAAGAAGATCATCCCCATCGCCATCATGTCGTCGGTCCTCGGCATCGGCGCCTTCTACGTCATCGTGTCGTGGCTGGCGATCGTGGGCACCGGCCCCACCAAATCCATTGCCCTGGCCCAGAATACGAACACCGCCGGCGAGATCTTCATGATTCCGGTGCGTGACCATCTCGGCAGCTGGGCCGTGACCTTGTTCCAGATTCTGCTGACCACCGGTTCGTACGCCTGTGGCATGGCCTTCCATAACTGCGCCGCCCGCTACATCTACGCGATCGGCCGCGAAGACGTCCTGCCCGGCACCGCGAAAACGGTCGGCCGGTCGCACAGCGTCCACGGCTCGCCGCACGTCGCCGGCTTCGTCCAGAGCGCCGCCGCCCTGGCGATCGTGCTGTGGTTCGCGGGTACCGGCCGCGATCCCTACGGTGACCTGTACGGCGTGATCGCGCTCCTGGGCACCGCGGCCATTCTCATCGTGCAGGCCCTCGCCGCGTTCTCGGTCGTCTCGTATTTCCATGTGCGCAAGCAACATCCGGAGACCGCGCACTGGTTCCGCACCTTGGTCGCGCCGGGCCTCGGCGGCATCGGCATGCTCTACGTCATCTACCTGCTGATCAAGAACGCCTCGTTCGCGGCCGGTACCGCCAAGGACGACATCGTCTTCGCGTCGATTCCCTGGGTGGTCGGCGGCACCGCCATCGCCGGAATCGTGGTCGCCCTGGTGCTTCGGGCCAAGTCCCCGCAGCGCTACGACCGATTGGGGCGCGTCGTGCTCGACGAAGAACGCTGACAAACACCCGGACCCGGCGCCGATCGCTTTCTACCGCAAGGACAACGAACATGGCTTTCTCCACAATCATGGACTCCAACAGCTACACCGGCGGGGAAGAGCTCGACCCCACCACCGATGCCATGGTCGAGAAGCGGCGCACGGCGCTGGGTCCGTCGTACCGGCTCTTCTACAACCGGCCGGTCCACCTGGTCAAAGGTGCCGGTGCGCACCTCTACGACGCCGAGGGCAACAAGTACCTCGACGCCTACAACAACGTCGCCAGCGTCGGGCACTGCAACCCGCGGGTCATCGAGGCCGTGACCCGGCAGATGTCGGAGCTGAACACCCACACCCGCTATCTGCACGGCGGCATCCTCGACTACTCCGAGCAACTGCTGGCCACGTTCCCGGACGAGATCTCGTCGATCATGTACACCTGCACGGGATCCGAGGCCAACGACCTGGCCGTCCGGGTCGCCGAGCAGTACAGCGGCGGCACCGGCGTCATCGTCACCGAGGAGGCCTACCACGGGAACAGCGCACTGATCTCGGCGATGTCGCCGTCGCTGGGCGTCGGCGTGCCACTGGGCACCAATGTCCGCACCGTGCCCGCGCCTGACTCCTACCGCATCGATCCGGCCGTCCTGGGCCGCTGGTTCGCCGACCAGATCAGCGCCGCCATCGCTGATCTCGAACGGCACGGCCACAAGTTCAGTGCGCTGCTGCTGGATTCGATCTTCTCCTCCGACGGCATCTACGTGGACCCCTCGGTGCTGGGGCCGGCCGTCGAGGTCGTCCACCGGGCCGGTGGCGTGTTCATCGCCGACGAGGTGCAGCCGGGCTTCTCGCGGACCGGTGAGGCGATGTGGGGCTTCCAGCGGCACGGCGTGGTGCCCGATCTGGTGACGATGGGCAAGCCCATGGGCAACGGCATCCCCGTCGCGGCGATGGCTGCCCGCCCGGAGATTCTCGACGCCTTCGCGCGGGAAACCCCGTACTTCAACACCTTTGGCGGTAACCCCGTGTCGATGGCCGCGGCGCAGGCCGTCCTCGACGTCATCATCGGCGACGGGCTCGCCGAACACGCCGTCGCCGTGGGCGATCAATGGCGGGCCGAACTGCGCGTCCTGGCCAAGGAGTACCCGCTGCTCGGCGACATCCGCGGCACGGGGCTGTACACCGGAATCGAGATCGTCACCGACCCCGACACCAAGGAACACGACAGGGGCACAGCGCAGCGCATCGTCGACATGATGCGCGATAACCGCGTTCTGATCTCTGTGTGCGGCGGACATGGCAACATCCTCAAAGTGCGACCCCCTCTGGTGTTCTCGATGTCGGACCTCGACTGGTTCATGACGGTGTTCTCCGCCGTCGTCAAGGAGCTCGCGTGAGTGCTTATCGCGAGGCGTTCGTGGCTGCCGCCGAGCGGCCCGACGACTTCTGGCTGACGGCCGCGCAGGCCATCGATTGGACCGTCGCGCCGACGCGCGCGCTCGACGACTCGGCGTCGCCGCACTACCGCTGGTTCCCCGACGGGCAGCTCAACACCTGTTACAACGCGCTCGACCGGCACGTCGAGGCCGGCAACGGCGACCGCACCGCGCTGATCTATGACTCGGCGATGGTCGGCGTGCAGCAGTCCTTCACGTACGTCGAACTGCTCGACCGCGTGGCCCGGTTCGCCGGAGTGCTTGCCGCACAAGGCGTCACCAAGGGCGACCGCGTCGTCATCTACATGCCGATGATCCCCGAAGCCGTCATCGCGATGCTGGCCTGCGCCCGCGTCGGCGCCGTCCACTCGGTGGTTTTCGGCGGGTTCGCCGCCAATGAACTCGCCGCGCGCATCGACGACGCGCAGCCGGTGGCCCTGCTGACCGCCTCGGGGGGCCTGGAGCCGGGGCGCACCGTCGAATACCTGCCCGTCGTCGCCAAGGCGCTGACCCTGACCGACGCCGCGCCGGCCACGGTGATCGTCAAGAACCGCGGCGAGATCGCGGGCGCGGCCACCGACTACCCGGGCTACCTCGACTGGGACGAGCTGGTGGCCGGTGCCGAGCCCGTCGCCCCGGTGCCGGTGGCCGCCACCGACCCGCTCTACATCCTCTACACCTCCGGCACGACCGGCCGGCCCAAGGGCGTCGTGCGCGACAACGGTGGGCACGCCGTCGCGCTGGCCTGGTCGATGAAGAACGTCTACGACATCAGCGCCGGCGAGGTGATGTGGACCGCCTCGGACATCGGGTGGGTCGTCGGCAGCTCGTACATCGTGTACGGGCCGCTGATCGCCGGTGCCACCACGGTGCTCTACGAGGGCAAGCCCGTCGGCACCCCCGACGCCGGCGCGTTCTGGCGGGTCATCGAACAGCACGGGGTGCAGGCGCTGTTCACCGCGCCGACCGCGCTGCGCGCCATCCGCAAAGCCGATCCCGACGCGTCGATGCTTGCCGGACATGACATTTCGTCGCTGCGCACGCTGTTCGTCGCCGGGGAACGGCTGGACCCCGACACCTACGAGTGGGCCTCGGAGAAGTTGCACTGCCCCGTCGTCGACCACTGGTGGCAGACCGAGACCGGCTGGGCCATCTGCGCGAACCTGCGCGGCCTCGAACCCATGCCGATCAAGGCCGGCTCACCGACCGTGCCGGTGCCCGGCTACCGCGTCAGCATCGTCGACGCCTCGGGCAATCCGGTCGCACCCGGCGTCGAAGGCAACATCGTCATCAAGCTGCCGCTGCCGCCCGGCACGCTCGCCGGGTTGTGGCAGAACGACAAGGGCTTCGTGCAGTCCTACCTGTCGGCCTTCCCCGGCTACTACCTGACGGGTGACTTCGGCTACGTCGACGACGACGGCTACCTGACCGTGCTGGGCCGCACCGACGACGTCATCAACGTTGCGGGCCACCGGCTTTCGACGGGAAGCATCGAAGCCGTCATCGCCGGCCACCGGGCCGTCGCAGAGTGCGCCGTGATCGGCATCCACGACGACCTCAAGGGACAGCGCCCCAGTGGCTATGTCGTACTGAAGGCCGGTGCGGACGTCGACGGCGCGGTGCTGCAGCAGGAACTCGCGGCGATGGTGCGGGACCAGATCGGCGCGGTCGCCACTTTCCGCGATGTCACGGTCGTGGGCGCGCTGCCCAAGACCCGGTCGGGGAAGATCCTGCGAAAGACCATGCGGCAGATCGCCGAAGGCGTCGACTACGTCGTCCCGTCGACCATCGAGGACAGCTCGGTGATCGACGCGCTGATCCCGGTGCTGCGGCCCAGCTAGCTCCCCGCCGCGACCGGTAAGTTGGCGGCAATGTGGGGTTCTGTGGCGGTGCTGGCGCTGCCGATCGCGTTCGATCCGGTGCGTCTCGGGGTCAACCTGTTGCTGATCTCCCGGCCGCGGCCGGCGCAGAACCTGCTGGTGTACTGGGTAGGTTGTGTGACCGCCAGCGTCATGCTGCTGTTGCTCCCGCTGCTGGCGCTGCATTTCACCGATCTGGCGTGGGTGCACGATCTGGCCAACCCCCGCACCACCGCGAGCGCGACGATGCGGCATGTCCAGGTGTTCGTCGGCGTGCTGCTGCTGGTCATCGCGGCGGTGACGGCCGTGCGGATGGTGACGCGTCGGCGCGCGCCGGATACCGACGCCTCACCCCTCTCGAAACTGTTGCAGCGCGATCCCGACGCGCCGCCACGGGGCGGATTGTTGGGACGGGCGCAACGGGCCTGGGAGAGCGGCGCGCTGTGGGTCGCGGCGGTGATCGGCTTCTGGGCCGGCCCCAACCCGTCGCTGGTGCTGTTCGCCCTGACGACGATCTTGGCGTCGGGCGCTGCCATCGGCGCGCAGATCGGCGTCGCATTGGTGTTCATCGTGGTGAGCCTCGCCGTCGTGGAAGTGGTGCTGCTCTGCAACGTCGTCTCGCCGGTGAAAACCCAAGCGGCACTGCGGAAAGTGCACGACTGGGTCGGTGGTTACCGGCAGCAGATCGTGGTGGCGATCGTGACGCTGGTCGGCCTGGCGTTCGTCGCGCAGGGGACGGGGTTGCTGGCGTAGGGTTGAACCGGCGCCAACTGGGAAAAGAGTCTGGATGACTGATCACGAGGTCCACCACGACGGATATCCGACCCACCGCCGAAAGGTTCGGTTCGACTGGTCGGACACGCCGCTGCACTGGGTGCCCGGAGATCCGTTCTCCACCCACATGCTGAATGTGCTGCATCTGATGCTGCCGGCCGGCGAGCGCTGGTTCATCCAGGTCGTCAACGAGGCCGAACCGCTGGTCGACGACCCGGAGATGAAAGCCGCGATCAAGCCGTTCGTGCAACAGGAGGGCTGGCACGCCCAGGCGCACCAGATGGTGCTACAGCACCTGGCGGAGCAGGGCATTGACAGCACACCGTTCACCGGCTCGATGCAGGAGGAACTGCCCGCCGTGGGCGACAAGAAGTCGCGACTGCCGCGGGTGGTGCAGCGGTGGTCGCTGTACCAGCGCCTGGCGGTCGCCGCGGCGCTCGAACCGTTCAATGCGGCACTGGGTCAGTGGACCATCCAGAACCGCGGGCTCGACTACGCCGGGGCCGATCCGACGATGCTCGATCTGCTGCGCTGGCACGGCGCGGAGGAGATCGAGCACCGCGCGCTGGTGTTCGACATCTACCAGCATCTGTGCGGCAACTACCTGATGAGGGCGGTGACCATGCTGCTCACGGCGCCCGGGTTCCTGTTCACGTGGTACCGGGGCATTCGGTATCTGATGGAGAAAGACCCGACCATCACGGCCAAGCCGCGCCTGCGTGACTGGTTGCGCGCCTCCCGCGAGTACCGTGTGCCGGGTCCCTGGCTGCTCATGGTGACGGTGCCGCTGCGCTACATCCGGCCCGGTTATCACCCGAGCGCCGAGGCCTCCACGCAGATGGCGCTGGACTACCTCGAGTACTCACCGGTGGCGCGCGCCGCCCGGGAACGGGCCGAAGCGGCCGGTCAGTAGTCGATCTGCGCGTCCAGCCCGAATTCGGCGAGCGTGCGTGACACCATGTCGCGCAACGCTTCCCGGGTGTTGGTCCGACCCGGCAGATAGGCGGAGATCCTGATCGACATCTGCCCGGCCAACCGTCCCGAGGACAGGAACAGCTGCCCGCCCATGGCCTCGAGCAACCCCTTCGTGATGTCGGGTTCGACCGATCTCATGGACACGTAGGCGGCGTCGGTGCCGTCGGGCCGGTTCACCGCGGGCGGCACGTCGCCGACGTTGGAGCAGGTGACCGGGAGGATGGCGCCACCCGCGGCCAGCGCGCCGAACTTCCGGACGGCCCATCTCGGCGTTATCGCCGCCAGCGCCGTCGGCGCCAGGGACTCGTCGTCGGGGTTCTCGATGGTCTCGAGCGTGGCGCGCGTGATCCTGGCGCGGATGTCGCTGAGGTCCTTGGCCGCGTGTGTCGGGTCGACGGCGACGTCGGCGCTCGTCAGCGCATTGGCGCGGGTATCGCCCTCAGTACGTCGCGACAGCACGAAGCGCAGGGTGACGGTGCCGTCGTCCTGCACCCGCCCGGCCGCCACCGCGAGCCGGCACGCGATGCCCGCGATGAGTGAGTTGCTGCCGCCGCCAAGGCTTTTCGCCCGGGCATCCCATTTGGTGAGGTCGATCTGCGCGGTGAGGCCGGCTACGTCGACCGTCTGCTCGGCGTTGATCCTGCGTGGGGCAGCGGGTGCGGCCTTGGCCGGCGGCCGGAGTACGCCCCGTTCGCGCCGGGCCATGCGCGCCACCGCGGCCACGGCGTGCGCCATGTCGGGCAGGTCCCTGACCGTCTGCCGCAGATCGTCACGCAGCGCGCGACCACGGGGCCGTGACGCCGGGGGCAGATAACCCAGATCATGCGTCCTGCCCTCGACAGCGTCGGCGACGGCCTGCCCGAAGGCGATGGCATCGACGATGAGGTGCGACGCCACGAGACTGACCGCGGTGGCGCCGCCCTCGAGAGGGAGAACCCCGAGGTGCCACCCGGGACCCCACTCTGGATCGAGGGGCAGGCGGGCGCGTTCCTCGGACCATGCGCTCACGTCGGCGCGCGGCCGCGCCGTGGCGGCGAAGTCGATGTCCGGCGCTGCCGGTGACAACACCCAGCGATCCCGCGCGAATGGCACTGACGACCGCTCGATGCGGCGTCCCAGCAGTCCGTGACCGAGGTTGTGGTGAAACCGCCGCAACGCGGCGACGTCGACGGCCCCGTCGTAGATCCACGTCAACTGCAGTCGCGTGCCGTGACTCGCGCGCAGCGCCAGGAACGCCGCCTGGTCCAGGTGGGCGAGCCTGTCGTCCACCGGTTCCCCGTCATGCGAGTCGACGTGAGCGACGGCGGGCGCTGCGGGGTCCGTGAGCTCTCCGGCCAGGTGCGTGGCAAGCGCACCGGGGCTGGGGTGATCGAAGATCAGGGTGGGTGGAAGCGCCAGGCCGGTTACGGTTTTGAGGTGGTTACGCAGTTCGACAGCGGTCAGGGAGTCGAAACCCAAATCCTCGAACGTGGCATCGGGGTCGATCTCCTCGGGTGTCGGGTGGCCCAGAACCGCCGCCGCCTGCGCACACACCGTCTCTGTCAGCAGCGCGCGTTGCTCCTCATGCGCCAGCCCGGCGAGACGCCGGCGCAGCGCCGACGTCGATCCGGTGGCGGCGACGGCGTCGTGGGTCGGGCGTCGCCGGGGGCTGTGCACCAGCCCGCTGAACAACGTCGGCAGAGTACCGTTGCGGGCCTTGGCATTCAGTGCAGACCGGTCCAGGCGGGCGGCCACTGTGACGGGGTGATCGATCGTCAACGCGTCGTCGAACAATGCCAGCGCCTGCCCGGGGTCCATCGGCACCAGCCCGCTGCTGCTGATGCGGGCGAGGTCGCGGTCACTCAGATGGGCCGTCATCCCACTGGACTGTGCCCACAACCCCCACGCCAGTGACGTGCCGGGCAGGCCCATGGCTTTCCGGCGGGCGGCGAAGCCGTCCAGGAACGCGTTGGCGGCCGCGTAGTTGCCCTGACCCGGTGAGCCCAAGGTGGCGGCGATCGACGAACACAACACGAACATCGACAAATCCAGATCGCGGGTGGCCTCATGCAGGTTCCAGGCCGCATCCACCTTGGCGCGCAATACTTTTGTCAGCCGGTCGGGCGTCAGCGAGGCGATCACCGTGTCGTCGAGTACCCCGGCGGCATGGATCACTCCGCGCAGTGGCGGGCAACTCCGCGCCAACTGCGCCACCAACGCGGTGACGGCATCCGGGTCGGCCACGTCGCAGGCCAGCAATTCCACTCGGGCGCCCGCACTTTCCAATTCGGCGGCCAGCGCGGCGCCCCCGTCGGCGCGGTCTCCACGGCGGCTGGCCAGCACCAGGTGCCGCACCCCGTAGGTGCTCACCAGATGGCGGGCCAGATCCGCACCGACCATTCCGGTGGCGCCGGTGATCAGTACCGTGCCGTCGGAGAGCCGATCCGCCAGCGCCGTCGGCATCGTCAGTACCACCTTGCCGACATGGCGCGCCTGGCTGATGAACCGGTAGGCCTCCACGGCACACCGGACGTCCCATGCGGTGACGGGCAGTGGCCGCAGCCGCTCGGTTTCGAAGAGCTTGGTCAACTCGCACAGCATCGCCTGCATCCGTTGCGGTGCGGCCTCGGAGAGATCGAACGCCTGATACCGAACACCGGGATACCGGGTCGCGACAGACTCGGCGTCGCGGATGTCGGTCTTGCCCATCTCGATGAAACGTCCACCGCGGACCAGCAACCTGAGCGACGCGTCCACGAACTCACCGGCAAGCGAGTCCAGCACGACGTCGACCCCGCGCCCCTCGGTGACGGCCAGGAATTTGTCTTCGAAGTCGAGGGTTCGGGAATCGCCGATGTGATCGTCGTCAAAACCCATGGCGCGCAACGTGCCCCATTTGCCGGGACTGGCGGTGACGAAGACGTCGGCCCCCAAGTGGCGGGCCAGCTGCACTGCCGCCATGCCCACCCCGCCGGTGCCGGCGTGCACGAGCACCGATTCCCCGGCGCACAGCCCGGCGAGATCCGACAAGGCGTACAAGGCCGTCAGGAATGCGACCGACACACCGGCGGCCTGCTCGAGCGACCAGCCCTCCGGCACCATGGCGAGCAACTGCTGGTCGGCCACGGCCAGCGGGCCGGTGCCGGCCATCAAGCCCATCACGGCATCACCGACTGCGAACCCGGATACGCCCGGGCCGGTATCGACCACCACGCCGGCGCCCTCGGCGCCCAGCACCGGCGCCTGGCCGGGATACATACCCAGTGCCGCCAGTACGTCGCGGAAGTTGACCCCGACCGCCGTCACCGCCACCCGCACCTGCCCGGCCTGCAGCGGTGCTTCGATCTCAGGACAGCTCCGGATGGCGAGATTCTCCAGCGTTCCGTCACCTCCGACGGTCAAGCGCCATGCACCCGCTGGTGGCGCCAACAGCGCTGGGGCCGGTGCCAATCGAGCGGCATGCACCTTGCCGGCCCGCACCACGAGTTGAGGCTCTCCCGCGTCGACCAGTGCCGCTGCGTCCACTGTGCCGTCGGTGTCGAGAAGCATGATGCGGCCAGGGTTTTCAGCCTGCGCCGAGCGCACCAGACCCCACACCGCCGCGGCGGCCAGATCGCTGACATCCTCGCCAGACAGTCCCACGGCACCACGGGTCGACACCACCAACGTGCCCGCCCGTTCCTCGGCCAACCAGCGCTGCAAGACCTCGAGGGCGGTGCGGGTGGCCTCGTGCACCGCGTGCACCACGTCGTCGCCGGCGGCTGCGCATTCCCACACGGCCACCTGATCGGGGGTGATCACCTTGTGATTCAGTGTGATTGGTGTCCACACCACTTCCAGCGGCCCATGGCCGATGCCATCGGCAGTGACCGGGCGGGTGGTCAGCGAGCGCACCGTCAGCACCGGCGAGCCGGCGGCGTCGGCCACGTCCACGGACAGCTCGTCGTCTCTTAGCACGGAGATGCGAGCCCGCACCCGCGCGGCACCGCGAGCGTGCAGCATCACGCCACGCCAGCAGAACGGCAGCATCGTCTGCGATGCGTCGATGGCAAGCCCTGCGGCATGCAGCACCGCATCCAGCAGAGCCGGGTGGATACCCATCGAGTCGGCCCCGCCGGCGGCATCGGGCGCCGCGACCTCGACGAAAAGCTCCTGGCCGCGTCGCCAGAGCGCCACCAAGCCCTGGAACGCCGGTCCGTACTCGTAGCCGCGCTCGGCGAGCCGCGCATAGGCGTCGGACAGGTCGACGGTTTCTGCGCCCGGAGGTGGCCACTGCGTCAGGTCTCCGGAATGCGCTGCGGCGGTGGGTAACAGCGTGCCCTCGGCGTGCAGCAGCCATTCGGCTTCGGGTTCATCCTTCCGTGAGTACACCGAAACGGCCCGGCCGCCGGCATCCGAGGCGGCGCTCACCACCACCTGAAGTTGCGTCGCGGCGTCCTCGTCCAGGACGAGCGGCGCGGCCAGCACCAATTCCTCGATGGCGCCGCAACCCACCTCGGCGCCGGCGCGGATGGCCAGCTCCACGAACCCGGTCCCGGGAAACAACATCGCGCCGTCGATCTGGTGATCGGCCAGCCACGGTTGGTCTGCCGGCGCCACTCGCCCGGTCAGGACCACCCCGCCGGAATCGGGCCGCTCGACCACGGCGCTCAACAGCGGGTGATGTGCGGCGTTCACACCCAGGGCCGCGGTGCCCGCGGGCCCGGCTGCCGTCGGCATCGACCAGAAGCGCCGGCGCTGAAATGCGTACGTGGGCAATTCGATCCGGTGCGCACCCGAGCCGGCGAACAGCGCCGGCCAATTCACTGGCGTACCGGTGGTGAACAGCCGGGCGGCACCGCCCATCAGCGCAGTCAGCTCCGCGTGCCCTTTACCCAGCAGCGGTACCACGACAGGTTCGGCCGGTGACAACGACTGCTCGACGGATGCCGTCAACCCGCTACCCGGACCGGCCTCGACGAAGTGGGTCGCGCCGTGTGCCTGCAGCGTCCGGATACTTTCGGCGAAACGTACAGGCTGCCGAATGTGCTCCACCCAGTACCGCGCCGAGCCGAAATCGCTGTCCGCGCCAGCTGATTGGGCCGTGACGTTCGAAATCAGCGGAATCTGGGGCTGCCGCGGCTCGACCTGGTCCGCGATCCGTGCGAACTCGTCGAGCATCGGCTCCATCAGCGGCGAGTGAAAAGCATGCGAGACGGCGAGCGGGTGCACCCGGCGGCCTTGCGCGGCCAGCCGGTCGGCGGTTTCGGCCACGGCGTGCTGCGGACCCGAGATCACCACCGACTCCGGCGCATTGATCGCCGCGATCACCGCGCCGGCGGCCAACAGCGGCGTCACCGCGTCTTCGGCGGCACTCACCGCGGTCATCGCACCGCCCGGCGGCAGCGCCTGCATCAGGCGTCCCCTGGCGGCAACCAGCAGCGCGGCGTCGGGGAGGGTGAGTACGCCTGCGACGCACGCCGCCGAGAACTCGCCAACCGAATGCCCCATCACGAAGTCCGGGGTCACGCCCCAGCTGCGCAGCACCGCGAACAACGACACTTCGACGGCGAACAGCGCCGGCTGCGCGAACTCGGTGCTGTCGAGCAGAGCGCTGTCGGAACCCCAGAGCACCTGACGCAGCGGCAACCGCAGATGCCGATCCACCTCGTCGGCGACTTCGTCGAAAGCCCTGGCGTACACCGGAAGTTGGTCATACAGCTGCCTGCCCATCCCGAGGCGCTGTGCGCCCTGCCCGGGGAACACGACCACCGACTTTCCTGCCGACCCCGCGCGACCCGTCACCACGGCGGCGTCCGGTTCGCCGTCGGCCAAGGCGCCCAGTGCTTCGGTGAGCGCCTGACGATCGTTGCCCAGCACCACCGCGCGGTGCTCGAACGTCGAACGTTGCGCCAGCGAGAACCCCACGTCGACAGGCTCGATCCGCGGGTTGGCGCGCAGATGTGCCGACAACCGGGCGGCCTGCGCGCTGAGCGCCTCGGCTGTTCTGGCCGAAATGACCCACGGCAGCGGGCCGTTCGGGTTCGCCGGCGCGGCGCTCTCCGGTTCGTCCTGCGGGCCCTGCTCCAAGACCACATGGGCATTGGTGCCGCTGATACCGAACGACGACACGGCCGCCCGGCGTGGCCGCCCCTCGACTGGCCAGGCTCGGGCCTCCGTCAGCACCGATACGGCACCGCGGTCCCAATCGACACGCGGGGAAGGGACGTCGACGTGCAGCGTCGCCGGCATCACGCCGTGGCGCATCGCCTGCACCATCTTGATCACCCCGGCCACGCCGGCGGCCGCCTGCGTATGACCCATGTTCGACTTGATCGAACCGATCCACAACGGCCGGTCCGTCGGGCGCTCCTGGCCGTAAGCGGCCAGAAGCGCTTGTGCCTCAATGGGATCCCCCAGAGTGGTACCGGTCCCATGGGCCTCGACCACATCGATGTCGGCCGCCGTCAACTGCGCGGCGGCCAGGGCGGCCCGGATCACGCGCTGCTGGGACGGCCCGTTGGGCGCGGTCAGGCCGTTGGAGGCGCCGTCCTGGTTGACGGCACTGCCGCGCACCACCGCCAGCACCGGATGTCCCAACCTTTGGGCATCCGACAACCGCTCCAGCGCCAGCACCCCGGCGCCCTCACCCCACGCCGTCCCGTCGGCGGCGCCCGCGAAAGCCTTGCACCGCCCGTCTGGGGCCAGCCCCCGCTGCCTGCTGAACCCGATGAAGGTCTCCGGAGACGTCATCACCGTCACGCCACCGGCCAAGGCCAGATCGCATTCGCCCGACCGCAGTGACTGCACGGCCCAGTGCAGGGACACCAAAGACGACGAGCACGCGGTATCCACCGACACCGCGGGCCCCTGCAGGCCCAACACATATGCCACCCGACCCGAGGCCACACTCAATGCCGAGCCCGTCAGCCCGTAGCCTTCCAGCCTGTCGGTGCCCGCGGCGCCGTAGCGCTGCGCGAAAATTCCGGTGAAGACCCCGGTGGCGGAACCCTGCAACGAGGTCGGGTCGATCCCGGCCTGTTCCAGGGCTTCCCACGAACATTCGAGCAGCAACCGCTGTTGCGGGTCCATCGTCCGTGCCTCGCTGGGCCCGATGCCGAAGAAGCCGGCGTCGAAGCCGGCCACGTCAGTGAGGAAGCCACCCCAGCGGGTATAGGTCTTGCCCGCCGCATCGGGATCCGGGTCGAACAAGCCGCGGGCATCCCAACCGCGGTCGGTGGGAAACCCCGACACCACATCCCGGGCGTCCGCGACCATCTCCCACAGCGCCTGCGGCGTATCCACCCCGCCGGGGAACCGGCAGCCCATGCCGACGATGGCGATCGGTTCGTCGAGCGCCATGGACGGGGCAGTCGCCACCGGGCTGTTGCCGGAGGACAGTTGCGCTTCCACATGTCGGGCCAGCTGCGCGATCGAGCCGTAATCCCAGCCGACGGTGTCCGAAAGTCGTAGTCCGGTAACGGCGGTCAGTCGGTTACGGAGTTCGACCGTCATCTTCGAATCGAAGCCGAGATCGGAGAACGCGAGATCGCGGTCCAGCGACTGGCCGTCGGGTAGCCCAAGCATCTTGGCAACTTCGGCGCACACAGTGCCTGACACCAGTCGGTGTTGTTCCTGTTGCAGGGCCGCGAGCCGCTCGCCGAGCGTCACGTTGTGCGGTGTGCGTTCGGGAGTGGGCGCCGGCGCCTCCGGGGACGGCTCGGCGGCGGGCTGGTCCCAGATCGGCGGCGCCGGGCTCTCGGCACGAAGCGCGGTGCGGACAAGCTTGCCGGTCGGAGTCCGGGGGAGCTGCTCGACCACGGCGAATCTGTGCGGCACCTGGACGGCGGATAGCTGGAAGATCAAGCGCTGGTGCAGTTCTCGGATTGCGGACTCGTCGAGGGCCGCGCGCTCGGCCGGAACCAGGAACGCCTGGAGAGCGGAGACGCCGGGTGACTCCGTCACCGCAACGACGGCCGCATGGGCGACTCGCTCGTCTTCGGTGAGGAGGCGCTCGATATCCCGCGGATTGATGTTGACGCCTCCGATGATCTCGGTGTCGTCCACGCGGCAGTGGTATGTCACCCAGCCGTCGGCGTCGATGGACACCCTGTCCCGCGTGTCGAGCCAGTCGCCATCCCGCACGAGCAGCTCGGCCGGGCGATGCCAATACCCCGGCGATATCGACGGGCCGCGCACCCAGAGGTTTCCCGCAACGCCGGGCCCCGCCGCCGTGCCCTCCGGTGTGGTGACACGAATCTCGTAGGGCGGCAGAACTTTTCCGATGGTCCCGGGCCGCCAGTCCTCGACGGTGTTCGACACGAACGTCTGCCCGACCTCGGTCGATCCGATTCCGTCGAGTATCGGGATGCCGCCGAAGAAATCCGTCATCCGCTCGGCGAGCCGGACATCCAGAGCCTCGCCCGCCGAGACCACGCAGCGAAGCGAACGGAAAGAGTCAGGGGAGCAGGCCTCGACGATGCGCGCGAAAAGCGTTGGTACGCAGTAGAGCACCGATGCGCCGAATGTCGCGCTCAGGGCGGCCGTCGCTTCCGCGGTCACCGGTCGTTTGACGATGACCGCGGAACTGCCTGTCGCAAGCGGGAACCAGACGGAGTTTCCCAGTCCGTATGCGAAGTACATGGGTGCGCTGCACAGCCCGGTGTCCCGGGCGGTGAGCTGCAACGCGCGGTCGCACATCGCTTCGACGTAGGCCCACACGTCGGCGTGCCGGTGAATGGCGGCTTTCGGCGCACCCGTCGTACCGGACGTGTAGGTGGCATAGGCGGGCGCGTCACCCGACAGCTGTTCGTAGCCGGCGGGCTCGGCATGGACGGCTTCGTTGACCAGGTCCGTGGCGGCTACCGCGGTCGACTCCCGAAAATGGTCCAGGAGTGTGCTCGATGTGATGACAAGCGCGGGCTGCGTGTCGTTTTCGGCGAAACTGTGGTCGCGGCGATTGAGCTCGGGGTTGGCGAGGAAGGCCACGATGCCGCAGCCGAGGCACGCCAGCATCAGCTGTACCAGTTCCGGCGAATCCGGCAGGCAGAACAGGACGCGATCCCCGGTGGAGAGGCCGCGGCGCCGCAACACGGTCGCCAAACGTGCTGCGCCGTCGTGGATTTGACCGTGCGTCACGAGGCGCGGGCCATGGTAGGCGGGTCGGTCACGCCAGCCTGACTCCGCGGCCCGCGTGGCCAACAGCTCCGCCAAGTTTCCATTCGGCGGTGTCATGCTGCCGCCGTGTCGAAATCGAGGAAGTACTCGGTGATGACGATGACGGGCTGCCCTTCGAGGATGATGCGGTACCGGCGGCTGACGGTCCTCGGCTGCGGGACCTGATCCGTTGCGGCGGTGAGCCAATCGGGTGATTCCGCCACCCAGATGTCGGCCGGCTCCTTGAATGTCTCGAGGCGGCTGGCGGCCATGATCTCGCCGATGGGCGCGGTCGTGCTCGTGAGGTCCGCCGCGATCGTCGGGGGTAGCAGATCGATGGCGATGAGTGACTCCGCCCCGACGAATCGGCGTCCCGACACGCCGCCGTTGAGCAGGACACGGCGTTGCAGAATTCTGCTGTCCGACAGCAGCTCCGGCCGGGCGATGCCGCGCTCGTGAATCTGCTGTTCGACGATCTGCACGACAATCTCTTCGCCCGTGACGACGCCGAGAATCCGGGTGAGGGTGCCGTTTGTCGCGATGAGTATCCGCAGGTCCCGATTGAGCTGATGGATTTCTTCACCAGCCAGGAAGCACTCAGTCATATGGCCGTTCCTAATCGAAGACGCCAATACACAACGTGCCGCAGGCTCGCGCGACGCTCCGAACCGTGCGGATCATGATCCTCCACGACGGCGGGCAGCGCATGGCGAACTCGGCGGAAAATGCACTTGCGGTGCGACTTTCCGTGGCATGAGAGGTTTGCCTAACCATCCTTGCAATCCGGCGCGCGGGGGAGTCGCGATATGAAATCTGCATGGCAGCAGCGTCTTTCACGCGGATTGTGCAAGCTCCTGATCCGCCGACCCCTCGCATCGGGAGCAGGTGACCGTGTCGAAGGTGAAATCGCCGCACGAGGGACAGAAGAAGTCAAGCATGGGCGCGCCTCTCTAGCCGGACAGTGGTGGCTCGTTTCTACCCGGCCGTCCGAACGGCGAAACCGTGTCGGCGCACGTTGCCAGTCAGTTCACAGCAAGCGCCGAACGTGCTGCCGAGGATCAGGCCCGGCGCGGTGCGGCGAGGCGCTCGGTGCGGAGCAGGTCGACCTCGGGCAGTTCCAGCGGCGGCAGGTCGCCGACGACCTGTGACAGCAGATGGTCGGCCAGCTCCGGGTTCCGGGCCAGGCACGGGCCGTGCAGGTAGGTCGCGACCACGCTGCCCTGCACGACACCGTCGTAGCCGGAGCCCGCACGGTTGCCGGCCCCCTTCTCGACGCGCGCCAATGGCTTGGCAAGCGGGCCGAGATCGGTTCCACCACGGTGGTTTTCGAAGCCCGTGAGCTTCTGGGTGAGGCCCTCGATCACCGGCGTCGACGTCACTTCCCCGATGGTGCGCTCAGGCTGCGGCGAGGTCGTGACGTCGAGCAGGCCGACACCGTCGACGCGCTCGCCCGACGAGGTTTCGTACCAGTGCCCGAGCACCTGGATGGCGGCGCAGATGGCCAGCACCGGGGCGCCGCGTTCGGCGGCGCGCTGCAGACCGGGGTACTGCAGCAGGTGGCGCGTCGCGAGTCGCTGCGCGTAGTCCTCGGCACCGCCGAGGGTGTAGAGGTCCATCGAATCCGGCACCGGGTCGTCCAGGGTGATCTCGACGATTTCGGCGTCAATTCCCCTGAGCCGCAAGCGCTGTCGTAGTACGACGGCGTTACCGCTGTCGCCGTAGGTGCCCATGACGTCGGGCAGGACGAGGCCAATCTGGACGGTCATGCCAGCTCCCGGCTCAACTGCAGGAACGCCGTGTAGTTCGCGATCACCTCGACGTGCCCGGGCGGACAGGACTTGATGGCGGCCAACGTGTCGTGCACCAGCGTGTGCTCGACGCCCGCATAACCGAGGCGCACCGCGAGATCGGTGCCGCGCTCGCCGGCCGACACGATGGGTGCCGGAAAGTCCACGAAATGCTCGAAGTTCACATCCCACAGCCACGACAGGTCTTCGCCGTCGGGCACCTGGCCGTTGACCGAAATGACTGCTCCCGCAACATCACTGGAGACCATCGACAGCGCCTCCTGCCACCCGGCGGGATTCTTGGCCAGCAGCATGCGGACGGTGTGCTCGCCGACCTGCAGCGTCCGGTACCGGCCGGCGACCTCGTCGACCGTCGCCACCGCGGCCACCGCGGCGGCAGGCGACGCGCCCAGCGCGACCGCGGCGGCCACGGCCTGTGTCGCGTTGCCGCGGTTCACCGTGCCGGGCAGGGCCAGCGTCATGGGGGCGGTAAAGCCTTCCGGCCCATAGATGTTCGTCTCGTCGTACCACCACTGCGGCTCCGGGCGCGAGAAGTCGGTGCCGGTCGAATGCCAGTGCCCGTTCTCGCGGACGATGACCTCACCGCTGCGCGGACAGCTCACCGAGTCGCCGGCCCAGCCGCCGCCGGCGGCGACCCAGACCACGTTGGGGCTGTCGTACGCCGCAGAGGTCACCAGGACGTCGTCGCAGTTGGCCACCACGACGGCCTTGGGGTGACGGGCCAGCCCGGCCCGCAGCGTCCGCTCGATGTGGTTGATCTCGCCGACGCGGTCCAGCTGGTCGCGGGACAGGTTGAGCAACACGATCACCGACGGGTCCACCGCGTCGGAAACGTGCGGTACGTGCATCTCGTCGACTTCGAGCGCGGCCAGCGTCGCCTTACGGGACCCGGCCAACGCGGCGATCAGTCCGGCGTCCATGTTGGCGCCCTCGCTGTTGGACGCCACCGGCCCGAGAGTCGCCAGCGCCGCAGCCGTCATCCGCGTCGTCGTGGATTTGCCGTTGGTCCCGGTGACGACGACGGAACGTCGCCCGGAGCCCAGCTGTCCCAGGATCGAGGGGTCCAGCTTCATGGCGACGAGCCCGCCGATCATGGCGCCGGCACCGCGGCCCGTCACGCGCGACGCCCAGCGGGCGGCGGCGCCCGCGCCGAGCGCGACGCGTCCTCGTGCGGTGATCATCCCCGGAAGTCTAGGAGGGCCGCCGCAAATGTGACGACACGTGTGAGGGTGCCCACTTACGGCAGCCGGATACTCGGCCGCTTGCGCACGATGCCGTCGTCGAGCATCTGCTGGAAGTGGTCGGTGACGGTCTGCTCGATGGGCCGATACACCAATCCGAGCTCGCTCTGGCTGCGGCTGGCGTCGAATACCAGCGGATAGCCCACGTTGGTGTCGACGAACTCGCGCGTCAGCCCGATGACCGGCGCGACGGCCTTCACGGCGACCTTGGGGACGTTGAGCCACGGGAACGGGTACAGCACGCCGAACTTGGCGCGCAGGATCTGGCCGATCTCCAGCAGGCTCAGTGAGGCGGCGTTGACCAGGTAGCGATCGTGTGCGTCGGGCGTGTAGCCGGCACGCACGTGTGCGTCGGCGACGTCGCGCACATCGACGATGCCCGAGGTCAGCTCCGGGGCACCGGTCAGCATGGTGCCGTCGGCGAACTGCTTCATGGTGGCCAGGCTGGCCGAGTCGCTGGCGCTCGTCAGGGACGGGCCGAGCACCAGGCCCGGGTGGATGGTGACCAGGCCCCAGCGGTTCTGCGCCTTCTGGTAGCGCCAGGCCTCCTGCTCGGCCACGGTCTTCGAATACGAATAGGGCTGGTGGTCGACGCTGCTGGTGGTGTTCCACTGGTCCTCGGTGAACACGCCGCCGGGGACCTCGCGTGATTCCCGCGCGTCGCCGTAGATGGCCACCACGCTGCTGGTCAGCACCACGCGCTTGACGCTTTCGGTGCGGTTGACCGAATCCAGCACGTTGCGGGTGCCTTCCAGCGCGGGACGCACGAGCGACTCCTGCGCGTCCGTGACGCCCTGCAGCAAGAAGGGCGACGCGGTGTGCATGACGAGCTCGCAGCCGGCCATCGCCTCGTCGAAACTGCCGATGTCGAGCAGGTCGGCCTTGAAGAGCTTGAGCTTGCCGGGATGGTCGGCCGACAGTTTGTGCAGGTGTTCCAGGCCCGTCGGCTTCTGCGGATTGCGCACCGTGCCGTGCACGGTATGCCCCGCTTCGAGGAGGTAGCGGACGATCCAGCTGCCGATATACCCGCTGGCGCCGGTGACGAGGACGGGGGCGTCTGGGTCGATCGTGGTCATGCCCGTGACGATATCGTCGAGCACCCCGCCGAGGGGTTCATCTCCAACAATCCAGATTTGTTGCCGCCCTGCGCGTGTAGCCGGCGCGATTGTCGGGTCGCTGCCGCTACCGCGTCACGAAGCCGCCGGCGGAACGTGGCGCGACAGGAAGTCGAGCTGGTCGGTGACGTTGCGTTCGAACTCCTCGCCGACGTAGATGTCGAAATGACCGGTGTCGTAGAGCTTGATCTCGCCCCGGGGTGCCTGAGCGGCGTACTTCTGGGTGGGCCCTGGCGGGGCGACGGCGTCCTGCTCGCAGATGGCGAAGAAGATCGGGCAGGTGACGTTGCGGGCCCGGCGGCCGGGGAAGTGACGAACGATCTGCAGGGCGAAGCGCGCTGCGACGTCGCGTTCGATGTCGGCGTCCGGCGGCAAGAGGTTCTGGATCCCGGCGACCGAGTCGGGTGAGGTCATCAGCGCCGTCGACCCGGGCGGCCCGTAAGTCGGGACCATGACCGGTTCGTGGCCGAGGAGGGCGCCGATCTGATCCCGTAAAGCGCGGGCGGTGACCTTGGCCGACGTCAACGGCGGGATGGCGAACGACGACGCGAGGCCGTCGGTGAACGGGCACTGCGCGATCGCCGCGGCAAGTCGTTTGTCCTGCGCGGCGGTGACGATCACGTGCCCGCCACCGAACGAGGTTCCCCAGACCACGACGCGGTCGGGATCGACGCCGCCGAGGGTGCGGGCGTACGCGACGGCGCTGCGCCAGTCTTCGAGCTGCCGGTCGATGTCGAGCAGTTGGCGCGGCTCGCCCGAGCTGGCACCGAAGTGCCGGTAGTCGAAGACGAGGCAGGCGTACCCGGCGGCGGTGAAGCGCTCGGCAAAGGCGTCGAGGCGCATTTCTTTGACGCCGCCGAGACCGTGGGCCATCACGATGATCGGCCGCTTTTCGGCAGCGGGAGTTGTGGGCGTGTACAGCCAGGCGGCGCAGGTGGCGTCGCCCGAAGGGAAAGTCACATCGGTGCGGGTCATGAAGCGAGAATATGTAAGTGAATCCAAAATTGTAAGTACCTCTAAAAGTGGTACCGATTACACTCTGTTGGTGGCCGATCCCGGGATGACCAGAACGCAGCGGCGGGCCGAGGCCAACCGCCGCTCCGTCGTCGACGCTGCCCGCGAGATCATCGCGACCGAAGGTGTGCACGGGCTGAATCTCGAGGCCGTCGCCGAGCGAGCGGACGTCGCACTGCAGACGGTCTACAACCGCGTGGGCGGACGGGCTGCGTTACTCACTGCGGTCGCCGAGCAGGCGATGGAGGAGAACCGGGCCTACATGGACGCGGCATACGCGGCAGACGGCTCAGTGGAAGAGCGAATAATGCTGGCGGCCAACGCCTATGCCCGCTTTGCCCGCGAGCGTCCGCACGAATTCCAGATCCTCGTCGAGCCTCCGGATGTCCCAGACGCGGTCGACCGCATTGCCGAGTTGACCCGTACCCAGAACGCGAAACTCGCGGCCGTACTACGCGCAGGTATCGAGGCCGGGTTGGTGAATCCCGCTCTCGACCCGGACGACCTCGCGACCGTGTTCTGGGCGACCTTCAACGGCCTGCTGGCCTTGTCGTGGCGTCCGGGAGCCCTGCGGTCCGGTCCGGAAGAAATCGACCGATTGCTCGCGGCATACCTGGCCACGGTCGCAGACGGTCTGCGGGTCCGGGTCTGATCCAGGTCTGATCGGCGACACGCTGCGGTGCCCGCCAAATCTGTCGGGGGTCCGTGCCATTCTTGCCACGTGGGCGAAACCAACCTGAGCTGGGGCCGACCGGCCACTGAGGCCGGGGCGGGTTGGGCTGTCGTCGACGTCGAGACATCAGGATTCGATCCCGGGCACGCCCGGGTCATCAGCGTCGCGGCGCTGGCCCTCGGAGACGACGGCAATGTGGAGCACTCGTTCAGCAGCCTGCTCAATCCCGGAGTCGATCCCGGCCCCACGCACGTGCACGGGTTGACCTCGGAGATGCTCGCGGGCCAGCCGACCTTCGGTGAGGTGGTCGGCGACCTGGCTGCCGTGCTGTCCGGTCGCACGCTCGTCGCGCACAACGCCGGTTTCGACTACGCCTTCCTGGCCGCCGAGTGCGAGCGCGTCGGCGCGGTGCTGCCCGTCGACAGCGTCATGTGCACCGTCGAGCTCACTCGCCGGCTCAACCTGGGCACCGAGAACCTGCGGCTGGAGACCCTCGCGACGCACTACGGCGCGACGCAGATTCGTCCGCACGATGCCCTCGACGACGCCATGGTGCTGGCCCAGATCCTGAAACCCGCGCTGGCAGCGGCGCGCGAGCACCGGCGCTGGCTGCCCATCCGCAACGTGGGCCGCAAGCGCTGGCCGAGCGGCGCCATCACGCACGACGAACTCCGACCGCTGAAAGTCCTGGCGTCGCGGCTGCCGTGTGCCTACGCAAACCCCGGCCGGTTCATCCCGGGCCAGCCGTTGGTGCAGGGCATGCGAGTGGCGCTGTCGGGCGAAATGGTCCGCACGCACGAAGAAGTCATCGAGCGCATCGTGCATGTCGGGCTGTCCTACTCCGACAGCGTCGATGCCCACACCTCGCTGGTCATCTGCAACGACCCGGCGCCCGCCCTGGGCAAGGGCTACCAGGCCCGGGAACTCGGTGTCCCCCTGGTCTCCGACGCGGACTTCATGGCGCTGCTCGGCCATGTGGTCGGCGGCTCGGACGTCGAGGAATTCGTCGACCGGACCCCGGCCGGCGACCAGTTCATGTTGTTCTAGCTAGCCCGCGACTCGCCGGCTGAAGGTGCCGTGGAACCCGATCGGCAGATGGTGTTCGAGATGCGCGGTGGCCAGTGGTCCGTCCTCGATGGTGCGGGCATCGAAGATCACCAGCTGCGAACGGTGACTCCGCAGATCGTGATTGAGCACCAGCAGCCAGGCGTCGTCCTCGGCGGCGGTGCGGGAGCGGGGGACGAACAACGGCTCGCCTGTCTGGGCCAGGCCGAAATCGAACGTGGTCTGATCCCCGGTGCGGTGGTCGATGCGCGTCACCGCGTTGTAGTGGCCCACGTCCTCGGTGGCCTTGCAGGCGTAGGTGACGTTGTGCTCCAGCGTCGAACGGCGCCAGTCATACTGCGGGAATTCCATTGGGGCCGTTGCCGATAGCACCGTCTCGGTGATCCGTCCGGACTTGCTGATCCGGAACCGCGACAGGTGCCCGCGGGGCCACTCGTCGATGGTCAGGTGCGCGCGCGGGTCGGTGGGGTCCGAAGGGTCCTGCCACGCCTTGCCGAGCTTGCCGAAGATGTCCGAGTCCTCGAATCGGAAGAACTCCACCACGGTGTCGGAGCCGTCCTCGAAGGCGTTGGTGACGTGGATGTGCGTCAGCGCCTCGTGCTCGATGATGCGGGGCTTGGACCCGTCGCGCGGCACCAGGGCGAACCGCGTCGATCCGTTGCGGGTCTGGTGTTCCAGGGCTTTCGCCAGTGATCGGGTACGCAACAGCGTGGGGATGTTGGGCCGCAACGGATCCAGCACGAACACCATGTGGTTCTCGGTGAGTGCGAAGTCGTGGTTCCACACCATGTCCCACAACTTGAGCGAGCTGATCTGGTGGCTGCGGCCGGTCCGGTCGACCCTGAAGCACCGCAGCCGCGGCGTGGGCAGTAGGTCGAGGCCGAAGTTGTAGACGTCGCCGGTGTGCGGATCCCACTTGGGATGGGCGGAGAAGGAGCCGAGATAGCCGAGGCGATCGCCGTCAAAGCGCTTGTAGCCCAAGGTGTCCAGCGAGTCGGGGTCGATCTTGTACGGTGGGCCGCCCTCCCACATGGCCAGGAGGTCGCCGCAGATCGTCGCCATGTTGGTGTTGCCGGTATTGGCCGGCGGGAGGAGATTGCCGCGCAGGGTCGGGGCGTTGGTGGTGATGCCGCGCTGGCTCATGACGTCACCGCCGCGGTACTGCTTGGTGCGGACATACCGGTTGGTGAAACGGACGCCCTGGCCGTCGAGGACGAACCGCGACACCATGCCGTCGGCGTCGAACATCGTCTTGAGCACGGTGTCGCCGACCTCGAACTTGCCGGGTCCGATGCGGAACAACGTGCCGGTCAGCTCGGGCGGCAGGGTGCCGTCGATGTGGGCGACCTGGTAGTCCATCTCGTCGTGCAGAGACGCGAAGGCGCGGCCGTGCAGCTGCTTGAGCGTCGGTTCTGCGGGCGCTGTGGCTGTCATACAACCTCCATCTGAGGACGAGTGTCCTCAGTTTTGAGTCCGGGCCGGGCGATGTCAAGGTTTCACGCCGAATCGCCGGTTATTGCCCGCTCCGAGCGTGTACAGAACGCCGTCAAATTGGCGATCTGTATGCACGCTCGTCTTCAAGGGACCGTGCCGACGCACGGCTGCCGGCTATCCGCCGAACAGCAGGTACAGCCCCGTGAAGGTGTAGCCGACCATCACCAGCATCATCGCCAGCTGCCCGGTGAGCTGATGCCGCTTGGGCAGCACGCGCAGCGCGCAGTCGTGCGCGGCGACGACGCCGGCGATGTGCCCGGCCACCACGAACAACACCTTGGTCGTGGCCAGGACCGAAGGATGTATCGACAGCAGGTAGTACACGTGCGCGTCGTGCAGGCCCAGCAACTGGAAGACGGTCTGCTGGCCCTTCTCGACGAGATAGGTCAGGTAGTGCGCGAACACATAGCCGATGACGATCGGGATGAGGGAGTGCGCCATCAATCCGGGCAGCTGCCGGCGCCGCGCGCGGTCTACCCCGCCGGTGGCGCGGGCGGCAAGGCTGAACGACACCGCGACCGTCGTGACAAATACCGCCAGCCCAACGGTTTTCATCACGGTGACCTGCCACCCACCGTGCGCATGCGCTTCGACGAACCCACGCCAGGTCGGCGTCGCCGAGAAACTGTCGAAGGCCGTCGAGCCAAGCAGCACCGCGAGCACTGTCACCGTGGCAGGCCGGATCGGCAAGGTGGGCAGGTGATTGAACGGATTGCCGACGGCGATCTGGCCATCGGCGTTGCGCCGCACCGGGGCACACCGCGAGGCCACCACGCTGTACACCTCGAACGGGTCGGCGTGCGAGCACCAGCGGGTGCCGCACGCCGTGGCCCCGGCCAGCGTCACGCAGAGGTAGCTCAGCAGCCAGATCCGTACAGCGCCAACCGAACCCGGGTCGGGGCTGGCCAACTCGAGCCAGACGAACGCGAACAGCCCGGCGGCCGCGGGCCAGTAGCCGAGCTGCGCGGGATACGCATCGCGGCTCAGCCGCAGCAACCGGGCAATGGTCCGCACTGGCGACAGCACTCGCCACACGGGGCCGAAAAGCACCGACAGCGCGACGATTCCGACCCACAGCAGCACGTAGAACACACCCGGCAGCGGGTTGCCGGAACCGGCCGGTCCGACGATCGACGCCACGACAACCCACGCGGCGAACGCCAGCGCCAGCAGCCCGACCGTCCACCGGGTGGCAGGTGCGTCGACGGCCGTCGTCACCCAGCGCGGTAAGGCCCGTCCCGGCGCCGCCGGATCAAATTTCGGCTTGCGCCAGGCCAGCGCCACCACCGCGAACGTGAAGGTCAATGCCCAGGCAGCGCCGATCAGGGCGTACGTCAGCGGGATCGGAAGATCACTGGACCCGCCGAGCCCGTGCGCCAGGACGGCTGAGGTCACTGCACCGTGATGGTAGCGACGGTCTTGTCCAGGTGGTGCAGCTCGACGTCGACCTTGCCGGGCACGTCCACCGTGAACTGGAACTCCTGACCCTTCTCCGGCTTGATGTCGAAGGTGTGCTCGGGGCTCGAGTGCACGTGCAGCTGGTCGGCGGCGTCACTGTTGACGCGGACGATGATCGGCTGGCCGAGCTTGGCCTGCGCCTGCTGGTTGATCGGCGTCGCGGTGCCGCCCGCGATGGTCACGTCGATGTAGACGCGCGCCGGCGGGGCCTGGGGGTTGCTCAGTTGCGTTGTGCCCGTTGCGGAGGCGCTCGACGAACTGCTGGGCGTCGTCTCGGTCTTGCTGCAGCCGGCGAGCGCCAGCGCCACGACGCCGGCCACGGCGAAGGTCTTCACAAAGGTCACGTGGAACCATCCTCATCGGTTGAACCTGGTGTCTCCGAATCGGTTTCGTCGCCGTCGGAGGTGGAGCCGTCGTGCGCCCGCCGGTCCTTCATGGCCACCCAGGCGACCACGCCGGCCACGACGAACGCCGGGGCGAATGCCGGCAGCGCCAACAATAGCGAGTGATCGGCCAGATAGGTCACGGCTGTCCGACGGGTTCCCTGGTCTCCGTGGCGCTGAACTGCTCGCGCGAATTGATCCGTCCCGCACCCCAACTCAGCAACGCGATCAGGATCAGCGAGCACACCAGCACGATCAGCGAGGCGGCCGGGTACAGCCACGACGGCACGTCGAGGTTGCGTTCGCGCTGCAGAACCTTGATCTCCTCCATGAAGTCACGGGTTGTCGAGATCGCCGGTGTCTCCTCCGCGCCGATGCCCGGATCGGCAGGCAGGTAGACCGGGACCGCCGCCATGGTCCGGCCATCCTGCACGCGCAGCACCGTCTTCCACGTGCCCCAAACCGGGATCGGCCGGGTGGACCGGTAATGCCCGGGGCCGACCTGCTGCAGGTGGTCGACCACCAGGCCGCGCTCATGTTCGAGCTTGCCCTGCCAGGCCATCAGCGTGACCCATTCCGGGTCGTCACTGATCAGATTGGTCGGTGTGACCTGGATGTCGGCATTGACCAGCCGCTGACCAGCCGGGCTCGGCGCCTCGGTGAGGGTGATCTGCGCGCGGGCGTGCTCCGGCACGGTCACGTTCAGGCCATTGGCCACGGCGACGCCGATCACCAGGACCGTGGCGACCACGATGCCGATGCCGATCGGGCGCGCGGGCAGGCGCTGGCCCGCCAGGACGATGGCCAGCAGGCCGCCGCACATCCCCATGCCGATGGCAACGGGCGTCGACATCGTCAGCGCCTCACCCCACATGCTGCTGGGCCACGGCGTGCGGAACAGCGCGTCGACCCAGAACGATTCCAGCCACATGCCGACGGTGCCCACACCCAGCCCGGCGACCGCACCGAACAGGATGGGACGGTTGACGAGCGGGGTCAGGCCGATCAGCTCGACGACGATCGCGGAGCCCAGATACAGCGCACACCAGCTGTAGGGCGAACCCAGGATGGGTCCGACGGCCAGTGCGACGAGTCCGCGGATGAACAACGCGAAAGCGATGGCCCCGAAGGTGGAGTAGCGGCCCAGCGTGAGTCGCGTGGCCACCAGCGACATGGCCGCCGCCGCGGCGATCAGCATGGGGTGCAGCACCAGCCGGAACTGTTCGACGCCGAAGTCGTATTCGACCGGGAACACCGACAGGCCGATCACCAGGCCGCCGAATGCCAGGTATGGCAGCACCTTGCTGCGGGCGGGCGGGGCGTCGGCGCCCATCGCGATATCGCCTTCGCGCTCCAGGAGCAGCGTGGCGACCAGCGACAGACCGGCGCCGCCGATGAGCATCAAATGTGTTGGGCCCCAGAGCGTGACGTCCTGACCGAAGATCCGGTGCCAGATGTCGTCGAGCGGAAATCCGATGAGCGCGTACAGCCCGCAGCCGGCCATCAGCACGCCGCCGACGGGCGCGTACCAGGTTTTGGTGATCTTGATGGCGGCCGGGCCGGGCTTGTCGTACGGCAGGATGATCGACAGCGAGCCCGCGATGAACAGCAGGAACAGGCCGACCAGGATGAAGTAGTGCGCCGGGTTGGCCAGCGGGCCGGCGTCGCGGCCCTTGCCGATGTGCAGGCTGACATCCCAGATGAAGCCGAACATCGCGCAGATGATCGTCGAGATGAACAGCAGCGAGGGCAGGGCCACCCAACTGGGCCGGTTCATCTTGCGGCCGGCCTTGTCCGCCAGGTCCTGCAGCCAGGTGATGCGCCGTTGCCGGTGCAGATAGCCGATCCACAACAGACCGGCGGTGATGATGCCCGTGGCCACGGACATCCCGAGGACCTGGTCGAGGGCAGCGCCCCCGCCTTCGGTTCCGGCTGCGGCCACCACGGTGACCTGCTCGGCGAGCTGTGCTGCCATGTTCCACCCCACTGTGTAGATGAACCCTGAACCTTACTCGTCGGTAATATTGCCAGAAGACCGCGTTTCAAACGGGAGTCCGTCTTCCTTCTTCGGATTTTGACATCATGTGGCAGTCGGAGGGAGGGGTTGCGCCAGATGGCTGACGACGGATCGGCCGCCGGTTCCGGTGCCGCGCCGCAGCGCAGGTACTCCGGCAGGTCAGCGGAGGAGCGACGGGCCGATCGGCGGCGGCTGCTGCTGGACGCGGCCGAGGCGCTGTGGCGCGAGGGCGGACTGTCGGCACTGAGCGTCCGCGCGGTCTCGGCCCGCGCCAAACTCACCGACCGCTACTTCTACGAGCAGTTTGCCGGCCTCGGTGCGCTGATCGGCGCCGTCATCGACGACGTGTTGGAGGGGCCCTTCGCCGCGATGCTGGCCGGGGGCAGCGCGCCCGAGTCGGCGACGGTCCAGACCCGGCTGACGCTGGGCCTGGCCGGGTTCATCGAGCATGCGGAGAGCGATCCGCTGGCGGTCCGGATCTTCCTGACCGACGCCCGGCACATCGAATCGGTTTCCGAGCACATCCGCATCGCGCAGCACCGGGTGGCTGCCGCCATCTTGGCGCTGCTGCAGCCCGACCACGACGCCGATCAGGAGAGCTTCGACGCGGCCCTGTTCTGCGTCGGCGGGGTGGCCACCCTGATCAACGAACGGCTGCTCGGCGAGTCGAAAGCCGTTACCGCACAAGACTTTGCCGAGCAGGCCGTCGGCTGGTGCGCCCGGGTCCTCCGAGTGCCGGAAGAGCCGGGCGGGCCGGTCTAGCCGCGCGCGGCCCGGTTCACCGCCGAGACGACGGCCCGCAGCGACGCCGTGGTGATCGACGGCGCGATGCCGACGCCCCACACCGTCTTGCCGCCGATCGATGCCTCGACGTAGGCCGCGGCCTGTGCTTCCTCGCCGGCCGACATGGCGTGCTCGGAGTAGTCCAGCACGTTGACGTGGAAGCCGACGGCGCCCAGCGCGTCGGTGAAGGCCGCCAGCGGGCCGTTGCCGGCGCCGACGATCTCGCGCTCCTCGCCGTCGATCTTCACGATGGCGGTGATGGTGTCGGTGCCGCCATCCTCTTCGGCCGCGTCGACGCGCTGCCGCATGCGCTCCAGCGGGGTGATGGGGGCCAGGTACTCCTCGTTGAAGACGTCCCACATCTCCTTCGGGGAGACCTCGCCGCCTTCACCGTCGGTGATCTTCTGGATGGCCTGGCTGAACTCCATCTGCAGGCGGCGCGGCAGCACCAGCCCGTGGTCGGCCTTCATGATGTAGGCGACGCCGCCCTTGCCGGACTGCGAGTTCACGCGGATGACGGCCTCGTACGTGCGGCCGACGTCCTTCGGGTCGATGGGCAGGTACGGCACCTGCCACAGGATGTCGTCGACGTCCTGATCGGCAGCGTCCGCATCCACCTTCATCTGGTCCAGGCCCTTGTTGATGGCGTCCTGGTGGCTGCCGGAGAACGCCGTGTAGACCAGGTCGCCGCCGTAGGGGTGGCGCTCGGCGACGGGCAGCTGGTTGCAGTACTCGACCGTGCGACGGATCTCGTCGATGTTGGAGAAGTCGATCTGCGGATCGACGCCACGGCTGAACAGGTTCAGGCCCAGCGTCACCAGGCAGACGTTGCCGGTGCGCTCACCGTTGCCGAACAAGCAGCCCTCGATGCGGTCGGCGCCGGCCAGATAACCCAGTTCGGCGGCCGCGACGCCCTCGCCACGGTCGTTGTGCGGGTGCAGGCTCAGGATGATCGAGTCGCGCGGCGCCAGGTGCCGGTTCATCCACTCGATGGAGTCGGCGTAGACGTTGGGCGTCGCCATCTCGACGGTCGCCGGCAGGTTGACAATCAGCGGCCAGTCCGGGGTCGGCTGCACGATCTCGGCCACCGCGTTGCACACCTCGACGGCGTATTCCAGTTCGGTGCCGGTGTAGGACTCCGGCGAGTACTCGAACCGCCACAGCGTGCCCGGGTACTTCTTGGCCTCCTCGACGCACAGCTTGGCGCCGTCGGTGGCGATCTTCTTGACGGCCTCGCGGTCCGCGCGGAACACCACGCGGCGCTGCAGGATGGACGTCGAGTTGTAGAAGTGCACGATGACACGCGGCGCGCCGTTGCACGCCTCGAAGGTGCGCTCGATCAGCTCGGGCCGGCACTGCGTCAGCACCTGGATGGTGACGTCCTCGGGGATCGCGCCCTGCTCGATGATCTCGCGGACGAAGTCGAAGTCGGTCTGGCTGGCCGACGGGAAGCCGACCTCGATCTCCTTGTAGCCCATGCGGACCAGCAGGTCGAACATCCGGCGCTTGCGCTCGGGGCTCATCGGGTCGATCAGGGCCTGGTTGCCGTCGCGCAGGTCGACCGCACACCAGCCGGGTGCGACGGTGGCGACCTTGTCGGGCCAGGTGCGGTCCGGCAGAGAGACGTTCTCGACCTCGGCCGCGAAGCTGCGGTACCGGCTGACCGGCATCGCGGAGTTGCGCTGGGTGTTCCAGGACGGCTGGCCCTCGCGGCGCGGGCCGGACGGGGTGGTGATGGCGCGTACCGACGAGAAGGAGTCGGCAGAAGAATCGGGGGAGTAGGTGGTCACGGTTTTTTGCTCCGGTCTGTCTGGATGGGACCTAGAAGGTCAGGACCGGCACATCTCAAACACCCGCGACGGGAGGCCGGTCGGATCAGACCCCGTCGCGGCGTCCGAGGAGGAGCACCCGCGCGCTATACATCACCGGTCAGTTTACTCCCGTCCAGTGGTTCCCCAAAACCCGGTCACCTTGCCCCGAGACAACCTGCTGGCCAGGTGTAATGGGCAGCGCACTCACTGTGCCGATACAGTTCGACCGTGTTGACGAGATGGTTGTTGAGCCTGGACCGCAGCTGGAAGATCGGCATCGCGGTCGCGCTCGCCGTCGTCATCGGCCTCGTGGTGTGGCAGACCGAGTTCCGCGGGCCGACGCCGGAGTGCAAGCCGGTGCGCGACATGCTCGACTACAACAAGGCGCAGGCCGCGCAGATCGAGTCGAAGATCGACAAGAACGGCAACGGCGTCCCGACCATCGCCGAGGAGACGGCCTACCGGGCCTGGGCCGACGGCATGGCCGAGCGGGCACAGAAGGTGACCGGTGACAAGGTCGCCGCCAACGCCGTGCAGCTGGCGGCGCTGGCCTCGCAGTTCACCGCGGCGCTGGACGCCTACCGGATCGCCGCCCAGGGCCGGGCACCCGGCGCCCCCGCACCCACCGAGGCCTACCAACTGTCGGCGATAAACGCGCAGATCACCGAACAGATGAAGGCGTTGACCGACGCCTGCCCGGCGCAGCGGAAGCTCACCGACATCTTCTGACCCGGGCGAGAGTGACGAACGTCTCGCGCGTTGCAGGTCGGGCAGGCGACCGGGCAACAAAAACGGCTTCGTCCCTCCCTTATCCTTGTGGGCAGCATTGATGCGAATGCATGCTGCCAATTCAGAGAAGGAACGCGAACAGTGGCGCTCGTCGTCCAGAAGTACGGCGGATCCTCGGTGTCTGACGCCGAGCGGATCCGTCGAGTCGCCGAGCGAATCGTCGAAACCAAGAAGGCCGGCAATGACGTCGTCGTCGTGGTCTCGGCCATGGGCGACACCACCGATGATCTGCTCGATCTCGCTCGCCAGGTGTCCCCGGCGCCGCCCGCCCGCGAGATGGACATGCTGCTCACCGCAGGTGAGCGCATCTCGAACGCGCTGGTCGCCATGGCCATCGAGTCCCTCGGCGCGCAGGCCCGGTCGTTCACCGGTTCGCAGGCCGGCGTGATCACCACCGGCACGCACGGCAACGCCAAGATCATCGACGTCACCCCGGGCCGGCTGCGCGACGCCCTCGACGAGGGCCTGATCGTGCTGGTCGCCGGCTTCCAGGGCGTCAGCCAGGACAGCAAGGACGTCACCACGCTGGGCCGTGGCGGCTCCGACACCACCGCCGTGGCGCTGGCCGCCGCGCTGAACGCCGACGTCTGCGAGATTTACACCGACGTGGACGGCATCTTCACCGCCGATCCGCGCATCGTGCCCAACGCCCGCCACCTGGACACCGTCTCCTTCGAGGAGATGCTGGAGATGGCGGCCTGCGGAGCCAAAGTGTTGATGCTGCGCTGCGTGGAATACGCCCGCCGCTACAACGTTCCGATTCACGTCCGGTCCTCGTACTCCAACAAGACCGGCACCATCGTCAAAGGATCGATCGAGGACATCCCCATGGAAGACGCCATCCTCACCGGAGTCGCGCACGACCGCAGCGAGGCGAAGGTCACCGTCGTCGGCGTTCCCGACGTTCCGGGCTACGCCGCCAAGGTGTTCCGCGCGGTCGCCGACGCCGACGTGAACATCGACATGGTGCTGCAGAACATCTCGAAGGTGGAGGACGGCAAGACCGACATCACCTTCACCTGTTCGCGCGAGAACGGCCCGGGCGCCGTCGAGAAGCTGACCTCGCTGAAGGACGAGATCGGTTTCTCACAGGTGCTGTACGACGATCACATCGGCAAGGTGTCGCTGGTCGGCGCGGGTATGCGCAGCCACCCCGGCGTCACCGCCAAGTTCTGCGAGACGCTGGCCGAGGTCGGTGTCAACATCGACCTGATCTCGACCTCCGAGATCCGAATCTCGGTGCTGGTCAAGGACACTGAGCTGGACACGGCCGTCTCGGCGCTGCACGAGGCCTTCGGCTTCGCCAGCGAAGAGGCTGCGGTGGTGTACGGCGGGACGGGGCGCTAATCATGGTGAACATCGGTGTGGTGGGTGCGACCGGTCAGGTCGGCCAGGTCATGCGCAAGCTCCTCGAGGAGCGCGACTTCCCGGCGAGTTCCGTGCGGTTCTTCGCCTCGGCGCGGTCCGAGGGCAAGAAGTTGACGTTCCGCGGCCAGGAGATCGAGGTCGAGAACAGCGAGACCGCCGACCCGTCGGGTCTGGACATCGCGCTGTTCTCCGCGGGTGCGACCATGTCGCGCGTGCAGGCGCCGCGCTTCGCCGCCGCCGGTGCGATCGTCGTCGACAACTCGTCGGCGTGGCGCAAGGATCCCGATGTGCCGCTGGTGGTTTCGGAGGTCAACTTCGACCGCGACGTCCGTGGCAAGCAGCTTGCCAAGGGCATCATCGCCAACCCGAACTGCACCACCATGGCCGCCATGCCGGTGCTCAAGCCGCTGCATGACGAGGCCGGACTGACCCGGCTCATCGTGTCGAGCTACCAGGCGGTGTCCGGTTCCGGACTCGCCGGCGTCGACGAACTGGCCTCGCAGGCCCGCGCCGTCATCGGCGGTGCCGAGCAGCTGGTGCACGACGGATCGGCGCTGGAGTTCCCGGCGCCCGTGAAATACGTTGCGCCCATTGCCTTCAACGTCATCCCGCTGGCCGGTTCGCTCGTCGACGACGACTCGGGCGAGACCGACGAGGACCAGAAGCTGCGCAACGAGAGCCGCAAGATCCTCGGCATCCCGGAGCTGGCTGTGAGCGGTACCTGCGTGCGCGTGCCGGTGTTCACCGGGCACTCGCTGTCGATCAATGCCGAATTCGCGCAGCCGCTTTCGGTGCAGCGGGCCCGCGAACTGCTGGCCGACGCGGCCGGGGTGTCGCTGGTCGACGTGCCGACGCCGCTGGCTGCCGCCGGCGCCGACGACTCGCTGGTCGGCCGCATCCGCCAGGACCCGGGCGTTCCCGACGGTCGTGGTCTGGCCCTGTTCGTCTCGGGTGACAACCTGCGAAAGGGCGCGGCGCTCAACACTGTTCAGATCGCCGAACTGCTCGCCACACGCTGATCTTGCGGGCGGGGGCAGCGTCCGTCGCGGCGCTGATGGCTGCCGTCGTGTTGTCGGTGCCCGATGCGCAGGCTGATCCGCCTGCGCCGGTACCGACTCCGGTGCTGAAGCCGCTCGTCGTCGGGCAGGTGACACGCATCGGACCGGTGGCCGGAACCGGTACGCCGACAGCCGATTACGGCATCGGTGCGACGGACCTCTGCGAGTTCATGGAGTTCCCGAGCGGCATCCTGCAGATCTGCGGCGACAGCTTCGCGGGGCAGGGCGTCGGATTCGGGGGCTGGTACGCGCCCGTCGCGCTGCACGTCGAGACCGACTCCATCAACTCTCCGGACGGCCTGCGGTACCGCGGCGTCATGGGCGTCGACAAGCCGTTGTTGGCCGACGCCAAAACTCCTGGAACCTCCCAACTCCCGGCCGGCGTGGTGAGCATCAACCGGGAGAACTACCTGTTGATCACCACCACGCACGACCTGAAACCGGCGAGCTCGCGACTGGTCAAGGCCGACCCGGCGCGCACGGCCTGGCCGACCGTGCCGGGCTCTGTGCGACCGGCCGGCTATGCCGGGGGAGCGCAAAGTCAGATCACGGGCTATTACGACCCGGTGCCCACCGCAGACTCGCCGCGTGGCTGGGTTTACCTGGTCGCCAATAACTTTGACCGCAGCAGCCCGGCTTACCTCTACCGGGCCACGCCGCAGGCGTTCACCGACAGGGCCGGCTGGCAGGGCTGGTCTGCGACCGCGGGCTGGGGTAAGCCGCCGACTCCGTTGTGGGGCGACCTCATCGGTGAGATGAGCATGAAGCAGGTCGACGGCAAGACGGTGCTGTCCTACTTCAACAGCAGCACCGGCAACATGGAGGTCCGCGTCGCGAATACGCCGACGGAACTCGGCACCGCCCCCGTGACGACCGTCGTCGTGGCCGGCGGGTGGCCCGAGCAGGCCGACGAACTGCCTGCGCCGCAAGACAATCAGCTGGCGCAGCCGTACGGCGGCTACATCTCGCCGGGCTCGACGCTCGACGAACTACGCATTCTCGTCAGCCAGTGGAACACCACGCCGCGCGATACTGCGCCGTACCGCGTCATCCAGTTCGCGGTGAATCCCGCCAAGCCGTAGGTGGTTTCAGCGCAGCACCAGGTCGATCCCGGCGCCGTCGAATACGTCGAGCAGCCCCGTCCAGGTGTGGGAGTCCAAGGCTTTCTTGGCTTTTGCGCTGTCGGTCAGGACGAAGCGGAACGGCTCGTCGTCCGGAGTGCCGAAGCCACCGCCGAGGCAGTCGGCCAGGGCGTCCAGGTTGCTGCCGAAGTAGCCGTCGGCGCCGTTGACCGCATGGCCCAGCTCGGTGAAAAGGTCTGCGCGGGAATGGATTCGCGCACCCCGCACGGTGAAGGTCTTCACGCTCCTCCGATCTGGCAGAACGTCTCGTAGTGGTCGCCGGTGTAATAGAACTCCGGCGGATTGGTCGGTGGCTCTCCGCCGGTGATGACGCGTCGCGTGCCGCGGGTCTTCGCGCCGGGGGTGGGCACCGTGTACTCGTGGTAGTAGCCGCGCTGCTGATTCGGCAGCCGGCGTTCGAAGTTGCCGAACACGATGCCGTCCCGCGAATAGGGGAACGGCCCGCCGCGGTGGATGAGGTTGACGGTGGTGGCCGCCTCGGCCGGCAGCGACGACAGCTGGCAGACGGGTAGCCCGGATTTGTTCTGGCGCGTTGGTGACGGCGTGTGGGCGGTCGGTGCTGCTGTCGGAGCCGGCCCGGTGAGGGTGGCGGAGTTCTTCGCGCACCCCGGGGTGAGGGTCAGCAGCAACGCGGTGCCGCAGGCGAGGACCGCGGCGCGCAGGGTGGTTCTGGACATCGCACCTTTTCTGCCGCGTTCTGATATCGGAGCGTCGGCCGGCCCCCAAAGCCCGGCCGAAGCTCCGCTACACAGGCCACGCTACCGCGCCGCGCGCCTCATAGCTGATTCTTACGCGCAACCTAGCCACCGCAGTGGTTGATGGACGGATCATCGATGACATGAGTGAGGAAACCCCTAACCAAACGCCAGAGACGCCGGACACCCCGACGGATTCGTTCCCGCCCGTAGCAACGGCCACCGCGGTGGCCGCGCCGCCCGCCGAGCACAAGCCCAGTAAGCTGAACAAGGTGCTGGCCTGGGTCGGCATCGTCGCCGGCATCGTGTTCATCGTCGCGACGATCTTCTTCTCCGGATTCATCCTCGGCGCGCATTCCGGCGGTGGCCACCACGGCTGGCACAAGCACCACCGCGGGCAGGACATGTCGGAGTTCCGCGAGGGTCACCACGGGCCGCGCGGCGGCGGCATGTGGCACCCGATGTTCCCGGGCGGTCCGGGCTGGCAGGGGCCCAACGGGCCCGGCTGGCAGGGTCCCGGTGGTCCGGGTGGGCAGGGCCCCGGTGGCCCCGGTCCGCAAGCGCCCGGCCAGCCTGGTCCCTCCCAGCCCGGCCGCTGATCAACTCAGTCCCGCATCAAACGACAGGCCGTGCCCGACCAGGGTGCGGCCTGTCGTCTGTTTTACGTCTGTCCGTCGGTCGCCGTGCGGTTGGCGGACGCGGCCCGATAACCGGTGGTCAGAAGTTCGACGATCCGCTCCTCGAGTTCGGCGGAGTCGTCGTCGGACGCGATGGTGGACACGTACATGGCGGCACCCGCGGCCATGATCAGCACGGCGCGCGCGTCCAGTTCCGCACTGCGCCGTTCCTCGGCGGTCTGGGCTGCGACGTCGTCGGCGAACAGTGCCACCGCCGGCCCCGTGAAGCGATTCCACAGTGATCGCCCCAGATTTATGTCTTCGATGAGGGCTTGGGTCAGGTCGGGCGCTGCCGCTTTCATGTCCGGGCGATTGAACAGTGCGCGGCTGCCCCGGACGACGAAATCGATCCAGCCGTAGACGTCGGTGCCATCAAACGGCGTCAGGTCGGGCGTCACGCCCATCACCGCATCGATCACCAATGCGCCCTTCGATGGCCAGCGCCGCGCGAGGCTGGCGCGCGTGACGCCGGAGCGTTGCGCGACGAGCCGCATGCTCAGTTGCTGAAACCCGACCTCTGACAGGAGCTCTCGGGTCGCCGTGAGTACGCGGTCGTCGATACTCGCATCCCGCGGCCGCCCCGGGCCTGACTGACTGCTCACGGGTCCATCATCACAGCACCCGACTGCCGACGATGCCATTGACGCCACCCCGGTAATTAGTGTACCACTGGATCACTAATTGAGGAGGTTGGCGATGACCGCCGGGGCGAAGGTGACCGCGTTCAGCGTGGTGATGCTCTTGGTCGCCGCCGCGCTGGTGGCGGTGTTCGGCCAGTTCCGGTTCGGGGCGGGCGAGCGCTATCACGCCCGGTTCACCGATGCCTCACGCCTGGCGGCCGGGCAGGACGTGCGGATGGCCGGGTTGCCGGTGGGCAAGGTCGACCGGGTGTCGCTGCGCCCCGACAACACCGTCGACGTGTTGTTCAGCGTTGATTCGCGCTACCGCCTGTACACGTCGACCAGGGCCGTCATCCGCTACCTGAACCTGACGGGCGATCGCTATCTCGAATTGGCCTTCGCCGCAGGGGATCTGCATGCACTGGCGGCCGGAGCTACCATCCCGCTGAGCAATACCCAGCCCGCCGTCGACCTCGACGCGCTCCTGGGCGGCCTGCGCCCCGTGCTCAAGGGCCTCGACGGCGACAAGGTCAACGCCGTCACCGCCGCCGTCATCGATCTGCTCCAGGGTCAGGGCGGTACTGTGTCGCAACTGCTTTCGACGACAGGCACCTTCACGCATGACCTCTCCGGGCGTGATCAGCTCATCGGCGACGTCGTCAACAACCTCAACACCGTTCTCGGCACCGTGGATTCGAAGAGCAGGCAATTCGGCACCAGTGTCGACACGCTGCAGCACCTGCTGGCGGCCCTTGCGCAGGACCGCGACACCCTTGCCGGCGCCATTGCGCCGCTGGCCGCATCATCGGACGAGCTGACCCAGATGCTCGACCGTTCGCGGCGACCCGTCCAGGGTGTCATCGAAAACGTGCGCCCCTTCGCGCAGCGCGTCTACGAGCGCAGGGCCGAAGTCAACGCCGCCATCGAGCCCCTCGCCGAGAGCTACCTGCGGCTCAATTCACTCGGCGCATATGGCGCGTTCTTCAACATCTTCTTCTGCTCCAGCAAGATCAAGCTCAGCGGTCCGGCGGGTAGCGACATCATCATTCCCATCGGCGGAGCTCCCGACCCATCGAAGGGGCGGTGCTCGGAGAATGGGTGACCGCCGCATCGGGTTGCGCGCCGGCGCGATCCTGACGTGCCTTGCCGCCGTCATATCGGGCTGCCAGTTCGATGGATTGAATTCGCTGTCGTTGCCGGGCACGGCCGGGCACGGTCCCGGTTCGTTCGAAGTGACCGTCGAGCTCGACAACGTCGTCGGCCTACCGCAGAATTCGCCGGTCAAGGTCGGCGACGTCACCGTGGGAAGCGTCTCCGGGGTCGCCGTCGTGCAGCGCGCCGACAGCACGGTGTATGCGGCCGTTCGTCTTTCGCTGGACCGCCAGGTGGAGCTACCCGCGAACGTCTCGGCGGCAGTGGGACAAACCTCGCTGCTGGGTTCCCAGCACGTCGAACTGATCCGCCCGACTGACCGGCCGGCGCCCGTCAAGCTGGCGGACGGCGCGCACATCAAACTCGGTCGGACGGGTCACTATCCCACCACCGAAGAGGTGCTGGCCGCGCTCGGCGTCATCGTCCACAATGGCAATCTCGGTGCCCTGCAGGACATTACGGACGCGGCGTATGCCGCCGTGGTTGGACGCGCGGCGACATTCACCGGATTGGTGGCGAAGCTTGACGAACTGACCAGGTTCCTCGATACGCAGACGTCCACCATCATCACGGCGGTCGAGGGCGTCGACCGTACGGCGGCGGCATTGGCACGCGGCGCCGACGCGCTGCGACGGACACTGGAGACGCTGCCCGCCGCACTCGATGTGCTGAATCGGAATCGCGCCGGCATCGTCGCGGCTTTCGGCGCACTGCGCAGACTCGCCTCGACGGCCGAACGCGTTGTGTCGCAGACCAGAAACGACCTCGCCGCCGACCTCAAAGACACCTACCCGCTCATCAAGGCCCTCAACGACAACGCCGACGACTTCGTCCACGATCTGGAGATCCTGCCCACGTTCCCGTTCGCCCAGAAGTACCTGCGCAACGCGGTTCGCGGCGACTATCTCAACGTCTTCTCGACGTTCGACCTCACCTTGCGGCGACTCGGCGAAAACCTGCTCACCACATCGCGACTCGACCCCAACATGCCGCGACTGTCCGAGATCGTCGATCCGCCGGATTTCCTGATGGGTGCGCTCGCCAATCTGTCCGGCCAGGCTGCCGACCCGTTCCAGATTCCGCCGGGAACCGCGACACAGCACGGTGTGAATCCGTGAAAGACGTTGTAGCACCGCGATTTACCGAGAGGATTACTCAAACTATGGCACCCGATCCCTTCCAGCCGGCCAAGCTCGGTCCGATCATGTTGCGGAACCGGGTGATCAAGGCGGCGACGTTCGAGGCGGCGACCCCGGATGCGCTGGTCACCGACGATTTGATCCGGTATCACCGGTTGCCGGCCGCCGGTGGGGTGGGGATGACGACGGTCGCC